>VOFJ01002838.1_pt1 | contig 488908 bp, 512 predicted proteins | sample 5384081 | NCBI WGS metagenome assembly VOFJ01 (sample SAMN12384729, study PRJNA508395) | human gut metagenome | isolation source: healthy gut I | host: Homo sapiens | reverse complement strand
TTTTTTCCAAAAAGCTGCCATCGTATTCTTCCTTTCCCTCATACAGTTTCAGGCAGACACTGTGTCATCCCCAAATGTCCGTTTCTGAAAGAAAGGCTTCACCGGAAGATCGGGTGAAGCCTTAAAGATCAAGCCGGAATCTTACTCCAGAGAGCCGCCTGCATTTACGTTTGCAATGAAGTTGGTCAGCTTATCCTGTGCATTGTCGTGGTTAACCTCACCAGCTACGATTGCTTTGCCGAATGCTTCTGCGTTGCTCCACCAGCCGTTCATCTCAGAAACCAGAGGCTGAGCAACAGAAGTGTTGTTTACAGTGTCGGTAATAGCGTTTAACATTACATCGTCGATACCGGTGGAATCCAGCGGAACTACACCACGAACTTCATAACGGATCTTCTGGCAGTCAGCGTTGCCAAGATATACAGCCAGTGCAACTGCAACGTCCATGTTCTCGCAGGTAGGATTTACACCAATTGCCTTGGAACCTGCATAGGACTTCATTGTGCCTTCATAATCGCCAGCCTTGAAGGAAGGAAGCTGTGCACATGCGAAGTTGTCGCCCAGAGCAGTTTCAATTGCTTCACGATCCCAGGAGCCGCTAAAGAATGCACCCAGCTTACCTTCGGTGAACAGGTTGATTGCCTTACCTGCTTCTTCGTTTGCCTGGTTTGTGAATTTCGGATTTGCAGCAAGGTCAATGAGGTAATTGGTTACTGCAAGACCCTTTTCATCATCGAAATCACAGGGAACAGAGCCGTCTGTACCGTCAGGGCCAAACATTGTGCCGCCAACGCCATAGAAGAAGGAAGGGATATACCAAGAGTTGCTCAGCTGGAAGCATACATTGGTCACATCATCTCCCAGATCCTTTGCCAACATAACATCCAGATCCTTAACTTCGTCTTCTGTAAATTTGCTGCTGTCATAGTACATGAACCAGCCGTTGTATGCATAAGGAACACCGTATACACCGCCCTCATAAGTAACAGTGTTTATCATAGATTCGGAGTTGGTCGCCTTAACCTCTTCCAGGTTTTTGCCGCCCAGCTCTGCGATGGCACCAGCCTCTACCAGAATCGGCAGCTGGTCGTTTGCAAACATGTAAACATCTGCTGCTGCATCAACGTCCTTGGTTACTTCGTCTTTTGCAACGTCTTCACCGCATACGCCATATTCATATGTAATGTTCCATTCCGGATGTGCTTCATTAAAAGCATCACACATTGCAGCCAGCATACCCTTGTCATAAGTATCTGTCGGGTTCTGGTCTTCCTGAGGTGCCCAAACCTTCAGGGTAACATCCTTTGTCTCAACAGGAGCTTCTTCTGCTGCATCTGCAGTGTCTGCAGTATCTGCTGCTGCGCTCTCTGCGGGAGCTGCTGTCTGGCTGTCTGTTGTAGCTGCTTTAGATCCGCAACCTGCAAGAGCTGTTGCAGACATTGCTACGCAAAGCGCCAGTGCTGTCACTTTTTTTTTGAATTTCATAGCTTTTTTCCTCCTATACACCACACCTTTTCGGTGTTTCGTGTTCATTTGATAACATCATTATAAAGTGCAAAAGAGCAACCGTCTATATCAAAGTTTTAAGAATAATATCATTTTTTTAAGAACTTTGTGATTTTTGTATATCCGTAAGCCGTCTTGCAGGAAAGTGAATTGTCATTTTTGTACCTTTGCCGACAACACTTTCTACCTTCATCGCATATTTTTCTCCATAACAGAGGCGGATCCGTTCATCAACATTCCGAACTCCATAGCCCTTGGATTCCATTGTCAGGATTTTATCTGCAACCTCCTGCTCCATCCCGACACCGTTATCCTCTACCATAAACCATACACAATTGTCTTCTTTCCATCCCCGGACAGTAATTTTACCTCGTCCGTCTGTTTTTTCTTCGATTCCGTGATGGATCGCATTCTCAACAAGGGGCTGCAGGATCAGATTCAGAGACTCGCACTGCAGGATTTCCGTCTGTGCTTCGATTTCATAATCAAAATCCCCGTCATGCAGCATGCTTTGAATTTCCAGATAGGCACGGGTATTACTCAGCTCAGTCTCTACCTGTAGCACATTCCGCCCGCGGTTTAAGGCAGTGCGGTAAAAAGGTAGACAGGGCCAGTGTCAATCCTGCTGATATCCTCTTCTCCTGCCGCCAGTGCCTTCCAGTTGATCAAAGACAGCGTATTATACAGAAAATGCGGATTGATCTGTGCCTGCAGTGCCTTCAGCTCCGCCTCCTTCTGGGTGATCTTGCTGAGATAAACTTCATTGATCAGTGTCCGTATTCGCTTCATCATGCTGCCAAAGCCACGGTAAAGCATCCCAATTTCATCCCGATCATCGCTCTCCATCTGCATATCCATGCTGCCCTCCTGCACCTCCTGCATGAAGTGCGTCAGCCGTTCAATCCTGCTGCTCACCATGCCGGAGGTGATAAAATAAGCAAGCACTGCTGCGAAGATACAGATCAGGATCGTCACTCCCGCCATCACTCCGATCGGCCGCATCGCTTCTCCTGCAAGTCCAACCGGTTGATACAGCCACACCGTCCATCCTGTTGTATTTGACTGCTCACAGAGAATGATATAATCTGTACTGCCCCTATCCCGCTGCTCCAGAAATTCGGAATACGTCAGATCATAGTTCTGATTCTTTCCGGAAAATCTGCTTTCCTCAAAGACCAGATTACCATCCTGATCTGTAATATAAAGCCCGCATTCTGAGATCAGCGTTTCTGCATACGGCGTAAAAAGCTTCTGATAATCCACATCCATATACAGGATGTTCACGCCCTCTCTGGCACCGGAAAAGGCAAGCTTCCGGGCGGAAAACAGTGTCTCTTCCTGATAATTTGCAAACCAGTTAAGACCCGGGTGCTCCAATGTCTTCTGATACCAATCCGTCTCCTCAATCTCTGACACCGGCGCAACCGTCGTGTCATGCTTGACCATTCCATTATCCGTATAGATCGTGATCTGCTGCATCCCGCCATGAAAATAGCTCGCTGTCCGCAGGATCGGATCCACCTTCTGTGTCAGCTGCTCATACTGCTCGTAGGGTGTCCCATATTCCATGGAAAATACCTCTGCCAGCGTCCGGTCAAAGGCAATATAATCCGACAGGCTTGTTATAGCCGTCCAGAGTTCGGTCCATCGACGACACCGACTGCTGCAGATAGGACTGCAGGTTCATTTTTCCCTTATCGTCAATAATACTTCGCATCTGCAGAAAGCTCAGCCAAAACAAAAGCATCACCGGCAAAAAGCAAAACAGGGAATAAAAGATCGCCAGCTTATACCGCAGCTTGATTCCGTTAAACCAATGCAACAGCTTCTTCATCTTGTTCTGCATTCTCTCCTTGATCGCGATATTTCTGCGGCGTCATCCCATAATACTCCCGAAAGCTCTGACAAAAATAGGAAACATTCGGATATCCTACCTTTTCGCTGATGCTCACGATTTTGTCCTTCGTGCCCTCCAGCATCTCGCGTGCTTTTTCCATTCGGCAGATCTTGATAAATTTGCTTAAATTCTGGCCGGTTTCCTTTTTAAAAATCGTACTCAGATAACTGGGAGCCAAAAAAACGCGCTCTGCCAACATTTCGATGCTTATCTCTTCCCCGTAATGCGTATTGATATAGCGCTTGACCTCTTCTACCTCCCGATGAATATTGCCACTGTCCGTCTGGGTCTCCTGCTCCAGAAGCTGAATGTTTTTTTCTATGATCCGCCGGATCTCATCGATATCCGCTGTCCGGTAAAGCATTTCCATTTCTTCATTTAAGTCCCTGTCGTTTTTACCCGGAATCGCTTCATATAAAACCTTCAACAGGCTGGAAAAGACGAATTTCACATAAATCTGGGAAAATCCGACGTTCTGTCGGTAATTGTGGAACAGTCTGTCCACATGCTCGGAAAGGCTTAACATATCCTTCGTTCGAACATCCTGCTGGATCTGCTTGATCAGTGTGTTGTCGTCCAGCTGCACGTCGTCCGCGCATTCCACATCGTATTCCGCCATGAAAATATGGCTGTCCAGACCGTAAAAACGGTTTTCCATCAAAAGCTCCGTCTCCCTGCAGCGCTCCGCCAGCTGACTTCTGTTCTTGAGGCCGGAGGAAACCGCAACGTAACATTTTGCGTCCTTGCCGCTCAGCTCCTCCAAAATTCCAAGCACCCGGCGCGCCGTCGCCTTCCAGTCGTCGCTTTCCGATTTAAATAAAAGGATTCCCTGCTGAGGGCTCACATTCAGATAGTCTGCATTTAAGCCGGCAAGCTTAAGTCCCCCCAGAAGCTGACTGCTCTTATTTTCAAAGAAATCCCCGCTAACCTCCAGAAGCATCAGACGTTTGTAGCTGTTCAGAAAATCCATCGGATAAATTCCGGCTGCGCGTTTTTCAAGCTCTGCCGCGTCCGTCCCGTTAAAAATCGCATTCAGAATATATTCCTTAAACAGGCTGCCTTCTGTCTGCCTGCGGCTCTTTTCCTGTTTGCTCTCTTCCAATACACGTATAATCTTTTTTATCGCGTTCTGAAATTCTGTCGGATTTACCGGCTTCAAAATATATTCCTCTACTCCAAAGCGCATCGCCCTGCGCGCATATTCAAATTCTCCGTAGCCGGAAAAAATCATGGCTTTCATATCCGGATAAAGCCGCGCTGCCTGCTCCACCAGCTCCAGTCCATCCACAAACGGCATACGGATATCCGTCACCAGAATATCGGCGCGGTTACAGGAAAGCCATTCCAGCGCTTCTTTTCCGTTTACGGCCTCTGTAATTTCAAATTTCTGATCCATTTTACCAAGCAGAAGCCGAAGTCCCGTCCGCTCGATTTTTTCATCATCTACTATTAAAATACGATACACGATCCCACTCCCCCTGCGCAGTTTATGCGCATTTCTGATACATATATCCTTATTGTAACACTATTTTGACAATTTTTACAACTACAAAAAGAAATCCTGTACGATTCGCCCAATTCGACGCACCTGTACAGGAATCTTTTTGCCTCATATTGCTTTGTATTCTGTGTTTAGCGTACCGCTTTCCGGTAGCCCGCTGCCTGTGCCTGCTCCTCGCTGTCGAAAATCACGAGGTTCGGGGAATCCTTCATCTCCTCATACGCCGCCTGTCCGGGACAATGGTAAATTTTCGAGCGCCTGTTCCCATAAATTTTCTGCGCCGAAGGATCTGTGGTCTCTTCCTGCGCAATCCTGCTGCTCGTACCGTCCGCGTGACAGATGGAAATTCCGGGCTGTACATTGTATACAAACACGTTGAAGCATACGCTTTCCCCGTTATCCTCTACCGACCAGCCCTCCATTTTGACGCCGCGCGCAACCAGCTCATCCTGATAAAACACCGGCGTTACCCGGTACAGGACATGTCCCTTTTGTTTCATTTACATAATCCGCCACCATATTTTCAAACGGCAGCATCCCAGTGACATTCAAATAACGTGTCCCGGTAATCAGATTTTTCTCGTTTGCATTTTCCGCCGTCAGCTGGTAACCGATCAGATGACAACGATTATACAGATATTTTCCATCGATTCCGTCATATTCCGACTTCTGCCAGCCGGTCGGCTTCACCTGGCTGATGCTCTCCCGCTCTTTGGTCGGCATCAAATCCTGCCCGACGTTTGCATAAGCGGTCGTACATCTGCCAAGGCTGTCCAGCTCGCCGTAGGTTTCAAAGGATTTCGTCGAGCAGTCCTTTTTCGTAAAAAGCGGAACGTTGTTGTTTAATTCGATCCAGGCCTTTCCCTGATAGACGGGGATTTCAGTGCCCCAGAAGCCGTCCTCTGGCGTTTCTGCAGCGGATGTGCCGCCGCATTTCTTATCTGACGCTACATCACCGTCATCTCCTGCCTCGTCCCGCGCCCCATCGATTCCTTCCTCCATCCATGCCTTCGCCTGATCCTGCAGCACGTCCCCAGCCTCTTTCAGAACGCTGTAGCCGGTCATCAGCACGGATATCGCCAGCAACACTGTTATGAACCATTTTCGAAAACCGCTGGAATGCCGTTTGCTCCATTTTTCTTTTTTCATAATCTCTCCTGCCCTTGCCTGAAATTTTCTGTCCTGTCCGCAGGTTCCTCTGTTTCGCAGAAAAATTTCGCCCTGTCTTTTTTCCGATAACGTTCCAGATCGATCTCCTCATGCGAATAGCCTGCAAAGGTTTCGATCAGCTCCTTCTCCCAGTCATCCGCCGGAAATTTCAAAAAAACGTCCGCCGGATAAACGCGTTTCCATCGGAAAACGATCCATTCATCGATCATTTCGTTTTCCAAATTAACTGCTTCTTCAATCAGGCAAAAGGCCGCTTCGCCCGGCTGCTGCCAAGGCTTCTTCTGTGCAGCTTCCTCCCGTTCCAGCTCCTCCTGCGCAGACTCCACCTGTTCCGCATCTTTCCTTGCAGACTCTGCCAGCTCTGCCAGCTTTCCCACAAGATCCTCTGCCACGCAAACTGGCGCATCCTCCGGGAAAATACGCCTGCTGTAGGCGCTCATCCAAAGAGGCTTTCCTTCCGTAATCGAAAGGATTTTCTCTGTCACCACGCGGTCACGGCTCTGTCTTCTGCCGTTAAACAGCAAACCGTCCTCCTGATCCAGACATACAATTCCTGTCATCCTTCTTCCTCCCTTTGTCTCTTAACCTGCAATCGCTCTGTCTTACCCTGCCCTTTTCATTCTCAGGCAGAAAATTCCCTGTATTTTTCCAATCCATACTGATTTCTTCCAAATGCCCTTTCGGTCAGGAAGCGTTTTTGCCCTTCGAAAAAAGAATGTGCCTTGGCACATTCTCGCGCCGAGGCGCGGTTGCTTCGGCAACCATCTACCCTTGCGCCGAGTGCGCATCCCCGCGGAGCTTTTCTTATCGTATGGAAACGAAGTTTCCTATACGAGAAGAAAAACACTGCCCAGGAAAACTCCTGCGCAGTGCTTTTGCCGGCAAGCAAAACGATAAGCCGGGTTATGTCGTGAATGGTCATCTATCTAGTCCTGCCGTCGCCGGCAGGCTCAAGCGACCTACCTGAAAGCAGATCGGGCAAATCTGTTGCTTTCTATTCGGTCTTGCTTCGGATGGGGTTTACATATGCCCCGTCCGTTACCGGACGGGCGGTAGTCTCTTACACTGCCCTTCCACCCTTACCAGGCAAAGCCTGGCGGTTCATTTCTGTTGCACTATCCTTGGAGTCACCTCCACCGGACGTTATCCGGCATCCTGCCCTGTGAAGCCCGGACTTTCCTCACCTGTCCCCTTTCGGGTGCCTTACGGCTGACAGCCGCGACCATTTATCTTACTTGCCATGTGCCATTTTAACAGCATTTTCCCTGCTTGGCAAGGAGAAATTCTGTCTATAGCTTCAATGTCAGCCACAGCTTTCATGCGTTTCCGCACGCTTGTCCCATTTTCAGACGCGGAAGCAGCTGCCTCCGACAAACTCCCGCACAATCGAATTTTTCGGCAAATTCTCGCTGCTGACGCCCAGAAAATAGTCCAGGAACTTGAGCAGCCGCTTTGCCTCAAAATATTCCGAATCGCCCTTCTGAATACCGTAAAGCAGCGGTTCCGCATAGGTTTTTAAGACGCAGAGCTCGTAAATTAACGCAGAATTAAACGTCGCATCCGCACTTTCCTGGAAGGGAAAAATATTCTCTTCCTCGCCGCGCCGCACAGACGGCCACTGGGCAATTGTCTGTCCTGCGCTCGTTCCTCTCGTCCGGGCATCCCGCACCAGCCGACGCAGCAGTCTTCCGTCTGCCGTGGAAATCCGATTATGTTCATCCACATTCAGGCTCGTCAGCGCGCTGATGTAAATTTTGTATTTACTCTCGTTTGGCAGCGCATAAGACATCTTATCGTTTAAGCCGTGAATGCCCTCGATCACCAAAATATCGTCTGCCCCGAGCTGTAAAAAGTTTCCTTTATATTCCCGTTTGCCGGTCTTGAAATTAAACGTCGGCAGCTCGATACGCTTTCCTTCCAGCAGCTCGCACATATCCCTGTTGAACCGCTCTGTATCGATCGCATCCAGGCTCTCGAAGTTGTAATTGCCGTCCGCGTCCCGCGGCGTTTTTTCTCTGTTGACAAAATAATTGTCCACCTCGATCGGATGCGGCGTCAGTCCAAACGTCTTTAGCTGAATGGAAAGTCGATGAGAAAATGTCGTTTTCCCGGAAGAAGAAGGTCCCGCAATCATGACGAATTTGACACCTTGCGTCCTGCGATGTCCTCTGCAATCCGTCCAATTCGGCTCTCCTGCATCGCCTCCTGCACCAGAATCAGCTCTGCCAGATCGCCGCCGCAGATCTTGTCATTCAGATCTCCAACCGTCGTAATGCCGAGCTTCTCGCCCCAGCGCGTCGAATCCTCCAGCGCTTTAAAAAGCTTTTTCCGCTCTTCAAAAACAGGCAGCTGCTCCGGATCGCGCCGTTCCGGAAGCAGAAGCATCAATCCGTCCTGGTAAGGAAACAGGTCAAAACAGTCGATATAGCCCGTATCCGGCACCATGTAGCCATAATTATAATCATAATAACCGTCCAGCTCATACACATTGATACAAGAAGCTCTCCGGTAACGGAACAGCTGCACCTTATCCGCCATTCCCTGTGATTCAAACAAGGCGATCGCCTCGTCCGTCGTTTTCGTCATTTTTACAAACGGAATTTTTTGCGCCGCCAGCTCTCTCATCCGCTCCCGCACCTGATCGATGAACGTACTGTCCACCTTCCGTCCATCCCGTGGAGAGCAATACATCCCTCTTCCAATGGAAAATTCTACTTTCAGCTTTCCCTTCTGCAGGCTGCCTGCCACATCGGATGCCGCTTTCATCAAAAGCATGACTGCGCTGCGCACCCATGTATCATGACCGATCCGGTCAGCCGTCGTCAAAAAGGAAATCTCCTCGCCCTCTTTCGCTGTCTGGAACAACTCCCGGATTTTGCCGTCTGCAATTGCAAGTACAATCTGATGCTTTTCTGTTTTCTGTGCCTGTCCGGCAAGTTCCTGATATGTCACCGTTTTTTCCTGCATCTGTACGATCTCCTTTCCGCTTTCGCCAACGGAAACTGCTCCCGGAGCGTGCGCTCTATTGCTTTTCCATTTTCAAAACTTCCAGCACTTTTTCAGAAAGCTGTATGCGCGCCTCCAGCTCAGTTCGGCGCTTTAAAATACGCTCTGCAGCGTCGTCGCCAGGCATCCGCTGATCGCTGCAGTCTGCCGCCCGATCACCATCCGGCTTCGGCAGCGCCAAAATCAGTGCCTCGTCTGTTTTGATTGTATGTTCCAGGAAGGAAAACAATACCTCACTGCGGCTGTCCATCAGCTGCCAGCCAAGCCAGTCTCCGGCAAACCGGCACGTCTCATCGGTCAGCCCCGACTGCAGAAGTTTTCTGCCAGCCGATGTTTTTTGCGCTGCGCATTTTCCACTTCGACATCCCAGTCTGCGCCCGCCCGGACTGCCAGCATCATTGGGTAATACTTTCCATCTTCCAGCACCATGTTTTCTTCGATGATAAAAAAACGAAGCTCTCTCAGCGCCTGCCGCACCAGCCAGATTTCTGACTGAGGGGAAAGGACGCACCAGGAAAGCTGCGCTGTTTTTTTCGGTACCGCCGTCAGAATCGAAACGATCAGCTTGCCGCCCATCCCGGCAGCGATAAAGCCGTCCGCGCCGCTGCCACAAACCGGCACCTCTTTCAATCCGTCCGACAGCACCGCCGTAATCTTATCTTTCAGGCCACAGGCTGCGATATGCTCTTTTGCGCGATCCAGCGGTCCTTTGCGGACGTCCGCCGCATAGACGTGCGGACAAATGCTGCGCTGCACCAGATCAATCGAAACAAATCCGTGGTCGCAGCCGATGTCCGCAGCGACATGGCCTTTCGGGACGAGTGCCGAAACCGCCTGCATTCTTTCCGATAATTCTATTTTCATCTTAGTCCAGATAATCCTTTAACTTGCGGCTGCGGCTGGGATGGCGCAGCTTTCTGAGCGCTTTTGCCTCAATCTGACGGATACGCTCTCTGGTAACGTTAAATTCCTTGCCAACCTCTTCCAGTGTTCTCGCACGACCATCGTCCAGACCAAACCGCAGGCGCAGAACCTTCTGCTCCCTCTCTGTCAGCGTGCCCAGAACCTCAACGAGCTGTTCCCGAAGCAGCGTAAAGGATGCCGCTTCCGCCGGTACCGGAACGTTGTCGTCCTGAATGAAGTCGCCCAGATGGCTGTCTTCCTCTTCGCCGATGGGAGTTTCCAGAGATACCGGCTCCTGAGAAATCTTTAAGATCTCTCTGACACGATCCACCGGCATGCCCATCTCCTCGGAAATTTCTTCCGGAGGTAGGTTCACGGCCTAACTCCTGAAGCAGCTGACGGCTCACGCGGATCAGCTTGTTGATGGTCTCTACCATATGGACAGGGATTCGGATCGTTCTCGCCTGATCCGCAATCGCTCTCGTAATCGCCTGACGAATCCACCAGGTCGCGTAGGTAGAAAACTTGTAGCCTTTGCGGTAATCAAATTTTTCAACCGCTTTGATCAGACCCAGGTTGCCTTCCTGAATCAGATCCAGGAACAGCATACCACGTCCCACATAACGCTTTGCAATGCTGACAACCAGACGCAGGTTAGCTTCCGCCAGACGCTTTTTTGGCTTCCTGATCGCCGTTTTCCATTCTCTTTGCAAGCTCGATTTCCTCTTCTGCGGACAGAAGCGGAACCTTACCGATTTCCTTTAAGTACATGCGCACCGGATCCTCTATGCTGATGCCGTCCGGAATACTTAAATCAAGGTTTTCCATGTCCACTTCGTCTTCATCCGACAAAAGCAGTTCTTCATCCGGGATATCATCATCATCGGTAATGCGCAGCACATCGATACCGCTCTTTTCCAGCGCATCCAAAATCTCATCCATCTGTTCTTCTTCCAGATGTAAATCTGCGAAATGGTCGCTGATCTCCTGGTATTCCAGCACATTCTTTTTCTTTTTTGCCATGGCGAGAAGCGTTTTTATTTTCTCCTCATACTTTGCCCGTGTGTTTTCATCCATTGTCATGTCTGTCTACATCCTTCCTGTATCTGTATTACCTGTTGTTGCCTTATTCAAGGGAAATATGCGTTTTTGCAAGCTCTTCCAGCTGTTTTTTGCCCGCGATCACGCGGTTTAGTGCAGCTACGTCCGTCCCGAGCTGCGCGCTGTCTCTTTCATAACTGTTTCGCTTGACCGCACAGACGATGTCGTGCAGCGCCTTTTCCTGTTCTGCGGTGCTTTCCAGACGCTCCAGCCTCGTATGGAACAAAGAAGCTGCCTCCCTCTGATCCTCTTCCTCTTCAAACATGCTGATAATGGAAGCTGGATTGATATTGCCCTGCTCCAGCTCCTCAAACAGCCTGTCCGCCACTTTTTCATATAAGCCTTCTGTAAAATCCTTCGGAGAAATATATTTTGAAATCTGGCGATAAAGCTGCGGCTGTTCGACCAGCCAGGTCAATAATAATTTCTGGCTGTTTTTGATACCCTCCGCCGCTGTGTTCTTTTTCTGAACACCGGATTTGGGGCGGATCACAGGCTGTGCAAGCCCGGTCTGGGCGGCATAGGTTCCCACCAGCCTGCGGAGGTTTTCAAAGCTGATGTGGTACTTCTGCGCCACCGCTTCGATGTAATTTTCCCGCTCCACCTCTTCCGAAAAAGTGCAGAGCTTTCTGGCGATTTCCCGATGAAATGCAGTTTTCTGTTCCGGGTCTGATAAATCATAATTTTTCTGCAGCTGGCGCAGCTCAAAGAAAAAGCTGTTCTCCGCATGATCCAGCCGTTTCTGGAACTCTTCTCCGCCCAGCGCCTTAATGAATTCATCCGGGTCCTTGTAAGGCTCCAGGTTGATGACCCGTCCGGTCATTCCCGCTTCCTTCAAAATTCCGATCGCCCGAAGTGCCGCGTTGACGCCTGCACCATCGCTGTCATAGGAGAGCAGGATTTCATTTGCGTAACGGCGAAGCAGGCTCGCCTGCCCCGATGTAAACGCAGTTCCCAGTGACGCAACCGCCTGGGTAAAGCCAGCCTGGTGCATCGCGATAACGTCCATATATCCTTCACAGAGAATCACATTTCCTTTCCGGCTCGTCCGGGCAAAATTTAACCCGTACAGGTTCCGGCTCTTATCAAAAATCTCTGTTTCCGGTGAGTTTAAGTACTTGGGCTTCCCATCGCCCATCACACGTCCGCCAAAACCGATGACGCGGTGGTTGATATCCTGGATCGGAAACATGACGCGGTTCCAGAACTTGTCATACATGCCGTGTTTTTCATCCACGTTGCAAAGTCCTGCATCCCGGATCAGGTCTTCGGAATAGCCCTTTGATTTCAGATACTGAATCAGGTCGTTGCTGTATTTGTTCGCATAACCCAGCCCGAAATGATTCATCGTCTCGTCGCTTAATTCTCTTTTGCGCAGATATTCCATCCCGACACTGCCCCGTTCGGTGCGCAGCTGGTAATAGAAATATTTCGCCGCTTCCTTATTAATTTCCAGAAGCTTTGCGCGGCGACTGTCCGCCTGTTTCGCTTCTTTGGAGTCGTCTGCCTCCGGCAGGGCGATTCCGGCGCGCTGCGCCAGCGTCCTGACCGCTTCCGGGAACGTCTGGTTCTCGTACTCCATCAAAAAGGTGATCACATTGCCGCCCGCACCGCAGCCGAAGCAATAATACATCTGCTTTCCGGGGGATACGGAAAAGGAAGGCGACTTTTCGTTATGGAACGGACACAGCCCGAAATAGTTACTTCCTTTTTTCTGCAGCCGCACATAACCGGAGATCACCTCTACTATATCGTTTCTGGTTCTGACCTCTTCGATCAGCTCTTCCGGATAATACATGCTTTTTGCTCCTTTGGTTCTGCTCTTTTGCAGTCCTACTTTTTATTTATTCTGTAAAAATTTCGGATTTCCTTTTTTTATCGGCAAATATCGAAAATAAATTCGGCAATTTTGTTCATCGCGTCATAGGCGTTCTTGAGGGGCGACATCTGGAACACATGCCACATGCCCTTATAAATGTCGATTCGGGCAGAAACGTCTGCCTTGACGAGATTTTTGTGCAGCTGCGTCGAATCCGAAAGCAAAAGCTCGTTATCTCCGACCTGAATGTATACAGGCGGCAGCCCTTCCAGCTTTCCAAACAGCGGGGAAATATACGGATTCGTCAGCTCCATCCCGCCCGCATAATTTTCGATCATCCGATCCAGGTATTCCTGATCCAGAACCGGATCTACGCTGCTTCTTGTCTGATAACTTTTCCCTGATTTGGTCAGATCTGTCCACGGCGACATCAGTGCAAGTCCTCTTGGCAGCATTCTTCCTTCGTCTTTTAATTTCAGCGTCAGCGACAACGCAAGATTTCCGCCTGCGGAATCTCCCGCTACAATCACATCCCGCGCACCGTATCCCAAATACATCAGATAGTTCCAGGCCTTCATGGCATCTTCCGCAGCCGCCGGGAATTTACATTCCGGTGCAAGCCGGTAATTAAAGCAAAACACATCCATCCCTGTGGATTCTGCCAGCTTTGTCGTCAGCGTCCTGGCATATACCGTACTGCCGGTTGAATAGCCGCCGCCATGACAATACAAAATCACATATCGCTTTAGATGCGCGCGTTCCACCTTCACCCATTCGCAGCTCATGCCGTCTACCTCTGTCTCTTCATAGGCAATTCCCTTTTCCGTACCGAGGATCGCGCCGATTCTGTCCTGGGACTGCCTGTGTTTCGTCAGATCCGGGCGCTCCACCAGCCCGTGCACCTTCCGGATCAGATTCATCATATTCTGGTTCTGCCTGCTGCTTACCGCCATATCTCCTCCGTATCTGCCGCAGCCGCGGCATGCTTTGTAAAAAATAGGTTTTTCCGCCATTTCCGTTCTTTTTTACAGCTTCTATTTCTTCCTCACAAAAAAGAAGATATCATTTTAATTATAGCATATTTTCCTCTATTCTTACAAGATTTAACTTTTTCCTGTTCCTTTTGCCCGTGCTGGTGTATACTGTTCTTACAGTTCACTCATGCGTTTCTGGAAGCAGATTTTTGTGCTCGCACAAATCTGCTTCCAGAAATGCACGAAGGAGCACCACTCCATGCGCAAAAATGAGCTGCGAAGCAGCGGAAAGCAGCGTTTTTGCAAATGGCGCGGTGAACTGCAATATGCTGTGTGTTAACGAACTCATGCCAGCAGCAGCGAAAGGATGAATCCGATATGTCAAAATCAAACTCAAAACATACTCCGAAAACCTGGTATCGGCTGGATCTGTCCGCGATTGTATATCCGACGCTGCAGCGCCGGGACTTTTCCTCCGTGTACAGGCTTTCCGTCCTGTTAAAAGACCCGGTGCAGCCGGATATTTTGCAGCAGGCTGTCGATATTGCCATAAAACGCTTTCCCACCTATCATTCCGCAATGCGGAAAGGATTTTTCTGGCGCTATCTCGAGCCGAATACCCGTCCCGGTCCGTTTGTAAAACCCGATATCCGCAATTTCTGCATGCCGATGCCGTTTAAATCCAATAACCGCTATCTTGTACGTTTTTACTGGTATGACCGACGGATTTCCCTGGAAGCCCATCATAGCCTCGGGGACGGTACCGGCGGCATGTATTTGCTCCAGACAGTTACTGCCGTTTATCTGCGGCTCCTGGGACACGAAATTTCCAACGGCGGCTTCGTTTTAGATGTCAACGAAACACCGGATCCGGAAGAATTTGAAGACGCCTATATGCGCTATGCAAACGCCCGCGTCTGCCCGCCAAGACCCGCCGAAAAAACTTACCGTGTGCGCGGCACGAAGAACCTTTCTATACCCTCAACGTGATTGACGGCATCATGAGCGTCAGCGCTGTCCAGAAGGTTGCCAAACAATATCAGGCTTCGATTACGGAATACCTAAACGCCGTGCTTTTATATTCTCTTTTACAAAAGCAGGAGCACGATTTTCATCTGCGCCTGCGCCCTGTGCGGATCGCCATGCCCGTCAACCTGCGCCGTTTTTTTCCATCCAAAACGCTGCGCAACTTTATCACGATGGTTTATCCGTCTATCGATCCAAGACTTGGTGACTACACCTTTGAAGAAATTGTCACTCAGGTGCACCACTATATGCGCTACTATATCAACAGCAAGTTCCTGCGCGGCGATATCACAACGAATGCTTCCACACAGCGTAATCCCCTGATCCGTATTGTCCCGCTGTTTTTAAAGGATTTCGTCGTCCGGCAGTTTTACCAGCGGGTGCAGGACAAAAATTCCTCTGCCGGTCTGACCAACATGGGCGCAATCCGCGTTCCGGACGATATGAAGCCCTATCTGGAGCGCTTCGATATTTATATGGGAATCCCGTATTCCCAGCGCACCAACTGCGCCATTGTCAGCTTTGAGGACACGCTGACCGTCAATTTCGCCAGCTGTATCATCGAGGCGGATGTGGAACGGCGATTTTTCCAAAAGCTCGTCGAGGACGGCATCCCCGTCACGATCGAAAGTAACTGGGAACTGTAATAGAACGCGCGCCCATTTTATTGTCATGAATCAAAAAGGAGTGAAATCATATGTCATACTGTGTCAACTGTGGGGTAAAGCTGGACCCGTCCTTAAAATACTGTCCTCTCTGCAATACCCCTGTTATCAATCCACATGATCTTTCCAAAATGCAGCCCGTCTCCCCGTTTCCGAAAGAAAAGGGACAGGTTGAGGTTGTACGCCGAAAAGACCTCGCCATTTTGCTTTCCGTCTCTCTCACTGCGGCCGGTCTGTGCAGTCTTTTGTTAAATCTGCTGGTATTCAGGCAGCATCTTTGGTCGCTTTACGTAATCGGAGCCTGTGTCCTGATCTGGGTAATGTCAATCCCCGCAGTAATTTATACCAAGCTTCCTATCTACCTTTCCCTGCTCTTCGATGGTCTTGCCGTAATGTTATATCAGTTTCTGATCGGCTTTAATACCACGGATCACAGCTGGTTCTTCGGACTGTCCCTGCCGATCACCGCGCTCTGCACGCTGGCCACGATCCTCTTTGCTTTCTGTCTGCGCAAAATTTCTTCTGCCTTTTTGATGAAAGCGCTTTATTTTTTCGCGGAAGCCGCTCTGCTGTGCGCCGGTATCGAGCTGCTCATCCGCCGGTACCTTTTACTTCCGCTGCGACTGACCTGGTCGGCGGTCGTATGCTCCGTCTGTGGCGTTATTGTAATCTCGCTGATCACGATTCTCTCCCGTGCAAGGCTCAGGAACGCAGTACGAAGGCGCATGCACTTTTAAGTCTATTTCTTCTTTTCTGTATAATAAAAAAGAATGTGCCTTGGCACATTCTCGCGCCGAGGCGCGGTTGCCTCGGCAACCATCTACCCTTGCGCCGAGTGCGCATCCGCGTAGAGCGTTTATTATCGTATGGAAACAAAGTTTCCTATACGATAAAAATGAATCCTGCGAAGCAGGATTCTCCGCCTGCGGCGGGTCGCGCAAGCGACATTCTTCCATTCCGCTGCAGTGCGATCCACGCGGAGCGTTTATTATCGTATGGAAACGAAGTTTCCATACGATAATAAAGCCTGAGACTTTTTCCATCATCTCAGGCTTTTTCCATATTTCTGTCTGATTTTTATTCTTCGAACATCTTTTTCACATTGAAGTGATTCACAACTTCCTTTGCATTATAATAAATTCTGTCATCCCCGACCAGTTTTGCATTTCCGTCTTTGACTTCTACGACACTGACCGCACAGTTGACCGGTACAAATCCATGCCAGAAATCCGCTTTATCTTCATAAATATTGTGCAGAATTGCTCTCAACGCACAGCCGTGCGTTGCAATCAGAATCGTTTTATCTTCATATTCCGGCTTTGCCGTTACTTCATCCCAGAACTCTTTTGTACGCTTACAGAGCTGCAGAATCGTCTCCCCGCCTTCTCCCGGCACAAACGCAAACGGCTCGGTATAAAACTTCTGAAATTCCTCAATCGGCGTCGGAACCGCATAATTTTCCGGACGGCATCCGATTCCCTCCCAGTTTCCAAAAGACAATTCTTCAATTCTGGCATCCTCAATTATCGGAACCTTTCTGCCGCCAAGCACGATCTCTGCCGTCTGTCTCGCCCGTGAAAGCGGACTCGTGATACATAAATCAAAGGGAATCTCTTTCATTCCTTCCGCTGTTTCTTGTACCAGCCGGATTCCATTTTCATTTAACGGAATATCGGTCTGTCCCTGCATTTTCCCTTCTACGTTCCATGACGTCTCACCGTGTCTGATAAAATATAAAACCATGTACTGTAATCCTCTCTGCCTATACGGCTTATCTGCACTGTTGCGCATCCTGACAGAAAAAGCGCTTCGATTTCTCGAAGCGCTTTTTTGTTCCTGCAGGAAAAGAGACTTGAACTCTCATGATATTGCTATCATACGGACCTGAACCGTACGCGTCTGCCAATTCCGCCATTCCTGCATTTGTCTTTCAGTGTTCAGCACTGTATCAGTGTTGTTCGCTGCTGACAAAGGATATATTATCACAACTTTGACAGCAGCGCAAGTCTTTTTTTAATTTTTTACAGTTCTCTCGTGGCTGCTTCTTTGCAACTGGCGTAGGCGGACTGTAACGCTTACTGAATCTTCTGTACCAGATCTTCTACCAGACGCGCGGAATGCTTTGCCGCCTCATGCTCGAAGGCCGTGTAATCCATCTCTGCAGAGCCATCTGCCTTATCGGAAATCGCCCGGATTACGATAAACGGAATTTTATTTAAGTATGCGCCATGTGCGATAGACGCGCCTTCCATTTCCGCGCAATCGCCGTGGAACACTTCGATCAGGCGTTTTTTTACATCGTCAGAGGAAATAAACTGATCGCCGCTCACAACGCGTCCGGTGCGGACTGTCAGGTCGGGATTGACTTTTTTACAGGATTCCACTGCCAGATTTACCAGAGTTTCATCTGCGATAAATTCCCGGATTCCCATCTGTGGAAGCTCTCCCAGAGGATACCCGAATACGGTAGCATCCACATCATGATGAATCGCATCTTTGGAAATCAGGATATCCCCAATATCCAGATCTGCATTCAGGGAACCTGCCACACCGGTGTTAATCACATGGGTGATCTGAAATAAATCCACCAGAATCTGTACACAGAGCGCAGCATTTACTTTTCCGATTCCGGAGCGCACAACAACGACGTCAGCGCCGTTTAAAGTTCCCTCTTTAAACTCCATTCCCGCTCTTGTTACGGTGTTTTTTACCTCCATGGCTGCCTTTAACGCATCAACTTCCAGCTCCATGGCGCCGATAATACCAATTTTTGCCATTTTCTTTTTCCTTTCTTATCTTACTCCGGATAAACCAGACGGTCTTCTTTAATATTGTATAAAACCTGCTCCAGATATCTCTTTCCAAGATAATTTGCCATCGGCAGGTTCATATCCAGATAGTTTCCGCAGTCTTTTTGCAGCAGCCCCGGGGACTTCTCCTTTAAAGTCGCGTACGAACTCAAACAGCTTCGGTTACCAGCCCTACGACGTCCTTCGATGTATAATCACCTGCCAACAGCATATAAAAGCCGGTTCTGCAGCCCATCGGTCCAAAATAGATCGTCTTATCCTTATACACCGGATGATTTCTTAAAAAGGTCGCGCCAAGATGCTCGATTGTGTGCATCTCCGCTGTATTCATGACAGGCTCCTCGTTCGGACTTGTCATCCGCAGATCGAAGGTCGTGATCACTTCCTGTCCTACGGTATCTTTTCTGGAAACATAAATTCCAGGCTGTAATTTAATATGATCAACGGTAAAGCTTGCTATTTTTTCCATCTGTCTTACCAATCCTTTCCTGATGAATTATACAATATCGTTTTTTAAGATGCAACCGAAACCACCTTTTCATAGGCAATCCGTTCCGAACCGTCCGCGATATGGATGATTCCGCACTGTTCGAACCCGTTTTTCAGGATCAGATGCTGCATAATGTGATTGTCCGCGTGTGTATCAATCCGCAGATGTCCAATTTTTTCTTCTGAAAAAAGGACGATTCTCCGAAACAGACCATGCACCGTTCCGTCGCCTGCAACCCGATGCAGTGTTCCGTATTCACTCTCTGAAATCCACGCGCCCTGCTCAATTTGCGCATAGGTCGGATCTTTTCCAATCACAAGGGCGAATACGCCAATCATTCGATTTTTCTGTCGGACGACATATAGCTGTCCTGCCCGGATATCCGCTTCCAGCACCTCTTTTTGCGGCGCGTTCTCTTTCCACTGATTCGGATTTCCCGTTCGCTTCATAAATTCCCGCGCGTAAGCATAGATTTCCAGAATCCGCGGCAAGTCGCCTGCCTGCGCCTTTTTGATCACTACTTCCGATATCTGACTATCCTGCAGCTCTTCTGCACTGGTTCCCTGCCCATGACAGCTTCGCAGCTGTTCCATCCCGACTTTCTGCACGCTTTTTTTCATCCTTCCGATTCCCGTTTTCTATCTGCTTCTGTTCTTTACCAGGACTGTGACAGCAGTGGAATCACCTCCTGCAGATCCTGTATTTGGGCATCTATCCGATATGTGCTGTCCGCCTTCTGTCCGTTCGGATTATACCAACACGTCACAATTTGCGCAAGGTTGCCGCCGCGAATATCGCTCGTCAAAGAATCCCCGACAATCAAAATCTTTTTCCGGTCGGTTTCTTCAATTGCTTCAAATACCTGGTCAAAAAACGCTGCATTCGGCTTTTCCGCACCAAGCTCTTCGGACAGAAAAATCCCGTCCATCAGCTCCCCCAGCCCGGAAAGGCGGAGCTTTTTCGTCTGTGCCAGCACTGTTCCGTTGGAAACGACATACTGTTTTACCCTGCCGTGCAAAGATTTTACGATTTCATAGCTGTCATCCCGAAACACGATTGTATCCCCAAGGCACACCTGATAACGCTCATTAAATGCCGGTGCCGCCGTTACGTCCAGCCCTTCCGTTTCAAAAAATTCCCGGAATCTGCCGACCAGGACTTCCGGCTTTGTCAGCTCGCCGTTTTCCAGCTTTTCCCAGTATCTGCGGTTGATTTTGGAATACCGGGCGATCGCCTCATCCGTGCATTCCCCGAACCCGAATTCTGCAAAAAGTGTCCGGATCGCCGCTTTTTCCGCCGCCAGAAAGTCTAACAGCGTGCCATCCACATCCCAAAGAATTGTTGTAATCACACTTTCTCCTCCAGCTTTAATACCTCTCCAAGTGTGAGCACAGCATTGCGTACACATTCCGGGCAGGAACAGAGCACCCGTCCGGTCTCGATGCCTTTTAAATCCTTACAGATTGTCGCACCGCATTTTTCCTGAAAACCTGCCACCAGCTGTCTGGAAACCGCCGGCGTCCCTTTTCCGTCCGTCAAAATACCGGCAGCCATGACTGCGCCGATCAACGCGCCGCAAGTAGCCTCCATACAGCCCATGCCCGCCGCATAACCAGCGCCAAGCTTTTTTAGCGTCTCAGCCTCCACCGGAATCTGATCTGCAAATGCCTGCGTTACCGCCTGCGCGCAGTTGTAAATACCCGTTGCTTTCCATTGTGCTGCCTGATTTGCACGTTCTTCTATCGTCATTCATGTATCCTCGCTTTTTTGTTTTTTTCCAACAGGCACACCGCTTCTACCGCCCCCGACCATGGGAACATGTCCACCGGCCATACTTCTTTTGCACGGTAGCCCTGTTTTTCCAGATAGGTACAGTCGCGCTCCAGCGTCGTCGGATTGCAGGATACATATACGACGCGCTTTGGACCGATTTTTGCAACCGCATCCAGAAATTCTTCACTGCTTCCGGCGCGCGGCGGGTCCATCAAAACAACATCGACCGGCATGTTGTCAGCTGCACAGCTCTGCAAAAAATGCCCTGCATCCTCTCTGTAAAACCGGATGTTTTTCACATCGTTTGCTTTCGCATTGCCGACCGCGTCCCGCACTGCGTCCGGGTTGGATTCCACACCGAATACCTTTCCCGCTTTTTTTGCTGCAATCATGCCGATCGTTCCGGTTCCGCAGTATGCGTCCACAACCGTCTCCTTTCCGGTCAGATCCGCCAGCTCGATCGCTTTTTCATAAAGCTTCTGAGCCTGAATGGGATTGACCTGATAAAAGGAGCCGGGCGAAATTTTAAAGCTACAACCACAGAGCCTGTCCACAATGTAGCCTTTGCCCCAGAGCACCTGATACTTGCTGCCCAGCACAAGGCTGTCCGTCCGGTCGTTGATATTCTGGACAACCGTTGTGATTTCCGGATGCTCTCTACGCAGGGCTTCCACAAAGTTTCTCTTGGACGGAAAAACAGGGGATGCTGTTACCAGAACAACCATGATTTCATCCGTAAATTCCGCCTTTCGGATCAGGACGTACCGCAACAGACCATAACCGGTATCTTCATCATAAACCTTGATCTTAAACGATTTGAGCAGGCTGCGCACTGTCGCAATAATTGCATCTGCTTTCTGATCTTCAATCAGGCAGGTCTCCACCGGCAGGATCCGATGGGTTTTTTCTTCATAAACCCCGGAAATCTGCTGCTTCTTTCGATCCAGCCCGAACACCGCCTGTACCTTATGGCGATAATGCCACGGATTTTCGTCCATTCCAATAATCGGACGCACCTTGCAGTGCTTTTCCATCAGTTCCTTTACCTGATGCTTCTTTGCAGCGAGCTGTTCCTCGTAGGACAAGTGCAGATACTGACAGCCGCCGCACTTGCCAAAGTGGGGACATTTTGCAGCTGAAGCCTGGCGGCTCGGTTTTTGCTTCGCAGCAGCATTTCCGACAGGCGCTTTCGACTTTGCGACGTTCGTGCCCGATGCAGAATTTCTGTTTCCTGAAAAAAAAAGCTCCCGCCTGTCTCGCCTTCTTCGATCCCGGATTTTCTTTCTTCCATCCTGTTGTTTCTTTCATTTTTTCCGCTCATTTCTGCGCACGCTTTTTTGCGCATGTCAAGTTTGTGTCAAGTGCGCGCAGACACAAATCTCGCGATTGAAAAATTTTATTTTTCAATCTTCCCTCACATCCGATCTGAAACGGGCTTATCCCTAGTCACCTTGTCTACAGGATATCCCGATATGTTCTCTCTCATTTTTTTCAGTCTTTCTAACAAAAAACCTTCTGAAAGGAATGCTTTCAGAAGGTCTTCGTTTCTTTTATCAAGCCTGTAATTTACGCGATTTTGGACTTAGCCAGCTCAGCCAGGGTAGCAAAGCCTGCTGCATCGTTTACTGCCATCTCTGCCAGCATCTTTCTGTTCATATCTACGCCAGCCTGCTTTAAGCCGAACATAAATTTGGAATAGGATAAGCCGTTCAGTCTTGCAGCTGCATTGATACGAGCGATCCACAGCTGTCTCATCTGACGCTTTCTCTCCTTACGTCCAGCATAGGAAGAGGTCAGAGCTCTCATAACGGACTGTTTTGCAACTCTGTACTGTTTGCTTCTTGCGCCTCTGTATCCTTTTGCAAGCTTCAATACTTTATTATGTTTTCTTCTGGCACTCATGCCGCCTTTTACTCTTGCCATCTTACTGATTCCTCCTTACGATTTATAAATACGGTAAAATCTTCTTCATATTCTTAACATTGGTAGCATCGGTCATTGCTGCCTGACGAAGATTTCTCTTTCTCTTGGTGGACTTCTTTGTTAAGATATGGCTCTTGTAAGCTTTTGCTCTTTTCAGCTTACCGGTTCCTGTTAATTTAAAACGTTTTGCAGCAGCTCTGCTGGTTTTCATTTTAGGCATATCTGATTTCCTCCTGTTACTTCATTTTCCTAAACGTATATTTTAACTGTAGCCGTGCAATCAGCGTTTTACAGTTAAAAACATGATCATGCTTCTGCCTTCCACCTTCGGCATCTTCTCTACAACAGCGATGTCAGAAAGCATCTGTGCAAAGTCATCCAGAATATGTTTGCTGGTAGACATGTGCGCCATTTCACGGCCGCGGAATCTCAATGTTACCTTTACGCGGTTCCCTTTTTCAAGGAACTTTCTTGCCGCGCCGACCTTGGTATTTAAGTCATTGGTATCGATGTTGGGAGACATTCTGATCTCTTTTACTTCGATGACCTTCTGTTTTCTTTTGGCATCCTTTTCCTTACGGGCAAGCTCATATCTGTACTTACCGTAATCCACGATCTTGCACACCGGCGGCTTTGCCGTAGGGGCGATCTTTACCAGATCCAAACCTGCCTCTTCAGCCAGCTTCAGTGCTTCTCTGGAAGACATGATGCCGAGCTGTTCTCCGCTCTCCCCAATCAGACGGATCTCTTTGTCTCTGATCTGTTCGTTGATAAATAATTCGCTAATGGCTGGTTCCCTCCATAAGAAATAAAATAAAAAAAGTGGATAGCTTCTATCCACTCACAACCTCTGCTCTTCCTCTGAGAAGCAAAGGAAACTGTAAACGCCTATGAGCCCGATCGCTATAGGGTGAGAGTGGATACTCTGCTTGTTTGTTCCTTACGCATCTGCGTACTAATAGAGATTAGCACGACGAACATCATTTGTCAATGCCCGTCGTGCAAATTTTTTAATTTTTTTTAATCACAGTTCACTCGTACTTTTCGTGAGCGGCTTTTGTGCTTGCACAAAAATCTGCTTGCGAAAATGTACGAAGGGAGCGCCGCTCTATGAGCAAAAATGAGCTGCGAAGCAGCGGAGAGCGTCGAAGACGCGGTATTGCGAATGGCGCGGGTGAACTTCCATCACCGTTCCACAAATGTCGCGCAGGCGGTTTCCCTGCGGTCCCCGGCACGGCTTCCGCGCATGTCCACATGCTCTGCCTGACATTTATAATTGGTATTGTAGCGGCATTTTACCGCTTCGCAGTCGATCTGCGTCATCCGGTCAGGATATCCGTCTGCGTTTCTTGCGCTGCCTTCCTTCTGCTGTTCAAAATTCTCACAGCAGGTTTCATCACAGCTGCAGGCCTTTGCGCCGCCTACCATAATGTCGTTTCTGCAGCAGCAGTCTCCGTCATGAAAGCAGCAGGTTTCCACACTACACTTTAAATCTGTCATCGTCCATACCTCCTTTTCTGGAAGAGCTGCGCGATGCGTCCGCATTTTCTCTACGCACAGGACAGGCTGATCTGTGATGCGCCACCTTACAGCCACATAGCGTAGTGCGTTGCGCATTCTGCGCAGCTCCTGGCAGTCAGTATGCCCGATGACAGGTTATTTTATGCAGTTTTTTTTTGCCGGATCAGTCTTTCTTTACGCGATTTTCCTTGGTTTCGATCTCTTTTAAGATATCTGCGATGAACGTATCCAGGCTTCTTGCGCCTTCGTCACCGGCTGCACGGCTTCTGACGGAAACGGTGTTTTCTTCCTCTTCCTTCTGACCAACAACCAGCATGTAAGGAATCTTGGCAGTCTGTGCCTCTCTGATTTTGTAGCCGATCTTTTCTGCTCTGGTATCCACTTCTGCGCGGATGCCTGCTTCTGTCAGCTTGTTCAGGACGCTCTGTGCATAATCCATGTATTTATCGGAAATCGGAAGCACCTTAACCTGTACCGGAGCCAGCCAGGTCGGGAATGCGCCTGCAAAATGCTCGATCAGAATACCGATGAAACGCTCGATAGAACCGAATACTACGCGGTGGATCATGATCGGGCGATGCTTCTCGCCGTCAGCTCCAACGTACTCCAGTTCGAAACGCTGAGGCAGCTGGAAGTCAAGCTGGATCGTACCGCACTGCCAGGTACGTCCGATACAGTCTACCAGATGGAAGTCGATCTTCGGTCCGTAGAACGCACCGTCGCCTTCGTTTACTACATAAGGAAGCTGCAGCTCGTCCAGAGCGCTGCGCAGCGCGTCTGTTGCCATCTCCCAGTCTTCGTCGCTGCCCATGGAATCCTCCGGACGGGTGGACAGCTCTACATGATACTGGAAGCCGAACAGGGAATAAACTTCATTGATCAATCCTGCAACGCCTTTGATTTCGTCCTTGATCTGCTCAGGTGTCATGAAGATATGGGCATCATCCTGTGTGAAGCAGCGCACACGCATCAGACCATGCAGCTGACCGGATTTTTCATGACGGTGTACCAGACCAAGCTCGCCCATGCGCAGCGGCAGATCTCTGTAAGAACGGGGTTCAGATGCATAAACCAAAACGCCGCCGGGGCAGTTCATCGGCTTGATCGCATAATCTTCGCCGTCGATTACAGTGGTGTACATGTTATTTTTATAATGATCCCAGTGACCTGAGGTCTCCCAGAGGCTTCTGTTTAAGATCACAGGAGTGGAAATTTCCACATAACCTGCTTTTCTGTGGATTTCACGCCAGTAGTCCAGCAGGGTGTTCTTTAATACCATACCCTTAGGCAGGAAGAACGGGAAACCAGGACCTGCTTCATGCATCATAAACAGTCCCAGCTCTTTGCCCAGCTTTCTGTGGTCGCGCTTTTTCGCCTCTTCCATCATGGTAATGTAAGCTTCCAGCTCGTCCTTCTTTGCAAAAGCGGTTGCATACAGTCTGGTCAGCATCTGGTTGTGTTCATCGCCTCTCCAGTATGCACCTGCAAGGCTCATGATCTTGAATGCCTTGCCAACTTCTTTGGTGCTCATCAGGTGAGGACCTGCGCACAGGTCTACAAATTCGCCCTGCTGATAGAAGCTGATTTCTTCGCCCTCCGGCAGATCTTCAATCAGTTCTACTTTATAAGGCTCTTCTTTCTCCTTCATAAATTCGATTGCTTTCTCTCTGGGCAGAGTAAAGCGCTCGATCTTTAAACCCTCTTTGACAATCTTCTTCATCTCTGCTTCGATCTTTTCAAAATCGTCGCTGGTCAGGGGAGTTTCGAACTCCATATCGTAATAGAAGCCGTCTGCGATAGAGGGACCGATCGCCAGCTTTGTGTTGGGATACAGGCGCTTTACAGCCTGCGCCATTACATGGCTGGTGGTGTGGCGCAGTGCAGCCAGACCTTTTTCATCCTTTGCAGTCAGAATGTTGACTGCAGCGTCGTGATCGACAACGGTACGCAGGTCTACAACCTCTCCGTCTACTTCTCCGGCACATGCCGCTCTCGCAAGTCCTTCGCTCAAATCCTTCGCAATATCAATCACAGACATTGCCTGTGCGTACTCTTTTACAGAGCCGTCTTTTAATGTAACCTTCATGGTATCTCCTTCCGGCTTTCGCCTTTTTCTATCTTAAAAATTTTGAAAATAACCTGTTTATTCGATCTTCACATAGTTTTTGTGAATCTCGTCCTCTCTATAGATAAAAAAGAATGTACCCTGGCACATTCTCGCGCCGAGGCGCGGTTGCTTCGGCAACCATCTACCCTTGCGCCGAGTGCGCATCCTCGCGGAGCGTTTTTATCGTATGGAAACGAAGTTTCCTATACGATAACGATAAAAGTCCCATGCACACCTTACGATGTACATGGGACGCTTCAGCGCGGTTCCACCCATTTTGCAGATCTGCAACAGCAGTCTGCCGCTCTTTTGATGATAACGGAATCACCGTGTCCGATTAAGGACCGCTCCGAGATGGTTTTCATACGAGACCTCTGTCAAAACGCTTCCAGCACAGCTCTGCAATGCAGATACCGGCGTTTCTCTCTGATACAGATTCCAGGATTACTCTTCTCTTCCACGCGTTGTCTTTTTATCAAATGCTGCCCTTATCTTAATCGATCTGTTTCGATTTGTAAAGAGCCTTTGATCATTTATTTTTGCCGCAGCACTTTTTGTACTTCTTGCCGCTGCCGCAGGGACAGGGATCATTGGGATAAATCTTTGCTTCCTTTACGATGGTGGTAGAACTCTTCTGCTCTTTGTAGAGTTTCTTTCTGGTCTCTTCATCGAAGATGTCGTTCCACTCTTCCAGCCCGTACAGCCAGTCTGCGTCTGCAGCTACCATGTTCTTATAAAGCAGTGCCTTATCAAAGCCAAGGTTTACAACGGTATCCTCCTCCATCTCCTCGATCGGGTTGGGAGCCTTTAAGCTGTCGTTGATGCCGTCCAGGAAACCGGTCATGGTCATAATATCCACGCCGAATTTCTCAGCCAGCTCTTTAACCGTGCCTCTTACCAGCTCGTCCGGGGTCTTTAACAGTTCTGCGTAGATATCCTTTTCTTTTGTAAAATAAATTGCCCAGAACTGCTGCAGCTTAGCCTTGTCAGCCTGCTGGTCGTATGCCATATCTCTCCACTGCTGTAATAATGCCATATTTCTTCACCTCAATTAAATTTCTGACGGGATTGCTCCCTTTGCATTTCGCACGCCCATTTTTGCACGGGCATCCATACTTTGCATTATTATAGCCCAGACCCCCGATTTGTGCAAGCAAAAAATCTGTGAACACTTTGCCGCTTAACAGGTCTGCGTTTCTTTTTTTGCAGGCTGATGGTCGTATTCAAAACCGCAGTGGGATAAAACTGCTTTTGCGATTACAGTCGCGCCGATCAGGTTCGGATGCACTCTGTCCCATGCAATATAGGAAGAATGACGATACTCAAAATACCGGTTGAATACCTCCTGCAGATCAACCAGACAGCAGCCGTGCTTTACCGCCAGCTTTTTGCAGATCGCACCGTATTCGTCCATTCTCTTTCGCATCCAGTCCTGCGGATTAGGCTCCATATAATAAGGCGTCAAAATAAAGATGCCCTTTACTTTTCCTTTTACTGACAGAATCATTTTTTCCAGATTTGCTTCGTATTCTTCGGGCATCACCTGTCCGTCCGGAATCGCCGGGCTGTCAAACTGTCTCCATACGTCGTTGATGCCGATGCAGATCGAAACCCAATCCGGATTTAAGGCAACAACATCCGAATCAAAACGCTGCAGCAGATCTCTGCTCGTGTTGCCGGAAACACCGGAATTGGTCACACGCAGATACACTTCCGGATACCAGGTGCTCAGCATGTTCTCGATGATACGCACATAGCTCTGACCTACATTATCAAACAGACCTTCCCCCACAGGCTGTGCACTTCCCATATCTGTTACCGAATCCCCTGCAAATACAATTCTGTCCATTGGTTCAAATATCATCTTTTGTTCCCTCCTGCGCTTGCAAAGCGCTCCTCTTTGATGTATGCTATCAAGCATATTGTAGCATTATCATCGGCAATGTAAAGTACTGAATCGAATTTGTTTCAGCCGTCCTGCGACGGCAGAATGGAGACTCTTATGAAGAAGAAAAAAACGGCAAAGCAAATCGCTGCCATTGTTTGTATCGTCCTTTTAGCAGCGCTCTATCTCATCACGCTCCTCAGCGCAATTTTTGCGTTTCCCGGTTGGCAGCGGCTCTTTTCCGGCTGTCTGATCTGCACGGTTGCAGTCCCGATCCTGCTCTGGATTTTCATCTGGCTTTACGGACAGTTTGAACAGAAGCACACGATCGCATCCTTCGATATCGGACAGACCGACGCAGGCCGCACGCAGAACGAGGACGAGGCAAATGCTGCGCAGAACTAAAACGCAAAAAGTGCTGTTGCACCGGCAACTATTTCCCGGGCAGCAGCACTTTTTCAGCTTTCGTACACACTTTTTTACGCTTCTACAGCATCTTTCTCTTTTTCAGCACTTTCATCGTAATCACGCATGCAACTAAAATCAGCACGCAGATAATCCCGAAACCGTAAGGCGTATGGGCCAGCGGCATCCATTTTTCGGAAACGTTCATTCCGTAAATGCCGGAAATGATCGTCGGGATCGCCATGACGATCGTGATCGACGCAAGGTATTTCATCGCACTGTTTAAGCGATTATCCATCAGGGAGGAAAGCAGTTCTCTCGTTCCCTGGATAATGTCCCGGTAGATCCGCGTCATTTCGATCGCCTGCTGGTTTTCGACCACAACGTCGTCCAAAAGGTCCTGATCCTCCGGGTATTTCTTGATGCGGCTATAGCGCATCAGACGATCCAGTACGACCTTGTTGGCACGCAGCGACGTATCAAAATATACGAGGTTGGATTCCAGCTCATGTAAGTCGATCAGCTCCATTTCCTCCGTATCGTCCCCGATATGCGCCTCGATCTCCTTCCGCTTGCGGTCGATAATACGCAGATAGGACTGATACAGCATGCAGGAACGCAAAAAAATCTGGTAGATAAAGCGCATCTGTTTTTTAGTGCTGAACTCCTTGACCGTATTTTCCAGAAAATTTTTCAGAACCGGCGTTGCTTCCGCACATACAGTCAGCAGCACATCGTTCACCAAGATCAGACCGAGCGGTATGGTCGTATACGCTTCCCGCTGATGACGGTATTCCACAGACGGAACGTCGAATAAAATCAGGGAATATTCGTTGCTGACGTCCACACGGGAGCTTTCCTCATCATCCAGCGCGGCGCGGACATCCGCAAGGTCAATCTGAAATTCCTGTGCAATCTGCACACATTCTTCCAGGGTCGGCGCAACCAGATTCACCCAGCAGCCGCCATCCGCCCGATTGACCTCCATCAGCAGATTTCCCTGAGTTATATATCGTTTCACCATGTTACTCTACTCCAAACGTCCGAAGCATCTGCTTTGCCTGCTCCTGATTTTCAAATACAAAGGCATTGATCCCGGCTCTGCGGGCTGCTTCCACATTTTCCAAAATGTCGTCCATAAAGACGCATTCCTCCGGTTTTAAATGATATCGGCTTAAAATCAGCGAATAAATTTCCGGCATCGGCTTAATTAGCTTATCCTGACACGAAAGGATGCCGCCATCCACATACGGCAGAAAATCCAGATCACTCCAGCACTCCCGCAGCACCTTTCTGGAAAAATTCGACAGCACAAGGAACTGATAGCCCTTCGCCTTTAACTCTTCAATCCACGGAATCGCATAATCATAACGCTCCATGATGCCGCGGACGTTTGCCAGCGTTTTGTGAAGGTCTTCTTCCAGCTCCGGATCGTTTGCAATAAACCGGTTCAAAATTTCCTCTTCGGAAAGGACGCCGCGGTCATATTCTTTCCAGATATCACTCCCTACCGTCGCCTTTGCCAGACGCTCCACCATTTCTTCCGAATATCCCTTGCTTTTATAAAAATCGTACCAGGTAAAACCGGATAATACGTTTCCGATATCGCTGATAATTGTTCTGATCATATCCGATCGCCTCCCTCATTTTCTTCTGCTGTTTCTGACAGCATCCGCAAAAGCTCCTGCGCCGCAAGACTGCTGCCGCCCTTTTCCTCCGTCACGACGAAAAACTCCCGCTGCGGCAGCTGCTCTTCCAATTTTAACTCTATCAGCTCTCTGCTGTCCAGCTCCTTTTTGGCAAAATCGCGCACAACGCTTCCGACACCGAGGTTTCTCAAGGCAAACTGCACGATGATATCGCTTGTTGCAAGCTCGAACTCCGGGTGGACGAACACCTTTCTCTGCTCCAAAAAACTCTGGACATAACGTCTTGTGCTTGTATCCTGATCCAACATGATAAGCGGCACTTTTTCCAAAACGGAAAGCGGTTGCTTCTGACGGGTATATTCCAGAAAGTTTCGTCCTGCCACAAAAATATCTTCAATTTTACGCACCGGCATCAGGCGGACACCCTCCTGCTTTTCCAGCGGACCGGATACAACTCCGAAATCGATTTTTTTCTCTTTTAAAAGTCCCATCGTCGCAGGCGTCGGACCATTCGTGATCTGAAACCGCACCCCCGGATATTTTTCATGGAACCGTTCCAGATACGGTAACAGAAAAAAACGCAGCGTCATGTCGGACGCCCCGATCGTAATTTCACCGCATTCCAGGTTCTGCATCTGCAACATCCGCTTTTCCCCGGCAAGAAATGCGCTATACCCTTTTTCCACATATTCGTACAGGATTTTTCCTTCCGCCGTCAGGCTGATTCCACGCGCACTGCGCACAAACAGGCTGCTGCCGAGCGCCTTTTCCAGCTGCCGGATGCTCTGGCTGACCGCCGGCTGAGACAAGGAAAGCGCTGCCGCCGCCTTTGTCACTGAGCTGCAGCGTGCCACATAATAAAAAACACGATAATATTCCAGATTTGCTGTCATCAATCCCCTATCACAGAGTCGATGGCTGCCGCCCGAAAATGAGCAATGAGCCATGACTCTATTATAAGGGATTTTAGAATTTCTGTCATCCAGGAAGTTCACTTGTCGCTTTCGCGCTTGCAGGCAAGACTGCCTGTGAAAAATCATCCAGGGTTCTTGCGAACTGTCTTATGCCAGCGGGCTGTTTCTGTAGATGATGTCATCTCTGCCAGGACCGTTGGATACCATTGTAATCGGATAGCCGATCTGGTTTTCGATGAACTCAATGTACTTGCGGCAGTTTTCCGGCAGCTCTTCATAGGTCCGGATGCCACGGATATCGCATTTCCAGCCGGGCAGAACCTCGTATACAGGTTTCGCTTTTTCCAGCTTGCAGGTAACCGGGAACTCCTTTGTCACCTGACCGTCGATTTCATAGCCGACGCAAACCGGGATTTCATCCAGATAACCCAGAACGTCCAGAACGGTCAGCGCAACGTCGGTCGCGCCCTGCAGTCTGCATCCGTAGTGGGAAGCAACGCAGTCGTACCAGCCCATTCTTCTCGGACGACCGGTTGTCGCGCCGAATTCGCCGCCGTCGCCGCCTCTTCTTCTCAGCTCATCCGCTTCGTCACCGAAGATTTCAGAAACAAATGCGCCTGCACCGACTGCGGAGGAATATGCCTTGGTAACAGCGACAATCTTTTTGATTTCATAAGGCGGAATGCCTGCGCCGATTGCGCCGTATGCTGCCAGTGTGGAAGAAGACGTTACCATCGGGTAAATGCCGTGGTCAGGATCTTTCATCGTACCCAGCTGACCTTCCAGCAGGATGTTTTTGCCTTCTTTGACCGCCTGATATAAGAACTCGGACACGTTGCCCACATAAGGAGCTACCATGTCGCGGTATTCATGCAGGGTATTTAACAGTTCTTTGGGATCGAGCGGTTCCTGATGATACAAATTCACGAACAGGACATTTTTGAGTGCGCAGACCTTCTGCAGCTTTTCTTCCAGCACCGCGTCGTCAAACAGCTCGCTGACCTGGAAACCGATCTTTGCAAACTTGTCGGAATAAAACGGCGCAATGCCGGACTTGGTGGAGCCATAGGATTTGCCTGCCAGACGTGCTTCTTCATAGGTATCCTGTAAAATATGATAGGGCATTACCACCTGTGCTCTGTCGGAAATCATCAGATGCGGTGCCGGTACGCCCCGCTCTACCAGCTGGTTGACCTCGTTAAATACTTTTGGAATATCCAGTGCAACACCGTTGCCGATAATGTTGGTAATATGGCTGTAGAACACGCCAGACGGCAGTGTGTGAAGCGCAAATTTGCCGTAATCGTTGACAATCGTATGTCCGGCATTTGCACCGCCCTGAAAACGGATGACAATATCCGCTTCCTTCGCAAGCATATCTGTAATCTTGCCTTTTCCTTCATCGCCCCAGTTTGCACCTACTACTGCTTTAACCATTTTTCCTCTCATTCTGCCGCCAAAAGCGGCATCCCTTTATGCGCGCTGTTCCATCAGCGCATATGTCATCTTACTGATTTAGTATAGCAGATTTTTTATATAAGTAAAATCAATAAATTTTATATTTCTCATAAGTATAACTTATACGTTAATTTCCGCCTTCATACCAAGGTCTGCTTCATTTTCTTTTAACACCGGACGGATCACGTCGTTCAAGAAGCGCTCTACCTGATGTGCGCTGCAGCCGACATATTTGGAGGGCTCAAGGGATGCTTCCAGAGCAGCCTCGTCGAGATGGAACATTTCGTCCTGTGCGATCAGCGCCATCAGCTGATTGTCTGCACCCTCTTCCTTTACTCTGCGTCCTGCTTCCATGGAAAGCTCGCGGATTCTCTCATGCAGCTCCTGTCTGTCACCGCCTGCCTTTACTGCGTCCATCATGATATTTTCGGTCGCCATAAACGGCAGCTCGCTGCGCAGGCGCTTCTCAATTACTTTCGGATATACAACCAGACCGTCTACGACGTTCATGCAAAGATCCAGAATGCCGTCAATCGCAAGGAAGCCTTCCGCAATGGAAATTCTCTTGTTCGCCGAATCGTCCAGCGTGCGCTCAAACCACTGGGAAGCAGATGTGATCGCAGGATTTAACGCGTCCACCATCACATATCTGGACAGAGATGCAATTCTTTCGCTGCGCATCGGGTTTCTCTTATATGCCATCGCGGAGGAGCCGATCTGATTTTTCTCGAAGGGTTCTTCCACTTCTTTCAGATGCTGCAACAGACGGATATCGTTGGACATCTTGTGTGCACTGGCTGCAATGCCGGCCAACACATTCATCACTCTGGTATCAACTTTACGGGAATAGGTCTGTCCGGATACCGGATAGCAACCGGGGAAGCCTAATTTTTCAGCGATCATGGGATCGAGGCGGTCTACCTTTTCCTGATCTCCCGCAAACAATTCCAGGAAAGATGCCTGTGTACCGGTCGTACCCTTGGAACCAAGCAGACGCAGGGAATCCTTTACATAGTCCAGATCGCACAGATCCATGTAAAACTCCTGCAGCCACAGAGAGGCGCGTTTACCGACTGTCGTAGGCTGCGCGGGCTGGAAATGGGTAAATGCCAGTGTCGGCAGGTCCTTCTGCTTGTCTGCAAAATCTGCCAGCTCACGGATGACATTTAACAGCTTTTTGCGAACCAGCTCGAGGGCCTTTGCCATAATAATAATATCGGTATTATCCCCTACATAGCAGGAGGTTGCTCCCAGATGGATAATGCCCTTCGCCTTCGGGCACTGTACACCGTAGGCATACACATGACTCATAACGTCATGGCGCACTTCCTTCTCGCGCGCTTTTGCCACGTCGTAGTTGATATCAGTCGCATGGCTTTTCAGCTCATCGATCTGCTCTTGTGTGATCGGAAGTCCGAGTTCCTTTTCTGTCTCTGCCAACGCAATCCAGAGTCTTCTCCAGGTCTGGAACTTCATATCCTGAGAAAAAATGAACTGCATTTCGCGGCTTGCATACCGTTCCGATAACGGGCTTGTATATCTGTCTGTGCTCATCAAAAACAACCATCCTCTCCTGTGTATTGGGTTATTGAAAACAATTTCGACACCGAAAGTATACCGTAAAACAACAGGCGGCGCAACTGTTTTATGCATACTGCAGCTTTTCGCACCGACACGCGTGGTGACGCTTTTTTGATCCACACATATGCGGCACTGCAGGGGGTAGTTCTGTCACCTTGTTCCTGCGCGTATACTTTCAGTAAGGATTCCCGGGACGTTTTTTGCCATGTATAAAAATCATCTGTTGAAGGGCGCTCTTTTGCTGACTGCCGCCGGAGTTTTCAGCCGCATCATCGGCTTTTTTTACCGGATTTTCCTCTCCCGCACCTTCGGTGCGGAGCAAATGGGCATCTATGAGCTGATCAGTCCGGTGCTCGCTCTTTCCTTTGTGCTGTGTACCTCTGCCATCCAGAGTTCGATCTCCAAATTTACCGCTGCAGAACCGGAAGCAGCAATCTACGCCAAGCGCAGGATATTGCTTACCGGTCTGTCCGTCTCGTTCGTCCTTTCGTGCCTCTGCACGCTCTTTGTCTGGCGGGAGGCTGATTTTATTTCCGACTTTTTATTAAAAGAAACGCGCTGTGCGCCGCTTTTAAAAATCGCCGCGCTCTCCTTTCCCGCCGCCTGTATCCATTCGTGTATCAACGGCTATTATTACGGCATCCGAAAATCCTTCCTTCCTGCGTTCTGTCAGGTTTTTGAGCAGTGCTTCCGCGTCGGCAGTGTCCTGCTTTTTGGGCAGTATGCGACGGCCCGCGGACTCTCCTGCACGATTCAGCTCGCTGCAGTCGGACTTGTCATCGGGGAATGCGCTTCCATGGTGGTTTCCGTTTTTGCCGCAAGAATCCATTTTTCCAAAAAACTCCCCGAAAGCCTTCCGCTAAAGCTTTCTCGGCCGGAGCTATTTTCCAGACTGTTTTCCTTTGCTGCACCCCTGTGCGCCACGCGGGTCTGCCTGCATCTGCTCGGAACAATCGAATCCTCCCGCATCCCGGTCAGCCTGCAGCTGTTTGGCTATTCCTCCCATCAGGCGCTTTCTGCTTATGGCGTATACACCGGCATGGCGATGACCTGCATCCTGTTTCCCGGCGCGCTGACCAATTCGATTGCTGTCCTGCTCATGCCGACCATCTCCTGCGCGGACGCTTCGAATAACCAAAGCGCCATCTACAGTGCCATTTTCCAGTGCACCTGCTTCTGTCTTTTCATCGGCGTCGGCTGTACTGCTGTCTTCTCTGTGCGGAAACTTCATCGGCTCTGCGCTGTTTGGAAACGTACTTGCCGGGCAGCTGATTCGGATGTTTTGTTTTCTCTGCCCTTTTCTGTACCTGAATACGACGCTGCTTTCGATTTTAAACGGGCTTGGAAAAACAGGCTGTACTTTTCTGTTCCAAATCCTGTCCCTCGCCGTGCGGCTGTTCTTCGTTTTTTTCATCCTGCCGCTCTCCGGCATTCCCGGACTGTTCCAGGGCATGCTCTTCGGGCAGATGCTCCTGACGATACTCTGTGCAGCAGCGCTGTTTTTTGTTTTGTCGCGGCGGCGTGCGTGAAGTAACTGTTTCTGCGCGTCAGCAACCAGTTTCCCTCGCCATTCGCAATACAATAGAATGCACACTCCCCTCTGTAGCTTTCTGTGGGCAGATTTTCATGCGAGCATGAAATCTGCCCATAAAAAGCTACATGGAAACTGGTACGAAATAATAAAATTGGCTTGCGCCTGCGTTTTTCCTATACTATAATGAAAAACGCTTCCGTTCTGCATAAATATGCAGCCGGAAAGAGAATGGTGCTTCATCAGCACCGCCTGCGAAGGAGAAAAGTCATGAGTTTCGATTATATCAGAAAACTTCCTACTCCCGATGAAATCCGGGAGCAGTATCCGGTTCCGGATTCTCTGGTTCCGATCAAGCAGAAGCGCGATGCTGAGATCCGCGACGTCCTCACCGGCAAAAGCGACAAGCTGCTGGTCATCATCGGTCCCTGCTCTGCAGATAACGAGGATGCGGTCTGCGATTATATCAACCGTCTTGCAAAAGTCAACGACAAGGTATCCGACCGCCTGATCCTGATTCCGAGAATTTACACCAATAAGCCCCGTACCACCGGCGACGGCTACAAGGGTATTGTCCATCAGCCCGACCCCGAAAAAAAAGAGGATTTCCTGCACGGTCTGATCGCAATGCGCCATATGCACATCCGCGCGCTGTCCGAAACCGGCCTCAGCGCTGCCGATGAAATGCTCTATCCCGAAAACTGGGGCTATGTATCCGATATTCTGTCCTATGTGGCAATCGGCGCCCGCAGCGTAGAGGATCAGCAGCACCGTCTGACGGTTAGCGGCTTTGATCTTCCGTCTGGCATGAAGAACCCCACCAGCGGTGACTTCTCCGTTATGCTGAACTCCGTTTATGCCGCACAGCATCCGCACAGATTCATCTATCGCGGCTATGAAGTGCAGACAAACGGCAACGACCTCGCCCACACCGTCCTGCGCGGCGCGACAAGCAAGCACGGACGCAACATTCCCAACTATCATTACGAGGATCTGCAGATCCTGCTCGGTCTTTATAACGAGCGTGATTTAAAAAACCCCGCCTGCATTATCGATTCCAACCATTCCAACTCCAATAAGCAGTTTGACCAGCAGGTTCGAATCGTCAAAGAGGTGATGCACAGCCGTCATTTAAGCCCCGACATCCACAACTTCGTCAAGGGCGTTATGATCGAGAGCTATATTGAAGAAGGCAACCAGAAGGTTGGCGGCGGCGTTTATGGAAAGTCCATCACAGATGCCTGCCTCGGCTGGGAAGCTTCCGAGCGCCTCATCTACGATCTGGCGGAGCTGAATTACTAAATATCACCTGTCTCCAAAACAGCAGCTTGCAGGCTCAACAGGTATTCTGTCCGCAGAAGCAAAATTACAGTCGTCTAAAAAGGCTCACCCTAACGGATGAGCCTTTTTTCTTCCCGGATTTGTTCCTGATTCACATTGATATAGATCTGCGTCGTGGAGATGTCGGCATGTCCGAGCATTTCCTGCACGCTCTGCAGGTTTGTGCCGTTTGCAACCAGATGTGCCGCAAAGCAGTGACGCAGAGTATGCGGCGTGACCTCTTCCGTGATTCCCGCGCGCTGCACATAGCCTTTTAGCAGCTTCCAGAAGCCCTGACGGCTCATCGGCTTTCCTGCACAGTTGACAAACAGTGCCTGCTGCGTTTCCTCCGCTACCAGAGCCTGTCTGCCATGCTGCAGATACGCTTCCAGCGCTGCTTTCGCTTTATTTCCAAACAAAACCGTACGCTGGCGGTTTTGTTCCGTACAGAACAAAAAAAAAGGGACAGTTTTAAATTTACATCCGAAAGCTTCAGACCGATCAGCTCCGATACCCGGATACCGGTTGCATACAAAAGCTCCAGCATCGCTTTGTCCCGAAGCTCCTTCGGACTCGTTCCCTGCACCGCATCCATCAGTCGTTCCACCTCTTCCGGACTCAGCACGCCGGGCAGCTTCTTTTCCACCCGAGGGGCTTTGAGCGTCTCCGACACATCCATCATCAGCACGCCCTCCCGCACCAGATAATGGCAAAACGCCCGAATCGATGCGATATTGCGGGAAATCGTCGCAGCTTTTCTCTGCTTTTCTTCCAGAAAACGGATATAACCATATAATGCCGTCGCAGTCAGATTCTCTACCCTGGTCATCTGATACCGGGCACGCAGAAAACCCGCCAGCTGATACAGATCTCGCCGATAGGAAAGCTCCGTATTCCGGGAGGTTCCTTTTACCTTATGACAATATTCAATAAATGACTCAATCTGTGCTTCCATCCCTCTGCGTTCCCTTCTTTTGACCGTATCGGTCGTGTGGAATCATTATATACAATGAAATTCAGAAAAGCAATGTTGAAACTTCCGCATTTTCAGGCGATTTTTCGGCATGTTTTCAGGTAACACCAGATAGTGGTACGGGAAATACCAGTTCCACCATATCTTGATTTGGCATTCCGCATCTTCCTATCCCCAAAACAGACGCATCACGGCTTTTAAAATAAATGGATTGACATACCCTTCTACCGCACAGCCGATTCCAATCACCGCCAGGGAAATCCACACGCCCGAAGCAGCTTTTTTGTGCAGGCACCATTCCAGCAGCATACAGTAGCCCGGAACCAGCACCGCCTGTTGTGGAACCAGCGCCGCTAGGAAAAAGAAGCTTCCTCCGGATTCCATAGCGCAGCGACAGCGCCGTCAGGATCATCCCTGCCGCCAGTCCGCTCCCCGCTGCAAGCACAATCAGACAGATCATCCCTGCCCCTGAGAGTGCAAGCAGCACGAGCAGCAGCGCCGTTCCAAGCCTTTTTTGCAGGCAGTATAAAAACAGTCCTGTCCGGTTCATGTCCCATTCTGAAATTCCCGACAGCGCATCCGTATCCAGAAAGCCTTGATTTTGCACAAATAGCCCCGGAAAAAAGCACACGCAGGCGATTCCCGCCAGAAATCCCGCCAGAAGAAGCACCGCCCCCAATCTTTTTTCCTGCTGCCCGAACCGTTTCCAAAAAGACATCGCATTCCCCGTTTTTATATTTTTAACAGCGCCGGCATAAGCCGACAGATAACAACAGCGTCACGGCATGAACTGCTGCACCTACCGTGACGCTGTCTGCGCATCCGCTCGTTGTAATCTATGCGGCTGCTGGGGGAATTTTGCATTTTTTTCAATTGGTACTGTGAAAGGTATCACGCACCCCTTGGCGCTTCTATACAGTACCGTGCTGCGCTATTTTTCGTATTTCGCCTTATAGCTCATGATCGCCGCGATTGTCTTGCCGTCCTCGATTTTTCCGGAATAGATCATTTCACACAGCTCATCGACCGAATATGCATAGACATCGATAAATTCATCCTCGTCCAAATGCTGATGGGTCGGCTTTAAATCCTGCGCAACATAGATTTCGATCTTTTCATTGCAGAACGCAACGGTCGTCCGCAGACTTAAAAGATGCGTCAGATTTTCAGAATGATATCCCGTCTCCTCTTCCAGCTCGCGCGCGGCAGCCAGCATCGGCGGCTCATCTGCGCCGTTTAACCGCCCGCCGGGATTTCCAGCGTATAGCGGTCGAGAGCATTGCGCCACTGACGCACCATCAGAAGCTTTCCATCCTCCCGCACAGGAACGACCGCAGCCGCACCCTTATGCCCGATAAAATCCCATTCTGCGATGTTCCCGTTCGGAACCTGAATGGTGTCCCTGTAATAATCGATGATCGTTCCGTGATAGACCAGCTTTCGATCCAGCCGTTTAAATTCCTCTGCCATGTTGACTTCTCCTCTGCATAGAAATAAGCATCCCACCCGTCCAAGGTACAAGATGCCCTCATTTCTTAAAATACTTTCTACCGGGGCAAATCAGCCTTTACATCTGATTTCCTGATGTTTTGATTATACGCCGTGATATTTTAGAAATCAACCTTCATAGCTTCCCCCGATCGTATTGTCCCAGATCGCGTCGAATACCTTATCATAGGTGGTATTTCCAGCGCCGCCCTTGGGTGCCAGCTTGCGTTTTTCCGTGCTCTCTCCGTAACAGATAAAGTTTTCCAGCAGCCGTTTTCCCAGCATCGCCGTGATGTCCCCATTCTTTGGAGCAAATGCGTAATAATAGTTGGATTTCTTTTTTCGTCCCCACAGGATTTTTCCTTCGTGCTGCCCGTTTTTCAACAGCTCCTCCACCCTGTCATACTGACCAGCCGACGTCTCGCAGTCTCTGTCGCACGGGGCAAGCTCCGGGGTAGAAAACTGTACATAGTACGAATACTCGCTCTTACCTTCGTCATCGTCGGAACGGTCAAATTCTTCCTCATATACCGCGTCAAAATGAATATCTGCGATAAAAAGATCCCCGTTTATGATCATTTCCTTTACGGTGTACAAAGGGTTCCCGAACAGCTGCTTTTTTTGCTCCCCGAGAGCATCTGCCACTTCCATCGGCACCTTCTGCCAGTTCAGGGAAGAAAGTGAAACCACCTCTTTTGCTTCCCGTCCACAGGCTGTGCATTTTCCATCCGCCAGCTCCTTTCCACAGAACACGCAATATCTTTTTTTGTTGTCCCTGTTTGCAAAAATTCCCATGATAGCTCCTCCTTTTTATTTTTTAGCTGTTTATTCTTTTAGCATGCAATCTGCTTTCTCATGCAATCTGACCTGCCGTTTCCAAACTCTACCCAGGATTGATCGCTTCCCCATTCGTCCCAGCTGTCATCCTCCCAATAGTCGTCATCCTCAAAGAACAGCCAGTCGATCCAATCCCAGTCGTCTTCATAGTCATCCCAGCCTTCCCAGTCGTCCTCATACCAGGATTCATAATCATAGTAATCGTTATAGCCCTCGGCATAGACGAATTTTTCCAGCCAACCGACATAGTCGGCGTCCATCCCCACACCGGTAAAAACCGGATAGAGATATCCATAAAACTCAGAATCCCCATAAGGCAGCGTGACAGACAGTCCTGTCATTCCAACCTCGTCGTCCGTACAATTAAAATAGCGGATGGAAAGGTTTACCGCAGCCGCCAATGCCTCTGTCTCTTTGGATTCGATATTCTGCGCCACTGCCATGATATCCGTTATATAATAGTCTGACATGGAATAATCTCCATCCTCGTCAAACAGAAAATCAAACAGCCCTTTTTCCCGCAAAACAGGATGAGCGCGCCTGCCGCCCCGGACGTGCATACTGTAATTTTCCCACAGCAGCGCAGGCTCGTTTGCATAGGCAAAATCAGCCCACGCGGTATAGAGCACCTTCATGTAGGATTCGTCGATCAGCGCCAGCGTGGAAGACCCCTCGCCGTTTTCTTCATTATCTGCGATCATGTCATCCACGATAATTTTCCCAAGCTCCTCAGAGGAAATACTGGTGTTGTCCGACAGGGCGTTCAGCCATCCCGTGTACGACCAGCCGTAGCCGGATTCAAAATCCTCCGACAGAATCATGTAATCGCAATAATTGTACATGGCACAGCAAAGCTCTAACGAAGACATAATGCAGCTGTCCATGCCGATGATATCAAAGTAAATCCCGCTCTGGCGGATTGCCGTCTGGATCTCATCGATCGTAAGCACCGAATCCTCCGACTGGTGTTCGTCATATCCAAAGCCGTATACCGGTCCTGCACCGTGATCCCAGAAAATCAGGATATAACGGTTTGCCGGATAATTTTCTGCGCCCCAGGAAATAAAATCAGCAAGCGTGTCAGGCGATGTACAATCCAGCTGTCCGAGGCTGTCATCCACAAGCACCAGGTTCCCGGCTTCCGCTTTATAACGCTGCGTGTGATCGGAGGCAATTCCAAGCCTTTTTGACCAGCTTTTTGTGCCGATCGTCTCCACGAGGACATTGACCTGGCTGCTAATGTTCGCCGCAAGCATCTCACAAAGATCCTCCGTTGCCTCTCCGTCCTCCGATTCCAGATCCGAACCATTCATATAGACAAATACGGTCGCTTGGTCCTTTCCATCGCCTTATCTCTGTCTGTTTCTCCTTTACCATATCTTCCGGAAAGGGATTTTCCGCTGCACCCGCCGCATGCTCTGCACCCGCCAGCGTTTCTGCACCTGACGCAGTCTCAGTGCCTGTCTGTGTCCCTATACCTGACGCCGTCTCTACGCTCGTCTGTTCCTGATCTGCAGGCATTTCTTCTTCATCCGGCAAAAGCAGAGCAATGATAAACAGCACGCCGCAGATAATCAATAGATTCCGGAGAAGCTTTCCCAGTTTTTTCATAACACATCACCCTTTTTGATCCTATGAGGTCGGGCAAAAGCTCCGACTTTGATGCCTGGTATTATCCTATATCAATATAATAAAAAAAACGCGAAGCCTTGTAAATAATATATTTACATAGGTTTCGCGCCTTTTAGCGTTACTTATTTCGCGTAGTCCGTTACGCGGCTCTCTCTGATCACATTGACCTTGATCTGTCCCGGATATTCCAGCTCTGCTTCGATCTGCTTGGAAATATCCCGTGCCAGGAGTACCATATCCGCATCGGAAATCTGCTCGGGCACTACCATAACACGAACCTCTCTGCCCGCCTGAATAGCAAAAGATTTATCTACACCTTTGAAATTGTTGGAAATGTCTTCTAATTGTTTCAGTCTGCTGGTATAGGTTTCCAGCGTCTCTCTTCTTGCACCCGGACGAGCTGCAGAAATTGTATCAGCAGCCTGTACGATACAGGCAATCAGAGAGGTCGGCTCTACATCGCCGTGGTGGGATTCCACCGCATTGATGACTGTCGCGGACTCTTTGTATTTCCGACAGAGCTCAGCGCCCAGCTGAATATGAGAGCCTTCCATTTCGTGATCCACTGCCTTACCGATATCATGCAGCAGACCTGCACGTTTTGCAAGACGGACATCCAGTCCCAGCTCTGCAGCAAGCAGACCGGACAGATGTGCTACCTCGATCGAATGCTTCAATGCGTTCTGACCGTAGCTCGTCCTGAATTTCATCTTACCTAACAGTCTGACAAGTTCCGGATGAATACCGTGTACGCCGACTTCCAGTACAGCGGCCTCGCCCTCTTCTTTAATCATTGTCTCTACTTCACGCTGTGCCTTTTCTACCATCTCTTCGATTCTGGCAGGATGGATACGTCCATCTACAATCAGCTTCTCCAGTGCAATCCGCGCAACCTCTCTGCGGATCGGATCGAAGCCGGAAAGCACAACTGCTTCCGGTGTGTCGTCGATAATCAGATCAACGCCGGTCAGGGTTTCAAGGGTACGGATATTACGTCCTTCCCGTCCGATGATACGCCCTTTCATTTCATCGCTGGGAAGCTGTACGACAGAAATCGTCGCTTCGGATACATGATCTGCAGCACATTTCTGAATCGCATTGACCACATATTCCTTCGCCTTCTTGTCTGCTTCCTCTTTGGCCCGACTCTCCATTTCCTTGATCATCACGGCCGATTCATGTTTCACTTCATCTTCAACAATTTTCAGCAAATATTCCTTTGCCTGGTCGGAGGTCAAACCAGAGATTCTTTCCAGTTCCTGGACACGCTGCTCGTTCAATCGGGAAATTTCTTCCTTCTGCTTCCGCATCTCCTCTTCCCGCTTCGCCAGATAAGCTTCTTTCTTCTCGATCGCATCGGTCTTCTTATCGATGTTCTCTTCCTTCTGCTGCACGCGGCGTTCGTACCGGGTAACCTCGGCTCTGCGTTCCTTGATCTCGCGATCCAGTTCGTTCTTGGTACGAATGGATTCCTCCTTCACCTCCAGCAGTCCTTCCCGTTTCTTCGCTTCTGCAGTCTTTAACGCTTCATCAATGATTTCTCTGGCTTTGTCATCCGCATTACCGATCTTCTGCTCAATTCCCTTTTTACATTGCGCAGAGGCGATCAGTGCGGTAACCGGAACAGCAATCAGCAGGGTAACAATTGCTGTTATAACGATTGGCACCATCATTCCAGGAGCACCTCCTTATTTAATTTTCATTGTGCAATATCAGTTATAGAATGTTTATTCCCATTCTTATAAACAATTTTACAACATCTCAATTTTATACAATTCCACTACAGATGTCAAGTAATTCCGTGCCATTCTGCACAAATCGGTGCCCCCGGCAGTTACAGTTCACCCGCCAGCTCCATGGCTTTTCTGATGGTTTCCGCGCAGATGCCCTTGCGAGACAGAAAAGCCGCCACCTTCCGCTTCTCTGCAAAGTCTGCCTGCGCAGGATCGTAACGCTTTTTGGCAAGCCACATCTGCGCGAGCGCAAGTTCGTCCGGTCCATCCCCCTTTTCTGCCGCTTCTGCAAATGCTGCTTCTATTTCATCCCTCGAAACGCCTCTTGCGATCAGATCCTGTTCCAACACGCGTTTGCTCTTTTTTCCCGCCTGATTAGCGATGTAATTCTTTGCAAACTGCAGATCATCCACATAATGATAGGATTTTACATAAGCGAGCGCGCTGTCGATGCTTTCCTGCGGATAACCGCCCTCTTTTAATTTGCTGCGCAGTTTGCTCTCCGTATACGCTCTGCTCTGCAAAAGGTTCATACAGCGCAGCGTCGCCCGTTTGGGCAGCACCTCCTGCATGATCTCCCGATAGGATTCTTCTGAAAGCTCTTCCTGTTCCCGCACCCCGAATAAACGAAGTTCGCCTTTGTATAATACAAAGGCGAAACTGTCCTCTAAATATATTTTGCAGCGGGACCGGGACAATTCTTCTATCCGGGTCACTGTCATGTACATCTTACTCCTTTTCTGTCAGGCTCTGTTCTTTTGCGTCTGCACCAGACTTCTCTACTTTGCCTGTCGCAGCTTTCTCAGACTTTGCTGCTGCGTCTGCAGGTGTTTTTTCTCTTCAGGCCGTAATGCTCGCGTACCTTCTCCTCGATCTCCTCGCAGATGTCCGGATGGTCCTTTAAGTAGCTTTTGGCATTCTCACGTCCCTGACCGATCTTATTGCCCTCGTAAGCATACCATGCGCCGCTCTTGTTCACGACGTTGATGTTCGCTGCCAGATCCAGGATATCCCCGACAACGGAAATACCTTCTCCGAACATGATATCGAATTCCGCTTCCTTGAACGGAGGCGCAATCTTGTTTTTAACAACTTTGACACGGGTACGGTTGCCGACCACTTCACCGCCCTGCTTTAAGGATTCGATTCTGCGCACATCCATACGGATCGAAGCGTAGAATTTCAACGCACGTCCGCCAGTCGTTGTCTCAGGGTTACCGAACATAACGCCGACCTTCTCACGCAGCTGGTTGATAAATACCACGGTACAGTTGGACTTGCTGATGACACCGGTCAGCTTTCTCAGTGCCTGGGACATCAGAGACGCGCCTGCAAGCCTACATGGCTGTCGCCCATGTCGCCCTCGATCTCCGCCTTAGGTACCAGAGCCGCAACAGAGTCCACAACAACGATATCGATCGCGCCGGAGCGAACCATCGTCTCCGCGATTTCCAGCGCCTGTTCACCATTGTCCGGCTGGGAAATATAAAGGTTATCGATATCTACGCCGATATTTTTCGCATAAACAGGGTCAAGCGCATGCTCTGCGTCGATAAATCCGGCGATTCCGCCGTTTTTCTGTACTTCTGCGATCATATGCAGGGTAACCGTCGTCTTACCACTGGATTCCGGTCCGTAGATCTCGATGACACGTCCCTTAGGGATTCCGCCCAGTCCCAGTGCAATATCCAGGCTCAGGGAACCGGTCGGGATCGTCTCCACATTCATCTGAGAGGCAGGGTCGCCGAGCTTCATCACTGCTCCCTTGCCATATTCTTTTTCAAGCTTTGCAATCGCTGCGTCGAGCGCTTTTAATTTTTCTTCTCTTTCCATGCTGTCTCCTTCTACACAAGAACAGATGTTCTGGTATTATCATAAAACATTTGTTCGATTTTGTCAACAACAGAAGTTACGGTTCATGCGCGGCATGCATTTCCCCAGAAATTCTTCGTATGAATAGCAGTCTGTTTTTTCAGCATATCATAAAACCACCGGTCTGAACAGCCTTTCCCCGGTATCTTTTGCGGTACAGTTCAGGATTGCCTCCCCTGTCTGAAAATAGTATAATAAAATTATCAAACAGACAAGGAGGGTACTGTATGGATCGTTTGAAAGGAAAAGTAGCTGTCATCACCGGCGGAAATTCCGGTGTCGGGGAAGCGACCGCCAAATTGTTTGCAAAAGAGGGGGCTGTTGTTGTCATCACCGCCCGCAGGGAGGCCGCCCTGACGAAGGTTGCCGAGGAAATTAAAGCCGCCGGCGGCGAAGCTTTTGCTGTCTCCACCGATATTTCCAAACCGGAGGATCCCGAACGGCTCTCATGGAGCTGGTCCTGAAAAAATACGGTAAAATTGATATTCTCATCAACAATGCCGGAATTCTGGAAACCGGCTTAAAACCAATCGACCGCTTTTTGGATGAAGATCTCGACCGCATTGTTGAGACGAACCAGAAAGGAACCATGCGCTGTATGCGTGCTGCTGCCAGACGAATGCAGTCGGGCGCTTCGATCGTCAACGTTGCTTCCGTAGCAGGCGTAAAAGGCTGCGGCGGGGCCGCTTATGTCGCTTCCAAGGCTGCCGTGATCGGCGTAACCAAGCACACTGCGCTCCGTTTCCAGCAGACCGGCATCCGCTGCAATGCGATCTGCCCCGGAAATATCATCACACCGATGACGACCGGAACTGATCCTGCCGTGCTCGACCCGGATATGATCGGCGCAATGGCTGCTCACAGCAATTTAAAGACACCGTCCTGCACCGCAGAGGATGTTGCCAACGTGATCCTTTTCTTCGCAAGTGACGAATCCCGCGCCATCACGGGACAGGTGATCGTGACCGATTTCGGCGCAATGCTATAAATCGTCAACGCAGGGGATCGCCCACGCTCCATAACGGAACCGGGCGATCCCCTGCCGCTTTACATTTTTTTCAGATAGTCCTCGTAGTCCTTTATCGTCGCCGTCATCCATCCAAACTGATTGTTCACACCATTATAGTTAAACCCGATTTCCAGGCCGACCGGCGTATAAAAGAAAATACCTCCATCCGAGGAAAGAAGCTTCCGGAGCATCTCCGTCGGCCACTCGTTTTCTGACAGTTCCAGACCGTTCTGTTTTTGGCACTGTTTGCGGAATCGTTCTGCCAGTCGCGTCGAATAGTTAAACTGTTGTTCTTTTTTCAGGATTGTCCCTGTCTCCACATCGATATTGATCGCAGACAGTCCCGGCATGCTCTGGTTATTCAGATAAAACTTCTGATCGAACACAACACTCAGATGCTCGCTGTCCATGTTCGTGACATAGCCAAAGCACTGATGTGGCAGGAATCAAAGCCCGCCTGTTCGACGTACATCTGACAGTAATTTTTATAAAGAAGCGCCTGCTTTTCGATGATTTCATTCAAATAATCCCGATTCCTGATCTCACCGGTCAGCTTCGGATACAACGCATAAAACGACGCATCCTCCTGCTTGCGGCTCAAATCACACTCCTGCCACTCCACGCCGTAAGGGAGGTCATCGCGAATCGCATCCGTGATTTTTTCATAATACTCATCGTCCGCAGACGGAACATAGGTTTCATCCGTGGATTTGCCGGAGGCAGAGTCCGCCGAGCCAGGCTGTATGCCTGACGAAGCATCTGGCATCCCCGGCATCGAATTTCCAAAATTGTCCTGTGCACCTGCAAGAGCGCTCTGCCTTGCAGAGTCCGCCGCCTGCTCCATCTGTTCCAGAAAGACTGCCGCCTGTGCCTCCACACGTTCAAGCTCCGAGCGGTCCCCCGTCACAATCAGGAACAGGGCGAGGCATAGCAGAACTGCAAAGATTGCCGAGGCGATGCAGACAGCCGTAAAATAACAGTGATTCTGGTGCTTCTTCATCCTCGATCACTCCTTTTTCGAACAATTCTCCAAAATACAGCGCCGCGTCAGCGTCAGCGCTGCGGATACCGCATTGTCGCGAATTTTTTCACGGTTTCCGGAAAATCGATATTCCTGCGCGATCGTATGTCCCTGCACGCTGCAGCCGATATAAACCAGTCCGACTGGCTTGCGTGCCGTTCCTCCGTCTGGTCCTGCGATTCCGGTGATTGATACCGCGACGTCTGCCTTCGCCGCCGCAAGCGCGCCGGAGGCCATCTCCTTTGCCGTCTGCGTGCTGACCGCACCGAATTCCCTTAACGTGCTCTTTTTTACGCCAAGGAGCCGTCGTTTCGCCTGATTCGCGTAGGTCACATAACCGGTTTGGAACACGGAGGATGCTCCCGCCACATTGACAATTCTGCCAGCCAGAAGGCCTCCGGTGCAGGATTCCGCACAGGTAATGCTCATCTTATTTTTCTTTAGCAGCTTCACAACCGCTTCTTCCAGCGTCCGCTCTTCCTTTGTCGTGTAAACCATTTCACCGAAGCGTTTTTTCAGCTCGCGTATAACAGGCTTCACCAGCTTTTTGCCCTCCTGCTCGTCTTTTGCACGGGCAGTTACACGCAGATGTACCTCGCCGGTTTTGGCATAGGGCGCGATCGTCGGATTCGTCTGCGCATCGATCATATCCTGAATCATCGCTGCAGCCTTGCTCTCACCGATTCCACACAGCTTTACGGTGCGGGAATAGAAAATTTCCGGACTGAGCTTCTGTAAATACGGTTTTACCTGCTGCTCAAACAGCGGATGCAGCTCGTTCGGAGGTCCGGGTAACAAAATCATACGCTTTCCGTTTTCTTCCAGAATCAGTCCCGGTGCTGTACCGTTATCGTTGTCGAGCACCATTGCTCCCTCCGGGCAGAGCGCCTGTTTTTTGTTATTTTCGGTCATTTCGATCCTGCGCGCCTTAAAATACGCCTCGACGCGTTCCAGGCTGTGCATATCCATCACCAGACCTTTCCCCATCAGCTGCGCTGCAGTCTCTTTGGTCAGGTCATCCGTCGTAGGTCCCAGTCCGCCTGTCAAAATAACGATATCCGAACGGTTCAGAGCCTGCTGTATCTGCTCCTTTAAGCGTACCGCGTTGTCGCCGACTACACTCTGATAATAGCAGGAAAGCCCCAGCCGCGCACACTGCTCCGACAGCCACGCCGCATTCGTATTTACGATATTTCCCAGTAAAATCTCTGTTCCGACTGAAATCAATTCTACTGTCATAATTTTCCTCATTTCTGCGCACGTTTTTTGCTCATGTCGAGTTTGTGTCAAGTGCGTGCAGACACAAATCTCGTGATTGAAAAATTTTATTTTTCAATCTTCCTCCAGTCTGTGTTTTCGGAAATCCTGCGCTGTATTTTTCGTTTTTCCATATAACAGCTCAGGCGCGCGGCACATGCGCAAACAATGAATGCACGCTCTGCGAGCATTCTATTGTCATAAAAAAGCGTCATGCGCTGCGCGCCTGTCTTTTCCTAAAATTCATAAAAGTACTCTGCAAAAGCCACATTACGGCAAAGCAGAACTTTTATCCTGATCAGTGCTGGTCTTTGAGCACGTCTTTGTTTTTCATCAGATAATCTACCAGAGATACCACTGTCAGCACCAGCGCCACCCACATTACAATCGTGGTCAATACAGACAGTGCTTCGATATTGGCAATCATCAGACAGATCATAACCATCTGGAACGTCGTTTTGAACTTGCCCCAGTAGCTTGCTGCGATCACGCGTCCGTTGTCAGAAGCGATCAGACGGAAGCCGCTGATGATAAATTCACGGCTGATGATCACGATAACGATCCATGCCGGAATCCGTCCCATTTCCACCAGGCAGATCATTGCAGAACACACCAGCAGCTTATCTGCCAGCGGATCCATAAATTTACCGAAGTTGGTAACCAGGTTATGCTTCCTTGCGATGTGACCGTCCAGCAGATCCGTCAGACTTGCCACAATAAAAATTGCAAGGCTGATCCATTTAGAGGCCTCTCCACCCCATCCAGTCAGCATAAAAATAACAAAAAACGGAATCATGATGACTCTCGCCATCGTCAGTTTATTTGGTAAATTCATCTTCCAATTCTCCTATCAGATCGTATTCATAAGCGCCTGTAACTCTTGCCTGTACAAAATCTCCCGTCATCAGTTCTCTGGAAGTGTTGATAAACAGATATCCGTCCACATTGGGCGCATCGCGGTAGGTTCTCGCCACATAAGCGTTTTCATCCGCTACCTTGCCCTCGATCATCGCAAGCAGCGAGCGTCCGATCATGGATTCGTCCTTGTCAAACGCGATATCCTGCTGCAGCTCCATGATTTCCGCCTGACGCTCCAGCTTCACGGATTCCTCCACCTGATCCGGCATCTCTGCGGCGGGCGTATTTTCTTCCTGAGAATATGGGGAAAACACCAAGGCGGTCGAATTCCATCCGATTGACAAAATCCAACAGCTCTTCATGGTCTTTTTCCGTTTCTCCGGGGAAACCTGAAATCAATGTTGTACGCAGACAGATGTCCGGGATTTCTTCCCGAAGCTTTGCAATAATCCCTTCCAGCTCTTCTTTCGGGTTTTGCGTCCCATTTTCGCAAGAATTTTATCGGATGCATGCTGAATCGGCATATCCAGGTAGTGACAGACTTTCGGTTGCTCCTTCATGACCTGAATCAGCTCTTCTGTAATTTCTTCCGGATAACAGTAAAGCAGGCGAATCCAGACAAGCCCTTCGATCGTGCAAAGCTTGCGCAGAAGCTCCGGCAGCATCTTTTCCCCGTAAAGGTCGATGCCGTAAACGGTCGTCTCCTGTGCGACTAAGATCAGCTCCTTCGCACCGTTTTCCACCAGCTTTTTTGCCTCACGCACGAGGGAATCCATCGGAATCGATCGGTAATTGCCGCGCACAGAGGGAATAACGCAGTAGGTGCATCTCTTATTACAGCCCTCTGCGATTTTCAGATACGCAAAATGTCCGCCGGTCGTGACACTTCTCGGAACCCCGTAAACGCAGGCACGGTCGATATCTTCGAGATGATTCTCGCTTTTTCCTGCCAGGACGGAATCGACAGTTTCTACGATCCTATCAATCGCCGTCGTGCCGATGATCGCATCCACCTCCGGAATTTCCGTCTGAATTTCATCTTTGTAACGCTGTGCCAGACAGCCGCAGACGATCAGCGCCTTTAACTGTCCTTCCGTTTTCAATTCTGCAAGCTGCAGAATCGTGTTGATGCTCTCTTCCTTGGCGTCGCCGATAAAACAGCAGCTGTTGACAACCGCAATGTCCGCTTCCGCCTCATCATCGGTAAAGGTATAGCCCTTTTCCGCCAGCTGACCGAGCATCATTTCCGTGTCCACCAGGTTCTTATCACAACCCAGGGATACAAATAAAATCTGCATATGTTGTTCCTTTCCAGGAGATTTAATCTTCTTCCTCTTCCTCGCCGAGGATCTTGATCTTGCCCTGATTGAGCTCATCTACAGCGATGGAAAGCGGCTTCTCGCCGGGCTTTACCTTTACCATCGGCTCATGTCCGCCTATGATCTGTCTTGCTCTTTTTGCTGTTGCCATTACGATGGAATAACGGCTGTTTACAATCTTCTCTTCGCCGGGTTCTACCTCGCTGTTTACGACTTTCATCAGATCAGAATAAGAAGGATGTAACATGTTAATTTTCTCCTTTCACGAGAGCGTTCAGCTCTTCCTTTAAGTTTGTAATATGCTCCAAATTCAGATTCGGGCGCTGATGCTCTGCACGGACAATCCCGTTGACCGCCTCCATGCACACTCCCAGATCGTCATTGACTACAATATAATCATACTGCTCTACAAACGCAGATTCTTCCTCTGCGCGGGAAAGACGCTTTAAAACCACGTCCTGTGTTTCCGTTCCGCGGCCTTCCAATCGGCTCTTTAGCTCCTTTGCAGACGGGGGCAGCACAAAAATCAGCACTGCGTCCGGAAACTTTTCCTTTACTTTCAGTGCGCCCTGCACTTCGATTTCGAGCACAACGTCCTTGCCGCTGTTGCGCTGCTCTTCGACCCATGCCTTCGGCGTGCCATAATAATTGCCCACATAGCTTGCGTATTCCACAAGTCCATCCTGTGCAATCGTCTGTTCAAACGTATCGTGATCCACGAAAAAATAAGAAACGCCGTCGATTTCTCCCTCTCTCGGCTTTCTTGTCGTCATGGATACGGAAAGTGCATAATTGTCACATTCTGTCACGAGCTTTTTGACCAGCGTACCCTTTCCGACGCCGGAAAAGCCGGACACTACGACCAGCAATCCTCTATGATTCATCCTGTTTTTCCTCCTCTGCAGACGGCTGCGTATCCTGCGGCAGCTGAGCCCTCGCCGCAATCGTCTCCGGCAGCAGCGCCGACAAAATCAACTGACTGTTTTCCATCACAAGAACCGCCTTCGTTCGTCTGCCCTGGGTGGCATCCACTGCGTTTCCGGTCTCCCTCGCCTTTTGTACGAGACGCTTGACCGGTGCCGAATCCGGGCTGACCACTGCAATGATTTTATCCGTATTGACAATATTGCCAAAACCGATATGTATAAACTGGCTCAATCCTGTTTCCGCCTTTACTCGATATTCTGAATCTGCTCGCGTACCTTTTCGATCAGCGTCTTTAACTCGATTCCGCAGTTGGACAGCTCCAGATCGGTCGTTTTGGACAGGATCGTGTTTGCTTCGCGGTTCATCTCCTGTGCCAGGAAATCCAGCTTTCTGCCGATGCTTCCACCATCTGTCAGAGACTTTTTCATTGCAGAAATATGACTCTGCAGGCGCAAAATCTCTTCATCCACACAGATTTTGTCTGCATAAACCGTAACTTCTGTCAGCAGGCGGCTCTCGTCTGCCTTGACGTCGCCAAGCAGCTCCTGTACCCGCTGGGTCAGTTTCTGACGGTATTCCGAAACAATCTGCGGAGAACGCTCTTCGATAAAATCCACATAGCCTTTCATCTCGTCGAGCTTTGCGCACAGATCGGTCTTTAACGACTCTCCCTCGCGCACTCTCGCAGCGACAAAGCCCTCTGCCGCCGAGCGCAGCGCCTTTTCTAACGTCTTCCAGATTCCCTCTTCGTCCGGTTCTTCCTCTTCCATCGAAAATACTTCCGGAAACCGCGCAAGGGAAGACAGCTTCGTGTCGTCTTCCAGTCCGAAATCCGCCGACATCTGTCTTAAATAATCCAGATACTTCGCAGCCACATCCTTATTATAACGAATGCTGACCTTCTCCTGCCCGAGATCCTCGTAGGTGATAAAAACATCCACCTTGCCTCGCTGGATGTACTCTTTCAGAAGATTGCGGATCGCAGCTTCAAAGAAATTCAGCTTCTTTGGCATCTTTAAATTCACGTCCAGATACCGGTGATTGACCGATTTCATCTCCACTGTAAATTTGCGGTTATCCTCGCAGATCTCACATCTGCCAAATCCCGTCATACTCTTTATCATCTGTTCTCCCATCCGACCGGCGCATTTTGCCGGCAACATTGGAATTCCCATAATCCATTTTATTATAATCGCCGACCTGGATTCCGTCAAGGATTTCTGTTGGGGTGAGCCATGACAAACGCAGGAAGGATCATCCTTGCGTTTGCCGTGCGTTTTTCCCACGCCCCTTTTCATTCGCTGCCCGTTCTGTTATACTGATAACAGTGTCCGTGCAGATATTGTCAGCTCTCCCTGCACAGACTTGACGCATTACCGGTCCCGGACCGAAAGAAAAGAGGAATTTTCATGGCATTTGATGGCATTACCATTGCAAATATTGTAAAAGATTTACAGGACAATCTCATAGACGGTCGGCTGTCCAAAATCGCCCAGCCTGAACCTGACGAGCTGCTCTGCACGATTAAAGGCAAAAACGGTCAGCAGCGTCTCTGTCTCTCTGCAAGCGCTTCCCTGCCGCTCATCTATCTGACGCGCGACAATAAACCAAGCCCCATGACCGCGCCGAATTTCTGTATGCTGCTTCGAAAGCATGTCCAGAATGCGCGTATCGTCTCCATTTCCCAGCCTGGTCTGGAACGAATCGTCATTTTTGAACTGGAACACCTGGATGAGCTGGGTGATCTGCGCCGCAAAAAGCTGATCGTCGAAATCATGGGAAAGCACAGCAACATCATCTTCTGCGATGAGGACAACAAAATACTGGATAGTATCAAGCACATTTCCGGTCTGGTCAGCTCTGTCCGCGAGGTTCTGCCCGGCAAGCCGTGGTTCATCCCTCACACACAGGAAAAATTCGACCCGCTCACTGCAGACCGCGCCCTTTTTATGGAACAGGTCTTTATAAAGCCCTGCGACTGTTTCAAGGCGCTTTATACGACTTTCACCGGACTCTCTCCCGCAATTTCACACGAAATCTGCTTCCGTGCCGGCGGGCATGCCGCACTTTCTACCGCTGCATGTACAGATGCCGATAAAGAATCTCTCTGGAACGCATTTTCTGAGATCATCACCCAGGTGAAAAACGGACAGTTTTCTCCCTGTATCGTCTATGAAAACGGCGTGCCTGCAGAATATGCCGCGCTGAAGCTGACCTCCTATCCGGAATCCAGCCGCAAAGACTATGCGGAAATTTCGTCGCTTCTGGAAGATTATTATGCGGAGAAAAACAAAATCACCCGCATCCGTCAGCGTTCTTCTGACCTGCGCAGAATCGTATCCACCGCCCTCGAGCGCAATGTCAAAAAATACGACCTCCAGTTAAAGCAGCTTAAAGACACCGAAAAACGCGACAAATACCGCATCTGGGGCGAGTTATTAAATACCTACGGTTACAGTGCACAGCCCGGTGACAAATCCCTCGAGGCGGTCAATTACTACAACGGCGAACCTGTCACAATCCCCCTCGATCCCGCAGCTGACTGCCGGAGAAAATGCGAAGAAATATTTTGAAAAATATAACAAGCTGAAACGTACCAATGAGGCGTTGAGTGCCCTGACCAAAGAGGTGCATGATGAAATCGAGCATCTGGAATCCGTTGCGAACGCCCTCGACATTGCACGTGCTGAGGAAGACCTTGTTCAGATCAAGGAAGAGCTGATCGAAAGCGGCTATATCCGCCGAAAAGGCGGTTCCAAAAAGGTAAAAATCACAAGCCGTCCGTTCCACTATATCAGCAGCGATGGTTTTTCCATGTATGTCGGTAAGAACAACCTGCAGAATGAGGAACTGACCTTTAAGTTTGCTGTCGGCAACGACTGGTGGTTCCATGCAAAGGGCAGACCGGGTTCTCATGTCATCGTAAAAACCGGCGGAAAAGAGCTTCCGGACGCAACCTTTGAAGAAGCCGCACGTCTTGCCGCCCACTACTCCACCGGACGCGATCAGGAAAAAATCGAAGTCGATTATGTAGAAAAAAAACAGGTTAAAAAGGTGGCCGGTGCAAAGCCTGGATTCGTTATTTACCACACGAACTACTCTATGGTGATTTCGACGGATATTTCCGGCATCCGGATGGCGGAGGACTAAAAACAATAGAATGCACGCTCTACGAGCATTTTTATCGTATGGAAACGAAGTTTCCTATACGAGAACAAAAAGCAGCGGCGGATTATCCCGCCGCTGTTCTGCCTACAGGCTGCTTTTTGGAAAACAGGTTCCGCACATGCTCGATCTCCTTCTGCGTTGCCTCAGCTGCAGGGACATAATAGGATTTTTCCCGTGCGATCTGATACAGCTCTTCCTGAGACTGCTCGCACGCAGCCCGAAACTGTTTCAAGGTTGTTTTTAACTCTTTATTTTCTGTCTGCGGAATCATCTCGCCAAACCGCATCAGCTCTCCGTTGATTCCTGCCAGCGTGTCTGCTACCATCGTCTTATCTTCAAACATATTCCTCTCCTTGCCCCTGCTCAGCGCAGGAAATCCATCAACGCCTGCTTGTTCTCCATCGCAGACTTCGCGCCTTTTTCGAAAAACTGCTTCACTTTCGCATCCTGTGCGCACTCCGCATATTCCTGCATCTTGCAGTGCGTCGTATCGTATCCGCCAATCAAGTGACGTAAATTCTGCAGTTCCAGTTCCGATAAGTTCATATTTTCCTCTCATTTCTGCGCACGCTTTTTGCGCATGTCGAGTTTGTGTCAAGTGCGCGCAGACACAAATCTCGCGATTGAAAAATTTTATTTTTCAATCTTCTGCCTCCGTTTCTACAGACATTTTTGCTTTTGAAAACCACACGGTTTTCCTGATGAGTATTTCCAAACCACAGAATTTTATTCACGATCATCCTCGATCGGCAGCTCTGCCTCCACATAGCCCTCTTCCGGCAGGGCAATTGTGTACGGCTCCAGATAGCAGACGATCGCTGTTTCCGTAAAATACCAGCCAATTTTCTCCTGGATTCAACGCTGCAATTTTTTCTTCCGCATCCGCATAATAAACGCCCGGATTTTCGCGCAGTTTGTCACGATACGCCTCCTGCAGCAGCTGATAACATTCCTCTCTGGATTTTCCCAACAATTTTTCCAGCGTCACCTGCTGCCCGCTTTCGAGATCAAGCACATAGCTTTCCCGGTGCGGGATTTTTTTCAAGTTTCCTTCCTTTAAATCAGAATCCAGCAAAACGCTCACATACTGCCCTTTCGTGCACACCCGACTGACGCGATAGCGCTCTGTCCAACTGCCCGTCCATCCGCTGTCTTTGCTCTCCCGATAGATTTCCAACGCGGCTTGTCGGATGGAATCCCCATCCGCTTCATAAATGCGCAGCTTTTCATTTTTCCAGTCTTCGAAAAAACGATTGACCTGCAGGACTCCGCCCGCCTTCCCGGCAAAATACGGCCACGACAGCTGCAGCTGATACAGCACCGTCCCATCTTCCGCATGAAAATTTTCCTGCACCGTTTTTACCTGATACGTTACGCTGCCGCTTCCACCCCCAAGCAGGCTTCCCGACCGCCCGGATTCTGTCGCGCGCACATTTTCTGTCACACGCCCGGATTCTGCCACACTCCCGCTTCCAATCCATGTCGATGCACGCTGCCATTCAGACGTTTGCAGCTGTCCATTTCTGCCCTGTCCGCCGTTTTTTGCAAATTCTGATCTGATGCGTGCACCTGTTCCGATGTGCGTGCCCATTCTCCCGTTTCAGAGTTGCCCGAATTTCCATGAAACTGTTTTGCATTGTCTGTATTTTGTTCTACGCCCTGCTGCACCTCTCCCATCTGGCTTTCCACAGAGTTTTCTTCTTTTTCACTCAGATCGCCTTTTTGACCGCAGCCGTTCACTCCAATTCCAATCCCGAGGAGCAGACACAGACACGCAACCGCGGGCAAAAGCGCCCTTTGCCGTTTTATCATCGCATTCTGCCTTTCCTTTTTTCACAGAATGCCCGCACCGCGAAAGTTTTATACAAAAAAACTGCAGACCTTTCAGCCTGCAGCTTTCCTATTTCATTCTAATTTTATTCAACGTCCGATCAGCCAGTCATACATCTCCTGATATTTCTGTGCGGAAACATTCCAGGAGAAGTCCGCTGCCATCGCACGGTCGATGATCTTATTCCACTCGCGCTTCTTATCATAGTAGATCTGTTCTGCATAACGGATCGTTGCGAGCATTTCATGGGCGTTATAATTCGTAAAGGAGAATCCTGTTCCGGTTCCTTCGAATTCGTTGTAAGGCCATACGGTATCTTTTAAACCGCCGGTCTCGCGGACAATCGGAACAGTTCCGTAACGCAAGCTCATCAGCTGGCTTAAACCGCAGGGCTCAAACAGCGACGGCATCAAAAATGCATCGCTTGCCGCATAAATCCGATGGGACAGCTCTTCGGAATAATAAATCTGTGCGGAAACCTTGCCGTTATATTTCCATGCAAAATGGCGAAACATGTTTTCATAACGTTCTTCACCGGTACCAAGTACGATAATCTGGACATTATCCTGACACAGCTCATCCATCATGTATGCAATCAGATCGAAGCCCTTCTGGTCAGTCAGTCTGGATACGATACCGATTAGCATCGTCTTGTCATTCTGCTCCAGCCCCATATCCGCCTGCAGGGCACGTTTATTCTTAATCTTCTCTTTTCGGAAGTTCACTGCATTATAACGGTTCGTGATGTAAGGATCTGTCTCCGGATTGAACGCATCATAGTCGATACCGTTCAAAATACCACGCAGGTCATTCGAACGTGCACAGAGCAATCCGTCCAAGCCTTCGCCATAAAACGGTGTCTTGATCTCTTCTGCATAGGTCGGGCTTACGGTTGTAATCGCATCCGCATATACCAGACCGCCTTTTAACAGGTTTGCATCCTTATATGCTTCCAGCTTATCCGGTGCAAAATAGTAATCCGGCAATCCGGTAATGCTCTGAACCTCCTTGATACTCCATTTGCCCTGGAATTTCAGGTTATGGATCGTCATAACTGTCTTGATACCCCGATAAAACTCACCGCCTGCAAAGCGTTCATGCAGATATACCGGAATCAGACCAGTCTGCCAGTCATGACAGTGAATCAAATCCGGTCTGAAACCGATCACCGGCAGAATCGACAGCGCAGCTTTTGAGAAAAATGCAAACTTTTCAATTTCAAATAAAGCGTTGTCACAGTACGGCTTAAAACCGTTAAAATAATATTCGTTATCAATAAAATAATATTTAATCCCATCGTATTCTGCTTCCAGAATGCCGACATATTCGTTTTTCCAGTTAAATTCCATGTAGAAGTGATCTCTGTAATGGAGCATATCCTTCTTATCCTGATGCATGCAGTTATACTTGGGCAGGATAACCCTCACATCATAATATTCCTTATCAATGCCCTTCGGCAGTGATCCAACCACATCTGCCAGTCCGCCTGTCTTGATAAATGGCACACCTTCTGATGCGATGAACAAAATGTTTTTCATGATACATCCTCCCACTTGATTATAATCCTCGGAATAAACCCCGTTTATTATATTCATTATACATCATTCCTGCCTTTTGTTAAAGGGGCATTTAAATGGGAAATACGGTAAAGAACCTCGCGGAGTGTTTATAGCGTAAAAAGAATGTGCCTTTACGGCAAAAATTCCTCGCGCCGAGGCGCGGTTGCTTCGGCAACCATCTACCCATTCCTTTGCGCCGCAGTGCGCATCCTAGCGGAGCGTTTTTTATCATATGGAAATGAAGTTTTCATACGATAAAAAAGAAGGCTGACGCCCGACAAATATTGCCGAAGCGCCAGCCCTGTCTCTGCACAAAGTCAGATCTTATTTGTAATTTACAATTTTGCCAAAATCAGCCTTCAGAGATGCGCCGCCAACCAGACCGCCATCGATATCAGGCTGTGCAAACAGCTCTGCTGCATTGCCGGCATTTACAGAACCGCCGTACTGAATACGAACAGCTTCTGCAGTATCGGTATCATACATCTCAGCGATGCATTCACGGATACCCTTGCAGACTTCTTCTGCCTGCTCGGTGGTAGCGGTCTTGCCGGTACCGATTGCCCAGATAGGCTCGTATGCAATAACCATGCCCTTAACCTGATCTGCAGTAACGTCAGCCAGATCAGATTTGATCTGCAGACGGATCCAGTCCATGGTAACGCCCATTTCTCTCTGCTCCAGAGTCTCGCCGCAGCAAAGGATCGGGATCAGACCTTTTTCCAGAGCCTTCTTCACCTTCTTGTTCAGCAGGCAGTCGCACTCTTTGAAGTAGTCACGTCTCTCGGAATGACCGATGATAACGTATTTTACGCCAGCATCCAGCAGCATATCTGCAGAGATTTCTCCGGTGTAAGCACCCTTTTCTTCGAAGTACATGTTCTCAGCACCAACTTCAACGTTTGTGCCTTTTACAGCTTCTACTACAGGTACGATGTCGATTGCAGGTACGCAGTAAACTACGTCTACATCGTCAGATTTTACAAGGTCTTTTAAAGGTATTGCACAGTTCTACAGCCTGGCTGGGAGTCATATTCATCTTCCAGTTGCCGGCTACGATCTTTCTTCTTGCCATGATAAATTGGTCTCCTTTGTTTACTCTTTGTCGTCTGCTGCTGCTACGCCGGGAAGCTCTTTGCCTTCCAGGAATTCCAGGGAAGCGCCGCCGCCGGTGGAGATGTGGCTCATCTTGTCAGCGAAACCAAGCTGGTTTACAGCTGCTGCGGAGTCACCGCCGCCGATGATGGTGGTAGCATCTGTTTCAGCCAGAGCTTTCGCTACAGCGATAGTACCTTTTGCCAGAACAGGGTTCTCGAATACACCCATAGGTCCGTTCCAAACAACGGTCTTAGCTGTCTTAGCAGCCTCTGCGAACAGTTCTGCAGATTTCGGTCCGATATCCAGGCCGATTTTGTCAGCAGGGATATTCTCAACATCAACATAGGTCAACCGGGATCTCAGCATCGATCGGGTTCGGGAAAGCGTCAGCTACAGCTGCGTCTACAGGCAGAATCAGCTTCTTGCCCAGCTTCTCAGCCTTAGCCATCATTTCCTTACAGTAGTCGATCTTCTCTTCGTCAACCAGAGACTTACCGATCTCAAGACCCTGAGCCTTTAAGAAAGTAAATGCCATACCGCCGCCGATGATCAGAGTGTCGCACTTCTCCAGCAGGTTGGAGATAACGTTTAACTTATCTGCAACCTTAGCGCCGCCCAGGATAGCTACGAAAGGTCTAACCGGGTTCTCAACTGCATTGCCCAGGAAGTTGATTTCTTTCTGCATCAGATAACCAACAACATTGGAGCCGCCTTTTTTCGGTGATGAACTTGGTAACGCCTGCAACAGATGCATGTGCTCTGTGAGAAGAACCGAATGCATCGCATACATAATCATCAGCCAGGTCTGCCAGCTCTTTGCTGAACTCTTCGCCGTTCTTGGTCTCTCTTTCTTTGCCACGGAAACGGGTATTCTGCAGCAGAACAACATCGCCGTCTTTCATTTCAGCAACAGCCTTGGTAGCTGCTTCGCCGGTTACATTGTAATCAGCAACGAATTTTACCTCTTTGCCCAGCTTCTCGGACAGTCTTACTGCTACAGGAGCTAAAGACTCGCCTTCGTTGGGGCCGTTCTTTACCTTACCCAGATGAGAGCAAAGGATTACCTTGCCGCCATCGTTGATCAGCTTCTTGATTGTAGGAAGCGCTGCAACGATACGAGTTTCATCTGTGATTACACCATCCTTTAACGGAACGTTAAAGTCGCATCTTACCAGAACTCTTTTGCCTTTTACGTTGATGTCATCAACGGTTTTCTTGTTTAAGCCCATGATAGGAACCTCCTGAAATTTTAACTGTTATCGTATGGAAACAAAGTTTCCGATACGATGAAAAGAGGCCCGGTCCTTCTCAGACCGGACCTCCAATGGCCTTTGTCTTATACGAAAAAGCCTAACGCCAATTAAGCGTTCAGCAGTTTGCCGAAGTACTTGATGGTGCGGACCATCTGGCTGGTGTAGGAGTTCTCGTTGTCGTACCAGGAAACAACCTGTACTTCAGACAGCTCGTCGTTGATAGGCAGAACCATGGTCTGAGTTGCATCGAACAGAGAACCATATCTCATGCCAACGATATCGCTGGATACGATCTCATCGGTGTTGTAACCGAAGGATTCATTAGAAGCAGCCTTCATAGCGTCGTTGATTGCTTCCTTTGTAGGGTTGCCCTTAACAACTGCAGTAAGAATGGTGGTAGAACCTGTAGGGGTAGGTACACGCTGCGCGGAACCGATCAGCTTGCCGTTCAGTTCCGGGATAACCAGACCGATTGCCTTAGCTGCGCCAGTGCAGTTAGGAACGATGTTAACAGCTCCTGCACGAGATCTTCTCAGATCGCCTTTTCTCTGAGGGCCATCCAGAGTCATCTGATCGCCAGTGTAGGCGTGGATGGTGCACATGATACCAGACTGGATCGGGAAGTTGTCGTTCAGAGCCTTAGCCATAGGTGCCAGACAGTTGGTTGTGCAGGATGCAGCGGAGATGATGGTATCTTCGTTGGTAAGGGACTCATGGTTTACATTGTAAACGATGGTAGGCAGATCGTTGCCTGCAGGAGCAGAAATAACAACGTGCTTAGCGCCTGCATCGATATGAGCCTGAGCCTTAGCCTTAGAGGTGTAGAAGCCGGTGCACTCCAGAACTACGTCAACACCGATCTCGCCCCAAGGAAGCTCTGCTGCGTTAGCCTTAGCGTAGATCTTGATCTCTTTGCCATCAACGATGATGGAATCTTCGCCTGCTTCAACCTTATCAGCCAGTGCATATCTGCCCTGAGTGGAATCATATTTCAGTAAGTGAGCCAGCATCTTGGGAGATGTCAGGTCGTTGATTGCAACGATCTCAAATCCTTCTGCGCCAAACATCTGTCTGAAAGCCAGACGACCGATACGGCCAAAACCATTAATTGCTACTTTTACTGCCATTTTAGTTTCCTCCTAAAAATGTTTTGAAATTCTTTTGTCAGACAAGCTGTCCGATCAAAGGGCAGTATGCTTGACAAAATTTTATCAGCACAATTATTCTACCTAATTTGTTTCAAAATATCAAGATGTAAAATTAAAAATATTGGAAACATCCGTCGTTTTTATGCTATACTTTGGAAGGAAAAATCAACAAACGCCAACAGGAGGAGTTTTTCATGCCAATTTTAGCAGACTATCATATGCACTCCAGCTTTTCCGGAGACTCTCAGAGCGCCCATGCAGGACATGGTAGCGCGCGCCATCGCACTCGGTTATCAGGAAATATGCTTTACCGAGCATATGGACCTGCACTATCCTGCTTCCGAGGAGTGTCCCGAAGACATGTTTTTATTAAATACCGATTCCTATCTCTATGATCTGCTCCGCGCCAGGGAGAAATTCGGGGAACAGATTAATATTAAATTCGGCGTTGAACTGGGACTCCAGCCAGATTACCTCAAAGAAATTTCCGACTACGCAAGATCCTATGATTTTGACTTTATCATTGGCTCCACCCATGTCGTACAGCATCAGGATCCTGCTTTTCCCTTCTTATTATGAAGGAATCTCAACTGAGGAGGGCTACCGCGCCTACTTTAACGAAATCCTGACATCCATCCGCTCTTTTACCAATTTCGATATTTACGGACATATCGACTATGTGATCCGTTACAGCAAAACAAAGGATCTAAACTACTGCTATGAACAGTATGCAGATATTTTTGATCCCCATCATTGAAACGCTGATCGCCAACGGCAAAGGCATCGAAATCAACACCGCCGGTCTGGATAAAGGCTTAAAGGAGCAGCATCCCTGCACCGAATTCATCCGTAAGTACCGCAAAAAAGGCGGTGAGATCATCACAGTCGGCTCCGATGCACACCGCCCGGAGGATATTGGACGCCATTTCGACCACGCAGCTGACGTGCTGAAAGAGTGCGGATTCTCTTATTACTGCACATTTGAGAAACGGGTACCGGCTTTTCATAAGCTGTAAATACAAGCCGCCAGGAATTTTTATGTTCCTTTTTACAGAAAAGATGAGGCAGCTGCACTGACGTGTGGCTGCCTCATCTTACGATAACAACTCCGGTATCACGAAACCGCTTCCCGGTATTCTTTTTCCAGCTCTTTGATTTTATCTGCCAGCTGCTTTTGGCAAATATCTCCGGAACCATTTTGCAAAGCCCCCTCCATGGACGCACAAAAGGCCTGTCCTGGCGTACCCTGCCATTTCTGCCTGCAGTCCTTTAGCTGTTCCTCCACCAGAAGCGAAATCTGGTACAGCTCTGGATTTTTCGCCAGAAAATCCACATATTCCTGCTCAGACAGTCCCATCCGTTTTGCCGCCAGAAATCCGGCCGCGCTTCTTTTATCCCGCAGAAGCTTCCATGCTTTTTCATACGCAGCAGCCGCCCGATCGAACAAAAACAGACCTGCATAAGCGCAGCCCGCATTATGATACACACTCCCGACGATCTCCGGCTTTGCGCCGGTCAGCTGTTTCATCAGCGGCTCATATTCCTGCAGCGCGCGGAAATATTTTCCGGATTCGAGGAAATAATCCCCCCGTGCCTTCGCCCGGTCGGTTTCGTTGTTTCCCGCATTCGTCTGCAGGATTTTCTGCACCTGCAGCGCCTGCTCCTGCGGACAGTATCCGGTATACGAAAACAGACATGCCGCAAACGCCGTCACACAGTCCTCTTCTTTCAGGCTGTCATTTAACAGCACCGCAAGCTTTGGCAAACCGCACTGCTGCGCAACCCAGTCGATCAGCTCTTTTGTCAGCAGCTCCGGCTCCATTATCCATGCGTTTTCCCGAATAAAATAGCACAGTTCTTCGATATTCCAGATATGTACTTTTGCTTTTTCAAAATAGTAGGGCAATTCTGCGTTCTGCCCCAGACACAGATATACACGTCCCATGATTTTCCTCTAAAATTCGTCTATGATTCTGCCAAAACCGGCGGCGCAGCGGATTTTGCATCAGCGCCTGCTGCACTCTGTTCTGACGCCACAGTTGCAGTGTCTGTCGTATCGGCACCTGCTGACGCCTGGGCTGCAGTGCTGCTGCCTGCCGCAGTATCCGGCTGCCCGATCGAGATCGTCTTCTCCCAGAACTGGTGCGTCGCCGGGAAGAATTCTCCGAAGCCGAGATCTTCCATGTTCAGGCGCAGCGTCGTCAGATCCGCCATGTCGATCTGCAGGTGGATACGCGTTGTGCGCGCCGGACGCTGTGGAAGTCCGGTCAGCGCGATCTCCACATCCCGGATCTCGCCGCCGTTTAGCGGTGTAATCCGCAGTGAAAAGCGATTCTCCTCTTCCAGTAAGAAGTCGATCTCCGCCTTTGCATCGTACCAGTTTGTCCCGGCATCCAGAAGCGGCTGGCAGCTGTCCTGCCCGCGCTTTTCCACATACAGACTGATGTTCGCCTTTAACATGTCTTTTCCGAGGAACACATAGTCTTCAGAAACACTGCCGGGCGTCATACGCTGACGCGCCGCATAACAGGCTCCCTTGCTGTAAAGGTTGTTGCCCAGAAACACCCGGCGTTCCTGGCATAGAAACCGCAGCGATTCCTGATACCATTCTCCCAAAAAGCCTTCGCCAATCAGGTAGACACAACTAATATTTCTATCGCCGATCACCGCTTTCATTGTCTCTAAAAAGCACTGATCCAGATCTTCTCTGCCTGCCGCCACTTCCTTCCAGTCCGCTTCCTCCACAAAGCAGGCAACCGGAGATGTTTTCCGGTTTGCCGTAAACAGAAGCGTGTGCAGAAACGTGCCGGAAAAATCACACAGAAGCACGTCCTGTTTCCAGAGCTCTTCGGGTTGGCAGATATTATAATAGAAAAAACTCTCCGCGCGTCCGATCAGAAACAGACTCGTATTTTTCAGACCGAGCATGCCGACCGCATCCGTCACCGCTGACAATACGGGTACTGACACCTCCGGTACAGAAAAGACGAGCGCCTGCAGGCGTTCCGGGCGCACGATCGGTGCAAGCAGCGACATCGTCCGTTTTAAAAACAGAGAAAGCAGTGCAATCGAACTATAGTTCTGTCCTCCTACCTCCACCATTTCCTGGTGTGCTGCCTTCGTCAGCAGTCCGTCAGCGAGAAAAACCTCTCCAGTCGCTGCCGCTGCCTGCGCTTTCGGTCCGTACACCCAAAGGTCTTGATCGGTATACCGTCCCAGCAGCGCCGGAATCAGATACTGCTCCTGATCCGCCTGCAGGCTGATCGTCTTTGGACAGGGTTCTCCCGGCAGACAATAGCTGATTTGCGCATATGCATCCGTCAGATCATAGCCTGCCGTTGCCTGCCGTTTGTTTTCTTCTTTTTCCCTGTGTTCTAAAAACATATCTCCTTCTCCCTATTTCAGCATTCCAAACAGCTGTTTTGCACAAAACTCGGTATACAGGTAGTTTTGCGTCCGCTCCTTCTGCGCCGATAAATCCTCCTGCAAAAGCTGTGCCTGTGCCATTTCATAAAGCCATGCGTACCTGCCCTGCATTGCCTCTGCAGCTTTCTCCTGCGCAAGCAACATGCCATTTTCCAAAATTTTCTCCGGTCTTTCGGATACTGTGATATAATACTGCAGCCGCTCTCCCGGAAACAGAATAAATCCCGCCGCATAAATGCCGTCGCAGACACATGGAAGCTCCATTTCATGATACTGCGCTTCCGCCAGTTCCCCTTCCACTCTCCGATAGTTCAAAACCAGCTGTTTTTCGGGTTCTCCTTCATATACGACAAAGGTTTTGTCCAGAATCTCCCAAACCTCCGGCACAAGGTCTGCAAACTGCTGCAGCACCGGAAGCAGGCAGTTTTCTTCAAATAACTCCCTGATAATTTTAGCCACCTGACCGCGGTTTTTTTCCTCTAACATGCCTTTGTTTTTGGCGTAATACTGCAGCGCCGCAATTTTGCACAGCCTGCTTACCTTTGCACCCCATCTGCAGAGCCGCAAAATCATCTGCACCATATATCGGTGGATCGGTTGCTTTAAAATCACATTTGCATAGGCGCAGCGATACAAAAATGCCTCTTCCAGCTCCGGACTGCCGCCCGCACTGATATAATCCCGCAAAAGATCCATCCGCTCCGTCACATCCTGCCCGGTAAACAATAGCTGAACCAGCAGCTTCCTGTTGATTTTCCAGATGTCGATTTCAAAATTTTTTTGCCGCCTGCAATAGCACTTCCAGCTCGCTGCAGCTTCCCTCGTAAGCATCCGCCAGATACTGTAAAATCCGATCGTCATATTTTCCGTTCAGCGCAGCCTGCGCACACAGAAGCATCAGGCGCTTTTCTTCGAGATGGCTTTCTTTTGCCAGAAGTCTGCTGCAAAGGCGCATCAGCTCCGCCGGCTCAAGTTTGCAAAAGCACTGACCGGCAAGCCACTCATATGCTTTGTCATAAAAGCCGTGCAGAATCATCAGCCGCGCCATGCATAGCCTGTCCTTTTCCGCAATCTGCTCTTTGGACAGCGTCCGCAAAAAGGCGTTCAGCTCCTTATTTTTCTCCTGTTCGGACAGCCACACCGCCAGCCGGCAGCGAAGCTCCTGCCCGTAAACATCCTCCAGCTGTCTGTTTGTACAAAGCTTCGTCCAGACGGCGATCTGATCGAGTTCCGAAAGCTTTCTTTTTTCCGCTTCCAATAAAAACGCAATGCTCTCTGTGCCCCATTCCCGCAGTGCTTCCATTCCCCAGGCAGAAACCGCATCCTGAAACGAAAGCAGCTCTTTCCTGTCAACCGTCACCAGACGGCGGTTCTGCTCTTCGTCTTCTGTAAAAAGCAAATCCTCCGGATCGTAAACGGACACGCAGGCTTTTCCATCCTGCAGCCAGTAAGTCTCTTCGCCTTTCAGTCTGCGATGAACGACGATCAGCTTGCGGCACTCCTTGCGGTTCAATACAACTTCAGTGCTTCCGAGCAGCGAAGTAATCGTCTCCCCCTGCGTTTTGTCAAGCGCCAACGCCGGCAGATTTTCCCGGTACAGCCAAGACAGATGCCGGTTGATTCTTCCCTTATTCAGGCAGTCCAGCAAAAAATGGTCCATCTCCGGCTTGTAGGTGATGTAAAGCTCCGGGTCCTTTGTCTTGCATCGCTCCACGCACGAATACAGCCACGCCGCATATTCCCAGTCCAGGTTGCACTGGTAGGCAAAATACAGCAGCACGCTTTTGGGCGGCTCAATATCCCGCGACAGATCGGTGCTCAACAGATAATATTCATACAGACGCGTGACGCGCAGCTTGTTTTCCACACCTCTTTCATACCAGACATGCCACTTTTGCTCGCATTTGTTCCCTTTGATCAATAACGAACAGATCGCCTGCAAAATAGCTGTGGACTGCGTTTTTTTTTCCCAGCTGCGTTCCAGAATTTCAAACAAAACCGGCTCGAAATATTTTTCCCGGCAGGCAAGCTCTGCAGCCTGTCCGCAAAGATTTTCATTCAAAAGCCCTTTCCGTGCGCCATAAACTAAAACCCTGCGCACAATCGGGTCTAGCCCCGTCAAAAGCGCCGGATCTGCGTTCAGCAAAAGCACCGCTTCCTGATACAACAGCGGGCTTACGCAGCCTTTCTGGAACTGTTCCTGCAAAAAACTGCCACTTCCGGTAGGTGCTCCGGTTGATCTCATGGGATAAAAACAGCATCAGCCACGCAATCCGCCATTCTTCCGGGTAACGGGTATAAATTTCCTCCACCCGCGCGGCACGCTTCACATATTCCTCGCGCTTATCGTATAGTGTCGTCAGATACAGATAATAGCTGACGACCGCCGGGCTTTCTCCCTCCAGCATCGGGCGCAGCTGCTTTAACATCCAGCCGGCCTCTTCTGTTTTGTTTTCCGTCAATAACAGCTGTGCGGAAAAAAGCTTTGGCACGATACTTTTCCGATCCAGGACAGCCAGTTCTTCCACACATTCCCGCACCTTTTCCTGCCAGTCTGCCAGGTCGATCTGCTTTGCGCGCAGCTTTAAATAAAGCTCTGTCAGACGGATCGTATATTTTTTCTGGCGGCTTTTTTTTTCGGTTTCCGCAGACAGTCCCGTTTTCCGGCGGGTCGCTGTGACACCGACCAAAAAGCTGCCCCGGCTCCACGAAACCGTCACCGTCCCGAAATTTTTCCCGTCATGGAGCTTTTCTTCCGATATATAAACCGGCAGGCGACAGAGATTGCCTAAAAAGTCATCCTCCCCGATTCTGTTTTTTTCCAGAAACAAAAAATCGTCCTCTGTCTGTACCTTCAGGCTGACCGGTCCCCAGCCATTTTTTAAAATCTGCAGCTCTTCCCGTACCGTTTCCTGTACATCTTTGACCTGAATTTCCGGTTTGGCAGCAGTAAAGGTCAGTGCCTGCTTGCAGCCATTTTCTTCCAGAAATGTCTCGACGTTGGAGCTGTTATAGTATCCGGCGGACAGCCCCCGGTACAAAAGCCAGGTCTTTTCGCCTTCTTTTTTACAGATTTCTGCAAACGGTTTGCTGTAAAAAAACTGTACCGCCGTTTTCCAGTCCGTGCGCGCAAGCTCTGTAAATCCGGCAAGCGTCGAGACTTTTCCTGCAATTCCTGCTGCCGCCTCTCTGCGCACCGTCACCTTCCACGGCAACGTGTATTCCCCGTAGTCCGATACGATCAGGAACTGTCCCTGCAGGCTGTCGCCCTCCTGCAGCCCGTCTGCACAAAATCGGTACACGATTTTCTCCTGCACGCCGTTGAACCACTCCGTTTTACACTCCATCCGCTCATCCTTTGTCAGGACATAACCCTGTGCCGGGATTTCTTCCTGTGATGCAAAAATGGTAAACGCGCCCTCTGCAGCTTCCCCCGGCGCAACAGACAGCTCTGCCAGCCGGACAGAAAACGTCAGCTTTCCTTCTATTCTGCGGTATTTTTCTGTCAGAATCTGCTCTTCCAGTCTTCTCACTTGCGTTCCCCTTTCTGCACATTTTTGCCTGCCGGGACGCTCCCGATCAGGCGGTCATTTCCAATAGTCTTAACTTTTATATTACCCTATTTCCGAATATCGCGCAAGGGATTGACAAATGCGTTCTGCTTAAGTATTATTGTATTAAATCAATCATACAAGCAAGGAGGTGTTCACATGCCATGGGAACTTGATTCAGACAGACCTATTTACGCCCAGATTGTTGACCGGCTCAAGCATGAAATCGTATCCGGATTCTATCCGCCCGGCTCCCGGCTTCCCAGTGTCCGCGACCTCGCTGCACAGGCAAGCGTCAATCCGAACACCATGCAGAAAGCCTTCACCGAGCTGGAGCGTACCGGTCTGATTGTCACGCGCCGCACCAGCGGGCGGACGGTCACCGAAGATACTGCTTTGATTGAACAGGTGCGCAGTGAACTGGCAGAGCTTCAGATCAGTCAGTTTCTGACGCGGATGCAGCATCTCGGCTATCAGAAAGACGATAGTATCCGGCTGCTTTTGGCCAAAAAGGAGGAAATTTAAGTAATTAAATATATTATCAAACGTGAGTAAACATACTCAAAGATACTTAAAATCCATAGTATTAGTTGGTAACTTAAAACCACTGAAATCATAGGAAAGATAATCCAGCGCAAGTTGAAACAGTCTTGCTAACTATAGGGTAGAACCTTGATGGTAATGATTGAGTAATGGTAGAAGTCCATGAAAACCAAATGGCAAAAAAATCAAAATTTTAGAAAGGAAAAGCTATTTAGATGAACCTATATCTAATCAATAAAAAAAAAAGAATTTATAGGTATGTACCGATGGCTTAGTCGGGAATTTACGACTGTGGAGTGTACAAGAACTTGTGAGTAGTGTGTCACTTGCGACCACCAAAGCATACACGATGAAGCAGTAACTACAAATTGTGAGATTGTAGCGAATCATCTAGCATATACATTTGTATATGTTTTTAGTAGCAGGAAATTTCATGACACAGACATCCGATACCCTGCTCCGCCTGCAGGACGTCAGCAAGCGCTTCGGCAAAAAAACAGCGCTTGACCATATCAGCCTCGAAATCGCTCCCGGCAGGATGGTCGGGCTTTTAGGCTCCAACGGCAGCGGCAAATCCACACTGATCAAACTCATCAACGGACTTTTGGTACCCTCGTCCGGACAAATTTTCATCTGCGGCCAGGCTCCCGGTCCCGAAACCAAGGCGATCGTTTCGTATCTGCCGGAGCGCACCTATCTGCCCGATACTGTCCGGGTAAAGGGACTGCTCTCTTTTTTCAGGGATTTTTATACAGACTTTGACGCTGCAAAGGCGGAGGAAATGTTGCAAAAAGCTCGACATCGATCCGTCCAGCCCCTTAAAGACGCTCTCGAAGGGAACCCGTGAAAAGGTGCAGCTGATCATGGTCATGAGCCGCCGCGCCAGGGTCTATATTCTGGACGAGCCGATCGCCGGCGTCGATCCCGCCGCGCGTGATTACATTTTAAAGACCATTATCCAGGATTACAGCGAGGATGCGTCAATTCTGCTCTCCACACACTTGATTGCGGACGTCGAACAGCTTCTGGACGATGTTATTTTCCTGAAAGACGGACAGATCATTCTCTCTTCCAGCGTGGAGAAGATCCGGGACACCCGCCATCAGTCCGTAGACTCTTATTTCCGGGAGGTATTCTCATGCTCACAAAACTGATTTCCCATGAATGGAAAGATACGTTTAAAGTTCCTGCCCTTCTGCTCACTATCACGGTGCTGCTTTCCGCCGCCAGCCTCGTATACTTCTCCGTTGCTGACCAGGCTAGCGCCGGCACAGATCTCAATGTGCGAAACTTTGTACTTTACATCGCATACATCCTGATTCTCAGCGGTCTTTCCATGATCCTGACAATCTATTTTGCTATCCGTTTTTATAAAAATCTCTATACCGACGAGGGCTATCTGATGCACACGCTCCCTGTCAAGCCCTGGATGCTGATTGTCTCCAAGCTGACCATCGGAACCATCTGGTTTTACCTGATCGATTTGTTGTTGGTTGGTGCAATTACCTTGATCACCTTGATTGCCCTGCCCACAATGGCATATTTTTCTCCGGAAGATCTGTTGGAGCTTCGGACAATGTTCCAGTCGTACCACACGATTTTCACTGTTCCCTCCATACTCTTCCTGGCAATTCCCGTGATGATCAGCTCTGTCTTTTCCCTGCTTACCATCTATGCCTCGATCTCTTTGGGACAGCTGTTTTCCAGCCACAAGGTGCTCGCATCCATCCTGTGTTATCTCGGGCTGAGCACCATCCTTTCGACCGCTATGATGCTTCTGACTACGCCTACGACCGCAGGCGTGTTCATCCTTCAATCGACTTCTGCGAATCCGATGACTGATTTTGCCTCCATTTACTGGTCAATTATGCTGATTTCCCTGTTCGCAAATCTGGTTCTATGCGTTCCTGCTTTCTTGATCTGCAACTATGTAATGAAACGTTGTCTGAATCTTGATTAAACGAATCAACTGTACGCTTTGTAAAAGATCCGGTTATCCGGAAAAAACAACGCCCGCCAGGTTATCGTATAACCGACGGGTGCTGTTTTTTTCGTTTGCGCAGCTTTCGGCTTTGGCTGGTGTTCGGCACGGGCTTTGATCAGAGTCCGTTGCAACCAGCGTTCGATATATGTCGATCGCAGCGCTGCTGGCAGGTTTTCGGCGGCTGACGTTTAGAGCAGACCATCGTATCATTTTTTCTATCTCCGGCATATCTTATTATCACATATTCTGGATATGAGAGGTACTTTTATGCCACAGCTTTCCTGTGCTGCAGCAGAAGAAACCGGTTATCCCGGCTCCCTGATGATCTGCGTAACTTCTTCTGTCGGTTTTTTCCCGGTTGTGGGCGCTACTGTTACGATCTCCGACAGTGCTTCCCCGGAACAGATTCTTGAAACTCTTACTACCGATGAATCCGGACAGACAACGTCCGTCCTGCTGCCTGCGCCCAATCCCGCCTATTCCCAGAGTCCTTCCAATCCGCGGCCATACACCGATTATATGATCGAAGTACAAGCGGACGGTTACGAGCCCGTCCGTATCAACGGCGCTGAAATTCTGCCGGACGAATCCAGCATTCTTCCGGTTTCCATGACACCCACCGCAGTTTCCGACACTCCCGAAGAACAGGACATTTTCATCCCGGATCACACGCTTTACGGTGAATATCCTGCCAAAATCCCGGAAGCTGAGATCAAAACCGAAGCCGAAACCGGAGAAATCGTCTTAAGCCGCGTCGTCATCCCGGAATATATCATCGTCCACGACGGTCTTCCCGACGATTCCAGCGCGCCAAACTACTATGTCCGCTATAAAGACTATATCAAAAACGTCGCTTCTTCCGAAATCTATGCAACCTGGCCGGAGAGCACTATCTACGCCAACATCCTCGTCATTCAGTCCTTTACCCTGAATCGTGTATACACAGAATGGTATCGTGCAAAGGGCTATTCCTTTACCATCACCTCTTCCACCGCCTACGACCAGAAATTCATCTACGGCAGAAATATCTACAGCAACATTGACCGCCTCGTGGACTCCATTTTTGCAAATTATCTCTCCCGCCCCGGCGTGCGGCAGCCGATCTTTACCAGCTATTGCGACGGAAATCGCGTCAGCTGTCAGGGTCTCTCCCAGTGGGGCTCCAAATATCTCGGTGATCAGGGCTACAGCGCGATTGAGATCATCCGCTACTATTACGGCAACGACATGTATATCAACGCAGCCCAGGCCATCAGCGGCGTCCCATCCTCCTGGCCTGGCTATGACCTGACAATCGGTGCATCCGGCACAAAGGTTCGACAGATACAGGAGCAGTTAAACCGCATTGCACAGAACTACCCTGCTATCCCGAAAACCTCTGCCGACGGTATCTTCGGTTCCCAGACCGCTGCACAGGTGCGGGCTTTTCAGCGTATCTTCAACCTCCCGGCAACCGGAATCGTGGATTATCCGACCTGGTATCAGATTTCAAACATTTATGTGGCAGTCAGCCGTATCGCAGAGCCGGGGACGTAATGGCAGGTATAAAAAAGAATCCTGCGAAGCAGGATTCTCCGCCTGCGGCGGGTCGCGCAAGCGACATTCTTCCATTCCGCTGCAGTGCGATCCGCGCGGAGCGTTTTTATCGTATAGGAAACGAAGTTTCCTATACGATAATAAAGAATGTGCCTTGGCACATTCTCGCGCCGAGGCGCGGTTGCTTTAGCAACCATCTACCCTTACGCCGAGTGCGCATCCTCGCGGAGCGTTTATTATCGTATGGAAACGAAGTTTCCTATACGATAAAAAGACCGCAGACAGGAATTGTATATTCATCCTGCATGCGGTCTTCGCATTTACTAGTACAGCGTTTCGTAAATAACGATGTACTAGTTTTCTCTGATGAGTTATTTGCAGCAACGCCCTTTTCACAGCCTGCGCTTTTATTTTGCAAGCAGCAACATAATGTCATTGGAGCGCGCTACAAACTTGGTCATCGCTTCCGGAGAAAGCGGTGCGTTCTGGAGCTTCGCCAGATCATAGAGCTGTTCGCAGATCATCTTGGTGTTTGCATCGTCTTCGTGCTCCGTAATGTAGGTTACGAGCGGATGGTTTGCATTCAATACCAGCGTCTCGCCCTCTGCACCGAACATGCTCATATCCATGCCGCCGCCATACATCTTCATCATATCCTGCATTCTTCTGCTCTCTTCGGAAACCGTCAGAACAGAGGATACCTTTTTATTCTTGAGCTTTTCGATCTTTACCTTGATCTTGTCGTTTTTCAGTGCTTTCTGAACCAGCTTTTCAACCTTTTCCGCCTGCGCGTTTAATTCTTCCTGCGTCTTCTTGCTGGTCTTTGTCTTAAACGCATCGGTTAAGTCAGCATCGATTCTTGCAAAATGAATCCCCTCATTCTTTGCTTCCAACTGAGAGATAAAGGGCTGGTCGATCCGGTCGGTCAGCATAACGGCATCCATTTTGGCAGCCTTGAACATGTTGATGTACTGGCTCTGCTGTTTTTCATCTGTTACATAGTAGATGGTCTTGTCTTTCTTCTCTTCCTCAGCGGAATCTTCGCTCTTGTCCTCTACGACTTCTGCTTCTACCTTTTCGCCGTTCTCATCCACAGCACCCTCCTGTGTCTCATCCGGGTCAGTCTTATTGACTTCCAGGCACTCGGGCAGGGTCATATATTTGCCGTCCAGATTCTTGAAGAGGATGTAATCCGTCATTTTCTCGCAGAATTTTTCGTCCTTTAAGCAGCCGAATTTGATAAACGGAGCGATATCATCCCAGTATTTCTCGTATTCCTCCTTCTGGGTCTTGCACATGCCGGACAGCTTATCCGCAACCTTTTTGGTAATATAATCGGAAATTTTCTTTACAAAGCCATCGTTCTGCAGCGCGCTTCTGGACACGTTCAGCGGCAGATCAGGACAATCAATGACGCCCTTTAACAGCAGCAAAAATTCTGGAATTACTTCTTTAATATTATCGGCAATAAATACCTGATTGTTGTACAGCTTGATGACGCCTTCGATGGATTCGTATTCCATGTTGATCTTCGGGAAGTAAAGGATACCCTTTAAGTTGAACGGATAATCCATGTTCAGATGAATCCAGAACAGAGGCTCCTTGTAATCCATAAATACCTTGCGGTAGAAATCAATGTACTCTTCCTTTGTGCATTCACTGGGGTTCTTCGTCCAGAGCGGGTGAGTATCGTTGATCAGCTCCGGACGCTTTGTAATTTTGAGCTTATCCGGATCTTCTTCCTTTTCTTTCTTCACTTCTTCGATCACATGATCGCTGTCGAGCTTCTCACTCGCAAGAATCGTCTGTGTCTCAGGTGTATTGGCTCTGGAAACGTAAATTTCCACAGGCATGAAGGAACAATACTTTTTGATCACTTCGGTTGCCTTATACTCGTTGCAGAACTGCAGGCAGTCCTCGTTTAAGAACAGGGTAATGCAGGTACCGACTTCTGTGCGGGTACCATCCTGCATGTCATATTCTGTGCCGCCGTCGCACTCCCAGTGAACCGGCTTTGCATCCTTCTGCCAGGAAAGGGTATCGATATGCACCTCATCTGCTACCATAAATGCGGAATAGAAGCCCAGGCCGAAATGACCGATGATCTGGTCGTCGTTTGTCTTATCTTTATATTTTGCGATAAAATCTGTCGCGCCGGAAAATGCGATCTGGTTAATGTATTCCTCCACCTCATCCGCAGTCATGCCGACACCGTTATCGATAAACTGGATGGTCTTTGCATCCGGATCAACGATAACATCCACTCTGGGCTTGTAGCCTTCCGGAAGCTCGTATTCTCCCATCATATCCAGCTTCTTTAACTTCGTAATGGCATCGCAGCCGTTTGGAAATCAGCTCTCTGTAAAAAATGTCATGATCCGAATATAACCACTTTTTGATAATCGGAAAAATATTGTCGCTGTTAATTGATAATGCTCCGTGCTTTTCAGCCATGAAATATCACGATCCTTTCTTTCTCAGTTCGTTTTCAGATGCCTGGAGAAGCTTTCCTCCAAGCTTTATCCATAGTGTAGTCCTGTCGTTTCAAAAAGTCAATAAAAAATTAGCACTCATTTTAGTTGAGTGCTAATAATTCTTTGAAAACCCGCATGCTTGCCGCGTTTCCCGCAATTCTAAATTTTTCATAAACAGGGTACAGCACACTGTCGGGCAGTTTTCATAAGCTGAAACGCAGCGTCCGACAGGGCAGTTTTCATAAGCCGGAAGCGCGACGTCCTGCCGGAATGCCCAGCTATTCCTGCTCACTCCTGATGCTGGAAATACATCTGGTATACTTCAAAAAAGCTGGAAGTTTTGACATCGTCCTGATGAATCATCGTGACGGAATTCCAGAGTTCCTCGTTGAGCTGACGTACCACTGTCTGCTCAAACGCCGTATATTCCGTATCGAATGCCTCGCTCTGGCGCTGTTTTACTATTTTTTCCTTTATTCGCTTTGGTCTGCGCCTCGTCGAACGTGCTGATACATTTTAAAATATAGTAACTTCCGTCTGATTCCACCACGTCGCTGATTTCGTCCTTGCCGAGATTAAACGCCGCCTTTTCCAGTGCTTCCGGAACCTCGCCTTTTCCAAACGACTGCGTCACCGTTTGGTCCTCGCTCTCCGCCTGCGCAAGCGTCTCAAAATCCACACCCTCTTCCTTTGCCTTGCCAAGCACTTGGGAAGCTTTGGCAGCACTGCTGACCTTGATCCTATCTACCGTGATGGTGCGCGCTTCATCGTCGCTGACCTCCGGATTGACATTTTCTACAATCGTCTGATAAACCTTTTCTGCGAGCGCATACTCTTCATACATCTTCGTAATCAGATCCTGCGTCACGTTGAGTGCCGTCACTTCCGCGCTGTTCAAGGAAGTAAAATATTCCCTGCCCGCCGCTGCCGCGCGCTCCTTTTCCTTATCATCCAGCGTCACTTCTTTTTTCTGGGCGAGCAGGTTCATCACCTTGATTCTCGCCAGCTGTGTCAACACCTGTTCCCGTTCCTCCTGCTCCAGCGAAAGCTGTCCGTCGGAAGCGTTCCAGATCTGGCTTCCATAGACGGATTCATACTGATTCTGCATGTTCGTCAGATATACCATCACCTCCGGCAGCACACAAGACGCACTCGAAATCCGGAATACCTCGTTCTTTTTCAGACCCGCCGTCAGAACGACCTTCGTATTTTTCCCGCAGCCTGCCAGCGCAGAAATCATCATAACAGCCGCGCCCAGAAGCGCTGCAGCTTTACAAAATTTTGTTTTTTTATTTATCATCAATTTCTCAACTTTCTATTTTTATATTTTTATAGGAAAAAGAATGTGCCTTGGCACATTCTCGCGCCGAGGCGCGGTTGCTCCGGCAACCATCTACCCTTGCGCCGAGTGCGCATCCTCGCGGAGCGTTACTTATCGTATGGAAACGAAGTTTCCTATACGATAAAAGAATGTGCCTTGGCACATTCTTGCGCCGAGTGCGCATCCTCGTAGAGCGTTACTTATCGTATGGAAACGAAGTTTCCTATACAACAATAGAATGCATGCTCTGTGAGCATTCTATTGTCATGAATAAATAAAGACCACAGCAAAAGCCGTGGTCTTTATTATAACGATCTTCCATCGAGAAGTCAACGCGCGACAGCGCACTCTGAAAAGTTTAAAACATTTTTCAAACTTTCCTCTCGATAAAAACTCCCATATGCGGGAGCAGGATTTTGCTGTCCAAATCCTGGTACAGTTCGGGATTCTGGAAATAGCGTGTTCCGGGTTCATCGATTCTGCACGGATAGGAGCTGTGGTTGACGATGACCGTACCGTTTTCAAATTCTGCGCGCTCAACGCCCTTTTTCCGGGTCAGTGTCGTGCCGAATTTTTCTTCCAGAAGCATCCCTACGGGATCTTTTCAGCATGGTCAAAGGGTACAGCTCGTTATTGCGCTGCGTCAGCGGAACGTGCGGTGCGATTCTGCCGGTGTATTCAAAGCCGTAGAAAAATCCTATTTCGCAAACGGTTCCCTTTCCAAATGTGCGCTTGACAATCGCAGGCTTTTCGTCCGTTTCCCAGACTGCGAGCACGTCGGCGTTTTCCTCCTCGAAGCTGCCAAACTGCGTTCCGGTCAGCATTCCCTTTTCGCCGCTGCACTCAAACGCATCCTTTTCATGGGAAAGACAGCGGCTGCCAACGCTCGCCTGTGCAAGCAAATCCATCGGTCCGTGCAGCAGCATTCCGCCATTTTTTACCCATGCTGCAATGCCCTGCTCCAGTTCAGAATCCGGGTCAAGCGCATAGCAGTCGTTTGCCGCGAGCACGAGCACCTCGTACTGATCTGCTGTCTGATCCTTGAAAATGCTGCCATCTACAACGTCAACGTCGATCTGCCAGTCCTCCAGAGCCTTATACCAGCCCAGAAGATCCAGCCGCCTGTCATGATTGTGCTCCGTGTCAAACGTCTCTGCAAGCGCCATCGCAGACGGGAACAGCACTGCTGCCTTTGCAGCTTTTCTCACTCCGAGCCTCAAAACAACCTCTTTCCACCAGCGGTTGCCTTCTTCTAAAGACCTGCAGAATGCTTCCGGCATCCGGTGTAACACGCCGCCGTCGTCTAACCCGCACATGCCGTAAGACGCATATCCGGAAGCGCCGGACGCCGCCATCGAGGCGACCGCCTCACACGGAGAAATCCACGCATATAGGTCATTATAAACAAATCTTCCCCAGTAAATGCCGCCGACAAAGGATCTGCCACGATTCATATTCCGCATCATACTGTGTTGACATGCTGTCACATAGCAGTCCGGGTCACCGTTTGGAAGCACCGGCACAGAAATAAAATGCGCCGCATCCACATACGGGGCAATCCGGTAAAAATCAGCGCCTCGCACCGCCGTATCCCACAGATCAGAAAGCCCTGCACCGGTTAAAAAGCTTCCATCCACGTTCAAAAAATATCCCCACTGGCTCAAATCCGGGCACAGATACAGCTGCGGATCAAGTGCATGGAGCTTTTTCTGCATCGCTTCAAAATAAAGCACCAGCTCGTCGCTTTTCCAGCGCTGGTTGTCCATCCATACGCGGCATTTTTCATCCCGGCCTTCCAGCTCTTTTTCCGAAAAACCATTTTTTCCAGGATAACGCAGTTCAAACCAGTATTGCTCGGGTTCGATCGTTTCAAAGCTGTTTGCTTCCGTTTTGTAGAAGCGGTTAAAGGTTTCAATATCTCCGTTATAACGTTTTTCAAGCCAGCTGCGATAGCGCTTTTTTCCATCCTCATCGAAGCTCGGTGCAACGACCGGGTCCCACATGCTGCACAGCGGTTTTTTTTCTTCCCCGTCCACTTCGATCCGGGTCATATTTTCACCGTACATCTCTAAAAGCTGTGAAACGTGCTCCGTCATCGTCTCCTGCGCTTTCTCCGACCAATAACGATACCAGCGACCGTCATTGCCTTTTGCCGTCACAACAGATTCCCCGAACACCGGCGGGCTAAAGCGAATATTCGGATACAGGTTATCTGCATTCAGATAAATCGCCAGAAATGTATGGCTCATCCCCTGCTTTTTGATCTGCTCCATCATAAACTCCTGCATGCCGACATACTGGCTCGCAGGCTTTCCCTCATAGCGTTCCCGAAAATCCTCCCAGTCCTTGGAATCGAGCAAAACACTATTGAAGCCGAGCTTTTTTAACAGCTCCATCCCCTCTGCGACAAACGCCTGATCGTCATACGCCGGTCTGTAAAAATTGCCGAACCAGACGTTTAAGTACGGCGCTCCGCTCTTTTTTTCAGAAATCATATACCCTCCTTTTCTGCCGTAAATGCAGCAGTCTTTCCTCTGATAACGCTTTTATCTGAATGCTGCCTTCTTGTCCAAATGCTTTACAGCTTCAGGTCATCTTCTTTGATCCAGCCGATTTTTCTTAAAATCTGTCCAAACACCAGGCTCAGCACCGCCGGAAGCACGAAGCAGATCAAGATCATGCCGATCCAGTCAAACGCTGTAATCTGACTCCGACTGCCCGCTGCAATTTCTTCCAGCCAGCCGGTATAAACGCCGATCTGTCCCACCAGTCCGCAGGTTCCCATTCCGGAGGAAACTGCGGGTCCGTTCATCTGAAGCTGGAACAGACAGGTCGCAATCGGTCCGGTGATGGCTGCCGCCAGCGTCGGTGGAATCCAGATGCGCGGATTTTTTACGATATTGCCCATCTGCAGCATACTTGTGCCCAATCCCTGGGAAATTAGTCCGCTCCACTTGTTTTCTTTGAAACTCATCGCCGCAAAGCCGACCATCTGCGCACAGCAGCCCGCAACTGCCGCACCCCCGGCAAGCCCGGTTAAGTTCAGCGCCGCGCAGATCGCTGCAGAGCTGATCGGCAGCGTCAGCGCAACACCTACAATAACCGATACCAAAATACCCATAAAGAACGGCTGCAGCTCCGTCGCCCACATGATCAGGCTTCCGACTGCGCTCGCAGCAGCTCCGATTGTCGGCGCACACCACATCGACAGCAGCACTCCAGAAAGGATTGTCACCAGAGGCGTGACTAAAATATCAATCTTCGTTTCCTTGGAAACCGCCTTGCCGCATTCCGCCGCCACAATCGCAACGATCAAAACTGCAAGCGGTCCGCCCGCCCCGCCCAGCGAATTGGCTGCCGCCCCGACTGCAAGCAGGGAAAATAATACCAGCTGCGGTGCCTGCAGTGCATAGCCGATCGAAATTGCCATCGCCGGTCCGGCCACGCTTTTTGCAAAGCCTCCGGCGTCCACAAGCACCTGACTTCCGATCTGCTCTCCCAGCGTTCCGATAATTGTACCGATCAAAAGCGATGCAAACAATCCCTGCGCCATCGCGCCCAACGCGTCGATTCCATAACGTTTTGCCGAAAAAATAATGTTTTTCCGTTTCAGGAAACGCTGCAGCGCATTTCCGGTTTCTGTCTGTTGTACTTTCTCATTCATCTCTCATCCCTCATGTCTCCGGATTTTTCATCCAATTTCTGCCGGCACTCTTTCCCGGAAGGGTGCCACAGTAGTATCTTTTTCATCTTACCACATCTGTAGTTTTTCTAACAGCATAAAAGGCATTCTTCTTCTGTAAAAAATGAGCTGTTTTCCCTATTTTCATCCATTTTATTTTCTGCTATGATACAGAAGGTTTTTTATTTTACAGTTACAGTTCACTCGTACCCTTCTGAGTTCAGATTCCGTGCTTGCACGAAAATCTGAGCTCAGAAGGGGGCAGAAGCGCCACTTTATGAGCAAAAAAAAAGAATCCTTTTTTCTTCGCCTGAAAGCGACAGGATTCCGATCCGCCGCAGTGCGATCTGCGCGAAGCGTTTGTTATCGTATGATAACAAATCTGCGAAGCAGCGGAGAGCGTCGAAGACGCGTTTTTGCGAATGGCGCGTTTGAACAGTAACATTTTCCGCAGACTTTTCCAATATTTCAGGAGGCACATGATTTTTCCGTGAACACAAAAAAACAAACAGCAACGCAACATCTTTTCACCAATAAACAGCTTCGGACGCTGCTTGTCCCCATCATGGTCGAGCAGCTTCTGTCTTCCCTAATGGGAACCGCCGACACGATGATGGTCAGCAACGTCGGCTCCGCTGCAATTTCCGCAGTTTCTCTCGTTGATGCAATCAACATTTTAGTGATTCAGGCGCTCTCCGCGCTGGCGGCAGGCGGCGCGATCCTCTGCTCCCAGTACCTCGGCAGTCAGAACCTGAAAAAGGCGAAGCGTTCCGCAGAGCAGGTGCTTTTCGTTATGCTCGTCCTTTCCTGTTCGCTGTCGCTTTTATGCCTGATCTTCCGTTTCCGCTGCTTCGTCTGATTTTCGGCACTGTAGACACGGACGTTATGGCAAACTCCCAGATTTACTTTTTCTTCACACTTTTGTCGTTCCCATTCATCGGTCTATACGATGCAGGTGCTTCCATTTTGCGTGCACAAAACAACACCAAAGGTCCTATGACGATTTCCATCCTTTCCAACTTCTTAAATATCGGAGGAAATGCGATCCTGATCTTCGTCTTTGGCATGGGCGTCGCCGGCGCGGCAATTTCCACCCTGGTTTCCCGTATTTTCTGTGCGATCGTCGTGATCTGGCAGCTGAGAAACCCTGCGGAACAGATTTATGTACGCAACTACTTTTCTATCCGTCCGGACTGGTCTTTGATCAAACGCGTTTTATTCATCGGTATTCCATCCGGAATTGAGAACAGCATGTTCCAGTTCGGTAAGCTCGCCATTCAGTCAACCGTCTCCACTCTCGGTACGGTTGCCATCGCCGCGCAGGCAATGACCAGTATCCTGGAGGCGTTAAACGGAATCGCCGCCATGGGTGTCGGCATCGGACTGATGACCGTCGTCGGTCAGTGTATCGGTGCACAACGGAAAGATGAAGCGATTTATTACATCAAAAGGCTGTCCTGGCTTTCGGAAATCGTCATCCTCATCTCCTGTGCCGTCGTCTATCTGCTCGCAAAGCCTGTCACTATCCTCGGCGGCATGGAAGCAGAAAGCGCCCGCCTCTGCCTGCAGATGGTCGCATTTATTACCATCACCAAACCGATTTCGTGGGTGCTTTCCTTTATTCCAGCCTACGGCATGCGCGCAGCCGGCGATGTGAAGTTTTCCATGATTACCTCCTGCGCCAGCATGTGGCTGTGCCGGGTAAGCCTATGCATCTTTTTATGCCGCTTCTGTGACTTCGGTCCCATCGCGGTTTGGATCGGCATGTTCGCAGACTGGAGCGTGCGTGCGGTCGTTTTCATGCTCCGCTTCCACTCCCGCAAGTGGCTGCAGCACCATGTGATCGACTAAGTTCACCCGTGCCTTTTTGCAGACTGATTTTGCAGGAAAATTCTGTAAGCAGACTGATTTCCTGCTCGCAGGAAAATTATAAAAGCGAACCGATCCATCCGATCAGTCCAAGCACCCAGCTGACGAAAATTCCATACAAAATAACTGGTCCGGCGATCGTAAAAATTTTGCAGCCGATGCCATACACCTGTCCCTCCTTCTGAAATTCAATCGCCGGGGCGGCTACGGAATTGGCAAAACCGGTAATCGGAACCAGCGCCCCCGCCCCGCCCCACTTTACCAGAGACGGATAAAGGTTAAAGCCGGTCAGAAGCGCGCTCGCCAGAACAAGCAGAATCGCACACACGCTTCCTGCTGCCGCATCGTCCAATCCGTTTGACTTCGCAACGTTCAAAATAATCTGTCCTACCGTGCAGATTATACCGCCCGTCACAAATGCATGCAGCATCTGCAATGCAAGATTGTGTGTCGGCGTCACCTGTTTGACATATTTTTCATACTGTTTCTGAAAAGACTGGTCTGCCTGATACTTTTCCATATGCTGTTCCTTTCCGAATCTGCTGCACGATTCACCGTTTGTAACGGAGTTTTTACCGAAAAATAGGATGCCAGAAATACAACAGGCTTCCAACCGCTTTTCCCATCGCAATGGAAATCACCATCAGCCCGAGTCCGTGCCGAAAACCGATCCGACGCGTCAGAATCGGAATGGAGTCCAGCATTTCTGCAATTGCAAGTGCCAGACAGCCGACGAAAATTCCGGCAAACAGACCGGTCAGGGCTTCCGCCGTCAGAACCAGCCACTCAAAAGCTGCTCCCGCTTCCAACCTTTTCTGCAACCATTCCCTGCCCAAAATTACTGCACCCGGAAATACACTTGCCAGACAGCCGACGAGCGTTCCAAAGACAACCATTTCCTCGTACAGAAAAATTTTTTCCCCCGTGTGGGTCTTTCCTGCAAAGCGTGGCACAAGTCCTACCGAAAGCAGCACCGTAAAAACGCCTGCCGAAACGAGAATGCCTGCGCCCAGTCCGACAACCACCGGCAAAAGCTTCGATAAAATCACAATTTTCCCCCCTTTCAGACGTCCAGCGTCTTTTTTTCCCGATCTGCAGTTTCTGTCAATGCCTGATTGACGTCCGTTTCATATTTACGCATTTCCACTTCGATCGGTGTCGGATCGGACGTAATCCTCCTCCCACCGATATGGTTGAAAAACACCAAAATGCCAAGTGCCAGCCCGATCGAATACGCGATTTCCAGCGCTGTAACCGACTGCGGCTCCTGTCCGGTCAAAAGCTCGTAAATTTGCCCGAACACCTCGCGAATCCCGATGTCGTTATGAAACGCCATGATCGTAAACGCTGCGCCAAAAAAGCAGATGCAGCAGACAAAGACGATTTTGCACACCTGCCAGAAGCCCGGATAACGACTGACTTTTACCTGCTCCACCACCGTTTCCGGCGCGCCGATGCTTTCCACCTCCAGATTCGGATTGTCCTGCTGCAAAAGCGAAATCACAAAAAGCGCGCTAACCACCCGGCGCCCCTTATCTTTTTCCTCAAATCGGAAAACAGGAAGCGTTCTGCATCGATTCTGCACGCTTTGCGTTTTACAATATAATTTTCCAAGATCGCTGATATGCACGCTTTCACCGGACAGCTCTGCGTTTTGCTCAAGCTTTAAATACAGCACTTCTTTCGGCATCTGTATGTTCCTCCTGTTTCACACAGTATGCACCCGGGCAAAAAAAGTTATGCAGATCAGACGTTTTTTCTTTTTCGGGCTGTCTGCAAAAATCGTACCATCTGCCGCCAGCTGGTTCTACGCACTGCCCTGCTGCCATCGCTGCCGCCGAGCGCTTTCTACAGCTATGCAGTCCTCATCGCTGTCCTACACCCCCGACCGCTCTCGCATGCGGATCAGGATTTTCTTTTCCATCCGGCTAACCTGCACCTGGCTGATACCGAGTTTTTTGGCGATCTGGGCCTGCGTCTGATCCTCGTAGTAGCGCAGCCGGATCAGGATTTTTTCCTGTTCGGGAAGCTCGTCTATAAGCTGTTTTAACAGCATCCGGTCTACCAGCCGGTTCTTTTCTGCGTCCTCCCAGGTGTTGTCTGCAGACCGTGCCGCAAGCTGATCCATCAGCGCGATCTCTTTTCCATCCCCCTCATAGACCGGCTTTGACAGCGATTCAACCTCCCCGGCTGCAGCGACCGCCATGACCGCGTCTTCATAGGCGATTCCTGTTTTTTCACACAGCTCGCGCAGCGTCGGGTCGCGTCCCTCCTGCGTCTGAATGCGCGCAGCCTCCTGCCGCAGCTTATAATTCGCATCCTTTAATGACCGGCTGACCTTGACCGGTCCATCATCGCGCAGAAAACGCCGGATCTCTCCTGCAATCAGAGGAACCGCATATGTAGAAAATTTGACATCGTAGCTTAAATCAAAATGATCAATCGCTTTCATCAGTCCGATCGTTCCGGTCTGGAACAGATCCTCCGCCTCGTATCCCCGCCCTGCAAACCGTTTCACAATATGGTGAACCAGTCCCAGATTTTCTTCTATCAGTATTTTTCTGGCAGACGCATCTCCTGCCTGCGCCTTTTCGATCAATACTGATATTTCCATGTGCTACTCCTCTTCTTGACCCGGATCACTGACCCACGGCGCATTTCCCAGTTTCTTTTCCATGATCACACGCGTCCCCTGCCCCACGGTCGATTCCACCTCCAGGCAGTCCATAAACGCTTCCATAAAAGAAAATCCCATACCGGAACGTTCCAGATCCGGGCGCGTCGTGAACATCGGCTCCATCGCCTGTTCCACATTTTCGATCCCGCAGCCCTGATCGGTGATTTCCATTTTCAAAAGATCCTTTTCCAGCACACAGGAAATTTCAATCGTTCCTCCCTGCTCCTTATATCCGTGGATGACTGCGTTTGTAACTGCCTCCGAAACGGCAGTTTTGACGTCCTCGATCTCTTCCAGTGTCGGATTTAAGGGCGTTAAAAACGCCGCTACAGCAACCCTCGCAAAGCCTTCGTTTTCCGGCAGGGCTTCAAATTCCACTTTCATGTTATTCATGCTTTCCTCTCATTTCTGCGCACGCTTTTTGCGCATGCCGAGTTTGTGTCAAGTGCGCGCAGACACAAATCTCGCGATTGAAAAATTTTATTCATGACAATAGAATGCTCGCAGAGCGTACATTCTATTGTTTTTCAATCTTTTCCTCCTGATCTATCATCTCCACGATATCTCCGATGCCCGACATTTCCAAAATTTTCCGGATGCGCCGGTTGGCGTGAATCACATACACCTTGCCTCCAAAACAGGAAATCTTGCGGTAACGCCCCGCCAGTACGCCGATGCCGGAGCTGTCCATAAATTTTGTGTCGGAAAAATCAAACACGATGTGGCTGACGCTGTTGTCCAACATCATGTGATCCGCCCTCCTGCAGATCACGCTGCAGCTGTGGTGGTCGATTTCTTCCGGCAGGCGAATCATCAGATAGTGATCGATAATTTTATAATCCTCTTCCATGCTACTCTCCTTTTTCTATATAAATTTCGTGCAGTCACAAACGGCTTGGGAACCTTAAAAATAGCTATCCCCGAATTGCCGCACGGCAATCTTTCGGAATCATACAAAAAGCTATTGTGCTTTTCATCCTCTTTCGTAAAATCCTTTTTAAATTGTCGCCTTTTAATTGTCCAGCTGATCCAGCGCGCGCTGGGACTGGGTTGCTTTTTCCGTGTTCGGGAACAGTTCAATTACCTTCTGGTAGGTTTCCTTCGCCTGGCGCTTGTTGCCGTTGTCGCGATAGGAATTTGCCAGCGCATAAAGCGCTTCACTGTTCGTCTCATCATAGGAAACCGCTTTCGTCAGGTTTTCAATCGCCGTCTCATAATCCCCGGAACGATATGCCTTGTAGCCGGTGTCATAATAGTTCGCTGCGAGGTCTGTGCCAGTGTCCTGCAAAAGCTGCTGATAGAGCTTACGCGCCGCCTCGGAGGTGTCGCTGCTCTCCATCGCATCGCGGCTGATCTTGTCCACCGCTTCAGAAAGAGCTTCGATATCGTCCGGCGTCTCCATATAAACACTTGCCGCATTCAACAGCGCTTCTACCGCGCTCATGCTGCCGTCCGCGCCGGACAGCTTGCCGTTCTGCGCCGTCAGCTCGTCATTTTCCTTAGTCAGCGTCTCTATCTGCTGATTTAAGCTGGAAATCTCTGCATTTTTGCGGTCGGCTTCTTCCCCGACTGCTGTCAGCCTATTGTTTAACTCCGTCTGTGCGATCTGTACCCGCGCAGGCAGGATCAAAAACCAGGATACCGCTACGCCAACCGCAAGGCCTGCGAGCGTTCCCCACAGCCACCCGAAGCTCTTTTTCGGTTCTATCTGGCTGATCGGCTGAATAATCGTCTCATTGCCACTCTGGTATTTGACGACTTCCTCGCCCTTTCCCTGTTTGCGGACAAATTTCCCGTCGTCATCGGTTTTTAACGCAATGTCCACTTCATGCATATACCGAAGCGCCGTCGTATTCGCGCAGTCGATCCGCAGACAGCGGGTAAGCTCCTTGCGCGCTTTCTCCCAGTCCGCCGCATCCATGTACAAAAGCGCCAAAAGCAGATGTGCCTGTACAAAATTCGGATGGTCGGAAAGCACCTTTTTCAACTGAATCCGCGCCAAATCCTTGCTGTCCTGATAACAGTAGTTGAGCGCCTGATTATATTTCCGGCTCATCTGTGCAAACTCTTCCAGCTGCGTCGGGCTCTTCTGTACTGCGTTGATGTAATCATCCGCGATATTTTTCTCCGGGCGAAGGTTTTTACTGATGACCCATTCACTCAGCGCCGGAACGGTCTCGCCCATTTCAAAATAAATCAATCCCAGGAGGTTTCTCGCCTCGATATGATATTTGTTGAATTTCAACGACAGCTTCAGACTCTCGATCGCCCCGGAAAGATCCCGGACACCGGCTTTATCCAACCGTCATTATAATAGTAATTGGAAATGCTCAGAAGCTTCTTATATCTCGAAACATCTGCCCCGCAGTTCGTGCAGAAATTCTTTTCTGTCAGATCTGCTCCACAATTATAGCACTGCATATATTTGCTCCTTTACTCTTTCTTCCCGGCGGCATCGGCCATTTCTTTTTTTTTCCTGCTCTTTGACCATGTCTACCAGAATATCCGTAAAGTCTGTCATATTGTGGTTTATAATCACATCCTCCGCCTCATCGATTTCAAGGCTGGGATGGAACTTTTTCAATTCTTCTTCAAAGTTGATCATGCGCATCCTCCCGCTTATCTGCTCTTATCCTCATGGATTCAATACCATTATAATACGCAGGGCACACAAAAAAATCAATCTAATTTTTCCGGAAATTCAGGAAAGCACTTCGCATTTTCGCGTTTTTCCGTCAGAAACTGCGGACATGCTGCAATCCCGTCCGGTTTAGAGGAATGCAGCGTTGCATGAACAAAAACAGAGCGGCTCTGCTTTTGTCACAAAACCGCCCTGCACTTTCCTATTAATATTAATGAGAAACCCATATTTCGCTGAAAGCGTGCATCTTCCCGCTTACTTGCACAGCTGACTAACCGTTCTTTTACCTGTTCCATCATCTGCGTGTATTTTTCCAGCTTGCCGCGCTCTTCTGCGATCTTGCTTTCCGGAGCCTTGCTCATGAAACGCTCGTTGTGCAGCATGCCATTTACTCTGGAAAGCTCGCCCTCGAGGCGCTTCTCTTCTTTTTCCAGACGCTCGATCTCTTTTGCGAGATCAACCAGCTCTGCAAATGGAATGTAAAGCGTTGCGTTCGGGATCACAACGGATACCGCGTCCTCTGCGATACCTGTCTTGTCCGCCTGACAGGTCACATCGGATGCGCTCGCCAGGGATGCAAAGAACAGCTTGCCCTCCTCGAAGGTATTTTGCAGCTCTTTCTGGTCGCTTACCACATAAACATGGGCTTTTCTGGAAGGCGGAACGTTCATGCTGGTACGGACGTTGCGGACGCCGCGGACAGCTTCCTTGAGGATTTCAATCTCCTGCTCTTCTTTCTCGAAGTGTCTCTCTTGCTGATAAACCGGCCAGGAGGAAATCATGATGGATTCCTCTTCGGACTGCAGGGTGCAGAAGATTTCTTCGGTAATAAAAGGCATATACGGATGCAGAAGTTTTAAAGCGTCGATCAGGACAGTTTTTAACGTCCACAGTGCAGCGTTCTGGCTGTCGGCATCGTCCGTCGCATACAGACGGGGTTTTACCATCTCGATATACCAGTCGCAGAATTCATCCCAGATAAAGTCATAAACCTTCTGTACGGCAACACCCAGCTCGAAGTTTTCCATGTTGTCGGTCACTTCTTTTACGACGTTATTCAAACGGGAGAGAATCCACTTATCGGCAGGCTCCAGATGCGCAGACGCATCCGCAGGAACTTCCTTGCCTTCCATATTCATCAGGATGAAACGGGATGCGTTCCATACCTTGTTTGCAAAGTTTCTGTTCGCTTCTACACGCTCCATGTAGAAACGCATGTCGTTGCCGGGCGCATTGCCGGTGATCAGCGTCAGGCGCAGCGCGTCCGCACCGTACTTGTCGATGATTTCCAGCGGATCGATACCGTTTCCGAGGGATTTGCTCATCTTGCGTCCCTGAGAGTCTCTTACAAGCCCGTGGAACAATACAGTTTTGAAGCGGTTTTTCGCCCATCTGCTCATATCCGGAGAAAATCATACGGATAACCCAGAAGAAGATGATATCGTAACCAGTTACCAGCACATCAGTCGGATAGAAATATTCCAGCTCCTTCGTCTTTTCCGGCCAGCCAAGAGTGGAGAAGGGCCACAGCGCGGAAGAAAACCAGGTATCCAGCGTATCGGGATCCTGTGTAAAATGTGTGCCGCCGCACTTCGGACAAACAGTCGGCTCGGTGCGCGCTACCACGGTTTCGCCGCAGGAATCGCAGTAATAAGCCGGAATTCTGTGTCCCCACCGCAGCTGTCTGGAAATACACCAGTCTTTGATGTTGTCCGTCCAGTTGAAGTAGGTCTTTTCCATGCGTTCCGGAATCAGACGGATTTCCTTCTCCTGAACTGCTTTTACTGCGGGCTTGATCAGCTCGTCCATCTTTACAAACCACTGCTTTTTTTTGATCATAGGCTCGATGGTCGTGCCGCAGCGGTCATGGGTGCCTACATTATGGCTGTAGTCTTCGATCCGGACTAACAGACCCATATCATCTAATTCCTTCACAATGGCTTTTCTCGCTTCATAGCGATCCATGCCTTCGAACTTACCGCCGTTTTCATTGATGGTTGCATCATCATTTAAGATATTAATCTGCTCCAGGTTATGACGTTTTCCTACCTCAAAGTCATTCGGGTCATGTGCCGGAGTGATCTTTACAACGCCGGTACCAAATTCCATATCTACATAGGAATCCGCAACGATCGGAATCTGACGGTTTACGATCGGCAGCAGAACCTTTCTGCCAACCAGATGCTGATAACGCTCGTCGGACGGGTTAACTGCAACCGCACTATCGCCCAGCATGGTTTCCGGACGAGTGGTCGCAAATTCCAGAAATTCTGTCGTGCTTACCTCTCCGTTTTCATCGATCAGCGGATATTTGATATGCCAGAAATGACCAGCCTGTTCTTCGTATACAACCTCTGCATCAGAAATAGAAGTTTTGCAGACAGGACACCAGTTGCCGATTCTGTTTCCTTTATAAATCCAGCCTTTTTCGTGCATGCGGCAGAATACTTCTGTAACAGCCTGATTGCTGCCTTCGTCCATCGTGAAACGGAGTCTGTCCCAGTCACAGGAGGAGCCCAGCTTCTTTAACTGATTGATGATTCTCCCACCGTATTCCTCTTTCCATTCCCAGGCGCGCTTTAAAAATCCTTCTCTGCCGAGGTCACGCTTATCGATGCCTTCTTTTTTGAGGGTCTCGATAATTTTAACCTCTGTTGCAATGCTTGCATGGTCTGTTCCGGGCTGCCACAGTGCATTATAGCCCTGCATTCTCTTAAAACGGATCAGAATATCCTGCATGGTATTATCCAGCGCGTGCCCCATATGCAGCTGGCCGGTGATATTGGGGGGCGGAATGACGATGGTAAACGGTTTCTTGCTCTCGTCTACTTCCGCATGAAAATATTTCTTATCCAGCCATTTCTGGTACAGACGATCCTCAATGCCATGGGGATCATAGGTTTTTGCCAGTTCCTTGCTCATTGTTTCCTCCATTTTCATTTTTGCCGCTATAGGGCTTTGGGACGCCGAGAGAAAAAATCAGAAATCCTGCGAATGAAAAAGAATGTGCCTTGGCACATTCTCGCGCCGAGGCGCGGTTGCTTCGGCAACCATCTACCCTTGCGCCGAGTGCGCATCCTCGCGGAGCTTTTTTTATCTTATGGAAACGAAGTTTCCTATACGATAAAAAACGCCCTTCGACAGAAAACTCTGTCAAAGGGCGTCTGAATCCAAACGCGGTACCACCTTTGTTTTCCGGAAAAACTGATCTGCTGCAGAGACTGCGCCGCCAGCTGTTTCGGAATCTTGTCGCGGTCATTCCTCTAGAACCGCTGTCCGATAACGGGGACTACCGTGAAAGCTTACCACGCAGCTGCGCATTCAGCTCTCCGATTCCAAAGCCACATTCCGTTCTCCTTTTTGCTCAGGTCTCCTTTCAGCGATCCGGGACCCTCTCTGTCAGCCGGGTAAACGTACTCTTCTTCTTCCTCATCTTTGTCCGTGTACTATGTACACTATAGGGAAGAATTAAATTTTTGTCAAGAATATTTTTTGCAATTGCAATAAATTTGCGTCGTGCTATAATGAGTGCTAGTGAGTGGGAGTAGTCCCTATCTGCTCCTTACACACGACGAATAACAAGTTCAAAAGATGAGGCTAACATGAAAATTATTATTATTGGCTGCGGCAAGGTCGGCCTGACACTGGCGGAACTGCTTTCCGCTGAAAAACACGATGTCGTACTGATAGATGAATCCTCCCAGAAGCTCTCCTCCATCCCGGAAGAGCTGGATGCTTTGCGCATTCTTGGAAACGGTGCCAGCGTCAATATCCAGCAGGAGGCAGGCGTTGAAGAAGCCGATCTGTTAATTGCAGTGACCGGTTCCGACGAATTAAACCTGCTCTGCTGCCTGATTGCCAAAAAGGCGGGCAACTGCCATACCATCGCCCGCGTCCGCAATCCGATTTATAATAAGGAAATCGGATTCATCAAGGAAAAAAAGCTCGGCATCTCCATGATTATCAATCCAGAGCTGACCGCCGCAACGGAAATTTCCCGTCTGCTGCGTTTTCCCTCCGCGATCAAGATCGACACCTTTGCAAAAGGACGCGTGGAGCTGTTAAAATTCCGCATCAAACCGGAGTTTCACTTAAATAACATGCCGGTCAGCCAGATCGGCTCCCATACAAACAGCGACATTTTAATCTGCGCCGTAGAGCGCGGCGACTTGATCGCGATCCCGGATGGTAATTTTATCCTGCGGGACAACGATCTCTTGTCCATCATCGCTTCCCCGCAGAATGCCTCCACCTTTTTCAAGCACATCGGCTTTAAAACCGGTCAGGTCAAAAACGCGATGATCGTCGGCGGCGGAAAGCTCGGCTATTACACAGCAAACCTCCTGCAGACGATGAATATCAACGTCCGCATCGTGGAAAATAACCGCGACCGCTGCGAACAGCTAAGCGTGCTTTTACCTGATTCCACCATCATCTATGGAGACGGAACGGACAAGCAGCTGCTGTTGGAAGAAGGTCTTTCCGAAGCGGAATCCTTTTTGACCTTAACCGGTCTGGATGAGGAGAATATCCTGCTCTCTCTGTTCGCCAAGGCAAACTCCAACGCAAAACTCATCACAAAGGTGACAAAAATCGCCTTTACCGAGATTATCAACAACCTCGATATCGGCAGCGTCATTTATCCTAAGCATCTGACGGCAGACTATATTTTACAGTATGTCCGCGCGATGTCCAATTCCATCGGCAGTAACGTCGAGACGCTGTATCAAATTCTGGACGGACGCGCAGAGGCGCTGGAATTTGCCATCCATGATACCTCTGCCGTCACGGATATTCCGCTGGCAGAGCTGAAATTAAAATCCAACCTGCTGATCGGCAGCATCAACCGAAAGGGTAAAACCTGGATTCCCCGTGGTCAGGATACGATCCAGGTCGGTGACACTGTCATCATCGTTACCACTCAGAAAGGTCTCGGCGATATCCTGGATATCCTGAGAAAATAGGTACGCCCGATGAACTATTCTATTATTTTTTTATATTATCGGCTGGATTTTAAATCGGGAAGCGGCCTTTATGCTTCCCTCCTGTCTGGTAGCCCTGATCTATCAGGAAAACAGTGGTTGGTCACTCGTTGCTGCTGTCCTGTTATGCCTGCTGATCGGTCTTCCTTTGGTTATAAGGAAGCCGAAAAACCGTGTATTCTACCTGCGTGAGGGGTTTGCCACGACTGCACTTTGCTGGATCGTATTAAGCTGTGTCGGTGCACTTCCCTTTGTACTTTCCGGTTATATTCCCAATCCGGTCGATGCGCTGTTTGAAACCGTTTCCGGCTTTACAACAACCGGTGCAAGCATTCTGACAGACGTGGAAGCGCTTCCTCACTGTCTGCTGTTCTGGCGCAGCTTTACGCACTGGATCGGCGGTATGGGTGTTCTGGTCTTTTTGCTGACTCTGATTCCCCTCACAGGCGGCAGCCATATGAACCTGATGAAGGCAGAAAGCCCGGGTCCCTCCGTTACCCGTCTGGTTCCGAAGGTAAAATCCACTGCAAAAATTTTGTACATGATTTACATTGTCCTGACAATTATTGAGATTTTCCTCCTGCTGTTTGGCGGCATGCCGCTGTTTGATTCCATCACGCTCTCCCTCGGCACGGCGGGCACCGGCGGCTTCGGCATCAAAAACGACAGCATTGCAGGCTATTCCACCTATTGTCAGGTCATTATCACGATCTTTATGATCCTGTTCGGCATCAACTTTAACGCCTACTTTCTGATCCTCATCCGTAAATTCAGACAGGCATGGGAAAGTGAAGAAGTTCGTGCCTATCTGTTGATTATCGCTGCAGCAACGCTCGCGATCACCTTCAATGTACGCGGATATTTCAGCAGCTTTGCACAGGCATTCCAGCAGACGATTTTCCAGGTTGCTTCCATCATTACAACAACCGGCTATGCCACAACAAACTTTGACCTGTGGCCGGAGTTTTCCCGCACCATCCTCGTCCTGCTGATGTTTGTCGGTGCCTGTGCCGGAAGTACCGGCGGCGGCATTAAGGTTTCCCGCATCCTGATCCTACTGAAAACGGTAAAAAAAGAACTGATCCAGCTGCTGCATCCCAGGAGTGTACGTACGCCGCATCCAGATTGACGGCAAGGCGATCGAGCACGAGGTTGTCCGCTCCACAAATGTTTACATGGGCGTCTACATTTTTATTTTTGCCTTTTCCATGCTGCTGATCGCGCTGAATAACTTCGATCTTATCACCAACTTTTCTGCAGTTGCTGCGACACTCAACAACATCGGTCCCGGTCTTTCCCTGGTGGGTCCGATCGGAAACTTTTCCATGTTTTCCGACTTTTCCAAGCTTGTCCTGATCTTCGACATGCTTGCCGGACGCCTGGAGCTGTTCCCGCTGCTGCTGTTATTCGTACCGAATACCTGGAAACGATTTTAAACCGCTTCCAGCCGAAATAAAATCAGATTATTCTGCGCACTCACAGCGAGTTTGCATTGCCGCAACGCAGACAAAAAAGGAACCAGGCTGCAGCCTGGTTCTTTTTGTTCATGACAATAGAATGCACGCAAAGCGTGCGTTCTATAAAATCTTTTACGCCAGCTGTTTCTTGCCGGTATAAAGCTCGTAATATCTTCCCTTTTGTTCCAGCAGCTGATCGTGATCGCCGCGCTCGATGATTTCGCCGTTTTCCAATACCATGATCGCATTCGCGTTTCGAACAGTGGAAAGCCTGTGGGCGATGACAAGGGTTGTCCGTTCTGCCATCAGGCGATCCATACCATGCTCAATATGTCGCTCGGTTCTCGTATCGACAGAGGATGTTGCCTCATCCAGGATCAGGACAGGCGCCTTGGAAATTGCCGCACGGGCAATGTTTAACAGCTGTCTCTGTCCCTGGCTTAAGTTTGCGCCATCTCCCTCGATCATCGTATCATATCCGTTTTCCAGACGCATGATAAAGGAATGTGCGCTGGCCATTTTTGCCGCCTGCTCGACCTCTGCATCGGTCGCATCCAGCCTGCCATAGCGGATATTTTCCCGGATCGTTCCGGTAAACAGGTGCGTATCCTGCAGCACCATTGCGATATTACTGCGCAGGTTTTCTCGTCCAACCTTGCGGATATCCACGCCATCCATCAGGATTTCTCCGCTGTCGATCTCGTAAAACCGGTTGATCAGGTTCGTGATCGTCGTCTTGCCCGCGCCGGTACTGCCGACAAACGCGATCTTCTGTCCCGGTTTCGCATACAGGGAAATATGCTTCAAAATCGTATGACCAGGCACATAGCCAAACGTCACATCCTTTAACTCCACATGTCCTTTGCAGGGATTTAAAACAACCGCATCCGCTGCGTCTGCAGTTTCCGGCGCTTCATCCATCACCTGGAACACACGCTCTGCACCCGCAAGAGCGGAAAAGATTGTATTCATCTGCATGGACAGCTCATTGATCGGTCTGGAGAACTGTCTGGAATAGTTGACAAATACAGTCAGACCGCCAATATCAAAGCCCTGCAGCACGCATAATATACCACCGATCATCGCAGTCAGGGAATAGCTGACCTGGCTTAAGTTGCCCATGACCGGTCCCATGATTCCTCCAAAAAACTGAGCGAAAATCTGTTTTCCGCGAAGATCGTCGTTTAAGTATTCAAACTCTTCCTCCGCAACGTTTTCATGGCAGAACACCTTTACAACCTTCTGTCCCGTCATCGTTTCTTCGATATAACCGTTTAAAGTACCGATCGCTGCCTGCTGCGCCTGATAAAATTTCCGGCTCTTTCCTGCCACTGCTCCGCCTACTTTCATCATGAGCGGAACCATCACAACCGTCACAATTGTCAGCCACACGTTCGTGTAGAGCATCAGTCCGAGGGTTCCGACTACAGTGATCACGCTGGAAATGATCTGCAGCACGGTGTTGTTCAACATATCTCCGACCGCATCCAGGTCGTTCGTATAACGGCTCATCAGGTCGCCGTGGTTGTTCGTATCATAAAACCGAACCGGCAAATGCTGCATTTTCACAAATAAATCGTTTCGGATTTTTTCCAATGCACCCTGGGAAACGCCGATCATAATCCGCTGCTGCAGATACTGTGCTGTGACACCGATGATATAAATTCCTGCCATGGTCAGAAGCGAATGCAGAAGCTTCTGCGCACTGCTGCCCTCCCCGGTCAATCCGTTGATGATCGGACGCAGCATATAGGAGCCTGCAAGGTTCGCAATCGTCCCGGCAATGACACAGAAAAAGACGAAAATCAGCCGTCCCTTATCTTCAGAAAGATATCCCATCAGACGCACAATCGCTTTTTTGGTATTCTGCGGCTTTTTGACTTTCATTTTTCCACCGCCAGGACCAGGTCTTGGACCTCCCGGGCCTCCGGGACCGCCGAATCCTTCAGGCCTCTTTGCGCTGCTCTTGCTGTATTTGGCAATCAGTCTTTTCTTTCTCTGCTCGTCCATTATGCGATCACCTCCTTTTTCATCTGGGAGTCGTAAATTTCCTGATAGGCTTTACAGGTTTCCAGAAGGGCTTCATGTTTGCCAAGCCCGACGATTTTTCCCCCGTCCATCACGATGATCTGATCCGCTTCCATCACGGAGCCGATCCGCTGTGCGATGATCAGCTTTGTTGTCTCCTTCAGCGTCGTGGAAAAAGCTTCCCGAATCCTTGCTTCTGTCGCTGTATCCACCGCACTCGTGGAGTCGTCCAGAATCAATATTTTCGGACGTTTTAAAAGTGCCCGCGCGATACACAGTCTCTGCTTCTGACCGCCGGAAACGTTTACGCCGCCCTGACCAAGCTCCGTATCATATCCATCTGCCAGTTTTTGAATAAAGCCTTCCGCCTGTGCACTTTCTGCAGCTTCCCTAATCTGGTCTTTGTCAGCATTTTCATCGCCCCACTGCAGATTTTCTTCGATCGTACCGGAAAAGAGTACATTTTTCTGCAGCACCATACCAACGCCCTCCCGCAGATGATTCAGGGAATAATCCCGAACGTCGATGCCATCCACCAAAACCTTTCCCTCATCCACATCGTACAGACGCGGAATCATGGACACCAGCGTTGTCTTGCCGCAGCCCGTCGATCCGATGATACCGATCATCTGTCCCGGCTCGATCGTCAGATTGATCTGATCCAGCACTTTTTCTGCACTGTCTTTGTAATATCGGAAGGAAACATTCTGGAATTCGATCTTTCCGTTTTTTACAACTGCTTCCGGATATGCTGCATGATCGTCTGTCAGACTCACTTTTGTATCCATCACTTCGTTAATCCTGCGTCCGCTCGCAAATGCCCGGGAGCTCTGCAAAAATACCATAGCCAGCATCATCAGGGACATCAGCACCTGCACAATATAGGTTGTAAACGCCGTCAGATCACCGACCTGCATCTTTCCGCCCAGGATCTGATTGCCTCCAAGCCATACCACAACCAGCGTTGTCAGGTTCATAAACAGCATCATCAGCGGCATCTGCGCAACTGCGATCTTAAATGCATTTAAGCTGGATTCCTTTAGCTCTGCGTTCGACTTTTCAAAACGGGCACTTTCATAATCCTCACGGACGAAGGACTTGATGACCCGCACATTCGTCAGTACCTCCTGAATATTGGAGTTTAGAGCATCCAGCTTTTTCTGCATAAACTCAAATCTCGGATATGCAATGCGTAAAAGCAAAAGGATCACTACTGTCATAACCGGCAGAACGATCAGAAATACCGCCGCCAGCTCCCGATCCATCAAAAACGCCATAATAATCGCGCCGATCAGCATGCCGGGGGCGCGAAGCATCATTCGAAGCGCCATCATGATCAGGTTCTGCACCTGTGTGATATCGTTGGTCAGACGCGTAACCAGAGAGCCCGTGGAGAACCGGTCGATCTCCGAAAACGAAAAGGTCTGGATTTTTTTGAACGCATCTTTTCGAAGCCCTGTTCCGAAGTTGATCGCCGCAACCGATGCAAACCATGCTCCTCCAACGCCGCCGGCCATCATGATGAACGCCGTCAGGATCATGATCATTCCCTTCTGAAGGATGTAGCCTACATCATGATTGGCTGCCCCGACATTAATGATGTCCGCCATAAAAACGACGGAAGCAGTACTTCTCCTGCTACCTCCGTCAGCATCAGAAGCGGTCCCAGTATAAACGCATACCAGCAGGGCCTGATATATTTTCCGTAACGTTTCATTTGATCCTTATTCCTCCTTTTGCTGATCCCGCAGAAGATTTTCATAAATTCGTTCGAAAAACTGCTGCAGACTCTGCATTTCCTCTTCTGAAAATCCTTCAAACATCGCTTTTTCCGTTTCCAGAACATCTGCTCACTCCGCTCAATGACACTGCGTCCCTTTGGCGTGATCGTCACCCGGTGTGTCCTGTTGTCAGACTCTGTGGTTTCCCGTGTAATGTATCCGCCGCTTTCCAGCTTTTTTAAGGAAACTGCAACCGCTGCCGGAGAAATCTCCAGCTCACGCGCAATTTCAACCTGGGAACAGTTCGGATGATGATTTAAGTGCATCAAAAGCCGGTGCTGACTCTGATAGACTCCCCGTATGATTCACCTTTTTTTCAATACAACGGCGCAGCTGCCGATCCGTGCGTCGAAACAGAAATGACAGCCTGGCTTCCGGTGTTGGATTCCCACAGTGCTTCGCATTTTGATTCTTGTTCCATCGCATTTCCCTCTTGTTAACTAGTTAATTGTTTACTTGTTAAGTATATGTATAACTAACTCTGTTGTCAAGAGAATTTTAAAAAAAACTGATTTCCTTACTGTAACTTTTTTTCGAAATAGATTATAATGATATGCATGACTTCACAGTGTCTTTTTTGATTTTTATATTTTAACGGAGATTTTTGACCTATGTCTTTGACAACCTTTTTGAAAAAGCTTTCCCCCGGGCGCATCATTGCCCTCGGTTTTCTTTTCTACATCCTGCTTGGCTCCCTTTTACTGATGCTGCCCTGCAGCCTGCAGCCCGGTATCGCACTGCCCTATCTTGACGCCCTTTACACTGCCACCAGCGCAGTCTGTGTAACCGGCTTAAACGTCATCGACCCCGGCAGTACCTTTTCACCCTTTGGTCAGTTTGTCCTCGGCTGCCTGATCCAGATCGGAGGACTGGGTGTCGCTTCCATCGGTGTCGGGATCATGCTCGCAATGGGCAAAAAGATCAATCTGAAAGAACGCCGTGTTATCCGTGATGCAATGAACCTGGATTCCGGCAAAGGCCTGATCCGATTTGTCAAAGCAATCTTTTGTACGACACTTCTCATTGAGCTTTTGGGCGCGTTTCTTTCGTTTCCTGTCTTTTTCCGGGATTATCCGCTGCCTCGCGCCATAGGCTTAAGCCTGTTTCATTCGGTTGCTTCCTTTAACAATTCCGGCTTCGACGTGCTCGGAAACGGGACAAGCCTGATTCCGTATCAGAAGGATGTGCTTCTAAATCTCGTGACCTGTGCTCTGGTAATCGCCGGCGGCATTGGCTTTCCGGTCATTTTTGAGCTGCCCCTGAAACACTTTTCCTGGAAACGCCAGTCAATGCACACACGGGTTGTGCTGAGAGCACGACATTTGCCCTGCTGCTTTTCGGAACACTTTTATTAAAACTCACAGAGAGTATCAGTTGGCTCGGCGCTTTTTTCTACAGCGTCTCCGCCCGGACAGCCGGTTTTTCCACTTATAACCTCAGCGATTTCTCTACTGCAGGTCTGCTGGTCGTTTCCGGACTGATGTTTATCGGGGCCTCTCCCGCGTCCACCGGCGGCGGCATCAAGACCACCACCTTTTTTGTCCTGCTCTCCGGCATCTATTCCGCAGCAACAAACCATTCCGAAAGAGCCTTCCACAACGCGATCCCAAAGGACGCGTTCCGCAAGGCCTCCGTCATCAGTATGCTCGCTGTCTTTTTGGTTATGACAGCCTCCTATCTGATGCTGATCTTTGATCCGCAGCTTTCCCTGCGGGATGTACTGTTTGAAATGATCAGTGCTTTCAGCACCTCCGGTCTTTCCACCGGCATCACACCACAGTTGAGCGCTCAGAGCCGGATTCTTTCTATTATTATGATGTACATCGGCAGACTCGGACCCCTGACTGTTGCATCCCTGTGGTACTTTACGATCGGGGAACGCGTCCGCTACCCGGAAGGGACAATTGCCATCGGGTGAGTGACCGTCCACGGCACGCAGAGACTCTGCCAGCACTGCGCAAGATCACAATTCAGGAATACCGCGCAGATCTTTGCATAACTTATTGGAAAAATATGCGAGCGAACCGCTCAGAAATGAGGATATTATGTTTGGAAAAAAGAAAAAAAAAATGCCATTGCATACGGTATTATCGGACTTGGGCGCTTCGGGGAAGCGCTGGCGACAGAGCTTGCACGCTCCGGCGCAGAGCTGCTTGTCATGGATCGCGAAGAAGAGCGGGTCCGTGAGATGCGGGAACTGACCGAAAATGCACTCGTTGTCAATACCCTGGACAAAAAAACCCTGACAGAAACCGGTATCCAGAACTGCGATATTGCGGTCGTCTGCATCGGCGAGCATATGGAATCCTCTCATCCTGACGACATTAAATCTCGTCAGCCTCGGTATTCCGACTGTCATTGCCAAAGCCACCAGCCCGGAGCATGGCGAGATTTTAAAACGCCTCGGCGCACAGGTCGTTTATCCCGAACGTGATATGGCAATTCGCCTGGCAACCAGGCTTTCCAACTCCCGGGTCCTGGATTTTATCCAGCTGAGTGAAAAATTGAATATCACCAAGCTGTCCGTCCCGGATGCCCTCGTTCAGAAATCTGTCGTTGAATTGAATCTGCGAGCCCGGTTTGGTCTAAACATCATCGCCATCGAGCATAACGGTCAGGTGATCGAGCACGTCGATCCAAACTACCGCTTCTGCCCCGGCGACATTTTGATCCTGTCCGGCAGCAAGGAGAGTCTTTCCCGATTTGACCGCTGGACAGATAAGCAGGAGTAACACGTACAGGTTGCATGTAGACAGCGCACTCCGTCAGTGCGGTACACAGCGCGGGACGCAGCCAACACTGGAGGACATCTACTCCCGGTACGCCAACCGGATTTTATCCGCGATCAGCGCGCTGAACTCCGAGTTGGTCGGTTTTCCCTTTCCCGTATTAATCGTATATCCAAACAGCGCGTCCAACGTCTCCATCCTGCCGCGGTTCCACGCAACCTCGATCGCATGGCGAATGGCGCGCTCGACTCTGCTCGGTGTCGTTTCATACTTTTTCGCAATTTCCGGATACAACGTCTTTGTGATCGAGCCGAGCATATCCATGTCCTTGACTGACATCTGAATTGCTTCGCGCAGATACTGATATCCACGGATATGCGCCGGTACGCCGATGTCATGGATCATGTTCGTGACATCCCGTTCCAGGTCCCGTTTGGGCACTTCTTTTGCCTGTACATATTCCAGGGAGTTTTCTTCGCCTGCCGCTCTGGCGGGAACGGTAATCATAATCTGAAATTCTCTATTATGTTCCATCAAATCGGTCAGAATCTGAACCACGTTTTCTTTTTCTTTTCCTGCTGTAAGGCTGAGCTGTTCCATAGTTTTCCTCATTTCTGCGCACGTTTTTTGCGTAGGTCAGGTTTGTATCAAGTGCGCACAGACACAAATCTCGCGATTGAAAAAATTTTTTTTCAATCTTTTTTCCTTTCGCAATACCGGTTTGCTTCCTCTTTACAGGCATCATTATAGGCTGATTCTGCTGGATCCTGCAAGAAACTGTCATCGCAAAAAAAGAGCCAGAAATTCCTCTTTCCGAGAATTTCTGACTCCTTTTTTTACAAAAATTGGCGAAAAACCACGATTTTACAGAGAATTTCTGTTTTTGTGATCCGGAAGGTCACCTCAACCATCGTAATCATGAGCGCCACGAACACCAGCAGATATAGCGGCAGGATGAAAAATCCGATGGAATTTCCAAGGATACCGAAAATCGGCGGGATAAACGTCGTTCCAATGTATGCGCTCGCCATCTGAATGCCGATGATCGCACCGGAGTTCTCTGCTCCCCAAAATTGGACGGGGTAGAATGAATGATGCAGGGATAAATCGGTGCGCAGCCAAACCCGATCACAAGGAATGCCGCAAACGCCGCCTGATAGGACGCAATCGGAAGAAACAGCACCAGGATACCGCAAATTAAAATTCCGGTTCCCAGTCGGATCATTTTCTGGTCACCAAGCTTATCCGTAATAAAACCGCTTGCAAATCTTCCGGAAGTAATACCGATGTAAAACAGAGCTGCAAAGGTTGCCGCACGCTCTGTAGAAATTCCTTTTACCTCTACAAAGTAGGTGCTCGCCCACTGCATTGCTGTTGCCTCCAGTGCACAATACGCAAAAAATCCAAGCAACAGGAAGGGAACGCCCTTGATTTTCAGCGCACCTACCAGTCCGACACTCTTTCCAGCAGTTTCCGTTGCAGATTTGTTGATATTCCAGACCGGCAGCGTCAAAAGTAAAAGAATGGCAATGGCCAGCTGCAAAAATCCAATAATGCGATAGCCGCTGGTTCCACGTCCGGTTCGTCAGCGCATAGCCCATGATAAACGGACTGACAATTGTGCCCACACCCCAGAAGCAGTGCAGCCAGCTCATATGCTTCGCTTTATAATGAAGCGCCACATAGTTGTTCAACGCCGAGTCGATCGCACCTGCTCCCAATCCATAGGGCACTGCAAAAACGGCCAGCATCCAAAAACTGCGAAGAAAAGGAAAATCCAAACAGTGCAATAACGGTCAGAAATACGCTGGCAACCGTTACGATTCTGGTTCCAAATTTTCGGGTCATTTTGTCCGAAAACAGGCTCGATACAACCGTCCCACCGGAAATGATCATTGAAATGATCCCCATATACGACACCGGCACACCAAGCTCTGCGTGCATGACCGGCCAGCCGGAGCCAAGCAGCGAATCCGGCAGTCCCAGACTGATAAATGCAATATAAATCAACGCAAGCAAAAATAAGTACATTTTTCTTCTTTCTCCTGTCATAAAATTTAAAAACAGTAACTCGCTCCTCATCATACACCAATCCAGATCTTTCCGCTATCCTTTTCTTTTCCTGATGACGGAAATTTCAAATTTTATTCCTGGTGTTAAGAGATTCCGGTCGGGAACCTATAACTCGGAATTTACTTTCTCTACAGAGCTTGCTATACTGGAAAACGAATACGAAAGAAAAGGAAGCTCCCGACTTATGAAACGAATTGATTTTGAAAACGGAACCGTAACCGGAAACATTCTAGGAGCGGCCCTCCCCATGCTGGTTGCCCAGATTTTGAACCTGCTCTATAACATCGTAGACCGTATCTATATCGCCCGTATCCCTGGCTGCGGCACAGCCGCCCTCGGCGCAGTGGGACTGTGCTTTCCGCTGATCGTCATCCTCAGCGCATTCGCCAATCTCTTTGGAAGCGGCGGTGCTCCGCTTTTTTCCATTTACCGTGGAAAAAAGGAAACAGAACAGGCAAACCGCATTATGAACACATCTTTTACAATGGTATATGTGTCAGTGCCACCTTTTTGATGACGATTGGTCTTGTTTTTGCCCGCCCCCTTCTGGTGCTCTTCGGCGCGTCTGCAGATGCTTTAGTCTATGCATATCCATACATGATGCTCTATCTCATCGGCACGCTGCCTTCCATGATCGCAGTCGGCATGAATCCTTTTATCAACGCACAGGGATATTCCCTTGTTGGTATGTGCTCCGTCGCCATCGGCGCAGCTGCCAATCTGCTCCTTGACCCTCTCTTTATTTTTGTTTTCGGCCTCGGCGTGCAGGGCGCTGCAGTTGCAACCGTGCTCTCCCAGCTGCTTTCTGCCTCGTTCGTCCTGCTTTTCCTGACGAAAAGGGCGGAGCTGAGGGTTCGCTTTCTGCGGAAAACAGAATTTTCCCAATGTAGCGGCTATGCAAAGAATATCGTCAGCCTCGGTACATCCGGCTTTGTCATGCAGCTGACCAACAGCCTTGTTACGATCTGCTGTAACAACGTCCTTTCCGTCACCGGCGGGGATATCTATATTTCCGTCATGACCATCATTTCCAGCGTGCGGCAGCTCGTGGAAACGCCGATTTACGCGCTCACGGAGGGAACCTCTCCTATCCTGAGCTATAATTACGGTGCCCGCCGTCCGTCCCGAGTCAAAAACTCCGGTATTGTCATGGCACTCATGGTCTTTGGCTATACTGCCATCATGTGGAGCCTGATCATCCTCGCCCCCGGTATGCTGATCCGGATTTTCAGCTCCGACTCTGTGCTGGTTGCCGATGCCATCCCTGCGCTGAAACAATATTTTGCCGCTTTTATTTTCATGGATCTGCAGTATATCGGTCAGACAACCTTTAAATCCTTAAATAAAAAGAAGCAGGCGATTTTTTTCTCCCTGCTCCGAAAGGTATTTATTGTCGTTCCGTTAACCTATCTGATGCCCTATACACTCCACATGGGCACAGCTGGTGTTTTCCTTGCCGAACCGGTGTCCAACGTCATCGGCGGCAGCTTCTGCTTTATCACAATGCTCTGCACTGTATTGCCGGAGTTAAAACGGATGGGACAGGACAATGCAGCGGTGGGCCGGTAAAGCTATAACCTGCGTTTCATTCAGAGACATTTTTGCAGCATAACAATTTCATATAACAGTTGCTCTAAAAAAAATTGCCACCATAAAGGTGGCAATTTTTTAATCCTCTTTCGGAAGTACAATATTCAATAAAATCGCTACCATCGCAGCCGGTACAATACCGGAGCCGCCGAAGATCAGCTGGATAAACTGAGGCGCATTTGCAAGGATTCCTGTGTTGGCGCCCATACCGTAGCCTACACCGAGCGCTACCGATACGATGGAAAGGTTCCGGGCAGTCAGCGGATTCTTTGTGATCAGCTGAATACCGCTGATGACGATAGAAGAAAACATCATAACTGCCGCACCACCCAGTACCGACTGAGGCATGATGGAAACCAGCGCCGCCAGCTTCGGGCAAAGGCCGCACAAGATCAGGAAAATCGCTCCGGTCGCAAGTGCAAAGCGGTTTACTACCTTTGTCATGGCAACCAGTCCAACATTCTGGCTGAAGGAGGTATTCGGCAATACACCAAATAACGCTGCGAAGGAAGAACCAAGACCATCGCACATCACGCCGCCTGCAAGCTCCCGATCTGTTGCTTCCCTGCCAAGTCCGCCTTCCATTACACCGGAAATATCACCGACCGTCTCCACTGCCGTTACAATAAACATGATCAGGACAGGCAAAATCGCACGCAGATCAAACACCGGCTTTACCGGCATCAGCTTCGGAATTTCAAACCAGGAAGCTTCTGCAACCTTATTCCAGTTTAATACCCATGCTTTTGTATATTCCACGCCATCTGCAGTAACACCGGTCGTAGGCAGGACAAATCCCATTACCACTGCAGCAATGTAGCCTGCGATAATACCAAACAGGATTGCAGAAGAGCTTAAAAAGCCCTTTGTCCCATGCTTGAAGACAAGAATCATTGCGAGAACAAAAACAGCCAGAAGCAGGTTTTCCACAGAGCCGAAATCTTTTGCATTATTTCCGCCTCCGAAGGAATTGATGCCTACAGAGATCAGGCTCAGACCAATCGACATAACAACCGTACCGGTTACCACCGCCGGAAAGAATTTTCGAAGGGGCTTTAAAAAAAGCCCAGCACCGTTTCGAAGAGTCCGCCGATTATGGATGCACCCATGATCGCACCATATGCCAGCACACCGCCGCCCATCGACGCAGCCACACTGTTAAATACCCCGATAAATCCGGAAGAAGTACCCATAATAATCGGAACCTTTCCGCCCACCGGTCCGATGGAAAACAGCTGTACCAGCGTTACAATACCGGCTACCAGCATGGCATTCTGCAGCAGGGAAAGCTGCAGCTGTGCAAACTCTCCGCCGGCCAGCCCACATGCACCCGTAATGATCAACAACGGAGTAAGGTTTCCGACAAACATTGCAAGAACATGCTGTAAGCCAAGGGGAATTGCCTGAGAAAGGGGCATTTTCCCATCCATCTGAAATGCTTCCTCAGATAGTTTGAAACTTTTTTTTCATTTTTCTCTCTCCTCATTTTGTGATTTATTGTCACAGCCCACACACAAACCTGCTGCGCATGTGGACTGCAGCATTTTCATCCTACTGCGGCATCGACATCAGAATCTTCTCCGGTGTGATCGGAAGCTCCCTGTGCCATACGCCGGTCGCCCGGTAGATCGCATGGGCAATTGCAGGTGCCGGGGTATTGATAACAATTTCCCCGATGGATTTTGCGCCAAAGGGTCCGGTGGCTCATAGCTGTTTTCAAATTCCACGCGAAGATGCCCCATATCCAGACGGGTCGGAACCTTATACTGTAAAAAGCTGGACTCAATCGGGCGTCCATTTCTGTCATAAGTGATATTTTCAAAAAGGGTATGCCCGATTCCCTGTACGATACCCCCCTCTGTCTGAATACGCGCCAATGCGGGATTGATCGTAATTCCGCAGTCCACTACCGCAACATAATCCAGAATTTTCACTTCTCCGGTATCCTTATCCAGCTCGATTTCCACCATTCCGACCATGTAAGGAGGCGGGGAAACCGGGGAGGAATGAGACGCGGTCGCAACCGCTGCAATATCGTTATTTACCTGGTCTTTGACGCTGATCTCTGCCAGAGAAACGCTTTTCTCCGTGTTGATCTGCTTTACCCGTCCGTTTTCAAACACAACCTCTTCTGTGCTGCAGCCAAGCATTCCCGCCGCGATCTCACAGAGCTGTGTCTTTAGCTTCGCGCAGGCCATCTCCACCGCCTTACCGGTGATATAGGTTGTGGAAGAGGCATAGGAGCCGGAATCATAAGGGGAAGCGTCCGTATCCGCGCCAAATACCGCCACATCATCTACGGAACAGTCCATACATTCCGCAACCATCTGGGCAAGGATCGTATCGCATCCGGTTCCCATATCCGCAGCGCCGATAATCAGGTTAAAGGTGCCGTCATCTGCAAGCTTCACGGTTGCGGAACCGACATCCACATTGGAAATACAGGAGCCCTGCATCGCCATTGCCACGCCTGCCGCGCGCACCTTTCCGTTTCCCATATCCCGAACGGGATATTTTTCATCCCACTGAAACAGCTCCTTACAGCGCGCCATGCATTTGTCCAACGCACAGGCATTCGCAGTTTCGCCATAATAGGCCGGCATTTTCATGCCTTCCCGGAGCATATTCTTTTCCCGGATGATTGTCGGATCGATTCCAAGCTTCTCTGCCAGCTCGTTGACAGAGGTTTCCAGTGCAAAAATACCCTGGGTCGCTCCGTAGCCCCGATAGGCACCTGCTGCCATCGTATTGGTATATACAACATCATAGCCAAACCGGAATGCCTCCAGGCCTCCGGTATAAAGCGGAATCGATTTGTGTCCGCTCAGTCCTACCGTCGTCGGACCATGCTCGCCATAAGCACCGGAGTTGGATAATGTATACAGATCCAGTCCCCGGATATGTCCGTCCTTATCCGCGCCCAGCCGCACACGCACTTCCATTTCATGCCGGGGAGATCCTGCAAGCTGACTCTCCTCCCTCGTAAAAATAAGCTGCGCCGGGCGTCCGGTTTTCAGTGTAACAAATGCGGGATAGACCTCACTTACCGCCGTCTGCTTTGCACCGAATCCGCCGCCGATCCTGGGCTTTTCCACACGGATTTTACTTTTGGGGATTCCCAGCGCCCGGGAAAGGATTCTGCGAACGTGAAATACGATCTGGGTCGAGGAGATCACATGCAGTCTTCCGTATCGATCCAGCTCGGTATAGGTACGGAAGGTCTCCATCATCGCCTGATTAAAGGAACGCATATGGTACGCATGTTCCAGCACCTCATCGCAGTCTGCAAGCACTACGCATCCACGTCCCCGTCACCACTGATTTCACTGGCAACCAGGTTCCGCTTTGCATCTCCGCCCACCGGAACCTGTGCAAGCCAGTCCTCTTCCGGATGCACTAAAATTTCATTGTCCTTTGCCTGATGGAAATCCAGAACCGGTTCCAGGATCTTATATTTTACTTTGATCAATTTCATTGCCTTTAACGCCGCTTTTTCATTTTCTGCTGCGATAATGGCGACCACGTCCCCGACAAAACGCACATGCCGGTCCAGAATCAGCCTGTCGTAAGGCGACGGCTCCGGATAGGTCTGTCCCGCTATGGCAAAGCGCTGCTTTGGCACGTCTTCCCAGGTATAAATATCCACGACACCCGGAACCTTTTTGGCAACCGAAACGTTAATTTCCTCCACAATCGCATTTGCGTGCGGGCTTCTTAACAGCTTTAGCGCCAGCGCATCCTTCGGTGCGATATCCTCCACATAAACCGGCTTTCCCAAAAGCAGCTGCATAGAATCCTTTTTGCGGACCGGCTGGTTGATCGCATTGTATTTCTTATGTTCCATGAAGCCTCTCCTTTACTTTCTTCTCTGATCCAGAAAATTCCGGATGCCCCGCAGCTGTCCTTCATAGCCGGAGCATCTACAGAGGTTTCCTGCCAAATAGGCCCGAATCTCATCATCCGTCGGATCCGGATTCTCCCGAAGCAGCGCGATCGTATTCATGACAAATCCCGGATTACAGAAGCCGCACTGATCCGCTCCCTGATCGGCAATAAATCCTACAAACTCTGCCGCTTCCTCCTGAAGTCCTTCCAGGGTATAGATTTCATGTCCATCTGCTCTGGCTGCGAGCACAGAACAGGAAAGCACCGGCGTATTATCCATGAGAACGGTGCACAGACCACAGTTTGCTGTCTCACAGCCTCGTTTTACGCTGTAGCATCCATGTTTTCTCAAAAAGTCGATCAAAAGCAGATCCGGTTCGATCTGCTCGGCGATCCTTCTTCCATTCACTTTTATTATGATCTCCATTCCTACGCCTCCCCGATTTTGCAAAACAGTCTCTGACTCAGCACTCCGATCAGACGGGTGCGGTAGGCTGCCCCGGCACGGTGGTTATTACCGGTCGGAATCTGCTCTTTTGCCCAGTTTGCAAATGCCTTTACGCTTTCTTCCTTTACACCGCCGGAAAGAAACTTTTCTTCATCGCAAAGAAGCACTGCCCGATGCGGTCTTGCACCGACTGCCAACCGGTATTCTCCCCCGACGCAGGAAGCGGCACAGGCAATCACCGGGAAGTCCGTGCTCTGGTTGCGGACCGCTGCGTAGGCAAAGCGTCCTGCAGTCTTTTTCACGATCAGACGGACTAAAATATCTCTGTCCTGTTTTTTCTCGGCAAACTCTTTTAAAGGAATTCTTCCACCCTGAAATAATTCCACCTCGGTATCCATTGCAAGAAAAACCGTCAAAACATCAGAGAATCCGAACCGTCCCCAGATGCTTCCTCCAACCGTTGCAAGATTGCGGAACTGCACACCTACTATATCCTTTACCGCATCTCTTACTGCACCCTGTGTATAGGCATTCAGCCCGGCATCTGTCTCCAGCTGCCGCAGCGATACCATGGCGCCGATCGAAAATTCCTCTTCCGTTTCTTCTATTTCATTCAGTCCAAGATCACAAAGATCAATTGCTGTCTGAATCATGCGATTCTGCATTTTCGTCCAGAGCATTCCACCGAGAATACAGTTCCCCTTTTTCTGGTTCAGCTCATATGCCTCTTCCAGACTTTTTGCGCGCACATAATTCTGAATTGTAACCATAAAATGTTCTCCCTGAAGCCTTACTGTTCCCATGCACCCTTTTCTATTTTCGTGCAATCCGTGAACAAAAACTAAAAAATCCAATTATATTATAATAAAATCCCTTGCTTTTGAAAAGACGCTTTGCTACAATACCGTTGTATTATTGAAACTACAACGAAAGGTGAACGTAATGAAAAACACACTGAAAAAGTACCTGTCTCTGTCCCTTGCATGTGCACTGTTGATCTCTATGATCGGCTGCGGCACTGCTTCTGCCCCCGCAGAAACTGTTCCTGCAACAGAATCCGTCACAGAGCAGGCTGCTGAGACTGTCACAGAAACCGCTTCTGCCGAAACAGAAGAGACTGCAGCCGAAGAAGCCATTGAAGCTGCAGAAACGACTTATCCCGTCACCCTGACCGATCAGGCAGGCCGTGAAGTAACACTCGAAGCTGAACCTGAGACCATCGTAAGCGGCTATTACATTCCCTCCAGCCTTTTGATCGCTCTTGGCCTGAAGGACAAGATGGTAGGCATCGAAGCAAAGGCTGACAAGCGTGCGATCTACAAGCTTGCTGCACCTGATCTGATAGAGCTTCCCAGTGTCGGCACCGCAAAGGAATTCGACCTGGAAGGCTGCGCTGCCCTCTCCCCCCTGATCTGGTTATCCTGCCCTTAAAATTAAAGGACGCAGCAGCGAGCCTGACAGAGCTTGGTATCCCGGTGCTGCTTGTCAATCCGGAAAGCCAGGAGCTTCTGACAGAAATGATCGAGCTGGTATCTACCGCTACCAACACACAGGAACGTGCAAACGAGCTGCTTTCCTATATAGCTTCCCAGAAGACCATGCTTTCTGATAAATTAGCTGATGTAGAGCCCGAAAGCGTATATCTGGCAGGCAATTCTTCCCTGCTTTCCACAGCAGGTCCTGCAATGTACCAGTCCAGCATGATCGAGCTTGCAGGCGGCAAAAATGCAGCGGAAGAAATTACCGATACTTACTGGGCAGAAATCAGCTACGAACAGCTGCTTGCCTGGGATCCTGCCTATATCATCCTCGCTTCCGATGCAGATTACACTGTTGACGACATTTTAAACGATGAAAACTTAAAAGACTGCACCGCTGTGAAAAACGGTCAGGTATATCAGATTCCCGGCGATGTAGAGGCTCTGGACAGCCCGGTTCCCGCAAGCATCCTTGCATCCGTATGGCTTGCCGGCATTCTCCATCCCGAACAGGTTCCCGCTGACACTTATACCACGGAAAGCAACACTTATTATGAAACCTTCTATGGAATCTCCTTCGAAAACTAAATCGTTCCTTCTCGTCGGGACCGTTATTTTAACGGTCCTGACTTTATGCTCTTTTTTCGTCGGAAAATATCCGCTTACTCTGTCCGGTCTGTTATCCGGGGACGCGATACAGTGGCGGGTTTTTCTCACCCTGCGCGCAAGCCGCGCTGTGATCGGTGCAATCGGCGGCTTTGTCCTCGGAGTTACCGGCTTTGTCTATCAGACCGTTTTCCGCAATCCCCTCGCTTCCCCCGACATTATCGGCGCATCCTCCGGTGCAAGCGTAGGCGCCGCTTTCGGCATCCTGTTTTTGCCCGGCGCGGTGGCTGTCACCCTATCTGCCTTTGCCGGAGCCATCTGTTGTGTACTCCTTGCACTGACGCTTTCCTCCCTGACCGCCGAAAAAGACGGCAAAAGCATCATCCTTTCCGGCATCGCCGTGCACAGCCTGGCACAGACCGCGTTAGTCTGTCTGAAGCTCCTCGCCGACCCGGAAAAGCAGCTTGCCTCCATCGAATACTGGATTATGGGAAGTTTAAACGGTATCAGCCTGTATTCCATCGGTGGAAACATCGCTCTGTGCCTGCTCTGTCTGCTTGGGATGTTCCTGTTGTACCGTCAGATCCTCCTGCTCTCTCTGGATGATCAGGAGGGGCGGCTGCTCGGCGTAAATGTGACGCAAATCCGCCTGATCGTCCTTTTGATCGCAACTCTTGCCGCCTCCAGCGTTATCAGCATGACCGGGCTGATCAGCTTTATTTCGCTTCTTGCCCCCCACGGAGCGCGCCTGCTCTTTAAAAACAACCGCTTATCCACCATGTTATTCAGTGGCCTGCTCGGCGGATGCCTTTTGACGCTCGGCGATATTTTTGCCCGCAGCATCGCTTCTACCGAACTGCCAGTAAGTATTTTTACCAGTTTGCTCGGCGCGCCTTTCTTAATCTATCTCTGTATCAGGAGGAAACCACTGCAATGAACCTGCTTACTGTAACCAACCTTTCCGCCGGATATGCCGGAAAACAGGTCATAAAAGATATCAGCTTTTTCGTCGCCCCAAAAACGATCGTTGGAATCCTCGGTGCAAATGGGTGCGGTAAAACCACCCTGATCAAAGCAATTGCAAATCTTCTTCCTCATACCGGAAGCTGTCAGTTAGATGACACTTACTTGGAAAACGCTTCTCCAAGGCAGCTTGCTTTACTCTGCGGATACATTCCCCAAAAGAGCGGTATTTCGATCGATTTAACTCTTCTGGATGTCGTTTTGATGGGGTTTAATCCAAAGCTTTCTCTCCTGCAGTCTCCTACGGAGCAGATGAAAAAGAAGCATTTGACGCCCTCTGCTCGGTAGGTCTTGGGTCCCGCAAAGGCGATAACTTCCAGCAGCTAAGCGAAGGGCAAAAGCAGCTCTGCCTGCTGGCGCGCACTTTTGTATTAAAGCGCAGGCTTCTGCTTTTGGATGAACCGGAAAGCGCCCTGGATTTTCGGCTGCGCTATGAAACGATGGGACTTTTGCGAACGTATGTTGCAAAAAACAACGCCGCCGCACTTGTAACGCTGCACGATCCTTCTCTCGCCCTCAATTATTGCGATACGCTTCTGGTACTTTCCGATTGCGGTCTGTTGGGAGAGCTTCAACCATTTTCTACCCCGATTTCCAAAATGGAACCGCTTCTTTCCTCCATCTATGGTACAATCAGTTTAACAACACTTTCCACCCGCAGCGGCGAGAAACGGCTGATCATGATAAAGGAGGACGATGCCTGTTGAAAGCGGTTACGAGAATTACTTTTTGTGACGACAACGATGAAAAATTTTTCGGGGAAGGTCCCTGCTGTCTGCTGCATGCCATCGAAGAAAAACGGCTCTCTTCGTTCCGCCGCCATATCCATGGGACTTGCCTACACCAAGGCGCTCCGCATAATCAAAAATGCCGAAGCCGCTCTCGGCTTTCCACTGACCACACGCTGTGTTGGCGGAAAATCCGGCGGTGGAAGTACACTCACCCCACAGGGAAAGGAATGGCTGACAAAATATGAAACCTATCGGGACGCCTGCGTTCATGCCAACCGCAAGCTGTATTTGGAAATCTTTTCAGACAAGCGGTAAAAAACATCTGATCCTCACCGGAGACAGGGGAAGCGGCAAAACAACACTGCTTTCTGCGCTCTTTCCATACCCGATGCCGGGGCTTACCTCCTGGGCGGTTCCAAAGCAGGGCGTCTACTTAAAGGACAATTTTTCTTCCAAGACCGTGCAAATCGGCAGATTTAACCCTGACAGCACCGGTGCCGAAAACCGGATGCTGCCTGTTTTAGACGCATTTTCCCAAACCGGTGTTTCTTTTCTTCGCGCTTGTGCCGACGTTTCTTCTGACTGGATCACCATTGATGAAATCGGATATCTCGAAAGCACCTGTCCCGAATATCAAAATGCCCTCTCTGAGTTGATGGCGTGCAAGCATCTCCTGATGGTCGTCCGCAAGCAAAAGCTTCCTTTCCTGGACAGTCTGCTTGCACAGCAGGATGTCTTCGTTCTCGATCTGGATCAGCCCTATGGAAACGCAGGCTGTATTCTCATGGCGTCCGGTCAGGGCAGACGCTTTGGGGAAAACAAGCTGCTGACAGATCTTGCAGGCAAGCCACTGATTCAATGGGCACTCGATGCTTCCGCCGGTCTGTTTGCACACCGCTTGGTTGTGACCGTGCACAAAGAAATCGAACAGCTCTGTCTCTCGCAGGATATCCCGGTTCTTCTGCATCCTTTTCCCGACCGAAATGACATGATCCGCCTTGGAATGGGTGAAATCAGCTCTTTTATCGATCGCTGCGCCTTCCTGCCGTCCGACCAGCCTATGATCCTGCCGGAAACCATCGCTTCCCTGCTGCTTTGCGCAAAAAATCTGCCTGGCTTTATCTGGCGCCCCTGCTCTAGCGACACAGTCGGTTCTCCGGTGATCTTTCCGTCCTGCTTTTTTGAGGAATTAAAAAATCTCCCTCCCAAAAAGGGAGGGAACGTGATCGTTTCCAGGTATCCAAATCTCGTCCGGACACTTCCGGTTTCTTATTCGGAAGAATTAAAGGACATCGATACAAAAGAGGAGCTGCTTGCTGTTTCACAGTATTTGGAGCAGCAGTCATCAAACCGCCGTTGGCGCTTTGATGACTGTGGGGCTTTCGCCCCTTAAAATACTGTCCAGACTGCTCCGCTTGCAAGTAAACTTGCAGCGGTGCATCTGGACAGAACTTTTGCTTCCTCCTCTCCGCCGGGCAGCAGTCATCAAACCGCCGTTGGCGCTTTGATGACTGTGGGGCTTTCGCCCCTTAAAATACTGTCCAGACTGCTCCGCTTGCAAGTTTACTTGCAGCGGTGCATCTGGACAAAACTTTTGCTTCCTCCTCTCCGCCGGGCAGCAGTCATCAAACCGCTGTTGGCGCTTTGATGACTGTGGGGCTTTCGCCCCTTAAAATACTGTCCAGACTGCTCCGCTTGCAAGTTTACTTGCAGCGGTGCATCTGGACAGTATTTTACCCGGCTCAATGGGAGAGCATATTTTCGATAAAGATTCCGTACCCCCGCGTGGGGTCATTTACAAAGACGTGGGTGACGGCACCGATAATTTTCCCGTTCTGGAGGATCGGGGAACCGCTCATGCCCTGGACGATTCCACCGGTTTTTTCAAGCAGTCTTTCATCCGTTACCTGGATTTCGATTCCGCGGTTGATGTTGTCGTGATCCAGGTGAAGGGCTTTGATTTCGATCGTATAGAGCTGCGGCGCTCCGTCCTCCTCCAGGCAGCTCAGGATCTGTGCTTCTCCTTTTTTTACTTCCTGTTTCAATCCAACCGGCAGTGCTTCGCCCTGTATTTCGTCCGCTTCTTCCTGGCTCAGGGTGCCGAAGATTCCTTCGACAGAATTTATGGAGATCGCGCCGATCCGGTTTTCTTTCTTATAATCGATCACTCCGGTCAGTTCTCCCGGCGTTCCACTAATGCCTTTTCGAATGTTGACGATTTTTGTTTTGTAAAGACTGCCGCTCTGTACCTCCATCAAGTCCGCCGTATCCGTATCGTTGATTCCATGTCCCAGCGCGCCGAAGCCGTTTTTCTCATCCAGATAGGTCATCGTACCCACGCCCTGCGCGTTATCCCGAATCCAGATACCCAGCTTGTATACCCCCTCTGTGTTCTGCTGCGGCGTAACCGTCACATCAAAGGTCTGTCCGTCCCTACAGATCGTCAGACACAGCTCCTTTCCCTCCGACGCTGCCACTTGCTCAGTGAACTGCTTTTTTCCTTCCAGTTCTACGCCGTCCACCTTTAAAATGTAATCTCCCGCCCTCAACAGGTATCTTGCCGGTTCCTTTCTGCTATGATCCAATCCTTCGAAATCGCTTTCTGCGATCACTAGAATCCCCTCGGTTTTGATGTAAATTCCCACCGGGACGCCTGCCGGAATCAACCGCTGTCCCTCGACCACATGGACGTCCACCTGTTTAAACGGCACGATTCCAAACAGCTTTACATCCATCGTGTAATCCTGAATCTGACTCGCCTGCACGGTCAGCGGTCTGTTCAAATTGACCGGAATCACGTCCTTCTGCGCCGTCTTTTCGCCGTAAATCGTTCCGCTCACCGGCACATCCAAAAACAACTCCTGCTCTTCTCCGGCGCGAATCCGGATGGAGGAGGGAATTTTCTGCCAGGTCTGGTAAATCCAGCCGCCAGCACCACCAAGCACCGCCATCAAAATCCAGAATGCTAAAATCTTCCGAAGACAAGGCTTTCGTTTCTTCCAGCTGCATGCGCAGGAAAAACGCTGCTTGGCGCATGAGGCAGCGAAGCTGCACTGTTTTGCATACAGTCTTCCGGATTCCGTTTTTTGACAACGTCTTTTTTCTCCATGCAGCTTCTCCTTTCTGATTTCCTTCCAATAGTCTGTAGAATCCTGCTCCTGTGGACAGTCGTATAAGCGACATTCTTCCACTCCGCCGCATATGCGATCCCCGCAGAGCGTTTTTTATCGTATAGATACAAAGTTTCCTGTACGATAAAAAAAGAGAACATCATCTCTGACGTCCTCTTTAGTATGCTCAGTTCTGTTTCTTTTTTTCTGCCAAATCCTTCATTTCTTTTTGCATTGGCAAGCACCGACTCTGTCAGCTGCGCCGCTCCGGAAAGCCTTGCAAGCTCTTTCAGGCTGTCTGCCTCGGACAGCTCTGTGATCGTCGTCGCCGTGGAATGGTCGGTTGCATTTTTTTCGATATAAAAATGATGATCCGCCATCGCCGCGATCTGCGGCAGATGTGTGATGCAGATAATCTGATGCGTTCTGCCTAAAATTCCCAGTTTTTCCGAAACCTTCCAGGCGGTCTTTCCGCTGATTCCGGCATCAATTTCATCAAAAATAAACGTGCCGACCTTTTCCTGCTTCGCCGTAATCGTCTTTAGCGCAAGCATGATTCTGGAGAGCTCGCCGCCGCTTTGCAATCGCCGCCAACGGTTTGACCGGCTCTCCTGGATTGGTCGAAATCAAAAATACAACCTCGTCCTTTCCCTCTGCACCAAAGCTGTCTTTTTGCGTCAGGGAAATCTGAAATTCCACATGCAGAAAGTTCATATCCTGCAATGCGCTTTCCATGTCCTTCTGAAACCTCTGCGCCGCCTTTGTTCGAAGCGCTGTCAGACTCTGTGCCAGCTGCGCTAACATTTTTTCGTTCTCAGAAAGCTCCCTGCGCTTTTGCTCCAGCCATTCCTCCTGGTGCAGCAGGCGATCCAGCTCCTGATTTTTCTGTTCAGCGTAAGCCAAAACTTCTTCTATGGTGCTGCCGTATTTATCTTTCAGGTGATTGACTGTATTTAAACGATTTTCCGTCTCTGAAAGCTGTTCTTCATCAAATTCGAGATCGGACAGATATTCCGAAACCGCCCGGTTAAAATCGTTCAGCAGCCCGTCCACATCCGCCAGCAGCTGTACCAGTTGTCCGAGTCCGTCATCACAGGATAATACCTGTGACAGCTCCCGAAGCGCACGCCCGGTCAGCTCCCCGGCTCCGTTTCCTTCTTCCTCTCCGGTCAGTCCGTGTACCAGATTCAACGTCTCTGCAATCTTGCGCCCGTTCAGCATCCGACGGTAATCACGTTCCAGCTGCTCGTCCTCACCTGACTGCAAATTTGCTTCTTCAATTTCATCTCGCTCGAACTCCGCGAGGGAAATTTCCCGTTTACGTGTCTGTTCGTCCAGCTCGTTTTCCGCAATCTCCTGCAGAATCGCGCTGTGCTCATGCCAGCAGGCAGCATACGCTTCTTTTACACGGGGCAGCTCTTTTTCCGCATATGCGTCCAGAATTTCCAGATGCCTCTTCGTCTGCAAGAGGATCTGGCTGTCATGTTGTCCGTGAATATCGATCAAAAGCCCTGCCAGCTCGCGCATCTGGCGGATCGGTACAGTCTCCCCGTTAATCCGACAGATACTTCGGTTCGGCATGACCCTTCTCTGTAAAATAATCTGATTGTCCTCCGCCGGAAGATCCATCCGGCGAAGTGCCTCCCTCACTTCTTCTGACCCTTCAAAGGTCAGCTCGATCAGCGCATATTCCGCACCCGTCCGGATCATATCCCGATCCGCCTTTGCGCCAAGCGCCAGCGCCACCGAGCCAAGAATGACGGATTTTCCGGCGCCCGTCTCGCCCGTCAGAATGTTCAGCCCCGGCTGAAAGAACACTTCCGTCTCTTCAATCAGCGCCAGGTTCCTGACATGCAGACTCACTAACATTGTTTGGCTCAATCTTGTACTCCCTTTACTGTTTCATCAGTTCCCGGATTTTTCCCATCAGAATCCGAGTATCCTCTACGGAACGAACTGCAATCATAATCGTATCATCGCCTGCGATACAGCCGACCACTTCCCCGAAATGAATGGCATCCAGCGCAGCCGCCACTGCCATCGCCATTCCGGAAACCGTCCGCATGACCAAAATATTCTGTGCCATATCCATCGATACAAAGGCGTCCCGCAGCACGCGGATATACTTGTCCGACAGCAGCTCATTTTCTTTTTTCAGAATCACATATTTCTGCCGCCCATTTCCGGTCGGAAGCTTGGAAAGGTTCATCTGACGGATATCGCGGGAAATTGTCGCCTGCGTCACTGTAAATCCGGCTTCTTTTAATTTTTCCGCAAGCTCTTCCTGGGTTTCGATCTCATAGCGGGATACCAGCTCTGCAATTTTCTGATGTCTGTTCTGTTTCATTCCTGTTTTCTCCCCTTACAGACGGTTAATCGCTCATCTTCCGATGCAGCACGTCCAAAAAACCGGCTTCACTGATTTTGATAATCGAAGTCGTCTTGATGCTTTTGGTTACTCGCACCTCGTCAAGCGGAGCCAGCTCCACGTTTCTCGCCCCATCAAAGCATGCCTCAATCCCGGTCTCTTCCCGCCCCGCCTTGCCGATAATCCGGATAATAATCTCATCGGCCGCCCGCAGGACGATGCTTCTCGTCTGCAGGGTATGCGGACAAACCGGCGTCAGCAGAATCATCTGAGCGCCCGGCTCTACCAGAGGACCACCTGCCGACATGTTATACCCGGTTGAACCAGTCGGCGTCGCAATGATAATGCCGTCCGCATGATATTCTTTTTAACAATTTTCCATTTACATAGATCTGAAAATACAACATTCGCAGATGGCCGCAGCGCGTGATCGTGATATCATTTAGTGCACTGTTTTCCTCTTCCATCCTACCCTGCCGGTAAATCTGTCCGCACAGCATCATTCGATCTTCTACCTGATAGCTGCCCGCCACCAGCCGGTCTATTGCATCTTCCATTCCATTTTTTTCTACTTCTGTCAAATAGCCGAGGGTTCCCAGATTGATCCCGAGCATCGGAATCTGGCTATCCGCCGTATCCCGCGCCGCCCGCAGCATCGTCCCGTCCCCGCCCAGTACCAAAATCGCATCCGTCCGGTCTCCCTCCCTCAGAAGAATCCGCTTCCATTCCTCTTTCGGAATTTCATCCGCATAAACGCTGCACGACGCCTGCCGCAGCTTCAACAGCTCCTGCACCCGTCGGGTGATCTCCAGATCCGGATCTTTCGGGCGGTTCGTAATGATAATAAAGTGTTTCATAATTCTTTCCCCTGCCCGGATTTTTATTCTTTGAGCGTCTCGTGTGCCTGCTCTACGATGCTCGCAATCAGCTGGCGATTTTCTTCTGTTTCGGAAATACCGCCTTTAGCAGCCTGTGTCTCTTCCAGTGCAGCCTCTGCCGCCTGTTCGCTTTCATAGGCTTCCGGCAGCTCTTCTTTCTGTATAAAAATCAGATATTCAATATTTCCCTCAGGTCCCTTGATCGGCGACCAGGTCAACCCCAACACGGAAAAATGTAAAAGCGCCGCAAAATCCATAACCTTTGCAATGACCTCGCGATGCACTGCCGGATCGCGGACAACGCCCTTTTTCCCGACCTTTTCCCGACCTGCCTCGAACTGTGGTTTGATCAGACAAACCATCTGCCGCCGCATTTTAAAAGTCTCCATGCCGGAAGCAGAATTTTCGTCAGGGAAATAAAGGAAACGTCCACCGATGCAAAATCGAGGTCATCTGCAATCTGATTTCTCGTCAGATACCGGAAATTCGTCTTTTCCATGCAAACAACGCGCTCGTCCTGCCGCAGCTTCCACGCGAGCTGACCGTGTCCGACATCGACGGAATAAACCTTTTTCGCCCCGTTCTGCAGCATGCAGTCCGTAAAGCCCCCGGTCGAAGAACCGATATCCATACAGATATCACCCTCCAGTGTGATCGGGAAGCACGCCATCGCCTTTTCCAGCTTCAGACCGCCGCGGCTCACATAACGCAGCGAGCTTCCCTTTACCGTGATTGTCACCTTCGATTCATCGAACATGGCTCCCGCCTTGTCCTCTCTCTGTCCTTGGACAAAGACCTCTCCCGCCATAATCACAGCCTTGGCTTTTTCTCTTGATTCTGCAAGTCCCTGCTTCACTAACAGGACATCCAAGCGTTCCTTCATTTTGCTTCCAGTTCCTTTTCTATCTTTTCCAGGACAGCGGATGTACTGATTCCGATCTCCTGTTTCAAAATATCTACATTGCCGTGCTCTACATATTCGTCCGGAATCGTAATCGGCAGTACCTCGATCGGCAGCTTTTCCTGCTCCACGAGCGTAATTACCTTTTCGGACAGACCGCCGCTCGCCACATTTTCTTCCATCGGCACGATCAGGTCGTGGTTCTTTGCAAGGTATCGAACCATATTCTCATCGATGGGCTTGACAAATCTCGCGTTGACAACTGTACAGGGAATGCCCTTTTTCTTTCAATGCTTCCCGCACCTCTACCGCAGTCTTTACCATGCTGCCGACCGCAAACAGGGCAATCTTTTCTTCTTCGAACAGCATCTCACTCTTGCCCATTTCAACGTCCGCACGCTTGTCCGCCAGCCCGTCATACGCCTCACCGCGGGGATACCGGATTGCGATCGGTCCTTTGAAATCATAGGCAAACTTCATCATATCGGAAAGTTCCCATTTGTTTTTGGGCGCCATGATGTGCATATTCGGGATGGACGATAAAAACGACAGATCAAAAATGCCCTGATGGGTCTCACCGTCGCTTCCGACCAGCCCCGCCCGGTCAATCGCAAAGATTACCGGAACATTCTGCAGACAGACATCGTGTAAAATCTGGTCGTAGGCACGCTGCAAAAACGAAGAATAAATCGCCACAACCGGATGCAGTCCGCCAACCGCCAGACCTGCTGCAAAGGTCACTGCATGCTCTTCCGCAATGCCGACGTCAAAAAACCGTTCGGGGTATGCCTTACGGAAACGCTTTAATCCGGTTCCGTCCGGCATCGCCGCAGTAATCGCCACCACATCGGGATGGCGCGCCGCAAGCTTTACCATGACGGTAGAAAAAATATCTGTATAGTTGGCTTTTGTTTTTTTCTTTACCGGAACACCGGTTGCCACATCGAAGGGCTCTGCCCCATGGAATCTCGCCGGATGCTTCTCTGCCGGAGCATAGCCCTTGCCCTTCTGGGTCAGAACATGGATCAGGACGCAGTTTTTGCGCCGCTTCGCCTCGCGGATGACCCGAACCAGTCCGTTGACATCGTGTCCATCCACAGGCCCTAAATAGGTGATCCCCATATCCTCAAACCACATACCCGGAATCACCAGCTGTTTTAAGCTGTTTTTGGCGCGGCGCACACCGGTCACAACGCCGTCTCCGTAACGCGTGTTGCGCAGCGCGTCGTAAATGTTGTCCTTGATGTCCAAATAGGCGTTCGAAGTACGGATGTTGTTCAGATATTTGGAAACACCGCCCACATTTTCGGAAATAGACATGTTGTTATCATTTAAAATAATGATAAAGTTCGTCTCCATCCTCGCCGCATTGTTCAGCGCTTCGTATGCCATTCCACCTGTCAGCGCACCGTCTCCGATCACGGAAACAACGGTATTGGTTTTGCCCTGAATATCTCTTGCGCGCACAAGTCCCAGTCCGGCAGAAATCGAAGTGGAGGAATGTCCCGTATCAAAGCTGTCGCAGTCGCTCTCTTTGCGTTTCGGAAATCCACTCATTCCGCCGTATTTGCGCAAATGGTCGAAGCCCTCGCGTCTGCCGGTCAGCAGCTTATGGGTGTAGCACTGGTGCCCGACGTCCCATACGATCTTATCTTCCGGCAGATTCAGCGCGATATGCATCGCCATCGTCAGCTCGACAGCTCCAAGATTCGAGCCGAGATGCCCGCCAGTTACACTGATCTTCTCAATCAGGAACTGACGGATTTCCTCTGCAAGAAGCGGATAATCCTTTGGATTTATTTTTTTGATATCATTTACCTGCTGTATCTGTTCCAGAAGCATGAGCAGCCCCCTCTTTATTTTTCTCTTGTAATCAGTGCGCGAACCAGATCTTCCAGAAATTCATTTCGCCGGTCAAAGGAAGAAAGAATCTTCAGTGCTTCTTCCGACAGCGCTTCCACATCTTTTTTTTTTTCGACTGTTCCAGTCCGTTTAACCGCACATAGGTTACCTTATGATTCTTTTCATCGCTTCCAACCGGTTTACCAAGCACCTCCAGAGAACTGGTCACATCTAAAATATCGTCCTGAATCTGGAATGCGATGCCGATATTTTCCGCCGCCTGCTCCAGCTTCTTTACCGCCTCGTCCGGTGCTCCTGCCAGAACGGCTCCGATCATCAGCGCCGCTTCAATCAGCGCTGCCGTTTTATTTTTGTGGATGTACCAGAGCAGCTCTTTCGTCACATGATCTGCCGGCAGCTCTTCTGCACAGATGTCCGCGCACTGTCCGCCGATCATGCCATAAATACCCGCTTTGTTGGCGAGAATCTGCAGTGCCTTTGCGACAGCAGCGTACCGGGCTGCGATGTCTGCTGCTTCCCCGATCATGGAAAACGCTTCTGCTGCCGTCTCGAACGCTTTATTTAACAGCGCATCCCCGGCCAGCACCGCCATGCCCTCGCCATATACATTCCAGGTTGTCTTGCGTCCCCGGCGGTATTCGTCATTATCCATCGCAGGCAGGTCGTCGTGTACCAGGGAATAGTTGTGAATCATTTCCAACGCCGCCATAAAAGGCTCCACAATTGCAGAGTTCCCACCAAACAGCCGGAAGCTCTCTTCCATCAGAATCGGGCGCAGACGTTTTCCACCCGCCAGGACACTGTAATTCATCGACTCGATGACTTTTTTCTGATATCCTTTTTCTTCCGGCAGATATTTTGTTAAAACGTCTTCTGCATGAACTGTTTTCTCCGCAAGCGTTTCTTTAAAATTCATCCAGTTTTCCCTCCCCGTTTAAGACGAGAACCTTTTTCTCCACTTTATCAATGCTTTCATTACAGTATTTCAAAAGCTCCATTCCCTTCTGGTATACGGTAAAGGACTCCTCCAGAGAGATATATGTTTCATCCTCCAGCGCCCTTGTCACCTCTTCCAGACGTAAGAATGCTTCTTCCAGCGTCAGCTCTTTTTCGGCTGTTTCCATTCTTCTTTCTCCTTCACCTGTGCAACAATCCGTCCGTTTTTGACATGGATCGTCACCAGCTCTCCGACCTGTATCCGATTGACGTCGGTTACCGTCCGCCCTTCTGCGTCCGCCACATGGGAAAATCCCTGACTGAGCTTTTCCAGTGGCGACAGGCCTTTTAATTTCTCCGCATATAAGGATACCTGATACCTGCGTTCCCGAAGCTTTTCCTGCATCTGCCGTTCCAGCTTTTCTTCCAGAGAAACCAGATAGCTTCGCTTCTCCCGGATCTGTCCTGCCGGGCTTAAATGAGAAAGGCGGATCTGGTCGTTCGACAGGCGCATCCTCGCAGATGCGATCTGCTGTTTCATCCGTCTGGTATAGCGCAGTGCAAGCTCATCCAGCTGCGTCTGCATCAGCGAATAATCGTAAACTGCAAGCTCTGCACCTGCAGACGGCGTCGGCGCACGCAGATCTGCAACAAAATCGGCGATTGTCGTATCCGTTTCATGACCGACTGCGGAAATAATCGGAACGCTGCAGTCAAAAATCGCCTGTGCGACAATCTCTTCATTAAATGCCCAGAGGTCTTCAATGGAACCGCCGCCACGCCCGACAATCATCACATCAACCTTGCAGCGTTCCAGTGCCCGTATTCCGTTGACAATGCTCGCAGGCGCCTGCTCTCCCTGCACGATCGCAGGATACAGGATAATCTGCACATATGGATTGCGTCGCGTCGCAATATTGATAATATCGCGCACTGCAGCTCCAGTCGGTGCAGTCACAACACCGAGCGTCCGGATAAAACGAGGAATCGGCTGTTTATACTCCGGTGCAAACAGCCCCTGCTCCGCCAGCTCCCGCTTGAGCTGTTCAAAACGCTCATACAGCTGTCCTGCCCCGTCGAGCGTAATCGACTTTGCGTACAGCTGATATCTGCCGTCCCGTTCAAACACGTCGATCGTCCCTCCGACGACAACCTGCTGTCCTTCCTGCATATGAAATTTCAGTCCGCTCCGGTTGCCGGCAAACATAACACATGCAATTGCGCCCTTTCCATCCTTCAGGGTAAAATAAATATGCCCTGAAGAATGGTATTTACAATTGCTCACTTCGCCTTTGACCAGAATGGACTGGAGTAAAAAATCCTGGGTAAACATATTTTTGATATATCCGTTTACCTGGGCTACTGTATAGACATTTTTCATGCGAATTTCGCCAGAATACCGTTTACAAATCCGGAGGAACCTTCCTGTCCGAATTTCTTTGCAAGCTCTACTGCTTCGTTGATTGCGACGCCGGTCGGAACCGTCTCGTCAAACCGAATCTCATAAACCGCAAGGCGGATGATCGTCAGTTCCACCTTTCCCATACGCTGGGTATCCCAGCCTATCGCTGTTTCATTGATCAGCTTATCAATCTCCGGCAGTTTCTCTGCAATTTTTTCATATTTGGAACGGATATAGGCAGCATCCTTTTCGGAAATCTCGGTATCTCCATCTTCCAGGAAAAGGGTACACTGCTCCGGCATATCGTCCTTCTGATTAAACTCTACCCGAAACAGCAGCATAAAAATCTGTTCTCTCAGCTCTCTTCTGTTCATCTGTTCTCCCATCCGGCTTTCTGTATCAGTGTTTTCCGGCACTCATATTCACGCCTGCGATACGGATATTAACATCCGTTACAGTCAGACCAGTCATATTTTCAATTGCATTCTTAACACGTTCCTGTACCTTCTGGCTGGTAGCCGGAATGTTGTATCCATACTCCATCAGTACAGCCAGCTCAGCTCTTACCTGATGGTTGAATACCTCTACCTTTACGCCCTTTGTCAGACCTTTTACGCCAACCTTGCTCATCAGCTCGTTGGTAATATTGCCTGCCATGGAAGAAACACCTTCTACTTCCGTAGCGGCCAAAGATGCGATAATTGCAACAACTTCATCAGCAATCTGAACAGTGCCGATGTTTTCATCCTCCTGCAGTACATAGGTATTTTTAACGGTTTCTTTTCCCATAATGGCGCCTCCTTTACTCTCACATCTCATTATAACAAAATCCTTCTGGTTTGGCTAGACTTCGTTTCCTGTACAGGCACGAAATCTGTCCGGTATCCGTCACGAGACCTCTGTAAACCAGAAATAAAACGTCCTTTCTCTGTCGGAATCAAGGTACGCTGCCGTTGTTTCCGACTCCGGCAGATATGCGAAGATCCCCTGTTCCTCAATTAACAGCCGGTACACTTCCTGATAAACGGTATCGTCCGCACACTGAAAACAAACCATCGGCGCGCCCTTTTGCGCTGCACGTGCAAAGATTTCGTCGATTTTTTCTTTGTCCGCACTCTGCAGATACAGTCCCTCATGGCGGTAATACTGATCCTGCACCGCATTGCAGACCGGAAGCAGCTGGTTGTCATCCATCGAATGCGTCCGTTCGATCTCCTGTGTCGTCACGCAAAAATAATCGTAGTTGACCGTTTCCGTCAGCGTTGGCGTTTCTTCCCCTTCTTCTCTCTGATAGGAAGCGTCTCCCCAGGTCGGATCGATGTAATACCAGTCCCCGTCGAGGAAAACGATATTCCAGGCATGTCCTTCCCCGTTCACTTCTCCGGTAACGAGCATCGCAGGTATCCCTGCAAGCTGGCACAGATACTGGAACGTCTTGGCATAGCCCTGGCAGACGGAACGCTGGTTTAACAAAACGGAGCAGATATTTTGGCTGTCCGCACTGCCCTGCTCGTATTCCGTGCGCAAAATCAGTTCATCGTAAATATATTTCGCCTTTTCAAAATCGTCCGTCCCGTCCGGCAGCCCTTCCAGCCAGAGCGCTGCAGCCGCTTCCAGCTGTGCCCGGCGCGAAAGAACTTCGTCTGATTCCAGCGTCCAGGTTCCGGTAAACGTGATCCTGCGAAGTTCTGTTTCCAAGCCGATAAGTCGTCACCTCATAGCCGTCCGCATAAAAAATTTCCGGGTGATCCGCCATCACATACCGGAACACGCGCTCTACCATTTCCGGATCCTTTACAGAAAGCTCCGTTTCTTCCTGATAGCTTATAAGGCTGTTTAAAATCTCCCGGTACAGCTGTTCTTCGTCTCCGGACAGCTGCGAATACCCGTAGGAAAAGGCTGTATCGGACTGTACCGACAGGTCCTTTTCGCCAAACGGAGCGCCGTCGGCAGTGTTCGTCCAGCCGGACTGTGGTTCGCTGCCTTCGTCTTCCCGGAATAGGTCTGATTCCAGTCGATCTGCCGTATCCGTTTCTGCTTCCTCAAGCCAGTCTTGTCCAATCGTCAAGTCTTTGGACGCATCCCATTCGTTGTCGCAGCCTGCAAGGCACAGCAGCAGAGCTGTGAATATGACACTGCAGAACCTGTAGGCGTTTCGTACAACGCGAATTTTAAAAGAAGCTTTCTGTTCAAAGGCAGCGATTTCTTTTCCATCCGTATTTGCTCCGCCTGCAAGGATTTTTTCCATAGGCATCTCCCGGTCTGTTTAGTTTTTCCCGAATTCGGAAAGTTCCAGTCCCTTATTTCTGTCAAGCACCATGCCGACGCTCCAGGAATTGACAAACAGGAGCAGCGGATTGCCCTTCATATCCTTGATCTTCTTCATATCGGAGGTGCCGACTAACTTCGTCAAATCGACCTCTTCTTTATTTGCAATCCAGCGGATATGCTCATAAGGAAGCGGCTCAAGACGAATTTCAACATTATATTCGCTTTCCAGACGGAATTTTAAAACGTCAAACTGCAGGACGCCGACAACACCGACGATGATCTCTTCCATACCGGTATTGAACTCCTGGAAGATCTGGATTGCGCCCTCCTGCGCGATCTGCGTAATACCCTTGACGAACTGCTTGCGCTTCATGGTATCGACCTGTCGTACTCTTGCAAAATGCTCCGGCGCGAAGGTCGGGATCCCTTCATATGCGAACTGCTCTTTCGGCATACAGAGCGTATCGCCGATGGAGAAAATACCCGGGTCGAATACGCCGATGATATCTCCGGCATAGGCTTCCGACAGGATTTTGCGGTCATTTGCCATGATCTGCTGCGGCTGGGAAAGTCTCATAACTCTCTGGCTCTGGACATGCTTGACGTCCATATCCGCCTCAAATTTGCCGGAACAGATTCTCATAAATGCGATTCTGTCACGGTGCGCTTTGTTCATGTTCGCCTGAATCTTGAACACGAACGCGCTGAAGTCATGCTCTACAGGGTCAATCAGTCCGATGTCCGCGCGGCGCGGCAGAGGCATCGTCGTCATCTGTAAAAAGTGCTGTAAAAAGTCCTCCACGCCGAAGTTGGTCAGCGCGGAACCGAAAAATACAGGGGTCAGTTCGCCTGCCTGTACCTGCTCCAGATCAAATTCTGCACTCGCACCGTCCAAAAGCTCGATTTCTTCCAGAAGCTTTTCCTTTAAGTTCTCGCCGACAAAGCCTGTCAGCTTGTCCAGCTCGCTAAGCGGAATCTCGGTTGCTTCGCCTTCCTTGGTTCCCTTTTCGGTATCGGAATAGGTGATCACACAGCGCTTTTCTCTGTCGTAGACTCCCTTAAAGCTCTTGCCGGAACCGATCGGCCAGTTCATCGGACAGGTTGCGATGCCCAGCTCCTTTTCGATATCGTCCAACAGGTCAAACGTATCGTTCGCGTCGCGGTCCATCTTATTGATAAAGGTAAAAATCGGGATCTTGCGCATAACACAGACCTTGAACACAGCTTTCGGGTCTGCGCCTCTACGCCCTTGCTCGCGTCGATAACCATGACTGCAGAATCCGCCGCCATCAGGGTACGGTATGTGTCCTCTGAAAAGTCCTGGTGTCCCGGCGTATCCAGAATGTTGATACAAAAGCCATCGTATTCAAACTGCAGGACGGAAGAGGTTACGGAAATACCTCTCTGCTTTTCGATCTCCATCCAGTCGGAAACTGCGTGTCTGGCTGTTGCCTTACCTTTCACGGAACCCGCCAGGTTGATCGCCCCGCCGTACAGCAGGAATTTCTCGGTCAGTGTGGTCTTACCGGCATCCGGGTGGGAGATAATTGCAAATGTTCTTCTTCTGTTGATTTCTTCTTTCAGATTGCCCAACGTATTTCTCCTCGTCTTTCTATCAGGAAACATCCGGACCGTCTGCCGGATGCCTCCTGTCTTCATAATCCAAACCAGCTGCCTCCATTCTTCCATGCAGGCAGCCGCATATCTGCACAATTAGAATCAGTGTATCATATTTTCTTCTGTTTGGCACGCATTTCTTTTGGGGATTCGAAACAGCCGTAACAACGCTGCTTTTTCTGCCTGGGACAACGCGCTTGGCTCCTCTCCTACCGGGAGAGTGGATTGATGACGATATTCTGCGCGGCGATTCCGGTCTTGCGCGCCACGATGTCCTCGATCTGCGCACACTGCGCGTCCGACAGCACGGACATGCCGACCACAACATCTGCCGATTCATCCGTAATCGTCACGACAGCGTCCGCATAGCCCCTTGTCTCCAGCAAAATTTCCGCCGCCGTCTCCCGCTCTGTCAGATCAGTCAGCGCGATCATTTCATCGACCGCTTCCTGCTTCTGATTCTCTGCGATGTTGGCGTTATTGATGATCTCTAAAAGCGTCTCTTTATTTTTGGCACGCGTCTGTTCTTTTAAAAGCCGCGCCCCGGAAAGGCTGCTGACAGAGCCGGAGTTAGTATAGACCGCTTCGCCCGGAATCTCTCCCTCCTGCACCTCGGCATCCAGTGCTTCTTCCGCAGAATCTGCAGCGTCATCCGTCAGCGCTGCAACATCCTGATCGCTGATCGTCTGCATATTTTCATTCAGAAATTCTCCGCCGCCACATCCTCCGTATCCGAATCCAGGCTTGCGATGTCCCCTTTTCCATCTTCATCCGAAAGCTCCAACAATGCTTCCATGTCCGATTCCTGCCCGGCAGACGCCCCGACGTCCGCCAGCTCTTCTTCTCCAACCTTTGTCCCTGCAAAATTCAGATACCCAGCCACCGCTATCATAATAGCAAGCGCTGTAATCATGACCTGATTGCGTTTGAACATGTTTTTCAATTCCTGCTCCCTTCCGCATTGCTCTTTGTTTTGATCCGGCACGCCTCCGGTATGCATTACAGCAGGCTTACCGGGTGTCCGCCATCTTTGCTACTTTTATTTTATGAGGCTCTATATCAAATAATGCCTCAATGACTTCGGTAATGTTCTTCTGCAAAATAGAGGAATCCCCACCCTGTGCAAGCACCGTCACGCCCTCCACCTTTGCGGAAAGCGTATGGGTCACATACGGTGTTTTACTGCCGTCCCTGCCGGTCTGATAGACCGTGTTTTCCTGACGCGAGGACTCGGAAATCACCCGGCTCGTGCCGCCTGCGTCGTTCTCACTCGTCTGCGAATTCGTGACAGACGGCGTCTCCTTTTCTATGACCTGTTCTTCTGTGGAAGCGTAGGTGATCAGTACCTCCACCCTGCCTGCACCCTCCATCCGGGATAAAAACTGAGCGAGCTTTTCTTCCATCGCTTCCTGTTGTGCACTGTTGCTTTCTGAATCCATTGTAACCGTCTGGGTGTCCAATTGAACGGACTTGCTTTCGTCCGTCTTATTTTTTTCTTTTCCGGTCGGAATCGCGACCACCATCAAAAGAACGCCTGACAGCGCCAGCACGATCATATTTTCTTTTGTCATCTTTTTTCGACACCAGGAAAACAGCTTATTCAACTTCTACCACCTCCAGCTGGGTCTGACCGATTCCAATCACAGCGGCAAACCGCTCCTTTAAATCCTCCCGCGCAGTGCCTTTTAAAGCTTCCCCATCCGCCAGGACAAACTGTTCCTGCCGGGCTTTGGTGCTCCCGACCGGTCTGACCGGCTCGACCGATATGCCGGAGTCCTGCCCTGCCCCTTCTGCGCTGCTCTGACCAGACGCGCCGGATGCCTGACCTCCCACTGCTTCCCTGTTCTGAGTAGACGCGCCGGATGCCTGACCTCCACCTTCGCGTGCTTTTGCCCGGAAACGCTGATAAAAACCGTCCCATCCTCCAGCAGCCGCACTCCTTTTACTCTGACGCCTGCCGCCTCCGCCTCCTTTTGCACACGCACCTCGATCGAATCTGCCATATTATTACGAAACAATCCCGTTTCCTGTTCCTCCAGCTTCTCCAGATGCTGCGAAAACATCTCATTTTCCGTCTCCAGCAAAGCAACTCTCTCCCCGAATTCTCCCGGAAGGTCTGCGTCTGCGACGGACAGGATCGGCACAATCAGCATCGAAAGCACTGCCATCGATAAAATCACATTTTCATATGGAAGATATTTTTTGCCGGGAAGCAGATGACGAAACAACTGTGTCGTCAGAATAAACAGGGTTGCCTCTTTTAATACCTGCAGCAGATTTTCCATGCTCTTCCTTTCTATAGCCTTCCTGCAAGGCAGCTCACAATCGCCGCCAGTATCCAGAAGCACGCTGCGCCGGTGCCCGCCAGCTTCAGCGAAGAGAACACCACATCCGCCGTTTTTGTCATACAGGCGGTCAGGCGTTTGTCCGCCACAAGTCCGACAAACGCCCCGGCGAGCTTTAGCACCACACCGTATGCCGCGATTTTCAAAAGCGGGACGACGAGCAGGACAGCGAGCAAAATTCCGACGAACATGCCGAGGCTGTTTTTAACCAGAACCGCAGAACCTAAAAGTACCTGCGCCGTGCCTTCTGCCAGATCACCAAGACCTGGAATTGCAGCAATCGCCTTTTGCGCAGCCGTCCGCTTCCAGGCATCCAGCGCTGGTGCCACCATCGATTGCAGCACGCCAAGACCGGTCACCGTTCCGAGGCAAAACTTCAAAATCCAGGACAAGGATTTTTCCACCAGCTCCATCATCGCACTCAGTCGCCCTTCCTCCCATACGCCGGACAGCACGACCAGCAGCATCCAGAGCGGAAGCAACAGCAGGCAGAACCCGGAAAGGAACCTTTCTATCAGAAAAATGAACCCCAGCGTAAGCTCATAATACCCTGCCGCCGTCACACTGCCCGCTGCAGGTCCCAACGAAAGACAAAGCGCCGGCAGGGTCAGGTGCGAAAACTGCTTCAGCGTTTCCAGCGTGCTGCCGGTAATCCGGTACACCGCCGAAAATACCTTTAACAGTACGGTCAACACCAACAAAAAAAACATATCATGGGCGATCTGCGCCACCTGCTGATTTTCAAAGCTTCCCATCAGGCAGGAGACCAGCACCGACAGGATGCCGAGCAGCAATAAAACCGATAAAATCTGCCGCATCCCGGAAAACTCCTGTCCCACGCTGCCTGTGATCTGGCGCCCCAAAAGCTGCAGTGCCTCCTTTCCATTTCCGGACAGAATATCTGAAAAAAGCTGCTCCAGACTAAAATCTGCCAAAAACGCAGAAGAAAAGCACCGGTTTAACTGCTCCATCAGCTCTGTGAGATTCAACTGTTCCAGATAATGCTCTGTATTCCCAGGTTCCACCCCTTACCCTCCTGCAAATCCTGCAATCGTTTCCGCCAGTGCAAGGAAAATCGGCATTCCGGCAAACAGAATAGCGATTTTTCCAAACAGCTCCACCTGGGATGCAACCGCACTGTAACCGCTGTCTTTACAGATTCCGGAAACCAGCTCGCTGATCCACGTAATTCCGACCACCTTAAACAGAAGTGTCAGATAACTTTGCCCGCCGGAAAGCTGCTGCCATAATCCCATCAGCTGTTTTTTTGCCTGTCCCATATAGGAAAGGGTGCAGGAAAATACCACAACCGCCAATGCTGCCCCCAGATAGATGCCATATTCCTGTTTTCCACCTTTAAACTGCAGTGCAAGAAGCACTCCCATCAGAGCGAACGCGCACACTTTCACCAGCTCCATCTGCATCCCTCCCTTTCTTTCAGAAATTCATAAGGAAAATAACGTCTGAATCGTCGAAAACAGATCGAAAATATAGGGTACAATCCAGCTTAGCACCAGAATCAGCGCCGCCAGGGAAAGCAAAAATGCGTGTTCTTCCCGGCCGCTGTGCTTGAGCACCTGGCTTAAAATTGTCACTAAAATCCCCACCGCCGCTATTTTAAAGATCAGTCCAACTTCCATCTAGTCCCTGCACCCCTTCTTTCAGATGATCTGTTTTTACCAAAAAAGCACAACCACGAGCGCTCCAGCTGCCAGGCTGACAGACAACACCATCCTTTTTTCTGACGCTGCCTTTTCAAAAACAGATTCCGCCCGGCTTTTGAATTCGCCGGACAGCCTGAGCATCCACTGTCTTTGTCGTTCCCGGTCTGGAAAGCCCTGCTCCTTTGCAAAGGAAAGCAGCTTTTTGGCTTCTTCCCTCGAGAGCACCGTCTGAGCTGCCCATGCACCGAGTTCTGCGTTCCACACTACTTCCAGTGGCTCGCTGCGCTCCTGCTCCAGGCGGTCTGCACAGTGAAGGAGTGCCTCTGCAAGCGCTGACGCTTCTTCTTTTCTATCGTTTTCTGCGTCCTTTGCCAGCCAGACTGACATTTGGGAAAATACGTCCGGCAGGCGCTCTGCGCTGTAGCCAATTTCCTCCGCCATCCGCAAAAACAGCTCCGCCAGCAAAAAAAGCGTTCCGGCATGTCTGCTTTTTTCCCGGCAAAAGGCGAGCCCGCTCCCGAAGCTCCCGGCAAGCGTCAGGCAGATACCGATCAGACGCAGCATGCCAGACCGGACGCCAGCAGCTGTCCGTCTCCGTCCCGTACCTGCTCGACGAAAAAGGTGCCGTCGCAGTGTTTTAACACCAGATACCGTTGAAACGCGCCAGCCTGCAAAAGCGGCTGTAAAAACCGTTTCCGGCTCAGCTCTTCATACGAACCTCCGTGAACCGTAGCGAGCACGCTGCACCCGCATTTGAGCACCTGCTCCAGCGCAGTGGTATCCTCCCGGTCTCCCAGCTCATCCACTGCCACAACATCCGGCGCCATGGAACGCAGCAGCATCAGCATTCCGGCAGCTTTTAGACACCCGTCTAAAATGTCTGTCCGCATTCCAAGATCATTGACCGCAATCCCATCACAGCAGCCTGCAAGCTCCGACCGCTCATCCACAACGCCGACTGTCATTCCACCAGCCAGCCTGTTTCCATCGGAAACCATCCGGATGATATCCCGAAGAAGCGTCGTTTTTCCACAGCCCGGAGGAGAAATCAACAACGTACTGCATAGCTTTTTTTCTTCATATAAATAGGCAGCACCGCGCCCGCGATTCCTTTCGCTTCATGGGCGACGCGGATGTTCAGACTGGAAATGCAGCGGATATTTTTGACGCTGCCGTCCGTTCCCATTAAGACCTCCCCGGCGACACCGACCCGGCAGCCAAACGCCGTGCTGATAAACCCCTTTCCCAGTTCCTCTTCATACGCATACATGGAATACCGGCAGATGTGCTGAATGATCTGCAAAATCTCCTTCCGGCTGGCGATCCACTGCAGCGTAGGCTGCAGTGTCTTTTGCAAACTGCCGTCCTCCGTTGCGAACCATTCCTCGCCGTCTATGTAAAACAAAACCGGACGTCCGATGCGGAAGCGGATTTCCTGCAGGCCACAGGTGTAGCGCTGGCGGCTGTGTGACACGCCGCCGATACTGAGCGGTTGCCTGTCCGGTACACCCCTGCCTCCGGCGCTCTCCAGTGCCATGCGGACCTTCTGCCGGTATGGCTCCGGGAACAGCTGCAGCACTGCAAAACAGTCACGCGGCTCTTTCATGATCTCTGTCTGATTCATACGCATCCCTCCCAAATTTTTCCATCGGTTTCTGAGTACCGTTCTTTTCCAAAAGAACAAACAGCTCATGGGCCAGCAGCGGAAAACAGGAAAGCCCCGCCAGATACAGCCATTCCCCTACAGAGAGTCTTAGCGTTTCGAACACCCCGGTCAGAAACGGCAGCTCTGTCACCGCTGCCTGCAGCAAAAATCCAATCCCACCGGCAACCAGCATCAGCCGGTTTTCAAACGGCCTGCGCGAAAAAATGCTCTGCCTCACATCCCGCATTCCGACCGCGTGAAACAGCTGCGACATGCCGAGCACAGTAAAGGCATAGGTCTGCGCCCGTTTTAACACCTTTTTCTGTTCCAGAAACGCAGCCAACACCGCAATCGAAAAATCCGCTTCTCTCCTGTTTCATCAGCACATACGGGACGGTAAAAAACGCCGTCAGGCTGATGCCGGCAATCAGTGCGCCGTAAAAGCAGATTACCGAAAGTCCACCGTTTGCTAAAAGGCTTTCCGACGCTGTTCGGGGCGGTCTGCCCATCAACTTTTTTCCATCGTTTTTATCAACACCGAGCGCCAGTGCCGGGAGCGAGTCCGTAATCAGGTTGATCCACAAAATATGTGCGGATTGCAGCGGTGAGGAAGTCCCATCAGCACTGCTGCAAACATCGTCAGGATTTCCCCCAGGTTGGAGGACAATAGAAACAGCACTGATTTTCGGATATTTTCATAGACGCCCCTGCCCTCCTCCATCGCCCTGCGAATCGTCGCAAAGTTGTCGTCTGTCAAAATCATATCGGACGCCTGCCGCGCCACATCCGTTCCTCCCTTTCCCATCGCAATTCCAACATCCGCTGCCTTTAACGACGGCGCATCGTTGACACCGTCCCCTGTCATCGCCACGATCTGTCCCCGTTTCTGGAACGCCCGCACAATTTTCACCTTATCTTTCGGGGAAACCCTCGCAAACACCCGGATCTCATCCAGATGTCCTGCAAGATCATCCTCCGACAATCCGGACAATACCTCTCCCGTCATGCACTGGCTTTGTTTTGATACGATTCCGAGTTTTTTTCCGACTGCAAACGCTGTCGCTACATGGTCTCCTGTGATCATAACCGTGCTGACGCCCGCCTTCTGAAAATCCGCCACCGCACGGATTGCCTCCGGGCGGATCGGATCCCGCATACCGGTTATTCCCAGAAAAATCAGGTTCGTCTCCGCCATGTTTTCCGGTTCCCCTTCCTGATACGGTCTGCAGGCAAACGCCAGCGTCCGCAGCTCTTCTGCCGCCATCTTTTCCACTCCTGCCAAAATCTGCTGCCGGTGCGCCTGCGTCATCGGCACAGGCTGTCCCCACACCATCACCTGACTGCAGCGCTTTAAAATCCGATCCGCCGCGCCTTTAACATACCATGTCAGCTTTCCCTGTTCCCGGCAGAGCACGGACATCATTTTCCGGTCAGAATCAAAGGCATTCTCTTTTTTCCGTTCAAAAGAAGTTCCCAGTGCGTTTTTTTCAAATCCATATCTCGCCCCGAAATCCAACAGCGCGAGCTCCGTCGGATCTCCTACCCTGCTTTTTTCGATCTGTGCGTCGTTGCAGAGAAGCATCGCCAGAAACAGATCCCTGTTTCTTTTTACGTTCATCCGCTCTGCAGCAACAGCTTCTGATCTGCAAAACAGGCTTCCACCGTCATTTTATTCTGCGTCAGCGTCCCGGTTTTATCCGAGCAGACGACAGAAACCGCGCCCAATGTTTCCACGCTCGGCAGACGCCGGATGATCGTATTGATCTTTGCCATCCGCGTCACGCTCAGTGCCAGACACAAAGTGACCACCGCCGGCAATCCCTCCGGGACAGCTGCCACCGCAAGGGAAATCGCCGTCAGAAGCATATCGAACACCGGACGCTTCTGCACAATCGCCAGCAAAAACAACACGATGCAGATTCCAAGGGAGCCCAGGCTTAAGAATTTTCCAAGCTCTCCCAGCTTTTTTTGCAGCGGCGTCGTCTCCTCCCGGCTTTCGTGCATCAGCGCCGCGATTTTTCCAATCTGCGTCTGCAAGCCCACCGCACAGACCATCCCCGTCCCTCGCCCTGCGCTCACCATCGTCGATAAAAACGTCATATTGTTCCGGTCCCCCAGCGGGATCCTGCCGCCCTGTTTCCGGAAAGTCTCGCCGTCTGTTTTTGCACCGGAAGATTTTCCCCCGTCAGCGCCGCCTCCTGGAGCTGTAAATTCTCCGCCTCCACAAGCCGCAGATCCGCGGGAACCATCGCCCCCGCCTGCAGGCAGACCAGATCACCCACAACAAGCTTTGCCGCCGGAATTTCCTGCTCTGAACCGTCCCGGATCACGACCGCACGCGGCTGCATCAGCTGCTTTAAGGAATCCAGTGCCCGCTGCGCTTTCCCTCCTGCAAAACGCCGACCGCAGCATTCAAGCAAACAACGAATGCAATAATTCCTGCGTCACTGTATTCTCCAAGCAGCACGGAAATAAGCGCTGCTGCGAGCAGCACATAGATTAACGGATCGTTTAACTGCTCTAAAAAGCTTTGCAGCACCGACTTTTTTTCTGCCTCCGGCAATCGGTTTTCTCCGTTTTCCCAAAGCCTGCGTTCCGCCTCCTGCGCAGAAAGTCCCCGCTTTGGATCGGTATGCAGGCTGGTTGCAGCCTCCTGTATCGTTTGCCGGTAAAATTCCTGTTTCTGTACCATGCTTCCTCCGACTCTGCCCTGAACACTTCTGTTTACAGGTACAACCTATGCAAAAAAAGGACAGCTTATGATAGGGAATCCGGCACGAGAAAAAAACACACTATCGGAAGAAATCCGGTAGTGTGTTTATAAAAATGATATTCATGACAATAGAATGCTCGCAGAGCGTGCATTCTATTGTTTGATTCGGGTTTGAATGTCCTCACTTCGTCCCAATCAGCCGGATGACCGCCTTTTTCCACATTCGGTAGGGCTGATAGCGCACGGAATGTCCACGATTTGAGATTTGTCCAGAATGCTCTTTTGATGGCTGAAGGTTTCGAAGCTCCTTTTGCCGTGGTAAGCGCCCATGCCGCTGTTTCCGACGCCTCCAAAGGGCAGCTCAGGCGTTGTCAGGTGCATCACGGTGTCATTGACGCAGCCGCCGCCAAAGGACGTATAACAGACAAATTTTCTGCGCGTCTTTCTGCTCGAAGTGAAGATATAGCAGGCGAGCGGTTTTTCCCGATTCTGCACAAAGCGCTGCGCTTCGTCCATATTTTCCACGACAAGGATCGGTAAAACAGGTCCGAAAATCTCTTCCTGCATGACGGCATCTTTTTCAGAAACCGGAAACAGGATAGTCGGCTCGATCTGCAGTGTTTCTTCCTTTGTCCTGCCGCCATAAACGACTTTGTTCTCCTCTATCAGCCCGCTGATCCGGTCAAAATGCTTCCGGTTGACGATTCGTCCATAGGATGGATTTGCAAACGCATTTTCGCCGTACATTTTTTTCGTCCAGTAGATCAAATATTTTAAAAATGTGTCCTTCACCCGGCGCTCCACCAGCACATAATCCGGTGCAACACACGTCTGCCCACAGTTTAAAAATTTTCCAAATACAATCCGTTTTGCTGCCAGCGACAGCTTCGCCGTATGGTCAACGATGCACGGGCTTTTTCCCCCAAGCTCCAGGGAAACCGGTGTCAGATGCTTTGCTGCCTTTTCCATAACAAGCTTTCCGCCAGAGACACTTCCCGTAAAGAAAATATAGTCAAACCGCTGTTTCAGCAGCTCCTGGTTTTCCTGCCTGCCGCCCTCGATCACCGCAACATAGCCTTCCGGGAAGCATTCTTTTACAATCGCTGCAATGACAGCCGAAGTTGCAGGTGCATAGGCGGACGGCTTTACCACGCAGCAGTTTCCTGCCGCAATTGCTCCGGCGAGCGGCTCCATCGCCAGCATAAACGGATAATTCCACGGGGACATCACAAGCGTGACGCCGTATGGCTCCTGCACCAGATATCCTTTTGCCGGAAAATTCGCCATGCTGACCGGGACACGTTTTGTTTTGCTATAGGCTTTGACATTCCGGTACAGCCCGCGGATTTCCGCAATCGTCAGCCCGACCTCGCACATATAGCCTTCCGTTTCCGATTTCCCAAGATCTTCTGTCAACGCCTGACAGACTTCCTTTTCGTGCGCCAGGATCGAAGCCTCGAGCCGTTTTAGGGCAGCCTTTCTGAAACGGATCTCATAGGTCTTTCCTTCTGCAAAAAAGGCGCGCTGCTTCTGCAGAATCCGTTCAATCTCACTTCTCTGCCTTCTGCGGTTGTACAGCTCTTTCTTTTTGGTCAGCATACGAACCTCCCCTTTCGATCTACCTGCAGAGCGTGCATTTTATTCCTGACAATAGAATACTCGCAGAGCGTGCATTCTATTGTTGCTTTTTCTGCTCTACAGTCTGTCTTGCGATATCTGCGTCCACGATTTCTTCTCCGGTCTGATGCGCCAGCTGTGCGCGGGATGCGGCGCTTAAGCCATCGTTTACCTTTGCATTTTGGTCGCAGGTGCTGCAGCGGTCCAGCTGCTCCTTTGTCACCTTGCCGTCCCGATAATCGCGGACAATTTTATTTTCATACATGGAGTAAGGTTTTTTCATAAAGAGGGCTTTGAATTTGTGCCAGATTACCCATGCTGCCGGAACCCAGATATATTTATGCATTGCCGGGGAAACCGAACCGATCATCCAGCAGTTTCTGTCGCAGCAGCGCACCTTTTTGCGCACGGCTTCCGCCTCCGGGCTACTCCACAGCTCATCCCAGCTTTGGGTGTTTAAATTGCCCATCACTTCTTTGTCCTTTGTACCGTTGCAGGGCATGACATCTCCATAGGGATCGATGAAAAACGTATCGAAGCTCATATCACACGGCAGCAGGCGTTTCTGTCCGTAAATATAATTGATCAGACCGTGGTTGAAATACGCGCGGAACCACTTTTTCGGGCTGTTGGATTTTAACAGCTCGTTGACCAGCTTTTCAAAATTTTCAGCCACCATCGAGCGGTCATGAATGATATTTTTGGCTTCCACGAAATAAAAGCTGTTGTGCAGGCTCGCCGTTGCAAACTCCATACCCATCTCATTGGAAAGCTCGTAAAGAGGAACGAGGTCCGGTGCGTTTTTATCCTGCACCGTCATACCGAAGCCGACATCCTTCATGCCCATTTTCCGCAGGGTTTTCAGGGTCGTATATCCCTTGTTAAAACCGTCCTGCAGACCGCGGATTTCGTTATTCGTCTGCTCTAACCCTTCGATCGAAATGCGGATGCCGATGTCTGGAAATTCCTTGCACAGATCAACGATCCGATCCGTAAAAAATCCGTTCGTGGAAATTACAATACGGTCGCTCTTTTTTTTATATAATTCCCGGACAATGTCCTTTAAATCCGTGCGGATAAACGGTTCCCCGCCGGTGATGTTGGTAAAGTACATTTTCGGCAGTTTTTTTATCGTTTCGATTGAAATTTCCTCATCCGGTCTGGAAGGTTTTTTATAACGGCTGCACATCGAACATCTCGCGTTACAGCGGTAGGTTACAATGACAGTTCCGTTGAGTTTTTTTTCTGACATGCGTATACTCCTTTTCTATTTAAAATTCAGAAGCCGCCCCGTGCAAGCACGGCGGCTTCTGAACTTGCCTTTTGTGCTGCGATTGATATCACCGGATTGCTCCGCAATCCGATGACATCGGAATCCGCTGATTTACTTCGTAAATCGCTGCTTCCTCATGTCTTGCGGGATCAAATTCAGAAGCCGCCCCGTGCAAGCACGGCGGCTTCTGAACTTGCCTTTTGTGCTGCGAATGATATCACCGGATTGCTCCGCAATCCGATGACATTCGGAATCCGCTGATTTACTTCGTAAATCGCTGCTTCCTCATGTCTTGCGGGATCCAAATTCAGTAGCCGCCACGTGCAAGCACAGCGGCTTCTGAACTTGGATCCCTGATATCATCATACTATGCTTTCCGGTTTCGGGCAAGCGACATTCTCTTGCTGCGCGCTACCTCGTATAGTCGTTTAGCAGCTGTTCGATCTGCAGATTCACGCTTTCCGGCATGCCTGCCGTATCTTTTTCCAAAAGCTTTACATAAAAATTCAGCTTCTGGCAGGCTGCCTTTTTGCCCTCAGCAGCTTTCATGCGAACCTTTACACGGCGTTGTTCCATCAGTGGGATGACAACATAGTACATGCAATCGTCCCGAAACGAAAGGTAGCCCAGTTCTTCGCCCTGGCTGTTTTTTACATAAAGGCGGTGTTTGGTCAGGCGCTTCGGGGAGATCACTTCGCCCTCGGCTGCCTGGATGTTTCCGGTCAGCTCCAGCATCGCCGGAATCAGAAAAATCCGGTTGCCTTCTGCGTCCGCTTTCTGCTCCTGTCCAAGCTCTTTTAACAGCGCCGTGCTGTTCAGAAACTGCTGTGCCAATAAATAAACCAGAGCCGCCAGCGTCTGTATGCGGAGCCGCTCACTTTTATATATCTGTTTTTTTGCGCTCTACTTCTTCCAAAATCTGCGATGCGCAGGCGAAAATGCTTTTCTGGAACAGGGAAAAATCCTCTTCTGTCTTCCAGATATATTTTCCTGCTGCGATTTTAAAATACCCGATTTTCTCGCCTTCACTGTCCTCCGCATAGGAATAAATTTCCCGTTCACGCCACGCCCGCAGGTTGACTGGTGCATCCCAGACCTGTGTTTTTGACGCACGGGATTTCACCTGATACGACTTTTTAGACACATGTCCATCATACCAGCCGTTCTTTTTCAAATACGCATACGCATAATTTAACTGCTGCGCACTGTATTCCGTCTCTTCCTCCGGCTGGACGTCCGGATGTGCGCTTAGTATCCTTTGCCGATATTTTTTTCTTGATCAGGCGCTCAACTGCCTGTCGGTTAAAATTCTGAAACGCATTGTCAAAGCTTTTGGACGTTTCCGTACTCGCTCCTGCTGCTTCTGTACCTTCCGGCACTGCCCCGGCCGCCTCGATTTCTTCCTCCGTGATTCCAAGGATTTTATATGCTTCCTGTTGTGTCATGTCAAAAATTCCTGTCCCAAAATTGATTTCCCGCTGCCGTACAGCCAAAAAATATGATTTCGGTGCTGCGCAAAACTCCGCCAATCGCTGCCGAAAATACGATTCCCGACGACGGGTCTGCGCCAGATCTGCGCCAACCCGTCTCTTTACGATTATGCACCGTTTTTATCTTTTACCAATCCTTTCCGAAAAGAATCGCACAAAACAGTCCTTTGTGCCAATAACACCGCCGGGCGCACCACTGCACAACAATAGAATGCACGCTCTGCGAGCATTCTATTGTCATGAACTAAAAAACCGACAGGTGCCCAATCAGCCCTGCCGGTTTCCAATTTTCCTTTTTTTCTGTTTTGCACCGCCCCGACAGAAGCCAAACTCAGTCTCCTGCCTGGATACGATTTTCTACCTTTTACATGCAGCCTCAGATGCTATACCACTTGATCTCATTAGCTTCCAGCTTCAGGAAAAAGCTGCTGCCGTCTCCGCAGTATACGGTCGTTTCCTGCGGTTCGTAAGTATTGTTGACCACACAGTATTTTTCCGTTTTCCACATATGCATGCACTTCTACGTTGAAGTTTTCACTGTACCAGCAATGCAGAATGTCCTCACCGTGGGCACTCCACAGAATACTGCGGTACAAAATACGGCTGTTTTCGAAGCTGTAGGGCAGACCACTGATGTAAACGCTGCGCCCTTTTCCAAACTCATTGACAGCCATCTGTACCTCCCGGTCGCGCTGCACCAGAATCTCAGTATCAGCATAGGCATACATGTTTTTCTTGCCTTCGCCAAAATCCACCGGCTTTGTGATATCCTGCAGGATAAAATGTTCCGGATGCTCTTCCCAGTTGTACTTGTCATAGTTTAAGGTAAATCCGGTTTCTTTTTCCACACCGATCAGGTCAGCGAGCTGCAGATAATGTCCCTGATATGCATGTCCGGAGGGTTCTCCGACTCCGATAAAGCCTCCACCCTCGTATACAAACTTCCGGATTGCCGCCGCTACCGCAGGATTTTCCCACGCTGCTCCGCCGGTATGCGCTGTATCCCCGTCACCTACATTGATGATGACATCGATTTCCTTTAACAGGCTCGGATCGGCTAAAATATCGTCAAACGAAAGGAACGATACCTCAAAGGGTGCACCGCTGAGTGCTTCAATAATACCGGCATAGCTGTAATTTTGCTTCTGATACAGTGCATGATGCACCATATGACAGCCCCAGCTCCTGATTTTTCCCCAGCTGTTTAACACTGCAACCTTTTTGACGCAGTACGGCGTCGTCTGGCGAATATTCTCATACAGCTCCCGAAACTCGTTGCAGACGCTTTCCACATAATCCAGAAACTCCGGGAAATCCAGCGTGAGCTTTAAATAACCGCCATACCCGATCCGGTCAATGGGCTTTCTCAAGATCGCACGACGCGCCGTGATCCAGTTTTCCTTTGCTTCCTTTACCGGGTCGCCGCCCTCATGGAAGGTATCCGGAAAGAAATACGGTAAAAATCTTCCCTCTGTATACTTTACGCCCTCAATATCAGAAATCAGGCGCAGCGTGCTTCCGTTTCCGACGCTTCCTACTACCGCATCCAGACCGATCGTTGCAAATTCCTTCATAAAGGGCTCTGTTCCGATCCAGTGGTCGCCTAAAAACATCATCGCTTCCTTGCCGTATTCGTGGGTGATATCCACCATTTCCTTTGCAAGCTTTGCGACTTCCCGACGCTGAAATGCCTGAAAATCCAGAAATTCCTTCGAAGGCACGCGATACTGGTTGTTGTAATAGCCCTGATCGATAATAAATTCCGGGCGGAACCGATAGCCAACCTCTTTTTCAAACTGCTCTAAAATATACGGGCTGACAGACGCGGAATACCCGTACCAGTCCACATATTTTTCGCGTTTTAATTCGTCAAACAACAGCGTAAACTGGTGGAAAAACGTCGTATAGCGGATGACATTCACATACGGATGCTCTTCACAGTATTTTTTCAGCCGCTCCATCGAATATTTGTGGGTTTTGGGCTGCCGGACATCAAAGGTGATCTGATGTTCAAAATCCTTCCACTCATTCGTCACGGCGTTGTACATATGCACCGGGTCCCAGATGATATAGGCTAAAAAGCTGACGGTATATTCATGGAACAGCTCTGCGTCATGAATGATCACATTTCCGCTTTCTTCCTCGTATTCCCACTGCGTGCAATCTACAACAGCTCCGGTCGAGCGGTCGATTACCTCCCACCAGCGCCGAATATCATCCCTTGTATTGACCTCCATCAACTCTTTGGAAATGCCTTTCATCAGCGGAATTTTCAGCGTTTTACCAACCGCCGTATAAAAAGCCGACATGATATAGCATTGCTGCACCTCATCCGGATTTTTCTTCGCCCATTCATTGTCTTTTCTGGTCGTATAATAGGTCGCATAAATCTTTGCACCGGTTTCAACCAGCTCCTTGGGAAATTCTGTTCCATCACAATCCCGGATCGCATCTGCGCCCCATCGATTCATCAATTCTATCGTTTCCGGCACGATGTCCAGATTTGTCGGAATCGTCACTCTCCCTGTCCGCTCCCTCATCGTTCTTCCTCCTCCAGCAAAATAATTTCATCCGCTTTCTGCGTATACGTTCCGCCGTCCATATTTTTTCGGACAAACGGTATTCCTTTCCGGACATAATACCTGTTGTGAGAAAGCAGGGCATCCGGATTCTGCGCCGGACTGATCGTCCCGGAAAGGTCATCGAAGCTCACATTGTTGCAAAACCGGCTGTGAATTGCTTCCTCCAGACAGAACATCACGCAGCCGCCCTCATTCTGCCTGCTGAAATTATATTCATACACCGTCCCGTCTCCGGAATCCGCATCGTATGCCATTCCATCCTGATTCAGCCTCGTATCTGCTGCCTCATTAAACCGAAACAACGCGTCCTTACATTTCCATGGCCAGATCGCAGCTGCCACTTTTCCGCCCCGCTTCTGAGGCTCCTGGTAAATCCGGTCGTTGATCTCCTGCGCCGCGCTGTCCGAACAGTTATGCTCCACCACAGGTCTTAACGCATACATTACAGTAATCGCATCGCCTCCTGACCGCTTCACATAATTATCCCGAATCGTAATATTTTCGTGTCCATACTTTAAAAACGCTTCTTCCGAGAGCTCTGCTCCGGCAAAAGCGGCATGCGCATAAGTATAGCCGACTGCAATTCCCCAGCGGCTCACCCGGTCTACATAACAGCCTTCTACTGTCACATTCCGGAAACGTGCAGCTTCTGTGTCCCTTGCGATCGGCTTCAGCGCCGTCATATAGATACCGCCGTTGTTCATATGCTTGTCGTACACATTTCCATTGACGTCGTGGATGACGAGATTGCGCAGCGTAATCCCGCTTCTGACACCCTTATCCCTCGCAGCGACGGCAACTCCGGTTCGGTTCATTTTATCCGGTGCACTGTAGCGTTCTCCGATGATATCCTGCCCGCTGTTTGTCAGCTCGAGATCCTGCAGCGTCACATATTCTGCATCATACAACAATACCGCAGACGATACATATCCGCTCCTGGTATGTGCCGGAGAATCCAGCTCGCATCCATAATCCTGATACCAGATTCCCTGCCCGTTTGCTGCGATAATCGGCGGATTCTGCTCTGCTTGCGTCCGATCCTCATATGCACCGATCACAATCGGTAAATCCTTCGTCCCGCTGTCCGTAATCTGTAAAAACTGTCCGGCAAATACGGAATTGTTTTCCAGCAAAATCCGGTCGCCTGGCTGCAGCTTCAGACGGTTGATCGCAAAAAGACTGGCGTATGGCTCTGCACTGCTTCTTCCGCTGTTTTGGTCATTCCCGTGTTTCTGACTGACATAATATGTCCTGCACAAGTCTGTCATAAGCCGCCTCCCTCAGTCTTTTTTTTCGATCACTGCTTCGATTTCTTCATAGGAAAACAGATCTCCCTGCGCGCGCGTCAGCAGATCCTGATTTTCCTGATAAAATGTCCTTTTCTGTGCTTCTGTTATCTCTCAGGGCAATATCCAGAATCCCGTACTGTCCTGGAAGGAAGAGCAAATTCCAGTCGGAATCTGGTCAGCTCATATTGCAGATACATCGGTCTGGTAAAGCTGCAGGGTCCGTAAAAAACTTCTCCGGCAGCTTCTTTTCTGCGGTTTTCTTCGTTTTTCTGCAGGCGCCGCTGTTCCAGCGCATCAAAGCCCGCCTGCCCAATCAGCCCCAGTGATACCGCGAGCTCAAGCTCTGCCTCTGCCCGACAAAATTCCTCTTCTGATAACGCGTATGCTCTTCTCATTTCACTGCTCCTGCAATTCCGTTTGCAAAGCTCTTCTGCAGACATAAAAAGATGACCGCGGTCGGAAGGGTACAGATCAGGACTCCAAGCATCAGCATTCCATAATCCACGCTGTATCCGCTCTTTAAATTGGCAACCAGCATCGGCATCGTAATCTGATTTTTATCCTGTAAAATAATCGTCGGCCACAGATAGTTATTCCACGCATTCATGAATGTTACCGTCATTGCTGCTCCGTAAGTAGACTTCATGATCGGAAGAAACATCGTAAAAAGATCTTGATCTCACTGAGTCCTTCCAGTCTGGAGGCCTCGATGATATCATGTGGAAAAGAGCGTGCAGCCTGTCGGAACATCATGATCAAAAACGGCGTCGAAATCGACGGCAGTGCCAGCGCAATCCAGGTATTGACCAGCTTCCATGCAGAAAACATTTTAAACAGCGGAATCATAATTGCAACAAAGGGCAGCATCATTGCCAGCAGCAGGATACTCATCAAAATATCTTTTCCTTTATCATGGTAGATTTCGAAGCCATAGCCTGCGATCGAGCAGACCAGCAGCGCAACTACCGTGATGATAATGGCATTTCGGAAGGAATTAAACATCGCACGTCCGAGATTCTGCGTCGCAATCAGTGTCTGGAAATTTTCCAGAAGATGGGTTCCCGGCAGTAATCTTCCGCGCACAATGTCGATACTGGTATTGGTTGCCCCGCAGATCATATAGTAAAGCGGAAATGCCGACAAAAAACTGGCAAGAATTAAAATCACATAAGAAAAAGCTGTTTTTACTTTAGTCACGCTTGTCACCTACTTTCATCTGAATGGCTGACAAAATTGCTACGCTGACGAGGATAAACACAGATAATGCCGCCGCATAGTTAAATTTCGGCGTTTCTACAAAGGAAATATTGTAAATATAATGTGCCAGCGTCATCGTCGATTTTCCAGGGCCTCCTGCTGTCAGGTTGACCGATTCATCAAACAGCTGCAGGGTTCCTGATGTGGACATGATCGCAGTCAACAAAATCGTAGGCTTCAGCAGCGGAACCGTAATCTTCAAAAACTGCTGAAACGGTGTCGCTCCGTCAATATAGCTCGCTTCATATACGGAATAGTCAATATTCTGCAATCCGGCCAGATAAAAGACCATGTTGTAGCCTGTCCATCTCCAGATCAGTGCAAGGATGATCACCCAGCGGGCTGCCCAGGCATTCTGAAACCAGTCTATTCTGGAAAATCCGATGGCAGTGATCACATTGTTGACCAGTCCATCCTGAGCAAACAAAGATTTAAAGATCATCGAATAGGATACCAGTGATGTTGCACAGGGCAAAAAAGATCAGCGTACGGAAAATACCTTTTCCTTTGATCTTGGGATTATTTAACAGCTGTGCAAGTCCCAGCGCCAGCACAAGCATCACCGGAACCTGAATGATAAAATAAAAAACGGTATTGAACAGACACTGCTGGAATGTCTTATCCTTTAAAATTCTCTGGTAATTTGCCAATCCGACAAAGGTGCTCCCACCCGTTCCTTTTTTGGAAAAAGAAAGGATCAGTGCCTGCACCATCGGGTAAAAGCAAAAAATAAAGATCAGAAGTGCCGCTGGGATCAGAAAAGCCCAACCGGTCAGATTATGTCTTTTTTCCAGACTCATCTTCGCTTTTTTCTGCATACTGCTCTCTCCTGTATACTTCCTGGATAAAAATACCGGGAACGCAATACGCTGCATTCCCGGTACTGGTTCATATGTTTATTCGCTGATGTTAAATTCTACCGTATCCTGTGCATTCTGGATTTCTGTCTCAACATCCGCACCATTCTGTACGACATTGGTGATAGCATCAGTCAACGCGCTTCTGATATCAGAATAATATGCGCCGTAATCGATTCCGGGAACCTTTCCTGCAAATTCCACGATATCCTTATAAACAGCCTGTCCGCCGTAGAATTCAGAAGCTTCGCCATATGCATCAGAAGCTGCTGCAGGCAGGTAGCTTGCGATCACGCCTGCATTCGGAAGCAGCTCGTCATACAGGTCTACACTGCTGCCAAAGGTTGCATTTAAGAAGTCAAATGCAAGCTCTGTGTTTTTGCAGTTAGAGGATACTGCCCAGCTTGCGCCGCCGCAGTTTGCATAATTGGTTGCGCCGTCAATTTCGTCCAGTGCAGGCATGTTCACGATCGCCCATTCGCCGCTCTGGTCTTCTGCAGCCTGAATAGAGGACATGATCCAGCAGCCCTGGATCACACCGGCAGCCTCGCCTTTGTTCATGGAAGCGATGTACTGATCCCAGTCTGTGTAATCTACCATGATGCCTTCCTCAATCAGCTGTTTGTATACTTCGATCGCTTTCTTCAGTGCTGCATTATCTACCAGCTTCACTTCACCGTCCTGCATGGGAGACGCACCTGCGGACTGCAGCATTTCAATTACGATTTCCGAACCGCCGGAGCTTGTCAGCATCGGTACGCCATTGGCATCTACTACCTTCTTTGCAAGTTCCATAAATTCAGACCAGGTAGTATCCTTGAAATCTTCTACCGTCAGTCCTGCTTTTTCTACCATATCAGAGCGGATCGCCATGATCGTTGCACCGTTATCAAAGGGAATTCCGTAATGCTTGCCATCTACGGTAGAATCTGCAAGCTTACCGCCGGAGAACTGAGAGAAATCGATGCCGGAATCTGTCAGCTTCTGTAAAGATCTCCGGATAGTTTGCAACATCTTTATGGAAGGAATAATCCTGCATCAGGAAGATATCCGGCAGAGTATCGAAGTTTCCAGCTTCTGCTGCAGTGATCAGGCTCTGTTCAATATCGGTATATACCTTTTCCTGAATATCCAGCTTGAAATTCGGATGCTCCTTCTGATAAAGTGCTTCTGCCTGCTTCATTGCATATACATTAAAGTTAGGATCCCAGCACCATACAGTCAGGACTTCTTCCCCTTCTGCAGCCTCAGCTTCTTCTGTCGCTTCCTGCACGGTTTCTGTCTTTTCTTCTGCAGCCTTGCTTTCTGCAGGTGCTGCCGCCTGCTTGCTGCCGCAGCCTGCCAGTGCCGATACAGCCATTGCTGCGGTCAATAACACGCCTACTAATTTCTTTTTTTCATACCCGTTCCTCCTTGTAAACGTTCCATCACTTGTTGATGTATTTATTATATCTGTCCCTGGGCAGCGATTCAATTTCTATGTATGTTATAATTTATTATTATATTGCTGTTTTTTATTAAAAAATGCATTTTTCAGCTTTTCCATTCGTCATATTTTTTATATTTTTTCTATAATACGCTTTTTCAACATACAGGTTGCACATCATTTTTCCATATATTTTCTTTTATTGCTGCGCAATATTTTTTTATTATTTTAGGGCAATATATTGTACCGGTTTCCATACATTCTATAGTATAATGAAATCAGGATTTCCTTTTTTATTCATGACAATAGAATGCTTGCAGAGCGTGCATTCTATTGTTTGTTCTGACAGTTTTATTTGTTCTGATAGGAGGATATTTTTCGATGGGTAATAGCCGGCATGATCTGAGTATTCCAAAAGATTATTTCATGAAAGATAAAGGCGAAGCTTCTTTATGTCTCTTCCTCTACCTACGGCGGAGACTGGATCTCCACGCCCCACACACATTACTGTTCTGAGCTGTTCTATGTTTTAGACGGCGTCGGTCAGTTTCAGGTGGAGGATCGGATTTTCCCAGTATCCGCAAACGATCTCGTCATTATCAATCCGAACGTTTCCCATACAGAGCTTGGCTTTCATGCAAATCCGCTTAAATATATCGTCCTGGGGATTGAAAACCTGGAGCTGTCCGTCGCAAATGAAGGGGAAAATTTCTGTATCGTCAGCTTTCGGGAGATCAAAGAAACGATGAACTTTTACCTGAAAATGATGCTCCGGGAAATTGAAACCCGTGCGCCTGGCTATGAGGCAGTCTGTCAGGATCTGATGGAAATCCTGATCGTGCTGTTTGGCAGACAGACAAACTTTAAGACCATCCTGACGCCAACCAATAAAAGATCCTCTCACCTGTGTGAATCTGTCCGGCGCTATATCGACGCAAACTGCAGTGAGGATATTTCGTTGGAGCAGCTGGCGCAGTTTTCGCATGTCAACAAATATTATCTGGTGCATGCGTTTTCCAACGTGTACGGCATTTCTCCGATCAACTATCTGATGCGCGCCCGCGTCGAAAAAGCGAAAACCCTGCTTTCCACAACAGACTTTTCCCTCTCCGTCATCAGCCGTTCCTGCGGTTTTTCCTCTTCCAGCTATTTTTCCCAGACCTTTAAAAAGCTGTCAGGAATGTCCCCCAGCGCATTTCGCAGAGCAAGCCGGCAGGATGAGACAACTGCGAAATAAATGCGTTTCTATACGATGAAAAAGAATGTGCCCTGGCACATTCTCGCGCCGAGGCGCGGTTGCTTCGGCAACCATCTACCCTTGCGCCGAGTGCGCATCCTCGCGGAGCGTTTTCTATCGTATAGAAACGAAGTTTCCTATACGATGAAAAAAAGGCTGCCGCAGGTGCGACAACCTCTCAATTTTCAACAACAGAGTGTCCGCAGATCGTACATTCTGTTGTTTTTATTTCTTTTCTCCGGATCAAAAGCTGAATCCTTATTTCGTCTTCAAAGCCTGAATCCGTTTGATCGCTTCTTTTGTATTTTCATGTGTTCCGAAGCCAGTCAGGCGGAAATACCCTTCGCCGCTTGCACCGAATCCTGAGCCGGGTGTACCGACTACCTGTGCTTCGTTTAAGAGCTTATCAAAGAACTCCCAGGAGGTCAGGTTGTCCGGGGTTTTTAACCAGACATAGGGAGAATTGACACCGCCAAAGGCCTGATAACCCGCTGCAATTAAGCCCTCGCGCATCTGGCGGGCATTTTCCATGTAGTAGGCAATCTGCTCCTTGATCTGCGCCTTTCCTGCCTCCGAATAAACCGCCTCACCTGCGCGCTGGACGATATAAGGCGCGCCGTTGTATTTCGTGCCGTGACGTCGAAGCCATAAGTCATTTAAGGACACACCATTGCTGACAAGTTCCTTGGGAACAACCGTGTAACCGAGACGCAGTCCGGTAAAGCCCGCGTTTTTGGAAAAGCTGCGCATCTCGATGGCACAGGTCTTTGCACCCTCACACTCATAGATGCTGTGTGGGATATTCTCTTCCGTGATATAGGCTTCATATGCCGCATCAAAAAGAAGGACCGCATGAATTTCATTTGCATAATCGACCCATTTCTGCAGTGCTTCCTTTGTAATCGCCGCACCAGTCGGATTATTGGGAAAGCACAGGTAGATCAGATCCGGTGTCTTATCAGGAAGCTTCGGTGCAAAGCCGTTTTCCTGGGTACAGGGCATGTATACCAGTCCCTCATATGTGCCCAGCGCTTTGTCATATACACCGGTTCTGCCTGCCATGACATTCGTATCCACATAGACCGGATAAACCGGATCGCAGACCGCAACAAGATTATCGGTTCCAAAAATCTCCTGAATATTTCCGACATCACACTTTGCACCGTCCGATACAAAAATCTCATCCGGAGAAATCTCGCAGCCCCGTGCTGCAAAATCCTCTTTTGCAATCGCGTTTAATAAAAAATCATAGCCCCGCTCCGGTGCATAGCCATGAAAGCCTTCCTTTGTGCCCATCTCGGCAACCGCTTTCTGCAGCGCCTCGATAATCGCAGGTGCAAGCGGCAGCGTCACATCTCCGATCCCGAGACTGATGACTGTTTTGTCCGGATGCATGCTTTTGTAGGCAGCCACCTTTTTTGCTACTGTGGAAAAAAGATAGCTTCCCTGCAGCTTTAAGTAATTTTCATTGATTGTAAACATGTTCTTTTTCCTCATCCGTCATAAATCAGCAGCAGAATCATCTGCGCGGTTTCAACCATGTTCGTGCCGGAATCCATGCTGCTTTTCTGAATATAGCGGAACGCCTCCTGCTCTGTCATATGATTTCTTTCCATCAGCAACCATTTTGCATTGTTAATATAGTTCTGTTCCTGTTCCGTTCTCTTTTTTTCGGCTGGCTTTTGCGCTTCCTTAACCGTCTGTCCAGCTGTGTCAGCATCATCTCCACAGTACTGGCAAGATCGTTTGGACGAATCGGATATGTCAATGTCACCATATCGTGCGGCGCACTTTCCAGTTCCGACGTAGAAGCAAGCAACAGCATATCAAAATAATCGGGCAGATATTCCGCCAGCTGTGTATAGTGCATGTCCCTGATCCGATAACTGCAGATCACGACACCGCTGTCTAGCTGGTGTACCTGTGAAAGCGCCATGGAAGCTGTTGTGCAGAGTGCAGCAGCCGTCAGTCCCCGTCGGGCGAGGATGTCTTTGATATGTTTTGCGTCCTCGAGCTTCGGCAAAACAATTATGATGCTGCTCATCCTGTCACTCCTTTAAGTGCGATACAGATATTTATCTACTTCCCATTCGGATACCTGGGACATGTACTCATTCCACTCAGCTTTTTTTGCTTCTACATAAAGATCCACGAACTCCTGTCCGAGAACCATTTTTACAAAAAGAATCCTCTTCCATGAACGCAACTGCTTCACGCAGCGTATCCGGCAGATGATCAATACCGGCTGCGGCCTTTTCCGCCTCCGTTCTGCTTGCAAACAGTCGCGCAGATTCCGCTCCGGGATCCAGATGCTTTGCGATTCCATCCAGCCCTGCGGCCATGCAGAGTGCAATCGTCAAATACGCATTTGCAGACGGATCGGGAAAACGCAGCTCGATCCTGGTATCCTCTCCCCGCATAAAAGGAATCCGAAGCAGGGTATTATGATTTTTGGTTGTCCAGATGATATCTCTGGGTGCATCGCAGCCGGAGGTCAGACGCTTATAAGAGTTAACCAGAGGGTTCGTCACGGCACACATGCCTTTGACATGGGCCATAATACCACCCATGAACCATTTTGCTTCCTGACTTAAACCATCTTCCGCTTCCGGATCGCTGAAGATATTTTTTCCGTCCTGAAACAGAGAAATATTGATATGCATGCCGGAACCTGCCGTACCAGCCTTTGGCTTCGGCATAAAAGTCGCATAAAGACCGAACCGCTTTGCAATGGAACGCACTGCCGTCTTGAACGTCACAATCCGGTCCGCGGTTTCCATCGCACCCGCATAACGGAAGTCAATTTCATGCTGCCCGGGCGCTTTTTCATGATGAGAGGATTCGATTTCAAACCCCATATCCTCCAGCGTCATCACCATATCACGACGGGCGTTTTCTCCCAGATCCAGCGGGCTGATATCCATATATCCGGCCTTTTCATGGGTTACGGTTGTCGGCACGCCGTTTTCGTCCTCGTGGAACAGGAAAAATTCACATTCCGGATCAATCTGAAACGTATATCCTTCCTTTTCGACCTTTTCTATCGTCTTTTTCAGGATTTCTCTCGGGCTGACCGCAAGCGGTGTTCCATCTGCCCTGCAGACATCACACAAAAGTCTTGCAACTTTTCCCTGCTGCGGTCTCCATGGCAGGATTACAAAGGTGTCCAAATCCGGGCACAGATACATATCCTCTTCCCCGGTTCTCAATTCTCCGTACATGCAGGAACCATCAATCAGATAGCGGTTGTCTTTCATATACTGCAGCTGGGTAGCGGTCACGGCAACGTTTTTGAGCGTGCCGAACATGTCTGTAAACTGCAGACGAATGAATTCAACGTCTTCATTCTCTACCATTTGCAGAATTTCTTCTCTGGTTTTCATGCTTCTCTCTCCTCTTTAGCGGACAGTCTGTCCGCCTGTTCCCTGAATTGTTGTTGTGAATTTTCGAATGCTTCGGCGGGTCTCCAGCCCAAAAGCCTTCTTCGTGCAAGCACGGTCGGCTTTTGGACCGGAGACCCGGTGTGGTGTCACTCGTAGGTGTATCCCATCAACGACTTGTCCACTTCCTTTGCGGCTTCCCTGCCTTCGGCAATCGCCCATACGACCAGTGACTGACCTCTGTGCATATCTCCCGCAGTGAAAATCTTCTCTTTCCCGGTGCGGTAAGAGCCGTTTACGGTTTCCACATTGGTTCTCGCATTTAATTTTACACCAAAACTCTCTGCAACGTAACCCTCACTGCCTAAAAATCCGGCTGCAATCAGCACCAGATCCACCGGAATTTCCTTCTGTGTGCCCTCGATGGGAACCATCGAAAGCCGTCCGGTCTTTTCATCCTTCTTCGGCTCAAGGCTTACCAGCACCGCACTGCATACGGTTCCGTCTTTTTTCTTTTTAAATTCTGTTACTGTTGTCTGGTAAAGTCTCGGATCATGACCGAATACATCGATCGCTTCTTCCTGACCGTAATCGGTCTTTAAGACCTTCGGCCATTCCGGCCAGGGATTGGATGCTGCCCGACACTCCGGCGCTTTCGGCATCATCTCCAGCTGTGTCACGCTTGCCGCACCCAGCCGAATCGAAGTTCCGACACAGTCATTTCCGGTATCTCCGCCGCCAATTACCAGCACATTTTTTCCTTTTGCCAGCTCATAGGGCACTTTTTCAAAATTTGTATCCAGGAGCTGCTTTGTTACAGTTCCCAGAAAATCCACCGCAAACCAGATGCCTTTTGCATCCCTGCCGGGCACATGGATATCTCTTGGATGGGAGGCCCCGCCGCAAAGAATCACGCGGTCGTATTCTTTTTCCAGCTCCTTGCCGGAAATATCTTTTCCAACGTCTGCATTGCAGATAAACTTGATGCCGGCAGCCTTCATGACTTCGATTCTTCTGTCGATGATGCTCTTGTCCAGCTTCATATTCGGAATGCCATAGCGCAGCAGACCGCCGACTCTGTCATGACGTTCATAGACCGTTACGCTGTGTCCGCGTTTGTTCAGGTTCCAGGCTGCAGACAATCCGGCCGGACCGCTGCCGATGACCGCGACCTTCTTTCCGGTGCGTACCTTTGGTTCTTCGCCTTTTACCAGACCATTCGCGTAAGCATATTCAATGACCGCACGTTCATTTTCCTTCGTGGAAACCGGTTTTGCGTGCAGCCCGCAGGTACAGGCCGCCTCACACAGCGCGGGGCAGACCCTGGAAGTAAATTCCGGGAAGCAGTGAGTCTTTGACAAACGGACATAAGCCTGTTCCCAGTTGCCGTGCCAGACCAGATCGTTGGACCTCCGGCACCAGATTATGCAGTGGGCATCCCGAAGCCATTCCGGCAATCATTGTACCCGCCTGGCAGAAGGGAACGCCGCATTCCATGCAGCGCGCTCCCTGCAGACGCTGCTCCTCTTCCGGCAGCTGTCCGTGAAATTCCTTAAAATTTTTGATTCTTTCCTTTGGAACCGTCACCGGTCCGTCTTTACGCTCATATTCCAAAAAACCTGTAGGTTTCCCCATGACTGTTTCCTCCCGTTACGCTCTGCTGCCGACACTCGCATAGAATGCCTCAATCTGCGCTTCCTGGCGGCTCATGCCCTGTTCCTCAAACTGGGAGGACAGCTGTAGCATCCGCTTGTAATCTCCAGGAATAATCTTTTTGAACTTCGGCAGATACTCTTTAAAGTGATCCAGTACCTCCTGTCCCTTTTTGGAACCGGTATTGCGCACATGCACCTCGATCATGGCACGGAGCTCCTCCTGGTCAAACTTGGTCTCCACCTTCTCCATGAGTACCATTTCCTTGTTCAGGTTTTTATACAGACAGCTTTCTTCATCCAGTACATAAGCGATGCCGCCGCTCATACCTGCCGCAAAGTTTTTGCCGGTAGGTCCCAGTACAACCACATGACCACCAGTCATATACTCGCAGCCATGCTCTCCGACGCCTTCTACAACAGCAGTTGCACCGGAATTGCGGACGCAGAACCGTTCTCCTGCCACACCTGCGATATAAGCTTCCCCGCTTGTTGCGCCGTAAAGGGCAACGTTGCCGATAATAATATTTTCTTCCGGTTTAAATTTCGCTTTTTCCTGTGCAAAGACTGCCAGCTTGCCGCCGGAAAGTCCCTTGCCGAAATAGTCGTTGCTGTCACCGCACAGCGATAAGGTCAGACCTTTTGGCAAAAATGCACCGAAGCTCTGTCCGCCTGCGCCTTCACAGTGAATCGTGATGGTATCCTCGGGCAGTCCTTCCGGATGCTGTCTTGTGATCTCTGCGCCCAGAAGTGTGCCGAAGGTACGGTCGGTATTGGTCAGCTTCACGCTGCAGGAAATTCCTGTTCCTTCCGCAATGGCTGTCTTTACTTCTTTCTTCTTTAATAAAACGGATTCATCCTTTGTCTTGTCCAGTTTGAAATCATATGCACATGCAGGATCGAAAACACTGTCCTTTCTCTCCGCCTGTGCACCCTCGTACAGGATTCTGCTCAAATCGATCGTCGCTTTTCTTCCGGTCAGACCATCCTTTTTCTTTAACAGATCGGTACGCCCTACCATTTCATCTACCGTTCTGACACCGAGCTTTGCCATGTACTCCCGCAGCTGCTGCGCAATAAAGGTCATAAAGTTAATGACGTATTCCGGTTTTCCGATAAAGCGCTTGCGCAGCTCCGGATTCTGGGTTGCGATACCCATCGGACAGGTGTCCAGGTTGCAGACACGCATCATGACACAGCCAAGGGTTACCAGCGGAGCAGTTGCAAAGCCGAATTCCTCTGCTCCCAGAAGCGCTGCCATCGCAACATCCCTGCCGCTCATGAGCTTACCGTCTGTCTCGATGACAACGCGGTTTCTCAGACCATTCTGCAATAGAGTCTGATGGGTTTCTGCCAGTCCCAGCTCCCACGGAAGTCCTGCATTATGGATAGAGCTGATGGGCGCAGCACCTGTACCGCCGTCATAACCGGAAATCAGAATTACCTGTGCACCAGCTTTTGCAACACCGGCTGCAACGGTTCCGACACCGGCTTCTGAAACCAGTTTAACGGAAATTCGTGCATATTTATTCGCATTTTTCAAGTCATAAATTAACTGTGCCAGATCCTCGATGGAATAAATATCATGATGAGGCGGAGGAGAAATCAGGCTCACACCGGGTGTGGAATGTCTTGTCTTTGCAATCCAGGGATACACCTTCTTGGCAGGAAGATGTCCGCCCTCGCCGGGTTTTGCCCCCTGAGCCATTTTGATCTGAATCTCTCTTGCACTGACCAGATACCGGCTCGTTACGCCGAAACGTCCGCTTGCCACCTGCTTGATTGCAGAGCTTCTGTCATGATCGGTTCCTGCGGATTCCAGACGCTCATCGCTCTCGCCGCCTTCACCGCTGTTGGATTTGCCGTGTAGTTTATTCATGGCGATCGCCAGCGCTTCATGCGCTTCCTCGGAAATCGAACCGTAAGACATCGCACCGGTCTTAAACCGCTTTACGATGGACTCTACGCTCTCTACTTCTTCAATCGGAACACCAGTCTCCGGGAAGTTGAAGTCCATCAGGCTGCGCAGATAACCGGTTTCCTCTTTATCCACCATCTTTGTATATTCGCAGAACTTTTCGTAGCTGCCATCCCTTGCCGCCTGCTGCAGCATATGGATCGTCTGGGGATTGTAACGGTGTTCCTCGCCCTGGCTGCGCATCTTATGTCTGCCCATGGAGGACAACGTCAGGTCTGTTGCCAGTCCCAGCGGATCAAACGCCTTGGAATGCTGCGCATCCGTCTGCGCTGCGATATCTTTTAAGGTAATACCGCCGATCCTGCTGACGGTTCCAGTAAAGTACGCATCGATGACCTCCTGCGAAATGCCGATCGCCTCGAAAATCTGGCTGCCCTGATAGGACTGAATCGTGGAAATGCCCATCTTGGACGCAATCTTTACGATGCCCTGCAAAATCGCATGGTCATAATCTTCTACTGCCGCATAATAATCCTTGTTCAGCAGACCGTCTTCTACCAGCTCTGCGATGGTGGAATGGGCCAGATACGGGTTGACCGCGCACGCACCGTAGCCTAACAGCGCCGCAAAATCGTGCACCTCCCTCGGCTCTCCGGATTCCAGGATAATGGACAGTGCCGTACATTTTTTCGTCTTGACCAGATGCTTGTGTACGGCGGAAACTGCCAGCAGCGACGGGATTGCAACATGGTTTTCATCCACACCGCGGTCGGAAAGAATCAGGATATTCGCACCCTCCCGGTACGCCTTATCCACCTGTACGAACAGATGCTCCAGCACGCGATCCATCGGTGTGCTCTTATAGAAAATGATCGGCACACAAACAACCTTAAAGCCGGGCTTTTTCATCGTGCGGATCTTCAACAGGTCGAGGTCTGTCAGGATCGGATTATTGATCTTCAGTACCTGACAGTTTTCCGGCTTCTCTTCCAGAAGATTTCCGTTCTTGCCGGCATATACGGTTGTGGAAGTGACGATTTTTTCCCGGACCGCATCGATCGGAGGGTTCGTTACTTGTGCGAACAGCTGCTTGAAATAGTAAAACAACGGCTGATATTCTTTGGAAAGGACAGCCAGCGGTGTATCCACACCCATCGCGCCGATCCGTTCGGTTCCGTTTAACGCCATCGAGCAGATACCCTCCCGGTATTCCTCGTAGGTGTAACCAAACGCTTTCTGCAGACGCGCCCGTTCTTCTTTATTATAAGAAGGAATCCTTTCATTCGGGATTTTTAACTCATGCAGTGTAACCAGATTGGAATCCAGCCATTCGCCGTAAGGCTCCCGCTTCGCGTAGGTCTCCTTGATTTCTTCGTCTGTTAAGACTTCGCCCTTTACGGTATCCACCAGCAGCATTTTACCGGGATGCAGTCGCTCTTTTTTCAAAATATGCTCTGCGGGAATTTCCAGGACACCGACTTCAGAAGAAAGGATCAGTCTGTCATCGTCTGTAATATAATATCTGGAGGGACGCAGACCGTTTCTGTCCAGAACAGCGCCCATCAGGTCGCCGTCCGAAAACAGGATGGAAGCAGGACCATCCCAAGGCTCCATCATCGTCGCATAGTACTGATAGAAATCGCGTCCCTCCTGGGAAATCGTATCATTGTGGGCCCAGGGCTCCGGGATTGTAATCATGACCGCAAGCGGCAGCTCCATTCCGCTCATTACCAGAAATTCCAGTGTATTGTCCAGCATTGCGGAGTCCGATCCATTTGTATTGACTACAGGAAGCACCTTCGTTAAATCATCTGCCGAGAACCGCGGTGCACACATTGTTTCCTCCCGCGCCAGCATCTTATCCGCATTGCCCTTGATCGTATTGATCTCACCGTTATGCACAATAAACCGGTTCGGATGTGCACGCTCCCAGCTGGGATTCGTATTGGTCGAAAATCTGGAATGGACAATTGCAATCGCGGAATCATATTCTGCATCCTGCAGGTCCTTAAAGAAGGTTCTCAGCTGTCCCACCAGAAACATACCCTTATACACGATGGTCCGGCTCGATAAGGACGGCACATAGGTATTATCGTTACTCTGCTCAAATACGCGGCGTACCACATAGAGCTTTCTATCAAAGTCCAGCCCTGCTGCAATATTTTCCGGCTTTTTGACAAAGCCCTGGCAAATGACAGGCATACATTCTCTTGCCTTATGTCCCAGCACCTCCGGTGCAGTCGGCACTTCTCTCCAGCCTAAAAACTTCATGCCTTCTTTTTCTACAATAATCTCAAACATCTTCTTCGCCTGGCTGCGCTTTAACTCGTTCTGCGGGAAAAAGAACATGCCGATTCCGTATTCTCTTTCGCCGCCGAGCTCGATACCGATTTCCTGACATACTCTGGAAAAAAAGCGATGGGAAATCTGAGTCAGAATTCCGACGCCGTCTCCGGTTTTTCCCTCCGCGTCCTTTCCGGCACGGTGTTCTAGCTGTTCTACAATTTTTAACGCATCTGCAACAATCTGGTGGTCTTTTTCTGCCTTTGATATTAACCACCGCTCCGATGCCGCAGTTATCATGTTCAAAGCTCTGGCTGTAAAGTCCCTGCTGTACCTGATTTTCTCCCATGGTAGTCCTCCTTATTTAAACGGCGCTGCTGCCTGCCGCTTCATATGCTACTGCCGCTTTTACAAAGCCCTCAAACAGCGGGTGCGGCAGGTTCGGTCTGGATTTGAATTCCGGGTGTGCCTGTGTTGCAACGAAGAACGGATGCTCTTTTAATTCGATCATCTCCACGATTCTTCCGTCCGGAGACAGTCCGGAAAGTACCATGCCGTTTTTCGTCAGCACTTCCCGGTAATCATTGTTGACTTCATATCTGTGGCGGTGACGTTCGGAAATCTCTGTCTTTCCATACAGCTTATGGGCCAGTGTTTCCGGCTGCAGGACACAGGGATATGCGCCCAGTCTTAAAGTACCGCCAAGATTGGTAATTCCGTTTTGTTCCGGCATCAGTGCGATGACCGGATCAGGCGTTTCGGGGTCGAGCTCAATGCTCGCTGCTTTGGAAAGTCCTGCTACGTTTCTTGCAAATTCAACAATCGCAAGCTGCATGCCAAGGCACAGCCCAAGATACGGAATTTTGTTGCGTCTTGCATAACCGATTGCAAGAATCTTTCCTTCCGTTCCTCTCTGTCCGAATCCGCCCGGTACCAAAATGCCGTCCACATCGTGCAGATATTCCTCCAGATTTTCCGGTGTCAGTCTTCTGCATCGATCCAACGAATGTTGACCTGTGCGCGGTTTGCGATGCCGCCGTGCTTTAAGGCTTCCGCTACGCTCAAATAAGCATCATGCAGGGCTACATATTTTCCAACCAGCGCGATGGTGACAGAACTGGTGGGATGATGCAGATCCTCCAGCATCTTTTTCCAGTCTTCCAGATTCGGCTCCGGGCAGGGCAGATTCAGACATTCACAGACCGCCTGAGCCAAATGCTCTTCTTCCATCATTATCGGCACTTCATAAAGGGACGGTGCATCCAGATTCTGCAAAACATGTTCCTTTTTCACGTTACAGAATAATCCGATCTTTTCTTTCATTTTTTCATCAATCGGATAATCCGAACGGCAAACCAGGATATCCGGCCAGATCCCCATACTCTGCAGCTGCTTGACGCTCATCTGGGTCGGCTTTGTTTTCATTTCACCGGATGCCTTTAAATATGGAATCAATGTAACCTGAATCAGGATGGCGTTTTCCCGTCCCATCTCGTGCTGAAACTGACGGATCGCTTCCAAAAACGGCTGGCTTTCGATATCGCCGACTGTACCGCCGACTTCTATAATAGAAATGGTATCTTCCTCCGGGGACTTCTCCCGGTAAAATTTCGATTTGATTTCGTTTGTAATATGAGGAATGACCTGTACGGTACCGCCGCCGTAATCTCCATGACGTTCCTTGTGCAGAACCGACCAGTAAATTTTACCCGTTGTAACGTTGGAATTCTGATCCAGGCTTTCATCGATAAACCGTTCGTAATGTCCCAGATCCAGGTCTGTCTCCGTGCCATCATCTGTTACAAATACCTCTCCGTGCTGGATCGGATTCATCGTACCGGGATCCACATTGATATAGGGATCCAGCTTCTGCATGGTTACATGATATCCTCTCGCTTTGAGCAGCCGTCCCAACGAAGCTGCGGTAATTCCTTTTCCAAGACCGGACACAACGCCGCCGGTCACAAATACATATTTTACGCCCATGCTCTCCTCCTTGCTGCCCTGCAACAGCATTTCCTACTGTCAGTGTGCCGTTCATAAAAAATACTTTGTTATCCATAAAAGATTGTGCCTCTTTCTGTAACATGGGTTGCATGTTTGTGCCTTGGCACATTCTCGCGCCGAGCACATCGGAACCCATGCGCATCTCAGGCACGTCAGTGCCTCTTTCTGTAACATGGAACCCATGTTACAGAAAGAAAGGGGTCAGGAAACCTGCAATGCAAGTTTCCTGACCCCTTTGTCAGCCTACATCTTATGTACGACACTATTTTTCATGCAATGTAGTCTACCCTATCTTTTTTCATTTGTAAAGAGGTTTTTTAATTTTTCCAGTTCCCATGTAGCTTTCTGCAGGCAGATTTCATGCTGCATGAAAATCTGCCTGCGGGTTCTAGCCCAGATGCGCTTTTGCGAATGGCCGCGCCATGCGCCGGGGTTCTCCCCATGCACCAACAGCCTCCGATACGTTTTGTCCATCCCGATCGCTCCAATCGGCGCGGTCACGAGAATCGCAAGCACTGCAACCGAAAGCACCAGCTGTCCACACGGCAACCCCATCGGCAGCGGCACTGAGCCGATGGCCGCCTGCACAGTTGCCTTCGGCAGATAGGCGATGATACAGAACAGGCGCTCTTTTTTATTTAGCTGCGTACTGCCATGCACAAGAATACGCCTGCTGCACGAAACAGGAGCGCAATCCCGATCATCAAAAGCGCACTCGCACCAGCGCTTGCTGTATACCGGATATCGACCGCCGCGCCGACCAACACAAACAGCACGACTTCCGCTGCCAGCCAGAGCTTGCCGAATTTTTCAGACAGGCGCTTCGAAACCTCCGGCACGCACTTTGCCTTCAACATGCACGCCATGCTCACAACCGCCAAAAGCCCGGATACCGAAACGGTTCCTTTCAGCCACGTTTCCACTGCCATCAGAAGAAACGACAGACCCAGCACAAGGATCACCTTCATGCTGTTTCGGACGCAGTGGGCATGGGTATGCCGTTTCAAAAACCTTCGCCAGCACATAGCCTGCAGCGGCTCCCAGCACAACGCCGAGCACGATTGAAATCGGAATCTGCACAAAGTCCGACGCCTTTGCGCTTCCTCCCTGCGCCATACGCACAAATGTTGTGAACAGAACGATGACGAAAATATCATCGCAGGATGCACCCGCCATAATCATCTGAGGGATGCTCTTTTGCGTCCCGTAACTGTTTTCCATCAGCTGCACCATCCGCGGAATCACGACTGCCGGGGAAACCGCCCCAAGCACTGCACCCATCACGGCAGCCTCCACGCGCGTAATTCCAAGCACGTACGGAGCAAATAAAAGGAACGCAAAGATTTCAAAGCTCGCCGGGACAAACGCCATCATCATAGCAGGGCGCCCGACTTTCTTTTAAATCCGCAAGGTTCAAGAAAGTCCTGCCTTTAGCAAAATAATAATCAGCGCCATCTGGCGAAGCTCCGACGAAATGCCCAGAATCGACGGATCCAGCAGATTCAGCACATACGGTCCGAGCACGATGCCCGTAACCAGCATTCCGATAATCCTCGGCAAGCCGATCCGCTCACAGATCGCCGCCATGGCAAGACCTGCCAGAAAAATAAACGCAAGTGAAGTTAACATGTTTTCCTCTCATTTCTGCGCACGCTTTTTGCACATACCGAGTTTGTGTCAAGTGTGCGCAGACACAAATCTCGCGATTGAAAAATTTTATTTTTCAATCTTTCCTCCTTTTCTATTCCCTGTAGGATGGACGCAACGAAACTGAAAGCCTCTTGCGCTAGTTTTTTTATTCGGCTGTGTACTCTCCCGCTTTCTTGTAAAATAACAGAATACACGCTCTGCAAACATTCTACTGTCAAAAATCAAAAAAGCCAATGCCCTCTGCGATTTTGGCTGCATGCAAACATCTTTACGGATATTTACTGCCAGCCATCGATGCCCAAAGTCTGTCGCTTTCACATCTAAAATCACAGAAGCCATCAGCTTAAAATTCTTTCAAGCGGTTTCGCCATACGGCGCGGGAGAACCTCATTCCCGGAAAGTATTATAACAACACTGCCCGGGTGTGTAAAGGGAAATTATTGAGTGAGCCCGCGCTGATGCGCTTTACCTTCTGCCACTTGACTGTCCCAAGCCGTAGAAATAAAATAATCTCAAGGCTTTTTAAGTTCCCTGCGGACCATTTTCGCGCCTGCAGGAAAATCTGTACTCAGAATGGAGGTCTTCCTAAAATACTATGAAAAAAAGAGCAATCGAATCCCGCGTGGAACAGGTCTATCAGATCCGCCCGGAACATTTAAACGGTGCAGGACGGCTTTTCGGCGGCAGGCTGATGGAGTGGATTGACGAAGTCGCCGGGCTCGTCGGCATCCGTCATTCCCAGTGTAATGTCATCACCGCATCCGTCGATAACCTGAAATTCATCCGCGGCGTGTTTCAAAATGACCTTGTCGTTCTGGTCGGAACCCTCACCTGGGTCGGCAGCACTTCCATGGAAGTCCGGGTCGATACCTATGTGGAAAAACTTAACGGCACACGATATCCCGTAAACCGGGCTTACCTCACGCTCGTTGCCGTTGACGAAACCGGAAAACCGACCAAAGTTCCGGGACTTTTGATCGAATCCATCGGTCAGCAGGCGGAATGGGAAGCCGGACAGAAAAGAAAAGAGCTTCGCATCCAACGAAATAAGGAAGGATTTTAATCCTTCCCTTTTTTCATCTCCTGTATCCGTTCATTCATCTCTTTCGCTTCCCGACGGTAATGCAGCAGAAAGAAAAACCAGATCAGAAATGCTGCTGCCAGCTGGGCAGCAATCATGCCGATTCCCTGCCAGAGCCCCGCTGACAGGTCGATCCAGCCGACCCAGCATGCGACCAGCGTATAAATCACGCAGCCGCTTCCCATATGGATTACAACACGGATCGGCATCGGCATATTTTCTTTCCGGTAAACGACAGCCGGAACGCCAAAGCCCCAGCCGACCACCACACAACCGAGTACCATCTTTGTAAACTGATACCCTGAAAGGCTGAAATTTCCGACATAATACAGGTCAAATATCATTCCGACAAAGCAGAAAATTCCAAGCGCAATCCCGGTGCTGATTCCAACATATTTCGCTGCTTCTTTTACAATCGCTTTCATGCTTTCCTCTCATTTCTGCGCACGCTTTTTGTGCATGCCGAGATTTGCGTCAAGTGCGCGCAGACACAAATCTCGCGATTGAAAAATTTTATTTTTCAATCTTTATTCCTCCTACAGTCCCAGATATTTCTTAAATTCCGGCAGATATTTTCTGGATACATAATCCTTACAGCCGTTTTTCAGCTTCAGAAGAAGCGTTCCATTAAATCCCGCTTCAATGCTTTCCAGATAGGAAAGATTGACCAGCGTGGATTTCGAAATCTGCATAAACTGCTTTCCAAGCTGCTTTTCTAATTCGTAAAGTCTCTTTCTGGAACGATATTTTGAACACTTTCCAAAAAGAATCGTATCCCCGGCCTCCACACGCACCATATAGATTTCCTCCGGCTGCAGAACAACGAGATTATCCTCATTCTGCAGCGCCGTGATCGGCATTTCCTGCCGGCTGATGCTTTCCATGATCTTCTGGATTTCGTCCGTCATTTTATCCGCATAAATGACTGCATACGGAATCCGGTATTCCGGTGAAAGCTCAATGCTCACTTTCATGCCCAGACCTCCTTTCCTTTCGTTGACAAAAGCATACACGAAAACATGCGGTTTGTCTCAGAATCGGAGGTAAGTTGACAAAAAAGCTGCCTCAAATGCACCTATGGCTTTGCTGCACAAATTTTCGTTTTTTTTTTTGAAAAAAGGGGCTTGACAGTTTTATTATTTGTGAGTATGATACGTCACATAAAGCAAAGGCGCTTTGGAGAATCTTCTCCGAAGTGCCTTTTTTCGTTCTAAAGAATACCTTCTGCAGGACGAAACGTTTCGTCAGACAAAACACCGAAATGTACAATGCTTACCCTACAGTTGAAAGGAGATTTGATCTATGTCAAAAAGTATTCCTGAAATTTACGGCAGCCTGGTCTTTAACGACAAAGTGATGCGCGAAAAGCTCCCCAAGGATATTTACAAAGCGCTGCGTAAAACAATCGAAAATAACACCCATCTGGAACTGGATGTTGCCAATTCCGTTGCGGTTGCCATGAAGGAATGGGCCGTTGAGCACGGTGCTACCCATTATACGCACTGGTTTCAGCCCATGACCGGTTTCACTGCTGAAAAGCATGACAGCTTCATCAGTCCGGTCGGAGATGGTCAGATCATCATGGATTTCTCCGGAAAAGAGCTGGTAAAGGGTGAGCCGGATGCGTCCAGCTTCCCGTCCGGCGGTCTGCGCGCTACTTTTGAAGCAAGAGGTTATACGGCATGGGATCCTACTTCTCCCGCTTTTATTAAAGATGGAACCCTTTACATTCCTACCGCTTTCTGTTCTTACAGCGGCGAAGCACTGGATAAAAAAACTCCTCTGCTGCGTTCCATGGAAACTCTGAACACAGAGGCAGTCAGAATTCTGCAGCTGCTCGGAAACAAGGATGTTACAAGTGTTTCCACCACCATCGGTCCTGAGCAGGAGTATTTCCTGGTTGACAAAGCTCTGTATGAGCAGAGAAAAGATCTGATCTTTACCGGCAGAACTCTGTTCGGCGCAATGTCTCCCAAAGGTCAGGAAATGGAAGATCATTATTTCGGCGCATTAAAGCCCCGCGTATCCGCATACATGCATGATCTGGATGAAGAGCTCTGGAAGCTTGGCATCCCTGCAAAGACAAAGCATAACGAAGTTGCTCCTGCCCAGCATGAGTTAGCTCCGATTTTCGACACGGCAAACGTTGCCGTCGATCACAATCAGCTGACGATGGAAGTCATGAAAAAAGTTGCTGACAAACACGGTCTGGTATGCCTGCTCCATGAAAAACCCTTCGACGGTATCAATGGTTCCGGTAAACACAACAACTGGTCCATGATTACAAATACTGGTGTAAACCTGCTGGAGCCCGGACGTACTCCTGCTGAAAACGCACAGTTCCTGATTTTCCTGATGGCTGTCATCAAAGCGGTTGACGATTATGCAGATCTGCTGCGTATCTCCGTTGCCAGCGCAGGAAATGATCATCGTCTCGGTGCAAATGAGGCGCCTCCGGCTATTATCTCCATCTTCCTTGGAGATGAGCTGACTGCTGTTCTGGATTCCATTGAAAATGATACTTTCTTTGGCAAGCATCCTCTTGTTCAGATGGATACCGGCGCAACTGTACTGCCTCATTTCTTTAAGGATAATACCGACAGAAACAGAACCTCACCCTTTGCATTTACCGGCAATAAATTTGAATTCAGAAGCCTTGGCTCTTCCAGCTCTGTGGCAGGTCCAAACATCATTTTAAATACAGCTGTTGCAGAAGCACTGCGTCAGTTCTACGGAGAATTAAAGGCCTTCCCCGAAGATCAGATGGATGAAGCAGTTCGCGCTCTGGTAAAGAGAGCGATCCTGAAGCACAAAAAGGTTATCTTTAACGGCAACGGCTATTCTGACGAATGGGTTCAGGAAGCTGAAAAGCGCGGTCTGTACAACTTAAAGTCCACTCCTGATGCGCTTCCTTATTTCATTCACGAGAAGAATATCGACCTGTTTACCAGCCATCACATCTTCTCCAAAGAAGAGATCTTCTCCAGATATGAAATTTTGCTGGAGACCTACAGCAAAACCATCCATATCGAAGCAAAGACCATGGAGGATATGGTTCGCCGCGATTTCCTGCCTGCCCTGATGACCTATACAGACGAGGTTGCAGCATCGATCTCCGCGAAAAAAGCAGTTCTTGCAACACTGCCCTGCACCGCACAGGAGAAACTGCTGACCACACTTTCCGGCTATTACGAAGCCATTTTTACCGCGGAAGAAAAGCTGGAAGCAGATCTTGCAACAGCAGAAGGCATGAGCAATCAGCCTGCCCTGTCCCTGTTCTATCACGAGACAATCCTGCCTGATATGGATGCAGTCCGCAGCGCTGTAGATGCTGCAGAAACCTATATTCCTGACAGCATCCTGCCTTACCCGAACTACGAGAAGCTGCTGTTTTCCGTTTAAAACAGCCGGAAGGGACACTTTAAAATGAGTTTTTTTGATCCGGAACAAGAGGATAAACTGAAAGAGGAATGCGGCGTCTTCGGGATTTATAATCCCGATGGCAGCGCCGCTGCTCCTTCTATCTACTACGGGCTTTCTGCTCTGCAGCACCGCGGACAGGAAGCCTGCGGTATTGCCGTCTGTAACACAAATGGCCCGAAAGGAAATATCACCTGGCACAAAGACATGGGGCTTGTCAGCGAGGTGTTTCATGAAAAAAATCCCTGGATTCCCTGAAGGGAAATATCGGCATCGGGCACGTCCGCTACTCCACGACCGGCGCAAGCATCGTGGAAAATGCGCAGCCCCTCGTCTTGAACTATTTAAAAGGCACGCTTGCGCTTGCTCATAACGGCAACATCACAAATGCATCCGAGCTTCGTCAGTCTCTTCAGGAGGGCGGCGCTATTTTCCGCTCTACGACAGACTCCGAGGTCATCGCCTGCGATATCGCACGGGAAAGAACTCGCACCTCCTGTGTGGAAGATGCAATTTTACAGACTGCACGCAAATTAAAGGGCGGTTACGCTCTTGTCATCATCAGCCCCAGAAAACTGATCGGCGTCCGAGATCCGCTCGGTTTAAAACCATTATGTCTGGGCAAACGTGGTGACAGCTACATCCTTGCATCGGAAAGCTGCGCCCTGACAGCTGTAGACGCAGAATTTGTACGTGATATTCTTCCCGGCGAGATCGTTACCATTACCGAAAATGGGATCAAATCCGATTCCCGTCTCATCGAGGAAAGTAAAGCTGCACAGATTCCTCATGCACATTGTATTTTCGAATACATCTATTTTGCCCGTCTGGATTCCACGATGGACAATGTAAACATATATGATGCCAGAATCCGCGCCGGAAAAGCGCTTGCTGCTTCCTACCCGGTTGAGGCGGATCTTGTTACCGGAGTCCCGGATTCCGGTCTGGCTGCAGCAATGGGCTATGCGCAGGCCTGCGGTCTGCCATTCGCCCTTGCGTTTCACAAAAACAGCTATGTGGGAAGAACTTTCATCAAACCCACCCAAAAGGAGCGGGAGTCCGCTGTTCACCTGAAACTGAGCGTACTCTCCAGCGTCGTCAAAGGCAAACGTCTTGTCCTGATTGACGATTCTATCGTCCGCGGCACGACAATGGCCAGCCTGATCCGTATGTTAAAGGATGCCGGCGCAACGGAGGTGCATGTACGTATCAGCTCCCCTCCTTTTCTTTTCCCCTGTTACTACGGAACCGATGTTCCCAGCAACGATCAATTGATCGCGTCCTCCCACACTGCTGCCGAAATCTGCGCCTCTATCGGCGCAGACTCCCTCGGTTACATGAAGCTGGAGGACTTGAAGCAGATGACCGGGGATCTTCCACTTTGCAAAGCATGCTTTGACAGTCACTACCCTGTATAACTCTCCCCCTGACTGTCAAATGCATACTTTATATATCTGTACCGGAACTGCACCGGTATGGAAAATACCAGCCCGCAGAAATTCTGCGGGCTGGTGTTATGTACAATAAAAACGTCCCGTAAAAATTCTTTACTTATCAACAAAACGACAGTTTTTGAAAGCCTTCCTGTTGTGCTTCCAGCTCCGCAAACAGGTTCCAGACCCGTCTGGTACTTTTCCTTGCCTCTCTCTTTCTCGCCTGATTATAATACATTTTTTCTTTATTGCTTCTCTGCGGAAGCAAATGATAATCCTGTTCCATAATCTTTTTAGCACGGTCATGACCGGCAATATATTTCAGATATTTCGCAGGATGACTATTTTCTCCTGCATCCACCTGTCTGTGATACCTGGCTTTTTTTGCCTGCTCCATTGTCATCTTTTTCCCGCCAAACGGACAGTGGAACAGCTTGTAACACTGCTTCCGGTCAAAAAATACTATTTTCCATGCAGCCATATCCGTAAGTACATATAAAATATCTCCGTCATACTCAATACTCATATGATGCTCTTTTGCCTGACGCTCAATATTCCACGCAGCTTTCCGGTAAGCTTCCGGATAAGATGCTGTTCTCTCTTTTCCTACAAGCAAAGCTATTATCTTCTCAAGCTGCCCTGTCTCTTCTTTCCCATCATATCCGCTGCATTGTATCAGATTCGTCCGTCCTATCGTCTCATCCCAAATTTTCTTATACAGCCTGAAATGCTGCTTTGCTGGATCAAACCGGATTTCCCAACAATAATTTTTTCGCCTGGATTTTGATCTGATTTTCTTCCAGCTTCGCTAATCCGTCAATCTCTTCAAGAATCTTTTTCATCGCCGGTTTTCGTAGTCCCTGTACATTTTGCTGAGCTTACAGCAACATTTACAGGGAGATAATTTTCCAGCTGTTTTCTTCTGTAGCTCCACTAATGTCAGATATCCTTCCTTGATACGATTCAAATACTGACATCCCGGTCTGTGATATATTTTTTTTTGACTTACTGCTCATCTGCACGATCATACTCATCTTCTCTCTTTCTGTCCCTGTCTGGAACAATTCCAGCATAACAGATAATGTGTCCAAAAAACGGACTTGCTCTTTGGATTTTCAAGTTTATAAATTTTTCATTTTTTTCCTTGACACGTTCTTAGCACGGTGCTATACTGCCAACATAGCAAAGGTGCTACGACAAAACGTCGCAGCACCTTTTTTTTTTTTATCCGACAACCCAACTCGATTTCGCATGCGGTCGGATAAACATATTCCGGATCTCGGGCAAACCGGATTGTCTGAGATCCACCTGAAACGATGCAATGGGGCTTCGAAAGGAAGAAAATCCCTGGCATCGTTTTTTTATACCACAATATGAGGAGGAAATGTTCCTCTGCTCCTGCAGAGAGCAACCCACGCAAGCGTGGGTGGGCATTTCCCTCCGGGAAACGAGGAGGAACTATTATGACAGAAGAAATCTTAAGCGTTTTAAACGGCGAAGTATTCGGTGTCTGGTTTCTGATCGGCGCTGCGCTGGTATTCTGGATGCAGGCCGGATTCGCAATGGTGGAAACCGGCTTTACAAGAGCAAAGAATGCCGGCAATATCCTGATGAAGAACCTGATGGACTTCTGTATCGGTACCGTTGTTTTCATTCTGATCGGCTTCAGCCTTCTGCTTGGGGAAGACATGGTCGGCATCATCGGGAAACCCGGATTTGACATTTTTACCGATTATGCAAATTTTGACTGGTCAAACTTCGTATTCAACCTTGTGTTCTGTGCAACAACCGCTACCATCGTATCCGGTGCAATGGCAGAACGTACAAAGTTCATTTCCTACTGTGTGTACTCCGGAGTCATTTCCGCAGTCATTTATCCGATTGAAGCACACTGGACATGGGGCGGCGGCTGGCTTTCCCAGATCGGCTTCCATGATTTCGCAGGTTCCAACTGCATCCACATGGTCGGCGGTATTTCCGCTCTGATCGGTGCAGCAATGCTTGGTCCCCGTATCGGAAAGTTTGTAAAGGATAAGGCAGGCAAAGTAACAAAGGTAAACGCATTCCCCGGACATAACCTTCCGATCGGTGCACTGGGCGTTTTCATTCTGTGGCTTGGCTGGTACGGTTTCAACGGTGCTGCTGCAACCTCCGTTGAAGAGCTCGGCTCCATCTTTGTTACTACAACCATCGCTCCCGCCATTGCAACCGTTGTTACCATGATCCTGACCTGGGTAAAATATGGCAAACCTGATGTTTCGATGTGCTTAAATGCTTCCCTTGCCGGTCTGGTTGCCATTACCGCAGGCTGTGATGTTGTAGATGCTTTTGGTTCCATCGTGATCGGCGCAGTTGCCGGTGTTCTGGTTGTCTTTGGCGTATGGTTTCTGGATTACAAGCTCCATGTGGATGATCCTGTCGGAGCAGTTGCAGTACACTGCTTAAACGGTATCTGGGGCACAGTTGCAGTCGGATTTTTCGCTACTCCTTCCGCTCCTGCCTTTGCAAGAGGCTTCGGTGATGGTGTAAGCTTCGGCGCAAACCAGATCGCAGGTGCAGGTCTCTTCTACGGCGGCGGCTTCAAGCAGCTTGGTTTACAGCTTCTTGGCATGTTCGCTACCATCGCATGGACTGCTGTAACCATCACAATTACATTTATTATTATCAAAAAGATTTTCGGTCTTCGTGTTTCCGAAGAAGAGGAAATTATTGGTCTTGATGCAAAAGAACATGGTCTTCCATCCGCATATGCCGGCTTCTCCATCATGGATATCTCCAACACCATGACAATGGATGTCAACGAAAACACCGATCTCGGTGTTTCGGATTACGACAAGGCTTCCGAGTTCCAGAAGGATGCAGCTGTCAAGGTTGTGGAAGCTCCGATCACCGCTTCTGCAAGCGGCATTTACAAGGTTGTCATCATTGCAAAGCTGTCTCGCTTCGAAGCACTGAAGACTGCATTAAACGACCTTGGTGTAACCGGTATGACCATGACACAGGTAATGGGCTGCGGCATCCAGAAGGGTGCAGGCGAAATGTATCGTGGTGCAGAAATCGATGCAACCCTGCTGCCTAAGGTAAAGATCGAGGTTGTCGTCAGCAAGATCCCTGTTGATTCCGTCATTGCAACTGCAAAGAAGGTACTCTTTACCGGTCACATCGGCGATGGCAAGATTTTTGTATACAATGTTGACAGAGTCGTAAAGGTTCGCACCGGCGAAGAAAATACCGCTGCACTGCAGGATGTAGAATGATAACACAGCAAAACAATCCATAAACACGGCAGCATGTCGTATAAAAAATCCCGGACTCCTGTTCCAAACACAGGAGTCCGGGATTTTTATTCATGACAACAGCATGCTCGCAGAGCATGCATTCTATTGTTTCATCATCCATCTCGTAACTATAAGACTCCAGAAAATCACATTCCTTTTCCCCCTTTCTGACATTTTCTACACAGACTTTTCCCTTCTCCTATGCTATAGTCAGCGTAAATAGCCTTTAACGCTCTTGGGGGAATATCACAATCCGGGGAAAACACCGCACGCTGCGATCTGTTTTCCCTATAAAAAGGAGGACTTACCAATGACAAAAGAATATCCCTGGATGCTCGGCCCTTTTGAAAAGGCTGCCGAAGCCAATCCCTGTCTGGTTCCCAATGCAGCATCCCGCTTTTTCTGCCCGATACAGGAAAAGGAACTCGGCTGGGAAGCAAAGGATGTATTTAATCCTGCCGCCGTCGTAAAGGATGACCGAGTTTACCTGCTTTACCGCGCAGAAGAAGATCACGAGGGAAAATATGCAGGAACCTCTCGCATCGGTCTGGCAGTCAGCGACGACGGGCCAGTGCATTTTACCACCATGCCGGAGCCTGTCCTGTATCCCGAAAAGGACGAATTTTCCGTCTATGAATGGGAGGGCGGCTGCGAGGATCCCCGTATTGTAGAAACAAAGGACGGAAGATATTTTCTCTACTATACTTCCTATAACGGAAAGGTTGCACTGCTCTGCTGCGCAGAAAGCACCGATCTCGTCCACTGGAAAAAGCACGGACCGATCTTCAAGGATGCAATGAATGGGAAATATAAAAACCTCTGGTCAAAATCCGGCGCAGTTGTCTGCAGGCAGGAGGGTGACCACTTTTATCCGGTCAAGCTCAAAGAAACCTACTGGATGTACTGGGGAGAAAGTGACATTTATGCTGCCACCTCCGATGATCTGATCCACTGGACACCGGTGGAATTTCTTGCAGATGGTGCAGACCCGTCCCATTCCTTCAGCCAGCACGATTCCCGCTGCAAGGATAACGATGAAGTTGCAAGAGTCCTGCTTCCCATCATCCGCCCCAGAGTCGGCAACTATGATGAATTTCTGTGCGAGCCGGGCCCTCAGGCAATCCTGACAGATGCCGGTATCGTTTTAATCTACAACGGCAAGGGTAACAACCCGGAACGTCTCGGGGACATGACACTATGTATCAGGGCGGTCAGCTCCTGATCGATCCCGAAAATCCGACCTGTCTGATCGCACGCACCACCCGTCCCTTCATCAGCCCGTCTGAATCCTTTGAGCTGGAAGGACAGGTCATGCCGACCTGCTTTTTGGAGGGTCTTGTCAGCTTCCACGGACGCTATTACATGTACTACGGCACTGCGGACTCCAAGGTAGCCGTTGCATCTGCGCCGCAGAAGTAACAGGGACGTTTGTAGAATATCAACAATAGAATGCACGCTCTGCGAGCATTCTATTGTCATGAATAAAAAGCGCTGCGCAACCGAAGTTTTTCTCATACTTCGGCTGCACAGCGCTTTCTGCTTTCCTCCCATATCAAATTTTTCTGCAGAATCACAAGCAATACCTCGCTGCAGCTCGATCCGTGTATTCGCTTTCCCAGCCTGTATCCTTTGCCCGCAGCGTCGGCTTACAGCAACTGCTCATAGAATCCCACGATTTCTTTTGCAATCTCCACATCCCGCAGCACATGCCCTGTTTCGATCGAATGATTTCCTCCTGCATAAGCGTGATGCTCGATTCCATGCTTCCTGCAAAAATCTGCCAGCAGTTCCGGCTCCATCCACTGATCCGCTGTGCCGGAAAAGACGATCTGGGACGAACCCATTTTTGTGCCGTTTTTTGCTTCGGTCAGATATTTAAGCGTCGGCTCAATCGGCGTGAGGAAAAGGTTGACGATCTGCACACATCCGCCTGTTTCTGCCAATCTTCGGGTCAGGAAGCCCGCCGCCACGGTTCCTACACTTTTTGAAACAAACGCAATTTGATCATATTTTTCCCAATCCACATGTTCCGCCCATGCTTCTGCGCAGGCGCAAACTGTTTTTGGCAGTCTCTTTTAAATTATCAAACGGATGCTCCGGCATCCGTCTATATTCCAGTTCCAGAACTTCGTAGCCCTTTTCCTGTCCCATCCGTTTCGCATAATATAACAGCGGACGTACGGTTGAATAGCCGACGCCAGGAAACAGCACCAGTAATTTTTTTCATTTTCTTTTCACCTGCCCGATCGTGTCCCGATACCAGACGCTAAACCGCTTTTCCACATCTTCCATTCCTGCAAAGGAGCAATCCGGCGCGGTCTTTAACTGCTTCCAGCCATCCCCGAGTTCTTCCGCCATCAGCTCCCTAAACTCCCAGGAAAGCATCGCGTCATCAATCTCAAAAATCTGTCCGCGTTCTTCTTCGCTCAAAACCCGTCCCGGAATAAAAAATGCCCACAGACGATCCTGAAGCAGCGCTTCCACTTTTAGATAATAGTCCAGGTCTTTTTTTACCGGTCTGGTCACATCCGACAGATATGCCTCACTCGCATCGTGTAAAAGACAGCCAAGCTGCACCCTTGCCGAATATCCGCGTGCCTTCGCCTCCTCCGCACATGCGATGCTGTGCTGCGCCACGGAATAAAAATGTTTCATGTGTCCGTTGCCGCGGCACAAAAGCGACAGCGCATGGGAAATATCCGTTAAATCAAATAACCCCGGCTCCGGTTGTATCGGGTCAAAATGTTTTCCGGTGTAGGTTGTAATGTAGCTCATTTGTCACTTCTCCTCATACTGTACAATGCTGTATCCCCATCTTACCATAATCCACCCCCTGCATCAAGCGACGCGATCTCCCCCCCGATTGTTCTCATTTGTCCACGGCATTTGGATTTTTCATACACCAAAAACAATCTTATTCTATATATCAAAAAACTTGACATTTTTCTTCGAATTATATATACTGAACAATATGTTTGTCGGATCTTCGATCTTTTCTACCTGAAAAATAATCGACAGGCATAAGATAAGATATGTAGAGAAGCAACGGCGCTTTTATCCACAGACAGGATAACTGCGCCTCTTTTTATGGCACAAGGAGGAAAAAATCATGTGTGGAATTGCAGGTTATATCGGAAAACAGCAGGCGGCCCCCATCATTTTGGATGGGCTTTCCAAGCTGGAATACCGAGGCTATGACTCTGCCGGAATCGCTGTTTTTGATGGTCAAAAAAATCCATATGGAAAAAGCAGTCGGCAGGCTTCGCGTTCTGGATGAAAAAATAAACCACGGCACATTGCTGCCCGGTTTTTGCGGCATCGGACACACCCGCTGGGCGACACATGGCTGTCCCTCTGACACAAATGCCCATCCCCATATGAACGAGGAGCATACCATTGCTGTCGTCCACAACGGCATCATCGAAAACTATGAAAAGCTCAAGCAGCGTCTGGAAAAGAAAGGCTATCGGTTTGTATCTGAAACAGATACGGAGGTGCTTGCACACATGCTGACTGAATATTACCGCGGCGATCCGGTCGAAGCGATTGAAAAGGTCATGCACCGCGTAGAGGGCTCCTATGCTCTCGGTATCATGTTTTTAGATCATCCGCATCACATCTACGCCGCCCGCAAGGACAGCCCGCTGATCGTTGGCATAAACGATACCGGAAAATTCATTGCCTCCGACGTTCCCGCCATCCTGCAGTATACCCGGACAGTTTATTATGTGGAAAATGAAGAAATCGTCTGCCTTTCCAATGAGCACACGCGCTTCTGCAATATTGACGGCGAACCCCTTGAAAAACAGCCCGTCACCATCGACTGGGATATCCACGCTGCCGAAAAAGGTGGCTACGAACACTTTATGCTCAAGGAAATCCACGAGCAGCCAAAGGCTGTCCGTGACACGATTTCTCCCCGTATTCACGAGAATGAAATCGATCTGGGCGAAATCGGTATGACCGACGAGGAGATTAAAAATCTCCGGAAAATATCCATCGTTGCCTGCGGCTCTGCCTATCATACCGGTGCAGCCGGAAAATACGTGATCGAAGAGCTGGCCCGCATTCCGGTTGAAACCGATCTTGCCAGCGAATTTCGCTATCGAAATCCGATCTATCAGGAAAACTCCCTCGTCATCATTGTCAGCCAAAGCGGTGAAACCGCCGATTCCCTTGCTGCTCTCCGTGACGCAAAGGCCCATGGCTGCAAGGTTCTTTCCATTGTCAATGTTGTCGGCAGTTCCATCGCCCGCGAATCTGATGCGGTGCTCTACACCTGGGCAGGTCCTGAAATCTCCGTTGCAACAACAAAAGCCTACAGCTGCCAGCTTACGGTGTTTTATCTGCTTGCCTTAAAATTTGCCCAAATCCGTTCCGCCATTACACCGGATACCTTCCAGACCTTACTGACTGCCCTAAAGCAGCTGCCTGACCAGATGGAAGGACTTCTTTCTCAGAAAGAAAAAAATTCAGTTCTTTGCAAACCACTACCTTGCGACAGAGCACATCTTCTTCATGGGACGGGGTATCGATTATGCGACTTCCATGGAAGGCTCCCTGAAGCTAAAGGAAATTTCCTATATCCACTCCGAAGCCTACGCTGCCGGAGAATTAAAGCATGGCACAATTTCCCTGATGGAGGAAGGTACCCTCGTGGTTGCCCTGGCTACTCAGGATGCCCTTTATCCGAAAACAGTCAGCAACATGATCGAGGTAAAAACTCGCGGTGCCTTCGTGATGGCACTGAGCACCAAAAAGCATCCGGACATCGAAAAATATGCCGACTACGTCCTCTATATCCCGGAAACCCAAAACCTGTTTGCCGGATCCCTTGCCATCATCCCGCTGCAGCTCTTTGCCTACTACGTTTCTCTCGGACGCGGTCTGGATGTCGATAAGCCCAGAAACCTCGCAAAATCTGTAACAGTGGAATGAAACGTCTATAGAATAAAAATCCTGCCTCACAGAATTTCCTGCCTGCGACGGGACACGCGGTTGCCTCGGCAACCATCTATTCCGCCGCCGAGGCGCAGGATCCTCGCGGACTTTTTATCGTATGGAAACAGTTTCCTATACGATCAAAAAAATCCTGCTTCACAGAAAAAAAGCTGTCACCCGGCAAACGATTGCCGGCGTGACAGCCATCTTTCACAATTTATTTCAATAATTCTCCAACGATACGGTTTACAAGGCTTCCATCCGCTCTGCCCTTTACTCTGGGCATCAGCTCTTTCATCACCTTGCCTTTGTCCCTTGCGGAAGGCTCTGCGATACCGAGCTCATTCAAAACAGCCTGAATCGTATTTTTGATCTCGTCCTCTGACATTTCTTCCGGTGCGAACTCGGAATACACCGCCAGACGCTTGCTGCACTGCTCTTTGATGTCCTCTCTGTCTGCAGGCGCGAGCTCCATCGTCTCTTTGGTCTGCTTGATTTCCTTTTTGACAACCTCAAATTCTTCTGCCTCTGTCAGATCTTCTCTTTTGTCAATCTGCTTGTTTTTCAGGGCGGACAGCAGCATGGATAAGGACTCCTTACGCTCCTTATCATGTTCCTTCATTGCTGTTACCATAGCAGCTCTTACAGTGTCAATCATACTCATCTCGAAAATCCTCCTTATGCCGCCTTGGGCACTGCCTGGTTTATCCGTTCCAGACGTCGCTCGTTTTTTTCTGTCTGCTACAAGTATAGCACAAAATGGAAAAAGTTGCACGTCAGATTATCCAGTGATTGAAATCCATCCGCCAATTGATTATCTGAATGATCACTGGTTCAAACAGGCGTGCTGCCTTGGGCTGCCTCCGGTTCCGGAAACAATCACTCCAGAATCTCCCTGCAGAAATAGCAGGTATAGCGGTTCGGTTTATAGCGCTCCGAAATCAGATTCTCTGCACCGCAATAGTTGCACTTGACAACCCGGTTTCCCTTCGGAATGCTGTCCCACTCATAATACCGCACGCCGACCATACGTCCGCCGGTTTCCTGATGGAGACGCGCCTGTTCCTCGCGCTTTTCCTGCGCATGATTCCCTGGCATCCTCCTTCGCTTTCCGTTCCAGATACGCCGTTGTGGAAGTAGAAGACGATGAGCTGCCGTCAGAGCCAACTGTGCTGTTGCCCAAACGGGATGAACTGCTGCCTGCCCCTGATCCGGTTGCGGTCTTTTGAAATGCCATTGCGCTTTCATAAGCGGATTTTTTTGCTCTGCCGGCCGCTGTGGAATAAGTGCTTCCCGTGCGTGTTGCAGCAGAGCCAGGTGTATTGCTGCCCTGTGTTTGTTTCGGATCGTTCTGCCCTGTAGCCTTCTGTTTGTTTTTACAATCCGCATAATAAACCAAATCATAAAAATAAAAAATATCAAACTGCTCATGCTCTTCTCTCCTTTTCTCCGCTATAGGCAATGATCAAAAGCTCTACGCTCATCCGATCGTTCATCTGCCCGGTTTTGACTGCCTCCTCCGTTTCCACGCAGGCGGTCAGCGCTTCCTTTAACTCTTCCCACATAAAACGTGCGCTCTGGAGATACATATTTGCGCACCACAAAGCTGCGAAGTCCCGTTTTTTCCGCGATCTGCTTTTCATCCAGACCTTTTCGTTTCAGCTGCCGAACCTGCATCAGCAGATTGAACTGCCGTGCGATCAGGAACAGAATCCGCATTGGCGGCTCCTTCAACGTCAGCAGGTCATAATATAAATCCAGCGCCTGCTTCTGTCTGCGCATTGCAATCGCCTCGACCATATCGAAAATCTGATTGCCAATCTGCCTCGTGCACACCGCCTCAATGTCTGCCGCCGTAATCACATCCCGTCCCATCGTATAACAGAACAGCTTTTCCAGCTCCCGGCTGATATTTTCCATATCCGAACCGACCCGCTGCTGGAAAAAACTGAAGATCGTTCTGTGTGATCCGTTTGCCTTCTTTTTTCAGCTGAATCAAAATCCACTTCTGCAGTGTCGCCTCATTCTGCCGTGCAAACTCCACAACGCGCCCGGTATCCCTGACAGCCTTATACAGCCGTCCGCGCTTATCCACTTCGGTTTCCACAAACACAAAGCAGACGCTCGGCGCAGGGGCTTTGAAATACTCTGCGAGATCCTCTGTCGCCTTTTTGAACAGACCGCTGTTTTCTACGACGATCACCCGCCGCTCCGCGAAAAAGGGCAGCGTCTCCGCCAGATCGATCAGCTGCGCTGTCTCGACACCCTTTCCCTCAAAATAGTGGTAGTTCATCGTGTCCCCGTCCGGAATCAGCGCCTTTTTTCAATTTGTCCCGATATTGCAGTCTCAGGTAGGTTTCTTCTCCGTAAAGCAGATAAACCCGTGCAAAGCTGCCGTTTTTGATATCCTCCAGTAGCTGCTGCAACCTAACAACCTCCTGTTCTTTCTCAAAGTCGGGGACAAAAGGTCTTTCTCCCACCTATGAGCAAGCTCCTGCAGGTTTAGGCCTTTTGATCCTGACATTATTCTATATTACCATAGCACTTTTTTGCATTCTCTACAACATATTGACCGGAATTATCAAAAAGGGGCTGTGAAAAAATATAGCCTATAAAAAAAAGGACCAAGGATTCATAATGACTCCAAGGTCCTTCTTTTTGTGTTAAAATTAATCTGCAATGAAAAAAATAACACGTACTTATTCTAACCCAAAACAGGCAGTTTTGCCAATACTAATTCAAGATTATCTGGACATTTGTGATCCGGTGCTGACATTTGATCGATTTATGGGAGAAATCGATTTGGAGAAATACCTGAAGGAAATCCCGAAACATGAGGTGGGAAGACTTCGGTATAACCCGGTCAGTATGCTGAAAACAATCCTGTTCGGATTTATGACAAATGGATATGTCTCTCTTCGTGAGCTGGAAGACAGCTGCAAAGTGAATCTAAGGTTCATGTATCTGATGGATCATGAAGTCCCATCCTATCGGACTTTTGGATATTTTATCAATGAGATACTCAGCGATTCTATTGAGAAACTATTCTGTGATATCAATCAAAAAATTTTTGAAGAAAGAACATACGGACCTGCAACATTTATATATTGACGGTTCTAAGTTTGAAGCCAACGCAAACAAGTATTCCTGGGTATGGAAGAAGGCGACTGAAAAATCCAGATACCGCCTGTTTGAGAAGATCACTTCCCTGTTTCAGGAAATTAATCTTGAGCTTCAATACACGGGGATAAAGTTCAGTATTAATACGGAATACTCGCCAGAATACTTAAAGGAAGCCGCATCGAAATACGCAGAAATCTGGCAGTTGAATGAAACAACGTTTGTCGCTGGTAAAGGACATCGAAAGTCAGTCCAGCAGCGCCATTATGAAAAACTTAAGGAATATCTGTCAAAGCTGAATGAATATGTAGAAAAGATCCAAATCTGTGGAGATGGACGCAATAGCTATTCCAAGACTGATCATTCTGCTACTTTCATGCGAATCAAAAAGGACTATATGGGAAATGACCAGCTGCTCCCGGCGTATAATGTCCAGGTCGGTGTGGCGGATGAGTATATAGCGGTTGTTGATGTGAACCAATACCGTTGAGATATGGACTGTTTCATCCCCCTCATGAATAAGTTCCATGATATTTATGGATTCTACCCCAAATATCCGGTAGCGGATGCCGGTTACGGCTCGTATAATAACTATATTTTCTGTGAACAGAATGGGCTGGAAAAATATATGAAATTCCCAATGTTTAAGAAAGAAACCACTGACAAAAACTATCATGAAGACCCATTCCGGGCAGTTAATTTCAAGATCGACGGAGATGGAAAAATGTGGTGCCCTAACGGAAAGGGATTTCATTTGCAGTACCGTAAGGCAATAAAAGAAAACGCGTATGGACGGGAAGAGGAAATCTATCAGTGCGAAGACTGCAGTGGATGTCCTTATGCGGAAAAATGTAAAAAGGGAGAAGGAAACCGTACCGTGCGTGTCAATCAGGAACTAACAAAGATGCATCAGGAAGTGATTCAAAACCTTGAGAGTATCCAGGGTGGCGCTGCTTAGAATGAACCGTTCCATCCAGGTAGAAGGTACTTTTGGTATTATAAAAAATGACCGCTGGTATAAACGGATTGTGCGAAGAGGGATAAAATCCGTTCAACTTGAAGTATACCTTGTTTCACTGGGACACAATCTTTATAAATTCCACAACAAACAGATGAAAATAAAATCAGTTGCATAGATTTGAAAATCAACAAATTTATGGGGTAAGGGGGAAATGCGCTTTTAGAGAGTACTTCGTTTATAATTTTTTAGTCTAAAAGAGCGTGTAAAAAATGATTTCTCGGGAGTATCCCAAAGTTTGTGTAAACCTCCAAACTGATGTAAGATAAAATTACTCAGTTTGGAGGTTATTTTTATGGCAAGAAGAAAAAAGACAGCCCACAAAAAGCAGCAATGAGAGAAATGATGCGGGATTATCTGAAAAATAATGATATCAGCATCAAAGACGGCACCGATGTAAATGGCATCATGCGTGACATGATGTCTGTCCTATTTTGGAAGGTGCTTTGGACGAGGAACTGGATGAAGAATTAGGATATTCCAAGTATGATTATCGTAACAAAGAAACAGACAACAGCAGAAACGGTCATTCCAGCAAAACCATGCACACCAGTTATGGAGATATGGATGTGGCGATCCAAAGGGATCGTAACGGTGATTACGAACCACAGCTGATTAAAAAATATCAAAATACCGTAACTCAGGACATGGAAGAAAAAAATACTTTCCATGTATGCCAAAGGAATGACCACCGGAGATATTGAATCCCACATGCGTGAATTATACGATATTGATATTTCTGATAGCACAATCAGCCGGATCACAGACAAAATCCTGCCGATTGTAAAAAGAATGGCAGGAACGTCCTCTGGAAGAAGTGTATGCTGTAGTATTTATGGATGCGATCCACTATCATGTCCGCAGCGAAGGACGTATCGTAAAACGTGCGGTTTACATTGCTCTTGGTATCGACATGAGCGGAAAAAAAAAGATGTCCTTCCACTGGAATGTATGTTGGAGAGAACGAAAGTGCGAAGTTCTGGCTTTCTATCATGAATGGATTAAAAAACTGAGGCGTTGAGGATATCCTGATCGCATGCGTTGATTGTTTAAATGGATTTCCACAGGCAATCGAAGCTGTTTATCCAAAAACAGAGATTCAGCAGTGTATCATCCATCAGATCCGTAATTCAACAAAGTTTGTTTCATACAAAGACATCAAAAAACTGATGGCTGATCTGAAGCTTGTATATGCAGCTCCAACGGAAGAAACAGCTTTAAATAAGTTAGAATTGTTCAAAGATAAATGGGATTCCAAGTACCCGAAAATCTATAAATCCTGGAATGATAACTGGGCAACTCTGTCCACTTATTTCAAATATCCAGAGGCAGTAAGACGCCTGATTTACACCACAAATGCCATTGAAGGCTTCAACCGTCAGCTCCGGAAAGTGACCAAAAGCAAAACGGTTTTTCCGTCGGATGACAGCCTTTTGAAAATGCTGTATTTGGCAACCATGGATATCACGAAAAAATGGACCGGTCACAGGCAGGACTGGAGACAGATCCATTCCCAGCTAGAAATTTATTTTGAAGAACGTCTGGCAGGACGGAACCTGTAAAACAGTCAATTTTAGGCAGGTTTTATTGACATGCCTAAAAACTACTGTATAATGCAGATATGGGCAGAATCCGGAAAATCGGCTCTGCCCATTTGTAACTATTCACAAATCTTATATCAGTTTTTTAACGTTTACACAAAACTTGAAACGGTCTCGATTTCTCGTTTTTTTCACACGCCCTTTTTCTTTTTACATAATCTTCTTTATTTTCCCATCCTTACCATAATATGCCCCATTAGTACCCGGAAAACTTTCTATCAATGCCTGCAAAATCTGTGGTTCGTCCGCAAAAACTGTCATCAAACAGAAAAAAAATCCCTCTGCTACAGCTGTTATCATAATTTGTGTTTTCATAACGCTTTTATACGTTTCTGGCGCATCTTTAATCTGGCGCCATCCTTCCAAAGATTCCCTTGCTTTAATAAACGCACTATTCCTGCTTGTAGCCCTTCTGTCTTTATCATCCTTTTGTATCGGTATATTTCCCAATCCAACCATTTCATATGTATTTTTCGCCTTTTCACAGCAAATCCCAGTTGGATCTAACGCACTCAATATATCTTCATTTACCTTTGGAATCCCATTCGTATAGGAAAAAGCCACCGCTGTATTATCAGAATCTGGCCATAAATACTCCCCCACATTTTGTGGTGTTATCTTTGCTGCTTTTCTGGTATTACAATATTTACATCCTAAAAGCAAATTGCTCCATGCCGTCCAGTCTCCGCCATTCTTTCTGGAAATTTTATGCTCTACTTCCGGAACATGTTTAATTGACATTTCGCAATAAGAACAATATAAACCAATTTTCTTTTCCAAATACGGTATTGCATCCTGATACTCGTCTATTTCTTTATAAGGCGATCCGCCCTTATCTTATTGCCCTCATTTTTTTTAACCTTCCATGCTTTCTCCGTATATTGCTGGTGAACCCATGCCATATATGCCGGATTTTCGCTGTACTCAGCTTCCAGTTCAGCTAATCGTTTTCCCAACTTCTCAATTTCATCCTGTGTCTTTGCCTCTTTGAGCGCAGAAAAATACTCTCGTGAGGCTTCATATATTTTCCGTTTTTTTTTCACTATATTGAGGCAGTACCACGCCCATAATATCTTCCGCAATATCTTCAATCCCCTCACCCGAATATTCACTATCTAACGGCTGATCCAAAGTAACCAGTTCCCCGTCTTCAAGAGACTGAATAATAAACGGCGAATGTGTCGCACAGATAAATTGAATCCTTGGGAACTGTTCCTTCAAGATTCTTATAATGCGCTTCTGCCAGGTCGGATGCAAACTTAAATCAACCTCATCGATCAAAACAACTCCCGGTGTCTTTTTAAGAGCATCCCCTTTCAAATACGGATTCAAAATACACATCCTAGTTGCAATATCAAGAATAATCTTTATCACATTCCGATAACCATCACTAAGCATTCGGAATGGAAGAATTGTTCCTTCTGCTGTCTTAAGGGCAATCATATCATCCTCATATTTGGTCGAAAATATAATCTCTTCCCCTGGCTGCAGTTCTTCGCTAAATGCCTCATTTACTGCTTCTAAAATCGCCTGATATGCCGGAAACAGTATTCCACCATTTTCTTCCATCGAAACTGCTTTTAGTGTATCCAAATATCGAAATGCAATATCCAGTCCATGCTGCGCATCCAGACAATGGTTATAGGCATCCGTCCTGCTGAATACCCCCTTTTTGTCGCTTTTTTTTATTTCCATCTTTCCATAAACGTGCTGTACTAAGATAAAGTACCAATGGAAGAACAACTTCAATATCTGAATGATCTGCTTTTGATATTGCTTCTTCCCACGCTATTACTGTCGGCTGCATCGGATTTGAACCGCCAAATTTTGTTCTGGCATCTTCTTTCAGGATTACACGCTGAAATTCTATCGTTTTATCCTGCTCCCCCCCATTTTGCTATACAGCTGATTTTACAAGGATATTGAGAGATCGTCCCCGTGGTAAAAATCGTACTGTCTTCAGAAATCTGTGCTTTCTGCCGCACATCTGCCGATTTTATATTGTATACAAACCGGGACGGAACGTATGTTTTATAGGCTGCCAGATATGCTCCCAGCATTACATTTGCAGCTTCTAATACGGTCGTTTTTCCAGACCCGTTCTTTCCAGCAAAAACGTTCATTCTGGGATTTAACGTAAATTTTTCATTTTCAAATCTTCTGTAATTCAAAAGAGCCAATTCCTGATTTTTAAATTCACACATAGCCTTTGCTGCCTTTCAATCACTCTTTTTTTTATAGTATCAACTATAACATTCTCTGTAGATGATTGTCAATTTTCCCTGATTGACATCTTTTCGAAAAAAAATCAATTGATTTTCGACTATTTTGAAGTAGATGGATAAAAATTTTTATCATACAAATTTTTTGTAATATCTATGCATCTACTTTATCAAACTAATTAGCGAAAGAATAAGTGCCAGCACCGCAACATTAACCCCTAAATGATTTGCTGCTTCTTCAACATCATCTTGAAATGACTCATCAAAACACAAAATCATAATAATAATTATATCAAATTATATATGTCTTTTTAACTATCTTTTTATATCTTCTCAAATGTCCGCAAAGCCTTATTTTATCGGCTCTACGGGCATTTTGCTTTTGTGGTAAATCTCACATACCTAGGTCTATCTTCTTATATTTTCGCTATCAATCGTGGTTAAAATCGTGGTAAATACTTCTTATGCGATTAGACGCTGAACCTCTGATTTTGCGGTATCTATGGACGCATGAGCGTACCAGTTCATTGTGATACTGATGTTTGAATGTCCCATGATATACTGTAAATCTTTCGGGTTCATGTTCTTGCTTGCCAGTCTTGTGCAGAACGTATGGCGTAGCGTATGCGGTGTGATATGTGGCAAAGGGTTGTCCATGTGGTGCTTGTTGTATTTCTTTACCATGCGGACAAATAAGGCATTGTAATCAATGGCAACTTTTGGCTTGCCTTTGGGATTGACAAATAAGAAGTTGCCCCGTCCGTCTATCACAAATGGTTCTGCCTTTGGACGTTTCTTCATAACCCGTTGAAATGCCTGTATCGTTTCTTTGCTTAATGGCACTTGCCTAGTTCCGCTCTTTGTCTTAGGCGTTTCAATGTAATAGCCCTGTTCCTTGCTCTTTAGTAACTGGTGGTCGATAATCACAACCTCATTCTTGAAATCAATATCGGCTACTGTCAGTCCGCACAGTTCCGAAATACGAAGTCCTGTCTTTAACAGTATCAGTACATCATCGTAATACTTATGATACACGTTGTCCGTCTTGATGAATGAGAGTAGGGCTTGTTCCTGTTCCTCTGTCAATGCGACTTTCTCTTTGGTATCATTTTCTATGACTTCACTTAACTTGAAATCAAAAGGGTTTTTCCTTACACAATCGTCTTGTATGGCGATATAGAATGACGCTTTTAACGAGCGTTTATGGTTGTTAATGGTGTTATAGGAAAAGCCTTTGTCTTTCATGCGTAACGCCCATTCCTTAGCGTCAGAGGGTTTTATCGTATCAATGCTCCTAGCACCTAACTTGTCCTCTTTCAATAACCGCATGAGCTGTTCCCGTTGTTTCTGTGTGCTTTTCTTCACGTTTGCCCTCTGTGCGTTCTGTTTGGCGTAGAGTTGGCAAAGCGTCATTTTCTTGCCTGTGCTGTCGATACCGTCCTCAATATCCCGTCTTATCTGCTGTTCCAGTTCACGAAGTGAGGGCTTTTCCCGTTTTCCCTTTGGTGTCGGGTCTGTGGGTGTCAATCTCCAAGCATACACATATTTTGTGTTTCCAAATGCGTCCACATATTTATATAAGTATTTCCCGTCTGTTCGTTGGCTCTCTCTCCAGTATGCAGGATACGTCCTTTGCTATCCGTCTTTTTTTTTTTTCATGGTGTCTGCTCCTTTCCTTGTTGGAAAGAGCCTTGATATGACTTGTGTTCATCATAACACATACAAGGCTCATTTGCATTAGATAGCGTCCAATTTGTCAATAACCTGTTCAAACTGTCGGCGTTTAATCTGTATGCGGTTGCCATTCATAATGAGCCAGCCAGCGTCCTTGTTTTCCTCTGCCAAGCGTCTTAACTTGTTTTCTCCGATACGGAAATACTTTGACGCTTCTTCAATGGTAAGGGTGTATTTTTCCCATACGGGAATATCGTTGTTATTCATCAGATACCCCCTTTCCCATGTTTCGTGTCATACTGGATATAGGGGATAAGGTCGGTGCGGTTTATCCTCTGTAAATGGGCGGTCAGTTTACTGGAAAGGGAAGTGCTGTATCTTGCCTTATCAAGCATAGTTCCCACCCGTTCCAGTCCACCTAATGCGTCATGTTCTTCCAAGAAATAAAAACTTTTGACAGCGGAAATCACACCACCCTCTGTGAGCCATTGCTGTGTTTCCTCAAGGGAATTTTGCTGTTTTGGTACTTGCAGTTTCAAGACTTCCACAGCCCCTAAAAAGCGTTCCCAAAACCGACACGTTTTCCATCTGCTTTTATTACTTTCATTTCTGTTTGGCACGACAAAGCGTAGGTTGTTTGCCAATAACCCGAAAGCCAGTTTCCCAAGTTCCAGCGGTCTGTCTTTGAATGTCATGGCAAAGACATGAGCCTTATCATCACGCAGTTGCATTTCTGTCCGTTTCCAACTGCCGACTTCATTAAGCGTCTTATTATGTTTTGAACATACTTCCTTATCCTTGTCATAAAAGCGGTAGGACAATCCCGATTTACCAGCACCGATATAAACAGTCTTTGCGGTGTCGAAATCATCAAACTTGCTTTCATCAAAGTGGTAGCCCTCACTATTCGAGATAAATTCCTCTTTTTCGCATTTCTTCTTTATCTGCTCTATGGTAAAGAATGGCTTTTCGTTCTTATCATCAATGGCAATATCAAGCCTTGTGAAATGGAAATTATCCAGTCCGTATCTTCGCTCACAATGTTTGAACATATCCCCAAAGGTATAATTCCTACTGTCGAGAATACGGAAAATATCATCACAACCTCTGCCGGTCATAACAAGATAACAGCCTAACCCTTGTGGGTTGTCCTCTGTTTTCCTTGCGTTCCCCGATACATAAATATCTCCAATCTGCCAGCGTGCTTGATAAGTCTTGAATTTAATGCTTGCCGGATAGACATTGAAAATATCAGTCGGTAAACCTAAAATGTGCATGATGACATCTTCTGCGGTTGCGGTTTCAAATACAATGCTGATGTAATCAATCTTAACGGATAAATTTTCGTGTGTTGCGATACTTCATTACTCCTTTCGTATGCCCCGATTTTTTTGCGGGGTATAAATTGCATTTTTTTCCTTTATTTATCCTCACAGTTTCTAGGTACTATGACATGTATACGCAGGGCGGTGTTACATATACGCCCTTTTACGAACGCCTAAAGGCGTTCCCTTTCTTCCTGTGTCTGCCCCGTTCTTAACGCTCACGAGCCTTGTAAGGCTCGTGGCTAAACGGAACAGCCCCAGTCAGAAACCTTATTTTCGGTCTGATAGTCCATGCTTATTCATGCTATCAAAGTGAAAATATATATTTTATATGCTTACTCAAGCGTGTAATTGACCCTAGCGTGCTTAATCACTCTGTCTAATACGATAATAACTCCATTAGAATTACTTGTCAAGAAGTTTTTGTTGACTTTTAGATATAGATTAAGTATGATATGCTTATAAATACCAAGAAAAGCAACGAAAGGAGCGGTTATACTAAGTTATGGAGCATTATGAAAAGAAAATCAGTTTCTTAGGAGAAAACATACAGACCATAAGAAAACACAGAGGAATGAAACAACAGGAACTTGCGGACAAAATCGGTATCAATATGCAGAGCCTTTCCAAGATTGAACGTGGCGTGAATTATCCTACCTTTGATACGTTAGAGAAGATAATGGACGTGCTGGGTGTAACGCCCAATGAATTATTGTCGGGAGAATGGAAGTATATTGACCACACCGAGCCCTATATCATGGATATTATCAAACGGGAACAAGACTTCAATGTTTCCTTAGATTACCTGTCTGAAAATGAATTTTTCGATGATGAAAAAGAATGCACATTTTACAAGGCATATAAACTCATACAGTATATCCATAACTACATTACCAATGAGGTTACGGAGTTGGAAGAACTTATGGAAATCAAGCAGTTGATACAGCGTCAAAAACTGGAACGCATGATAAAAGTGCATAAGGAAATGCGAGGGTTAGACCGATACAGAGAACAGCCCAAAGAGTATAAATACCATGACCCTTATGATGATTGGATATTTCGTCAGCTTGCGGATATAGACAACAGAAACAACATTCCCAACACTTCTCCACAAGTAGACTTCAATGAAGGAGACTATGAAGATTATCTAAAGGCGAAATGGAACAGAGGTCTTTAATTTCCTCTTGCATGGAAGATACAGCAAACAAAAAGCCCAGTAAAGAGTGCAAAGCACCACCAATGGTGGCAAGGCTCTTGACAGGGCTTTTTCTTTTCTGTTGTGGGGTAATCAAGAGGAAGAAAGAAAAAGTGTGCATTTTTGTTCCATAAATGCTAAGGGTATGCTGATTTTTATTGTGGCGGATATATGGAACTGTTATAATATGGATATGAAGAAAGCGACAAATTTGAAAGTGTTAATAATTTTCAAACAGCCTCATTGCATGGAAATAAGAAACAGACTATCCTTAAAGTAGGAGGTGGCACAAATGGCAAATGAAGATAAAAAAAGATTTTAATGCTATGTTGCATGATAGTAAGGATATGCCAAAATTTCAAATCATTACAGACCAGAAAAGTATTGAGAAATATGGTGGAAATAAAATGTATTTTGCTCCGCCAATTGACTATGACAAAGTAATGAAAAAAGTCCCGTATGGTAAAGTGATTACTGTTGGGACAATACGAGAATACTTTGCGGAGTTGAGTGGTGCAGATTTTACAGAACCGATTACAGCAGGAATTTTTGTTTCTATTGTAGCATGGGCGAGTTATCAGCGTTCCGAAGATGAAACACCTTATTGGAGAACATTAAAAGCAAACGGAGAACTAAATGCTAAATATCCAAATGGTATTGAAGCACAAAAAGAAAAATTAGAAGCAGAGGGACACACCATTATTCAAAAAGGGCGTAAAAATATACGATACTATGTAAAGGACTATGAAAATTCTCTTTTTGATTTGAAATAGGCAAATTCTATTTCACAATTTCATATCTCTATACACAAAGCAGTTAGTCTTAGGATTGACTGCTTTTTTCATACCTAAATTTCAGATTGGAGTGATGAAATGGTGTTTGTTAGAGCTGTTCACTAAGATTATCGGTGCATAAAATTTTATTGTGGTGCAGATATGAAAATGATATAATGTGGATATGAAGAAACGGACAAACTAGAATTTGGAGTGAAACAGAATGATTATAATAATCGAAACCGTAATTTTATGTATCGCGTTTTTTTCTAATATGTTTTTGTGGGAACAGGTACAGATAACAAAAATTTAAAAAGCTATTCATCTTATCCAGATGAAGTGCAAAATCGAATAAAGAGTATTGCAGAATATCAAGGAAAATTTAAGGAAAGCAATAAAGTGGTTACATTTAGCCAAAATAATTCATATATATATATGTTGACAACAAGCTGCTTTTGTATATAATATTATATAAAAGGGGGGGAATGTTTATGTTACATAGCATGCGTATTCGATAAGCATTGAAATCAAAAAAAAAGATTTTTCCCATTTTCAATATGGGCTTTTTTGTCATGCTTATTTTGCGTATGCTATACAACAAAACTAACGACGTATAGACATAGTATAAAAACTATGCCTTAATTTTGTTGTAGTATTAATCGAGTAGGAGGCGGTGACTAACCGCCGTCCTCTCACAGCACCGTACGTACCGTTCGGTATACGGCGCTTTCAATAGTTGACGTGCACAGACTGATAGGCTGTGGCTAAATCATAAAAAGCCACTGTTTATCAGTCTTTCTTTTTTTGTCATGGCCTTCTTGACTGTCGTCAGATTGGCACAATACCAGTGTCCCCTTCGACAGTTTGCCGCCATGTTCGCATAGTATTCATGGATTCCCATTTTTATCAGATTTCTCTTCTTTGTTCTGGGCAATTTCCATTGTTTCCATATACACATACGTATTCTGTGATAAAGCCATCCGTTGATGTCATCTATGTTGTTCTTCATACTTGCGATTCCGTAGTAGTTAAGCCATCCCCTCGCATACACCTTGATTTTCTCAAGGCTTGGCTTGATTGACTGACATCGCTTACGGGAAGATAACTCCTTCAGTCTAGACTCTTAAACTTCTTCCATGACTTTGGATGAACTCTGACATAAATGCCTTTTCCGTTCCTTCCCAATGCAAAGCCAAGGAATTTAAAATTTCGGATCGCAAACACGCTGACCGTACGGCTCTTTTCTCGGTTGACTGTAAGTTTCAGCCTCTCCTCAAGATATTTTGTACTGCTTTCCAAGAGTCTCTCTGAAGCCCGCTTGCTCTTTGCAAGGAGCACGATGTCATCTGCATATCTTATGCATGGAACACCTCTTTTCAGGAATTCCTGGTCGAACTCATTGAGGTAGACATTTGCCAGCAATGGTGATAGATTTCCGCCTTGTGGTGAGCCTTCCTCTGTGTCAATGACCACTCCATTTTCCATTACACCGCTTTTCAGATAGCGCTTTATCAACTGTACTACACGTTCATCTTTTACATTCTTTCGGAGAAGATTGATGAGAATTTCGTGATTAAGAGTGTCGAAGTACTTTGACAGGTCAAGGACTACCGCAAATGTATAGCCTTGTTCTGCGTACTTCTTAACCTTAAGTATTGCATCTTTTGCACTTCTGTTCGGACGATAGCCATAGCTGCCTTCTGCAAACAGCGGTTCATAGATTGGCACTAACTGTTGGGTTATTGCCTGTTGAAGTGTGCGGTCTATCACTGTTGGTATGCCAAGCTTTCTCACACCACCATCTGGTTTGGGAATCTCAACTCGTCTTACTGGAGACGGAGTATACTTTCCACGATAAATGCGGTCAGTTATCTCTTGTTGATGTTCCTTTAAATATGGAAGAGCCTCTTCAATGGTCATGCCATCAATTCCCGGTGCTCCCTTGTTTGCCTTAACTCTCTTATACGCTCTGTTAAAGTTGTCTTTATACAGTATCGCTTCCAAAAGTCTCGGCTGTGCACTGTCTCTTTTCTTTCCATATCCGATTGAATGACCTAGACGCTTTCACATACCCTTCATGTTCCGCATTATCTCTTTGCGAACAGCCATTGTTTTCAATGTTTTTCTGCCATAGGCGGTCATTCCTCCTTTCTCGGTCATACTCAAGACTCCTACTGATTCGGTCCTTCACCTCGAACGGAACTTGTTCCGTTTGGCTACTATGGCCTCTGCTGACTTCTGTGCGTTCAGCATTGCTTTATGCAATGGTTACCTCTTTCAAGGCGTACCACACAGACCTCCCCTAGGTACCACACGTTTCTTCCTCTCCATCCATCTGCCTCATTTATCATGCATGATTCCGTGTAGTTATTGGGCTTCAACTTGAATAGCAGTCTTACCCTCATGCATGACCTCATATGAGATTCCTGTTCGTCAGACCAGAGATTTGCCCGTGGGTTAGTAGGTTCCCCACATCCAGCTTCCTTCAGATTCCATCTCACGATGGACACCCTTGCTTTCGGCTATATCCTTCCCACTACCGGGCGGATTCGGGACTTTAACCCGTTAGAAACGTACGCCGCTAGGCGCACTATGTATAAATGCAGGTCAATGCTCATGTTGAGAATTGACCTGCATTTTTTGCGCAAAAGGAGAAATATTATGCTTGAAAAATATTGGATAAAATGTCCAATTTGTAACGGAAAGACGAGGGTTCAAGTATTTTATAATACGGTATTAAGAAATTTTCCTCTTTTCTGCCCTAAATGTAAATTAACACATATCGTTGATGTTGAAAAATTAGAAATCATAATCAAAAACTCTGAAAAACAAACTTTTTAATTTTGAAAAGGAAGGATATTTAAATGAAACACTTACCTAAAAGTACACCTACGGAAATATTGAATGACCCATACGGATTTACTTACAAAGAAATGTCGGAAGTGATTGGAGAGGATAAAGCAAGAGCCTTATATACGGAATTGTATAAACAGCCATTTCACAAAGAAAATCTATCAATATCAACAAAAAAAAAGTCTATAAAAGTAGCGATACTGAAAAGTATGTTTATGAATTGAAAGACAACAGGTATATCGAAACGGTTTTTATTAAACGGCGAGATGGTGGGACTGTTTGCGTAAGTACGCAAGTTGGTTGTTCTGTTGGCTGTATTTTTTGTGAGTCCGGACGCAATGGTTTCGTTCGTAATCTAACACCATCTGAAATTGTGCAGCAGGTCATATTGATACGTCAAAAAAGTAAATCGTATCGTTTTTATGGGAATGGGAGAACCTTTATTCAATTACGACAACTTGATTGCAGCAATCCATATTCTTCGAGATAGAAATGGACTTAACTTTCCAACCGACGGCATTACCGTATCAACAGTTGGTCCAGTTAATCAATTAAAAAAATTGCGCGAAGAACATCTAAAAATTCAGTTGACAATATCTTTACATGCAGCAACACAGGCTGCGAGAAACTGTATCATTCCTCATATGCACATGTACGCTATTGAAGATGTTGTTAAGCAAGCATTGTCCTATTCTCAAAGGCATAATCGAAAAGTGGTATTTGCGTATTTGCTTTTTACCAGGTATAAATGACCGTTCCTCAGATATAAGGGCAACTTGCAAAATGGTTTAAGGGCAAAAATGTTATGATTAACGTGCTGCAATACAACCCGACGAGTAATTCAAAAATTAGAGCACCACAAAAACAAGAAATGGTTGCGTTCAAACATCAATTAGAGCAAACAGGACTTGAAGTTACCATGAGAGTTTCTCATGGTAGAGAGATTAAAGCAGCTTGTGGACAGTTAGCTAATACATATAATAAAGCCAAAAAACAACAGAAAAAACAACAAAATAATTTAATTAAAAGAGCCAGACGCACAGACGCAGAGCCGATAATATGCAGTTTGAAATACTGCTGTTATCGGCTCTTTTTGATTTTAATTTGTGCCCCTAATAACCATATTGGAGCAAAATCAGAACTGTTGCTTGTCGTTCTTTGATTTCCGCAGCAGCTTTGAAAAATCAAAGCCGCCGTTTCTTTTTATCTTCTAATGAAATGACGCGGTATCACTGTTAAAAGCGGCGGCTAAAGGAGGTAGCCGCCATGAAGCAAATACCCTATCGACAAAATCCGACAGTTATTGACTTATCAAAAAAAGCCCGCCCACCACCGGGGGAAACTACGCTTATATATATGAACTGTCTAATCATCTAAATACTGCTTACAATACCTATGCGCCTGTCCGGGCTTTTCGGACGGGCGCATTTTGCTGCTCAAAAAATTTTTTTGAAGAAATTTATATCCAATTTTCTGTTATTTCTGTTCGTACTATTTATATTAGGGTTGTTTATCAAAGAAAATGGCTTCACACATAATTTTCTTTGTTTAAGTATTATAGGACAGGGATTGAATATCTTTGACTTATTTATTGTAGACCTTTTATGGTGGCGGAATACAAAGCGTGTTCGTTTAAGAAAAATGCCAGAAAAGGAATTGTATCAAAATCCGAAAAAGCATATAGAAGCGTTTATCAGAGCCTTTATTATGTATCTGCTAATTGCTCTGATAGACGGATATATATTGACACTTTTATAGGAATAGATATAAGTAAATCCCAGTTTGACAACTTCATATCCATACACACAAAGCAGTTAGTCTTAGGATTGACTGCTTTTTTAAAAAGACACCATTTAGGTGTAATGATGTCTTTTGGGTGTTATTTTATAGGTCATATCAAGGCTCATTCAATCGTGGTAAATTCGTGGTAAAATGAGTTTTTTCTATACTTCAAAATACTTGAAAGTATAGTGTTTATGCGGATAATCGAAAATTAGATATAAAATTTATTATAATCAGCGTTGCAATTGTTATCAAAAAACCAACTATATCATCAATTTTTCCGCTTATAAAAGCCATACAAATAGAATATAATAGCGACAGAACTATTATCATCAATACCATATAAAAAAATTATATTGAGAGTTTTATATAGGAGTTCCCTTTTTTTACTATGTTTTCTCTTGTTTTCATTCTCCCTCTCTTTCTCTATTTTTATTGCCTCTGCAATTGTTTCCTCTAATTTACTATAATCCAATTTCATCTCTTCTTGAAAAACTATTTTCTGTTCTTTGTAATTTTTTATTATTTTTTCTATATTCTTTTCTTTTTTTCCCCATATTTTCCCCTTTTTAACTCTAAATGTACTTCAATCATCCAGCTCCATCTTGATAACTACTATTTCTTTTAGCCGCTCTCAGTATCACCCTTTTCCATATATCTCAAACTTTCAATTCTTGTTTTGAAAACATGAACTTGTTAGCCTGCCTATATAAAAAAGAGTTGCACATTTATTACCATGTACAACTCCTTTACATTTTTCAAAAATGATATTTACTTTAAAGTCAATCTATCTTCCGATTTCTGCTAATCTATGTCCCAGTCATCCTCATGATGCTTTAATGCACCACTGGCGCTAAACACATAAAATAGAACTGAACCATCTTTTCGTATACGTCCTTCCATATAAATATATGGCATAACATAAATCATCGAATTACCAAAAGTTTCTTCTGATATTTTTTCAAGTTTCTCTGTCGTCTCCGCATCCCAAAGGTTCCGACATCCATGAAAACTCTTGAACATTTCCTCTTTCGTCCTTATCCCAATCTGGATTATCCTTCAAATTCCATGTTTCAGAAATATACTCCCACAGTTTTTTTTTAAATCCGTTCCTTCTGAAAATTCCATGGTAACCATTTCCAAACCCATTGGATTTCCTTTTGGTGTTGACGTGGTCAAAAAATGAAGGCTAACCTCCGCTTCTCCTTCTCCAATCATCCATGTTCCAGGTAACTGGTATACTTCCAGTTGTTCTGAATTTTCTGATATAGTAGGAGATATATCTAAAAGGTTTATTCCTAATAATTTACCAGCCTCCTTAACGCTGCTACCAAAAAAGAGATAAATCTTCTATTTGAGGAAATGTATTGGTTTTTTGTCCACATCCAGATAAAAGCAAAATCATACATAAAAGAATAATAATTCTATTAAAAATTTTTACCCTCATTTTACTTTCTTTCTCCCCAATTTATTTTGCATACGGATCAATCTGAAGGGACACCTACAATTACAGATAAAGACTTACCATTCGATAAAGAAACATCCGACTGTGCTACTAACCCTCCTGCAAGAGGCTCTGGACTTGAATGGTAGAAATTTGCGCTTCCGGGAATCGTAAAACTTTGATTTGATGCCGTGCTGGCGGTAAAAGGCACAGACTTAAATTCATTTCCACGCTGATGATTATACCGCGTGCTTCCATTTCCCGGATATACACTACCTGTCCTTAAAATAGTAGTGGTTACCTTATCAACCCTAAATAGTGGCATATCGAATACACTATCCAGCCTCATTGTTGTATAAAGTGAGCACACTAATGTTACTCCATAATTAGACACCTGCTTATCCTTATTTACCGGAGAATCTGCCCTCGCGATTTGAGCTGCAGACACATTTTTTACCGGACTTATCAACCATGCCCAAACCTGTAACACAGTACTCTTTTTCAATCGTACCATCATCATATTCTGTAATACTTAATAACTGTTTCACAGTTATTTCTTCATTTTCGCTTTGATTTCTTACTTTAGGAGTTTTTTGATATTCTTCAATCCCCATCTGTAACAGCTGATTCACATCTGTAATTTCATCATACTCTACATGCCTTACAACTTTAGAGGGTTCTGCCGCATATACCGAAAAATCTACCTTGTTCAAAATCAATAATCCTAGAGCCAAACACCCCAAATACTTAATAATATTTTTCATAGAGACCTCCTTCATCACAATTCTTCTGTTTTCTAAGTACTACTAAAAAAAATTCGTTGTGCATCGGATTCGCCTCCCTTTTCAAAATACCTTAAATTCTATTTCAATTTCTATTATTCATAAATTTATTACAAATTCAACATGTTATGCACGAAACGACATTTTCCCCTCATTTTTGGTCAAATTTAATACGAATGAATTTAAAAAGTGCAGAAACCCTTTCAAGTTTCTGACACTCTGACAAAGCATCTCACTCCCTATCAATTACCATTCCATTACAAAAATATGCATATTCCAACAATCAATCCTAACATCTCTGATTTTGGATCATTTCATCCCACGCATTTCTTCTAATCGCTTTTGTCAGTTCCTGCCTGATTTCCTCATTCGGCACAAATGCCGCCTCTGCATCCTCGTCATAGCCCAGATACCCAAGGTGGATCAGATACGTAAGCACATCATCTCTGTTTGCAAAACTTACCATATCATTCTGAAAAGAAGATACATCAATCTCTGCCCGACTTCCTCCCAACATCTCAATAATTGCTGTTTTCAAACCTTCAAAGTCCATATTAAGCAAAGGCACGATTGCCTCATAGGTGCCGGTTTCTGACCAATAACTTTTAAATTTTCCTTTTGTTACAAGGTTTACTACTGCAATCGGATTATAAATATGGCATTCCCCAAACAATACCCATCATACCATTTTTTTACTGTTCAAAATCCATCCGGTATTTTTCACAAAGTGTCTTTACCTCATCTTCTGTAAAACCTACAAATGAAACCAGCCTGCCGGCATCCAGCATCGTAAATTCATCAAAATTATTTAACGCCGACTGGGTTTTGATTTTTTTAATCGGTAAGATTCCTGTCAAATACGCAAGCTGGATGTATTTTGTCGGTTCCGATCCTTTAAACATTCCCCTTAAAAAATTAATATAAGCTTTTTGGACTTTGCCATTTGCCGACTCATCCCGAATCAGAACATCCCATTCATCAATGATTACAACAAATTTCTGACCGTTTTCTTCCCTGAGCCGCGAAAGCGCATCCGGTACTGTATTTACCTCTTCCGGCAAAACATCCGGATAACTCTCCCGCAATTCGACAAGCACGCTGTCCGTAATAAAGTTTATGACCTCATCAACGCTGTCCACTGTTGCCAGAAACCACTGGATATCCAGATGAATCACATCATACCGGTTAAGGTGTTCCAAAAAATCCGTACTTTTACCAATGTTTAATTTTTCAAACATTTCTCTAGAACTACAACCCCTGCTGTAATATGCCGTGAGCATGTCAGCCGTAATGGATCTTCCAAACCGTCTCGGACGGCTGTTGCAAATATACCCCTGCTTTGTCCCCATTACCCTGTTCGTATATTCTAACAGTCCTGTCTTATCAACATAAATTTCTGAATTTAACGCTACCTGAAACGCACTGTTATCCGGATTTAAGAATCTTCCCATCTGTTCAGCCCCTTCCTTACAGTTGTCATTCCTTCCCTTTCTATGCTCTCCCTGTTACCTGTAATTTTACCATCCACACTTGCAAATAGCAAGCTTACTCATACCCTTACCCGCAGCCCGTCCAGCCAGTCCGTATCAATCCCAACCAGATACCAGTCCGCTGCCTTTTCAATCCGGGTACGCACCCATCTTTTTCCTACCAGCACCTCCAGCCCTTCCCCGCAGTACAGGCCATGATAACATTCTTCCAAGCCGAAACGAATATTATAGCGCTCCTCTTCCCTGTCAAAATACAATGCTCCCCCTGTCTTTTCTCCATTCTGCTTTCCTCCGGTAAATCTCGATATTATACAAATCCTCCATATATGAAGTAAGTTCCTATTTCAGAAGACACATCCCTCTTCTCTCAAGTTGAATTTTCCCCCAAAATTTTTCACAGGAATAAAAAGGGCAGGTACAAACAATCCGTTTATATCTGCCCTGCCGCTGCCTTTTTCGACACCCGGGAATTTATTTATTTCTTAAATCTGAAACTGGTCTGTATAATAAAATCTTTCTTATCGTCCCTGAATATAGATACCATTACAATAAGTTAGATTCTAAAAAATTCAGGCTGCCTTTTCATCTGGCTCCAAAAGCCCCATTTCCTCAAATCTCTGATAGAGCCCCGCAAAATGCCCTTCCAGTTCCTTATTGAGCAGCCGGTACAGACTGCCAAAATTCTCCTTTCTCTGCTTTCTTCCTGTCTGTTCCCGTTCAAATGCCCGGATCCATGCCTCTGCCCGCGAAAACATGTGGAACAATGTCCGCATCCGTTAAAAAAGATTTCTGCAGCGCCATCCGAAACAAAACTATCCTTTTTTACAGTATGTCCCCCCCCCTGTTGCTGTTTTTCCCTTTGATTCCAATCCCGTTCTGGATCTGGACTGACCACGGATATGCCCGCTTTTTTCCAGCGCTGTCTGTTTCATACCTGCTGACCATAAGCTTTGTCACATTGGCATACCCTTCTTTTTTTTTTGCTTCCCCAAATATCTTCTGCCGGGACATGAAAAAAAGTCTGCACACCGCTGAATATTCTGGAATACAGGTATAGTGCCTCATCCGGGCTGATGTTTGCATACACACTGACAGACTTCTGACCAGTTCCTGCAGAATAATCCACCATCTGAAGACGGATCAGGGAATATCCTTCCTCATCCTCTTCCCCGGATGCATGGATGTGTGCCGGATAAGAAGCTCCCGCCGGTTTCAAGCTGTCTACCAGCTCCAAAAGTGCCTTATCTGTCTTATATACTGCGATCTGACGCGAAGTGATCCTGCTGTAATCGGTTTTTCCACCATTCTTTTCCAAGCCTTTCACCTACTTTCCCATATACTGCCGGATGATCCCCGCCATTGCCGCAGGTATCCGTTCCGTATCCGATATGTTCAAAAATCCTTTTCCATAAATCCGTCTAATCAGTTCCCTGTCTTCCCCGATTGCCGCTGCCATCACATGGATTCCTCTGTGCTCCAGCTTTTCTCTTTCCCGTCTGGTATCCGCTATCCCTGCTTCCCCCCGATACCCCTCCGCAAGAGGAAGCCCATCCGAAATAACAAATAAAAGCTTCTGTCCCTCAGCTCTTTTTCCAAGCCGCATCCCTGCGTATGCCAAAAGGCAGCCCCGTCTCTATTGTTCCATCTGGAACGGATTCCCGTAAGGCGAAAACAGTCCTTTTGATCCCATGCGTCAAATTCTGCATAGGAATACAGCTCAACACTCTCTTTTTTTTCTCGCCAATTCCTGTGGAATGACCAAGAATCAGCACGGGAATCCCGAGCCTTTGGCAAAAGCGGTATATCACACAGGCGGTATATCGCGCACTGCCAATCCGGTTATGGATATCCATGGATGCGGACTCATCGATCAATACCCCCACCGCCGCGTCCTGGTTGCCCGGAATATTCCGGCTCCTAAAAATCCTGCCATCCCTGCGGTAAATCTGGCTCCCACAGACTTTTTTCCCCTGTACCATCCCTTTCTGAAATCTTTCCTGTTCCTCCAAATGCGGGGCAATCAACCGTACCATTTTTTCTGCAGCTGCATCCACCTTCTTTTTCATTACTTCATATCGTGCAATCTGTTCCAATGTTGGCTCTGGTCTTATGATCCGCAGCCTATACCCGTTATGGATTTCTCCCAGATCCATCTTATCTGCGTTCTCTTTTAGTTCCCGCTCAAGCATTTCCTGTTCCATTTTTGTCACAATTTTTCCGATTTCGTCGCTAATCTCCTTTACGCTATCCTCCGCGGCTGCCTTTTCCTGCTGTTCCTCGCCCAGAACGGCAGCCGCACGTCTTCTTTTTTCTTCCCCTTCCTTTGTATCTGTGGCTGCGGACTCTTTCCATTTCCCAGCTCCATCGCCGCCTTCATATTCAGGGGGAATTTGTTCTGTATCTTCTTTTCCGCTCTCTTCCTGTTCAAAAGCCTCCTTTACAAACTCCCACAGAATCAGAAGCAGCCTGTTTGCCGCCCGGAAGCGCACATCTTCGTCTGCCGGGATTACCACTTCATCCAGCGTCTCCTTGCACCGCTCCAGCATTTCCATATAAATTCCGCCTGCGCGCTCCCAGTCATTTACTTTTTTTTGCTCCTCAGATACTGCAGGAGGACATTTTTCATGATGGAAAGGCTGTCCATCCCGTATTCCTGCATCTGCCGGATGCTTTCTGCCTGTTCCATGTCCCATCTTCCAAGGAACCGGATGGCTTTTTGTACAATCCCGCCATATTCCGCACACTGCCTTGCTTCGATATACATTGAAGATTATCTTCCAGAATGTTATGCAGATACAAAAGCGTTTCCCGGATCACTCTCAATTCCTTCTCCTTTTTCTGCTCCAGACATACCTGCAATTCCCCAAGTACCTGTTTTTCCTCTTCATTTTTTGGCTCTGGCAGTTCCGGATATAAGATTCCCTCCCGGATTCCGGAAGCATAAATCCTGCGCTTTTCAAAATTACTGAAATTGATGTGTCCGCATTCATGTGCTGCCACCCCGATCATGCCAAGCACTTTCTGCTCCCGGCTCCTCCGCCTGCGGCGGGTCGCGTAAGCGACATTCTTCCATTCCGCTGCAGTGCGATCCGCGTAGCGCGTTTATTATCGTATGGAAACGAAGTTTCCTATACGATAAAAAAAGGGCTGTCGCCCAGCAAAACTATTTGCTAATGCGACAGTCCTTTATTCATGACAATAGAATGCTCGCAGAGTGTGCATTCTATTGTTTTTCCTTTGCGGTGCAAGCCTTATCAGAATGCGCCGTGATCAACCAAGCTGAGCTGCAACCTCTGCTGCGAAGTCTTCTACCTTCTTCTCGATACCTTCACCGGTTTCGAAACGAACGAAGCCCTTTACAGTCAGGTTTGCATTGTTCTCTTTTGCTACCTGAGCCAGATACTGAGCAACGGTCTGTTTGCCGTCCTCTGCCTTTACGTATACCTGCTCTAACAGGCAAACTTCCTTCAGCTCTTTGTTCAGACGGCCACTTACTGCGCCCTCGATTACCTTTTCAGGCTTGCCAGCCATCTTAGGATCGTTCTGGATCTGAGCCATAAGGATCTCTTTCTCATGAGCCTTATACTCTTCAGAAACGTCAGCAGTGGAAACATACTTCGGAGACAGTGCAGCGATCTGCATTGCTACGTTGGTCAGTGCTTCTTTTACTGCATCGTTCTTTACATCGGTGTCAGCTTCTACTAAAACGCCGATACGTCCGCCGCCATGTGTATAGGAAACAACAAGGGGGAGCGGTAACCTTCTGGAATCTTCTGATCTTTAAGTTCTCACCGATTACTGCGATCTGCTCAACCAGAACTTCCTTTACAGTCTTGGAAGGTTCTTCATGCCATGCTTCATCCAGGAATGCTTCCAGCTCTGTATTGTCAGAATTTACTGCCTGCTCAGCAACTGCAGCTACGAAGTTCTGGAACTTCTCGTTCTTTGCAACAAAGTCTGTCTCAGAGTTTACTTCTACGACAGCAGCGGTGCCTTCATCTTTTTTACAGCAATGCGGCAGATACCTTCTGCAGCGATACGACCAGCCTTCTTCTCAGCCTTTGCCTGTCCGTTCTTTCTCAGGAATTCAACAGCAGCGTCCATGTCGCCTTCTGTTGCGGTCAGCGCCTTTTTGCAGTCCATCATACCAGCGCCGGTCATTTCTCTTAATTCTTTTACCATTGCGGCTGTAACAGCCATTTTACTTTCCTCCATATAAAATCAGTTTATTGGGTTCTATTGTCAAAAAAAGTATTTATGCCTCTTCTGCAGCAGCTACTTCTTCGATATCGGAAGCTTCGCCCTGTGCAACTGCTTCTTCGGTATAAACTTCTTCGCCCTGATTTGCTTCGATAACAGCGTCTGCCATCTTGGAAGTGATCAGTTTAACGGCTCTGATTGCATCGTCGTTACCAGGAATGATGTAATCCAGCTCTTCGGGATCGCAGTTGGTGTCGCCGATACCGATCAGTGTGATGCCCAGTGCATGAGCTTCCTGTACACAGATCTTTTTTCCTTCTTAGGGTCAACAACGAAGATTGCATCCGGGATTCTGGTCATGTTCTTGATACCGCCAAGGTTTTTCTCCAGCTTTTCCCATTCCTTCTTGATCTTAATAACTTCCTTCTTGGGAAGAACATCGAAGGTGCCGTCCTCGGACATGGTCTCGATTGCTTTCAGTCTCTCGATTCTGCTTCTGATGGTCTTGAAGTTGGTCAGCATACCGCCCAGCCATCTCTCGTTTACATAGTACATACCGCAGCGCTCAGCCTCGGTCTTAACAGCGTCCTGTGCCTGCTTCTTGGTACCTACGAACAGAATGGTGCCGCCCTGTGCTGCGATCTCAAATACTGCCTTGTAAGCTTCGTCCACTTTGCCTACAGACTTTCTGCAGGTCGATGATGTGGATACCGTTTCTCTCGGTGAAGATGTAAGGAGCCATTTTAGGGTTCCATCTTCTGGTCTGATGTCCGAAATGAACACCTGCTTCAAGTAACTGTTTCATAGAAATAACGCTCATTGTTCTTACCTCCATTGGTTTTTTCCTCTGTGCCTTTTTAGAAACATCCTGTAAAGCTCAATTCACAGGATCCACCATTTCCACCCGCCAGCCATCCAAAGCGTTAAAGGACACCGGTGACGGAACCAGACACATGTTTTATGGTCACAACATTAGGATTCTATCATAAATGCTGATGACTTGCAAGACTATTATTTACTTCTTTTCCTTCATTTTGCGGATTTCTCCATAGGCAAATTCGTTGCAGACCTTGATATAAGTGCCTTTCATGCCGGAGGAACGGGATTCGATGATTCCCGCGCTCTCAAATTTGCGCAGCGCGTTGACAATAACGGAACGGGTAATACCCGCCTGATCCGCGATTTTACTTGCGACCAGAATGCCTTCCGTCCCATGCAGCTCCTGAAAGATCAGGCTGATCGCTTCCAGTTCAGAATAGGATAAGGTTCCGAGTGCGGCGTGTACCACTGCGATTTTGCGGTCTTCCTCCGCACTCTCCTCGGTCACAGCCCGCAGCATTTCCAGCCCCACCACCGTGGAGCCGTATTCGCACAGGATGATATCGTCGATCGTATAGCTTTGCCCCCTGCGGTATAAAAACAGCGTGCCGAGGCGTTCCCCTGCGATCTCGATCGGTGTCACGATCGCGGAAAATTCTTCGTCCTCTTCGCCATCAAAGCCCAGCGTCGCAAGGCTTGCGTTTTCTTTGGTGGACAAAATTGAAAGCATTCTCTCATTCAGCAAGCGGATCAAAAAGCTTCCGACGTTGCAGCCGGAAAGCTCCCGGATTGCACCGCCGTCCTTGCCGGAAATGCCCAGTACTTTTCCTTTTCGGCTGATCACCAGCACGTTTGACTGCAGCGCATCCTGCATCACCTTGCAGATATCGTTAAAAACAACTTTGCTGGAATGGCTGTTATGCAGCAGCTTCCCGATCTTTCTTGTCTTATCCAGCAGCTGAATCCCGCTCATCTTTTCTGTTCCTCCACAAATTTATCCCTGGCCGTTTTCTTCTTTTTCCTTCTCTTTGACAAAACCGCAGCCCTCCTTCGAGCATACGAGTTTGTTGCCCTTTTCCAGAAGAATGGAGCCACAGACCGGGCACTTTTCATTGGAAGGCTTCTGCCATACCATGAAATCGCACTCCGGGTTGCCGATACAGCCATAGTATTTTCTGCCCTTTTTGGTCTTTTTCATGACAATATCCTTGCCACACTTGGGGCATGCTACGCCGATTTTTTCGTAATAAGGTTTGGTATTGCGGCATTCCGGAAAGCCCGGACATGCCAGGAATCTGCCGTGAGGTCCGTATTTGATGACCATGCGCCGTCCGCACAGTTCACAGACCTCATCTGATTCCTCGTCTCCCACCTTGACCTCTTCCAGTTCCTTCTCCGCGTTCTGCACAGCCTCCTCCAGATCGGGATAGAAATTGGAAACAATTGTCTTCCAGTCTACGGTTCCTTCGGAAACGCCGTCCAAAAGTGCTTCCATATTCGCTGTAAAGTTGACGTCCACAATTGTCGGGAACGCCTCCTTCATCATCTTATTGACAACCTCTCCCAGCTCCGTCACATACAGGTTCTTGTTTTCTTTAATGACATAATGACGTGCAAGGATCGTAGTGATCGTCGGTGCATAGGTACTGGGACGGCCGATACCCAGTTCTTCCAGCGTCCGGACAAGGGACGCTTCTGTATAATGTGCGGGAGGCTGGGTAAAATGCTGCTCCCCGTCAAATTCCTTTAAGGACAGCTTCGTATCCTTGTCGATGCTTTTTGCGAGGGTGCGGTTTTCTGCCTTATCCTCGTCGTCCATCGTGTATACACTCATGAAACCGTCAAAGATCACCTTGCTGGCCGCAACCGTAAAACGATGTCCGTTGCCGTCAATCTTCACAGAGGTTGTCTCGTACTTGGCAGGCGTCATGCGGCTTGCCATAAAGCGCTTCCAGATCAGCTGATAGAGACGAAATTGATCCCTGCTTAAGGATTCTTTGATTTCCAAAGGGGTCCGTGCAACATCCGTCGGACGGATCGCTTCGTGGGCATCCTGAATTTTCTGTCCGCCCTTTTTCACGGTGCCTTCTCCGGCATACTGTTCGCCGTATTTCTCAGTAATATAGCTGCGCGCCATGTTTTCCGCCTCTTCGGAAACACGCGTGGAATCGGTTCTTAGGTAGGTGATGATACCGACTGTACCATTTCCCTTGATATCTACCCCTTCGTACAGCTGCTGTGCCAGCCGCATGGTTTTCTGTGTGGAAAAATTCAGCACCTTACTGGCTTCCTGCTGCAGGGTAGAGGTGGTAAAGGGAAGGGGAGCCTTCTTAATGCGCTCGCCCTTTTTGACGTCGCTCACCTGAAACTCTGCCTTTTCGCAATCCTTTTTGACTGCTTCTACTTCCGCTGCGGTTTTTAGAATACGCTTGGTATCCTGCTCCCCGTAATATTTGGCTATCAGGGGTTTTCTTTCCCCCTGGAATCTGGAATGCTGCATCAAGGGTCCAGTATTCCTCCGGAATAAACGCATTGATCTCTTCTTCGCGATCACAGATAATGCGCAGGGCAACAGACTGCACACGTCCGGCAGAAAGTCCCCGCTTCACCTTTGCCCACAGAAGCGGGGAGATCCGATAGCCAACCATACGGTCCAGCATCCGGCGCGCCTGCTGCGCATCCACTAAATTCATATCGATTTCTCTCGCATGCTTTAACGATTCCTTCACTGCTGTCTTCGTGATCTCGTTAAAGGTAATACGGTACACCTTTTTACCGGAGAGCTTGAGCGCTTCCATCAGATGCCAGGAAATCGCCTCTCCCTCCCGGTCCGGGTCGGTTGCGAGATAGATTTTTTCTGCTTTTTTGACCTCTTTGCGGAGGTTCGCCAGGATGTCACCCTTGCCGCGGATCGTGATATACTTCGGTTCGTAATCATGCTCCACATCAATGCCGAACTGGCTCTTGGGAAAGTCACGCACATGCCCGTTACTGGCTGCTACCTCATAGTTCGCCCCCAAGAACTTCTTGATCGTTTTGACTTTGGCCGGTGACTCCACGATCACTAAATATTTTGCCATATTTGATATCCCCAATTTTCATTACTGCTATTACGCACATTTTTGGTCCTGTGCAGTGATCGTGAACCACTATACACCATATCATCCGTCATTGCAAGCAAAAGTTTTCCTGTAATATCGCCCCATTACGCTTCCTGCAGCGCCCTCCAGCTCCAGAAAAACAAGCTCCTGCATCAGCATCTGCACATTTATGAATATCTTCTGTCTCGCAAGGGTATCCGCAATTTCGTCCATGCTCTGCGGCATTGTATCCAGCGCCTGCCAGATGGTTTTGCGTAGAGGCGGCCAGGAGGATGAGGCGGTAGAGCTGAGAGCGTCTGTCACAGGGCACAGCATTTTGTCGGCAATCACACCGGCAGCCTTGGCAGCGTTCGGGCGTTCTGCCTGGGTTAAGGAAAACGCTTCGTCTCTACCTGCGTGCGGTACACTGCCCTGCAGTTCCTGCAGCAGCTGTGCCACACTCACCGCGATACCTGCGCCATTTCCGATCAATCGGTTGCAGCCTCGACTACAGGTATCCGTAATGCGTCCCGGCACAGCAAACACATCCTTTCCCTGCTCCAGCGCCATATCTACGGTGATCAGCGTTCCGCTCTTTTCACGCGCTTCGATAACGAGTACGAGATCCGAAAGTGCACTGATGATCCGGTTGCGCGGCGGAAACAGTCGCGAATGCGGCAGCGTCCCCGGCGGATATTCCGACAGGATACATCCGTTGTCCCACAGCCTTTCATACAGCGGCCTGTTCTCCTCCGGGTAGCAGATGTCCACACCGCAGCCCAGCACCGCAACCGAATATCCGCCTGCTGACAGCGCCGCCCGCTGCGCGATTCCATCCGCCCCCCGTGCCATGCCGCTGACAATTCCGATCCCCTCCTTCGCAAGTCCCCTGGCGAAATATTCCGCCATTTCTTTTCCATAGGAGGAACAGGCCCGCGCACCGACAATGGCTGCCATCTTTTTTCCCGGCTCCGGCAGCTTCCCGATCCTGTACAGCACCAGCGGTGGATCGGAAATTTCCTTCAACCGTTTTGGAAACGCTTCTTCCCACAAAAAATCGAAGGAAATTCCTTTTTTCTTCCACTGCTCCTCCTGTCGCTTTGCCAGTTCCAGATTTTCGGGCGCGTCCCAGTTTTTCAAAAGCGCCGCTTTTTTCTCCCCCAGCAGCTTCTGCAGACTTTCCGCCGGCAGCTTTCGGATTTCGGAAACGTCTCCTGCCTTTTCCAGAAGCTTTCGAATGCTGACAGCGCCGATCCCTTCCACCCGGCAAAGGGCAAGTGCCAGAGTGCGCTCCTGCTCCATTTGACTTTTACAATTCTGTTGTTTTTCTATTCTATGCTCCCTTCTGCCCGCGGCGCTTCACTCCCGCAGCACATTCTGATTTCGGAAAAAGAGCGCCTGTCCCAGATGCTCTACACCAATCCGGTCTTTTCCTTCCAGATCTGCAATCGTCCGCGCCACACGGATAACGCGGTGGCATCCCCGCATGGAAAGCCCCGCCTGCTCGCTGGCCTGTTCCAGAAACTCCTGTTCCTCAAGTCCCAACGGACAGTATTTTAAAATTTCCCCTGGACTCAACCGACCGTTTTCCCGCATTGCTGCGCCACGGCATCGCATCTGCTGCCGCTTTCTTGCCTCCAGCACCTGTTCCCGCATCCATTTGCTTCCGTTTTTGTCGCTATCTATATAGGAAGCTTCTCTTTTTTCCCACAGCTTTCGAATCGGCGTCTGTTTGATCTGACAGCATAAATCCATCCGGTCGAGAAGCGGTCCCGAAAGTCTCGCCAAATACCGACGCACCTCCCAGTCCTGACATCTGCAGCGGTTTCTGTCCGGATAATAGCCGCAGGGGCAGGGGTTCGTCGCTCCTAACAGCATAAAATCCGCCGGATACACAAAGTTTCCCCGGCTCCGGGCAAGAAAAAAATCTTTCCCTCTTCCATCGGCTGCCGCAGAACGTCCAGCGTCTGTCGCTTAAATTCCGCCATTTCATCCAAAAACAACACGCCCCGGTGCGCCAACGTCACCATTCCCGGTTTTGGGACAGCGCCGCCTCCGGTCATTGCATAAACAGATACCGTATGATGCGGGCTGACAAACGGTCGCTCCTGAATCAGCCTTCCATCCTCCAGCTGCCCTGCCGCGCTGTAGATTGCAGACACCTCCTGCTTTTCTTCCTCGCTCATGGGCGGCAGGATTCCCGGCAGGCACCTCGCAAGCATCGTCTTTCCGGTACCGGGCGGTCCTGCCAAAAGCAGATTATGGGCTCCGGCAGCTGCAATCATTGCAGCGCGCTTTGCTTCCTCCATTCCGCACAGCAATGCAAAGTCCGGCGTTTTCTTTTCTTTTTCCATCCTGCCTTTTGCCTGACTCTGCCATCTGTCTTCCGCGTCCCGCCGCATCCGTTCCTGTTCCTGCGCAGACGCGTTTACATACTCCATTGCTTCTTCCAGGCTGCAAACGCCCATGACCGGCAGTTTCCCAACCGCAAGCCCTTCTCCCAGATTTTCAAACGGAATCAAATAGCTTCGAAAAGCGCTCTGATTTGCCGCATGCAGCATCGCCAGTACGCCCCGAACCTGCTTAATTCGCGCATCCAGCCCGACCTCGCCCACCGCCCAGAGCTCCCTCAACCGCTCCGGCGGCACTTTCCCCTGCGCTGCAAGGATGACGAGTGCAGTCGGCAAATCGAACGACGTCCCGGATTTCACGATTCCTGCCGGAGAATAATTTACCGTAATCTTTTCCGCCGGAAGCGCTGCGTTGATGTGATGCAGGGAAACGCGCAGACGTTCCCGCGCCTCCCGCACTTCACTGTCTAAAAGTCCTACCATATCAAAACAGGGCAGTCCTTTTGAAATATCGACTTCCACCTGCGCAACATAGCTCTGCAGGCCATAAAGTCCGCCTGCATTGATCTGACAATACATCTTTCCCCTTTCCGTCCCGGGAAATTCAGCCAACCAGAAAAAGGGCAGATTTTTCCTCTGCCCTCCAACTATCATAACTGTTTTAACCATACCGCATGCCACAGCATGCTGTCAACCGTTTTTTGTGCATTCCGACTCACTGCTTTTTGCACTGCTGCTTTTCAAAAATCAGCCTTTCATCCCCACGCCGCATCCCGTAAGCGCAAGAGCGCTCGTTTTTCAATCCGGCTGACATAGCTTCGGGAAATCCCAGCCGTTTTCCTACACTTTCTGCGTAAGTTCCGTTCCTCCGGGCAGTCCGTACCGAAGATACAGCACCTCCTTTTCCCGTAGGCTGAGCACGTTTTCCATCAGCTCATAGAGCTTTTGGTTCAGCCGCTGTTTTTCCATCTCTTCCACAATGTCCGGCTGTTTTTGTTCCATCACGTCCAGGAGGTTGATCTCGTTGCCCTCCCGATCCGTTCCGATCGGCTCATATAACGATACTTCCCGCGATGTCTTTTTTTTACTGCGCAGCATCATCAGGAGCTCGTTGTCGATGCATCGGGCGGCGTAGGCTGCCAACGGCTGTTTTTCTGCGGGTCAAAGGTCTCCACCGCCTTGATCAGCCCGATTGTCCCGATTGAAATCAGGTCTTCCAGTTCTTCCTCGCTGCTGTATTTTTTTGCAATGTGCGCGACCAGCCTTAAATTCCGTTCAATCAGGAGCCGTTTCGCCTCGCTTTTTCTTCCGGCATCTTCTGCCTGCAATGCCTGTATGCAAAGGCTTTCCTCTTCCTTTGACAGAGGTTTCTGAAAGGTTTTCACTCCTAGCCCCCAGCCGTTGCCAACGCCCCGGCCTCCTGCAGTTTACTTTATTTTATGAAAACCCTTTTCGTCCCGTGCCTTTCCATCTGTCCCTATTTTTGAGCGGTGTGCTCGATTTTGGCGCACAGCAGCGGCTGTCTATCGACGCAGCCGTTTTTGACGCGCGGTATTCACGCGTCTTTGATCGGACAGTCTGCAAACAGCGCCGCCACTGCGGACTTGTATTCTGTCAGCTTCTGTGCCTTGCGGATTTTTTTGAGATATTTTTCGGAGCCCTCAAACAGCTGTCCCTGCCAGCCCCAGAGTTCCTTCATTTTAAATAGTACGTCCCGTTCTCCGGACAGCACCGCTGCGTAATCCTCCGCCAGCCGCCCATAGAAAATCGCGGATATCCGATACTCGCTTCGCAGCGTCCTCCCAGACTGTGCTTCCGTTTTCCAGACGCAGTTTCTCTGCAGCGTTTTTTTCTGCCAAATCAGCACTTCGGGCGCGCAGCCGCATCACCAGCGCCGGATCGATCAGCATTCCCCTGCCGAACATCAGGTCATCCGCACCGGATACTCCACCAAAAATCTCTCTGTATCGGAAACGCTGAATAAATCGCCGTTGTAGCAGACCGGAATGGTCCGTTCCACAGTTTCTTCATCTGCTGCAGCTGCGCTCAGCCTTTCTTTCGCCCGCACATAGGCTTCCCGGTGCACGTTTCCTTTATAAAACTCTTTCAGCACGCGGGGATGCACGATCAGCTTCTGAATCGGATACTGGGAAAAAATATCCAACAGGCGCTCAAATTCATCCGGGTTTTCCACGCCAATTCTCGTTTTGATCGAGATTTTCAGCGGGCTGTGTGCAAAAATTTCCTCCAGAAACGCATCCAGTGCGTCTGGGATCAGCCAAAAACCCGGCGCCTTTTTTCTTCGCCGTCACGGTAGCAGACGGACAGCCAAGATTTAAGTTCACTTCTTCGTAGCCCTGTTCTTTGAGCATCCCGGCAACCTTGCAAAAGCCTTCCGCCTGATTCGCCAGGATTTGCGGAACAACCGCGATGTTCTGATTGTGCTCTGCTGCAATGTCGTTCCACTCCCGCGTCGTGAAGCTTTTCCCTTTTTTCGGCGTGATGAACGGTGTGTAATAGCGATCCATCGACGGAAAGCACGCATGATGCGCATTCCGGTAAATATATCCTGTAATCCCCTCCAACGGGGCAAATTCATACTGCATGCGATTCTCCCGATCTTAATAATCCAGCAAAAACTCTGCCAGCGCATAGTTGCTGACGTCCACGCCATAATCCGTCAGGCGCAGATTTTTTTTCGATTCATCCAGACAAAGTAACTGTTCGGAAAACAGCTTATCCGCAGCGTCCTGATAAACGTCCCAGAAGCTTTTTCCAAACTGGTGTTCAAATGCTTGCAGTTCAATGCCTTTTGTCAGGCGCAGCCCCAGAAACATAAACTCTTCCATTCGTTCCGACACACGAAGCGTCTGCACCTCTTCCCGAAGGTTTGCAAAATCTCCCTGATTTTTGCCGCATTCCAGATAGTCCGATAAATCAGACGTCATCTTCCAGCGCATCGGGTCAATCAAAGACGACGCTCCAAGCCCGATCCCCAAATAATCCGTCCGGTTCCAGTAGCCGATGTTGTGGCGGCAGGCATACCCGTCCTTCGCATAATTCGAAATTTCATACCGATGGTAGCCATACTGTTCCAGAATTTCCCGCGTTCGGGCATACATCCGGCGTTCGTCCTCTTCCGACGGAAGCGGCAGCATTTCTTTCGGGCGCAGCGTCTGGTTTGCATCCTCACCATACCAGCTCCAGAATGGCGTACCTTCTTCGATGATCAGGCTGTAGGCCGACAGATGCTCCGGCGCAAGCTCTGCAGCTTTCATGAGTGTCTGCTCCCAGCTCTCCACCGTCTGCCCCGGCAGCGCAGACATCAGATCGACGTTGATGTTTTCAAACCCAGCCCTCCGCGCCTGCTTATAGTTTTGGACAAAGGTATCGAAATTGTGAATTCTGCCAAGCATGGCAAGCTCTTTGTCACACGCCGACTGCAGCCCCATGCTCAGCCGGTTGATTCCGGCACGCCGATATCCTGCGAGTTTTTCAAAATCCAGCGTGCCCGGGTTGCTTTCCAGCGTAATTTCTGCATCGTCCGCAACACAAAAATGCGCCCGGATCGCGTCCATCAGCCGTTCCATATCCATGACGCGCAAAAGGGACGGCGTACCGCCGCCCCAGAAAATCGTAGTGACTCTGCGCTCTTGATAAAACTGACTCTCCTGCACGATCTGTGAAAGGAGGGCATCGACGTATGCTTCCGGAACGTAACCATCCGCTGTAGAGCTATCTGCTGCCAGCGGTGCCGACAAAAAATCACAGTAGCGACATTTTTGCCTGCAGAACGGAATGTGCAGATATAATTCCAGATCTTTTTTCGGTGTCATAGGCTCAGTTCTCATCCAGCTTTAAGACGCTCATGAAAGCCTTCTGCGGGATTTCCACGTTGCCAACCTGACGCATCCGCTTCTTGCCTTCCTTCTGCTTTTCCAGAAGCTTTTTCTTACGGCTGATATCGCCGCCATAGCATTTTGCAAGCACGTCCTTGCGCATCGCCTTGACGGTTTCCCGGGCGATAATCTTGCCGCCGACTGCCGCCTGAATCGGAATTTCGAACAGATGGCGCGGGATTTCATCCTTTAACTTTTCGCACATTTTCCGACCACGCTCGTATGCGCTGTCCTTATGTACAATAAATGAAAGTGCATCCACTTCTTCCCGGTTAATCAAAATATCCAATTTTACAAGCTCTGACTGCTCATACCCCTTTAACTCATAGTCAAACGACGCATAACCCTTGGAACGGGACTTTAACGCATCGAAAAAGTCGTAAATGATTTCATTTAACGGCAGCTCGTATTTGAGCAATGCACGGGTTTCTTCCATATATTCCATGCCAAGATACTGACCTCGGCGCTCCTGGCACAGCTCCATAATGGAACCGATGTAGTCCGTCGTCACCATGATCTCTGCCGAAACCACAGGCTCTTCCATATATTCGATCATCGACGGGTCGGGCAGATTGGACGGATTGGTCAGCTCGATCACTTCCCCGTTGGTCTTATGCACCCGGTACACAACGCCCGGCGCCGTTGTCACCAGATCAAGGTTGTACTCTCTTTCCAGACGTTCCTGAATGATTTCCAGATGCAGCAGTCCCAGAAATCCGCAGCGGAATCCAAAGCCAAGGGCAATGGATGTCTCCGGCTCATAAAATAAGGACGCATCATTTAACTGCAGCTTTTCCAGCGCATCCCGCAGATCAGGATACTTCGCACCGTCTGCCGGATACAATCCACAGTACACCATCGGATTGACCTTTTTATAACCGGGAAGCGGTTTTGCACACGGATTGGCTGCATCTGTAATCGTATCGCCGACGCGGGTATCCTTGACATTTTTGATCGAAGCCGTCAGATAGCCAACCATTCCTGCAGACAGCCCGTCCTCGCTGGGGATAAACTGACCTGCGCCAAAATAACCGACCTCCACAACATCAAACTCTGCACCTGTTGCCATCATACGGACTTTGGTACCTTTTTTTAACTGTCCTTCCATAATTCGGAAAAAAAAGACAATCACGCCCTTGTAGGGATCGTAGAGGGAATCAAAAATCAGCGCCTGCAGCGGGTTTTCTAAGCTGCCGCCCGGCGCGGGAATTTTTTTCACAATCTGCTCCAGCACCTGTTCGATATTTAATCCGTTTTTAGCGGAAATCAAGGGTGCATCCTCCGCATCCAGACCGATCACATCCTCGATCTCTTCTTTTACGCGCTCAGGCTCTGCGCTCGGCAGGTCGATTTTGTTGATGACCGGAAATACCTCCAGATCATGATCCAGCGCGAGATAGACATTCGCCAGCGTCTGCGCCTCGATGCCCTGTGCCGCATCCACACCAGAATCGCGCCGTCGCACGCTGCCAGTGCACGGCTGACCTCATAGTTAAAGTCCACGTGTCCGGGAGTGTCGATCAGGTTAAAAATATATTCTTCCCCGTCCTCTGCACGGTAAATCGTCCGCACCGCCTGGGATTTGATCGTAATGCCGCGCTCCCGCTCCAGCTCCATGTTATCAAGCACCTGCTCCTGCATTTCTCTGCTCGTCAGAAGACCGGTCTTTTCGATAATTCGGTCTGCCAGCGTCGATTTGCCGTGATCGATATGCGCGATGATACAAAAATTTCTGATATTGCTCTGTTTTATTTTGGACATTCTTTCCTCACTCTGATTCCTGTCGTCAACCGCCGCATTTTAGAAAATGAAAACCGTTTGCTGCGCCGACGCCATACTCGCCATTTTTCAATCTGATTGCATTTAAGTATATCAAACTCACAGGCTGTGGGCAAGGAATTTTACACTGTCTTCTGCACACTCCCGGTCTCTAGTGTTCCAAAACCACCCGTTTTCCCTTCTTCTTTTTTCCATTTTGTTCAAACCAGGAAATCAATTTTTCTTTTCTTCTTCCCCGGAACCGGAAATTCCTGCTGAAGCTGCCCGATATTTCCTCCTTTGGAAATACCGAACGAATGATACGGCAAAAGCTGCGCCTGCTCTATCGAAGGGTATCGCCCAAGCAGATCACAGATTGTCTGTAAATGGGCTGTATTATCGTTGACTCCAGGGATAATCGGGCAGCGTAAAACTGTCCGTACCCCTTTTTTATCCGCCAGGGCAAGGTTATTCAAAATCGGGACAAGCGATCCGCCAATCCATTTTTTTGCGTCCTCCTCAGTGCTCACTTTCCAGTCAAAATATAGCAGATCGGTTTCCTGCAGCAGTTTTTCCATCGCGTCTGTAGTTCCAAACCCGCTCGTCTCCACACAGGTATGCAGATCCTCCTCTCTGCACAACGAAAGAAAGGAGGCTGCAAAATCCGCCTGCTGCAGCACTTCTCCGCCCGACAACGTAATTCCGCCGCCGGAATGCTCATAAAACGCCCGATCCAACAGTGCAATTTTCAAAAGCTCTTCTTCTGTATACGGTGTTCCGATAATTTTCAGTGCCTTTACCGGACACTGTTCCACACACTTCCCGCAAAACTGACAATGTTCAAAATAAACCTGATGCCGAAACTGTTCTGTCCCGGTTTTCGTCAACCAATGTACATTACTGTGACATGCCGTTTCACAGCGCCCGCATCCAACGCACTTCTCACGATGAAACGACAGCTGCTTTACGGGATTTTGACTCTCCGGATTATGGCACCACCGACAGCGCAGCGGGCAGCCCTTAAAAAAGAATGTCGTCCGCACACCTGGTCCGTCATGCAAGCTTCCCCTCTGAATATCTACAAGCAACGCTTCCAAACTATATCCTCCCTTTCCGGCATCACAGCACTGCGCAGCGATACCGGACATATTTTGTTTTTCCGACACTGCACAGCAGTAACGATGCCACTCGCTTTTTCTCTTAGCAGTATGCCGTCCTCGTCAGGACGTCCTGCTGCGTTTTTTTATCCAGATCGATAAACCTCGCTGTAAATCCGCCGACCCGCACCACCAGATTTTCATGGCTTTCCGGGTGCACCAGCGCATCCTCCAGATCTTTCTGGCAGACAACGCTCAAATTCACCTGCTGCCCTCCAAGATCGAAGAACGTTCCAAGCACGCTCTTAATCTGCGTCAGATCACCTTCAAACATGCTGCGCGCGAATTTCAGGTTCTGGTTTCCGCCCGCATGAATCGAATTATCCAGTTTAGTCAACGACAGAATCAGCGCTGTCAGTCCCTCTTTATCCTGTCCGTTGTAAGGGCTGTTGCCGTTGGACAAAAACTTATGCGCATTTCTGCCGTCCGGCGTCGCGCCGGTAAACTGCCCCAGCGTCACATTCATATTGTTGTTGATCAACACCGCCAGAAAAGAATCCAGCCGTGTCCGGTTTTTCTGGCTGCGGATCGTCTGACAGATGAACTCATGCAGCCGAACCGCAATTTCATCCGCCTCTTCCTTATCGTTTCCAAATTTCGGCGCGTCAAGAAGCGCCTGCTGCAGCATCTCTTTTCCCGAAAAATCACAGTCGAGCGCCTCTACAAGCTCCTGTAATGTGCAGCGCTTTTCCTCAAATACAACTTTTCGGATTGCTTCCATACTGTCTGAAAGCGTGATATTTCCATAGGTTTCCACCGTTCCGCCCAGATACCTGTAACCGCCGTTTAGCATACCGCGTCCACGCGTCATGCAGTCGTCCTGCAGACAGGAGAACTGTAAAAACTCTGCTTCTTTTCCATCCACGTCATACACCAGCTCTTCAAAACCGCCTGCAATCTCGATAAAAAACGTCAGATAAGTTTTTAACAACTCTTCCAGCTCCTCATAACAGATAATGTCCTGAAGCTTTTTGCATTCCTGCCCAGCTGCCAGCGGTCCTGACAAAATTCCTGTCGCCGGATTGATTCCATCATGCAGTACAAGCTCCAGAACCTTTGCCACATTCAGGGCTGTATTTGGCGTTCCGATACTCTGTACCGCCAGCATATATTCTCCGCAGCCAAAGAACGAATACTGCTCCGCTGCCTTTTTGGGCACATCCATCGCCCGCATCACTGCAGGCACATTCACATCATCGTTATACAGCATCGGAAAGGTCGAGCCGCTGCCAAGAATCCGCAGCGCGCGGTCATAAATATCCTGATTCATCTCTTTATAATAACGCAGGCTGATCTGCGGATAAAAATGTTCCCTGCGCACTTCCAATACATCCATCACCAGCATGGCAAATTCGTCCGCGCTCTTTTCATGCTCGCGCCCCACGCCGCCGATAATCACCCGCGTATCCCGTCCGCACTGGGTTTCGATGATTGTGGTGAGAAAAAAAAATTATCCAGCAAACGCACTGCCTGATCGTGTGTAATCCGTCCGGTCTTCAAATCTTTCCGGTAAAATTCCCCCAGATAATCGTCGATTCTTCCGATCTCTACTGCACGCGACGCAAGCATATAGAGGCATTGCAGCTGAATTGCCTCCTGCATACTCTCCGGTGGTGCAGTCTGAATGTGTTCCAGACACTCTGCCATCTGCAAAAGTTCCTGTTGTCGCACCCTGTCATTTTCCTGTCCAGCCAAACGCTTTGCCTCCGTTATATACTGCCCCATTACCCGGCGAAGGGATTCCTGCACAGAAGCTACGCCCTCGTAAAAATTCTTTTTCTCCGGCTCCTGCGTTTCCTTCGACAGTCTGAGTGCTTCATCACGCAGACCGCAAACGCCAAGCCGGAACAGCTTTTTAAAATCAAGATTTACGCCAGCCAGCCGGTAAAGCGGATGAATTGCCGCATTATCATGCGCATAATCGTCACCGCCCATCGAACCTGCCCAGCTTTTGGGGAACTGCTGCCGGATTTTTGTATTTGTATTTTCTGTTTTCCAGAATTGGATCATCTCTTCTGCCTGCATACAGTCCTTCCCGGAATAGGCAGCGTCTGCCTTCATCCGTTCCAGCTCCTTCTCGCAGTTTACCACATCTATACAATAACCGGTCTTGTCGATGCCGTCTCCCTCCATACACTGTGCAAACACCACATACGGACGGCTGATCCTTCCGGCAATCAGATCCTGCGGCTGAATCGTCACAAAGTACGTCGACATCTGTGCTTCCATGCAGCGGCTCTCCCCCGCACCGCTTTAGGCTGCCCGATATTTTCCCCGATAGATTTTTGTAAATTCCAGTTCCCGCTCTAAAATTCTGTTCGGATGATACATTTTTGTCCCTCCACATTTCTTTTTCCATAAATACAGTTGTTTTGATTTTAAATCAACTCATTCCACAGCTTCTGTATTCAGTATAAAAAGAAACGGGAAACACCGCTAACACCTGTTCCCCGTTTCTGATACTATATTGACCTAATATATTTTTTTTCTGTGAAAATATTCTGTTTTCTGGAAAGAGACTTCAAAATATCATCTGTCATTCAAAGAACCGCTTCTGACTCCGGTATTCTTTTTTGGCGTCTGGCCGTAACGAGCCCGAAACTGGCGGTTGAAATACGACAGATTCTCATACCCGCAGCTGTAAGCGATATCCAGAATTTTTTCTTCAGTGCTGCGGAGCAGGCGGCATGCCTCAGTCATTCGGCAGGAATTGATAAACGCCGTCGGCGTTTGCCCGTAATACTTATAAAAAATCCGATTCAGATACGCCTGACTTTTGCCCGCAAGTTCCAACATGCGTGTAAGTCCCTGCGTAAAATTTTCAGGCTCCTACATTCTGTCATACAATTCAGACAGCCAGTCCGGCGCACTGTTTTCCCTGCCTTTTAATAAGATGTTTACCAGGACATCACAGCAAATGCTCTGGAGCAGAAATTCCTTTTTTCCCCTGAGGACTCCCAGAGTTGATGCAGCAGACGTATTTTCCCACGGAATCCTTCCAGGCTTTCCGAATCCAGGTCAAAAACAGGTGCATCTTTGCTCCCGTTCCCGCTGCCAAACAGCGGCGCCGTCAGCTGTTCATAACGATCTTTTCGCACCGCAATATTGTACAAAAGATTCTGCTCGCCAAAGGGATTTGACAGGGTATGCACATCGTCCGGTCCGAGCAGCTGTCCCATCCCCGGCTGCATCACCAGTTCCTGTCCGTTACATCGGTCCAGAAACGTGCCTTTCAACACGACAAAAAATTCATAATAATCATGACAGTGCGCCTCGATCTGCTCTCCCGGTTTCAAAATCAGATCGGCGATATAGAAAGTAACCTGTTTATCCGTCACATACTGCTTCCAGTAAAACCGCTGTGCCATAAATGCTCCATTCTACCGCGACACGATGTTTTGTTTTTTCTTTTACACCGCCGATTCTTCCCGACTGCGGCACTGTTTCGCCAGATAATGAATCACGTCCCGTCTCGTAATGATCCCAATAAAGACCTTTTCATCATCAATAACCGGCACGAAGTTCTGAGCGCTGACCTTTTCCAGCAGTCCTTCCATATCCACATCCACATGAACCGGCTTATTGTCCCGGGAACGGTTCACCTGCATGACAGGAATCTCTTCCATCTGATACAGGCTGGGAAAATTCAGTTTTTTTAATCCCCAGAGCACATCCCCGTCCGTCAGCGTGCCAAGATATTTGCCCTCCGTAGATAAAAAGCGGAACTGCAGCATAACCGTGATGCTCCATCTTTTCAAGCGCCTGACGCAGTGTGTCAGTTTCCTCCACATAAGCGACCTCGCTCTTTGGTGTCAAAAAGAATAAAATATTCATCTGTAAATTCTGTCTACCTTTCGTATACGATTCTCTCCGCCTGCGCTGCCGCCTCTTCTTCCGAAATCAGGCAGCCGATAATTTTCAGTGCAAAATCGATCGCACAAAGCCCATGCCGCGTCCGGTGATCACATTGCCATCCACCTCTGCTGCGCCGTGCGTCACAAAGGCGCCGTCCAGCTCCTTTTCCATGGAAGGGAAGCTCGTCGCCTTTCTCCCCTTCAAATATCCGCGATGTCCGAAAATCTGCGGGGCCGCGCAGATCGCTGCAACCCATTTGCCAGCGCTGTAAAAACGATCCAGCTGTTCCATTAATCCATCACAGGCTTCCAGATGCAGGGTTCCAGGCATTCCCCCGGAAGCACCAGCAGATCGAACGCATCAAAATCTGTCTCAGAAAGCAGCTGATCCATCTGCACGGTAATCTGATGCGAACCGGTCACCGCCGCCGTCTCATCCACGGAAACCATTGTCACCTCGATGCCCGCCCGTCTGCAGAGATCCACCACTGTCAACGCTTCTATTTCTTCATAACCAGCCGAAAAAAACACACCAATTTTCGCCATCTGTATGTCCCCTTTCTTCTTAAGTTCATTTTCTGATGTCTGGCAGCAGCCTGCCATTTGAACCATTCCTATCTTAGCAGAAATCTCTGTTCCATAAAAGGGAAAAAGTATGAATAATTTCTAAAGAATGTTAAAATTCAGGGTGCTTCCACAACAAAATTCACAAATCCTGCGTATGTGTGCTATACTAAACCTATCGAGCATCTAAAACACACAAAGGAGTACCGCTATGCCCCCTATGGAAATCGAACGAAAATTCACAGTCAAAGCTCTGCCGGAAAATCTGGACAGCTATCCGTTCCACCTCATCGAGCAGGCTTATTTAAACACCGACCCCGTCCTGCGCATCCGCAGACAGGATGATGAATATTATCTGACCTACAAAGGAAAAGGGCTGATGGCGCGGGAAGAATATAATCTTCCGCTCAATCAGTCCTCCTATGAGCATCTGCTTCCGAAAGCCGACGGCATCTGTATTTCCAAAAAACGATATCTAATCCCCTGGGATCCTTATACCATCGAGCTGGATGTTTTTGAGAAGTCTCTGGCGCCGCTTATCATCGCAGAAGTAGAATTTCCATCCATCGAGGAAGCAAACGCATTCACACCGCCGGACTGGTTCGACCAGGATGTGACGAAGGATCCGGCGTATCATAATTCGAATTTGATCTTGAAATAAGATCGTCTCCATACTATTATAGGATCAGGCAAAGGATATAAGTGTTCACGGTCAACACAAACGAAATCCCGGAGAGCTGCAGCTCTCCGGGATTTCTTGTTCATCAGGGCAAATCACCTGCAATAGGTCTCTGTCACGTCCTTCATATGTGCTGCCAGTGCATCCGTCAGCTGTCCGTCCGTCAGGCGCCATTTCCAGTTGTCTCCAAGGGTGGACGGGAAGTTCATGCGGGCTTCTCGTCCGAGTCCGAGCCAATCCTGCATCGGGATCACTGCGGTTCCTGCGGTTGAGGACATCGCTGTTGCGATCATCGCTTCCACCACATCTTTACCGCTTTTTACCCGCAGGTACTCACGAAATGTATTTCTGCACCTTGCGGTTGTTTTCTTCGTACCAGCCGCGGGTTGTCTGATTGTCATGGGTTCCGGTGTAAACAATACAGTTCTTATCATAATTGTGCGGCAGGTATTCGCTGTCGTAGCTGTCAAATGCGAACTGCAATACCTTCATACCCGGATATCCGCATTTTTTGATCATTTTGCGGACAGGAGGTGTAATCACACCCAGATCCTCTGCGATCATCTCTTTTTTGCCCAGCTTCATCTTCATCGCTGCAAACAGCTCGAAGTCAGGTCCCTTTTCCCAGTGACCATTGACTGCAGTTTCGTCTCCGTAGGGAATCGAGAAATATGCCTCAAAGCCACGGAAATGATCTACGCGGACGATATCGTAGAGGCGATAGCTGTAACCGATTCTTAAAATCCACCAGTCATAGCCGGTCTTTTTTGTGATATTCCCAGTCATAAAGAGGATTACCCCACAGCTGGCCGGTGGCAGAAAAGGCATCCGGCGGAACCCCTGCAACTGCCTTGGGCACACAGCCCTCAGAAAGCTGGAACAGCTCCGGATGAGACCAGGTATCTGCACTGTCAAGTGCAACGTAAATCGGGATATCTCCGATAATAGAGATCCCTTTTCCATTGGCATAGGCCTTGAGTGCCTGCCACTGTTTTGCAAATAAATACTGTAAAAACTGCCAGAAGCAGATTTCATCGGACAACTCATGTCTGCAGCGTCTGATTGCTTCAGGCTCCCGCAGCTTTAAAGGTGCGTCCCATTCCAGGAAGCTTGCGCCGCCCTGACTGTCCTTGATCGCCATAAACAACGCATAATCAGAAAGCCACCAGTCATTTTCCTCACAGAATGCAATAAATTCAGCATTCTCTGCGATATGGCTGTTGTGGTATGCCTTGCGCAGCAGGGGAAAACGTCCCTGATACATTTTTTCATAATCCACATAGGACTTGCTGCCGCCCCAGTCTGTATTCTCACATTCCTCTTCTGTCAGCCATCCATTTTCGATCAGCTCTTCAAGATCGATCAGGTAGGGATTGCCCGCAAAGGTAGAAAATGCCTGATAGGGGGAATCCCCATATCCAGTGGGTCCCAAGGGCAGGATCTGCCACAGCTTCTGTCCCGCTTCCTTCAGAAAATCCACAAAAGCATAGGCTTCTTTGGAAAAGGTTCCGATGCCGAATCGGGATGGCAGGCTGGTAACCGGTAATAAAACACCGCTTCTTCTCATTCTTTTTTTTTCCTCTCATCCTTTGAACGATATGTTTTGTCACGCCATGCAGGGCGAAAGATCAGAACCCCCGTGCAAGCACAGTCGTTCTTCTGACTTTTCGCCCTTTTCATCATTTGAAATCTCCGATTTCTCATGTCTGACAGGTCAAGAGGTCTTTCCCCCACCCAGGAGCAGGCTCCCGGGTGCTTAGACCTTTTTCCCCGGGTATCCTTATTTTAATTTCCAAATATCGCGGTTGTATTCTGCGATAGTACGATCGGAAGAGAAGAATCCGGCTTTGGCGATATTTACCACCATCATACGTTTCCACTTTTCCTGATCCTCGTAGTCTGCAAACATACGGTCTTTGGTTGCAATATAGTCTTCCAGATCCAGCAGGGTCATGAACCAGTCCTTATTCAACAGCTCGTTGTAGAGGCGCTCCAGATTCTCCTTATGACCAACTGCCAGCGCCTGATCGCTTACGATGAAGTCCACTGCTGCTTTGATCACAGGGCTCTTCTCATAGAAGCTTCTGGACACGTAGTCTGCCTTTGCATAGTGATCGATAACCTGCTCGCTGTTTTCGCCGAAGATATAGATGTTGTCATCACCAACAAGGTCGTGGATTTCAACGTTTGCACCGTCAGCTGTGCCCAGTGTCACCGCACCGTTTAACATCATCTTCATGTTGCCGGTACCGGATGCTTCCTTGGAAGCCAGAGAGATCTGCTCGGAAATATCGCAGGCAGGGATCAGCTTCTCTGCATAGCTTACGTTATAGTTTTCTACCATAACAACCTTCATGTAGTCCTTTACATCCGGATCGTTATTGATGATCTGCTGCAGGACTAAGAGCAGATGGATGATATCCCGTGCAATGACATAAGCCGGAGCTGCCTTCGCGCCGAAAATAAAGGTCAGCGGACGGGCAGGCTTTTTACCGCCTTTGATCTCCAGATATTTGTGGATGATATACAGTGCGTTCATCTGCTGTCTCTTGTACTCATGCAGACGTTTGATCTGAATATCGAAAATGGAGTCGGGATTTAATTCCTCGCCTTCGTGCTCTTTGATATGAGCAACAAGTGCTTCTTTCTTCTCTCTTTTTTGATCTTTACCAGATCGTTTAAGAATTCCTCGTCATCCTTAAATGCAAGCAGCTTTTCCAGCTCCATCGCATCCTTCTGATAGCCGGTTCCGATCTTTTCGGTAATCAGGGCAGCCAGCTCACGGTTGCAGGAAAGCAGCCATCTGCGGAAGGTAATGCCGTTTGTCTTATTATTGAACTTTTCAGGATAAATCTCATAAAATGCATGCAGCTCGGTATCCTTTAAGATCTCGGTGTGGATCGCAGCAACGCCGTTTACGGAGAAGCCGTAGTGGATATCCATGTGAGCCATGTGCACGCGGTTCTGATCGTCGATGATCTGCACCTTCGGATCGCTGTATTTCGCAGCAACACGGGCGGACAGCTCCTTGATGATCGGAACGAGCTGAGGAACCACCTTTTCCAGATAGGACAGCGGCCATTTTTCCAGAGCCTCTGCCAGGATGGTGTGGTTGGTGTATGCGCAGGTCTTGCTGACAACCTCGATTGCCTCGTCCATTGTAAACGCTTTATCGTTTACCAGGATACGGATCAGCTCCGGAATAATCATGGACGGATGGGTATCGTTGATCTGGATGACTGCATAATCGTACATCTTTCTCAGATCGTACTGCTTTTCCTTCATCTCCATCAGGATCAGCTGTGCAGCGTTGCTGACCATGAAATACTGCTGATAAATACGAAGCAGGTTGCCGGCTTCATCGGAATCATCGGGATATAAGAACAGGGTCAGGTTCTTTTCGATGGCTTCCTTATCAAATGTGATACCTTCTTTTTACGATGCTTTCATCTACGCTCTCGATGTCGAACAGGCGCAGCTTATTGACACCATTGTTGTAGCCGACTACGTCAATATCATACAGACGGGAGGTTACCTTTCTGTCACCGAAAAAGACATCAAAGGAAACATCGGTTTTATTCAGCCAGGAATCCTTCTCGATCCAGTCGTTCTTTTCTGTGGTCTGAAGGCGATCCTTAAATACCTGCTTAAACAGACCGAAGTGATAGTTTAAGCCGATGCCTTCGCCGGGAAGACCCAGGGTTGCAATGGAATCCATAAAGCAGGCAGCCAGACGTCCCAGACCGCCGTTACCAAAGAGACGGTTCCGGCTCAATCTCTTCGATTCTGGACAGCTCCTTGCCCTTGCTCTTTAATACACTTTCTACTTTTTCATAGATTCCCAAATTGATCAGATTGTTGGACAAAAGCTTACCGATCAGGAACTCGGCAGAAATATAGTAGATTTTCTTGTCACCGTCGTTGGGTACGGTTGCCTCTTCCAGTCCCTTTACCAGATACAGCAGTGCAACATAAACCTGCTCATCGCTTGCATCCTCCAGCTTTTTGCCGAAGAGCTTCTCAGACAGAGCTTCCAGCTCCCTGTCAATTCTCTGTTCCAGAATTTCTCTCCGGATCGTTTCTTCCTGTCTCATTCTTTCCTCCGTTTCTGCCGCCTGGCGGCAACTTTTGATTCATGACAATAGAATGCTCACAGAGCGTGCATTCTATTGTTTACTCTACAATGTCCTGGTAGCGCATCCGCACCAGTTCATATCCTAGCACTACGTTTCTTCCCTCTTCCAGATGCAGCAGGCGGTCAACCTCTTCCACCGCAGCAGCCGACACGCCATAAAAATCCTGACGCACCGTATTCATCTGCTTGCCCGCATAGCTCATGAGCGGGATTCCGTCAAAGCCGCAAACCGGATGGAACACATCCAGCTCCATCAATGCCCGCATCGCGCCGATGGCCATCAGATCCGATGCACAAACAAACACATCCATTCTGTCTGCATAAGAGAAGGTCAGCTCCCTCGCTTTTTTCTCACTGAAATCTCCGTATTCGATGGTCAATTCCAGCGCAAGCTCCTCTGCCAGCTTCTTCATCCCTGCAATCCGTTCTCCGGTTACAAAGGACTTTTTATCCCCTGCGATATAAAGGACCTTTGTACAGCTTTCATTGCCGAGGATCGTCTTTTTTGCAATTTCGTACTGGGCATTTTTCTGGTCAATCCAGACCGAAGACGTATTCCTGTCATGATAGGGTGCGTCAACCAGCACGATTTTAAACGCACCAGACGCAATCAGCTCTCTTAGAAATTCATCTTCCTCATTCATCCCATATGCGATAATTCCTTCGACGCTCTGAGCTTTTAAATAGGCTGGTCAGCTCATCCAGTCCCATATCCGCTACCATGGAAAAAAACAGCGTTACCACATCAAGCTTTAATTCCTTTGCCCGGTGGATCGCGCCGGAAAGATACTGCAGGTTGATCTCATCCACGCAGCCAACTGTTTCCTCCAGCTTTAACAACAGGGCAACCCGCCCAAACTGTTTGGAGGAAAGTGCTGCTGCAACCGCATTGGGCGTATAGTTCAACGCTTCGATCGCCGCATTTACCTTGTCTTTCGTGCTTTCACTGACGCCTTCATAGCCGTTTAACACCTTCGACACCGTGGAGATCGCCACGCCTGCCTGTCTCGCCACATCTTTTATGGATGCCAAGCTTTCTCCTCCTCTCTGTTGGAAAACGTTTTCTAAATACATCCCTATCATAGATCAGAAAACGTTTTCCGTCAATATCAATATTTTAAGAATCATGTCAATTTTTTGTAAAAAAAGGCGGCAGGAGCTTTCGCTCCTGCACTCCTCGAGCGGGCATGTCCTGTGTTGTATCTTCCTCCTTGTTCTCTTTTCGTGCATCCTTATGCCTTATGGAACAGTCCGCCGTATGCCTGGCTGTAAGCTGCGACAAGTTCTTTTGCAAGAGAGTAGGAATTGATCAGCGGATGCAGCATCAGCGCCTGGACCGCTTTTTCCTCGGACTGTTCCTGTACCGCCTCTACGGTTTCCTTTTCGTACATCTTAATCAGACGCATCAGCAGATAGCAATGCTCCGGAACTTCCTCCACCCTCACCGGATGAATCCCGGTTTCATCCACATGACAGGTAATTTCCACCACATCACGATCCTCAAGACCGGGGATGCTTCCCTGATTTTCTACGGAAAGCACCAGATCGCGTCCGTCCTTGCTCTGCAGCCCCTCGATGCAGTCAAGCATAACGCCTGCATATCCCATGCCATCAGGCACTTCCAGCTGCCCTTTTTCCAGAAGCGGGCGCTTTGCAAGACCGGATTCGATACTCATGTAGGAATTTCTCACGAACCTGCATATAGTACAGGAAAATCTGCAGTGCGCCTTCGGGATCGGCGTCCATATCCATCGCCTTTAACTCTTCCATCATCTGCTTGTTGACCTGCTCGATCGTCTGACCTCTGGTCGCGCCGGATTTTAAGATATTGGCGAGCGCTTTTTCCCGATGATAATAGTAGTAGAGATATTCGTTCGGCAAAAATCCGATCATCCGCAACAAATCGGGATCGAACATGGAAAATTCCTGAATGCTCTTTAAAAATGCGTCGTCCGCAAGGAGCCTGGGCAGAATCTCCTCGTCCTTGATCTTCACGCTGCGAATCCAGGAAAGATGATTTAATCCGAAGAATTCCACATACAGGTCTTTTTCATCCACGCCGAGCTTTGCTGCCATACGGAATTTTGTGCTGCTGGGCGCATCGCAGATGCCGATCACCTTTTCATAGCCTGCGCTCTTTAACGCCTGTGTCACCAGACCGGACGGGTTCGTGAAATTGAAAATCCATGCGTTCGGTGCAATTTCATTAATCAGCCTGCAGTACTCCAGCAAAATCGGAATCGTGCGCACTGCCATCGAAAATCCACCGACACCGGTCGTTTCCTGTCCGATTACGCCTGCGTTTAATGCGATTGTTTCATCCATAACACGGGAATGGTCGCCGCCGACGCGCAGCGTTGTTACCACATAATCCGCGTCCTGCAATACCTTACGCACATCCGCAGATTCCGTTACAATCAGATCCTTGTGATTTCTGTTTACCACATGGCGGCACAGCTTTGTGATGATCTGCTGTTTCTCCTGATTGATGTCATAGAGCGCTACCTCGTCAATATGAAGTGCCTTGTATCTTGCCAGCAGGCCGTTGATAAAAATGACGGTTCTGACGCCTGCTCCCCCGATGACTGCGATTTTCATTTTGTTTCCTCTCCTTTCTTTTTTCCCATAAATTCCTTCAGTCCCTCTTTGTCCGGAAATCCGGTGTTGCCGCCGTACGCTGTCACGTTTAACGCGCCGCAGGCATTGCCGCAGGCCAGACATTCTTCCAGACCTTTTCCGGTCAGAAATCCGTATACGAAGCCCGCATTAAACGAATCCCCTGCGCCAGTCGTATCCACAGCCTTTACCCGGTACGCCGGGAGAAAGACCTCTTTTCCGTTTTCGATTGCAAGAGAACCGCTGCTGCCAAGCTTGATGACCACCCTGTCACAATCCTTCGCAAACTCCCGTGCCGCTTCCTGTGCGGTCTTCGTCCTGCCATAGTGAATCGCTTCCGTCTCGTTCATGAACAGCACGTCGATATACGGAAACAGCTCCTTGATCTGAGGATTCCATTCCCCGGTTGAATCCCAGCCCAGATCGAACGAGACAGTCGCTTCTGTCTCTGCTTTGACGCGTTTTAACAAAGAAAGATACGCCGCGTGGTTTTTGCTTCCCTCATAGCCTGTCATATGAATATGCGAAGCGTTTTTCACGCCCTCGATATCCACCTTGTCGATGGAAATTCCCGCGTTCGTGCCGCGATACGTCAAAAACGACCGATCCTTTTCATTGGTAAAACTGATCGAAATACCGGTTTTTTCCGTCCTGCTCGTCCCAAGCAGACTGTCGTCGATATTTTTTGCGGCAAATTCTTTGCGGATCAACTCCCCGTAGCAATCGTCCCCGACCTCTCCCTGAAATACCGGATGCAGACCGAGCTTTCCAATGCCAAGCGCAAACAGCGCCGCGCCGCCGCCTACATAGGTATCCATAACCGGCACTTCATCCTCCTGCCCGGGCTTTGGCAGACTGGAAACGCCCGGAACAACAAGGTCTATATTTACATCGCCGTAAACATAGACGTCCCATTTTTTCCCTTCATAGTCCCCTCCATCTCTATTTTTCATTCTTTTTGAGCATACCATAAAGCACCGGGAAAATCAAAAAGCATCTCAGGGCAGACAATCCCTTGACTTTTCCAAAAAAAATTCTCTATACGCTAAGGAAAAGAGATCAGAGTTCCATTGTATTGAAATGGGCTATCGAAGCATTTACAGGGAGGTTTTATAAAAAAGAATATGGTACAGAATCCTTATCAGAACGCGCTTTTGCCGGCTCCGGTCGGCGGCGGTTATTCCGACCCGGACTACTGGATCTGGTGCGGCTCCGTCGTACAGGGGGAAGACGGAGCCTATCACATGTTTGCGTCCCGTTGGCCGAAAGATCTCGGCTTTGGTGCAAACTGGCTGTTTAACTGCGAAATCGTCCGGGCTTCCAGCAAAAATCCGGAAGGTCCCTATACCTTTCAGGAGGTCGTGCTCGGACGCCGGGGACGCACTTTTTTTGACGGCATGAACGTGCACAATCCGTACATCCGCAAATGGAACCATACCTACTACCTTTATTATATGGGAACGACCTTCGGCGGTCCGATTCCCGGTCCCGGTGACGAGGTGGACAGCTCGCGTTTTACCGAGGTCTGGAACCGCAAACGGATCGGTCTTGCAACCGCACCGTCTGTTTTTGGTCCATGGACGCGGTGCGATGAGCCGCTGATTTCTCCCAGAGACTGCTCCCACTGGGATTGCACGGCGACGACCAATCCGGCAGTCGCAATCCAGCCCGACGGAACGACCTACATGCTCTACAAATCGCGTTCCTTCGCAGACGGTCCGTTAAAAATCGGTGTCGCAAAAGCGCCCCGCCCGGATGGTCCGTTTGAACGGATTTTGGACGACCCGATTTTTAATTTCGAGGACCCGAACATCCATCTGGAAGATCCGTACCTGTGGTACGAGGACGGAAAAAATTCCGCCTGCTGATCAAAGACGACTTCAAAAACGGAGGTCCCGGCATCAGCGGCATCTGGGGTGCAGGCCTGTACGCTGAAAGCGCCGACTGCATTCACTGGGAATTCGCCGAAAATCCTGTCGTTTACTCCCGCCACGTTATCTGGTCCGATGGCAGGCAGACCGATCAGGCAAACTGCGAACGCCCTTACTTTTTGCTTGATGAAAATAACCATCCCACGCATCTGTTTCTGGCAACCGGGGAAGGTCCTGCGCCCTACCAGTTCTCCAGAACCTGGAACATGGTGATTCCGCTGCGCTAAGCGCCGAGCTGATACGCTTCCGCATCTGTCTTGGAAGCGTCTGACTGCAACTATACATTTTGGAGAGGAACGTATGACAACCGATCAGAATTATCAACAAATTTACCGCGTCGGCGGCATGCTGGACGCAGGCTTTGTAGGACAGATCACCTACACCATCAGTCTCGATCAGGTCTATGACGAGCTGGACATTCATTTTAGCTTTGACAAGCGGCTCTACAGTGAAAGCGACGTTACGCCTGAGCTCATTGACAGACTTCAGACGCTCTGCACTGCAAAATATGACGCCCCAACCTATCCCGTCGAGGAGTTCAGGCAGACCATTCTGCACGAAATGAAAACAGAAATTCACACAATGGCGGAATTAAACGACAATTTCATCGGCTGCATCCACCGCCAGCTGACGGACCGCCACATGTTATACACAAAAGAATTCACAAGCGACGGCTGTCTGGCACAGGACACCTTTTCCGGCGTTTTAAAAGTGACCGTCCTTGTTTTCAACGTGCTGCTGGACAACACGCAGTACACGCTGACCGTTTCCGGACATCCGGTCGGACAGGGTGTAATCGCACCGAACTTTAATCTAATGGATACGGTAAAGACTGCAGCGGGAAATACGGGGGCTTCGAATGATGCCGGGAGCGCTGACAACTCGTGCGAAGCTGAGAGTGTTCCTGCCTCCGCTGTTGCCATGGCTGGCAGTTCGGGCGTCTCCGGCGCTGGCTCTGCTGCCACGGCTGGCGATTCGAGCACCACTGGCAGTTCTTCTGCTGGTAATACCGTCACTGCATCCACCCGCTTCAAACGCCTTGAGCTGCACAACCACACGGTCGAATCCGACGGCAGCTTAACCTGTCAGGAGCTGACGGAATATCTGGCAGCCGACCATGTCGATGCGTTCGCCATCACCGACCACAACACCACCTCCGGTCAGAAAAAGATCGAACAGCTGCTGGAAGAAAAGCATTATCCGATCAGCCTGATCCGCGGCATGGAATATACGACTTATTTCGGGCATATCCTCTGCTTAAACCTCGCAAAATATGTTCCCTGGAACTCGATCGACCAGCACCGTCCCGAGCTGTTGTTCGAAGCTGCCCGCGAAAAAGGCGCGCTCGTCGGCATCGCGCATCCGTTTTCCTATGGCGATCCTTTTGCTCGCGGCTGCCGCTTTGAAATGACCATCTCGGACTACTCAAAGGTTGACTTTATCGAGATTTTCAACAATCCGGAACCGCTCCACGAAGTAAATGAACGCGGCACGAATCTCTGGATGTCCCTGATTTTTTCAGGCTATCAAATTACCGCGACCAGCGGCATGGACTTACACAACCGTGCGAAGCTGGCAGGCTGCTATGCAACCTACATCGAAGGCAAAAGCGGCGGCAACATCGCTTCCGAGCTCGATACCGCCATTCACACGCACCGCACCTGGGTTTCCAAAGGCGCTCTGCTGCTGACGGAGGTTCTCCCGGAAACAAACGAACTGCTCCTGACGTTTACAGATGCTCATAAGCCCGGATTTGCTGTTCCAAAAACAGCTCAGGTCGTTTTAAAAGGAAAAGACAAAACATTCACAACGAGCGTTTCGCTCGACAAACCGGTACGCGTTTCCCTCAACCAGCTCTCCGGAACCGATCCGATCATTCCGCTGCTGTATGAAGCTGCCTCGGATTCCTGCGTCAACGCTGCCGCAGCTTCGACATCCTGCAGCAATACTGCGGATGCCAGCTCTGCTGCCGGGCAGCTGAAAGAAATCGACGCGCTTCCTGCAATCGAAGGACTGCTCTGCGTCAGCCCGGTTCTTTACAGGGATTGAGGTTCTTTGGAAAACAGCTTTTAAAACGCTGCTTTACGCTGCGACAGCGACATTTCAAAAACGCCCGCTTATTCTGTGAAAAACACAGCGTAAGCGGGCGCTCTCTATTTTCGTCTGATTTTCACCGGATCGGACGGTTTTAGGATCTGACATTTCGCCCCTCATTGCGCAGGTATGCAACGTATTGGCGGTCATGTATTTGAGCCATCGCTTTCCTGCAGGCGCTGTCAATTACGAATTCCGTTCCAGAATTCTTTTATAGCTTCGATACATCAGATAAACCCCTGCCGTGCAGTCCAAAACAAGCATCACAATCCCAAAGCCTAACGAAATCAGGCAGCAGATTCCGGAAAGCATAAATGCGAACGCGCACTTTTGATACAGCATCCCCATTTCCAGATTGTAAGCCGTGACATCTTTTACCTTCGATTTTAACGTTTTATCTCCGCTCCAGAAAGTGATGGGCTCTTTGCTGTTTTTTTCAAAGATCCCGATAATCAAAAACGGAACCGCGCATAAAAGACACGATATCAGTCCGACGATTTTTTCTGCCATAATAATGCCTCCGATTATTTTGCATTTCTATCAAATTTTACTGCGCCCGGCTCTGCAAAATCCTTTTATCTTTTCCTCTCATTTCTATTTCTACGCACGCTTTTTGCGCATAACGAGTTTATGTCAAGTGCTACGCACGGAGCAATCCGGTATCAAAGGGGTCAAAATACTTTTTGACCCCAACAACATCTTTACTCCACTTCCACACAAACCGGATAATGATCGGACAGCCATACGTTGCCCTCTTTGTCTGTCCACTTCACAGGCTCGCCGGTCTTGATGTCGCCCTTCACCAGCAGAAAATCAATGCTGCAGGGATGATCTTCTTCCGTGAAGCCGTGATAGGTGATGCCGATATGCTCGGTTACATTGGTGTATTCCGGATACTCTTTTAAAATTTCGAATTCCGGGTCCTGCGGCTCTGCATTGAAATCACCGGTGATCATCGTAGGTGCATCGGGATAAAGCTGCTCGGTTTTTAATTTTTCCAGAATCTGACGAAGCCCCAGGATTCTCGCCTGTGCGCCGATATGGTCCAGATGGGTGTTTACAATACGGAATACCTTGCCGGTTTCCAGATCCTCAAACAGCGCTTCGTTGCAGATTCTCGGGCAAATGCTCTGCTCTGCGTAGCGGGATGCAGGCACATAAGGCGTCTCAGACAGCCAGTAAGACTGCATCTCCATCAGGTTTAAGCGATCCTTGCGGTATGCGATGCTGACCTGCTCGTCTCTCAGCTCCGGGCTGCGTCCGCAGCCGATTACATAATACTCTGTCAGGTTTTCTTTCAGCCATTTTGCGATATGCGGCAGCACTTCCTGAAAGCAGATCATATCAGGTTTCTCCTGCGCGATTTTCTTTAAAATCAAATCCTTGCGGTATTCAAAATTGTTCTCCCCGTCCTGCCCAAAATCACAGCGGATATTAAATGTTACCAGTTTCATGATAACCCCTCCCTTTTCCCCTTTTTCAGGTATTATTTCATTGTCCTGATTATAGCCCTGTCCCTTCGGAAATACAATGCAGATAAAAGAACAAAAAATCTCCAAAAATTACATTTTTCTAATTGACACAATGCTTATTTTATGATAGAATTTTATTCGCTGTGAAACACAAGGTGTATCACACTTCATAAGCTGCTGTGGCTCAGTCGGTAGAGCGTCGCATTGGTAGTGCGGAGGTCACGGGTCCGATTCCCGTCAGCAGCTCTTCTGTTTCTTTTAAAGAACAGAATAAAGCAGTTTCTTATTGACAGATTCGTTTTTGTCTGATAAGATATCTAACAGTGACTGCTACAATTTCATATGCTGCTGTGGCTCAGTCGGTAGAGCGTCGCATTGGTAGTGCGGAGGTCACGGGTCCGATTCCCGTCAGCAGCTTTTCAAGCATCTCAGAGGAATCTGAGGTGCTTTTTAGTTCATGACAATAGAATGCTCGCAGAGCGTGCATTCTATTGATATCAGACCGGTGTATTACGGTGTGCAAATGGTGATTTGTGGTGGAAAATCCAGATTTCACTCTGTGTCCACATGGTTTTTAGGGATTTTGTTATGTAAAGTCAAGGGTATTGGCTTTTCCAACCGGATCCGGTATCTGGCAGGCTCTTTTACGAAGACGCGTAACCGCATTGTAAAAAGAACTGGGAGAGATCCCGTGCTCAGTACACCATGCCGCATCCGTCAGACCGCTCTGCCTGCACTCAGTCACCAGTTTCATCCATTCATCCAGGGAACGCCCTGGGGCACGTTTGTCAGCCATAATGAAACCTCCATGTGTAGTGAATTTCTATCTCCTATCAACGGAATGGAGTAAAAATCTATTTCCTATCATCATTATGGACTACAAAATAGCCAGTGAAAAGTTACCCAGAAATTAAGCGCTTACCTTTTATATATTTCCAGACAACAGAAAAACCCGTAGAACCGAAGTTCTACGGGTATCTTACGTTTGGACACAACGTTATCTTGCGATAACAAATCTATATTCAGATTGTATTACTCGATGATTGTAGCAACTGTACCTGATCCTACTGTACGTCCACCTTCACGATACTTTAATATCATTTTACCTCATATTTTTTATGGTTTTCTCTCCAAAATACAGTGAAAAACGACTGATTTGTACTATTTATTTTTATTTGCCTGATTTCTTGGCACCGTTTTGGCACCGGAAGCCTCAGTCAAAAAGCTTCTCTTCTGTTGTTTATACTCTTCTCTATCAGCTTTAATTTATAGCCAAAAAGCAGCCAGTTTTTCATATAAATAATTTCTAATAACTTTTATCGCCTTTCTTCAAAGGAGAAAACGTAATCTTATTTGCCAAAAGAAAAAGAATTATTATTACAATACCAAATCCCACAAAAAGTGAACTTGTATCAACAACAGTAACTTTGTATATAATACTAATCACAAAAGATACCACTGGCGCGCATGCGTATGTAAGTGAAAATCGAATTGCAGAAACACGTCCTATATATTCTTTAGTAACTTCTTTTACAAATTTCACTTGTACATAAGTAATCATTAATCCCAATGCTGCACCAATTATTATCGAACCGATTAGCAACAGTAATTTTTGAGTTATAGGATTTGCAATATATTTTGAAACAAATGCAATAAAAACATAGTATACACCTAAAACAATTCCACAAAATGTAACAAGTGTATTATTTTTTTTCTCCTCTTTCATTTTTGCAAAAGTCAATGATCCCAAAATAGTACCAATAGTTACGCTTACACTTAGTAATGAAACAATTTTGGCATCTCCACTAAACATTTCTCTTGCAATCGGGGCGAGCAGTGCATCAAATGGAACCACTGCTGAATTAATTAGAATACATAAAAAACATAGTTTTAATAGCTTCTTATGGTCAAATACATAACTAAATCCATCTCTAAGCGAAATTAAATATTCTCTGCCAATTATTCGGTTTGTCTTCTTTTCTTCTTGAACAGAAAATTCTATTTTTACTATAAGCAACGCTGATATTAAAAATATCAAAGCATCTATCGCTAAAGAAATACCTATTCCAAATGAACTAATCACTATGCCTGACAAGCCAGTTCCAACTAATACTGCTATTTTGGTACAAGACACATTGACACTTACACCTTTATCATAATGTTCATTAGGAAGTACATGCTGAATAACTGCTACCCCTGCTGGCATATGAAATGCTTCTATTAATGAAATGGATATTGTCATAAAAACCAATATTAATGGTGAAAGCATGTTTTGTGTATATACATATAATATATACAAAACTAACAGAACTCGAGCTATATCTGAAAGTACTAACACTTTCTTTTTATTCATATTCTCGACTAATGGACCTATAAATGGTTGAATAATTACAGAAGTAGCTTGATTAATACCAAAAATAATCGCAGACCACCCTGCACTATTTGTAAGTAAATATACCAACCATGTAAAAAGTATTGTATCTAATGAATCACCACAGCGGTTAATAATATTAGAAGTCAGCAGATAAACATAATTGTGGTTATGATATAACTCATGTTTATTCATATTTGTTACCTCTCTAATCATAATTTAGATTGTTTAATTTCGCAAGCTATCTTATAAAGATCCTGATGTTTTAAAGCCGCTGCTTTTTCTATAACATTATCAATTTCTGATATATCATTAAGTGATTCCAAATATTTTTTCCATTTTTTCATTTCAACATTATATGCACAGTATCTATTTTCACTTTCAAATGAGCCGTTAATGCAATAACGACTATTACTACATCCTCCTAAGCATCGTTCTGTATAACGACATTCTCTGCAAAATCCTTTTAACTTACTACTATCAAAATTTCTATTCCACTTAAAAGAGTCCGGACTTTCCCAAATCGACTTTAAAGATTTTTCACGAATATTTCCCGCTACTAATGTTTTATCTCTAATAGAAGTACAAGCAACAATATCTCCATTATGCAGAATACCAATTACATGCTTTCCTGCTCCACAACCTGTCCAAGACCAATTATCATTAAGAAAATTCTCATTTACTTTTATATCTTTATTGCTATAATAACCTATGCAATCTGCCAAAACAATTAACAACTTACCTCCAATTTTATTATATGCAAAATCAATAATAGAAAGAATATCTTGAGGTTCTATAAGCCATTCTGGGCGTTTTGCAAAATTCCCCATTGGTAATGCAATCTGTAACTGCCAACTATTAACTCCCAAATCACTTAATAATTGATATAGTTCTTCCAATTCACATATATTTTCTTTATTTATTGAAGTTATTACTGATGTCGAAATATTATTTTTTCTTAATTCTTTCAATGCTTTAATACTTTTATTGAATGATCCCGATCTCCGTATAAAATCGTGAGTTTTTTCAAGACCATCAATACTTAAACAGACACTTCTAATTCCTGATGTTATCGCATTATGAATAAAGTTTTCATCAATCAACCAACCATTTGTAATAATACTTGTTATTATGCCATTATCTACTAATCTTTTCGCAATAATATGCCAGTCACTACGTGTCGTAGGTTCCCCTCCAGATAATGTAATAACTTTTAATCCCAAATCTTTTAATTGGTCACACACCTCAAGAGCTTCTGATGTATTCAACTCATCGGGTAGCGCTTCTGCACAACTTGAACCGCAATGTTTACAACGCATATTACAACCCATTGTTATTTCCCATACAGCTGTAGTTAATTTATTCATATATTCTCTCCTATAATCCTTTTTAAATAAAAAAGACCTACTCTATATTTCTTTTTACATAGAGCAAGTCTTTTCTACAAACTACATTCTCACACCTGTTCCGTACATAACTGGTCCAAATAAGTTCTTAGAGGTTTTTAATTCAGAAATCTCTACAAACTCCAAGCTCAATTCTTCAAGATTAAACATTTTTATCCACCTCCCGTTTATTGAATTTATCTTAAGAATACATCTCTTATTTTCAAATGTCAAGTTATTTTCATTATTTTTTCCAAATTTCGAGTTCAAATTCTCGTTTTATTTGTAACATATTTTCCATTTTCTACGCATACATCAGATCTCTTAACCACTTATAAATGTCCGTAAAATTGCAAAAGCAACTGGAATCAGTGCTACAACCTTATATTCAATCATTCAAAAAGATTCCAATATTCGATTTGATTTTGCTTTAAGACTTGCAAACGAATTGCAAATTGATGTGAATGAGATATGTTCTGCCAGTCCATTTTCTGACACAATTAAGGAAGAAGAGATTTATCCTACACTTCCAGACGGTTTGAACGGAGCCTTAGACGCAAGTCGTGTAAAGACTTACTTAAAAAATTCTATGTATCCGTTGATGTATCTTTTTGGCAAAAATAGTATGCCTGATGTAGATAATCTACTTACATCATTCTATCAGCTTGATGATGAAGCCAGACAGGAAGTTGTAGAAACAATCCGTCTGAAACTGCAATATCATCGAGATCCGAAACGTGCTGAACAGATCAAGCAGATTAAAGGTTGGTAAAAAATCACTCCTGTGAATGGCAAACATTCGCAGGAGTTTCTTTTTGGGCACCGTTTTGGCACCACTGGTCTTATTTTTCAATTTTAAATTTATCTGTATTTTATCTTGCTGATAAATATTTCGCTATTTCTCTACTTATAATTTTTCAAATCATTCTCTCTTTAAGATACAGAAAAACCCGTAGAACCGAAGTTCTACGGGTATCTTACGTTTGGACACAACGTTATCTTGCGATAACAAATCTATATTCAGATTGTATTACTCGATGATTGTAGCAACTGTACCTGATCCTACTGTACGTCCACCTTCACGTATTGCGACTCGCGGCGCACAAACGTCCGCGAAGCCATTCTTTACCTTATTTCCTGTGTCCGAAACAGCATCGGCAAAAATTCTGCCGCGCACTTTCTCCACACATTCCAGTCGTGTCCGCCGTCGTACACTCTGCGCACCTGTTTTAAGCCGTAGTCCTCGCAGAGCTGATCCTCCTGCATAAACCACGTAAAGAAAGAATCCTCACGCCCCATCGCACGAAACAAGAGCCTCGTATTCTGATTGAACGCCTCTACGTCCGCAAACGCCTGCATCAAATGGCTGTCCGCGATTTCCTCCACGCCGATATAATTGCGCAGAAAGCCGGAAAAAAGCCCGATCCAGGCAAATTTTTCCGGATAGGAAAACGCTGCCATGGCCGCCTGCATCGACCCCATCGAAAGCCCGGCGATCGCGCAGTTTTCCCGTCCCGTCAGTACGCGGTAATGCGCCTCTACATACGGCATCAGATCCTGCGTCAGAAATTTCGTGAACAGCGACGGAATGATTTTTTTCTCCGGATCTCCGTCCTCGGACATCATCCCGTCCGCCATGACGATCAGCATCGGCGTGACTTTTTTCTCGGAAAGAAAGTTGTCCATCATCCAGCCGATTCTTCCCTGCCAGACCCAGCTTCCCTCATTTTCGCCGAAACCATGCTGTAGATACAGCACCGGAAGCCCGCAGCTGATCCCGGTCATATCCAGGCGGCGCATACACCAGACAGCTTTCCGTCTGCCCCGTCACTTCCGAATAAAAATATTCATGCCGGATGCTCCCGTGTAAAACATCCTTTAAACGGCACGCTTCCATGGCTGGCCCGATTTCCAGATAATTGCACGGTCTGGAATACCCGTAGCCGATGGGAAGATAGGGACTTACGATCTCGACACTATCCACATACAGTGCAGCATAATAAAAGCCAGGTTCCAGCGGCAGCTTCACCTCCCAGAGATTGCGCTCCACCTCCAGCAGGATATAGGTATCCTGTCCGATGACGATCTTTACGTCGCAGGCATTTTTCATCCAGAGCTTCAAAAAAGGCGTTCCATCCTGTCGATAAAAAATTCCCTGCTCCGGCTGTTTTTCGTGCAGCGCAGTCAGGGACGCAGGATAGGGTCTGTGAAAGGAAACCGCCTGATCCTGCAAAAACAGATTTTCCGTCATATATCTCTATTCCTCTCCTTTAGACGGGCGCAGCACTTCCTTTTCCTGCTCCGTCTTTTTATCCAGCGCCCGACGCAGCTTTCCGCGGCTGCGCTGCAGGGCGTTATCCGTGCTTTTTCCATCTCTGCCGAGCACCTTTGCGATCTCCCGGTAGCCCATGCCGGTCAGGTGCAGATCCATGACCTGCTTTTCTAACGGCGTCAGCTCCTGCTCAATCGTTTCTTCCAAAAGCCTCGTATTTTCCTGATCGATGACAAGCTCTTCCGGGCTTTTTTCCCAGACATCCTCCGGCTCATACGCCTGTTTGTCCTCATCCCGATCTTCCGGCTGGCTCAATGAGACATAATGATTTAAGGGCGCATGCTTTTTGCGTGCGCCCGCCTCTACTGCCGTATAAATCTGTCTGGAAATACAAAGGTCTGCAAAGGTGGAAAAAGACGCGTCCCTGTCTTTTTCATAATCCCGCACCGCCTTGAACAGCCCGATCATCCCCTCCTGGATCAGATCCTCCTGATCCGCGCCCGGAAGGTACATGGAGCGCGCTTTTCTCCGCACCAGATCCTTATATTTTTCCATCAGATAATCCATGACGCTGCCATCGCCGTCCCGCAGCCTCCGGATCAGTTCTTCGTCCTGATATTCTTCGTAATTTTTCATACTTCCAGCTGTTTTCCTGTCCAACATCAGCCAAGGCGCTGACGTACAATTTCATAAGCCAGAACACCGGCTGCAACAGAAGCATTCAGGGAATCAATGTCGCCTTTCATCGGAATGGATGCGATCATGTCACATTTTTCCTTCACAAGCCGTCCAACGCCCTCTCCTTCATTGCCGATAACAAGTCCGATCGGTCCTTTTAAATTCAGATCGTACATCGTCGTGCCGCCCATATCTGCACAGACAAACCAAATGCCTTCTTTTTTGAGTTCCTCGATGGTCTTTGCGAGGTTCGTCACCCTTGCCACCGGAGTAAAGTTTAATGCTCCTGCACTGGTTTTTGCCACAACCGCCGTCAGCCCTGCCGCCCGGTTTTTGGGAACGATCACGCCGTGTGCGCCCGCCAGGTTGGCGGTTCGGATAATCGCACCGAGGTTGTGCGGGTCTTCGATATTATCCAGTAAAAATAAGAACGGTGCTTCGCCTTTTTGACGGGCATTGTCCAGAATCTCTTCCACGGTCGCATATTCGTAAGCCGCCGCATAGGCGATGACACCCTGATGCTTTCCGGTTTCGGAAAGCTGATCCAGGCGCTCCTTTGTTACAAATTTAACAGGCGTCTGCTTCGCCTTTGCTTCCCGCTTGATCGTCAGGATCGGTCCGTCCTGGCAGCCGTCCAGAATAAATAGCTTGTCGATCGGACGCCCCGCCCGATATGCCTCGATCACCGCATTTCTGCCTTCTATTGTAAATTCTTCATAACGCATCTGCGTGCTCTCCTATTTGATCATATTTGCTGCCCGGTCAGCTCCAGCCCTTTCGCAATCAGCCAAAGCAACCGGTCGGTCTGGTCGGTCAGGTATAAAAATCCATACAGTGCTTCCAATCCGGTCGCCTTGCGGTAATCCCCGATCGATGCATTTTTGGCTGCCGAATGGGAATGGGCGTTCCGCCCTCTGCGGTAAACTGCCTGCTCTTCTGCAGTCAGCTCCTCCATCAGCGCATCCGCCTGTGCTGCCTGCGCCTGCGCCTTTACGATGGAGCTCTTTTTGGTATGCAGGACGCCGGGTGCAGTATTGCCGCGCTCCACAACGATCGTGCGGATGACCAGATCATAGATGCAGTCCCCGACAAACGCCAGTGTCAGCGGGGAATAGGTCCGGATGTCCACCCGATCGCATACAAATTTCTTCCGGATTGCGCCAAGCAGGCTCAGGCTCTCTTCCATTTTACGCCCTCTCTGGTATCCTCCAGCACGATGCCCATATCCAGAAGCTGCTGTCTGATTTCATCTGCGCGCGCGAAGTTTTTCGCTTTGCGGGCAGCCTGACGCTCTTCAATCAGAGCCTCCTCCACGTCTGCATCCAGCAGCTCTTCCTTTTTCTCTACGATCAGACCGCAGACATCGCTGAGGGTTGTGATCTTTTCTTTCAGAGCCTCCCAGAATGCCTTGGTGTGCTCTGCATCACCGCAGGTGTTGGAAAATTTTACCAGCTCGAAGATCGCTGCGATTGCATCCGCGGTGTTGAAATCATCGTCCATCGCCTGATCAAATTTCGCTTCAAATCCTGCTGCCTGTGCAAGAAGCTCCTTCTCCTGCTCTGTCAGTTCGCTGTCTTCTGCGTTCTGCGCCTTAAACTGCAGAGTAGCAACTGCAGTGCGGATTCTTTCCAGGCTGTTTGCAGCGGCCTCCATCAGCTCTGCACTGAAATTTAAGGGGCTTCTGTAGTGGGCGGAAAGCATGAAGAAGCGCAGCACCATCGGATCATATTTTGCAACAATATCGCGGACAGTAAAGAAATTGCCCGCAGATTTGCTCATCTTGTGGTTGTCGATATTTAAAAAGGCATTATGCATCCAATAATGTGCGAAGGGTTTTCCGTTTGCAGCCTCGGACTGCGCGATTTCGTTTTCATGATGCGGGAAAATCAGGTCTTCGCCGCCTGCATGGATGTCAATTTCATCCCCCAGATATTTTTTGCTCATGACGGAGCACTCAATGTGCCAGCCCGGTCTGCCGTCGCACCACGGGGATTTCCAGAAAGGCTCGCCCTCTTTTTTGGGCTTCCAGAGGACAAAATCCAGCGGATCTTCCTTCTGGTCTGCACCGGAAACCAGCAGGGAACGCTTGCCGCCCTCTAAGTCATCCAGATTTTTGTGGGAAAGCTTGCCGTAATCCTTGAAGCTTCTGACACGGTAGTAAACCGTGCCATCTTCCGCTGCATAGGCATAGCCTTTTTCGATCAGCGTGCGGATCATCTCTTCCATGCCGCAGATCTCCTGTGTAGCCTGAGGATGGGTTGTTGCCGGACGGACATTTAAGGAAGCCATATCCTTTTTGCACTCTGCAATATAGCGTTCGGAAATGACATTCGCATCTACGCCCTCTTCTACCGCTTTTTTGATGATTTTATCGTCCACGTCGGTGAAGTTGCTGACATAGTTTACCTCGTAGCCCTTATACTCCATATAGCGGCGCACGGTGTCAAACACGATCATCGGACGCGCGTTTCCGATATGGATAAAGTTGTAAACGGTCGGACCGCATACATACATGCGTACCTTTCCAGGCTCGATCGGTACAAATTCTTCTTTTTTCTTTGTCAATGTATTATAAATTTTCATGCTGTTTTTCGTTTCCTTTCGTATTGTTTTTCGATTCCTTTTCTTTTTCCAGACGCTTCACTTCCACTTCCAGCTCGAGAACCCGGTTGATCAGCTCGCTGTTTGCTTTCTGCAGCGTCATAATGTCCTCCCGTACCGGATCTGGTAAATGCACCTGATCCAGCGTTTCCCGCGGGAGCGGCTGATTGTACCGGCGCACCACTCTGCCCGGGACACCGACTACCGTAGAGTTGGGAGGCACCGCTGAAAGCACGACGCTTCCCGCACCGATCTTGGAATTTTCCCCAATTGTAAAGGATCCCAGCACCTTCGCGCCCGCGCTGATCATGACATTATCGCCGACAGTCGGATGGCGCTTTCCCTGCTCCTTTCCGGTTCCGCCCAGTGTCACACCCTGATACAGGGTCACATTATTGCCGATCTCTGCGGTTTCTCCAATGATAACGCCGTTTCCGTGGTCGATAAAGAAGCCTTTTCCGATTTTCGCACCCGGATGGATTTCAATTCCGGTTTTGCGCACCGCGCGCTGTGAAATCCATCTCGCCAGGAAATAATGCCCGGACAGATACAGCTTATGCGCCACACGGTAGTGCAGCATCGCCCGGAAACTCGGATATAAAAAAACTTCCATGGAAGAATGAATCGCCGGATCCCGCTCTCTGATCAGCCGGATCTCTTCTTTTACATTTCCGATGATTCCCATATCCGAAACTCTCCTTTCCCTTTTCTCGAATAATCACAGCAGTTCCCAACGTCTCGTGTATGCACGGACTTTGGAGCATTGCTTCAGAATTTGCAATATATGAATACAATGCAAGAATGCACGCTCTGTGAACCTTCTATTGTCATAAAAAAAGGAATTTTTCGCCTCTGTAGCCTAGAGACGAAAAATTCCGCGGTTCCACTCTGTTTCAGGATTCCAAATCCTGCCCTCAGGCGCGTAACGTGCGCAATTCGTACTCTGCTCATGCCGTCGGCTTCGCAGAATCTGCTCCCGGATGCACTTTCTGCACTGACCTGCGGGGACTGCTCTCAGCCAATGACATTCCCTCTCTGGCGCCGTCTATCTGCATACTCTTTCCGTTCCATGCATTTTCCAATCTGTTCATTTCAGCGATATCGCAGATGCTCCGGCTTTGGCAATTCGCGACTTCCCGAAGTATCTGCACAACTATCATTAGGATAAAAAATTTTCTTCTCTTTGTCAAGGGCTGCCGGTGTTTTTGTTCCGCCTGCGCTGAGTAGGACAGTGTCCCCTTTTCTTATTTTATGCAGCAGGTGAGGGCTCCGATGCCAGCTTTGGCAGCTGCCCCAACGTTCCCGTCACTTTACAAAGATTGCGCCATGCGACAGGCGGACTTACTGCACGCCACAACCGCCGCAGCCGCCGCAGCCGCTGGTCACATTCTGGTCGTAGAGTCCCATCGGACTGTTTAACAGACAGATCGCCTGCGCAGAAATACCCTCTCCGGCTCCGGTAAAGCCAAGTCCTTCCTCGGTCGTCGCCTTTACATTGATCTGCGATACGTCGATTTTGAGCGCATCCGCCATGTTCTGGCGCATCTGGTCGATGTGCGGGCGCATCTTCGGCGCCTGGGCGATGATCGTCGCATCGATGTTTTCAATTAGAAAGCAGTGCTCTTCCAGCAGCTCCCCTACTTTCTGCAAAAGCAGAATGCTGCTGATTCCCTTATAGGCGGGATCCGTATCCGGAAAATGCTTACCGATATCGCCGAGTGCTGCTGCTCCAAGCAGGGCGTCCATCACGGCATGTACGAGCACATCCGCATCAGAATGTCCTAAAAGTCCCTTTTCATACGGGATTTCCACGCCGCCCATAATCAGTTTGCAGCCCTCCTGCAATCTATGCACATCATATCCCATTCCAATTCGCATCTTTTCTTTTCCTCCTGTTTTCGCGTCTTGGTCAGCCCTCCGGCTCGATCATCCGGTAGCCGACGCCGATTTCTGTAAAAATATACTCCGGCTGTGCCGGATTTTTCTCAAGCTTACGTCGGATATTCGCCATGTTGACCCGTAGAATCCGGTTATTGTTTTCCATGTTTGGTCCCCAGATTTCCCGGATCATAAAATCATAGGTCAGAGCCTTTCCCGCATAACGGCTCAAAAGGCTCACCAGCCGAAACTCGTTCTGTGTCAGGTTCAGATCTAAGCCGCCCTTATAGGCACGATGTTTATCGTAATCGATCAGCAGGTCTTTCGCCTCAAAAACGCCCGTCATTCCACCTGCCGGTCCCTGATAGCCAGCTCTCGAATGACGGATCGCTGCTCGGATTCTCGCCAGCATTTCCGATGTTCCAAACGGCTTCGTGATATAATCGTCCGCTCCGAGGTCCAGTGCCTCCACCTTGTCCTTTTCATGGCTCCGCGCAGAAATCACAACGACCGGCATGCCCGACCATTTCCGAAGTCTGCTCAAAATTTCCATACCATCTATATCCGGAAGCCCAAGATCCAGAATCACCAGATCCGGGCACTGGGATGTAATCAGGCTGTAGCCCTCCTCGCCGGTATCCGCCGAAATGACATCGTAACGGTTCGCTTCCAGAATTGTCCGGAAAAATTTGCGGATGCTTCGGTCATCCTCGATAATCAGAATTCTGTCCCTTACTTCCATTCAGGCTTCCTCCATCCAGTTTTCTTCCTGACAGGGCAGCCAGAACTGGATCCTCGCTCCCCTGTGCGCCGCCATATTTTCCGCCTTCATGTCGCCCTGATGCGCCTGAATAATGCTCATGCAGACCGATAGTCCGATCCCCATGCTCCGTTTTCCATCGCTCGCAGCATGATCGCCGGTCGGAAGCTGTCCTTCGAAAATAATCGGCAAAATCGCCGGATCAATTCCCTTTCCGTTATCCTCTACGCAGAACAGCACCCGTTCCGGCAGTTTTTGGATGGATATACGTATTTTTGTGGTTGTTTTTCCATGTATCGCAGAATTTTCCATCAGGTTTACCAAAACCTGCTCCACCAAAATGCCGTCCATCGGAGCCACCACGACCTCCTCCGGCATGCTCGTTTCTACTTCGATCTGTGGAAACTGCTTCTGGAACTTCCCGACCGCCCCGCCTACGATCTCTTCTACGACCTCCCAGGTCGTCTGAAGCTGCGCACGGTCCCCGTTGATTCGCGTGATCGAAAGCAGGTTTTCCACCATCCGGATCAGCCACTGGGATTCGTCGCGGATGCCTTCTAAAAGCTCCACCTTCTCCTGCCGTCCCAGCGCGTCGTAATTGTCTAAAATTCCCGACGCGGATGCCTGAATTGATGTCAGAGGCGTCCGGATATCGTGGGACACCGCCCGCAGCAGATTGGCGCGTGTCTTTTCTTTTTCCACTTCCAGACGTATCTGCTCCTGCCATTTGATCTGCGTCGTCAGCGCGCTCACCATAACCGCCGTCGCCAGCAGCACCACAAAGGTCAGCGGATAGCCTGTAATCGAAAAATTCAACTCAAAGTACGGGTAGGTGAAGACATAGTTGACCAAAACCACCGCAGCCATCGCTGACAGGATTCCATAAACATATCCTTCTGTGCACCGCGCCACTATCACGACCGCAAGCACGAACAGCAGCGGCACATGCGTATCCGCCTCTGAAAAACATGCTGCAGTGCCAGACATACAATCGTCGCAGCGCCCATAATGCCCACCGTGATCAGGATGTTTCTTAGGATCGTCCGCCCTTTTTGTTCCGGGTTCTGTTTTCGTTCTATCATATTCTTTCTCTGCATCAGTGTTGTCCGAATGCCTTTCTCTTCTGTATCTTACCATATCTTTCTGCAAAATGGGGAAAAAAAAATCCCGCCGGCGGACTGTCTCTATCTGCGGCGGGACTACTTTTTGCAATTTTTTAAGCGTATAAGGATTTTCCATGAACAACCTTTCCGTATATTTTCTGTGCCAGCACCACAACAAGGCTCACGCACAGGTACAGGGTGGGAAATCCGCCCAGAATTCCCATTACCACAAGCATAATCGCACCAAAAATCTGACTCATTTTTTCTTTACCCCGCTTTCTGCAGATTCTCTCCGTAACGCTTTTTTGCGTGTCCGGGATTTCAAAAAGCATCATACCAAACCAGCTTTTTTTTCTTCCATAGATTCGACACACCCTTAACATCTGCTTAGCTTTCTGCAGGCTTTCTTAGCAGCTTCTGAACAGTCAGTTTCCCGATTATTTTTCTGTACATAAACCGTTCACAAAGTTTTCATCTTTCGGTCAGACTCCTGTCACATCTGACTTGTATGATAAGAGCATAGATAAAGAAAAACTTTTTCTGAAATACTTCTTTTTCATACCAGCCGGCAGGAGCACACCTGCCGGCCCTCCTTTTTGTTATCCCATCGACAGTCACCAAAAAAAAATGTGCCTTGGCACATTCTTTGCCTCGGCAACCATCTACCCTTGCTCCGAGTGCGCATCCTCGCGGAGTTTTTTTGTCGTATGGAAACGAAGTTTCCTATACGACAAAAAAAGCCGTTTGTCCGGCACAGCATCTTTCGATGCCTGCCAAAACACACGGCTTTTTTATTCATGACAATAGAATGTTCGCGGAGCGTGCATTCTATTGTTGCAGCTGCAGGATAGAGGTTTTCTCTTATTCGCCGCCTTTTTCAAATCATTTCGAAGTTGTTCTCAGTATGAATTATGCTTCAGATTTTCAGTAAAGAATCCCGTATCTTACAGGAAAATGTATTTCAAAATAAACAACACTGCCAGTACCCACATCAGAGGGGTAATCTTTTTTGCCTTACCAGCTACCGCATTCAGTACAACGAAGGAAATAACGCCGAACGAAATACCTTCGGAAATAGAATACATGAAGGGCATTGCAAAAATGCAGATGAATGCAGGAATTGCTTCCAGCATATCGCTCCAGTTGATCTTCGCTACAGACTGCATCATGAAGAAACCAACAACGATCAGTGCAGGAGCGGTTGCAAAGGAAGGAATTGCAAGAAATACCGGAGAGAAGAACAGTGCCAGGATGAACAGTAATCCGGAAACAATAGAGGTCAGACCTGTTCTGCCGCCTTCTGCAATACCGGAAGAAGACTCTACAAAAGTAGTGATGGTAGAGGTACCCAGGCATGCACCAACGGTTGTACCTACAGCGTCAGCCATCAAAGCACCCTTGATGCCAGGCAGCTTGCCTTCTTTGTCCAGCATGTTTGCTTTTGTCGCACATCCGATCAGAGTTCCCCAGTGTGTCGAAGATATCAACAAACAGGAATGCAAATACTACAACAACGAAGTTCAGAGATGCAATTGCAGAGAAATCCATCTTGAACAGGGTCGGTGCAACAGATGCAGGTGCGGAAATGATGCCGCTGGGGATCAGGCTGTAGAAACCAGCTTCTGCATTCGGAACATACAAGCCTGTCAGCTGACAGATAATACCCAGTACCCATGTGATCAGGATACCCAGCAGGATGTTGCCCTTTACGTTCTTGATTACCAGGAAGGCTGTGATCAGCAGACCGATCAGTGCCAGTACCACGGTAATGCCTTCGGACTGGAAGGTGCCTGCTTTTACAGAGCCATTAAAGGAGAACAGACCTACCAGTGTGGAACCATCCACTACGATATGTGCGTTCTGCAGACCAATAAAGGTGATGAACAGACCGATACCAACAGATACTGCAACCTTCAGGCTCGCAGGAATCGCATTAAAGATTGCTTCACGCACATTTGTCAGGGACACAGGATAATAAAGATAATACCCTCAACAAATACTGCAGTCAGAGCAACTTCCCAGCTATAACCCATGCCCAGGACAACCGTATAGGCGAAGTAAGCATTCAGACCCATACCAGCGGAAAGTACGAAGGGCAGGTTGGCAAACAGCGCCATACAGAAAGAGCCGATTGCAGATGCCAGCGCAGTTGCTGTAAAAATAGCACCTGTATCCATTCCGGTTGCGCCGAGGATGCTCGGGTTAACCGCAAGGATATACGCCATGGTCATGAAAGTTGTGAGACCGGCGATGACTTCTGTCTTCACGTCGGTGCCGTGTTCTTTCAGTTTAAAAAAGTTTTCCATCGTTTATCTCCTCCTCATACTGATAACAAACAAGTCCAGTGTAACACAGTTTTCCGGATTTGGCTTTCCCTTTTTCATTTTTTTATAAAATTTTACTGAAAGCTGCAGTGAACCGGTGAAAAAGAACCCTCGACACTGCGGGTATGAACCGCATGCTCTAGCGCACAACTGAGCTATCTCGCCATAAAATAGATATGAAATAGATATGGAACCTATAGGGCTCGAACCTATGCCCCTCTGCTTGTAAGGCAGATGCTCTACCAATTCAACCCTGTTTTCTTGCTGTCTACGCTTGTCAGATGCTGTTACCGACATCGTCCCAGGACTCGCTATTATCTGGTTGGCTAAACCTTGGATAAACCGGATTTCCACCGGCTTGACTACACACCCTTAGCTGGGCACACAACCGGAAGTTATAAACATCTTTGCAAATATACCATATCTATTAACTGTACACCACACTCATAAATTGGGTGGTCATAATTGTCCGTAAAGAAATTCGGAATATTGTGAGATCGGACAAATCCGCATTTTTCATAAAAGGGTATCGTCAACGGGCTGTCACCTGTTCCAACCTGCAAAACAGAATATTCATCTGCATATTTACTTGCAAGGAAGTCAATCAATGCTTTCCCATAGCCCTGTCCTTGATTCTGAGGATCAAACCTGCAATATTTTTAATTTCAAGTATTCCATTATCTTCATCAGTAACGACACATTCAGCTTTTACATTACCATCTTCAAGTACATACATAGTACCTTTTTTCAAGATAGTGATCAATCATATTTTCCTGCTCATCAGCTAATAACAATAATGCTATAAATTGCTTTTTATTCTCATTCACTTCTCGGATTTTCATATCTATTACTCCGTCAAACTTGAAGTTGTCAAACATCGTTCATTGTTTCGCTTTGTGGCATTTTTACACACTGCTGAATCACACCTGTAACATACGTAATGGAATCGGTGCAGTCGTTCTTGAGCCATTCTGAGATAATTGCCATTAGTCCCCGAATATAAAAGGCCATGATATAAGGTCGATCTTGCTGTAGTACACCGTAGCGGTCGAGAATCGGCGTAAACACATGACGGAACATCCTATCATAGCTTTTATCCATCCCCAACACCGCCGCATTTTCTGTTGCTGTGCGGAACAGTCGCTTGTTATTCTTAATGTAGCTGAGGTAAGGTGTTAAATAATCCGGCGTAATTAGATATAATTCATCCCTCGGACAATTCCGCAACTTTGCAGAAAAGGCATCTGAATCTTTCTCCATAGAAGCATGAAATTGCTCGTTCATACGACTGACACTCTCCGAGAGCAAGTCTGACATCGTTTCATAGTGAAGATAGAAGGTGGAACGATTGACCCCTGCTACTTCACAGATTTCTTTGACTGTAATATATTCAAAATCCTTTTTTGCCATAAGTGCCAGAAAGGCTTCGTCCATTCTGGCTGCGGTAGCAAAATATCTGCTTTCTGATCTATTCAATCATTCCCACCTTCTTTCGTGCTTTTGTTTACTTCTCACTGATTTCTTTTGCCAGTTCCATGATTTCAAAAGCGTATTTCTGCTTGCCCTGAGCCAGCAATTTTTTTTGTAGATAGGGTAATTAACGCCCATACCCAGCAGCCCGATAATGCCGACAATCACGCCGAGAACAAACATAGCAGTACTACCGTTGCCGATAACCTTCATGGAAAGGCACATCCCGACACCGGCTACCAATGCTGTGATAATACCGAAGGTGTAGGTAAAAACAGTTGCGGGAAGCTTGGCTTTTGCATCCAGCTTGCGAAGAGCGACCACCTTGGAGGTGTCCTTGGGTGCATATTCGTTTGCGAGTTGTTCTGCATAGATTTTATCTGTATTCATGGCTTGTTGCCTCCTTCATTTGATGGTTCTATGATACCAGCAAAGAACGAGCAACGGAACAACACTGACGGCAGTTTGTGTTGAGTTCAAGAATTGTGCAAGTTTCGATTTTCTTAATTCTACAAACTTGAAGTTATTTTTTTTGCTCATATAAAATATATCAATGGCTTTACTTGCAAACTCCGCTGTGCCTGTACCACCAACACAAAACAATGCAGAATTTGTCAGCAGTTATTTTAAAGTTTTTATTCTGCGTTACAGTTCACTGCGCCGTTGGCGCAGCTCCTTTTGCTTATGAACCGGTAAAACAAAACGCTCCGGATTTCTCCGAAGCGTTCCAATCATAGCGAGAGGGGGATTCGAACCCTCGACACTGCGGGTATGAACCGCATGCTCTAGCCAACTGAGCTATCTCGCCATAAAATAGATATGGGGCCTATAGGGCTCGAACCTATGACCCTCTGCTTGTAAGGCAGATGCTCTCCCAGCTGAGCTAAGACCCCATAATTTCTGTTGCAGGTGCATCATCTGCAACCGACTTTGTTAGTATACAAAACAATGCAGAATTTGTCAACAGTTATTTTATTAAGTTTTTATTTTTATGGAACAGTTCACCGCGCCATTGACGCAGCTCCTTTTGCTTGTGAACTGGTACTATTGTCATGAAACAAAACGCTCCGGATTTCTCCGAAGCGTTCCACCATAGCGAGAGGGGGATTCGAACCCTCGACACTGCGGGTATGAACCGCATGCTCTAGCCAACTGAGCTATCTCGCCACAAATATATATGGGGCCTATAGGGCTCGAACCTATGACCCTCTGCTTGTAAGGCAGATGCTCTCCCAGCTGAGCTAAGACCCCATAATTGTTCGCCGCTCTTCGCGACTGCTTGATCATAATATCAAAAAAAAAAATCCGGAAAAAGTCAATGGGTATTTTTATTTTTTTTACAGTTCACTCGTAGCTTCCATGCAGAATTCCATGCCCGCAGAGGGAGCGCCATTCTATGAGCAAAAGGAGCTGCGTAATGGCGTTTTTGCGAATGGCTCGGGAACTGTAACCTTTTTACATCAGGAAGCATTTGTGAAGGGCAGCACCATCATGATTTCGTCCGCGTAGCTTCCGTCCGGGAGCTTGAAGGCATTGGGCATTCTGCCGACCTCCTGAAATCCCAGCTTCTGATATAAATGGAGTGCACTGCTGTTGTCTGAAAATACGCCAAGCTCCAGCTGTTCATAGCCAGCCTTGCGCGCCAGATCAATCGCGCCGTTTATGAGCACCGTTCCCAGACCGGTATTCCAGTATTCCTGAACTACTGCAATTCCAAAGGCTCGCCCGATGGCGCACCTTAAACCGTTCCCCGATGGGAAATATACCCACATTTCCAACAACACTTCCATCCTGAGTCAGTGCTCCCAGCATAAAGGTCTGCTTTGATTCTCTCGTATTCTGCAGAATTTTTCGCTCGTTCTCCAGGGTATAAACCGCTTCCTCCGGAAGACGCATCAGAAAATGGGTCTCCTGTGCTGTTTTCTGTAAGTAAACCAGCATAGCTTCTGCGTCTCCAGCATTCAGCTGCCGCACAAAAACCTCTCTTCCGTCCTTTAAAACCAGCTTCCTTGCAGTCTCATAATACAGTCTCATCAATTTCCTCATTTCAAATCTGTCTGTCATAACCTTGAAAAATTTTCCTTTTCAATCTTTTCCTCCTGTCATTTCTGCTGCATCGTTATTATATCATGAACACAGATCGGCATTCGCCGTTCGCGATGAGCAAGCCTGTTCCCGATCTCACTTGCGCTCATTATATCACGAGCCAGCGCTCTGCGCTGCCAGTTCAATCAGGCACTTCTGAAACTCTGTCAAAATCATCCCATAGGGAACTGCCCAGCAGGTGCCGTAGGTATCACCGCCGGAAATACTCCCAACCCAAATCCCATTCTGCGTATAAACAGCGCCGCCGCTTGAACCGTAACTCGTTTCCGAATAAAACTGCAGCACATTCTGACCCGGATTGTTCGGATAAATGACGGACAGCTGATCCAGAACGCCGATACAGCTGGCAGAACTCGGGCTGTCCAGAGAGCTCACGGCAACAAGTGCGTCGCCTGTTTTCATTCCAAGCGCGGACGCGTCCGCTCCGGCTGCCGGAGGTAATCCCGCCCAGCACCTCCTCCGGCAGCTGACTGTATTCCACCGTCAGAAATCCTGTGTCTGTCTCGGCACTGCGATACAGCACGGCAGCGCTGCATCTTGTTCTCGTCCGGCAGAATCACTTCTGTATGGTTATGTTTTAAGCAATGCGCTGCTGTCGCAATATAAATTCTGCTGCCGTCCATCACCAGCACCACGCCGCTTCCGTCCGACCGGCGGATCAGTCCGAGTTCATCTACATCACTGTAATTGATCACGGATACGTTATGCGATTTCGTCATGACGCCGACCACATCTGCCACTGGCTGCAACGCTTTGGAAACCGTCTGCACCTGCTCCTGTGAGGCGATCCGATGCAGGTTCGCCGCTTTCGTCCCATATGCCGGCGCACCGTAGTCAGAGGTTTCTGTACTTTCCACCTGCACTGCAGGCTCTGCCGCCGCTGCCGTCACCGGCACGGAGCTTATCATCATTGAAATTGTAAGCAGCAACCCTGCCGCTGTTTTCCAGAGATTCGTTTTCTGAATAATAAAAAGGAACCCTCCCCATTCCGCAGAAGTCGTGCCCAAGGCAATCGTATACCAGGCATCCGGTTCTGCCCTCCCTGCAAAATCTGACCAAGCTACTTCTTTTTCCCAATTGTCCTCTCTGCTGCCCCGCCTGTCAAGAAAAATTTGCTCTGCTGTGTTCCCGTCCCGGCGAATTTGTTCCGGGCACTGCGTTCTTTCCTAAACCACCGCTTATTTTTGTTCATCGAAGTCCACCAACAAATTGCTATTGAAGTTGAAAAATTTTTTAATTCCGCTATACTTACTGTTAGAAAACAGCTTATTTTATAACGAAAGAGGACATTTCATGCATACATCCAGAAAAAATCTATTCCTTTATCTTCCGATCCTGATTTTATTCCTGGCGTCGTTTATCTGGGTTTTGAAAGCGCCGGATCATTTTTCGTGGTCGGCAGATCTTTATCTGAGAAACGATGACACATCCGTCCTGTCCCAGCTTTTTTACAGCGACAATGGCGAACTTTCGCAGGACAACTGTATGGACGGAACCCGGGACGGCAACATCGTCACCTTTTCCGGTCTGCCCGATCTGCGTAGTCTTACCTTATTTCGGTTTGACCCGACGAATACCCAGGAATCCTATCGCGTCACACACGTCGGCTTTTTTCCTAAACGGGGAAGCCTTTTTTTACCATGGATGCCGCCGATCTGGAAGCCCAGGCTTCCCCCGTTAACGCCTCCTGGCAGTTAAACGGGGAAGAGCTCGTTTTCACACCGCAAAATCCCGACAGCAGCTTTTTGCTTTCTGCCAACAGTATCCGGGAGGCTGCCGAAAATGCGGCTGCAAAGCTCCACGTTTTATATGTGCGCCAGCGCTTTTTCCTTGCCCTGTCCATCGCGCTGCTGCTCTGTGTGCTTTTATTTTTCCGCAATGGTATCGCTTCTTATCTGAAAATGCTGTTCCTGCCGGACAGCTCCGGGCACTTTGACTGGTTTGCCCTCATCAGCACGGCGGTGATTGCAGGTGCACTGCTCGTCGTCTGTATCATCGGTTTGTTTTCTGCCCTCGGTCTGCATCCCGACGAATGGGACGTCAAAGCCTGTCTGGATTACGGCATGACGCACTTTCTGCCGCCCGATATGCGGGATCCCGCTGTTGCTCAGACCTACAGCGGCTACGGTTACACCAAGCTGGAAAATTACACCTGGTACTTTTATCTTGCCGGAAAGATCGCCCTGCTTTTTAAAACGATGTTCTGTAGCCTTGCCTACTACCGCGTTCCGAACCTTTTGCTGTTTGCTGCCCTCGCCTTTTATTTTGTCCGGAATATCCGTCAGAAAAACTGGCTCATGGTCGCACTGGGAATCTGCGTCCAGTCCTGGTACATTTTTTCCTATACGACGGCAGATGCGCTGGATTTTACCATCGCTTTCGCAATCACCTGCCTGCTGTGCAACCCGCAGAGTCTGCTTTATCGCACCGTGGAAAAGAAAAAATTTATGCCGGAGAGATATTCCTGCTTTTTCTTCTTTTAGGGCTTTTGTTTGGCAACATCGCCCTCGGAAAGCAGTGCTATCTCGCGATTCTGGCGCTGTCCTTCTTCGTCCTTTTGCTGCGGCTGATCTGGCAGAAAGACCCCTTACAGAAAAAAGTGCTCTGGCGTAATTACCTGATTATTGTGGGCGTTTTTCTCGCCGTCTTTGCATTCCGGGCAGGCTTTGACATCGCGCACTACGGTACGGAAAAATCTCAGGTCAAGGAAGCGGTCGCCATCCAGTACGCCGACTACGACAAAAATCCGTCTACCCCGACCGAAGAGCTGAACCCGTCCTGGCATATGTACAGCCGCGGCTATACGCTTCTGATGTCTTTGCCGAAAACCCGGACTGGTTTGCCATGAGCTACAAGAGCTTTTGCGGACTTTTACAGGATCACGATACCGGCGCGTGGTACTACTGGTGCATGGGGCTGCTCTATCTTACACTGTTTGCAGGAATCGGAATCGCCACGTTCCGACAGCCTGACAATCTGCAGGGAAACGTCCGTTTTGTTATCTGCACACTGCTGATGGTGGGTGAGCTTGCTGCATCCATTGTAAACTCCTGGCTGATCGAATCCATGGCTCAGGGACGCTATCTGCTGCCATGCATTCTGATCGCCGGATACCTTGCAAGCACCGTCCCGGAGCTGTTCCAGAAAAAAATCTACCGCACGCTGCTTAGTATCGCCGGAATTTTATCCGTCGGCTACTTCGGACTGGTGGGCATCCCGCTGTTTTTCTAAGCTCTGCAGAAAACTGCAGCACTGCATTGGAGGAAAGACTATGATCTCACCGGAAATCATTCATGTGAACTATATCAAAAAAGAAGCGCAGACCGGAAGCTACTGCGGCATGCGATATCGGCTTTCCAAAGGAAAAATTGAAGAGGGGGACTGTATGGACGTCACGATCTGGCCGGAGCCCTTCTGCTTTGTCAAAACGCCCGCCGAGCAAAAGACAACAAAACAGTTTCCCCTGACCCAGGAGGGCTGTCTGGAAGCTGTCGCGTGGTTAAACGAACAACATAAAAGCCGCAGCTGGTAAAAACCAGCTGCGGCGTAGAATTTTATTCATGACAATAGAATGCTCGCAGAGCGTGCATTCTATTGTTTTTTACATTCTGTCGGGTGCGGAGAAGCCCAGTACATCGATGCAGGTTTCCAGCACTTCTTTGGTCAGCTTCAGCAGTGCAATCCAGCCTGCCTGCTTCTTCTGATCCTCTTCTGCCAGAATCTTTGTCTCGTGGTAAAACTTGTTGAACGCGTTCGCCAGATCATAAATGTACGCGCAGATCTTATGGGGCGCAGTTTCCTCACAGGCACTGTCCATCATTGCATTGAAGCTGCACAGCTGACGCATCAGATCTTTTTCGGAAGCGCCCTGCGCCTCCTCCAGGCACAGGTTTTCCAGGCTCTTTCCCTGCTCCTGATACTTGGCAAGGATCGATTTAATACGCACGATTGTATACAGAATATACGGACCCGTGTCTCCCTCGAAGGAAGTGAAGCGATCAATATCGAAAATATAGTCCTTAGAAGCCTGATTGGACAGATCTCCGTATTTGATTGCGGAAAGACCGATGATTTTGGCGATCTTTCTTGCCTCTTCCTCAGACAGATCATGACGGCTTTCGGATACCTTACGGTACATTTCCTCGTCGATATCGCGGATCAGGTATTCCAGACGCATAACGCCGCCCTCTCTCGTCTTGAAGGGCTTTCCGTCCTTGCCGTTCATCGTGCCGAAACCAACATATTTTAACTCTGTTTCAGGTGTTACCAGCCCCGCCTTTTTCGCTACACGGAACACCTGTACAAAGTGCATCTCCTGACGCTTGTCCGCAAGATAGATCAGGGAATCCGCATGCAGATTCTCCATACGGTCCACAATTGTTGCAAGGTCTGTCGTTGCATACAGCGCCGCGCCATCGGATTTTAAGATGATGCAGGCGGCATTTCCTTCGTATCGGTATCCTCTTTAACATCTACAACCAGCGCACCCTGGCTTTCATACGCAAGGCCGGATTCTTTTAAACGATTTACCAGTCCCGGAATGAGCGGGTCTGCATCGGATTCGCCCTTCCAGAGATCAAATTCCACATCCAGGTTGCTATAGTTTTTTTTCAGATCGGCTACAGATACCGCAATAATATGCTTCCACAGCGCGCGGTAGCCACGGTCACCGCTTTGCAGGCGCAGCGTTGCTTCCAGCGCTGCCTCCTTATACGCAGGATCTTCTTTGGACTTGCCGCTCGCTGTCGGATAGATTTCTTCCAGCTCGGATACGGTAAAGGGAGCCTCCTGCGGATATTCCCCGGTAAAGCTTTCATCAAAATAAGGCAGCTCGGGCTTGCGCGCTTTTAACTCGGTAATGATCAGACCCATCTGCAGTCCCCAGTCGCCCAAATGGACATCGCCGATAACCCTATGTCCTTTGTAACGGTTGATCCGCTTGATGCTTTCGCCTATGACTGCGGAGCGCAGATGACCGACGTGGAGCGGCTTTGCAACGTTGGGACCGCCGTAATCGACAACGATGGTTTTTTTCTTTTCGGGAGGCTCTACGCCAAACTTCTCCGCTGCAGCCATCTCTTTTAAATATTCGCAGACAAAACTGTCCTTTACTTTCAGGTTCAAAAATCCGGGCGCAACCGCAGATACTTCAGAAAATACTGCGCTGTCCGTCAGCTTTTCCGCTACATCGTTGGCGATCATGATCGGGGCTTTATGGTATTTTTTTGCGCCCGCCATCGCACCGTTACACTGATATTCGCACAGATCGGGACGGTTGGACACGGTTACGCGTCCCAGCTGTGCCTCATAACCTGCAGCTTCAAAGCCTTTTCCCATCTCTTCGGAAATGAGCTCCAAAAATTTCTTCATGTTCGTTCTCCAATCTATCTCCTGTAATAAGCGAGCACTTTTTTAATCGCAGTGATGACGCTTTCCACGTCCTCGTCTGTCATGCTGTAAAAGAGCGGAATGCTCATCACATGCTCATACAGGTACTCCGCATTCGGGCACAGTCCCTTCGGATAGCCCAGCTTTTCATAATAGGAATGCCAGTAAACCGGCAGATAGTGTACCTGTACATGCACATTTTCCGCATACAACGCATCAAAAAAATTCTCTTCTGGTACAGGTCAGAAGCTCTGGATTTAACTGGATGACATACAAATGGCGTGCCGTCTTTGACTCCGGGATCTCCCGCTGCAGCACAAGCTCCGGGCACTCTGCAAATGCTTCGTTGTAGCGTTTTACAATCTGAGTTCTTCTTTCGATAAAACGGTCCAGCTTGTCTAACTGGCTGAGCAAAAGCGCCGCCTGAAAATCTGTCATCCGATAGTTATAGCCGAGCTCAACCTGTTCATTGTACCACTTCGCATCGGTCGGATGTACCATCTCATCCGGATTTCTCGTAATTCCGTGAGAGCGCAGCCGAAGCAGCCTGTGATACAGCTTCTCATCGTTGGTCGCAATCGCGCCGCCTTCTCCGGCTGTTACGGTTTTGACCGGATGAAAACTGAAGGTTGTAAAATCTGCGATGCTGCCTACTTTTTTATTTTTATACTGTGTGCCGATCGCATGCGCCGCATCCTCGATCAGCATCAGATTATGCTCCTTGCAGATCTGACGGATCTCATCCAGCTCCACTGCCTGACCGGTAAAATCCACCGCAACGACAGCTTTGGTCTTTTCTGTGATATGGCTGCGGATACTCTCCGGATCGATGTTGTAGGTGTCACGCTTTACATCAGCAAATACCGGCGTGCCGCCGCAATACAAAATGCAGTTGGCTGAAGCAGCAAACGTCAGGGGGGTTACGATTACCTCATCCCCTTTCGTAATGCCCGCCGCCATCGCAGCCAGATGCAGCGCCGCCGTTCCGTTGCTGACCATAACGACATAGTTTGCCCCGGTTACTTCGCACAAACGCTTCTCCAGCTCTGTCACCTTCGGTCCACAGGTAAGCGCATCGCTGCGCAGCACATTTGCAACCGCTTCTATGTCCGCATCATCAATATACTGGTGCCCATAGGAAATCGGTGTCTTCCGAACCGGCTCCCCGCCAAAAATTGCTAACTGTTCCATTCTAATCTCCATTTCGCTCAAAACTGTGCAAACTATGCCCGTCTGCATTTCTTCTATCATACCACCCCGGCGGTCAATACGCAACAAGTCTTGCTTTCATATCGTCGGCAGGAAAGCGAAACTTCTGCCGATCCTCCTTTTTTACAGGACTTTTTCCCCACTGTCATAAAATTCAAAAATCATTTCCAGATACGGCTGCAGGACGCTGTTTGGCGCGCGGTAAATTTCATGCCGGATATCGGGCACAACCACCAGCTGTCCATCTGGGATCCTCTTGATAAACTCTTTTTTGTGCTCCGGGCGTTACGAGCGTATCTTTTCCCGCCTGAAATAAAAGCACCGGCGTCTTCACCTTTTTCGCCTGCTTTTTGCTGATGACAAATTTCCCGGCATTGATCGCTTCCCTGCCCCATTCATAGCTTCCTGAAGAGGTCTGGCAGCTTTCATCCTCCCGCCGTTTTTTCATATAATAATCATGGCGCGCTTCGGAGCTGCAGGACGCGTCCGAAAAAAGACTCTTCCGGATCAAAAGTGCCCTGTGTGAGCAGACGATCCTTCCCATTGCCTCCGAACACTTTAAAATCACACAGCACCCGCGCCGCCCAGGACGGCACGCCGCCCAGATTCACTCCCAACATCGGTGCATTCAGAACCGCTTTGGCAAAATCCTCAGGGTACTGCTCCAGATAAAATGCGCCGATACAGCCGCCCATGGAATGTGCGTACAGATACAGCGGCAGATCTTTTGCCATCGGCTTCACCACTGTTTTGACGAACCGGTGCAGATCTTTTACATATCGGGAAAACAATCCAATGTGTACAATTGTGTGATCTTCCACTTCACGCATGGATTTTCCATGCCCTCTGTGATCCATAATCGCCACCTGATATCCCTGCAGATAAAAATAGTAAATCAATTCATGATATTTCAGGCAGGACTCTGTAAAGCCATAGCTGATCACGATCGTCCCTTTTTGTGTCTCCTGCGGATACAGTTCATAATACAGACCGCCCGTCTTAGCTGTTTTTCTCTGAGCCACGCCGTCTTCTGGTGCGTTCTCAGACTTTTGCGATGTGCTGTCTGCCGATGCCACATCACGCTCCTGCGATTCACCGCCTTCGGGCGCGACCTCCATCCACCCGCAAATCTGAACCTGTTTCAGAAACGGCTCTACCTGGCTGTCCATTTCCTGTTCCAGATTTTCTTCTGCGATACACTGCATTCTGCAGGAATTATTTTCCTTTAAAACCGTTTTTTTCATTCGTATTCTCCATATAAAATATAAAAAGAATGTGCCTTAGTATATTTTTGCGCCGAGGCGCGGTTGCTTCGGCAACCATCTACCCTTGCGTCGAGTGTGCATCCTCGCGGAGCGTTTTTTATTGTATAACATTGTATAGAAACGAACTTTCTTATGCAACAATAGAATGCACGCTCTGCGAGCATTCTATTGTCATGAACAAATAAAAAACCTGCTGACACGAAATCAGCAGGTATCGAATCTTTGTGGGGGGATGGCAGGACATCCTCCTTGCGGAAAACATCCTGCCTGATTTTGTGGGTTGATAACTTCTCAACTTGATCATATTGTATCGCACCACTGTATCTTTTGTCAACTACTTTTTCAAAATGTTGCAGTTCACGACAATTTTCAGAATATTATTCCCCAAAAAAGATACATAACTGATCCCAAAAATTTTTCCCCATCGCTTTTTGATCCCAAAAGCTCCAACAATTTTTAAATCCAACAATGAAAAGGAGGTTTTTGTCATGTATCCTGTAATTCCAGAATCAGACCGTCCTTCTGACCTTGCGGATGACTGCATCCTCTCTCCCGACGGCGTCAATCCGGTTTCCAAAAACGACGAAGTGCCGTCCGAAAAAGATCTGTTCGACGACAAGATCGCAGTATATCCTGTTCCGGGTGCGACCCTTCCGTTTTATTTTCCGGGTTATCCCAACCAGCCGCTGTAGGGCGTTCTTACAGCTCCCGCGCGGCATCGGCAACACTGCGGACACCGACTAATCGGATGCCGGAAATTTTCGGCATTTTTTCGAGACAGACCTGGGGGAGGATACAGGTTGTAAAACCGAGCTTCTGCGCCTCCCTCACTCTCTGCTCCGCCATCGAAACGGCGCGTACTTCCCCGCTCAGGCCCACTTCCCCGAAGGCGACAACGCCCTCCGGGACGGGGCTGTTTTTGAAGCTCGACATAATTGCCATCACGATTCCAAGATCAATGGCAGGCTCTGTAATCCGAATGCCGCCTGCCAGATTGACGTAAGCATCACACCCCCCGATCTGCATGCCAAGCCGTTTTTCCAATACCGCCATCAGCAAATTGACGCGGTTAAAATCCGTTCCGGTCGTCTGACGGCGTGGAATGCCAAAATTGCTGTGGCAGACGAGCGCCTGAATCTCCGTGAGCATCGGACGAGTCCCCTCCATTGAGCAGGAGACGACCGAGCCGCTCGCGCCGGCAGGTCTGCCATTTAACATGAATTCCGACGGGTTTAACACCTCTGTCAGCCCCTCTTGGCGCATCTCAAACACACCGATCTCATCGGTTGAGCCAAAACGGTTCTTGACGCCCCGGAGGATTCGGTAAGATGCATGTCGGTCACCCTCAAAATACAACACCGTATCCACCATATGCTCGAGCACTCTGGGACCTGCAACCGTTCCCTCTTTGGTCACATGACCGACGATAAAAATCGAAATACCGAGCCCTTTTGCCAGCCGCAGCAAAACACCAGTCGATTCGCGCACCTGCGACACGCTGCCGGGCGCCGCGCTGACCGCTTCATTGTACATCGTCTGGATGGAGTCAATGATGACGATCTGAGGCTTTTTCTGCTGGATTACCTCCTCAATCCGATTCAGGTTCGTCTCACAGAACAGCTCCAGCGTGTCCGAAAAATCGCCGATCCGCATCGCGCGCATTTTGATCTGGCGTAAGGATTCCTCGCCTGATACATACAAAATGTGCTGCTTTTTTAACGAAAGGTTCCTGCACATCTGCAAAAGAAGCGTCGATTTGCCGATACCCGGGTCGCCGCCGACCAGCGTCAGCGAGCCGGTAACGATTCCGCCGCCCAGTACCCGGTCGAGCTCTCCCATCCCGGTTTCCGTGCGTCTTTCCTCTTCCATCGAAATTTCATTCAGCACCGCCGGAGCGCTCTGCACCCCGGACAGCACCTGCTTTTTCTCTTTTCCGCCTGCGGTCACAGAAACCGGTTCCTCTACGAGGGAGTTCCACGCCTTACAGCCCGGACACTGCCCCAGCCATTTTGCCGTTTCATAGCCGCATTCCTGACAGAAAAATCTGGTTTTTATTTTTGGTTGCCATTTATTTTGAAATTTCTACCTTTACTTCTCCGATTCCAGCAAGCTCCACGCTCACATTCAGCTTTCCGCCAAGGTTCGTGCGCATTCTGCCCGCATCCTCACCGTTGATTTTCACATCATATTCCGTATCTTCCTCCAGACCGAGTGTGATCTGCGCGTCCTCTGTGCCCTCTACCGTGAAGCTGACGCCATTTTCGCTCTCCGCAAAATGCTCTACGCTCGTGCCGGGCACAGATTCATAGACAAACATGCCGTTTCTTTCCAGCTTGGTAATCTCTTTAAAAGTCTTTACCTTGTACTCATCGCCGCCGGCCTCAAAGCCCTCCTTCTTGCGCTTTTCCTGCAGAAGATGATTGCCGAAGCTGATCTTTCCGTCTGCTTCTGTTCTGATGAGTTCTGCTACTGCTGCCATTCTTTTGTCCTCCTGTCCGCCTTTGCGGCGGTTTGCTGTTTATTTGTTTTTGACGCTGAAAACAACTTTATTCTCGCGGAAGCCTGCACTCACATGATCGCCGGATTTTACCCGTCCCGACAGAATTTCTTCCGCAAGTGCGTCCTCGAATCAGCGTCTGAATTGCTCTCTTTAACGGTCTTGCACCCATTTTCAGGTTGCTGTATTTTTCTACGATATGCTCTTTCAGAGATGGTGTCAGTGTCAGGCTGATATCCAGCTGCGTCCGGCAGCGCGTAATCAGGCTCTGTGCCAGCAGATTGATAATTCGCTTCATATCGTCTTTTGTCAGCTGATGGAATACGATCGTTTCATCTATCCGGTTTAAAAATTCCGGTTTGAACAGGCGTTTTACCTCTTCCATCACGCCGGCTTTCATCTTTTCGTAAGTCTTTTGCGCATCTTCTTTTGCCGCAAAGCCGAGATTTTTTGGCTCCACAATCCGCTGTGCACCGGCGTTGGACGTCATGATGATGACGGTATTTTTGAAGCTGACCTTCCTGCCCCTGGAATCCGTGATATGCCCATCGTCCAGCACCTGTAGCAAAATATTGAAAACATCCGGGTGCGCTTTTTCGATTTCGTCAAATAAAACCACCGAATACGGATTTCTGCGAACCTTTTCAGAAAGCTGTCCACCCTCGTCAAAGCCGACATAGCCCGGAGGCGAGCCGATCATTTTCGAAACAGAGTGCCCTTCCATATATTCCGACATGTCCACGCGGATCAGCGCGTTTTCTGAACCAAACATCGCTTCTGCCAGCGCCTTGGAAAGCTCCGTCTTTCCGACACCTGTGGGACCGAGGAACAAAAACGAACCGATCGGTCGTCTCGGATCCTGCAGTCCGACTCTGCCGCGGCGCATCGCCCGCGCAACGCTCGATACGGCTTCTTCCTGTCCGATCACGCGCTTGTGCAGAATAGATTCCAGCTTTAACAGCCGTTCGCTCTCTTTTTCGGTCAGGCGGCTCACCGGAACCTTTGTCCAAGTGGAAATGACCTTTGCGATATCCTCTGCTGTCACCTCTGGCTGCCCCTTTTTGCGGCTCTTTTCCTGCCGTTTCTGGTGCTTTTCGTAACGGGCGAGTGCCTCCTTTAGCCTTTGCTTTAGTCTGGAGGCCTCCTCCAAATCCTGATCGCGGATTGCCTGCTCCAGCTTTTCGTCCAGCGTTTTGATTTCCTTTGCCTGGTCTGTTGCCTCGTCAGTCGTCTGCATCCGCTGCAGGCGCACCGCAGCAGCCGCCTCGTCCATCACGTCGATCGCCTTGTCCGGGAGCTTCCGGTCGTTGATATAGCGATTGGAAAGATGTACTGCGGCCTCGAGGGCTTCCGGCAGAATCTTTACTTTATGATGCTCTTCATATCTGGAAACGATTCCCTGTAAAATGCCGATCGCCTCTTTTTCCGTTGGCTCTTCGACCGTAACCGGCTGAAAACGGCGTTCCAGGGCAGCATCTTTTTCGATATATTTGCGGTATTCTTCCAGCGTTGTCGCGCCGATCAGCTGAATCTCGCCGCGCGCAAGGGACGGCTTTAAAATGTTGGAAGCGTCAATCGCCCCCTCTGCGCCGCCTGCACCGATCAGTGTATGCAGCTCATCCAAAAACAGTAAAATATTTCCGTCGTCTGTCACCTCACGGATGACCTTACGAATTCGCTCCTCAAATTCGCCGCGGTATTTGCTTCCCGCGATCATCCCGGAGAGATCCAGCATCAGAACCCGTTTATCCTTTACCGTATCCGGCACGCTGCCCTCCGTAATCCGAAGCGCAAGTCCCTCGACGATCGCCGTTTTGCCGACACCGGGTTCTCCTACCAGACACGGATTGTTCTTCGTCCTGCGGCTTAAAATCTGAATCACGCGCCCAATCTCCTGATCGCGCCCGACAACTGGATCAAGCTTTCCCTGTGCAGCCAGCTTCGTCAGATCCCGGCTGTAAAGCTCCAGCGTCCCGGTCTGGCTCTTTTTTTGCCTGCGTCCCAGCTCTTCGCGGTACGCCGTAGGGTCCAGTCCTGCTGCCAGGAGCGTATCCCGCATGATTTTCTGCAGCGGCAGCGACAGCGTCTGCAGCACCCGCACTGCAACATTATCCCCATCTCCTAAAAGCGCTAACAAAATGTGCTCCGTTCCGGTCAGCACGCTGCCTGCCTTTTCCGCCTGTCTGTGGCTTTCCTCCAGAACTTCCTCTGCCCGGGGGGAATAACCGTCCCGCTCTATGACCGGATTGGGCGTCTCCGGAGCCAGCAGATCCTGAATCATTTCCCGGATCGCCTCTTCTTTTGCCCCGTTTTCCGTCAGAACCCTTGATGCCACACCGGTTCCTTCTTTGATCAGGCCCAGTAGGATATGCTCTGTCCCAACATAATTCTGATGCAGGCTTTTTGCCGCCCGCCCTGCCAAAAGCAGGGCAGTTTTTGCCTTATCCGTAAACTGTGACTGCATCTGTTATAGTCCTCCATACTCTTCATAAATCTCATCTATCAAAGCATGTACTTCCTCGCGGGAAATATTCCGACAACTTGCCCGTGCCAGAATGACCCGCAGCGACTCCCGCATCTGCTCCAGATCACTGATCCGATCCGCATCAATCGCAATCACTGCGCCGCGGCGTCTGTCCACCTTGACGAAGCCCTCCTGCTTGAGCACGGTATATGCCTTATTCACTGTATGCATGTTAATCCCAATGGATTCTGCAAGCTGCCGCACGCTCGGGAGGGACTCTCCCTCCTTGAGCCTGTTTGTCGCAATCCCGACAATGATCTGATTGCGCAGCTGTATATATAACGCTTCTTCGCTGTTAAAATCTACTTCCAGAATCATGCTGATCTCCCATCCATTTTCTCTTTAAAGTGTTCTAGAAACACTATAACAAGAATCCAGAAAATAGTCAACAATAGCATGCACGCGCTGCGAGCATGCTATTGTCATGAATAAAACAAAACACCCGGCACTGCTGTTTCCTGTGCTCCCGCCAGACAGCGGGCAGTTTGCAGCAAAAGCCGGATGTTTTTTATGGATTCACGACAATAGAATGTTCGCAGAACGTGCTTCTATTGTTTTCTGAATGCTTGCTTTTTGGAAGATTTATTTCAGGTCAAGGAATTCAAATTCAAGATCGTCATCATCCAGGAAATTTCTGGACTGCCAGTCTTTGGATTTGCCCTTTTTGCGGCGCGGACGTTCTTCTTCCTCTTCCTCGTCCTCATCCTCGTCATCCTCGTCTTCATATTCGTCGACTCTGGAGCGACGGACAGGCTTCTTTACCGGAGCCTTCTTTGCCGGACGGCGGCGCGGACGCTCTTCTTCCTCTTCCTCGTCCTCATCCTCGTCATCGTCTTCGTCCTCGTCGTCATCGTCATCCTCTTCTACATAACGGGCAGGCTTTTTGCGGCCGAAGCGGCGCGGACGTTCTTCTTCCTCGTCCTCATCCTCATCGTCGTCTTCGTCATCCTCGTCGTCATCTTCGTCATCATCATCATAATCGTCATAGTCTTCATACGTGCTTCTGACTTTGATGATCAGGATTGTTACAACGATAATCAGAACTACGATTACAAACGCCATCAGAATAACGACAAAGCGCATGCTCTTTGCGGTCTGGTCGATGGTCGCCTGGTTATTCTTGTTGGTCTCCTCTGCATTCAGCAGGTCACTGACCTGATATCTGGTTCCCATAGTATTATCATGCAGATACCATGCACTGCTGCCGCTTCCGTCATCCTCAAAGGCGACGGAATAATCTGCGGAGTTGTCTACGATCGGCTCCTCCTCCGGTTCCTCCGTCTCCTGAGTTTCGTCAACAGCCGGCTCTGCTGTCGCTTCCGACACATGTGCCTCTACCAGATCGGAACGGATATATCCGCTTACATTATCAAATGTTACTGCATACCAGGTCTTGCCGTCGCTGCCCTGTGTCTCGCCGGTAACGGTCAGCTCCTGTCCGCTGGCTGCCTTACCTGCAACGCTTGCGCTGGTGGAAGCTTCGCTTCTGATATTAACGCTGGAAGAGGTTACGGTTGCGCTGGTAACGGTTCCTGCAGCAGCTGTCCCTGCTCGCGTTATCCTCTGCGGCATTATCCTCTGCGGCGTTATCCTCTGCGGCTGCATCAGCATTTCCGTCCTCTGCAGCATTGGTGTCGGTTGTTGTGGTCGTTGTCGTTCCGCTCGGGGAAGAGGTCAGCGGCACAGCGCCGACTTCCATTGTGGATGTAAATAAAAATACCGCAGCAAGTGCACATCCCAGCACAGTGCTGAACTTGGTCGTCCATTTCATCATTCTAATTTACGTACCTTTCTGATTCCGATCCGCAAAGGTCTCTGCGGACCTTTTCTCTTTTCCAAACTCCTCAGCCAGGCTTCCGATTTCGCCTGTCGCCAGTGCTCTATCGGTATATTATGCTTCGTCGATCGCTTTACCGATATCGTGTCTCATATATTTGTTGGCAAAATTGACCCATTCGGTCGCTGCATACGCTTTTGCGCGCGCTTCCTTTAAGGTAGGCGCCTTCGCTGTGATACCCAGCACACGTCCACCGTTGGTCAGGATCGTCTTTCCGTCTTCTGCAAACCTGGTTCCTGCATGGAAACAGAACACATCGTCTTTTCCGTCAAAGGCTTCCAGGCCGGAAATCGGGAGTCCCTTGTCGTATTTTAACGGATAACCGTCCGATGCCAGCACAACACAAACTGTCGCATTGTCTTCAAACTCCAACTTGAGCTGATCGAGCGTACCGTCGATACATGCCTCGCAAACGTCCAGAATGTCGTTTTTCATACGCGGCAGCACAACCTGCGCTTCCGGATCACCGAAGCGGACATTATATTCCAGCACTTTCGGGCCGTCAGGTGTCAGCATCAGGCCGAAGAAAATTACACCCTGAAAGGTGCGTCCTTCCGCAGACATTGCATCGACGGTAGCCTGATAGATATATTTTTTACAGAACGCATCAACCTCTTTTGTATAGAACGGAGACGGGGAAAAATTGCCCATGCCGCCAGTGTTCAAGCCCTGATCGCCGTCCTTTGCGCGCTTGTGATCCTGGGCGGAGGACATGATCTGGATGGTCTTGCCATCTGTAAAGGACAGCACGGAAACCTCGCGTCCGGTCATGAACTCTTCGATGACCATCTTGTTGCCGGCTGTGCCGAATTTCTTATCTGTCATAATCGTGCATACGCCGTCTTCCGCTTCTTCCAACGTGCTGCAGATTAAAACGCCTTTTCCAAGTGCAAGGCCATCCGCCTTTAAAACGATCGGGAATTTCGCTTTGGTATGCAGATATTCCAGCGCATCCTCTGCCTTGTCGAACACTTCATAGGCAGCCGTCGGAATATTGTATTTTTTCATCAGTTCCTTGGAAAATGCCTTGCTGCCTTCCAGAATCGCCGCATTTTTGCGAGGACCGAAGGCACGGATCCCGGCTGCCTCCAGCTGGTCTACCAGGCCTCCGACAAGCGGATCATCCATGCCGACGATAACGAGGTCGATCTCTTTTTCCTTTGCGAACTCGGTCAGACGGTCAAATTCCATCGCGCCGATCGGAACGCACTCTGCCAGCTGCGCAATTCCGGCGTTGCCGGGCGCACAGTAAATCTTCTCTGCTTTCGGGCTCTTTGCCACGCTTGCAGCGATCGCATGCTCTCTGCCGCCGCTTCCCACAATCAGAATTTTCATATGAACCTCCATATTTTCAGGCGCTTTCGCTGTTATGCGATGCAATTTTGCATCACGATGCGATAATCGTCTTTCCATCCACAACGGTTACTCTGCCCTGGGCAATCAGGTCGATGGCCTGGGGCAAAATTTTCCATTCCGCTTCCTCCATGACCCGCTGCTGCAGACTCTTAGGTGTATCGCCCTGCTGCACTTCAACCGCCTTCTGTAAGATAATCGGACCGGTATCCATTCCGCTGTCCACAAAATGCACCGTCGCGCCGGTCACTTTTGCACCGCGCGCAAGCACACCCTCATGGACATGCAGACCGTAAAAGCCAACGCCGCAAAACGCAGGGATCAGCGACGGATGGATATTGATAATCTGGTTTGGGAACGCTTCGATCATCTCTGCCGGAACAGCGACTAAAAATCCTGCCAGCACGATCAGATCCGGTGCGATTTCCTTTACCTTTTCGGTCAGGGCATGATTGAATGCCTCTCTGCTCTCGAAAGATTTCGGAGAAAGACAGATTGCTTCCACATTATGCTGCCGCGCGCGTTCCAGCGCATATGCGCCCGGGTTGTTGCTGATCACCGCTGCGATTTCGGCATTGCGGATTTTTCCCGCGTCAATCGCATCGAAAATCGCCTGCAGGTTCGTGCCTCCGCCTGAGACACAGACCAGAAGCCTTAACATAAGGTCACTCCCTTTTCGCCTGCTTCGATGGTGCCTACCACATAAGGGGTATCGCCTGCAGATTTCATTGCTTCCATGGTCTTATCCACATCTGCGGGATCTACTGCGACGATCATACCCAGTCCCATGTTATAGGTGTTATACATCATATGCTCTTCGATATTGCCCTTTTTCGCCATCAGGGTAAAAATCGGAGGAACGGGATAGCTGTTTTTGTTGATCACCGCATGGGTACCCTCTTTTAACATACGGGGCACGTTTTCATAAAAGCCGCCGCCGGTGATATGGCTGCATGCCTTTACGGTTACGCCGGCTTCTTTGACTGCCTTTAACGCCTTAACATAGATGCGTGTCGGAGCCAGCAGGGTCTCGCCCAGGGTTGCGCCCAGCTCATCATAATAGGTGTTTAAGCTTTCAACGGTCATGTCGAATACCTTACGAACCAGAGAGAAGCCGTTAGAATGCACGCCGGAGCTTGCCATGCCGATCAGCACGTCACCGGGCTTTAAGTTTTCGCCGGTAATCAGGTCTTTTTCATCCACTACGCCGACTGCAAAACCAGCCAGATCGTACTCATCCTCCGGCATCAGTCCGGGATGTTCTGCTGTCTCGCCGCCGATCAGGGCAGCTTCCGACTGTACACAGCCTGCGGATACACCTTTTACGATCTCTGCGATCTTCTCGGGAATATTTTTGCCGCATGCGATATAGTCCAGGAAAAACAGCGGTTCGCCGCCTGCGCATGCAATATCGTTTACGCACATGGCAACGCAGTCGATACCGATGGTATCATGCTTGTCCATAAGAAAGGCGAGCTTGATCTTGGTTCCGACACCATCTGTACCGGATACCAGGGTAGGCTTTTCCATATCCTTGATCTTTTCCAGGGAAAATGCACCGGAAAAACCGCCCAGTCCGCCAAGCACTTCCGGGCGCATTGTCGTCTTTACATACTGTTTCATCAGTTCCACCGATTTGTATCCGGCTTCAATATCCACTCCAGAACTCTTGTAATCCATCTGATCCTCCATACCGTGCCTGTGCACCTGTTTATTTTGTGTAGTTGTGATAGCCGCATTCCTGCAGCTTTGCATCCTTTTTCAGTACGCCGTCTTTCATCTCTGCGCTGTAAGCCTTGAGCTTTGCAAGAAGCTCCGGATCGGAAACCGCTAAAATCTTCGCCGCCAGAATACCTGCGTTTGCACCGCCGTTGATCGCAACGGTCGCCACCGGGATACCGGAGGGCATCTGAACGATGGAATACAGGGAATCCCTGCCTCCCAGAGACGTCGTGTGCATCGGGATACCGATCACCGGCATCGGAAACAATGCAGCGCACATACCCGGCAGATGAGCTGCCATACCGGCGCCGGCGATAATCACCTTTACGCCCCGCTCCTCCGCGGTCTGTGCATATTCAAAAAAAGTATCGGGCATCCGATGTGCAGAAATAATCCGCATTTCATAGGAAATACCGAATTTGTCCAAAATCTCAGCTGCTTTTGCCATTACAGGCATATCGGAATCACTGCCCATTACAATACTGACCTGTGCCATGTGCTTTTATCCTCCTGTCAAAATATGTCGCAACTTATCAATCTACAGTGTACTAAACTTTTTTGGCAGATGCAACCTATTTTTTTATTACAGTTCACTCGTACCTTTTTGAAAGCAGATTTCATGCTCGCATGAAAATCTGCTTACAAAAAGGTACGAAGGGAGCGCCATTTTATGAGCAAAAGGAGCTGCGCAGCAGCGGGAAGCGTCGCAGACGCGTTTTTGCGAATGGCGCGGGTGAACTGTAACGCACCTTCCCGCGAATAGCGCGTGTGAACTGTAAGATGTTTATCCCTGATACAGCGGCAAATTTAATTCTTCCGTGCCGTCCAGTACGAAGAATCCGTCCTTGATCAGGCCAATCCTGGTGCCGTCTGCACATACTGCTGTTACCTCTGCCAGCTCTGCGTACGGGATCGTAATATCTGTGTGGCAGTTAAAATATGCCTTTTCCGGATCGGTATGACGAAGCGCGGACACCTCGTTGTCCCGCGCGATGATCGCCTTGCCATCCGGATTATAGGTCATGCGGTCTTCTTCATAGCTGTAGCAGGTATCACCCACTGCGAAGTGGGGTCCGGTCTTTTCTGCAATCAACACCGGAAGCTTGTCATTGATTTCATAACGGCGCGCCACCATATAAGCAGTCGTGTTCGTACCAATAGCAAATTCGCCGATCGGCAGCGTATCATGATGATACAGCACACCATCCTGCAGCAGCTTTTCGTTTTCCGCTTCCTTTTCGAAGTTACGGCAGGTGTATTTGGTAATCATGCCATTCCTAAACTGCAGCTCCAGATCGTTATACTGCATACCGCGCAAAAACGTCTGCGGTACATGCAAAACGCCTTCTGTTCCGGTCAGCTTCGGAGAGGTGAACACTTCCCCAACCGGAATGTTGACGTCCGCCACGCAGTTTTCGAAATTCGTTTCCTGCGCAGGGTTATTGAGCGTATGGAGCATGACCTTCATATCGGTGTGGTTGTCGCCGCGTCCCTTGATCTCCACCCACGCTGCCTTATCCAGCGCATCGATCAGGTGCTGCTGAATCGTCTCGTAGGTCTTGTAATCCAACGTATTGATCTTTAACACTTCGTCGAAAATCTCCGGGAAATGCTCGCCGATGCCCGGAACCGGGAACGCGATACAGGTAAAGCTTCTTTCCTCCGGGTCGATATATTCGTTCGTCATCGCACCCGCCTGGCTCTGATATTCGACATACAGCTTCTGCTGTTCGGCCGATAAGGTGAGCAGATGCTCCTTGCTCGCAGGCTCGAAGGGCTCTTCGCCGAATGCTTCGATGACAGCGGGACCTGCATGGACAACCGCCATATCTTTGTACTCTTCCCACGCATTTTTGCGGCATTCCAGCATCCTGTGGACATATTTTTTGTCCAGGTACAGTGCCTTATCGTTTTCATGGTCATAGTCGAACTGCCGGTTCACTGCACCGCCGAAAAATCCGAGCCGGAACACTCTGCGTCCCTCTGCAAAGCTCGCAGGTGTGCGGGCGATGACAGGCTCTAAGCCCATTTTTCTGAAGTTTTCAATTGCAGCTTTTACGACACGCTCAAAGCCCAGAGGATAACGGATCTGGATGGATTTCTTTTTGTCCAGAGGCTTCTTTGCCAGCTCAAAGCCCTTTTGCGGAAAGCCCTCCGTGTAGGTATCTGCGATTTTCTGAATTTTTTCTTCCGGCAGACCATTCAAATGCTCTGCCAGCTTCCACTGATCATCCGCGATATATTCCCCGAACCAGAACAGGTAACGGATATCAGACAGGTCTGCGTTTTCGATGATGTCCAGCGCAAATCTCTGTCCCCAGTCCACGGTATGGCAGATCGCATGCTCTGCAGTCAGCTCCGCATAGTCGCTTGCAAACCAGTAGAAAATATCCCGGATCCGGGAATATTCCGGTGCTTCTTTTGTCTCCTCGAAGCTTTCTGCAAACGCACAGTAAATTTCGACAAACAGCTCCAGGCGGATCGTGATGCCTTCCAGATCCTGTTCATAAATGAACGCAGGCAGGCTGCGCAGCTCCGCCGCAACTGCAGAAAGCAGCTGTCCAAAGGTTTCGCCAAGCTGTGCATACGCCCAGTCAGGGTTTGCATAGCTCGTCTCATAATTGCGTCCCATCAGGTCGAATGAAGCAGCTTTCGTTGTGCCGTTCCAGCTCTTGCAGAGAGGCTTCCCGCATCGCCCCGGACGCTATCCATTTGTATTCTTCGAGCAGAACGCCCAGGTAGTCTGCGTTTTCTGCAAAATAGCGTTGGAACTGCTCCGGCATCCGTTTTTCTTTTTCGATTTCCAAAATACGCTGTGAGGCAAGCTCAAACCGTTCTTCCATTACTGTCATAATCCATACACTCCTACTGCCACAATCCCCCCGATCCCCAACAGGGTCAGGGCGTTCAACACAATGCCAATCCAGGCGAACAGATAAAATTTATCCTCTTCCAGCTTCGCCATAATTCCAATTACCAGACCTGCCACAGAAAAAAAATCAGGCACAGCAGTGTCACCACGCCGTAGCGCACATATGCCGTCCCATGATTCTGCCAGGTAAAATAGACGGTCAGGAAAACAGAAATCAGGGACATTGCCCCCAGCACTGCTGACAATATCCCTTTTTTGGATTCCCTCTTATCGGTAAAAATGTAATGCCTGCGCACGCCGGTCTCCTTTCCGAAAAGCTTCGCTTACGCAGTTCCATATCTGTAACCGGGAGCTGCATAAAAATCCTATCTCCTGCATTCTCAGAAAATCAGTTTGCCCCGGTGTGCCAGCTGTCTTGCGCCGTTTACGATCAGCAGCACGCCGCTTGCAATCCCGGAAACCAGCACAACCGCGCCGACCGCGATATTCAAAGCGCCGCTGCCGCCCAAAAGCTTATAGGTCTTTTCTTCCATATTGGTTGAACCTCCTTATTTTGCACCGTACTGCGCGTAATAAGCGTCGATCGCAGCCTTTAAGGTATCATCAATATAAACCTGTCCCTTGTAGGGCTTGTTATACAGATATTCTGTCACTTCTGCCATGCTTACGATGGCATTGGCGTCAAAACCGTACTTCTTCTTTGATCTCTTCCAGCGCGCTCTTCTCAGAAGAAAGTCCGCGCTCCATGCGGTTTAAGGAAACCATCAGTCCCAACAATCTCCACATCTGCCTGTGCTTTTAAGATCGGGAAGGTTTCTTCGATGGACTTGCCGGAGGTCGTTACATCCTCAATAATAACAACGCGGTCGCCGTCCTTTAACTTGCTGCCCAGTAAAATACCAGTGTCGCCATGATCCTTTACTTCCTTACGATTGGAACAGTAACGGATATCCTTGCCGTAAAGCTCGCTGATGGCCATCGTCGTCGCAACGGTCAGCGGAATGCCTTTGTATGCGGGTCCGAACAGCACGTCAAAATCCAGTCCGTAGTTGTCATGAATCGCCTTTGCATAATATTCGCCCAGTCTGCGCAGCTGTGTGCCAGTCACATATGCGCCGGCATTCATGAAAAACGGGGACTTACGTCCGCTCTTCAACGTAAAATCGCCAAACTTTAAGACATTGCTGTCCACCATAAATTCGATAAATTCCTGTTTATACTGTTCCATTTCGTGTATTCTCCTTCGTTGCAGTGCATTGAAAATGCCTGTGCTTTGTTATGAATGCAGCGCGATCGCCTGCAGGTACAAAAAGATAATGTTAGTATAGCATTGCAAGACAGGTTTTTCAACCGTTAACTAACAGCACTGCGCTAAAGGGCGAGAGGTCTAATACACAGCCGTTCTCATATACCAGTTCTTCCCGTTTTTTGCTGCCGCCAAAGCACTCCCAATCGCTGTTAAGCAACTCGCGATAGCTGCCGTCTTTCTGCAGCGGTACGGCATAGCCGTTTTGCGGCTGAGCGGAAAAATTGAATACGCCGATCACGGTCTGGTCGCCCGCCATTCTCTGCATCGCGTAGATCACGCGCCCCTCCTGATGGCAGTCCAGCCAGGTAAAACCGTCGCGGTTAAAGTCCTTTTCCCAGAGCGCCGGATGATCGAGATAAAGGTGATTCAGTTCCTTCATATAATGATAGAACGCTTCGTGAATCGGGAAATCCAGCAGGTTCCAGTCCTGCTCCCGCTTTTCATCCCATTCCCGGAACTGCCCGATTTCATTGCCCATGAAATTCAGCTTTTTACCCGGATGCAGCATCATATAGGCGTACATGGCGCGTGCCTGTGGGAATTTCTGTTCGTAATCGCCGTTCATCTTCTGCAGAATCGTCGCCTTTCCATGCACTACCTCATCGTGGGAAAGCGGCAGCAGATAATGCTCGTTATACGCATACATCATTGAAAAGGTCAGCTTGTGGTACGCTTCCGTGCGCGCCGACGGATCGAGCTGAAAATATTCCAGCGTGTCGTGCATCCAGCCCATGTTCCATTTTAAATCGAATCCAAGTCCGCCCTGATCAGCGGGCGCCGTTACGCCAGGGAAATTCGTGGAATCCTCCGCCGCCAGGATACAGTTCGGAACGCGCTCTTTCAACCCTTTATTCATAAAACGGATAAAGTCAACTGCATTACCGTTTACGCCACGCCGTTCATCCCCCTGCCAGTAAATGATCCGGCTGATGGCATCCATCCGGATACCGTCAAAATGAAACTCCTTCATCCAGTAATACGCCGCAGACTGTAAAAAGCAGCGCACCTCCCCACGGGAATGCATAAAATTACAGCTTCCCCATTCACTCACTCCAACATCCCTGCTCGGATATTCGTACAGCTCTCCGCCATCGTAACGTTTCAAACCGTAATCATCTGTGGCAAAGTGTACCGGTACAAAATCCAGCAGCACATAAATTCCATTCTGATGCATCTGATCCACCAGCTTCTGTAACCCCTCTGCCGTACCATACCGGGCAGTCGGAGCAAAAAATCCCGTATTCTGATATCCCCAGCTTTCATCGCAGGGATGCTCGCTCAGCGGAAGAAATTCCACACAGTTATAGCCGCTTTCCTTCAGATACGGGATCAGAACCTCTCCCAGCTCCTCATAGGTATACCAGTCGGTCTGTCCTGTACCCGGCTTTTTAAAGGAGCCAGCATGTACCTCGTAAATATTGAGGGGCTTCGTGCTGATATCCTCCCGATCCTTTAGCCATTTTTCATCGGTAAATGCATAGCGGTTAAGATCCCGTACCACTGATTTATGTGCCGGGCGAAGCTCCATTCCAAACCCGTAGGGATCACAGTGCTCCTGGCAGGAACCATCCCTGTGCCAGATACGGAATTCATACAGGTCCCCTTCTTTTACCTGGTCCAGTGTAATTTCATAAAAGTTGCCGTCATGCACCCGCTGCATTCCGTGTCCCTGTCCGTTTAATACAAGCTCCACGCCCGCTGCAGAGGGGGCAAACGTCCGAAACGTCGTGCGCTCCTTCGTGTAATGGGCACCCAGATATTTATAAGCTTCAAATTCCTGTCCGGTATAAAATCCGTAAAAATCCATGTTCTTCTCCCTTTCTTCTCTCTCCGTCCGCAAAGATCATTTTTTGCAGCCTGCTTTTCTGATCTGCAGTTACAGCTTCCTCGCGCCATTCGCAAAAGCGCGTCGTTGATTTTCTTGACGGGTGTCTATTTGCGCCGTATACTGATGATATTATCATACCAGCCGGAGCGTTTCCGGCACAATCGACAATCCTGCCCCTTGTTACAATACTGGACGTTTCGGGCAAATTGTCCAGAAAGGAGGGAATTCTTTTGGATCAACGGGAAATCAAAACCAAACGCGCCATCAAGAATGCATTTCTGATGCTGCGTGCCCAAAAGCCGATCGAAAAAATCACGATCCGGGAACTTGCCGCCCTCGCAGAGATCAGCAAAGCCACCTTTTATCTCCATTATCAGGATATTTACGACCTTTCCGAGCAGATCGGGAAAGAGGTGCTCACCAATATTTTAAACAGTATTTCCAGACCGGAAAATGTACTGGAAAAGCCCGATGTGTTCACAAGGGAAATCACAACGGGCTTCTTTTCTCAGATCAATCTGATCCAGCTTCTGTTCTCCGGTTCGCAGGCGCATATTCTCCCAGACCTCGTCGATTCGTCGATCCGGGAATATATTTACCGCCTGAAACCGGAATATACAGAGACAATATGCAGTTCAACATTCGTCTCTCCATGCTCATCAAGGGAAGCTTCTATGCGTTTTATGATAACTACCACAAGTATGACAACGCTGCGCTGATCGATGAGATCTGCGCGTTTCTTGGACAGTGCACCCGATGAAGGAGCATTAACGCAAAGCGACCAGCAGGAAGAAATTCTCCCGCCGGTCGCTTTTTTTATTCTGATTTGCTCTGCTTAGAACTTTCCGCTTCGTCCCGAGCCTCCTCCACCGCTTTCGCTGTGGGTACTTGAGGAGGAAGAGCTTTCTCTCTCAATTTTGCGTCTTGTCTGGGTCGTGTGGGTGTAACGATCCTCTTTCCGGCTCAGCTTTAGCTTTTCGGAGACATAATCGTTCGCTTCTGTTTTCTGATGCACCGTGTGCATCTTCAACAGCAGCAGCAGACAGATAATGATAGAAATCACACAGGAAATTCCAAGTGCCATTAAAAAGCTCACCCCGAAATTTTCTCCGGGAGTCGCTTCATAATCCTCATAGTCACCGGAATCGTATCCCTCGGGCGCACTGACAGGTGTTCCCTGCTCTGCAAGCTGTAAGTAATTGCTGCAGGCATCGATATAGTCACCAAAGCCTCCATACCAGTCGTCATCCCGGAAATTATCCAGGAAATAGGTTTCCAGCTGTTCCTGACCATACGCGTTGAACACCTCAGAAGCCTTCGGACCGTATACAAACATCGCATAATCCCGATCCTCCATGCTCAGCAGGATCATAATGCCGTCCCGGTCCTCTCCCATGCCCATCTCATAGTCATGATAGATGGTATAATCTGCGGTATATACGCTCTCCGTGCTGTAATCCGTATAATCATCAACCGTTATCATATAGACGCCGCACTGATATTCTTCGGAGACCTGCTGTGCACGCTGCTCCAGATCTTCCCACTGACTGTCTGTCAGGATCCCGGCATCATCCGTTACATAATTTAACTGTGCATTGCTCTCTGCAAAAACTGTCATCGGAGCCAGAAGAAGACAAAGGGCCAGCAGCACAGAAACAAATCCGTTCGGTTTTTTCTTCATCTCTTTCTCCCCCTTACGACAGCATCAAAATGATCGTCAGCACAACCGTCATCGGTGCTGCAATGGCCGCAAACAATCCCCAGAACTTTCCTTTGCTCGTCGGAAGGTCGCCGACCATCTTGCCGGTCTGACCGTTCATCGCAAACAAAAAATCCTGTCCGTTCCATTTCGTATGCAGCATCCAGACCGGAAGCAGTGCATAATGTACCTTGCCGCGCTTTAAATCGATCTGCTTGTGCTCAAGAGTACAGGAGTCATATCCGGTTACCGTTCCCCGAAGGGCATCCTCCAGTGTGCTGGCACAGCGCGTATCCGCACGCTTCTGGCTGTCCTTGACACTCACATCATATTTGTCTGCAAGAAAGCCCGGCAGATATGCAGTGGAAAACTCCTTTAACCCGCTGTAATCATAGGGCTCGATGGAATCCATATGATCATCCGGCATTTTGGATGACGCATCCACCGGAATTTTCTCAAAGCCGATGGAGCCGGCACGGGATACCTCATAATGACGGGTTTCCGTAATCTCTTCGTCACCCTTTTCGTATACCTTCGATGTCGTAGCCTTATAGGATGCTTCTCCGGAGGCTTTGCCGTCGAACATCCAGAACGGAACATAAACGCCCTGGATCTCTTCGATATGGTTGTCGTCCTTAAAGGATTTCGGCAAATAAGGTCTTCCCTTATAGTGCATTTTCAGTTTTTCGATTGCTTCTTTTTTGCTGACCTTAAACGGGATCACATAATCCGGCTTCAATACACCGGAAAACTGTCCGGGCACAACAGTCGGATTCCCGCAGTAGGGACAGGAGGTTGCAGCAGTCGTCTCGTCGCAGATCAGCTCCGCGCCGCAGGAGGGACAGTTGTAGCTCTTCATGCCGGCTGCATCCTTGCCCCAGTTATCACTGATATCCGAAGTATCCCAGCCCTCTTCGGCCGCCTTTGCCTGCTGTTGCTTTTTCTGTTCCGTCTCTTTTTTCTGCCTTTTTCTGGGCTTCGACAGATTTTTTCTTCCTTCTTGGCATACATCGCTTCGATTTCTGCGACTTCATACTCCGTACCGCAGTAATCACATTTCAGCTTGCCAAGGCTTTCCGAATAATGCAGCGGTCCAGTACAGGCCGGACACTGATAATTGGTAATTTGTTCCGCCATAACAGCTCATCCCCTCTCAGAATTGTAATCATCCCTGTATCTCTTTGGATCAGTTCTGTACATCTCCTGCATCAAAGGGGTCTCCGCACTCCGGGCAGAATTTCGGCGGATTGGTGGGATCCTCCGGAACCCAGCCGCACTTGTTGCATTTATACTGTTTTACTGCAGCCGGTTTGGGCTTTCCGCATTCGGAACAGAATCTGCCTTTGTTGACTGCACCGCAGCTGCAGGTCCAGGTATCGTCAACAGGCTTGGGCTGACCGCATTCTGCACAGAATTTGCCGGTGTTTACTGCGCCGCAGCTGCATTTCCAGCCCCCTGCAGGAGCTTCCATCTTCGGTGCTGCCGCTGCCTGCTGTGCTGCCGCATTCGCTGCTGCCTGCTGTGCCGCCATCTGTTGCTGCTGCCCCATCGCATACAGGCTCTGCGCATTGATGCCGCCTGCCTGCTGTGCCATGCCCATTCCCATAAATGCCATTGCAGGACCGGCTGACGTATTGGAAGCAGCTGCTGTCATTGCCTGAGCCTGGGCACGGGACAGGGCGCCGGCTGCACGGGTCGGATCCATATATGCAGCTTCACGCTGCATCTCTTTGATCATCTGCTCGTCTTCTTCACTTGCCTTGACGGAAGATACGCCAAAGGAAACGATCTCCAGACCGCGGACATCCTTCCATTCTGCAGAAAGCTCATCATTTAATGCTTTCGAGATCTCCTTTGTATGGGCAGTCAGACCGGAATAACGGACACCGGTTTCCCCAACCCTTGCAAAGGCGGGCTGCAGTGCTGTCAACAGCTCTGACTTTAACTGATCATCAATCTTATCACGGGTATAATCCTCTGATACATTACCGCAGACATTGGTGTAGAACAGCAGCGGATTCGTGATTCTGTAGCTGTAGGCTCCAAAGCAGCGGATACCGATATCCAGATCGATGCCTGCCCGTTCATCTACCACCCGGAACGGAACCGGAGACGGAGTCCCGTATTTATTGCCGGTAATTTCCTTTGTATTGAAATAATAAACTCTCTGTTCTTTAGGTGTCTCGCCGCCGAAAGTAAAACGCTTGCCGATATTTTTGAACACCGCACTGATACCAGCGCCTAAGCTTCCTGTAAAAACAGACGGTTCTGTAGACATATCATATGTATATTCACCCGGTTCTGCGCACACATCCACGATCTTACCCTGGTCTACGATCAACATACACTGACCGTCTGCAACTGCAATCAGGGAACCGTTGGAAATCACATTGTCGCCGCCCTTGTTGCTTGATCTGCCGGATACCTTCTTGCGCCCTCTTACCGCCAGAACATCAACCGGAAGAGCTTCACAGTAAAAATACTCCTTCCACTGATCCGCCATTACACCGCCAGCTGCGCCCATTGCCGCTTTTATCAATCCCATACGTAAGTCCTCCTTTTTTCCTGCAGTCAGATTCCTTATCCAAATATACACAGCTTACCGGCATTTGACTGCAATTTAACGATACTATCAATATTATTCTATCAGAATTTTCTACAAAAATCCATATATTTTAATTACAATTTTGTGCATCCCGTTCAGACAAGCCCCGGGCTTTGGCATATGCCAACAGCCTCTTTTGAGCATCCTCCAGGGTTCCGAAGGACTCCCGACAGCAGATCACCTTCCGGCATCCGTCCATGCAGCGCATCGCCTGCTCCAAAAGTTCCTCCGGAATCGGTTCAAAGGCCGGTGCGGAGAAAAGCTGAGAGGAAAGTGCCCTTGCCGCCGGATAATCCAGGTCGTTTTCCCAAAGCAGTCCTGCCGCAAAGGGGATGCCTTCCCGCTGCAGTCTCCGAAACGTATTTCTTCCGCTGCCATTCCCGGCAATTACAAATACCTCCGAGTCCCTTTCACTGCCGCCAGCTCCATTTCCTGGCTTTCTTCCTCAAAGCTCCCCTGAGTGATCTGAAACAGCTTCGAAAGATGTCCCGGCCTAAAAATTTCCTCCGGCGTTCCGACCTGCTCCACAAAGGCTCCATCCACACACAGGATCCGGTCAGATACCCGCGCGGCAAGCTCCAGCTCATGCAGCGACAGGATCACTGTCAGTCCCTTTTTTTTCTGAAGCTCCTGCAGCACGGAAAGAAATTCCAGCTTATATTTTATATCCAGATAAGAGGTCGGCTCATCCAACAGCAGGATTTCCGGCTGCTGACAAATCGCCCGGGCAAGCAGGATACGCTGTCTCTGTCCGTCGCTGATCCTCGCAAAATCCCGGTCCTTGAATTCCAGCACATGCACGGCTTCCATTGCCTCCTGCACGGCTTCATGATCCTTTGCGGACAAAACTCCGAACCGCCCGGTATAGGGGTAACGCCCGGTTGCCACCACATCCTCACAGGTCATCAGCTCTGTATGCGGCCGCTTTGTAAAGACAACCGCCATCTTTTTTGCCAGCTCACGTCCCGAAAGGCTCTGCAAATTTTTATCCTCCAAAAGGACACTGCCTCCCAAAAGCTCCAGCTGACGCGCAATGCTTTTTAAAATAGTGGATTTTCCGGCACCGTTTGGACCGATCAGCGTCAGGATTTCCCCTTTTTTCAATTCGATCTCAATATTCTGTATCAGCGGCTGGTTCTGATATCCGACACAAAGCTGTTTCGCCTGAAAATAATATGCCATCAGTCCACTCTCTCCTTTTTCCCGTAAGCCATCACCCAGAGAACCACCGGTGCACCAAACACTGCCGTCACCGTGCTGATACTCAGCTCTGTCGGTGCAAACAGCGTCCGCGCCAGCAGATCACAGAACAGGCAAAAAACACTGCCCCCCAGAAAGCTGGCCGGGATCATCCAGATCGGTTCTGCGGTTCCCAGCATTTTTTTGACCAGCTGCGGGACTGCGATCCCGACAAAGGAGATCGGTCCGGCGAAGGCCACAACGCACGCGGACAGAATACTTGAAAATACGACCATTCCAATTCGTAAAAGTCTCACATTCACACCGAGATTTAACGCATACGATTCGCCAAGCTGATAGGCGGACAGTGGCTTCGACATCAGAAACACCAGCACAAAAATGACCGTCACACAGATGCAGGCCGCCCTGACGCTGCTCCAGGTCGTTCCGGAAAAGCTGCCCAGGGACCAATTATGAAGATTTACAATGTCCGCATCCTGTGCAAACGTCACGACCAGCTCCGTCACCGCCGAGCAGATATATCCGATCATCACGCCGCTGACCACCAGCATGGACATCCGCCTGATCCGCCTCGACATCAACAGGACAAAGCCCATGGAAAGCATCGCCCCTGCAAATGCCGCAGCGATCATCCCTGCCGAATTCACCATCCTGCCCCTGCCCAGGAAAAAAACCATGACGAGTGCCACCACCATCTTTGCCCCGGAGGAGATCCCAAGTACAAAGGGTCCGGCGATGGGATTATGGAAAAAGGTCTGCAAAAGGTAACCGGACAGCGCCAGTGCACCTCCTAATACTGCTGCAAGGATCGTGCGGGGCAGGCGCAGCTGCAATATGATCGTCTGCTGCTTTTCCCCCATTGGCTGACCGGACAGGATCTTTAGGATTTCGGACAGGGAAACCGAGATGCTTCCGATACAGATATTGAGCAATATGCCTGCCGCCATTGCTGCTGCCAGCAGCAAAAACGCTGCCAGAATCCTTCTTTTTTTCCGTACTGCACTGTCTGCGGAGTTTTTTTCCATGCTATGTTATCCCTTCCGTTGTCTTTCCTTACTACTTCAACCGGTACAAATACCTGTTCTCTTTGTCATCGCCCGTCAGCATCCTGTGAAAATCCTCGATCAGATTTCCGGCCGACATGGACTGCTGATACATATCCTCTGTCGTACACCAGACCTGATGATTTTTTACTGCCTTAAAATCCTTTAACAGACTGCACTTTTTCAACAAATCTTCCAGGGTCTGTACCTGCCTGTCGATGGTCGTGTTATACACTAAAAAGTCTGCATCCTGCGCCCCATCATAAAAATCCTCCAGCTGCAGATTGACCGTTGAACGGCGGGAGTCCGGATCTCCCAAATTTTCAAAGACATACTTTCCACCGGCAAGCTCGATCATTTTTGGGATATAATCCGTGCTCTGGCGTACCTGCACCAGTCCGTTTGAAGTGATATAGAAAAAAGCGACTGTTTTTCCTGTGCTTTCTTCTGCTTCTACGCGCTTTAATGCTTCTTTTTGTTTTTCAAACAGTTGATCTGCTTTTTCTTCCTGATCCAGCAGCGCGCCGAAAAAACGGACCCATTCCACGCGCCCGAGGGGATGTTCCTCATAGCTGGAATACTCCACCAGCGTTGGGATGCCGAATTCGTCGAGCTTTTCCATCACCTCCGGGGTGTGGTAGATCATCGAATTTTCGATGGCCATGCTGCAGTTTTGGGATAGGAGCAATTCATAATCCGGCTGACTGTACTTTCCGGCATAAAGGAGAGTGCCATCCTTCATCGCCTGCTTTGCCGCCGGAATATACCAGTCCTCTTCCTTTAAGCCGCACATGGAAATCGCGTCCATGCTGTCTAACTGCGCAAACATATCCATTACGCTGGAAGCCACCAGATACAGGTTTTTCACAGGCTCCTGCAGCACGATCAGCTTTCCGGGCTCTCCCTCTGCAGAGGGGCTGACCAATGCTTCTGCGTCCTCCGGAGCTTGCTGATGTTTTGGAACGATCAAAATCCGGTCTCCATTTAGCCGTGTGGTCAGAAGCTTATAACCGCCCTCGTAATAATCCACTGCAAAATTTTCCGCATAGGAAAGCTCCATGCTGTGATCGTAGGTCAAGAGGGGCGGCTGCTGTCTTGCGCAGGGTTTCTCCGACTGCAGCTGTCTGCTCGCCAGCCCGCCCTTTTTCTGCACCATCGGCATCTTCCTGTTCGGTCGTATCTGCTTTTGCTGCATTCTGACCGTTTTCCCCGGCATGAAAGTTCAGCGTGTATTCGATTTCATGGGGTGTGCTCATCGCCACTGTATCTGCGATGACGGCAATATCCTGGTCGAATGCCTCCACCGGAATTTGAAACACAGAATTTCCCTCTGTATTGACCGGAAGATATTTTTCCCCGTCCACCACCATGTAGTCATAATTGGGACTGCTCCATTCCAGCGTTGCCACTGCTTTTCCGTCCTTTATCTCCACCTTTGCCGGAGAAGTGACAGATGCCCTGCCGCTTCCCCCAAAAAGCTCCACCTCCATCTGATACGTACCGTCCTGAAATTCCCAGCCAGTCTCTTCTTTCGTAAGTACTGTCTCCGCCTGCTGCTCCGATACGAAGGCCTGACTGCTGCAGCCACACATTCCCAACAGCCCCAGCACAAGCAAGCCTCCTGCAATCCATTTTTTCTGCATATCCTCTTCCTTTTTATCCTGTAAATAATTGTTTTATGCCTGACCGATCGGCGTAATTATACCATGCATACCTAAGAAGAACAACCGGATACTGCAGCGCGTTAAAAAGTGAAAATCATTGACACCCTTATGGAAAACGATTACAGTAAAACTATAAAACAAGTATTACTTTATGTAAAACAATCCACTACGAAAGGATATCTGATCTATGAAGGTTACTGTCCGTCTGCTGTCTGGCGCAGACCATCTCAGCCAGATCCTGACCGGCTTCCAGATGCTTTCCCGGGAAAATAAGCTCACCCTCGACATCCTTGACTGCCGCAAAGACTCTCCTGTTTATCAGGAAGCGTTTCTGGAGGCCCAGGTCAATGGGATCCGGATTCTGTTTGAGCCTGATGGACGGCTACTGGTATAACCGCCCGGAAACAGTTTTCCCGCTGTATCATTCCGCAGATATCGTTTTTAAACGGTCTTTTTCATCTGTTAAAAACAGTGAGGTTTTCGGAGCATTTTCAGAAAAAATTCATCCGCTGGGCTTCAACTATCACGTGTTCTGTCCCGGCTCCCCTCTGATTGGTACCACTTCGAAAATCGGATTTTTGAAAAAACGCATCAAAGGGGTGACCTGCTACGTCTCCGACTATGAAGCAAAGATGACGCACGTTTCTGCCCGCCCCCGGATTCTTTTTATCACTCGCCTCTGGGACCCGGCAGAACCAGTTGTTCAAACGGATTCGGAGCTCGTCCGCCAGTGGGGCGAAATCAACGAAATGCGGATGCTGCTCGTACGAAAGCTGCGCGCCGCATTTCCGGAGCAGTTTATCGGAGGCATTCAGGACAGCCCGTATGCGCAAACACAGTGTCCTGACCTGATTCTTTCCGAACACTCCACCTGGAAACGGATCTATCTGCATCGCATGAAGCATTCCGAGATCTGCATCGCCTCCACCGGTCTGCACCAGTCTTCCGGATGGAAGATTGCAGAATACCTCGCCGCAGGAAGAGCGATCGTGTCCGAGCCGCTTTGTTATGAGGTTCCGGGGCCGTTTCAGGCAGGCGAAAACTACCTGACCTACACCTCTGCAGACGGCTGCATCGAACAGATCAGGACGCTGCTTGCACATCCCGAGCAGATTTTGCAGATGGGACAGCGAAACCGCGCTTACTACGATGAGTGGCTGCGCCCCGATCAGATTGTGGCAAAGGCACTGGAGCAGGCGAAGATTTCGCTGTAACGCAACAATAGAATGCACGCTCTGCGAGCACTCTATTGTCATGAATTAAACCCAAAGGAGGGTTTCACGATGACTCAGCAATCAGATCATTCCTCCCGCCATGCAGGCTTTGAACTGCTGCGGATTCTTTCCATGATGATGATCGTCCTCATGCACGGGATCGGTCACGGCGGCCTGGGAACAACCGCTGCTCCCGGAACGTTTCCCTATTTTATTTACTGGCTCCTGTTCATGCTCGGACGCGTCTCTACCAATTGCTTTGTCATGCTGACCGGCTATTTTATGTGGCAGTCCAAAACGAAAGCATCCCGCCTGTTTCGAATCGAAATGCAGGTGCTGTTTTATTCTCTGCTGACCTTTGTGATCGGTCTGTTTGCCGGTTCTTCCTCTCTATCTGCCGGCACTCTGCTGCGGGCTGTTTTTCCGACCACCTCCTGTGTATACTGGTTTTGCTCCTGCTATTTCATATTGTATCTTGCGATCCCGCTGTTAAATAAAATAATTGCTTCCCTCACAAGGGCTCAGTACCGTTTTATGCTGATCGTGCTCTTTCTCCTATTCAGCCTATGGTCGACCGTCTGCTTCTGGTCCGACATGTCGCGGGTAGAAAACGGCTACAGCTATGTATGGTTTTTCGTTCTTTATTTTATGGCAGCATACCTTTCCATCTATCAGGTGCGGATGTCCTCTGCCCTCTGCCTGAGCCTCTATTTCGTCTTTTCCCTGCTCTCTGTTCTGGTGCGGATCTCTGCCTCCGGGATCGAAGCACGGATGGGACTGGAAGGAATGCTCGACACACTCGGCGGATACCAGTCTCCGACCGTGTTTTTCGCATCCGTTTGCTTCTTTTTGTTCTTCCAGAATATCAAAATTCAGGGCAATCACCCGAAAAAATCATCCTTGCAATCGCCCCGCTTTCTTTTGGCGTATATTTGCTGCATGACAGCGATTTTACCCGCGCATTTCTCTGGGAAAAAATCGCGCTTTCCCGTTTTGGAAGCCTGCCTGCGTCCCTTGGCTACCTGGCTATCGCAACCCTTTGCATCACCTGTGCAGGGTATCTTGTCGATACGCTGTATCAGAAAATTTACCGGGTGGTCTTTCGGAAAAAAGCGGAAGGGAAAGTGGATGAGATCACAGCACGGATTTATCGGAGCATCGGAAAAGGCGAGTGAAGCTTTTCACTCGCCCTTATTCATGACAATAGAATGCCCGCTCTACTTCTCAATCAGGCTCACATAAATTTCCTGCAAACGCTTTGTTTCTTCCACAATATCGTAACCTGCGCTGCGTACAACGCTGCGTCCCTCTGCTCTGTCCCTGTCAGCCGTTCCCAGCCTGATCAATTCCTTTGCCCAGACCTCATCCGGCTGCTCCAGGCTCAGCCGAACCGCCCTGTCTGAAAGGATGATTTCATCCGTAATCATATCCGAGAACACACACGGCAATCCGGATGCCTGCGCTTCAATTCCAACAACCGGCAATCCCTCAAATAAAGACGGCATCAGGAAAACATCCATCGCCTGATACCAGATCGAGGTATCCTTTTGCACGCCGAGAAACGAAACGCTGTCATAAATTCCAAGCCGTTTTGCCTTTTCTTCCATGGCAGCCTGCAGCTCACCTTCTCCTGCCAGCAGCAGATGGCTGTTCGGATATATTTTTTTTTTCAGACAGGCAAACTGTTCCAGCATCCGGGTATGATTTTTCTGTACCATAAACCGCGCCACAGAACCGACCACCAGCTTATCCTCCAGCTGATATTCCCGGCGAAGTCTGGTGCGTACCTCGCTGCGGTAGCCAAACCGCTCCAGATCGATGGCATTATGGATAAGCACACCGCTCTCGTTCCATCGTTTTTCACCGAAATAATAGATTCCGGCTTCTCTCCCGCATGCAAAATAGTCTGTCGCTGCTCCCGGAATCATCGCCTTACAAACCAACTTGACCGGCAGTTTCAGTCCATGCGGCAGATGCGTATTATGCGCATGGGCAATTCGAACCGGAAATCCCGCCTTTTTTGCTCCGTTTAACGCATAAAATTCCATCGCCTCGTTATGGGCATGCAGCACCTTAATTTCTTTTTCCCGGTCAAGAAGTGTCTTCATATAGCGCAGATATTCCGGATACTTTAAGGGGCTCAGTCCCGGTCCCATAAAAATACGACCGCCCAGAGAACGCACCTCATCATCAAAAAATCCCGGTTTTTCTTTATTTACCAGAAAGTCAAACTGAAACTGATCCCGATCCAGATGCCGGTAATAATTCATCAGCATCGTTTCGATTCCGCCGCGATCCATATTGCTCACAGACTGCAAAATTCTGATCATCTTTTCCGCTCATTTCTGCGCACGCTTTTTTGCGCATGTCGAGTTTGTGTCAAGTGCGCGCAGACACAAATCTCGCGATTGAAAAAATTTTATTTTTCAATCTTTTTCCTGTTCTTTCCGTCCCTACTTATTATGCAATCAACGGAAACCACTTTCCCTGCAGCTTCCACAGTCCATACTCCGAGGTCATCAGCGCCCGGTGCGCTGTCCGACTGCAAACGGCGCATGTTTTGCTTCATAGTCTCCCGCGTTTTTTTGGTAAAGCAGACAGCAACAGGCAAATACGCCCTGTTTTTCTTCTTCCGTAAGCCCTGCCACACACACATAACAGTAATTCGACAGCTGCAGCGTCAGATTTCGATAAAACAGTTCGTCCCACGGCTGCTTGATCCTTCTGTGCTGCTCCAACAGCTCTTCCACGATCCAGTATGCCTGCACCGCCTTTTTTCGTTCCCTGCGAGGTAAACGTAATTCCGTTTGCATTTCTTCGCCATGCATAGACCACCTGCGAAATGGAAGCAATCTTTTCAGCCGCCGGAAAAATCAGAAAATGGATGACCGCATCCTCAAAGCAGGTATATCCTGCCGGAAACCGGATCTCATCAAACAGGCTCCGACGATACAGCTTCGCCCACGGAGTCCCCGGCAAATCCAGACAGTCATATGCCGTGCGTTTTTCATAAATATGTTCTGCAAACCGCTGTGCTGCCCCAAATTTCCCGTCTCCATCCAGATACTGCCAGCCGCCCTGCACGATATCCGCACCGGTCTGCTGCGCTTTCTGCAAAAGCGCCGAAATCGCTCCCGGCAACAGTACATCGTCACAATCCACAAACAGAAGATATTCTCCTTTTGCCTGCAAAATCCCGGCATTGCGTGCCTTCGCTGCACTTCCACCGGTTTCTTTCGTCAGCTCAACCCTTCTGACTTCTCCCCAGTTTGCATATTCCTCCAGGATATCGCCGCTGCTGTCTGTAGAATTGTCGTTGACTGCAATAATTTCCACTGTACTGCCGCACTCCTGCGCCAGAATGCTGTTCAGACACTGCTTTAAATCCTTCTCCCCGTTATGCACCGGAACGATGACGGAAACAAGGACTTCTGTCTGCCCAAAGGGCTGCAGTGCCTGCCAGCCATCTGTATCCGCTGCCGGTCTGAGATAGCATTTTTTCGCCGCCTCTGCCGCCTGCAAAAGCGCATCCTCGCTCATCTGTTCTTTTTTTAAGCATCCAAGCAGACCGACGGCAGCCCGTCCGACCATTCTTCCGCCCCACGCGCCGACTGCAGCGGCGCAGCGGTTTTTCGTCCAGTCATAAATGAACTGATAAGCTCTCTGATTCCGCAGCATGTTTTTCCTTCCTTTCCTTCAGCCTTACAATCGCTTCAAACGTCCGCCGGCAGTTATTTCCGTCATGCAGCGGGAAAAAACGCTCTGTACGCTGCACGTATTCTGTCCGCATCTCCATGCCGTTTTCAAAGCTCTCCGTCAGGGCCTCCAGCAGTGCTTCCTGTGTCGTACATACCGGTCCAAACCCGTCCCGGCGGAAATCGAAATATCCCTTCTGATAATGATATTTACGAAACTCCTCTTCGTCAAACTGATAATACACAACAGGCTTGCGCAAAAACGCCACATCAAAAAAGACGCTGGAATAATCCGTCACCAGGAGTGCACAGTCCATCAGAAGCTTCTGCACATCATGAGTCTCCTTCGACACGATTGTGATCCGGTCCGAGCCCGATTCAAATCTCCGGCTGTCCTTCTGCATTTCGATATGGGGATAAAAAACGAGCGATAATCCTGCTGTTCTAAAAGCTGCTCCAGTTCCTTACAGCAGAGCAAAGACTGGAAGTGCTCATAATACGCTGTGTTTCGAAACGCCTCCCCTGTCGGGTAATGGAGCCGCGCCAGGTCGGCATAACAGAATCATCTTCTCTTTACGCTCTGCCCGGATCAAATTATCAAACCGCGCCAGTCCCGACGTACTGCGGCACGTGTTCCGGATATCCGAACGTATCGCGAATGTATTCATATTCCGGCTTCGCCCCGCAGACAAACAGATCCATATACATATTTTTACGGTGCAGCCATTCCATTTCATCCTTGATGATGCCATGCTGCAAAAAAACCTGTTTTCCCCTCGCCCGGATTCCTTTTCCCGCAAGATGATAAAATAAAATCAGATCCGGCGCACAGGGCTGTACATGCGTGCCAACCAGAAAATCCGCGCAATAATACGCCAGATAATGAGAAAAGCTCCCTCTCGGAACCATTCCTCCCAACACCTCGATTTTCGCCCGGTCAGCACTGTCTGTCTCGATCACATAACGCGCATTGATTTCCGGATGCTCTTCTTTTAAATACCGGTAAAACCAGTAACCATTATCCCGCGCATCGTTTCCGCGCTCACATACCAGCCACAGCTCCCGATATTTGGCACTGCAGCACCTGCAGACCGCACCGAACAGCTTAAAAAAGGCCATCAGGCATAGTTCCTTCAGATAACACAGCGCTCTTACAACTTTTCTCATGTTCCCTCTCATCCTTTTTCCGGTTCGCCTGTCAACGGTGTCTCTGACTGGAAAGCCAGATAACCGCCCTATACTGATGCAGCTTTAATAAAAGCAGCTTGATCCGGTCATTTCTGCTGTGAAAGCTCTTTACTGCAGTATTTTTTATTGCGTTTTCCACCCGCGGCAGCTTCACCGTTTTTTGCAGCCAATCTGTCCGCTCTTTGGCAGACAAAGGACCGCTGCAGACATTTTTAATGCCGAGCTGCAAATCCCGCACCGTACAGTAACAAGCTTTCTTTCGGTGCATTTCGCTGTCCTGCAGCCCCCAGTCCTCTACCACGCTCCAGATCGCATCGCTTAAATAAAAATTGTCCTGCAGCCGCTCCGGATGCCAGGAGTTGGAAAGTGACGCGCTGCGCGCAAACGTGTAATGATACAGCGGCTTTTGGATCGCTACCAGGCAGGACGGATTCTGCCGCATAAACGCTACATAAAACAGACCATCCTCCCCGAGTGTCCGCTCCGGGAATCTCAGATGGGCTGCCTCAATACACGCCCTGCGCAGCATTTTCGTGGCAACCAGATAGTAAGATGCCAGCACATCAAAATGCTCCTGAAACGGTTTTCCCCGATATACGCCGCAAAGCGCAGGACCATCGATCAACGTCTTCACACAGTTGCCGTTCTTATCGTAATAATCATTGTAAATTCCAAACATCACGATATCTGCGTTTTCCTTTTTTGCAGCCTCATATAACACCTGCGCCATGTCAGGCTCCACCCAGTCGTCCGGGTCCAGAAAAACAGACATATTCGCCCCGCGCTGCATCCAGCGCTGCATTCCGCGCCTTTGCCACACCTTTGTTTGGCTGGTCGATGATTCGAAACCTCGTATCCTCTAAGGCAGCGCTCTTACAGATTGCAAGGCTGTTGTCCCTGGAACCGTCATTGACGAAAATCGCCTCGAACCCGGGCATTGTCTGTGCTTTCAGACATTGGATGACCCGAGGCAGATAACGCTCCATATTGTAAACCGGAATCACAAAGGAAATCCCTGGTGTCTTCATTTGGTTTTCTCCTCCTCTTTATCCCTCCTGCATCATGCTTCGGATCTGTTCCTGCATTTCCGCCCTGCTTTTGGGCTTCCAGATCTCCTTCTTGGGCGGCTGATGCCGTTTTTCAGCATAAGAAAGCACAATAATCCGAAGCGCCATCGTGCTCCAGAAATAAAATGCCGTATTATCTGTCAGATAAGTGATCGTCATATATCCAAGATCCGCCATGTACAAAAGCGCCGTGTTGTTATCCGCATACTTCGTCCAGAAAATCGGTCCTATCACATACTGGATCCCGGACCACAATACAAAACCCGGGAAACCCATTTCCACGAACACTTTCAAAATATCATTGTGAAATGGATAGGGATGGTTAATCAGACCGGAGCTGTACCAGCTTGCGACGATCGAATCCACATATTCAAAGCCGTGTCCCATATAGCCGATGGAGAAATCATAATGCTCCCCTGCAAGCTGCCACAAATAATCCCGCCCCATCATGTCGATTCCGACCATATTCATAATCCTGGACACTCCTCCCGTCCGAACTCCGTAAATATACACCAAAAAGAACGCGACCCATAAAAGACCCTGTAGGATCAGAAAGGGCTTTAAGAACTTTTTATTTTTCAAAAAAAACGAATGCACAATAAAAAGAAGGACTGCCGGAATAGCGATCCGCTTCATTCCGACCAGAAAGAAAAAGGTACACAGTAAGATCATCCGCCAGCGCTTTTTTCTTTCCCTGCGGTGTATCCTTTGGAGCAAACACCACATAATAGAGCACAGCTGTCCGAATACAAAGGTAGGTCATGAATCTCCAGATTTCTTGCATAGCCCTCCGCATCACCGAAGGTCACCAGACAGGTGATCAGAGACTGTATACTCGCTGCAATACCAAAGGATGGAATCTCCAATACCATGATCGCCCCGTTTGCCAGACACATGCTGACTGCAAACAGATCCACTGCTTCTGCACCAAACAAATACACACCGGAAAGTGCCGTCAAAATCGCAATGCTCTGGAAGATCACCTTGGAACAGCCCCGGATCATGGAGGAGAGATTCATAAAATTCAAAATCCAGATCACCATGGACCACAAAAAGCAGCGCTGCGATCCAGGGACATGTAAAACAGCGCAGGTCCTTTCAGCTGCTTTGAAGCGTTTCAGATCCGGAAAAATGATCGCATATGCTATGTTATACAAAGGACCCCTACTGCGTGATCGCCTTCGGCAGACCGCCAAGCATATTGTTGAGGGTTTTCCAATCTCCCAAGACCTGCAGCTGTCAGCAAAAAAAAAAAAAGAACCGCAGCCCCTTTCTGGATAACCGGATTGTTCTGATCCAAAAAGGGGCGTGGCTTTTGTTTCACTGTGTAGTCTTTTTTTTTACGATAATTTCAGATAAAGTACGCAACCGCAAACTCCTTATCAGTCTGTCACCTCATGGAACGCATTTTCAGCCACCTGCTCAATTCTTTCCATAGACCTTTATATTCCTCTAAGTTTGTTAAAACATTCACCAGGAGATAGAGTGCCGCAATCCACAGGGAATTTAACACTGCAATTCCCGCAACATAAAAATAATTGACTGCCCTGCAGCCGTCCAGCCCGATCACAACAATAAACTACTGCTGTCAACTCATTGACTGCGACCTTTTTTTGATGCTCCGTTTTGCACTTCCCGGACGGACATTACCGAACATGTACCGGGAAAAGTGCTACGATCCGATAGGTAAGTGCAGCCAGGGTTCCTATCAGACAGCCTGCAATTCCGATCCGCCAAGTTAAGATCAGTGAGACCAGGATATTGATGACCATTTCCCGGACAGCCTGTCCTTTCGTGTCATCAAATTTTCCGGCGATGGATTGCAGCTGGATCAGCGGCATTTCCACACAGGACAGGATCGACCATGCCGCAAACAAAAGCAGCATCTTCTTGCTGTCATAGATCGCTGCATCCGCTATTCCGCTGGTATACAGACGGATGATGGGCATCAAAAATGCCGTGATCACCGTATAGACCCAGAATACAAACATATAATACAGGGATTCGTACCATTCAAAGGCTTTCTCAAACTGTTTCCGATCACTGTGATAAAGCTGTCCGAACCGAAACGTCACTCCATTGGAAAATGCTGTGATCAGCTGTTGGAAATTTGAAAAAACAGCGAAAATACCGCATATACGCTGGCATAATTCATTCCGCACATAAAGGGTAAATAATAACCGTATCCGTATTGGAAAATAAGCAGGAAGAAATCTGATGGATCAGAACGGAGTTTTTCTGGGCCAGCGCACTGTGATCCGGCTCTGCCTTCCAGTCAATCCACCGGTAATGCTTCTGCACATAAAAGATGATAAAAACAACCTGAAGGATCGAAGGTACACAGTAGGTGGCCTGGATCAGAAGCAGATTGTCAGAAAGCATCAGAAAAATCAGCTTTAACAGATTTGAGAGAACCATCGTAACCATGGCCAGGGAAGTCACAACATATTTCTTTCCCTCTACCTCAAGAAATGCATTGTACTTTCCACGCAGTGAAAACAGCACAATTCCCGGCACGCCATAAAGCAGGATCATACCACAGACCGTAAAATAATCCAGCTCCGTTTTTATAATCAGCGGATATAACAGCGCAAATCCAACTGTAATCGCAGTATATGCCACGCTCGTCTTCAGATAAAACCTGCGCGTTGCAGACAAAATCCCATTGATGCTCCCGGTATCGCCCTTTGCTACAGGTCCATACAGGGAATACTGTGCCGAGAGTCCAACCCCCGCCTCCAGAAGGGACAGATATGCAAATATATTTTTTTTATGGTGCTGTTGAGTCCATTTACCTCTGAGCCAAAATTAACCAGATACAATCTGGGAAGTACCAGTCCAAATACTGCAATGACAACCTGATATCCAATCGCTGTTACAATATTCCGGATCACCCGTCTATTCTTTTCACTGCTTGTCGTTGTTTCCGCTCCGCTCATCGCACCATCGTTTTCCTTTCCTCTTTCCTGTCTGTTACGCCGGAAGACCGATTTTCCTGAAAATGTCATCCAGTCGACAAAGCCTGATCAGCTTTCCGAACAGCCAGGGCAGTGCAATCGCACTTACCATACAGGCTGCAACCGTTGCCACAGCAGAAAAATGCAGCTTCTCATACAGAAGCATCCCCAGCAGGGCACAGCAAAACGGCTGATGATAGAGATAGTACCCGCATCGTATTTTTGCCAAACTGCGCAAGGCGTCCCAGGTACCGGTTCCACAGAATACATACCGCCAAAATTCCCAGGCAGACACCGACCGTAATCGCATTATCCACATAGGACATCCCTAGGTCTATGTAAGGGTTGTCATAGATTTCTACCGGCAAAAAGCACATTTCCAGCACCAGCACTGCGAAACTGCCCGCTCCCACTGCTGCCAGAATTCCAGCCTTCTTTTCCACCTTCTCCCGCACAAGCAGCGTCCCGAGCAGGAAAAAGAGATATTTCTGGAAAAAGCCCTTGAAAACCCATACCCAGTCCCTGCAAAACAGCGTATAAAACGCCGGCAGCGCCAGGATCAGAATCACTGCAACTCTTCTGGCGTATTTCTCCGAAAGGAACTTATCCTTCAAAAAGTGGCCGCCGTAAACAAAAACAGTGTCTGCAGATACCAGAGATGAAAGCTGTAAGGATTTTCATTTTTCAGCATCGCAGCCAGGTATTTTGCCGGGGAAATTTTCTGATAGGCAGTATTTTCCAAAAGCGCCCTGCACGGTGCAAAAAGCTGCGCAGCGACAAATATTACATAAATCAGGACGGAATAAGAAAACCACGGCAGCAAAAGAGCTTTTGCTTTTTTTCCAAGATAACGCCCCTCCGTCAGGGTTTTATTTTTTTTCAAGCGTCAGGGCGTACCCAAAACCGGAGAGCAGAAACAGCAGCGAGACGTGGAACCGATATACCAGCGCATAGGAAAAATCGCACCACGCATAGCTGCCCGCATACTCTCCCGAAAGGTATGACCATAGATAACCAGGAGCACCGCAATACCCCTGGCTGCATCAACATAATGAAAACGTCTATCCTTCACGTTTCCTCCTCTGTCTTATCCTTTTTTTCTTTCTCCATCTGCTTCCATTTTTTCTGTGAAAGGCGCAGCAGCTCTCGGATTTCATAAGTATCTGTTTCTTCTGTTGTGGCCCACGCAGCACTATAGCGGATCGGATATTCCGGATTTAAGCTGTTATATTCCTCTACCTGATTGTCCAGGATCCGGATCATGGCTGCTGCCTTTTTGCTGCTGCACTCTTCAAAAAATACAACAAAGCGGCCAACTCCATTATATCCTCTCATGCCTTCCGTATCTCCCATCAGCTGTACCAGTCCGGCGAAATCCTTTAACACGCCATCGCCTACGGTATATCCGAACCGCTTTGTCAGTTCGGACAGATTATCCAGACTCAAAGTAAAGCAGGTGAAAGCTTCCGGCAGAACCTTTCCCGCCATTTCTCCAATATAAATATTTAACTTTTCCCGGTTCGGCAGCCCTGTCTTCTTGTCGACATACAACAGATAGTCCACGATATCCGACATTCGTCCCAAAAGGACTGCTCCGCAGCAGCCGATCACGAAAAACAATACCAGCGCGAGCATAATATAGAGCTTGATATTGATCGAAGGCGCTACGCGGACAGAGCTGACCATTTTCAGATAATCCGCACTGATATACAGGTTCAGTTCCTTACTGCTGGTATTGACAATTTCATAATATTCCTGGAGCTCGTTCTCATAATCATTGATCATCTGCTCCATTTGGGTATGCTCTTCCTCTGTTCCGCCAAAGGACACGTTCTGAAAGGCCGTCAGGGTCTCTTCCAGAAACTGACGGTCGATCTTGTCTGCCGCGATGGTCTTATCAATTCCGACCAGCTCAAGGATCAGGTTATCGTAGGTTGTGATCGCCTTTTCACCGGCTCCTGCATCCTCGATGGTTCCCAGAATATAATTAGACGAAACATTGTCTCCGCCCTCTGTAAAATAGCTCTTCAGAATTCCGGCATTCTTTTCCACATAGGAAGCGATCAGCCTTTCGATCTCGCTGCGCTGCTGTGCTCCAACCGCTTCACTGTTCTGGGAATCTGCAATGCTGTTTGCAATAAATTCCTGCAGGATCTTACCATCCCGTATCTGCGGTCCATCCAGAACATATGCATACAGCTTCGGGATCTCATATTTTTTCAGTTCAGAATAAATCGCACAGAGATCTTTGTACGTATAGCCTGTCTGGGAGGATCTGAAGTTCGGGTAGCTTTCCCGCTTTGCCAGCAGGAAATCATGCATATCGTTGGTATCGTTTTCGAGGATACGGACACATTCATAATAATCATAACCGTTATCCAGAAGATTCCTGGACGGATTCAGGGACAGCTTCTGCTCCACATATTTTTCCGTATAATAGGTACAGTAGCTCTGCATGATCGCATCCAGCATATTGCGTGCATAGCTGCCGCCCAGCTTTCCATCCACCACCAGACTCACCTTATAAGTATCCGGAAAATAGGTGACTTCTTCTCCCTTTTCGATCAGTGCATCGTTGATCTTCTCCTGTTCCTCTGAAATAATCGGTGTAACGCTGCAGTTCGATCGTACTGTCGTCAGTCTTCCGGATGCTCCAAGAGAATCCATCGCCTGTGCAATTACGGTAGAGGAATAGATTTCATTCACATCCAGATCAGAACCGTCCGGGGCATAGCCGTCCTTTATGCCGTCATTTGTGTACTTCAAAACAACAGATGCTGTATATTGCTGCTTTCCCTGCGCATACAGGTAAATCATTGCCGCCCCTGCCATCGTCAGCAAAAAAATCAGCATACTGAAACGTTTCAGATATCGCAAAATCTCAAACTTTTTCACTTTTCTTTATGCCCTTTCTGTTCTTCCTGACTTTCCTCAGAGAATTCAAGCCCACCATAAACGCCAGAACTGCTGCAGCTTTCATCCCTGTCTTTTTTACGTTAATTCGTTGAGCAAAGGACGCATTATTATAAGTAAAAGAGACATAGTTCTGTGACTTGTATCTGATATATGCCTTATCCAATATAAACAGCTGATCCGAAATCTCATTGATTCCGCTTTCCAGCTTGTTGATCATATCCTGTGCTTCCTTCAGACGCCCTGCATCATCGGTAACCGTCTGCATCTTCTCCACTACATAACTGGTATCCACGATTTCCGACTGATAATCCGTCGCTGCCTGCAGCGAGCTGTCCGCAGAACGCGCCATATTGTCCATTGCAGTCTTTGTCCGGGACATGTAATATTCTTCCATCTCATCTGTCGTCGGGATCATGACAACGGATGTCATGGACTTTTCATATACGGAAATTCCGTTTTTGTTGGCATCATAATATGCCATTTCCTTCTGTGCGGCAATATCGTCGATTTTGTTTTTGTACTCCAGAATGCTGATCAGCAGGGAAGCATCCTTTGCAATCCCTCCTTCGATCACGTAGGCCTTCACATTCGGAATATCATAATCCACAATATTGTTGATCTGCTTGCTCAGCGTCGTGAAGTTATTGGTAGACGAATCCGGATTTTCGGTATCGACATAGCTCTTGTTTTCGCTCAGACGCGCATTTAAATACTGCATGATACATTCTGCCCGCAGCTCCAGCTCATTCAGACGCAGGTAGGGCTCACAATCTGTTGTAATTTCGAGTTTTTCCTTTAACATGTCCTGATTATCGCAGTAGTTTTTCTGAAAAAACTCACGGTATGCTTCACAGATACTTTTCAGCAGACTGATGGTTGTCCGATTTTTCAGTTCCAATCCGTCTGCATTGAGATTGATATTATAGGATGTGCTGATGTAATCGTCACTTCCGCCCACATGTCCCGTTCCTTCCGGAGTGATGAAGACATGGCTGGCAAGCTCCGATGCGGAAATGCTTCCCTGCAAACCAACTTTTTCGATGGCACGCTGCATAACCTCCTCTGAAACGATTTCATAGGCGTTAAAACGGGTTTTATTCGGGCTTAAGCCCAGGGATGCCTCTGAATAATTAAATGAAATATTCGCGCTGGACCAAATGCCGCTTTCCGCATAATGAATGCATCCAAACAAAATGCACAAGATCAGCATATAATATGTCATCCGATATTTGTTTTCCCACAGTATCTGAACTGCTCTTTTCACTTTTCCTTTAATTTCTTTCATTGCACTATCCTACTTACGGCATTGGAAGGTTTAGTTAATATCGATCACTGAAAGCTCCGGAACATTATTGATCCTCGGCCATTTGCCGGAATCTCCCAGTCCACGGCTGACAATCAGCGTCGCCTTGTTGTCAAGGGTATAGACACCTCCTCCATACTCCGGGAACAGTCCCTCTTCCGCAGAATAAAGAGCGCCCAGCTTCGGCAAACGGACAATTCCGCCGTGGGTATGTCCTGCAAGTCCAAGGTCGAAGCTGTAATTTTCCAGCTTCTCCGGGAAATAAGTAGGCACATGCGCAATACAGATGCGCAGATCATATTGATCCTCTGCTTCCTGCGCCTCCATACACTCTTTCGCTCCATAGCTTGCAAAATCTTCCGGTTTTCCTTCTATACCGATCACACTGACCGTATTGTCATACAGGGAATAGGACGTTTCCTCGTTCCGCAGGATTTTCACGCCTGCATCTTCGAAGCGTTTTACCAGTTCCTTCATCTCCCTGATGATAAATCTTCACATCCTCATGGTTGCCCAGCACACCGCATACCGGTGCGATTTCTGTCAGCTGGCTGCAGAGGGAGATCATATTGTCATAAGAATCCACAGTATCATTTACAAGGTCTCCCCCCAAGCAGAATCAGGTCCGGTGAAAGATTTTCTATATCCTCTACAAGATCGCCGTTATCCATTCCGTATTCCCGCAAATGCACATCTGTCAGAAAAGCTATCCGAATACTGTGTGTCAGCTTTCGGGAGCTGACCTGATAAAAAATTCCGCCGTATAATTCGTCCGGTTATCGTAAATATTTTTTGGCAAGTCCGCCTGCCAAAAGCAGGATCAAAAACAGAAACTTCGCCAGAAACGTCATTCTTTTTTTTAATCTGCTTTTTCCAGCTTTCTTTTCCGTATGTTTTATGTTTTTTGCAGGTTCTCTCTCTATTGGCAAAGCTTTACTGCTGCTTCTTCTCTGATGTACCTTGCGTACCAGCGCCTGTTCCCGCATCCGGTTTGCATAGTGGTTCGGCGCAAGTGCAAAGACAAGAGCCTTTGCTCTGCGTCTGGCTTTATAGGCACATTTTAAAACGACAAGTCTCTTTACGCCAAGCTTTTTTCTGCTTTTTGGTTCACTGGCACAATAGCAATCAATATATTTCCAGGACAGATCATCTTCCAGAAGCCTGCGCAGCTTCCGGGGCTTTACTGTTTTATAAAGCTTCTCAGTCCATCGTAGATCTTCACCCTGTCCGCAATTTTTTTTGCGTTTAAGGCCGTGGAATTCATAATAGAATCACTTCTGGAATTATCATAATGATAATAGACATAATCTGTCAACACAACCCGTTCCGCTTTTAACAATGCTCTCGGTGTAAATTCTTCATCTTCATGTAAAATACCGTACTCAAAATACAGGTCATTTCTGACAAGAAAATCTCGCCGAAACATGGTTCGGATAACTTCTACCCGAAGCGCACCGCCCTCCAGACAGCCCATCAGATATGCCGGTCCGCTATAGATACGATGATACTGAAAACGATCCTCCGCCACCTTTTCAAATCGTGCCATTCCTTCAGAAGGCTTCTCCAGTGCCATTTTGGAGATAATTATATCTGCAAAGCCTGCCCTTGCTTCCTTCCATAGGTTGGCACAGGCCTGGGGCTCCAGATAGTCATCGCTGTCTACAAATAAGACATATTCCCCATGCGCCCGCTCCAGTCCGTAGTTGCGGGCATCCGACAGGCCGCCGTTCGGTTTATGGTAAGCGGTAATTCGTGCATCTTTTTTTGCATAATTGTCACAAATTTCTCCGCACCGGTCAGGGCTGCCGTCCTCTACAAGAATAATTTCCAACGACGAAAAATCCTGCGCAATCAGTGACTCTACACACCGGACAAGATACTTTTCCACCTTATAAATCGGTACAATTATTGAAATCTGCACATCCTGTTTCTTCATCAGCAATTTTGCTCCCAACGCTTCTCATTTTTTCTGTTCAGAGCACATTTGTAAACATCTTCATGCCATTCGATCACTGCATCATAATCAAAATTTTCTTTGACATATTCCATTTCCTGCTTCAGCAACTCTTCGTCCTTTGGAGTTGTCAATTCCTTCGAAAGCGCAGCCGCCAGCGAATCTATATTCTCTGCCTCAAACTCTGCCCCGTATTGTCTGGTGATCACCGTATTTGCCGGAATATCACTGACCAAACATCTTCCGCCACAGGACATTGCCTCCAGAAGGGCAAGGGAAAGTCCCTCGGTATGACTCGGAAGGACAAATAGCCTGCAGTTGGAAAACAGCTCAGCGAGCTCTTGTCCCTGCACCAGGCCGGTACGGATCACCCTCGGGTCTGCATCGATTTTGTGGAGCATTTCTTTTCCAAATTCCGTTTCCGGGATCGGGCCAGCCAATACCAGGCGTTCCTGCAGCCGGAGCTTCTGATACGCCTCCAGCAAATCCTGCGGACCTTTTTCCGGAGAGATCCGTCCGACATACAGAATATAGCTGTCTTTTTCCAGGCCATATTTTTCCCGGATGACATTACAGGGAACCGGTGTGATCCGTTCTACCGCATTGTGGATCAGAATAGAGTCCCGATTATACTTCTGCAGAAAATATTGTTTCTCCTCTTCGGAAAGAACGATTACTTCATCAGCAAAACGGGCGGCAACTTTTCCTCCCAGACGGAGATAGAAGGAAGCGAAACCACCCCACTTATCACTTCTCCAGTTCAGTCCATGCACCGTGCATACCGTATGCTTGCCAAACAGCTTTGCAAGAAACAATGGAACGGAGGGTCCGATCGCATGATAATGAATGACATCAAAATCATGAAATATTGTATCAAATGTCGCCAGAAAAGAATAGACCATTGCATTCAAAATCTGCTTTTTAAATGTAAAAATCCGCTTGACCCTGACGTTCTGTTCCCGATAAGTATTATGCCCCTTTTGCCTGCCTCTGTTGTACACGGTTACCTCATGTCCTCTGGCAGCAAGTCTGGTCGAAAGCTCATAAACTACCACCTCTACGCCTCCGGAACGAGAAGGGAAATCTTTATGTCCTATCATCGCTATTTTCATCTGTGTCTTCCCTTTCATTTGTATTTTTCTGAAGAAGAATGTCTCCTTTGTGATATCGTTCTCACTCTTTCTTAACAGAATCTTAACATGCATTGCCCAACTGCAGTGTATCGTCTGATTCTGCTGCGCCTTTTCCCCTGAGACGCATATTTCTTCCTCTGTTCCCCGCTCTTTTAGATTTTTCCCTATCAGTTTAGATCAATCTTCACTATCTGTAAAGATTTTCAGAAATTTTCCAGCTCCTTTAGCACGGTTACTGTGGCTTCGTACGCTTCTGCCACCTTCTGATATAACTCCTCGCTGCCCTCGGTCTGACGTCCGCGCAGCTTTTCGGTCAGCTCGCAGTCTGCTTCGTATAATCTGTCCAGCCCAAGATTGGCGCAGATACCCTTTAAGGTGTGTGCGGCGCGGAATGCGTCCTCTCCGTCCTTTTCTTTCAGGGATTCCGTCAGCTCCTCAAAGCTCTTGTCTTCCAGAAATTTAACTGCAAACCGTTTTACCAGCGCTTCGCTGCCCATACGTCCCAGCACTTTGTCAAAATCAGATCCGATTTTTTCATAGCATTCTCTGACTGTCATCTTTTCCTCTCCTTTTCACTTATCCTCTATCCTTCTGTCTTCAAACCCGCCACGAGGGTGTTACCCCCCCCCAGAGGTGTCCAGCTATTTCTGTGCTCAGCATTCATCAGCTGAATCGGGATATCTTCTTTTATCTCCAGCAGACATTCTATCAGCAACGGATTGAACTGTCCGCACTCTCCTGCGACGATCATTTCAATCGCCTTTTCATGTGGAATCGCCTTTTTGTATACACGCTCGTTGGTCAATGCATCATATACATCCGCAAGGGAAACCACCTGTGCTGAAATCGGGATCTCGTCCCCCTTTAAGCCGTCCGGATAACCTTTTCCGTCATAGCGCTCGTGATGCCAGCGACAGATCTGTTCTGCAATACGTACCAGCGGTTCCTCCTGATACTGTTTCAGATCTTGCAGCATCGACCACCCGATCACGGTATGCTTTTTCATTTTTTCATATTCTTCCTGCGTCAGCTTTTCGGGCTTATTTAAGATGGCTTCCTCAATGCCGATTTTGCCGATATCATGAAGTGCCGACGCCAGTGCGATCCGGTTTAAGTCTCCCCATGTCATCTGGTATCGATCCGTTTTCTGCATCAGCTTTTTCAAAAGAATCTTCGTCAGTATTCCGATATTCCGGACATGCTGTCCGCTCTCTCCGTTTCGGCATTCTACGATATGACTCAGGATATTGACCATAATTTGGTTGTTTTTCTCTTTTTCCTGCATCTGGCCTGCAACCAGGTCGATCAGCTTGCGCTGCTTTGCATACAGCTTGATGGTATTATATACACGTTGGCGAACAACACTTGTATCAAAGGGTCTGCCGATATAGTCTGATACGCCCATTTCGTATGCCTGACGGATATGTAGCTCCGAGTCTTCGCTGGAAATCATGATGACCGGAATATCTTCGATGAGATGTTCTTTATTCATCACCTTCAAAACACCGAGTCCGTCCATTCCCGACATGATGAAATCCAGTAAAACAATAGATATTTCTGTCCCGTATTGATGCAGCAGCTCCAGACACTCCTCGCCGCTGGATGCTTCTATAATGTCAAACCTATCCTTCAGCATTTCGAAGAGAATCTCCCGGTTGATCTTGGCATCATCCACAATGAGGACAAGCTCTCTGCCGGAGTCGCGTTCCAGCCTTTCTCCGACCTCCTGACGGATTCCCTCCGTACTGCTTTCTGTCACAACCTGATTTCTATGCTTCTTTGCCTGATACATCAGCCGATCCGCACGCTCCAAAGCGGTCCCCACAGTCTCTTCCACCGTCGTTACTCCTCCGATGCTCACAGAAAGGGAGATACCCGGATAGCCGTCCAAAGTGGTCTGATGAAGCTGTTTTTGGATCTGGTTGAGTTTTTTGTCAAAGGCGTCCTTCCGGATCCCGGGCAGTACCAGCAAAAATTCGTCCCCGCCATAGCGGATCAGAAAATCTGATTTTCGGATATTGGATAAGATCACTTTTGCAGCACTATTGAGTGCAAGATCCCCCACATTGTGTCCGTAGGAATCGTTATAATATTTAAAATTATCCAGATCCATCATCGCAATGCCCACAGGTCCCCACATATTTTTGACCTTTTCTTCATAATAACGGCGGTTGAATACACCTGTCAGCACATCTTGATAGAGCTTCTCGTTATAGCCCGTCAGCTGTTCAATCAGATATTGCTTTTTCCTCCAGATCCGTCAGTGCATCCTCATCCAGACGGTGTACCAGCTCCATCACGTAAGGCTTTCCATTCATTTCCAGATATCTTGCGATCACCTGATAGATGTCATTCCCCACAATCTCCAGCTTGCACTTTTCTTTTCTGCTTCTGACTGCCTCCAGTGCAATGCAATGCTTACAGGGAGCCGAGTATTTCCACAGATCATAACAATGGCAGATTTCTGGTGCATCGATCTCCACCGGTTCTGCTTCCATGCCATCGTTTCTTCGCAGCAGCCTTTCCCCGTCCAGGAGCCTCACAATCGGAAAAAGCCTGCGGAAATATTTCATTTCTTTCTGAACCTGTTCTTTTGTTATGCTGACTTCCTGATTCATTCTTTTTTCCTCGCTGCAATATATTACATTTCATTTATTATATTGCGTTTTTTTTGACTTGTCCATATATTACGTTTTTTTGCCTTGTCCATCCCCTCGTGCCTTGGCACATTCTTTTTTGTATAGAGACGCTGTTTCCTACACGAAAAAAGGCGGAAGCGCCAGATACCTGACAGCTTCCACCCGATTTTTTCTATATTCTGATTGACGTTTTCATTTATTTGCGTCCCTGCAGCGCCTGTGCGATATCTTCTCTCATATCGATAACCGCCTGTCTGGATGCGTCCGCATAGTTAGCCGCACCAAACTGTGCATATTTTTCCTGCTGATATGCTGCAATGATGCCGCGGGAAGAGTTGACAATCGCGCCAAGTCCGTCTTCATTGAAAAAGTGGACCAGATCAGCGCCCTTGCCGCCCTGTGCGCCGTAGCCGGGCACGAGAATGTAGGACTTCGGCATCACCTTGCGCAGCGCCTTGCCCATTTCAGGATAGGTTGCGCCAACAACCGCACCAACATTGCTATATTCGCTGCCCATGCACTCGCTGCCCCATTCGGCAACCTTTTCACCGACGATTTCATACAACGGTCTGCCGTCCACCAGACGATCCTGGAACTCACCACTGCTGGGGTTGGAAGTTTTTACCAGCACAAAAATGCCCTTATTTTCTTCTTTGCAGACCTTTATGAACGGATTGATGCCGTCGGAACCCAGATACGGATTCACCGTTGCAAAATCCTCGTCAAAGGGTGCATAGCTCTTTTCTCCCACTACTACTTTTCCGAGATGGGCAACCGCATAAGCCTCAGAAGTGGAGCCGATATCGCCGCGTTTTACATCGCCGATGACAACCAGACCTTTCTCTTTGCAGTATGCGACAGTCTTCTGGAATGCGATCAGACCTGCTACGCCGAACTGCTCATACATGGCGATCTGCGGCTTTACTGCCGGGATCAGATCCGCTACTGCATCCACGATGCCCTTATTGTACTGCCAGATCGCTTCTGCAGCGCCCTTTAACGTCTCGCCGTATTCCGCAAAAGCAGCTTTCTGAATCTGCTCCGGAATAAATTTCATCATCGGGTCCAGTCCGACAACAATTGGAGCATTTGTCTTTTTGATATTTGCAATTAACTGGTCAATCATATCTTTTTCTCCTTTTTGTTTTCCTGGCTTGCGTCAGTTTTCCAAGCTTCTGCTATGGTACCACATTCTGCTTCGGGCAACAAGTCCGGCGATGGGGTCTTCGATCAGTTTTTTGGAAAGTACCGCACCTGCGCCGGTCAGAAGCAGCGCCAGAATCAGAAACGCTGCGTTCGGCAGTCCGATCTGTACCCGCACCATGCCGAGCCCTTCTAAAATGACGGCATGCACCAGATAAATCTCATACGAATACCGATCCGTCCACAGCACAGCGTCCGAAATCCGACCGCCGATTCCTTTCCTGCAGAACCGAAAGCCGCTGCCTGCAAGCAGTAACATGCCAAAGCACCACGACCACCAAATAAACGAATCCGTCTGCGCCCTGCCAAGGGCCAAACCCGCACCTGCTGCCGCAAGCATACCGATATAGACAAGCAGCTGCGCGCCGATACGCCTTCCCGCCTGATGGATCTCCCAGACCAACATACCGAGCAGAAAATAATGCAGGTAGTAAAAAATCATCATGTAATCACCGTATCCGGTTTTTACCCACAAATACCGCAGAATCAATGCCAGTACATAGCAGAAAAACGCGCTCGTACAGCCGCGGATCAGGCGCACAAAGACCGGCACAAGCAGATAAAACGCCATAAACAGGCTGATCGTCCACGTTGCGCTCAGGTTTCCCCAGAAATCATTCGGTGCAGGGATCACGCTGTTTGTCAGGAAAAAATACCGAAGCCAGTACAGGCCCTGCGGGTCTGCCGGAATATCCTTTAAAATCAGCCCGTGCAGCAGGATGTTATAAAGGATCACCCCATAATACAGCGGAAGAATCCGCACCAGACGTTTTTTATAATAGGTCAGCAGTTCTTTTTTTCCAGCCGTCGGAGCTTTCTGTCACAGCAGGCGAGATAGCCGCTGAGGACAAAAAAGAGATACACACCCGCCGCTCCCTGATTGGCAAGCCACGCGGCTTTTCCCGTCGCTCCCAGCCTCGGTGCAAGGTGGGTGATAAACACTCCGATACAGGCAAGCGCCCTCAGAAGCTGAATGTGTTCGTATTTTTGTTTCATATTCTTCCAATGCTCTGCATCAAAAACTGGAACATTGCTGCGTAGGTTGCACCATCATAATGCAGTCCGTCTGCCTGCGTGGTATATCCGCTGCCCGTCAGAAACACATACAGATTCAGTCGTCCGATTCTGGCATCCAGCCGGTTGTTTAACTGGTTGTTAAAATATTCTACCGCCCAGTTGCGTTTTCCGTATTCGTTTTCCCCGACCGGACCGACCGAGGCGAAGTACACCGTCGCACCTTTCGAAATCCAATCCTGTGCATATCGGTTAATCGTCGTAATATAATCGTTGTGTCGTGATAAATCATTGACGCCGTAATTGAGAATAATCACTGAGCCGGGCGTCACATACTGGTCGACGTCCTTTTTCGCCTGGGCGGTGGAAAGCCAGTCCACGCCACCTCCAAAGCATGCCACAAATGCCGTACCAGGCCATGCTGCCGTTCCACCGACTGCATTCGCCATCTGTCCCGTGCGGGAGTCCCCGACGAAGATGACGTTGCCGCTGCCCGCCGGAAGGGGGGCTTTCTGCTCAGCCTGCGCCTGATCCAGCGCCTCCTGCTGTACTGCTGCCTGCTGCGCCAGTGCCGCCTGCTGCGCTGCCAGTGCCGCCGCTGCTGCTTGGGCCTGTGCCACCTGCTGTTTCACCGCTTCCGCCTGTGCAGCAAGCGCTGCCGTCATCGCTACATCCACGCAGACCGGCTGGCAGGCTGTCTGTGTGATATAGCCGATCGCATTTCCATAGACAATCTGGTACATGCCACTTTTCCCGCTGCCGGTCTGCCCGCATACGTTGACCGTCGTGCCGGCCGGTAAAATACCAAGTGCTGCAGAGGTTTTATCCGCCTGCTGCGTCACCGTTTTTTCTTCCCCGACGACTGCTGCCATCGTAACCGGCGTCACTTTTTTTCCGGATGCTGCCTGTGCCGTCATCGATATCGACAATCCGAGACAAAGGCACAACGCCAGACAGCAGATACGGGCGATCGCGCCGCCAAAAACCGTTTTTCTGATTTTTACACGTTTCTCCATAGTCATTCCCTACATTTCTTTCTAAGCAGCCATGCGACTATACTGTCCTGTCCGTGTGTGTGGAGCTACCGCGTCTGCAGAAATACCGCTTCCCGCTGTGCCTTTTCATCGTCCGGATACAAAGCAAGGTACTGATCCATCGCAAGCTTCGCTTTATCGTACTGCCCAAGGTATTCATACGCTACCAGTTCGTTGAACATCAGCGACTGCGTCGCCGTATTGCCCTCTACTTCCAGCCCCGCCTGGAACGCTGCAAGCGCCGCTTCATAATCGCCGCCCTTTAATTTGCAAAGCCCGAGCTGATTGTACAAGACGCGTCCGGCGTTTTGTTCTGCAGGTAGGTGTTATAGACACTCGCCGCATAATTGTAGTCACCGAGTGCCTCATAGGTCTGACCGAGCAGAGACGCTGCTTCCGCACCGCCGTTTTCCTGCGCCTTTTCCAAAGAGGTACGGGCCTGCTCATAATCGCCCAGGTAGTAGCTGATTCTGCCGAGATCGAAATCCGAAATCCGCTTCCTGTCGCCGTCCAGAACATTTTCCAGATAGGATTTTCCAAGATCGTCCTGTCCGTATTTGCTACAGCTGCAGAAAATATCAATCCGAATGTCGTAATCGTTCGGCGCAGCCTCAACCGCCTTATCGAAATCGGCTTTCGCAGCGTCCGTACTGCCCTGCTCCAGCTCCATGGTTCCTTTTAAGTACCAGGCGGTCTTTTCCCCGGGCTTCAGATCCGTGATTGCCTGATAAACATGGATCGCCTTGTCGACCTGTCCGTTCCGATAATAGGCGGTCGCCAGATAATAGTTGATGTCATAATCCATCGCATCCGGACGCGGGCTGCTCTGCCCCAGCGCCTTTTCAAAGCTCGCCGCTGCATTCTCATAATCCGTCATGCCCATGTAAGCCAGCCCCTGCCCTCTGTAAACCTGACGCATATCCTCTTTATTCAGGGCTGCCGCCTCGAAGCAGGTCAGCGCGCCCTCATAGTCCATCTGCTCCACCAGCGCAATTCCCTGCGAAAGATTATCCTCCTTCGCAGCACCGCAGCCGGTAAAGAGCGCGCACGCCAGAAGCGCCGTCGCAAACACAATGCAGATCTGTCTATCCTCTCTGTCTTTTTGTTTCTCTTTCTTCACGTTTCCTCCAGTCCGTACGCAAAGCCCTTGTATGCCGTTTTATTCCTGCACCAGAAGGATTTCATCCATGCGAACCCCGCTCTCGCCAAAGAACAGCGTCAGCTGGTTTTCCCCGCTTTCCGGAAAGCTTATCGTTACCGCACGCTCTATGATCTTGTTGTCGGTTCCGTTAAAGGTCGTCGTCTGCTGCAGGACGCCGTTGACAAAAATGGAAACCGGCAGCTGCGCAAACGGATTTTCTCCGGAATGCATTTTAAAAATCATCTGATAGCTGCCTGCTTTGGAGACGTCCAGCAGATACCCGGCGCGCACGCCCTTCTGGGTGCTCAGCTTTGTCAGATCGAGCTTTGTCTCTTTTTCTGCTTTCTGGCTTGCGATCAAATTTCCTGCCATCGCATCCTTTGCCGGATTGTTAATTTCTTCACATACATCAAATTCCCGATCACAGAAACGGTTCATCACCGGAGAACGCATCAGAAAATGACAGATATTCTTTGCATTTCTGACCAGCTGTCCCCTTGTGAGCCGTCCATCTGCCAGGCCCTCCATCGTGTTGTCATTTGCAGAGTTCGAAGCAGAATCCGAAACAACCATGTAAACGTCGTTCTGGGCGCGTACCATCGGAATCGTATTGCTCTGGGAGCCTTCCTCGCCTTCCTCGTTCATCTTCGCCCACCAGTCGGTCATTACCACGCCCTGGTAGCCCCAGTCTTTCCGCAAAATCGTCGTCAGCAGGTCGTAGTTGCCTGCTGTCCAGATTCCGTTGATCGGTCCGTAGGTAGACATAATGCTGTAGGCATGTCCTTCTTTTACTGCGATTTCAAAGCCTTTTAAATAGATCTCGCGCAGCGCACGTTCGGAAACAACGCCGTTTGCATCGTGCCGCTTAAATTCCTGGTTATTTCCCGCAAAGTGTTTAATCGTTCCGGTCACACCGTATTTTCCCATGCCCTTTAACTGAGCTGCAGCCATCGTACCTGCCACACAGGGGTCTTCCGAAAAATATTCAAAGTTTCTGCCGTTTAACGGATTGCGATGAATGTTCATGCCGGGCCCCAGCAGCGTGTCAATCTGATTCTTGCGCAGCTCCATTCCTTCCATCTCATAAAGCTGTTCCACCAGCTCCGGATTAAAGGTGCAGGCAAACAGTGTGCCGTTTGGCAGGGAAAAGGCGATGGTTCCGCAGTCCATACGGATTCCGGAGGGTCCATCCGAGCAGCCCGCAACCGGGATTCCAAATGCCTTTAAGGAATCCGTCACACCGCCGAATGCAGATGCAATGCCAGGTGTTGCCTTCGGAGAGCACATGCCCTCTCCCCGGACCAGGCATGCCAGATCTTCGTCCGATAACTGGGATAAAAACTGTTCCAGCGTCACCTTTTTATCACAAACATCCGCTAACTTCCAGCCCTGATCGCCGATGCAGGCCTCTGCCTCCGGACGTTCTGTCCGGATTCTTTCTGCCAGATCGACGCTCCGCAGAGGCGCTGCCTGTTTTCCGATTTCCAGAACCGGCTCTCCGTCTGTGCCCTTTTTGCCCGTTTCGACCGGAACCAGACGCTCATATGGCTGTACCGGTGCAAGCGCCTCTTCCAGTCTGGAAATGACGCACAGCTCGTCTAACTGCATCTCGCAAACCTTTTTCGCGCTGCGGACATCCGTTCCGACATAGATGCCATAGGCGCCCGCTTCCAGCACCCAACAGGATTTCTCCCCGGTTACGCCGCTGTCATCATAGGATGCACTCTTTTCCAGGGAAACGACGAGATTTACCTCCTCCCCCTCTCCTGGCGTAAGCAGCTGCGTCTTGTAAAAGCTGTTTAGATTCCGGACAGGCTTGCCAAGCTTTCCCTGAGGCGGGCAGACATACACCTGCACGACTTCTTTCCGGCAGTCTTTCCGATGTTTTTAACCAAAACGGTAAGTTCTGCTTTCGTACCGTCCGTTCTTGTATTCAAAACCTCCACGGAAAAATCCGTATAAGACAGACCAAAGCCGAAGGGATAGCTTACTTTTTCCTTTGCAAAGGTTTCAAAATAACGGTAGCCAACGTAAATATCCTCTGCATACACATTGCATACAGCATCTCCAAAATTATCCGTAGACGGATAATCCGAAATATCTGCTGCGATCGTATCGCTCAGCTTACCACACGGATTCACTGCGCCGGTCAGGATATCTGCCGCCGCGTGTCCGCCCTCCTGACCGCCCTGCCATACATACAAAACTGCCTGGGGCTGGTAGCGGTCCACCCATTTCATATCAATGATATTGCCGACGTTTAACACAACGGCAGTCCGTTTAAATGCACTGCAGACGGTTTTGATCAGCGCCTCCTCCTCTGCTGTCAGCAGATAGCTTCCCGGCTCTGCGCTGTTGTCCATGTCCTCGCCTGCTGTTCTGCCCAGCACAACAACAGCAAGGTCAGAGGATGCTGCCGCTTTCTGTGCAAGCGCCTCGCTGACCGGCATTTCCTTCTGGCTCCAGGGCTCCTGCGCCCAGCCTTCTCCCATATCAAAGGGATTTTCCCGGATCCAGTCCTGATAAACCGCTTCCAGCTCTTCGTTGACAGAAATATCCCTGCATTCCTTTAAGCTATCCAGGATATTTGTCACATAGGGAGCATTTACCATACCGCCCGATCCGGTTCCGCTCTTATAATAGGTAAAGGCAATCCGTCCAAACACGGAAACTGTCTCTCCTTTTCGGATCGGAAGTGCCTCCTTCTCATTTTTTAAAAGAACACATCCCTCTGCTGCCGTCTGTCTTGCCAGGGCAGCGTACTGATCGTAATCCAGTGTAAATCTCATAATGTTTTCCTCCATTTTTTTTGTTCCTGCATATGTAAAACAGAGTCCTGCTCCGCCTGAGGCGGGTTGCACAGACAGCACATCTGTCACATTGTTTTGCGCAGCCCTTTGGGATAATGATTTTTTAAAATCCCGCCTGCCAGCTTTCCCCAGCCGAGGCTGTATCCATCTACGCAGACCAGCTGCCAGCCCTTTTCCCCGTCTTTGGAAAGCGTCATGCCGTTGATCCACTGCCTTGCCTCCTGGCTGTCACCGGAAAGGTTGCAGCAATGCACTGCATCTTTGGGCGAAAGCGAAAGTGCCAGCGCATGTGCCGGTTCAAACCGCCCTTTTTTCATCGTGCCCAGATGCAGTCCCGGACGCAGCACCTTTAAGCCTTTTAAAGCCGGCATGTCCTTTGGCGCAAGATAAAGCTGGTCGCCGAACAATAAAAAGATTCCATCAAACTGCTTCTTCAGGCTTTCTCGTTCAAATTCTTTCCATGCAGCAAAATCCTTGGGCGCAATTCCTTTCTGGATTCCATACAGGCTGCGCGCCCGGTATCCCTCCGGCACTTCCCCTGTTTTTTCAAGCACCGCCAGAAAATGTCCTTCTCCATGCAGCTTATGGGGCCAGAGACGAATGGTCTTTTCCATTCCGTCCGGGACGGGCTCGGTTCCCGCCCAGTCCGGTCTGCCCGGCTCCATACCGTCATAACGGTGCGTCTCTTTTATGGAAAATTCCGGATGCCGCAAAAGGAATCGTGCAACACTGCCTTCATCCTCCTGCAGCGCAAACGTACAGGTCGAATATACCAGCCTGCCGCCTTTTTTCAGCATTGCGGCAGCTTCGTCCAGCACGCTGTCCTGCCGCTTTGCACACAGCTCCACGTTTTCGGGACTCCATTCGCTGCAGGCTTCCTCGTGCTTTCGGAACATCCCCTCACCGGAGCAGGGGGCGTCCACCAAAATTTTATCGAAATATTCCGGGAAATAAGCGGACAGTCGCTCCGGGCTTTCGTTCGTCACAACTGCATTGGTCAGTCCCATCCGCTCCACATTTTCCGAAAGAATTTTTGCCCGCGCCGGATGGATCTCATTGCAGATTAAAATACCTTTTCCCTGCATCGCAGCACCGATCTGGGTGCTTTTCCCGCCGGGGGCAGCGCACAGATCCAGCACATAATCCCCCGGCTGTACGTCCAGATATCCGACAGGCGCCATCGCGCTCGCTTCCTGAATATAATAAACACCAGCCTCGTGATACGGGTGCTTGCCCGGTGTATCCTCTTCGCTGTAATAAAAACCGTTTTTCTCCCATGCAACCGGCGTCAGATGAAACGGCGATTTTTCTGTAAATTCCTCCCGGTCCGTTTTGCGCGGATTGAGCCGCAGCGACTGATAATGACCGGATTCATAGCTCTGCAGAAATGCTTCGTATTCCTCTCCCAGCATTTCCTGCATGCGCGTCAAAAACGCGGACGGCAGATTCATAATATTCCTCACTTTAATTCATGATTTATCCTTATCATAAACCAGACGCGTAAACTGCGCAAGATTATTGTTTCCGTTCACCCGCTTCCTCTGTCTCCAAACCCGGTTCGTCCTCCGGCACTTCTTTCACCATGAATCGAATCATGTTTTCCTGAATTTTGCCCATCAGCTTTTCCATCTGCTTCTGTTCCTCGTCCGAAATACCTTCCATGCAGACGCTGTAGAGGTCTTTTTCCACGCGCAGCAGCTCTCCGGAAAGCTTCCTGCCTTCCTCTGTCAGGAGCAAGCGGTTCTTTTCTTTCTTTTCGCTGCTTTTTTCCTTTTTGTCCGCCGTGCGCTCTTTTTTCTCCGCTGTGCTTTCTATCCTGTCGGCGGGCTTTTCCTTTGCACTCTTTTCCTTAACCGGCTTTTCCGGCGCGATCAGCTTTTTGCGTTCCAGCTTCTGCATCGCAAGAAACAGCCTCGGCTGTCCGACTCCGGCGATTTCCCCGAGCCTGCGTGCGCTGTAGCAGGCGCTGCACTGGGCGAGGGCACACAGCAAAAGCGCCTCATCCAACGTCAGCATATTTTTCTGCGCCGCCAGATCCAGCTCATATTCATACAGCCTGCGGAACCGGTACTGCCCGATCACTGCGCCGTTTCCTTCCACTTCTTCCCGGGTAATCCGCCTGCGCTCTTCCCCCAGCTTCTTGCTTCCCGGAAGCACGCCGCCGTCCTTTGCCGCAGCCCATAAAAAGCTGTAGACCTGCAGCCGGATATCGGCATAATCTTATCCTCGTAAACGTCTTTATAAAACTCGTTATAATACTCGAAAATGTTGCTCTTCATCCGCACCGTATTCGTGATGCTCGCTCCCTGGCTGACCAGGCTGCCGCGGCGCTTCAGATAATAATAAATCGGCACCTGCAGGGCAAAAAAGCTCTCCGCATGGCGGATATATTCCAGATTAAACAAAAAGTCCTCACACCAGCTGATGGAGGTATCCATCCGGATATGATATTCTTCGATGATGCTCCTGCGGTACATTTTGTTCCAGAGTACGCCGTAATAAAAATCCGCCGGATTTTCAATCATATAGGAAGCAAACTCCTGACGGCTCATCACCTTGTCCTCTTCGATGTCGCCCTTCTGCGCCAGCCTTTCCCCGGAAACCCGGTAAAAGTCGGAAATGACCATGTCGCAGTTATATTCCTCCATCGAACGCACCAGAAGCCTTGTCGCCTCCGGCACGATCCAGTCGTCACTGTCCAAAAACTGAAGAAACGTTCCCCGCGCCAGCTCCAGTGCCTGATTTCTCGTATCCGACACGCCGGTATTTTCTTTATGGACCACACGTACCCGGCCATCCTGCTGTGCATATGCATCGCAGATTTCGCCGGATGCATCCTTACTGCCATCATCCATCAAAAGCAGCTCAAAGTCGCGGTAATCCTGACTTAAAATGCTGTCCACACAGCGTTTCAAATATTCCTGTGCATTGTATACAGGAACAATAATGCTTACCTTCGGTTCCATACTTCCTCCTGTTTTGAATTGGTTTCCTCTGTTTTCAGATATTTCTGCTCCATATCTTTTATCCGTCTGCTGCATGGTTCATGCAGATTTTCCGGTATTCCCGCGGGGATATCTGCATCCGCCGCTTAAAAATCTGATTAAAAAATTTTATGTCTTCATAGCCGACTCTGCGGGCGATCTCCACCACCCTCAGATCACTGTCTTCCAACAGTTCGCAGCTTTTTTCGATGCGGACATTCTGGACATATTCGCGCAGCGTCACCCCGGTTTCCTGCTTAAACCGCCTGCTGATATAGGCAACGCTGTAATGCTTCTGCTCACAGAATGTTCCCAGCGTCAGGCTGTCCTGATAGTTCCCGTTTACATATTCCAGCACTTCCTGCACAGACGTACTGTAGGGGCGCTCGTTTTCCGGTTCGATCAGCCCGCGCAGCGTCAGAAGCAGGATTTCCAGAAGCTTGAACCGAAGCAGCGGATAACATCCGACTTTTTGCTCCTGATATTCCAGAAGCATTTCCTGCATCAGCTGCCCTACCTGTCCATCCCGGTCGTGAAACACTCTGGCAAACTTCGCCTGCCCAAGTGACATCCGGTAATATTTTAACAGACAGCCCTGCAACAGCTGGGAAAAACTCCGGCAGCCCTGCAGTGTTTCATCCACCGTCTCCGGCAGAAACAGACAGTTGATCAGCGTCAGATTTTTACAGTTCTGAAATCCATGGAGACAGCCGTAATCCACAAAAAAATAATCGCCTGCAGAAATGGTTTTCCCTTCGTTTTCCAGCGTATGCTCCGCTGTCCCACCCGTGATGTATGCCAGCTCAAAAAAATTATGGCCGTGCATTTCAAGATCCTCCTGACAAAACGGCATCATAATGAGTTTTTCCGCTTTCCTGTTCTGATAGAACTGGAATTCTGTAATCTCCCCTCGGAACATAAAGACAAGTTCACCCCCATTTTCAGTCAAAATCAGGTGCTTTTCTTTAGGCTACTATCTGTTATCATAAAAGTCAATACGAACCAAAACAAGGAGGGTATGTTTATGATTCCAAACGCAAAATGGATTCGTCCGGCACAGACAACAGGGGACGTCTGCCCGGTCTATTCCAAACAGTTTTCTCTTTTTTCTTCTCCCAATCAGTCGTTATCTTCTGTTGCGCACGCAACACTTTCTGTTACAGCAATGGGAGTTTATGAAGCATCTTTAAATGGAAAACGCATCGGCGATTTCGTCCTTGCTCCCGGCTGGACATCCTATCGCCACCGTCTGCAGGTGCAGACCTATGATGTTACCGAGCTCCTTTCTTCGGAAAACGAACTTTCCGTCCTCGTCGGAAAAGGTTGGTACCGCAGTCCGCTTGCCTGGCCCGATGAAGCGCACCGTCAGCAAAAAGCACAGATTTCAGCCGGACTGATCGCACTTTTGACGATTACCTATACAGACGGCAACACGCAGCTTCTCCCGACCGGAGCAGACTGGTCGGCATGTGAAAGCAATGTCCGTTTCAGTGAAATTTATGATGGCGAGACCTACGACGCGGCATTTGATCCGTCCTCTGCTCCAATTGCAATCGAGGAATTTGACGGTCCGTCCGATACGCTGATTGCCCAACAGGGCGAAAAAATTACCGAACAGGAGCGTATCATGCCTGCGCGGATCTTCACTACGCCCGCCGGGGAAACTGTCATCGATTTCGGTCAGGAAATTACCGGTTATGTCGAAGTTTCTTTAGACGCCCACGCAGGCGACTGTGTTGAGCTTTCCCATGCGGAAGTTCTTGACAAACACGGAAACTTTTATACAGAAAACTATCGCGCTGCCAAAGCGAAATTTTTATATTTCTGTAAAGAAGGATTCCAGACCTGGCATCCGAAGCTGACCTTCTTTGGCTTCCGCTATATCCGTGTCGATCACTTTCCCTGCGGAGCGGATGCAGTACGTCCGGACATTTTTACCGCAGTTGTCGTCTGCTCCGACCTGCAACGCACCGGTTTTCTTTCCAGTTCAAATCCGCTGTTAAATAAGCTGTTCGACAATATCATCTGGGGACAGAAAGGCAACTTTGTCGATGTCCCGACCGACTGCCCGCAGCGCGATGAACGTCTCGGCTGGACAGGCGATGCGCAGGTATTTATCCGTACCGCCTGCTACAATTTCGATACGGAAGCATTTTACCGCAAATGGCTTTCGGATCTTGCCGCAGACCAGTATCCGGACGGTCATGTAGACCACGTCATTCCTGCCATACTCGAAAATCAAAAGAGCAGCGCAGCCTGGGGCGACGCAGCCTGTGTCTGCCCGTGGGAACTTTATCTGGCATTCGGCGATGCAAACATTCTGCGCAGCCAGTTTAACAGTATGAAAAAATGGGTGGGCTATATCACCTCCTCCACCACGACCAAATACCTCTGGACCGGAGGAGAACACTACGGCGACTGGCTCGGTCTGGATGCACCGTCCGGCAGCTACAAAGGTTCTTCTGACGAAGACTTAATCGCTTCTGCTTTTTATGCGCATTCCACGGAGCTGGTCATGAAAGCCGGTAACGTGCTTGGCGAAGATGTTTCGGAATATGAGACGCTCTATAAAAATATCGTTGCCGCTTTCCAGGAAACCTGGCCGGTTTACCACACGCAGACCGAATGCATCCTCGCCGCCCATTTCCACCTGGCAAAAGACTGTCAGGCTGCAGCAGATCAGCTTGCAAAGCTCGTTACAGACGCCGGTGTGCAGTTAAAAACCGGCTTTGTCGGAACGCCTTACCTGCTCCATGTACTTTCGGACTACGGCTATGTCTCCCTCGCCTGGTCACTTTTGCTGCGGGAAAACTATCCTTCCTGGCTTTATCCGATCACAAAAGGCGCAACGACTATCTGGGAGCACTGGGACGGTATTATGGAAAACGGCGATTTCTGGACCCGCGACATGAATTCCTATAATCATTACGCTTACGGCGCAGTCGCTGACTGGGTATATGGAAACGCCGCGGAATCCGTCCGCTTGACGGCTATCCCGCCTATGAAAAGATTTCTGTCTCTCCGCTTCCCGACAAACGCCTCGGCTGGCTTTCCTGCTCCTATCGCTCCCGCCATGGTCTGATCCGTTCCGACTGGAAACTGCAGGGCGATCAATGGAGATACGAAATTGAAACGCCGGTTGATGCAGTCATCACGATTGCCGGGCAGAAACATGAAGTTGCTCCCGGAACGTGGATCTTCTTCAGTGCGGTAGAATAAACAGTGAAACTCGCAGTCTGCAGCTGCGTGGAAAAAATGCCCCGGGCTGGCGATCGTGTCACCGCTGCCCGGGGCAATCTTGTACTCTATTCTACGCCTTCCAACAGCTCCAGATAATTTCCCTTGTCGATATGCATCATTGAGATCTGGTTTTTGTGGCGGCGGAAGCCATACACACAGTCCACGTTGCGGATCAGGGACTGTAAGCGTTCGTCAGGCACGCAGACAATCAGCTGAAGATCCATCTGCCGGGCATATTTTAAGCAGACCGCACTTCTCTCCTGATCCATTTTGGAAAAGGCCTCGTCCAGAAGCACCAGCTTAATTCGACTGTCGCGGTTGGTCTGCTGCATGTAAAGCATCGCAAAACCGGCAAGCAGTGCGACGTATTTCGGATTCTGACCCTCACCGCCGGAATCGCGGCCTGCCATGTCGTCCACGAAATTTTCACGGATCACGTTTCCGTCTGCATCCGTAACCTGCTCATACATGGAAAAGGACAGATAATTGCGGTAATCCGCATACTGCTCCATTTCCCGGCGGTGCTGCTCCAGCACCCGCTCATCGTCGTCCTTTACCGGCATGAACTTGTCTGTCAGCAGCCTGATCTTTGTTTCGTATTTCTGATAAAAGCTGTCCTCTCCAAGGGACAGCTGCCCCTCGAAGCCGTCATTATCCAGGTTCTTGCTGTCTAACTCCGGTGCCATGAGCATGTCGTAAAACTGACCGTTTTCATTGTAGGCAGGCTCGATTTTAATCTGGTAAATACTATCAGAGAAGTTCGTCTTTTTCAACAGGCGGTTGATCTCCGCAGCGTGCCGCTTTGCCGCCTTAATGTCGCCGTGAATCGTTGCGATCACATTCTCCCGCAGGCTGCGGTAAATGAAATCGCATTGTTTTTCAAACTCTGTCCGATACTGGGGCTCAAAATCTGTCTCATACTGGGAAAGCAGCTGCTCATAACCCTCATTGGATTTCTCCGAGCCGGAAAATCCGCTGGAGGGATACTGCAGGATATAGGCGTTTCTTGCCCGGGACAGCTCTTCTGTCTGCTCCTGCTCCTTTTCACAAAGTACTTCTATCTCCGCATTTTTCTGGGCCCTGACCGCGCCGGAGGATCGTTTGGACAGCGCCTCCTGCACCATTGCGGTAATCTCCGGCTGCTGTGTATAACCGACAGACGCCTCCTTTAATGCTGCGTTTTTGGACTGCAGCTCCGTTCGGATGCGCTCCTGATTACCGGTCTGCTGTGCAATTTCGTTCTGCATACCGGACATTCTCTTTTTCAGCTCGCTGCGTTTTTTGCGAAGCTCTGCTTCTTTTTCTTCCAGCTCCTTATATGCACCCATCCGCAGACCTTCGATGGTTGCTTTCGTCTCCTGTGTTTCCAAAAGCACGGCTTCCAGCTCCTGCGCTGCCCGAGAAAGGCTTTCCAGATACGCCGGCTCTTCTTTCAGGCTCTCCATCTCCCGGACCGCCTTCAGACCGTCCGCCATGCGCTTTGCTTCTTCCAGCTCTTTTTTCAGACGCTGCGCATCTACTTCATAGTCCTGCTGCCGTGCGCGGGAAACCTTGCTTCCGATGCACGCACCGACGGTATAATCCCGTTTTTTCAGATGCCGGAAAATAAAATTACTGTAGGAATAACAGTCCGGCGTCACACCGTCTTTGGCGCTTCGCAGCTCCTCCACCGTGCGGCATTTCATAATCCGTCCCAGATAGCGTTTTAAGCAGCTGTCTGCAAAGGGCTCGACCGCCCGCACAGCCTCGTATAACGAACCCTCCTCCGCCCTCGGATTGCTCTTTGTGACCGCCTCAGAATGAATCAGATCGATTTCCTCAAACTGCCCCATCTCCCGGAAGGCTTTTGCTGCATCCGCCGCGACCTTCGGCTCTGTAATCAGGCTCAGCTTCAGACGTCCCAGACGTCCTTCTACCGCATTTTTCCATTCCTCATCCTCAACATCGAACAGGTCTGCAAAAATCCACACCTTGATTGTTCTTCCATACAGTGCGGAAAGCTTCTGCTCCAGGGCAGCCCGTGCCTTTGTCAGTACCTCCGGATAGGATTTGCGGTTGTTTTTCATATCGTCCAGAAGCTTTTGCTTTTCCTTCAGATCTTTGGACAGCTGCCGCTCCTGCTCGTGATAGGTTTCGTACTCTTCCTCGATATTCCGGCGTTCCTCTTCCAGACGGTTGCGCAGCTCCAGACACTGCGCCTGTGTCACCGGTCCGGTGCAAAATGCGCCAATCAAATTCAGCAGCCGGTTGCTGATATAGTCCGCAACGATCTCGTCGCTCTCCCATCGCCGCAGTCCCTGCAGGATTTTGCGCCACTGTGCCGCGTTATCCGCCAGCATCCGGCTTCTTTTTTCCAGCTCTTCCAGACGCTCCTGACGGTTGCCAAGGTCGCTGCTCTTTAAGTCCGCACTGACAAGGATCAGCTCGTTTTCCAGCTGGACAGACAGGGCTTCCAGCTCTTCTTCCTGCTGCCGAAGCTCCCGCAAACGCTCCTGTGTCCGATCCTGATCCTGTAAAAGGGCGTCGATCCGGTTCTTCAAATCCTCAATGTCGATACAGCGGATCACCGCCTGCTGCTTTACGATATCTGCGCGCGTCATCGTCAGCTTTTGTCCGGCTTCCCGCACTTTTTTAAGCATTCCGATCTTGTTTTCCAGCACGTCGATCTTTTCTTTGATGTCCCGGTAAGCGCCCAGCTGTTCGCTGATCGTTTCAATGGTGTCTCCCTCGCTTTTTGGGAACATGTAATCCCGGATAAACTGTCCCGTCCCGTTGGACATTTTCAGCGCGATCGCACTTTTTTCCATGGTCATAAAACGATTCCCGTCAATGTAGCCGAGGATCTGGTCATACAGCGTGCTGATATACGCCTCCCGGGACGGATAAATGCGGTTTAACTCTGCCCTGCCGCCCTTTGCCGTCTCCTTCATCCGCGTCTCTGTCAGTGCCCGGATCTCCTGGTTCGAATAGGATAGCCCTCTGCCGTCAGATACCCGCCCTCCGGCATTTTTCCGAGATGGCTGAAATAAACGAACTTTCGTATTTCAGAATCGTTTTTCCGTACTTCAAAAGCAATTCCCATGCAGACATACTGCTTTGTCCCGGTATCCTGCAGCTCCAGGACGATCTGGGAGCAGAAATCCTGTCCTTCGCGGTTTGCCGTGCCGTCCTTTTGTTCACCGCGCAGATAGCTCAACACGCTTCGTCTGTTTTTGGCGTCGTCCGCCGCTTTATTTAAAAAACTCGGAGAAAAGCTGCCGTATAAAATCACCTGGATCGCATCCATGACCGTGGATTTTCCCGAGCCGCTCTTGCCGGAAAACAGGTTCACATATTCGTGAAATTCCAGAATTTTATGGTTGATTCCGCCCCAGTTATTCAGACACATCCGGGTAAAGATCTTCTTCGCCTGTTTCACGTTCCTCTTCTCCTTCCGTCGTTTTTTCTTCTGCGTCATCCCGATAACGCTGTACCAGCTCGTTAATTGCCAAGGACGAGCAGAAAATATTCACCGTACCGTAAATATAGATCGGCGTCTGATCCTCTACGTTCAAAATCGCCCCCGGCAGCTCGATCATCTGGTGGGTTTTCATCAGATTTAGCGCAGCCTGCCAGTCCTGTGCGTTCAGTTTCCCCGGAAGCAGTCCGGTATTTCTGCCGTATTCCCGGATTTCCGCCAGGGTCGTCACCGTTGCATGCAGTCCCTCGCCCATGATTTTATCCCGGTAAATCAGCTTTAACAAAAGCAAAAGCTTTGTCGTCGTCAGGCTCATTTTTTCCATCGCTGCACCGTCGCCTGTGATCCGGAACAGATGATCCTGCGGGTCGTGCACCAGCTCACAGCCCATCACAGAAAGATAGTCCGCAATAAATTCCCGGTGCTTTAAACAGACCTGATAGCGACATTATCCCGGGCCGTCAGCGTCACCGGATCGTATTTTACCTGTAAAATACAGGTCTGACGAAGCAGCTCCTGTATGGTTCTTCGAATCGCCTCCACCTCGGCGGGGGTGCGTTCCTCCAGATATGAAAACATGTATCAATTCTCCGTTTCGTCTATACTAAAACCGGTGTAGGAAAAGCCGTCCTTCTGATGGATTTCCTCCTGCAGCAAAATCCGGTCTTCCTCCTGTCTGCTCTGGGTCGCCTCCTGCCAGATAAACAGAAGCTTTTCCAGATCCTCTGCCGACTGCACCGTATCCTCCAAAACCTGAAAAACTCCGTTCTTCGTATGCCGCCGTCTGAACTCCTCCAGCTGTCTGCCGGTATAGAGCGGCTTCGGGACGAAATCCGCGATTTCCGAGGACGCCTCCTCCTGCAGAGCCAGCGGTACGAACTGATTTTCCAGCCTTGGCCGACGGTTGTAAAGGCTCGCGTCCCCGACAATGGAAAACGGTGCCGTCACATACATGCTGTCCCGCAGCTCTTCCAAAAGCGCTTCTTTTTTTTGTCGCCGTGGTTGAGCAAACCGATCAGCTCCAGTGTGCTGTCCTCTACGCCTGCACCCTCCTGCAAAAGGTAGTGGATTCTCGCCAGTGCCCGCCGCGCAAAGACGGTTTTCAATTCGATCAGGCGGTTATACTTTTTTTCTCGATTAAATCAAATTCGCGCTCCACCAAAGAACCAGCTGCGCCGCCTCTTCGCAGAATTGGATGCCGCGCTCCAGCCTTAGAAGGGCGGGCGCAGACGCGCCGGAGGCCAGTGCTTTCGCCTGCATGGACGCTGCATAGCTGCCTCCTGCGCTTTCTGACGGTTCGGGCGCGCTGCTGTCGCTGCCCTGTGCAGCCATTAGCATCCGCTTCTGCGCCGTCAGCCCCTCCCGGCGGTTTTCATTTTCCTCCAGGATCTTCGCAATCAGCTCCTTGACCGCCTCCTTATAGCGGTAAAAACTGTCTGTCGTTGTTAAAATTGCATATTTTACACTCTCTCGGTTGTTGATCTCGTTGACCAGAACCTCCTGAATTCCGATAAAGTCCTTTCGTTTGGAAAGTTCATCGAACCACAGCCGCATGCTGTCCTGCATATTGGACAGCATCTGTCCGAGGCTTTTGGATGTGCGCAGGGCACTTTTTAAAATGCTGTTATTTTTTTCCGGATCCGAATCATAGGTGTAAAGGGCGCTGTATACAGACAGAATACTTTCCCGCTCCATGCTGTCGTCCTCTTTTTCAAGACGGTCAAACAGCTCCACATACAGCCTGCTGTACTCCGGAAAGCCAATGATATAGCAGTTTAATTTTTCATCAAAATCCTTCGAAAGCCAGCCCCACTTCACAAACCTGTCCAAAACAGCGGAGGGCGAAAGCCCGGGAAAGCCTTCGTCCTCCGTTTTTTCTGTTTCATCCTCCCACCAGACCAGGTTGACCCTGGCGATCGTTTCCGCCAGAATGCTCCTGCATTCCGAATCCGTCAGCTGCGTCAGGGCATAGGCTTCCTGATCCGCCTCGTACAAAGCGGTCAGAAGCTGCATGTAATACTCCATGTTCTGGGTGCGGAACAGCTTATAAAAATCTCTCGGTATCTTCTTTTTCAGAATCATCTGTCGTGTTAAACCTCATATTCCAGTTCTCCGTCAAAGACAAACTCCGCCGGACCTGTCATAAAGATATGGTTCGTCTTTTCGTCCCATTGGATCGTCAACGCACCGCCCAGCACCTCTACGGTCACTTTCCGCCCCGTTTTGCCGTTTAAAACGCAGGCAACCGCCGTCGCACAGCAGCCTGTTCCACAGGCAAGGGTTTCACCGGTTCCGCGCTCCCAGACCCGCATTTTTACATATTCCGGGGATACGATTTCCACAAACTCAGTATTGGTGCGTCTCGGAAATCTCTCGTGATGCTCAAAATGCGGTCCGATCTGCTCCAGTGGCAAATCTGCCGTGCTGTCCACGAAAACAACGGCATGGGGATTTCCCATAGACACGCAGGTCATGCGGTATGTTTGATTCTCCACAGTGATCTCTTCATCGATGGACTGTCGGTTTTTAGAAACAACCGGAACCTCTGCCGCCGTCAGGATCGGCTCGCCCATATCCACACGGATTGCTTTTGTCACGCCGTTTTCCACCGTCAGATCCATATATTTCACTTTTCCGCCGCTGATAATGGAAAACCTTGCCCGATCGGTCAATCCTTTGTCATGGACATATTTTGCCACGCAGCGGATGCCGTTTCCGCACATTTCCGCTCTTGTGCCGTCTGCGTTATACATCTCCATCTCAAAATCCGCTTCGTCAGAAGGATTGATAAAAATAACGCCATCGCCGCCGACCCCGAAATGACGGTCGCTGGCAAAGCGGACAAATTCCGGCTTCTTTTCCTGCGGTATATGCTCCGTAAATCCATTGACATAAACGTAATCATTCCCACAGCCCTGCATTTTTGTAAATCTGATCTTCATAAATCCTCCATACAGACATAATCTGTAAAAAACCTGCGTACACTGGAATAACAAAGTATCCGGGGGTATCGCAATGCGTTCCAAAACAAGAATTATCGTACTTCATTTAAAAGAACTGATCTATACCGGAATCCTGCTCATTTTAGGCGTTGGACTGCTTTTTTTGCTGCTGCAGACCTTTCTGCCCAAAAAGGCAGTTCCAAAACCGGACTATGACGCAGAAACCTCCCTGTACCTGCCCGGAAAATACACCTCCACGGTTCAGCTCGGAAACGACCACGCGGATGTAGAGGTCGTCGTGGACAGCTCCGATATTCTTTCCATCCGTCTCGTCAATTTAAGTCAGACTGTCACAGCCATGTATCCGCTGGTCGAACCCTGCATGGATACACTGGCAAAACAGATCTGTGAAAAACAATCCCTCGAAGGCATCACCTACCCGGACGAAAACCGCTACACGTCACAGCTTCTGCTGCAGGCGATCGACGCTGCGCTGCAAAAGGCGACATATCCCCAAACCTGACCAGCCCAGCACATTCGCAAAGGAAGGCTTATCCCGGCAGCTGATCCAGTTCCTTCTGCCATGCCATGCGGCTCGCATCCGAAGGCATCCGAAGGTCTCCCCTCGGCGATACCGCGACACTTCCGACTTTCGGTCCGTCCGGCAGGCACGAACGCTTAAACTGCTGTGCAAAGAAGCGGCGGCAAAAGGTCTTTAGCCACTTGCCGATCGTTTCTTTGCTGTAAATGCCTTCAAATGCCCTGCAGGCAAGCCGGTAGATCTTCGCCGGGCCAAAGCCACAGCGCAGCAGCTGATATAAAAAGAAATCATGGAGCTCGTAGGGGCCGACCAGATCCTCTGTTTTCTGGCTGATCTTTCCGTCCTCCGGCGGCAAAAGCTCGGGGCTTACCGGCGTGTCGAGGACATCCAGCAGCACCTCCTGCAGCACTTTTTCGCTTTCGCTGCAGGTATTCGCACAATATGCCACCAGATGGCGCACCAGCGTCTTGGGCACGCCGACGTTTACGCCATACATCGACATATGATCGCCGTTATAGGTCGCCCAGCCCAGTGCAAGCTCCGACATATCCCCGGTTCCGATGACAAGTCCGTTGCTCTGGTTGGCGAGATCCATCAATACCTGAGTGCGTTCCCGCGCCTGCCCGTTTTCATAGGTTACATCGTGCTTGTCCATATCCTGACCGATATCCCGAAAATGCACCTGCACCGCCTCTCGGATGTTCACCTCGATTAACTTCGCGCCAAGGGTCTGCGCCAGCCTGCAGGCATTTTCATAGGTGCGGTTCGTCGTACCAAAGCACGGCATCGTCACCGCTAAAATATCGTTTCTGTCTTTCCCGAGCAAATCAAATGCCCGCGCCGTCACCAAAAGGGCAAGGGTCGAATCCAGACCGCCGGAAACGCCGATCACCGCCGTTTTCGCTCCCGTATGCTCGTAACGTTTTTTCAGTCCCTGCGCCTGAATCGATAGAATCTGCTCACAGCGCTCCTTTTTCAAGGTTTCATCCGACGGGACAAACGGCATCTGGGCAAACGTGCGCGTCAGCTTTGTTTCTTCTTTTTCCAAGGTAAAACCAATCCGTACACAGGTTTCTGTGTTTTCTGGCACAAATGTGCTCATTCTGCGCCGCTCGTGGCAGATTTTATGAATATCCAGCTCCGAAAAAATCGTCTCGTTTTCAAAGCGTGCAGCCTCTGCCAGCACGCTTCCGTTCTCTGCAATCATATGATGCCCGGAAAAAACGAGATCCTGAGTGGATTCTCCATCCCCCGCGCTCGCGTAGACATAGCCACACAGAAGCCGCGCGCTCGTGGCAGCAATCAGGCTCTTACGGTAGGTGTCCTTTCCGACCGTCTCGTTGGAGGCGGACAGATTGACAATCACCGTCGAGCCTGCCTTTGCCAGCGCCGTCGAGGGCGGGTCCATCACCCAGACGTCCTCGCACAGCTCACAGCCCACGACAAGCCCTTTCAGATTCCTGCAGGAAAACAACAGATTTCCGCCAAAGGGTACGGTCTGTCCCAGCACATCCACCTCGGACACTTCCCTGCTGCCTGCCGCAAAATGCCGCACCTCATAAAATTCCCCATAGTTTGGAATATTCTGCTTCGGGACAAGCCCCAGGATCCTGCCATCCTGCACTGCTGCTGCCACATTGTAAAGCTTTCCGTCTTTTTCAAAGGGAAGCCCCACAAAGATCAGCGCATCGTGCCCTTTTGTATGCTCCAGCACCGTCTGCAGCCCTTCCAGGCTTTCTTCCAGCAGGCGTTCCTGCAAAAACAGATCCTGACAGGTATATCCGGTCAGACACAGCTCCGGCAAAACGATCAGCTTTGCACGCTGTGCATAACAGGAGTCCAGCGCCTTACAGATTTCCAGTGCGTTCCAGGCAGGGTCTGCAACACGGATTTTCGGTGCAGCCGCCGCAGCTTTTAAAAAACCGTCTTTCATCGGGATTTTTTCTCCATTTTTTTCAACTCATCCACGTCAAACCTATAGGTTTTGCCGCAGAAATGACAGTTTACCTCGATCGGCTTGTCCTCGTCGATCATCTCCTGCAATTCTTTTTTGCCGATAGAAATCAGCGCTTTTTCCACCCGTTCCTTGCTGCAGTTGCAGGTAAAGCTGCAGGGCATCCGGTCGGTAATCTCCACATCCAAGCCGTCCAGCACCCGCTCTAACAGCTGCTCCGGTGTCATTCCCTGGTCGAGCAGTGCCGTCACAGAATTGATCAGCGACAGGTTATGCTCCAGCTTCGAAATCGTCTCTTCCTCTGCAAAGGGCATCAGCTGAATGATAAAGCCGCCTGCACAGCGCACGGTATTCGTCTTTTCCATCAAAACGCCCAGACCCACCGAAGAAGGCGTCTGCTCGGAGGTTGCAAAATACGAGGTCAGGTCATCCCCGATCTCTCCGGTCACCAGGGCTGTCTGTCCCACATAGGGTTCCTTTAAGCCGAGGTCACGGATGACAGAGAGCGTTCCCCTGCCGACCGCCCCTCCGACGTCGAGCTTGCCCTTCGCATTCGCAGGCAGGATGACGTCCGGCACCGTCGCATAGCCCTTGACCTCGCCCTTGGCGTTTGCCGTCACAGTCAGACCGCGAACCGGACCATCGCCGCGAACCTGCAGGGTTAAAAGATCGTCGTCGCCCTTTAACATGCTGCCCATCATCACGCCGGCTGTCAGCAGACGTCCCAACGCCGCCGTTACTACCGGGCTGGTGTTGTGTGCCTGTCTCGCTGTCTCCACAAGCTCCTTTGTTGTCACTGCAAACGCGCGCACCTGTGCATTCGCCGCCGTCGCGCGTACCATATAATCTCCCATAGCTCCTCCATTCCTCAGGCTTACTTTACGGCAAGCCCCTGCCATTTCCACGCTGCGCTTTTCACCGCATAGCTTTTCTGCGTTGCGCAAATATTTTCATTTCTTATCCCAGATTCTTCCCGTGCTCGCGCGCGATCACATAGATCCGCTCGCTCGTCTCCGTTACGCTTCCATGCGTGTCTGCATCCAGTGCCTCGACAAAAATCAGCCCGGACTGTTCCACGAGCCGTTTCATCGTTTCCAGCGTATAGCCGCGCTGCAGATGGGTCTCCGTAAATTTGCGGAACAGGTCTTTTTGCTGTTTCACAAAAATCGTCAGATCGTATTCGTTGATCTGATCCTCCGCCGTATAATAATTTTCCCAGATAAAGCTGCAATCCTCCCGGTTTTCCGCAATCGTGCTGTCACCGATGACTGTTTTATATTTATAGACCGTATTAAAATCGAAGATAAAAAGCCCATTCGGGTCAAGATAGTTGTTTACCAGTTTAAAAGTTGTCAGTAAGTCATCTTCTTTCAGTAGATAATTTAACGAGTCGCACAGACAGATCACCGCCCGGACCGTTCCGTAAAGCTCAAACTCCCGCATATCCTGCTGCAAATACAAAATATTATGACCGGACTGCGCACGCTTCTCCATTGCAATGTCCAGCATGCTGTCTGACAGATCAACACCGATCATGTCGTAGCCCTGCTTTGCCAGAAGCTCCGTCATGGAGCCCGTGCCACAGCCGAGATCCAGCAGGATTCCGTCCGTGATCTGATCCTGTTTCAGGCGTCCGACTACAAACTGACACCATTCTTCATAGGGCGTTTCATCCATGAACCGATCATAAACTAACGCAAAATCCTCATACATTTCCATTCGTTATCCACGCTCCTTCTGCCGCGCAGCGGCGTTTTTCTGCATCTGTCCGCGTGCGTTCCTGTGTCTGCATGCGAACGTATTTTCCGCTGCTGTCCGCGCGTTTTCGAACATGCCGCGCCCTATTTCACCAGCTCTACCAGCACTTCGACCAGCCGCTCCATCTCCGCCTGCGTGCCGACTGTAATCCGCAGATAGTTGTCGATTCTGGGCTTTTTGAAATATCGCACATAAATTCCGGCTGTTTTCAGGTTCTCGAATAACTCCTGCGCCGGGACGGTTTTGTGCGTTGCAAAAATAAAGTTCGCCTTCGAATCCGGAAACGTAAAGCCAAGCTCTGTCAGCTTCTGCTTCGTCCATTCCCGCGTCGCCACGATTTTCCCCGTAATCTCCTGAAAATACGCACTGTCCTCTACGCATGCCTTTCCGCAGGCAATCGTCAGGCGGTTCATTGTATAGGAGTTGAAGGAAAATTTGACATCATTTAAATAGGAAATCAGCTTCTTTTGGCCGATTGCAAAGCCGATTCTCATACCCGCAAGAGCGCGCGATTTCGAAAACGTCTGCACGACGAGCAGATTTTCATACTTATCCACAAGAGGCAGGGCGCTCACACCCCCGAAATCCACATAGGCCTCGTCTACAATCACAACGGAATCGGGATTTTTTGCCACGATCTCCTCGATCGTATCCAGATTCTCCATCAGACCGGTCGGTGCGTTGGGGTTCGGGAAAATGATGCCGCCGTTTTCGTTCAGATAGTCCTCTTTTTTCAGGCGGAACCTTTCATCCAGCCCAGGCGTCCGATAGGGAATGCCGTACAAATCCGCCCAGACGTCGTAGAAGGAATAGGTGATGTCCGGGAACAGAATCGGTTTTTTGCTGTTAAAAAAGGTCAGAAATGCCAGCGCCAGCACATCGTCGGAGCCAACGCCCACAAACACCTGGTCTGCCGCAACCGGATGCTCCGAAACAGAAACCGCCGCTGCAATCGCTTCCCGCAGCTCAAGCGCCGCCGGATCGGGATACAGCCGCAGCTTATCCGCTTCAAACTCCTGCAGTGCTTTTGTCACACCCGGTGCAGGCGGATACGGGCATTCGTTGGTGTTTAACTTGATGATGTCATTTCGTTTGGGCTGCTCTCCCGGTGTGTAGGGGACAACCCTGCGTACATTTGCTTCCCAGTCTGCCATGACAGTTCCTCTCTTTCTGATGTAGTATCGCTACTCCATTTCCGCTTCTTTTAACGCTTCCTGCTCCTGCTGTGCCTTTGCAAGCTCTACAAACTCTTCTAGGCACAGGTTATTTTCCTTCATAAACTTCGCCGCCTCTTCTCCAACGTAGCGGAAATGCCAGGATTCATAGGAAATCCCGGTGATCGCCACCTTGTCCTGCGGGAAACGGAGAATAAAACCATACTCCGCAGCGTGCTCGTTTAACCAGATCGCCTCTTTGGTCGAAGCCTGCGATTTATCCAGGCCCTGATGATTTTTTCCTACGATATCCACGGCGAGACCGGTGTGATGCTCGCTCGCACCGGTGAGGGCGATTTCTTCCTTCGTCTTGAAAAAAGCGTCCTTATAGCTCATGCCGCCCCTTACGAATTTTGCGATGGAGTTGTCCATCAGCTGATCCTGCTTTTGATAATCACGGTAAGCGGAACAAACCATCAGGGGCAGCCCTTCTTTTTTGCCGTCCGCCAGCATCATCTCAAGGGCTTTCTGAATCCGCCTGTCCACATACTTCCCATTGTCCGTCTTGGCCAGATCTACCTCAAAATCCTGCCGCAGCGGATTTTTTTCATTGACCAGCACATAGTTCCAGTCCTCCAGATCTACAGAAAATGGAATTTCCGGCAGATCCTCTTTCTCGCCGTCCTGCAGCATGACGGTCACATAGCCTTCCCGCGTTTCTTCCACTGCATTGCTGCTTTCTTCCAGCTCCTTTGTCAGATCCTCCACCTGACTCTGTGCGTTTAACAGCTCGCCGCTGGTCTGCGCCAGTTCTCCTTTTACCTTTTCATAAGACACATAAAACGAACTGGTCAGCACTCCTGCAATGACTACAAAGCCGCCTGCCAGTCCAATGAACCATTTTTTATAATTATCGTTATTCAATTTATTCGCAGTCCTTTTATCGTTTTATCTTTTTTGTCAATTCAGTATATTAGTATATTCCCAATCCGAAGCGGTTACAAGCCCTAATTTTATTCCCAGTTCCCTTGCCCCTTACTGCCGCAACGAAGACGCGCTTTTGCGAAAAACAATGGCAGGCCAAGGTGCCGCAGCTTGACACGCTCCCTCAACCTGACTATCATAAGCTGTGAACTGTAACCAAAATTTTATAACATTGCCAGGGGAGCGATTGCTGAGACTGAATATCCGCCCGGATTTCTGACCCTCATCACCTGAACCGGATAATACCGGCGTAGGGAGGCACATGTGACAGATTTTTATCTGTCCTGTTTTTCGTCCCCTCCTGTGCACACAAGGAGGTTTTTTTATGTCCAATTTTTTTGCAATCCCCATCACGGATGAATGGGGAACGACTTATCAGCTGACCACTGCCGGTTATACCGCACTGGTTGTCCTCATGCTGGCGCTTTTGCTGCTGGCCTGCTTTATCGGCAATTCTGTAAAGCAGCCTAAATTTTCTGCACGTCAGCTGGCATTTTCCGCAATGGCGATAGCTGCTGCCTTTGTCACTTCCGAAATCAAGCTGTTCCATCTGCCCTTCGGCGGCTCCATCACTTTATTTTCCATGCTGTTCTTAGTCCTGATCGGCTATTGGTACGGTCTGCGTGCCGGACTGATGACCGCCATCGCCTACGGCTTTTTACAGCTGGTCAGCGATCCGTATATCATCAGCATACCGCAGATGCTCGTTGATTACATCTTCGCATTCGGTGCGCTCGGCTTATCCGGCCTGTTTTCCAAATCGAAAAACGGTCTGGTGAAGGGCTATATCGCAGGTGTACTCGGTCGTTATTTCTTCGCATTTTTATCCGGTATGATCTTCTTCGGCGCTTACGCTGCAGACTACGGCATGTCCGCACCGGTCTATTCCCTGGTTTACAACGGCATCTATCTGTCCGTGGAAGCGGTGCTGACGCTGATCATCCTCTACCTGCCTCCGGTCAAAAAGGTCATGGGACAGTTAAAAACCATGGCGACACAGAGATAAAACGCACGCTCTGCGAGCATTTCAGATTTATAAAAAAAGAATCCGGCGCACAGTCCTATCGCTGTCTGACGCCGGATTCTTTTTTATCGTATGGAAAACTTCGTTTCCATGCGATAAGAAACACTCCGCGAGGATGCGCACTCGGCGCAAGAATGTGCCAAGGCACATTCCTTTTCACAGTTCTGCAAAATTCAGAAAATCTCAATACTCCAGGTATTTTCATACCGCTTGCCTGCAGGCAGATGAACCAGGTTGGGCTGCTCGGAAAGGTCTTCGATCCTGCCCTTGCGGGAAGGAAGCGCAGACCAAGGCTCGATGCAGACATAGGGCGCATCGGTAAACGGCATATGCCAGATCCCCAGGAAATTCATCTGCGGATAGGATACGCGCACGCTTCTTGTTCCTTTTTCACTGCACAGGGTCACTGCCTTCGCCATATCAGTCAGTACGATCGCATCCTGATCGAACAGGTTGTGTGCAAGGGGCAGCTTACCGCCGTCAGATAAAATAAACTCGCTGTCCTCGCCATTTACGAAGCAGTCCTCAGAAAAGCCAACGCGGATCGGATTCCCGGGAGCTTCAAACTGTAAGCAGTAATCCTCAAATGCAAGACCTTTTTCCAGCGGAACGGCAAAGCCCGGATGACCGCCGACGCCGAAATACATCACCTTTTTGTCGTTATTTTCTACCGCAAAAGTAACATTTAATTTGTTGCCGACAAGCTCATAGGTCAGCCAGTAAACAAACGCAAAGGGATACATCTCTCTCGTATTCTCGCTGTCTGTCAGCTTCAGCACCAGTCTCTGTGCCGTATGCTCTTCCGCTTCCAGATCGGAAGAATTGACAAAGCCGTGGATCGGCATTTCGTAGGTCTTGCCATCCAGCATATATTTGCCCTCAGTCAGACGTGCGATATACGGAAACAGATTCAATGCGCGGTCTTTCCAGTAAGTCTCATCGCCCTGCCAGAGATATTCTGCCCCGTCCTTTGTCTGAATCGACCACAGCTCGCCGCCGTGGGAGTTTACCTGAACTTTCAGGCTGTCATTTTCCAGTGTGTAAATCATACATTCCCCTTTCCGCAGCCGATGAAAAAATCCGCTGCATCCCCTGATTCCATTTTCCCGGAGCGCAGCATCCAATTTGCCCGCGCCCCGGATTTTTTCTAAAAACGCGATACCCGTGTCCCACAGCCCCGCGTTTTTTACTGGAATGGATTCCAGAAACGGCTGCCATCCGCAAATGTAATCGTCAGGGCAACCGCCATAAATACTACCGCAAATCCAATCGTCAGATAGTCGTTTCGTACCAGCTTCTTTCCCATGTACCAGGTACGTTTTTTATTTTTACCGAAGCCCCTAAGCTCCATGGCATTGCTGACCACATCGATACGATCCATGCTGGAAAACAGCAGCGGGAAAATAATCGTGCTCATCCGCTTGATTCTCGTCCAGAGGGATGTCTTGCTGCTCATCTCGATGCCCCGCGCCTCCTGCGCATGCTTGATCTTGGTAAAATCAGACTGTACGTCCGGGATGTAACGCAGCGCGATGGCAATGGCATAGCCCACGTTGTAGCTGACACCCATGCGATTTAAGCTTGCCGCAAACTCGCTCGGGTTGGTCGTCACGATAAACATCAATACCACCGGCGTTACTGTCAGATACTTCAGCATAATATTAAACTGGTAAAACAGCTGTTCCTTTGTGATATTATGATTGCCAAACAGGTGTAAAAGCTCTGTTTTTGTGCCGTAGATCACAGTTCCCTGATTCGGGGAAAACAGCCACACCGCAAGCATGTTAATACACAAAAACAGCAAAATAAACTGAAATACCGTCCCGACCTGTTTCCATTACCCGTATGGGAAACCTTAAAGATCACCAGACTGCAGACCAGCATGACCAGCAGCACTCTCGTGTCATAGGTCAGCATACCGGTCAGCGACCAGAGCAGGAAAAAGATCATTTTCGAAACGCCGGAAAGCCGATGGATCCAGGTATCTTTTTCACTGTACGTCAGAATTCTGCCCGCCATCCGCTCTCACCTGCCTTTCATAATAAATAAACCGCTCTGCAAAGCCGGACGCATCCCCGATGCCGCAGCGCACCGCCAGATCGTACAGCGACGTCTTTTTCAGATAAGCACGGTCTGCAACCGCTTCATCCGTCAGCACCTTGCCGGCTTGTCGTCCGCAATCAGCTCGCCGTCCGCGATAACGATCGCACGGTCGGTATATTCCAGCATCAGATGCATGTCATGTGTGATCATGATGATCGTAATGCCAAGGGTCTCATTTAAGTGCTTTAAAAATTCCATAATTTCCGTATAATGACGGTAATCCTGTCCTGCCGTCGGCTCATCCAGAATCAGGATCTCCGGATTCATGACGAGGATCGAAGCGATGGTCACACGCTTTTTCTGACCAAAGCTCAGAGCAGAAACCGGCCAGTTCCGGAAGGGATACAGACCGCAGATCTTTAACTTATCGTAAACCCGTTCCTTTACCTCTTCCTCCGGCACGCCACGGACCCGCAGTCCCAGCGCCACTTCATCAAAAATCATCGGCTTGGAAATCATCTGATTCGGGTTCTGCATGACAAGCCCGATGGCCTCGCCACGCTCCTTGATGGATTTATCCGCAATATCACTGCCATTTAACAGGATCTTACCGTGATCCGGATGGATAAAGCCGCAGATCAGATTTGACAGCGTACTCTTGCCCGCGCCGTTTTTGCCGACAATTGCGAGCATTTCCCCTTTGTTAATACGGAAATGAATATCCGACAGGATCGGTTTGCCTGTAATATAGGAAAAGTCCAGATCCAGCACTTCGAGGGCCGGCTTTTCCTCTCCTTGAATCTCCGGCAGGGAAACCTTCTCGAACCAGTCCCTTACCTTTTCCTGATAAGGCTCCAGATTCATCGTCTCGATATGTTGAGGATGATCCTTTGCCGCAACCTGACATCCCGCATGTTTGAGCGCCGTCACATACAGCGGCTCACGGATGCCCTCCTGAATCAGAATATCGGAGGCAAGCAGCTCGTCCGGCGTCATATCCGCTACAACCCTTCCGTCCCCGATCACCACAATTCTGTCTACATCCCGGTAAAGGGCATCCTCTAACCGGTGTTCGATAATGATAACCGTCTTGTCGCGCTCCCGGCAGATCCGGTCGATCAGGTCGATAGCCCGCTTGCCGGTCGCCGGGTCAAGGTTTGCCAGCGGCTCATCAAACAGCAGGATATCCACATCATCTACCAGCACGCCCGCCATGGAAACTCTCTGCTTCTGTCCGCCGGAAAGCTCCGTCGGTGCATTACCGAGAAGGGCTTTGATATCCACAACCTCTTTGCCACTTCATCTACTGCACGGAACATCTCTTCCTGCTCTACGCAGTCGTTTTCCAGTGCAAAAGCAACATCTTCTGCAACCGTCAGGCCGATAAACTGGCCGTCTGTATCCTGCAGCACCGTACCGACGATTTTGGACATTCCAAAAATACCGGTTTTCGCAGGATCTTTACCGCCCACAGTCAAAGTTCCGCTGCTTTCGCCAGGGTATGAAAAAGGAACCATCCCGTTGATGCAGTGCACCAGAGTCGATTTTCCCGACCCGGACGGTCCCACGATTAAAACCTTCTCTCCGGGATTGACCGTCAGGTCAATCTCCCGGAGTGTAGGCTCTGACTGTGATCGATATTTAAAAGTATAGTTTTTAAACTCGATGATCGGAGTCATGTATCAGTCCTCTTTGGAAAGGCTTCCGGACTTTGCGCCGACCTTGGAGTAGGCAACTAACAGCAGAGTTCCCAGAATGCCGATGATAATTACATTTGCAACAAAAGCGGTTACGCCCTGTGTGAATACCTTATTTACAGGCTCTGCATAAATTACGATGTCCAAAACCGGAGCAACCAGAATCCATGCCAGTGCGTTTGCAACAACCTGTACGATATTGAACAGGCCGATTTCCTTGCCGCCGAAGCTGCCCTCTTTTACTTTATACTTCGCAGCAAACAGGCCAACGATGATGCCGAATACAGCGTCCGGGAATACCCAGCTCCACCATACGCTTCCGTAGAATACTGCATCACCCAGTGCATGACCGATCAGACCGATGGCGCCGCCAACAACGGGACCAAAAATAGCGGAGAAAAATGCAAGTACCGCTGCGCGGGTCTGCAGAGCTGTGTTCGGGATGAAACCAACCGGGATCTGCACGTTGGTTAAAACAACGAACAGTGCGGTTCCGATACCCATCGCTACGACATGCTTGATGCCAAACTTCTTATCCATGAGTAAATCCTCCTCATAAGTATTTATTTGTGGAAAACCACGTTCTTACTATAACGAATCACTCCGGATTTTTCAATCCCTTTTCTGTCTTTTCTCCCTCGTTTGCGTCTTCCAGCACAATTTCCGGCGCAAGAGTATCGATGTCGGAATACCACACCCGAAATACCGCCTGCGCTGCATTCGCGTAAATATGGGGCAGCTTCGATTTCTCTTTTCCGGCGTCTTCCAGCACATTCAGGATTTCCCTCAGCACGTCCCTCGTCAGATACGAACCGCGCCAGTGAAACGTCAGGACTTTTCCTTTTTTTACCGCCTGCTGCGCGCGCTTTTTGACCTCCTCCATTTTCGTAAAGGAAAGCTTCTTTTCCTTATAATAAAAATGTCCATTGTCCGTGCACGCCGGCGCCGGCGCGATCAGCGGCTCATGGTCGCGGAACATCGCCTTATCGTCGAGGTTAAAATAATCGTAACGGCACTCGGCATCCTCCCGCGCCCCTCTGGTCAGACTATTGTCAAATGTCGCATCCAGATGATAATACTGCCCGCCGATGCGCACGATATTCCAGGTGTGTCGGTATTTGATGCCTTTTTCCGGATTGTTGCCGCAAATCGCAATCATACACCATAGCCCGAGCGCGTCGCAGAGCACCTTGACCGCCTTTGCAATTCCCTCGCAGACGCCTACGCCCTGCCCCAGCGGTCCGATGATTTCGTGAGAATACGGCTTCTTTAACTTGTCATACCGCACATTTTCACATATAAAATCGTGCACATATTTTTCTTTTTCCCACTCCGAAAGTCCCTGCGCCTGCCGTGCAAGCTTTTCCACCCGCGATGTCAGCGCTATCTGATGCTCTTTGATTTTTCCTTTTTCAAACAGATATTCCGGCACGAAAATCAGGTTCGGGGAGTCGGGGTAATATTTCCATGAAAACCCGACCACCCAGAATATTTCCGGGTGATCCAGCCGCATCTGGAAAAAAAAATGTCATACAGCTCTTTTCCATCCACACGCGGCAGCTGAATCTGATCCGCCAGCTGCAGGACGCCCTGCAGCATGCCGTGATACACTGCCTGCTTCTGCCTGTCCATTTTCTGATAATAAAATTCTTCCATCTTACAGTGTAATCTCCTGTTCCAGCCCGAACGAATAGATCAGCTTTTCCTTCACGCATTTTCCGGTCAGCCGCACAAGTGCTTCCTCATAATAGTCCAGCTGAACTCGATAGCGCAAAATCAGCTCCTTCGGGTCTTTTACCAGATCGGTCTTATAATCTGCCAGCACGATGCCGTCCTCTTCCTCCAGATAAACATCGATAATTCCCTGGATCAGCACGGTTTCATCCTCCGGAAAGTCTGTATTTAAACGGTTTGCCGAAAGCCCCAGCACAAAGGGCTGCTCCCGGTGCAGTCTGTTGCTTCGGGCAGCCTTTGCCATGCGCGCTGCAAGAGGCGTCTGTAAAAATGCCCGGATCTTGTATACATTGATCGCAGCAGCATATTCCTCCGACAGCCTTCGGTCTGCTTTGCATTCTTCGATGACCGTACGGATTTTCGCCGCCGTCCAGGTCTCCTGCCGTTCAAAGGGGAAAATCTCCAGCAGTCTGTGGTACGCACTTCCCCGTGTCGTCCCGCTCACGGTTTCTTCCTGTTCCCTGACAAACTGCGGCAGATACGGCACGACCTCTTCCTCCGGGAACAGCGTAAGCCCTTCCGCAGCTTCCTCCTGCATGCCTTCTTTTTTCAGCTCGGAAACGGTTGTTTTGACAAAAAGTCCCGCCAGGTTTTCATGTGCATAGGGCTTCTGCAGGCGCTCGCACAGAGCAAGCTCTGCCGCCTCCGGCTCTTTTCCGGCTTCCTCAAAAAGCTTCTGCCTGCTGTTGTATCCCAAGGACGCACGCACAAGCTCTGCCTGCAGCAGTTCTTCCTGCGTACAGATCTGAAGCCGACGTCCGACGGACTGCCATGCCGGAAGCACCAGATCATAATAGGAAGACGCTTCCTGCAGCCGCAGCGCCGAATAGCCATACGCACCCTGTGCAGTATCCTCCTGGGGCAGCTTGTCTTCTTTACAGGTTCCGGTCAGAATCAGCTTTTCCTCCGCACGCGTCAGCGCAACATATAGAACTCTCAGTTCTTCTCCCATGCTGTCGGCATTTAATTTGCGCGCCAGCACATTTTTTTTCAGCGTCGTATGTCGGATCCGTGCTGTCGGATCCACCCAGTCGATCGCCAGTCCCAAATCCATATCCATCAGCACCGGAGCCGCGCTGTCCTGCCGGTTAAAGCGTTTCGACAGTCCCGACACAAAGCATACCGGAAATTCCAACCCCTTGCTCTTGTGAATGCTCATGATCCGCACGACATCCGCGTTTTCGTCCGACGCGCCCGTTTCGCCGTAATCAATGTCATATTTTTCCAGCTGTTCCATGTACCGGATAAAATGAAACAAACCGGAATAACTCGTCTTTTCAAAGCTTTCTGCCCGCGTCAGCAGCATTTCCACGTTGATTCTGCGCTGCACACCTCCCGGCAGCGCGCTGACCGTATACAGATAGCCCGTTTCCTCCAAAAACTGCTCCATCAGCTTGTGAATCGGCAGATAGACCGCGTACTCGCGGTAGCGGTTTAAAAAGGAAAGAAAGCTGCAGCATTTTTCGCGAAGGGAGGCATCAGCACCATTGCTTCCGCTGCCATATCCTACGCTGCCTTCACCACTTTCTCCTTCTCCCGCCGCCAGCTTCACACAATCGTACAGGCAGCGTTTTCCCGTCTCATCCAGTGCGCGCAGCGTCGCCAGCTGCGCATCGCTGAATCCAAACAGCACCGATTTGAGTACGCCGAACAGTGGGATTTCCTGCAGCGGATTGTTCAGCACACGCAGGAAATTCAAAACCGTCTGCACCTCCGTCGCCGCAAAATACCCCGTCTTGGACGTCACAAAGACCGGAATGGCGTTTTCTTCCAGTATCTTTTTAAACGTCTCGTCCCAGCCGGATGTCGTCCGCAGTAAAATCACGATATCCTGATACCGCGCCGGGCGCAGCTGTCCGCTTTCGCTGTCCCGCACCGGGAGCTTTCCAACGATTTCGCGGATTTTTCCGGCGATCATTTTCGCTTCCAGCTCCTTCGGGTCTTCGCCCTTTTCGCCGGATATTGCAGCAATGCAAAGCTCCGGCTCGTAAGGGGAGCGGGCGATCGAGGCTTCGCAAGCCGTACTCACCGGCACAGCACTCCCCTGCTTTTCTTCTCCGCCGAGCGCTACGTCCTTTTCCCGCGCGTCCGCTGCTTCGCCATCTGCCTCCGGGAACTGCGCCGCCGGGTACAGCGCCGCATCCGCGTCGTATTCCACTCCGCCAAGCTCTCGGTGCATCAGCTGTAAAAACAGGTCGTTGACGCAGTCCGTCACCTCATGGCGGCTTCGAAAGTTCTGCTTTAAGTCCACACGAACGCAGCTTCCGTCTTCTTTTTGATAGGTCGCAAATTTTTCTAAAAACAACTCCGGCCGTGCAAGACGGAATTTGTAAATGCTCTGCTTGACGTCACCTACCATAAACCGGTTAAATCGCCCGTCGTCCTCGCCGGAAATACTCTGTAAGAGAAATTCCTGCACGAGGTTGCTGTCCTGATACTCGTCGATCAGAATCTCTACGAACTGTTCCCGGTATTCCAGCGCCGTATCCGACGGCACCATCTGTCCGTTTTCCTCTTCCTTTAACAGAATCTGCAGTGCCAGATGCTCCATGTCCTCAAAGTCCAGCAGGTTCTTTTCCCGCTTTTTCTCCGTCAGTCTTTCTCCGAACAAAAGCGCCAGATCCACCAGCTCGCACAGCGCTGCGTCCGCCTGTCTGCATTCTGCAAGCCACTGCTTCGGACCGGATGCGAAATATTTTTCGGAAAGCGTCCCCAAAAGGCTTTTCACACGCTCCCGCATCGCCTTGACCAGCTCCCGCTTTTCTGCCGACACGCTGTCATCCTTTTTTGGTGCCATGCGGGCGTAGGAAATGCCCTGCACCCGCGCTGCAAGGGCTTCGAAAGCATCTTTCGCAACGGACGAGTCTATTTCTGCAGGTGCCACAGACTGCTCTGGTTCTGATGCTGTCTGCACCCCGCTCGCCAGCTCCTGTTCCAGCCCTGCGATCAGCTCCTGATCCTGTTCCAGCGCTACAGCGTAAAAATACGGCCCATCCGGCTCCTCGCACATCTTCAGCGCAGCTTTTTCCTGCTCTTTGCATTCCTGCAGCAGGGCTGAAATTTCCTGCATCATGCCTGCAAACCACTCTGTTTTTACAAGCTCCTCAAACGTCTCCACATGATAATCCATGCGGTGCTGCCGCAGCCATTTTTCCGGAAAAGGATAGCTTCCGGAAAAGGTATATAACCGTTCGATCAGCTCTTCCAGCCGTTTTTCCCGACCATCGTAGGCAAAATATTCCACGCAGTCGGTAAATTCCTGCCGTCCCAGCGCGAACTGCTCTTCCAGAAGCTCTGACAAAACTTCCTGCTTCAACAGGCGTATTTCGCCCTCGTCCGCCGTCCGAAAATCCGGGTCGAGACCGATATCGTTGAAATGATTTTTGATCAGATATAAACAAAAGCTGTGGATGGTCATGATCTTCGCATTGTGGATCAGCATCAGCTGCTTTTTTATATGCTCGTTGTCCGGCTCTGCCTCTACGCGGTCGGACAGTGCCTTCGTAATTCGCTCCCGCATCTGTGCTGCCGCCGCATTCGTAAACGTTACGATCAGTAACCGATCAATATCCACTGCCCGCGCCGAATCGCATCCTGAACCGGAGACCAGCTCTACAATCCGCTCGACCAGCACCGCCGTTTTGCCGGAGCCTGCCGCCGCCGACACCAAAATATTACAGTTTCTCAGATCAATGACCCGCTGCTGATCCTCCGTGAACTTCATTCCCATCGGCGACCTCCTTTCTGATAAGCTCCATCGCTTCGTCTTCTTTCAGGTTTTCCAGCTCGCGCATTACAAACCCGTCGATCTTTTTGTCAAATCCGCACACTTTCTGGTACGCGCAGTATTCGCAGGCGTTTCTGTTGCCCTGCTCATACGGGTCCAATGCGATTTTTCCATCCAAAATCTGCCGTCCCGCCTGCCGGATTTTCTGCTCCACAAATGCCGATACCGCCTGAAAATCCGTCTCTTCCAAAACACTCGAACGCGCTGAAAAGCTGCCGTCCTTTTTCCGTTCCAGCGGCACCACATCCGAACGCCCTAAAAAGCCCTGATCCAGCCCCTCGACAACGTCCTCCCTGGCATTCACAATGCCGGTTGTCCGCAGGGCGCGCAGCACCTGCGCATTGACCTCCTCCGCCGAAGGCTCGCCCTCCGGCATCTCAATCATCGGATCCTGCACCCGGTAATACAGCATCGCCGCCGGGACGATTTCTTTCTCCGGATGCTTTTTTCCGGCAATTTCCATCGCAGCATTCATGTATACAACAAGCTGCAGCTGTAGCCCGTAATACAGCGCTGCCAGCGAAAACTCCCTGCTGCCGGACTTATAATCCACGACCTTGACATAAACATGCTCCCGGTCTTCTTTCATATCCACACGGTCGATCCTGCCGCGCAGCCGCATTTTTTCCTGCTCAGAAAGCGCGATATTGACCGCATCCAACTCCTCCAGCACCGAAAACGAAACCTCGAACTTCTCCGGCACAAAGCTGCCTTTTTTGAGCTGATACTGCATGGCGCTTACCGTCCGTTTTAAAATCCGCTTAATCCGCTGCACGATATAGGCGTTTCTCGCGCTGTCAAACAGCACCGTGTGATGATACGTCACCGCATACGCATCCACCGCCTCGTCCACCAGCCGCTCGCCCTCTTCCTCAGTAAAATCAAACCAATTTTTGCCGATCTCCTTTAGTTTTTCCGCAAAAATTTCCAGCACGCCGTGGTAGAGATTTCCCATGTCCACCGCTTCAAACGCGAACTCTTCCTGCTCCTTTAACTTCATGCCATAGCGCAGAAAATGGGCATAAGCGCACGCTGCAAACTGCTCCAGACGGCTGACGCTTCCGGAAATCGTCTGCCCGTAAAGCGCTGCTGCCACCGCTTTTCCAAGGGACGGCTCCTGATAGGAAAAAAATGCCGTATCCGTCAGCTGTCCGCTCCACAGCCGGTACACATCCTGCCGCTGGTAAACCCGGTACAGCGTCAGAAACTCACGCTCCGCTGCCTCATCCAACAGCCCATCCGCATAGCTTCTAAGTCCATTCGCAAGATATTCCCGTCCATCCGAAAAAGACTGCACCTGTAAAAGCATGGGCTCCAGCTCCGGCTTTTCTGTCGGAATCGTCGGAAACAGCCGCTGCACCTGCCCCACCAGAAAGCTCTTTCGCAGCGCCCTTCCTTCCAGATTCATCCGCGCCCAGGAAAGCACCAAAAGCTCGGATGGCTTTGTCATATTCAAATACAAATAAAACCGCTGAATGTACATCTGCTGCCGCGGTGACGGCGCAAGCTCCTGCCCGGAGCCGGTTAAAAATTCCCGGTCGAGGTCGGAAATAATCCCTCCGTTTCCCGCATTGCCCGGAATATTGCCGTCATTTACGCCTGCAAAAAACAGCGCCTTCACCTGTTTTAAACGCGTCCGCTCCATATCCCCCGCCACCACGCGGTCCACATTCTGGGGAATCGTGCCAACCTGCAGCTCTTCGAATCCGGCTTCCAGAAGCTTTGCAAATTCCTCTGCCGTCGTCTCCTCTTCCCCGACCAGACTCACGATCTGATCGAGCAAATCCATCACCAGTCGATAAATCTGCGCATACTCCCGCTCCCGCACCGGGTCGCCCGCCTCTGCAAAGCGCTGCTCGAAGCTTTTTAGCTTCTGCTGGATTTTACTCTGCGCGATAAACTCATACAAACCCTGTGCGTACTCCTTCGTCGTTTTGTATTTCCCATACAACGGCGCAAGCCCCAAAACCAGCCGCTCCCGCAGCGCATTCAGCTGCGCCAGCTCAGCCTTTGCGTCCAGCATATTTTCCGTCGGATACACAAACAACGTCTCCCATTTTTTCCGCCCACGGATACCCAACGCCCGTACATAAACCTCCAGCCGATCCGTTTCCTCCGGCGCAAAATCCGCCAGACCGCTGCGCAGATAGTGGAAAACAGATTCATAGCTATAGTTCTTTACCCGTACCTGCAGTGCGCTTTTTATATACTCAATAAACGGATTCAGGGTGACGCCCCGCGTCTGATCCAGATAGACCGGAATGCCGAATGCCGCAAACTCCTGCTCGATGCAGCTTGCATATGAGGTGTAATCCCCGCAGATGACCGCGATATCCCGATAACAGTAATTCTGCTGCGTCACGAGCCGCCGGATTGCGATACAGATCTGACGCACCTCCTCCCGCAGTGTGGAGGCTTCCAAAAGACGAAGCTGCACGGGCGGCAGGCCAATCGCAGCGCTCTGCGCCGCAGACCGTTCCTGCCCGCCAGTCTCTGCACACTCCTGCACCACCATTCCGGCAGAAACGCTCTGCGTGCTCACTTCTGCAGGCGCAGGCTTCCACACGCACACGGGATAGCGGAACAGGTATTTTTCCAGATGCTGCAGCATTCCTTTTTCCGAAAACCGCGGCGAACATTTCGGTGCAATTTCAACGACGTCCGCGATGGGAATTTCTACATCCCGTGCAAGCTTTGCAAGCGTCTGTATCGTCTTTTTGCTCATGGAAAAAAGCTCCTGCTCCCGGATTTCCTCCCATGGATTTTCCCCACTTCCGAGGGTAACTGTGACGATCACTTCTTTTGCCTGCTTCATCAGCTCTGCGATGACCCGGTTCTGTACCGGTGTAAAGCCCGTAAACCCGTCGAATACAATCACGCTGTCCTTCAACAGCTTCGACTGCGGCACATACGACGCCAGCACCTCCAGCGATTCCTCCGTCGTCAGATATTTTTCCCGGATGAACTGCTGAAAGCCCTCGTAAATTGTCCGCAGATCTTTTAATTTATAGTATAATTGTCCTCGTTTTTTTGAAAATTCTGTCAGCTGATCCAGCTCCTGCAGACCGATTCCGTACTGCATAAACTCCGAAATCGCAGACTTCACCTCATGGATATATCCCGTCTGTCCAATCTGCCGCCCAATACCGGAAGCTCTCCCTCTGTCCCGCCGCCACACGCCGGATAATCAGGCTTTTTCCCGTATCGTCCAGCATCGGAAGCCGATTTGCACCCATCTCCTCAAAAATGCGGTGCGTCAGACGGCCGAAGCTCAGGACGTCGATATTCATAATCCCTTTCCGGTCATGCAGACTGACCAGATCCTTCTGTGTCTGCATCGTAAACTGGTCGGGCACAAGGATAAAAAAACGCCCCTCCGGTTCTCTTTCGGAACGGGCGATAATCTGCTGATCGATATAGGTGCTTTTTCCGGAGCCGGACGCACCGGTGATAAACTGCAGAGACATCGTTTTTTCCTCTCATCATTAGACTGGGATTGTTGTAGTCAAGTAGTTACAGTTCACACGCGCCATTCGCAAAAGCGCATCTTCGATACTTTCCGCTGCTCACAAAGCCACGAGTGAACTGTAGTCAAGTATATCATACTTTCCGGCGGTTTGCGAATGCCTTGCAGAACTTTCCAGAAAAGACTATGATAACAGGGAAGATCGACTGCGGTCTGCTGATTTTTCGAAGCTGCAGTCAGCTACAGATTACAGCGTTCCAAAAACGTAGCTATACAAAACTGCATAAAAAAGGGGAGACAATTTATCATGGAATTAAAAGGTAAAAAGATTTATTTTTTAGGGGACAGCATCACAGAGGGGGTCGGCGCTTCTGATGCAGAGCACTGTTATGTTTCCGTATTCGGGAAGCTTTCCGGCGCTATTGTAAAAAATTATGGCATCAGCGCAACCAGAATCGCCTGCCAGACCGAAAACCTGACGACAAAGGAGCCTGATCTTTCCTTTGTCAACCGCGTTGATTCGATGGATTCCGATGCGGACGTTGTCGTTGTTTTCGGCGGAACCAACGATTTCGGACACGGGGACGCAAAGCTCGGCACGTTTGAATCCCGCGATCCTTACACCTTTTACGGCGCAATGCACGTTTTGTGTGAAAAGCTCATCAACCGCTTTCCAAATGCAGACATCCTGTTCATGACGCCACTGCACCGCTGCAGCGAAGATGAGGTGTCAAAAGAAAACGGTCTGCCGGAGGAAACAAACCTCGCCGGATATGTTTCCATCATCCGCGAAGTTGCTGAATTTTACGGACTTCCGGTTCTCGATCTTTTCTCCACAAGCGGTTTACAGCCCAAGGTCGATATCATCAAGGAAACCTATATGCCCGACGGACTGCATCCCTCCGATGCAGGTGCACTGCGGATCGCACTGCGGCTCATTGGATTTTTGCAGACGCTGTAATAAAAAAGATGATGCAATTGCGCTCACTTTATGTTATGATAATAAGGATTGAATGATTGGCTTATCCTGCCAATTCAGCGGAGGAATGTATATATGTTATTAGATGGTAAAACAATTCTGATCACAGGTGGTACCGGCTCTTTCGGCAAATGCTTTACCCGTTATGTCATGGAGCACTCCAACCCCAAAAAGGTGATCATTTATTCCAGAGACGAATTTAAACAGTGGATGATGGAAAATGAATTCAAGGAATATGCAGACAAGCTTCGCTTCTTCATCGGCGACGTCAGAGATCAGGAGCGTCTGCGCCGCGCATTTGAAGGTGTTGATTATGTCATCCATGCAGCAGCCTTAAAACAGGTTCCCGCCTGTGAATATAACCCGAACGAAGCAATCAAGACCAACATCCACGGCGCGATGAACATCATCGAGGCAGCCCTGGACACCAATGTAAAAAAGGTCGTTGCACTTTCCACCGACAAAGCGGTAAACCCGGTCAACCTTTACGGCGGCACAAAGCTCGTCAGCGACAAGCTGTTTATCGCAGCGAACGCCTATGTCGGCAATAAGGACATCAACTTCTCGATCGTTCGCTACGGCAACGTTGCAGGAAGCCGCGGTTCGATTATCCCGTTTTTCCGCAAGCTCATCGCAGATGGACAGACAGAGCTTCCGATCACCGACCTGCGCATGACCCGTTTCTGGATCAGCCTGGAGCAGGGCGTGCAGCTGGTGATCAAAGCCCTCGAAGAAGCAAAAGGCGGCGAAACCTTTATCAGCAAAATCCCTTCCTTTAAGATTACCGACCTTGCAGAAGCGATGCTTCCCGGCTGCGGAATCAAGGAAATCGGTATCCGCCCCGGCGAAAAGCTGCATGAAATCATGGTAACAACTGAGGATTCTTTTACGACCTACGAATACGAAAAGCACTTCATCGTATATCCCCAGATGACCTGGAACAACAAACAGCAGCCTGACATGAGCGGTCACAAGGTAGCCGAAGGCTTCTCCTACAGCTCCGACAATAATACGGAATGGCTGTCCGTAGAACAGATCCGCGAGCTGTTAAAGACTGTTAAGACTGTATAAAACAATAGAATGCACGCTCTGCGAGCATTCTATTGTCATGAATAAAAAACCCGCTCCTGCACCTTTGGACAATAAATCCCGGGTGCGGGAGCGGTTTTTTTTTTCTCTATTTAAATACCCTGCCGATCAGGCAATCGCATTTTGATTCATCTTTGCAAGTTTTGCTGCCTGATCGGCTGCAGTCAGGTTATCGATCAGCTCCTGGATGTCGCCGTCCATGATCGCATCGATTTTGTACAGTGTCAGCTTGATTCTGTGATCCGTCACACGTCCCTGAGGGAAGTTGTAGGTACGGATTTTCTCAGAACGGTCGCCGGTTCCTACCTGACTGCGGCGCAGCTCAGCTTCCTCGTCGTGGCGCTTCTGCTGTTCCAAATCATACAGCTTTGCACGCAGCACCTTCAACGCCTTGTCTTTATTTTTCAGCTGGCTCTTTTCATCCTGGCAGGAAATCACGATTCCGGTCGGGATGTGGGTCAGACGTACCGCAGAGTCCGTCGTGTTGACGCACTGACCGCCGTTTCCGGATGCACGGAATACATCGAATTTACAGTCGTTCATATCGATCTGCACGTCGAAATCCTCTACCTCCGGCATAATCGCAACCGTGATCGTCGAGGTGTGGATTCTGCCGCCGCTCTCCGTCTCCGGCACACGCTGCACGCGATGCACACCGCTCTCATATTTGAGCCTCGAATACGCACCCTGACCGGAAATCATGAAGCTGACATATTTCATGCCGCCGATGCCGATTTCTTCCACGTCCATCGTCTCCACCCGCCAACGCTGACGCTCTGCATAGCGCACATACATCCGATAAATTTCCGCTGCAAACAGCGCCGCCTCGTCGCCGCCCGCACCCGCACGGATTTCCACGATAACGTTTTTCTCATCGTTGGGGTCCTTGGGAAGCAGCAGGATTTTCAGCTCCTCCTCCAGCTCCGAAACACGGGTCTTTGCGCTGTTTAACTCCTCTTTTAACATTTCGCGCATATCCGGATCATTTTCCTCGTCCAGCATCATCAGGCTGTCTTCGATATCCTGATTGCACTTCTTATATTCCCGATACGCCTCGACGATCGGAGTCAGATCACTCTGCTCCTTCATCAGGGCACGGAAGCGTTCCTGATTGGCTGTGACATCAGGCTCATTTAATTCGCCCATAATCTCTTCAAACCGAATCAGCAAATCCTCCAGTTTATCAAACATCTGATTTTCTCCATTCTATCTGTCAAAACAGTTACAGTTCACCGCGTCATTCGCAGCTTCGTGTTCACAGATTCTCATGCAAGCATGGAAGCTGTGAACGCGAAGCCACGAGTGAACTGTAACTTACCACAACGTTCCAAATACGACTCTGTCCAGTCCGGCAAAATCCTGTACGCACTCCACTTCCCGGTAGCCTGCCTGCTCCATCAGTCGCTGCACAGCTTCTCCCTGATCATAACCGATCTCAAAAAACAGCTGCCCGCCGCCGCAGAGATGCTCCTTTGCGCCCTGTATGATTTTCCGGTAAAAATCCAGTCCGTCTGCACCGCCATCCAGCGCCTGCATCGGCTCATGCTCCCGCACCTCTTCCATCAGCGTCGGAATCACATCGGAGCAGATATAAGGCGGATTGGATACAATAATCTCAAACTTTCCCTCGACCGGCGCAAACAGATCGCCCTGCACAAACAACGCACTGCTTTCCCCCAGCTGCTCTGCATTTTTTCGCGCCACTTCCAACGCTTCCTCCGACAGGTCGGCGCCAACGCCGCTGCAATCGTTGGAATAGTGTAAAAGGCTCAGTAAAATACAGCCGGAACCCGTACAAAGATCCAGAATCCGAAATCCGTCATGAAGGTTTTTCATCACTTCTTCCACCAGAACTTCCGTATCCTGACGAGGAATCAATACATGTTCATTGACTGAAAAGGTCAGTCCCATAAACTCCTGCTCTCCGGTCAGCTGCTGCAGCGGGATATGCTCTGCGCGTTTTGCAAGCAGCTGCTCATACGCCTGCTGCTCTGTCTCTGCAACCTCGCGGTCGCCGTGCACCAGCAGATCGTTACGGCTCGTATGGCAGACATATTCCAGCAACAGCCGCGCATCGAGATCGGCTTCCGGGATGCCTGCTGACGCCAGCTTTTCTTTTCCAAGAGCATAAAGGCTACGGTACTCCATCACTGCTCCCTACTTTCTTCCGCAGCTGCTTTACCTGCCTCCATACCTTCAGCCGCTTCTGCGTCCTCTGCTTCCTGCGCTTTTGCCGCCGCATCCTGCTTTTCCCAGTCCTCAACGTCGTATCCGAACGTCTCTTTCAGATACGCCTTCCAGTCAAATACCGCTTCCACAGAGGCGATCGCAACCTCGATCATCGAATCGTCCGGCTCTTTGGTTGTCAGCCTCTGCAGCCACATGCCAGGCGCAGAAATGATCCGAACGAGGAAATTGTCGCTGCGTCCAGCCAGACGAATCAGCTCATAGGAAATTCCGGCGATCACAGGAATCAAAAGAATCCTCAATCCAAGTCTCAACAGCGGGTTCTGTACCCGGATAAACAAAAACAGCACGATGCTCACCAGCATGACAAACAACAAAAAGCTCGTTCCGCAGCGCTTGTGCAGTCTGGAGCTTTTGCGGACATTTTTCACCGTCAGCTCTCTGCCGCGCTCGATGCAGTTGATACATTTATGCTCCGCGCCGTGATACATATATACGCGCCGGATATCCTTCATCGCAGAAATTCCTGCTACATATGCAACGAAAATCACGATACGCAGCACGCCTTCCACAATCGCCAGCAGCGACTCATTCAGCACATAGTGAGAAAAACAGCATGCTCAGAAAATACGGCAGCACGATAAAAATTGCAACTGCCATCAGAATCGACAGCGCAACCGTTCCGCCGACTGCAATGCTTTCTGCCGCGCCGGATTTTTTTTCTTTCGTATCCGTCGCATCCGCTTTCCCATCCACGTTTTCTGTGACTGCATCCGAAACCGTTTCCTTCTGCTCCGGCTTTTTGGCCTTTTTCTTCTGGTCGGCTATATTCTTCTCCGGCTCGTCTTCTTCAAAAAACTGCGCCGACCAGGTCAGTGTGCTCATGCCAAGCACCAGCGAGTCTATAAAATTAAATACACCGCGTAAAAAAAGGAATCTTCGTGATCTTCTTATCGCCCCAGATTCCTTTATAATCTTCTTTTTTCAGCTCAATTTCGCCATCCGGTCTGCGCACTGCAACCGCATAGCTGTCCTGATTTTTCATCATGACACCTTCCAGAACCGCCTGCCCGCCGATTCCGCAATAGCATCTTTTTTTTCTCTTTTTTCCCATAATTGTAGTCCTTATCAAAAAGAATTCTGCACACTAAACAATAGAATGCACGCTCTGCGAGCATTCTATTGTCATGAATAAGAATGTGCCTTGGCACATTCTCGCGCACTCGGCGGGTCGCGTAAGCGACATTCTACCATTCCGCCGCAGTGCGATCCTTGCGGAGCGTTTTTATCGTATAGAAACGAAGTTTCCTATACGATAAAAAGTAATAGAATGCGCGCAAAGCGCGCATTCTATTGTCACAATTAAATTAAGGTTGAGATTTATAAAAACCTCAACCTTACCCAATTTCTTATTTGCTTGCCACACCATACTTGCGGTTGAACTTATCGATACGTCCGCGAGCCTGTGCTGCCTTCTGCTGGCCAGTGTAGAAAGAATGGCACTTAGAGCAAACTTCAACGTGAAGTTCGGGCTTGGTAGAGCCGGTTACGAATGTGTTGCCACAGTTACAGGTTACAGTTGCCTGGTAGTAGTTAGGATGGATTCCTGCTTTCATTTCCTTTCACCTCGTCTTATATTGATTGGTTATCTGTACTTGTTCTCATCCGCGAGGCCTTTCGGCCACTGCCTGTAATATTCTACGGACAGCTTATTCATAATACCATAGGAGTGTGCGCAATGCAAGACTTTTTGCGGATTTTAAAAAATTTCCTGTCGGCTCTCAATACTCCTTTTTTTTCGTATCTTTCTGCGCTGCCTCGATCAGCCCAAATTTCAGAAAAATCCCGTAAATATAAGATATGCCGCGGATATCTCCCAGTGCTTTCGGTCGTGCCACAACCGGCCTTCCTTCCGTCTTTTCAAATGCCAGCCGCACCGAGCTCCACGCCAGGCTCTTGCTGTTTTCCCGCCGGTCAATCCAAAGCTCCTTCGTCAGCTCGCCGTTTCGTCCGGTTTTCAGTTGATAGGAAAACGGCAGTCCGGAAATCGTCTGAAACGGATATCCCTCAAATGCAACAATGCAGTCCCAGAGATGCTGCTCGTCGTGGTTTTCGTGGAGGACAGTCAATAGCTCCGCGTGCGGAAGTTCCTCAATATCCCTATGCAGACCAGCGATTGGTTGAGTCTCTTCCCCCATTTTATTCCTCCGCCCCGTCGCAAAGCTTTAACTCGATATGTTTTCCCAAGGCGGAGGCATATTTCTGCAAAACAACCAGTGTCGGAACTCTTTTTCCACTCTCCAGCCGCGCCAGATTCGAAGGCAAAATTCCTGTGATGTCCGCCACCTCCTGCTGGGTCATCCCCTGCTGCCGTCTCTCTTCCACCAGCTGCCGGATCAGCTCACAGGACTGCTCCAACGTCCTTTTCTGAATGTCTTCCGAATAAGCGGACAGACGCTTTTCCCGCACTTCTTTTTCTTTTTCGTAATTCGTTCGATTATCCCGAAAATCGTAGGGCATTGACATTCTCCTTCTCCTGTAAAGTCCGGTGCAGCCTGGCGCAGATTTGCAGTCCTACAGTATATTCACAAGCCATGGATCGACATCTGTAAGGGCACAATACAGCCAGGGATCCTCTTTGATTTCTTCTGCAAAGTCTCTTGCCAGCAAATATGCCTCCATCTCTGCTCCAAAAATGACTCCCATCATCTCTGCATTCCGCAGAGCGTCTTCCTTCTTTTGCTGCGCGTACAAAGCAGCTTCCCTTGCGTGCTCTTCTTCTGCCTTTTCTATTTCCGCATCGATCCGCTTTTTCTTTTCCGCGTAATGTTTCAGATCCTCCAGGGAATCCAGATATACATAAAGCTCCTTCTGCACTTCATACATCTGATTTACTTCTTTATCATTTTTCTCCGGCTGTCTGGAAATACATTTTTGCCAGAAAATTGCCTTTCCCGTTTCCAAAATAGCCTCTCTGCATGCCTCGATGCGGGATTTATACGTTTCCGGCTGCTGTTCTGATTGAAGATCACTGATCGCTTCTTTTTTCAGCTTTTCTGCATACAGCATATGGATCCGAGGCAAATCCTTCAGCGGACTGTGTTCTCCATTCCATACCAGCCGATCCATCCAGAACAGCTGCTCAAACAGCGTATCCTCTTTATCATACAATAATGCCAGTTTTAGCATTGCAGGAATATATTGCCGATTTGCTGCAATTTCATAATATTTGCAGGCAACCTCCGGATGGTTCTTTTCCATCAGCGCTTTTCCCATACAATAGCAGGCTTCCGGATGCTCCTGCTGCGCTGCCTGTTTCAGCCAGCTCAATACCTGTTTGAATTCTTCCTCGGACAGGTTCCCGTTTGCCTGCTGCGCTGTCCATATTGCAAGCCGATAGCAGGCTTCCGCATTTCCTACATCCGCTGATTTTTGATATGCAGCAATCGCTTCTTCTGTATTTCCTTTCTGCATGGCGTCCGCTCCCTGACGATACAATGCAAATGCACTGCCACGTTGCTTGCCCAGTTCTAAAATGCGGGCTGCCAGCGCCTCATCCTGTGCCAGGAACCAGTCGTACTCCACCAGATTGTCTTCGATATAATCCTGATTGACTGCACGTCGGATCCATTCCGCCGCAATGAATGGATTTTGTGTCTTTGTCATACCCTTTATCCAGAAATACCCACACAAAAATTCTGCAGGTGCATAGCTTCCAAACGCTGCCTTTTTGTTTGAAGCGAATTTTTCCCCAGTTGCACCAGACCTTTGATATTAAATCCTTGCAGAAACCTGTTCGCTCTTCAAACCCTGCATCCAGTCTTCGAAAAAAAGCCCAGACCCCATAATATGCCTTTACGTTACAGGTAGAATTTTTCTGCTTTCCCTGCGATAAATTCCAAAGTCTGAATTGCCGCAAACAGCACCAGCGATAATTCCTCTTGCAAATGGTCAGGTACCAACACTCCGATTTCGTCCTTTCGTGTCAAAGGGAACTCACACAAATAAATGCTCTGCCAGCTGTGCCAGTGCTTCGGTATCCTTCACCCCCGCTGTCTCGAATGCAGAATGCATGGCCAACTGTGCCAGTCCCACATCCGCAGAGGGAATGGAGACATGGGCAGTAGAAATATTTCCGAGCGTGGAGCCGCCTGCGATATCCGAACGGTTTGCAAAGGTCTGCAGCGGGATCTCCCAGGTATTGCAGATCTGGCGGACAATTGCTGCAGAATAACCGTCTGTCGTATATTTCTGACTGCCGTTATATTTGAGCACAACACCACCGTTTAAGTACGGACGGTTGGTCGGATCGGTCTTCTCCGGATGGTTCGGATGCACCGCATGTCCGTTGTCCGCGGACAAAAGAAAGCTGTTCTGATAAAAGCTGCGCTTCCAGAGCCTGTTTTTATCCGGATAGACATTTTCCAGAACAATTTCCAGAAACTCCTCCAAAAACGTGGAATCTGCGCCCTGCTTCGTTCCGCTTCCAACTTCTTCATTGTCAAACAGCGCATACACACTGATAGATTCTTCCGGCTTCGATGCCAGAAATCCGTGCAGCGTCGCATAAGCACATTGCAGATCGTCCAGACGCGGAGAGCCGATCAGGGAATCGTCCGCTCCCATGATGCGCCCTTTATCCCGGTTATACACATACAGATCACTGCCAAGAATCTCCTCTTCCGCCACGTCTGCCGCTTCTGCGCACAGCTTTTGATCGAAAGCTCCTGATCCAGCCCCATCAGTGGTGCCATGTCTGTCTGCGGATTGTATGCAAAGCCATTGTTGATTTCCCGGTTAAAATGAATCGCTACATTGGGAATTATCAACAAGTCTTTTTTCAGATTGACGAGCTTTGCTTCCGGCTTTCCATCTTTTCCGGCCACAAACACACGACCGGCAACGGAAAGCGGGCGATCCAGCCACGGGCTTAAAATCATGCCGCCGTATTTTTCCACATTCAGCTTCACATAGGTGTTTTCCACCTTCATCTCCGGCACTTCCTTGATTTTAAAGCACGGAGAATCGCTGTGGCTTGCTGCAATTCGGAAACCCTTGGTAGGATTTTCGGGGATTTTCACCGCCAGCACCGCAGAACCGTTCTGCATCGTATAATAGCTTCCGCCCGGCACGAGAGCTCCCTCCGCCAGATTTTCCAGCTTTTCAAAGCCGTTTTCCAAAAGTAGCGCTTCTACGTTTGCCGCCGCATGGAATGCCGTCGGGCTCTCCTCGATAAATTGAAGCATCGCTTCGGTTATGCTTTGGTTTTTCATAATGTACCTCTCCTGATTTCCTATTTTAGTCGCGCAGCCCCGGCGTTATGTTAGTTGCCGTAAACTCAGAGTTATGTTAGTTGCCGTAACCCCGGCTTATTTTAGTCGCCGCAGCCCCGGCGTTATGTTATCAAATAAACAAATGTGCCAACCTGATAGACCACAAATGCCGCTATCCAGGCGAGCACACACTGTCCGACCACGACAAATACCGCCCATTTCCCGCCAAGCTCCCGACGAATCGAAGCAATCGCCGCCACACAGGGCGTATACAGCAGGCAGAACACCAGAAGGCTCGCAGCAGAAAGCGGCGTCAGAACCGTCTGCAGCGCTTCTGTAGATCCAAACAGCACGGAAAGCGTCGAAACCACGCTTTCCTTTGCCATAAATCCGGTGATCAGCGCCGTAGAGATCCGCCAGTCTCCAAAGCCCATGGGTGCAAACAAAAATGCAAGGCTTCCGGCAGCCAGCGCAAGTATGCTGTCTTTCGAATCCGCTGCAATGTTCAGATGCAGGTCAAAGGTCTGCAAAAACCAGATCACCAGCGTTGCCATGAAAATAACGGTAAAGGCCCGCTGCAGAAAATCCTTTGCCTTGTCCCAGAGCAAATGTCCAACATTTTTGGCTCCCGGCATCCGATAGTTTGGCAGCTCCATGACAAAGGGAACCGCTTCTCCCTGAAACAGCGTACCACGCATGAAAAGTGCCATCAAAATCCCGATCAAAATTCCGCCAAAATACAGCGCAATCATCACAAGTGCCCCGTGTTTCGGGAAAAACGCCGCTGTGAAAAACGCATAAATCGGCAACTTTGCAGAACAGCTCATAAAAGGCGTCAGCAAAATCGTCATTTTCCGGTCCCGGGCAGAGGGCAGCGTCCGGCTCGCCATAACGCCCGGCACGGTACATCCAAACCCAACCAGCATCGGCACAATGCTTCTGCCGGAAAGACCGATTTTGCGCAGCAGCTTGTCCATCACAAACGCAACCCGCGCCATATATCCACTGTCCTCCAACAGCGACAAAAAGAAAAACAGCGTCACAATGATGGGCAGAAAGCTCAGCACGCTTCCGACGCCATTAAAAATACCGTCCATCACAAGGGAATGAATCACATCGTTTACGTTCCACGCTGTCATGTGCGCATCTACCCAGCTTCCAAGCGCCGTAATCCCTGCATCGAGCAGATCTGACAGGCCTGATCCGATTACGCTGAAGGTCAGGAAAAACACCAGTGCCATAATGCCTGCAAAGCATGGAAGCGCCGTATATTTTCCCGTTAAAATCCGGTCGATTTTCTGGCTGCGGATATGTTCTTTACTCTCTTTGGGGCGAATCACCGTTTCGTCGCACACCTTTTCGATAAAATCAAACCGCATGTGCGCAATCGCAGCGGCACGGTCCAGCCCCCGCTCTGCTTCCATCTGGCAGATGATATGTTCCAGGGTTTCCTTTTCATTTTCATCCAGCTTCAGGCTGTCCCGGATCAGGACATCTCCCTCTGCAAGCTTGGAAGCTGCAAACCGCACCGGAATCTCCGCTTCTTTTGCATGATCTTCAATAAAATGCATGATCGCATGCAGACACCGATGCACGGCACCGCCGTCTTCCTCACTGTCGCAAAAATCCACCCGTCCGGGGCGCTCCTGATACTTTGCCACATGAACCGCATGGGAAATCAGCTCTTCAATGCCTTCGTTTTTGGCTGCGGAAATCGGAACAACCGGAATGCCCAGAAGCGCCTCCATCTGATTAACCAGAATGGAACCGCCGTTTTCCCGCACCTCATCCATCATATTAAGCGCCAGCACCATCGGGATATCCAGCTCCATCAGCTGCATCGTCAAATAAAGGTTCCGTTCGATATTTGTCGCATCCACGATATTGATAATTCCTTTTGGGTGCTCCTCCAGCAGAAAGTTTCTCGTCACAACCTCTTCGCTGGAATAGGGGGACATCGAATAAATGCCCGGCAGATCCGTTACCAGCGTATTTTCCTGTCCACGGATCTGACCGTCCTTTCGGTCTACCGTAACACCCGGAAAGTTTCCGACATGCTGATTTGAGCCGGTCAGCTGATTAAAAAGTGTCGTTTTTCCGCAGTTCTGGTTGCCGGCAAGGGCAAACGTCAGTACCTCCTGATCCGGCAGCGGATCTTCCTTTTCCTTATCGTGATATTTTCCCTCTTCTCCCAGACCCGGATGCGGAATCGGCTTCCCCATCTGCCGGGAAGTCTCAGGACAGACGTCCCGCACATTCTCTATTTCAATTTTCTCCGCATCTGCCAGACGCAGCGTCAGTTCATAGCTGTGAATCCGCAGCTCCATCGGATCGCCCATGGGCGCATATTTCACCATCGTCACGTCGCCCTGCGGAATCAGTCCCATATCCAGAAAGTGCTGCCGAAGCGCCCCCTCTCCTCCGACCGATTTAATTGTAGCTGTTTTTCCAATTGGTAATTCTCGTAATGTCATTTTTTCTTCTTCCATTCTACCAGTTCGCCAACGAGGTAGCATACCGCTGCAATAACCATACCGTTGACAGAAGCGATGCCCCACGGAACCAAATTTGCAACAGCCGCGCCGATGAGGACGCCTGCGATTGCGAACCAGTTGACCTGTCTGGGAATCACATCCCCCATTTTTCGTATTCTTCTTTATGGCAGAAATAGCCGAGTACAACAATCATGCCAACCGGAGGCAGTGTGCAGTTTAAGATATTCAGCCAGCCGACAAAATTGTTGTACAGCCATACCGCGGTTACGGTTCCCAGAATACCGGAAATTACAACCATCGGACGTTTACGCACTTTTGTGATATTGGACAGTCCAAGACCTGCGGTATAAAGCGCGTTATCATTGGTTGTCCAGATATTTAAGCCCAGGACGATAATCGCAAATACCGTCAGGTTCAGCGCAACCATAACTTCAAAAATATCGTTTCCGCCTACATAAACGCCGCTGAACGCGCCGAAGCAGAACATCAGACTGTTGCCGATAAAGAATGCAACTACTGTGACGATAACGGACTGCAGTGCCGTTTTGGAAAATCTTGCAAAGTTCGGAGTTGCCGTACCGCCGCTGACAAACGAACCGATGACCAGTCCGGCGCCTGCAATGACGCTCATACCCTGGCTTTCTGCAAATTTTTCAGCCAGCGGAACGTCACCGGTTTTGACCGCCATTACCATCGCCGTAATGCCGAGAATTGCGATCAGCGGAACGGAAATATAGCTGACGATGGTCATCGCCTTAATTCCGAAAAATGCGGAACCGGTCATGCAAATGCCGGCAATCGCAACGAGCAAATAAGGCAGCCAGGGATTTTCCGGAGCGATCAGTTTTGCAACCGGAATTGCAAACATCGCAACACCTACGCCAAACCATCCGATCTGGGTAAAGCTGGTCAGCACAGACGGCAAATAGGAGCCCTTTGCACCGAAGGAATGCTGTGCCAGCAGATCCAGGGAAAGTCCGGTTTTAGCACCGACATAAGCCAGAGAGCCGGTATAAATTGCAAGAATGATACCTCCCAGGATCAGGGAACCGATAAAGCCGGACAGGTCAAGGCTGTCACCCAGCGTCTGTCCCGTCCACATGCTGGCTGAAAAAAACGTAAAGCCAAGCATGATCATAAACATTGTCAGCAGTCTGCGCCGTGCAAACTGAGGCACCGGCTGTAGGGAATAATCGTGGTCTTCTACTTTGGTTTCTTTTGCATTACTCATGTCTTTTCTCTCATTTCTCCTGTCTATTTATTCATTTTATAAACCGGATCGGCCGGGTAACCGCCCCGGATATTCTGCATTCCGCGCTGTATGGCATCTTTGGAATTTTTCCAGTCCGCGTCCTTGTTCTGGTAATCGAATTTTTCAATCAGCCAGTCCACATCTGCGCTCATACGCTCCATATTTTTCTGCATGATCTCGAAAATTTCCGGGAAAAAGGTCTCTTTTTTCCTTCTCCGACAGTCTGGTATCCGCGCTGCTGCAAAGCTCCCCAAAATGATGCAGGCAAAAGCCCTTACTCTTTGCAATCCGTGCTTTGAAATCCGGGTCTTTTTCATATAAATAGAAAAAAAAAGTGTCCAGATAGCGCTCGTATTCTTTTTTGGAAACGGTCGCAGATATAGCCCAGGTGCTTTCCTTTTTCTGCACCCAGTCTGCCACGGAGTTCTTCGGTGCAATTTTGCGCAGCTTGTCCCCCATCGACTGCTTCTGCGGCCTGAAATGCCTGAATTCGCCATCCATTTCGGACAGCAGTTTTTTATAGTAGGTTTTTAAAATCCAGCCATTGCCAAGGGTGTTGCCGTAATCGAACATTTTTTTCATGTGCGTGCGGCAAAATCCTTCCCGGTCTGTATCCTCACGGACATCGCTCTCCATGTACGAAGCGCAGGAGCCAAGCACAAAATCCATCAGATCCTGCTCTACATTCCGCTCGATATAACAAAAAGGGCACTCATCACCCGCATTTACCGCATCATTCAGCGGTATCGTATAAAAAAGCTTTTCTTTTCACTCTTCTTCCTCCATTCCGCAGTTGCTTGCGCCTTTAAGCCTCTTTTATGGTCATCCGCCGCAGCGTGTCCAGATAAGCGCAGATCTCTGCAAAAAGTTTCTCCGGGGAAAAATCGTAGCGCTCCGACATCTCATCGGTCAGCCCGTCGATCGTATAGCGCACCATTTTTGTCACACGCACAGAATCCCCGTATGGTGCAAAAATGCTGTAATCTGCCTGCATGCTGTATGCCCGCAGCCGATCCTCGTAATCCAGCTTCTTTTCCGCGATCCGCTCCACCGCTTCCGTATTCTCTTCTTTTACCGCAACATCCAGAAACCGCTGCATATACGGATAAAGCTTCATCACCTGCATCCGCGCCTGTTCCATCTGCTTTGTCAGGGCAAAATAATCCGTTTCGGAACGTTTTACCTCTCTGGAAAGCTCCAACAACATAAAGCGCGCGCTGTAGTCAAACAGAAATCCGTACAGCCCCAGTTTACTTCCAAAATAATGAAAAAGCAGTCCCTTACTGATCCCCGCCTCCTTTACGATCTCATCCGTGCTGGCGTGTCGATAGCCGCCCCTGGAAAAAATCTTCAGAGATGCGTTGATCATCCGGTCCTGCTTTTCCTGTTTCAAATCAAAAAATTTATCATTCATGTGTCTGTCCCCGCGTCATTGACTTTCTGAGTCGTTTCATTCTATCATACCTGCAGGGTCACTTCAATGTTAAGTTTATAGATTTTTCATACATACTGACCTTTTCATTTTCATAAAATAGTATTAAAATGAGAGAAATAAGTAACCATATTCTGGTATATGTATGGAGGGCATTATTATGGCTAAAAAATTAGGAAAACTTTTCACTCTCGCAGTTACCGCCGGCACCGCTGCTGCCGCTGCTTATTATTATCTCCAGAATAAAAAAGCCGCAGTGCAGGAAGCTCCGGAAGAAGAGGATGATTTCGAAAAAGACCCAGAGGATGACTTTGACGACACCGATTTCACGGACGATGATTTCGTTGATGAAAGCGAGCATCCGGAGGAAGCCAAAGAAGAAGCAAAAGAAGACACTCCCGTCTTTTCTTCCGAAACGAAAGAGGACGGGCATACCTATGTGACCCTGGACTTAAAGGCTGCTCAGGATAAGGCTGTCCAGCTGCGCGACACTGTTTTCAATAAAGTCGGCGACACCGTTTCCAGAATCAAAAACAGCAGCGAATACGAAACCGTAACCGGCAAGATCAACGAAACGGTCGACAAGGTTCGCAGCAACGAAGATGTACAGGCTGTCGAGGAAGCCGCTCACACTGTTGCCGGCGCTGCAAAGCAGGCCGGAAGTGCTGCCGCTGATCTGGCCAAAGACGCCGCCCGCTACGTAGCAGACAAGGTTCACACCACTGTAGCCGAAGCTGCTGCAGAGGCAAAGGAGGCTGCAGAGGCAATTGCAGAGGAAGAGGCTGCGAAGGAGGCTTCCGCTGCTCCGGCGACCGATGCTCCAAAAGCTGAGGAAACCTCCGACGATGCAAAGACTGAGGAAACCTCCGGCGATGCAAAGACTGAGGAAACCGCTTCCGAATCCGATGCTCCGGCGGCAGAATAAACAGCTGTAAACGAACACTGAGATTTGAAACGAACGCGCCTCCGGCTGAAGAAGTTCTCGTTACAACGGAGGCTGACAACTAAAAAACGAGGCTATCCTGCAGTCATAAACTGATGGGATAGCCTCGTTCTCATTTCTAATAAGCCATGCCTTTCCTATCTGCCTTGCCCCTGTGACCAAAAGTGCCTTTCTTTCTGCAAGCAGCTTGCCTGCAGCCAACAAACAGTGGCAGCGCTCCCTGGACCCCTATTACAGCATAAAATGCTTACGCAATCCTATTTAACAGTCCCGTTGAGGTCAAAAACAGGATCAGCATCACAACCGGCACGACGTATTTGATCATAAAACGATACAGCTTCGCCCTTGTAAAGCGCTCACCGTTTTTCTCCACCTCACCAACGATCCAGTCCGGGCCAATCACCCAGCCGATCAGAATGCTCGTCAGCAATGAAATAAACGGCATCAAAAAGCTGTTGCTGATATAGTCCATCACATCGAGCAGCTGTCCGGTGGAACCGTTTGGCAGCGGCAGTTCAAAGTAAAGCACGTTGTAGCCAAGGCAGATCAGCACCGCCGTTACCAGCGAATAAACACCGATCAGTCCACACATCTTTTTGCGTGTCCGATGAAATACTTCCATACAGTTTGCAACCAGCGTTTCCATAACGGATACACACGATGTCAGCGCCGCAAAGCCCATCATCAGGAAAAAGGCGATTGCCACGATTCTTCCTGCGCCTCTCATCGCCGCAAAAACCTTCGGCAGCGAAATGAAAATCAGGCTGGGACCGGACGCCATGCCCTCTTTTCCAAGGAACACATAAACCGCAGGCAGAATCATCATTCCAGCGAGGAATGCAACTCCTGTATCAAAAATTTCGATCTGGTTCGTCGTTTTATTTAAGTCCACGTCATCTTTTACATAGGAACCATAAGTCACCATGATGCCCATCGAAACACTCAGGGAGAAAAACAGCTGGCTCATCGCATCCAGCAAAATCTCCAGAAACCGTTTCACCGTCAGCCATGAAAATCCGGCAGCAGATAAATCGCCAGTCCCTGCATTCCCGTCCGAACCGCACCATCCTCCCCTTCTGCCGACAGCGTCAGGGAAAAAACCGCAATCGCCACAATCAGAACAACCAGCACAGGCATAATAAAGCTCGAAACCTTTTTCCACACCGCCGTAAACGACCGCTGCTGTCAGCACCAGAAACAGAAGCATAAACACGATCGGGGCTGCCTTTGACGTGATAAATGAAGTGAAATATCCGTCCTGCGCAGGCACGTTGTCCCCAGATATCAGGTATTCTACAAAATATTTCGTAATCCAGCCGCCGATGACCGAATAATAAGTCATAATCAGCACCGGAACCAGAAACGTCAGATATCCCAGAAATTTCCACTTCGGACAAATCGCAGCAAATGCATTCAGTGCATTTTTCTTTGTTTTCCTCCCGATCGCCACATCCGTTGTCAAAAGAACAAAACCAAATGTCAGCACCAGCAGCACCAGATAAATAATCAGAAACAGTCCGCCGCCGTCCTTTGCACATAAATAAGGAAAACGCCAAATATTTCCGACGCCTACCGCACTCCCCGCCGCAGCGAGCACAAATCCGATTGAGCCGCTGAAGCTCCCTTTTTTCTCTTTCATTCTCTCCTCCATTCCGTATTTCTTCCAAAACGCTTTGACATTCAAAACCGCAGGAATCCCCCGTTTTCCCTGCGGTTGTCACTCTCGTTGCAGCACGTTGCAGCATTTTGGGCAGCTACACCTTTTTTCGCGCAAAAACCCCGACAGAAACTTTTCATCAGGCTTCTGCCGGGGTTTTATGTTTTCAGATGAGTCTTAGTGTGAAAAATAAAGCGTGATCGCTTATTTTTCATTTTTCACAGCTTTTGTGCCGCAGGCGTCACAAAGTAGCTATGATCGCAGAACCGAACTGGACGTTCGCCTCGCGATTCCTTCGGCGCAAAGCGCCTGCGGAATGGAGGATTTTATGCCAGTTTCAGGCGCAGGGTCTTGATTTCGAATGCCCTGAAATCAAGGGATACGGTGTTATCTTCCACAGCAACCTCTGCTTCTTTCTTTTCCAGCATATTGCAGGTCCATGCCTGTGCAACGTTGAGCGCAGTGAATACTTTCGTATTGACTGCTGCCTTCTTCGCTTCATACAGACGCAGGATCAGGTCGCCGCTGCCGTCCTCAGCCAGCTTCACGGATTCGAGAATAACGTTGTCTTTCTCTACACCGAAGGCGCTGAAGGTATCCACAACACCAGCTGTAATAACAGGCTTTACGTTCATCTCATAGCCCTGACGAACTACGTCGCTGTCTGCAAAGCTGCCTTCCCATGCAGTAAAGCCGTAGGTAAAGTGATGTTCTCTGTTGTCTGCATGCATCTCAGGAGCAGCTGCTGCACGCAACAGGGTCAGCTCAAGTGCATTGCCGTTCATGCTGATACCATACTTGCAGTCATTGAGCACTGCGGCACCGTGAGCCTGATCGCACAGAGCGCTGTAACGATGGTTGCAAACCTCAAAACGATCTTTTTCATATGCTCTGGAGCGTCTGGTAGGCCGCTCTACATAACCGAACTGCATTTCGTTGATCCCGTTCTCTGCAAATACGTTGACAGGGAAGCCAACCTTTAACAGGCGATGCAGCTCTTTCCAGTCGATGGCAGTTTCGAATTCCAGTCTTGTGCTGTCTGCATCCAGACGGATGTACTGAACGAAGGGCGAATTGCTGATGCGGCCAGTTACCTTCAGGACACTGCGCAGGCTGCCTGTGCTTTCAACGGTTACCGTTACATCCTCTGCAGCGGTGATTTCCTGATCGATGTAGTTGGAATCGATATCCCATGCATCGAACAGACGCGGAACATCTTTATATAAGTGGAAACGGTTCATCGGCTCAGCTGCGAACTCTCTGCCGCTTGTCTTCAGAACAAAGGATACCACCTCACCCTTGCCGTCTACGACAGCCTTCACCTGATTGTTTTCCAGAATGAAGGTATCGCCGTCCTGAGTCAGGGAAACACTGTCTGCTGCCTTGGTCTGGGTTTCTGCAGGAACCAGGGAAACCATACCATAAGCAGGAACTTCTGTAAGACCATATACCTTGTCACCGATCTTTTCGGTCGGAACAGCCTTGCCTTCTCTGGTCTGTGCACCTGCCGCAAAGCTTTCCGGCAGCTCAACCAGTGTGTCATATGCAAATCCCAGGGAGTTGCCGACAGTCACGCCATTTCCGGCTTCTACCAGACCTGCAACTGCCTTTGCAGTCAGCTCATGGCTTTCTTCCAGAATTGCATGGAATGCTTTTTCCGCGTCCTCATAAACTCTTGCGATGGAAGAGCCGGGCAGGATGTCGTGGAACTGATGCAGCAGGACTTCTTTCCACAGACGCTCAATTGCCTCTGCAGGATATGTCTGTCCCTTCTGGGCTGCCAGCGTGCCCCACAATTCCAGATCACGCATGGAAAGCTCACATCTTCTGTTGTTGTTCTTCACCATTGCCTGAGAAGTATAGGTTCCGCGGTGAGCGCTGAAATACAGCTCTCCGGTATAGGTATGCTTCGGTCCGCCTTCTGCTTCCATATCCTGGAAGAACTCGATGGGGCCTTCCAGTTTTACCTTCGGGCAGCCTTCCAGGTCAGCCTCACGCTTCGCATATTCCAGATAGTCTCTTGCCGGGCCGCCGCCGCCATCGCCGTAACCAAAGGGCAGGAGGAATGCATCCAGATCTCTCTTCTGGCTTCTGTTCTCCCACACGTTCATCAGCTCGGTAGGGTCGGTGCGGTAGGTGTAGCTGGTAGGAAGGAAGGAGCTGATCTTCGTGCCGTCCATGCCTTCCCAGTAGAAATAATGGTAAGGGAACTGTTCGCCTTCATTGTAAGACCAGAAAATCTTCTGAGTTACCAGATATTCAACGCCGCAGCTCTTCAAAATCTGAGGCAGTGCAGCGGTATAACCAAAGGTATCGGGCAGCCACAGCATCTTGCTGTCTACACCGAACTCTTCCTGATAATAGCGTTTGCCGTAGAGCAGCTGACGGATCAGTGCTTCACCCGGAAGCCATATTCGTGTCCGGTTCTACCCACATCGCGCCCTCTGCGATCCACTGGCCATCCTTAACCGCCTGTTTGATTCTTTCAAACAGCTCGGGGTAGTATTTACGGCACATCTCATAGCCGGCAGGCTGACTCTGGATATATTTGTATTCCGGATATTCTTCCAGCAGGCGCAGCTGTGCTGCAAAGGTACGCTCTGTCTTTCTGTGTGTCTCTGCCATCGGCCACAGCCATGCCAGATCGATATGGGCATTGCCGATTGCGTAGAATACAGGCATAGTGGAACCGTTCTTCGCTTCCAGTGCAGGGCGGAGTGCTTCTCTGCCTGCCTTGTAGGATGCGATTCTGCCAGCCTCATCCTGCTCAAAATCAACCACAAGGGTAAAGGCCTCCAGCGCCTCTGCGATCTTTGCAGCCCGCAGGGAATTCGGATCGAGCTTGTCCAACAGCTGTCTTAAGGTGTCTGCATCCATCCACAGCTGATATGCGTCTTCATTCCAGATACCGAAGGTGCAGATACCGAGGGTACGTCTCTTGCCCTCTTCCAGCGGGTCCTGATATGCGCCGGGAAGTACCGGGCCGGTTGCGCAGCCGCCGTCCGGAGATTCCGGATAATAATGGCCTGCGTAGGTTTCCATCAGGATTTCATATTCTGTTCCTGCCACAGCGTCAGTGGTCAGAACGTTATCTTCTACGAAATGATGCTTCTGGGTTACCCAGGAAGCACGGTAGGTACCGAATTCCTGCCCGTTTACAAACAGCGTGGATTCGCCGTCCGGTTTTAAATCCATGACAATTCTCTTGCCCTGTGCTTCTGCAGGCAGAACCACTTTGCCTCTAAACCAGCAATATTCCCAGGTCTTGCCCCAGGTAAAGCCGGGCTCTACAGGCTCGAACGGGCCATTCATCGCTTCCTCCTGAGATAAATGATCCATTGTGCGGAACGCTTCCCAGGAAATCTCCCCCAAAGGTCTGTAAAAATCATCCTTCAGCGTGCGCATCCAATGCTGCAGTCTGCCACGCCATTCTGAACTCATGATCCCCATCTGAATTCCTCCGTGTTGTGTTATATTCTCGGGTATTAAAAATCAATACCACCTCATTTATAACGTTTTCCATCTGGCTCGTCAACCCCAATAATCCTATATTTATCCCTAAAAAATCACAATCTTTTTTCGATCAGCCACGCCGCTGCAAGCCGCTCCAGACCATCCCGGATTTCGTCCTCCGTCAGGCCGCCAAAGCCGATCAGAACGGTTGCGCGACACACAGCCTCCGGGACAGCTGCCCCCACAAGCGCTGACGACAGACCATAGACTTTCACACCTTGTCGGCGTGCCGCGTTGACAAGCTCTTTTTCGCTGCGTCCGACGCGATCCGTGAGCAAAAGATGCAGTCCCGCATTTTCCCCCGAAAGGTCAAATTGCCCCAAAAAGGGTTTCAGCCCGTCCAGCAGCGCTTCGTGTTTTCTGCTGTAGCTTTTCCGCATCCGGTTCAAATGCCGTTCAAACGCACCGCTGTCCAGAAATTGCTCCAGCACCGCCTGGTCGACTCTCGAAACCGTACACGAAAAGCAGGCGCATTTTTGCCGGTAGCGCTCCAGCAAAGCCTCCGGCAACACCATATACCGACACGGATTGCAGGTGCAATCGACTTGGAAAAGGTTCCCATATAGATCACCTTTCCCGCCGCATCGCTCGCCTGCAGGGACGGCACGGGCTTTCCACGGTAACGGAATTCGCTGTCATAATCATCTTCTATAATATAGCGTTCCTTTTCCCGTGCTGCCCAGTTTAAAAGCTCTGTCCTGCGCCCGATCGGCATCATACGCCCGGTGGGATACTGGTGCGACGGCATCACATAGACCACCTGCGCGTCCGATTTTTCCAGCTCTTCTATGCAGATTCCGTTGGCATCCGACGATACCGTAACCACTTCCCGCAAAGAGCTGAAAAATCTTCCATGCACGCGGATAGGTCGGATTTTCAAACGCCGCTGTGATTGTTTTCTCGAAAACATAACGGAGCAGCATCAGCAGATAATCGTTTCCCGCTCCAACCACGATCTGCTCCGGTCTGCAGGTCACGCCACGGGATGCATGCAGATATCGGGAAATCGTGCGGCGCAGCGAAAGATCGCCCATCGGATCTCCCGGCAAAAACAGATCTCGGTTGTTTAGATTCAGAACGTTTCTGTTGACTTTTCGCCATAAATCAAACGGGAAATTACGCATATCGATCGCATTTGGAGAAAAATCGATCTGAACGGGCGGCACCGCAGACGAGTCGTCCAATGCAGCTTTGGATGCGCAAGCGGCATCTGAAAGGAAAAGGCAATCGCCGCCTGCATCTGCACGTGAAAAGCTGCCAGCCTGTTCGCGAGACGTTATTCCTGCGTCCGGCGCGGTCTCCATCTGGTACAGTTCCTCCACCCGTGCGACAAAATATCCTTTATAGGGTACCGCCTCCAGATATCCCTCCGCCACGAGCTGGTCATACGCCAGCTCTACCGTACTACGGGATACCTGCAAATATTCCGCCAGAGAACGCGTCGAGGGAAGCTTCTCCTGACAGAGAAGCTTCCCCCTTCTGATTTCGTCTCTGATATATTGATAAATCTGTTCGTAAAGATGGGTTCCATCCTCTTTCCACTCAATTACCAGATCCTGCATAGGCTCAGTCCTTTTTCGGAAGCTTAAAGGAGCTCTTTAAGATACAATCCGGTTAAATACCGGCTCGCCCGGCTTGGAATCCTTGTAATCTACGCAGAAGTATCCCTGTCTGACGAACTGGAAGCTTTCGTAGGGCTTTGCTTCCTTTAAGGAAGGCTCAATCCATGCTTCCTTTACGGTCAGGGAGTTGGGATTTAAGTTCAGGGAGCCGTCTTCATTGTAAACGCCCTTTTCTTCATCAATGATGTTCTCATACAGACGAACGGTTGCTTTGACTGCAGTCTGGCACGCTACCCAGTGAATGGTGCCCTTTACCTTACGTCCTTCAAAGCCGCTTCCGGACTTGGTTGCAGGATCGTAGGTTCCATGGATTACGGTTACATTGCCGTTTTCATCCTTTTCACAGCCTGTGCAGGTTACAAAGTACGCGTTCATCAGGCGCACCTCGTTGCCGGGAACATACGGAAGTATTTCTTCGGAGGCTCCTCCATAAAGTCTTCGCGTTCGATGTAGAGCTCTCTGCCAAACGGAACCTTACGGCTGCCCAGTGCTTCGTTTTCCAGGTTGTTCGGAGCGTCCAGATATTCGATCTGGTCTTCCGGATAGTTGTCGATCACAAGCTTCACCGGGTCAACGACTGCCATCACTCTGGCGCGTTTTAATTTCAGGTCTTCCCGGATGCAATATTCCAGCATCGCATAATCTACGGAAGAATTGCTCTTGGAAATACCGCACAGGTCTACGAACATTTTGATAGATTCCGGTGTAAAGCCTCTGCGGCGAAGCGCTGCGATGGAAACCAGACGGGGATCGTCCCAGCCGTCTACGATGCCCTGCTCTACCAGCTTCTTAATATAACGTTTGCCGGTAACAACATTGGTCAGATACAGCTTTGCAAACTCGATCTGACGGGGCGGATAGGGTTTGTATTCCAGCTCCCGCACAACCCAGTCGTACAGCGGACGGTGATCTTCAAATTCCAGCGTACAGATGGAATGGGTAATGCCCTCGATGGCATCCTCGATGGGATGTGCAAAATCGTACATCGGATAGATACACCATTTATCTCCGGTATTGTGATGTGTCATGTGCGCCACACGATAAATAACCGGATCTCTCATGTTCATATTTGGGCTTGCCATATCGATTCTGGCACGCAGAACCTTTTCGCCGTCGGCATATTTGCCCGCTTTCATCTCTTCAAACAGAGTGAGGTTTTCTTCTACGCTTCTCTCTGCACCGGGATCCATCTTACCGGGCTCGGTCAGCGTACCGCGGTATTCACGGATCTGATCCGCGGAAAGATCAGAAACGTAAGCTTTGCCTTTCTTGATCAGCTTTACAGCGCCCTCATACATCTGGTCGAAATAGTTGGATGCAAAGAACAGTCTGTCCTCCCAGTCTGCGCCCAGCCATTTTACGTCCGCCTTGATCGATTCTACAAATTCGATCTTTTCCTTCGTCGGGTTGGTATCGTCAAAACGGAGATTGAATTTACCGCCGTACTGCTTTGCAAGTCCATAATTTAACAGAATGCTCTTGGCATGTCCGATATGCAGATATCCGTTGGGTTCCGGCGGAAATCTGGTATGTACTGTTTCGTAAACGCCTTCCTCCAGATCTTTATCAATCATCTGCTCGATGAAGTTTCTGGAAACAGGCTCCTTTGCTTCTTCTGCTGCAGGATTTTCTTTCGAGAATTCAGCCATTTTCCTTATCTCCCATCCTTTCATTTCCTTATTATTGTTTTATCTTATCAAAACAAACATTAAAATACAACATCGTTCTTAAGAAAATAATAATGTTCTTTCCCCCTGTTGTATGATAAAATACCTTTTGCAGGGATATTTTTATCAGTTTCGGAATACCCTGCTGTACAAATGTTATAACTACACTTTTTTTTATGCAGGAGGACTCCCTTATGAATCGTGCCTTACTCAAACAGGATGCCAAGGACGCTATGAAAGCGGCAAATCCGCATCCGGTACTCACCACCCTTGTTTTCTGGGCGATCCAGCTCGCCGCGCAGATCATTCTTGGTATTGTTTCCAGTATCTGCGGCTTTACTACCTACTTTTCTGCAGCCATCAGCTCCGGCATGTATGAAGACAGTGCATTTTTAAACTATGCCCCCAGCATCGGCGCTTTCCTGATCTACCTGGTTGTTGCGATCGTTATCGGCCTACTGATCGGTACCGTTCAGTTTGGTTATTATGCATACAGCCTGAAGGTTTTCAAGCATGAAGAAGCCGGCATTTCCGAGCTGCTTGCATACTTTCCCATGCTGCTCAAGATTTTTGGTCTTTCCCTCTGGATGGGTCTGTTCATCATGCTGTGGAGCTGCCTGTGCTACATCCCCGGCATCATCGCTGCACTGCGTTATTCCCAGGCCTTCTACATTCTGGCAGAAGATCCCAATAAGGGAATCCGTCAGTGTGTCAATGAAAGTAAAGAGCTGATGAGCGGTCATCTGTGGGAATACTTCGTGCTGCAGCTTTCCTTTATCCTCTGGTATCTACTTACAGGTGTTACCTGCGGTATTGCAAGCCTGTATGTAACTCCTTATACCGAGATTACCAACGCCGGTTATTATTTAAGCTTAAAGCCGGAACAATCTTATGACGGCGGATATGGATGCGATCCTCAGCCGGATGATGTAATCTGAGGATTTCCCGGAAAATAGCTATTGTAGCCATATGATTTTTATAAAATATCCATTCGTACAGGTGACAAAGACCTGGGCGGATGGATTTTTTTATTTTTATAAAAAAGAATGTGCATCCAAATGCCAGTTTATTATCGTATGGAAACGAAGTTTTCTATACGATACCAGCCTCGAGGGCGATCTGGTATCTGGTTCTTATTTTCAATCTTTACCGCCTTCCGGTACTAGGCGATATCCTGTATTTTTCGCGATGTCACCGCTTTGCCCCTGGAGTTTCAGCCACTGCTCATCCGAGCCGGTGTGCCGTTTTGTGTAGCTTAGTGATGGAACAGTCTGATTCCGGTAAATACCATCGCCATGCCATACTTATCACAGCATTCGATGACCGCATCATCGCGGACGGAGCCGCCGGGCTGTGCAATGTATTTTACTCCGCTCTTATGTGCGCGTTCGATGTTATCGGAAAACGGGAAGAATGCGTCAGAGCCAAGGGTTACATCGGTCAGCTGGTTTAACCATGCACGCTTTTCTTCTCTCGTAAAGACAGCAGGCTTTACCTTGAAACGGGTCTGCCATACGCCCTCGGCCAGCACATCTTCGTATTCATCACCAATGTAAACATCGATGGCATTGTCTCTGTCTGCGCGTCCAAGGCCGTCTACAAACTGCAGTCCAAGCACCTGGGGAGACTGACGCAGCCACCAGTTATCCGCTTTCTGTCCTGCCAGTCTCGTGCAGTGGATACGGGACTGCTGACCTGCACCAATACCGATCGCCTGTCCGCCTTTTACATAGCAAACAGAATTGGACTGGGTATATTTCAGGGTGATCAGCGCGATCTTCATATCGATCAGCGCCTCTTCGGGCACTTCTTTGTTCTTTGTTACAAAGTTTGACAGCAGCTCTTCATCAATGTTTAACTCGTTGCGTCCCTGTTCAAAGGTCACGCCGAACACCTGTTTTCTCTCGATTTCGGCAGGACGATAGGAGGGATCGATCTGGATAACATTGTATCCGCCCTTTTTCTTTGCTCTTAAAATCTCCAGCGCTTCATCGGTATAGCCGGGAGCGATCACTCCATCGGAAACCTCGCGCTTGATCAGCTTTGCCGTGTCTGCGTCACAGACATCAGACAGTGCAATAAAGTCACCAAAGGAAGACATTCTGTCTGCACCTCTCGCTCTTGCGTAGGCACATGCCAACGGAGAAAGCTCTCCAAGGTCGTCTACCCAGTAAATTTTTGCCAGCGTATCCGTCAGCGGAAGTCCCACGGCCGCACCTGCCGGGGAAACGTGCTTAAAAGAGGTTGCTGCCGGAAGTCCGGTCGCTTTTTTTAACTCGGAAACAAGCTGCCAGCCGTTTAATGCATCCAGGAAATTGATATATCCTGGCTTGCCGTTTAATACGGTAACAGGCAGGTCGCTGCCATCCTCCATGAAAATTCTGGAAGGCTTCTGATTCGGGTTGCATCCGTACTTTAACTGAATTTCGTTCATTTTTTCCTCCATTCCATTTTCAGTGGTTTTTGTTCACAATTCTTGTCTCGTATTTGCCGGTTTCGATGTCGATGTAGCGCACAAACAGGGAAACCTTATTTTCTTCATTCAGACTTTCCCAAACCAGCTGAGTAAAGCTGTCGATATCTCCGGAAATCGCAACCTTCTTCGGCTCGCCGGAAAAGCTCGGCAGCGGATTGCCGTCATGCATATAGGTGTGGATAAATCTGCCCTCGCCCGCTTTCGGATTTTCGTAAGCAAAGGTGTAACGCAGGCAGGAGGACGGATCGCCGTCGTCGCTCTTTAAAATGGACATTGCAAAGTTGTAGCCGCCGTTTTCGATATGCAGGATACCGGAAATACGGGGAGTGTAGTTGGACCGTCCGGTTCAAATTCCCGGCTGCGCAGGCTCTGCTCAAAGGTCAGCTGCTTGTCCATGCCCTCATAGATCGTATCTGTCTGGTCGCCGTTTGTAACGATCGTCTTGTTACCCAGCACGCGAACCGGTGCATAGATGATCAGGCTCGGATCCTCCAGCTTGGACGGATCAAACGCCTGTGTGCGGATGCCCTCGCCCTCCTCTACGAACACGCGGTTGCGGGAATTGCTGCTTCTGCCCATAATAAAATACGCTGTTACCGCCTGTTTTCCGTCAGGGGTTTTGCCGATGACGATACCTCGTCCCGGATAGGCGTTGTTTTTCAGTTCTTCCGAAAGATTTAAAAGCTCCATGTTGTCCTCCATTGTGAAATGAATACGATAAAAAACCGCCTGAATACTCACATCATCTTCTGCTGTCAGTACCCAGGCGGTCGGTTTCTTCAAACGTGCTCCCCGTGGTGATCTCCACTAATCCGCCAGTCACACGTTTTGTGTTTGATTGTGTTAAAACAGGATACCCGCCAACGGGACACCCTATTCTATGCTATGCGGCCAATCGGTTAAAATCAGTCCGCAGAGCTGTAGTTGGGAGCTTCCTTCGTGATATGAATATCATGAGGATGACTCTCACGCAGAGCTGCTGCAGAAATCTTGACGAATTTGCCGTTTTCCTTCAGCTCTTCGATGTTTTTTGTTCCGCAGTAACCCATACCGGAGCGAAGACCGCCCATCAGCTGGAATACCGTATCTTCTACCAGACCCTTGTATGCAACGCGACCTTCCACGCCTTCCGGAACGAGCTTCTTGGCGTCGGTCTGGAAGTAGCGATCCTTGCTGCCGTTTTCCATCGCAGCAATGGAACCCATGCCGCGGTAAACCTTGTATTTACGTCCCTGATACAGCTCGAACTGTCCGGGGCTCTCATCACAGCCTGCAAACATGGAACCCATCATGCAGACGCTTCCGCCTGCCGCATTGCTTTAGTGATTTCACCGGAATACTTGATACCGCCGTCTGCGATGATCGGGATACCATATTCTCTTGCAACTGCGTAGCAGTCCATGATAGCTGTGATCTGAGGAACACCGATACCTGCAACCACACGGGTTGTACAGATAGAACCGGGTCCGATACCAACCTTAACGGCATCTGCACCTGCTTCGATCAGTGCTCTGGTCGCTTCTCCGGTTGCAACGTTGCCCGCAATTACCTGCAGATCCGGATATGCTTCCTTGATCATGCGCAGGCAGCGCAGTACGTTTTCAGAATGACCATGTGCGGAATCCAGAACAATAACGTCAACCTTGGCTTCTGCCAGAGCTGCCACACGATCCAGAACATTGGCAGTAATACCAACACCTGCACCGCAGAGCAGACGTCCCTGTGCATCCTTTGCTGCAAGAGGATATTTGATCGTCTTCTCAATATCCTTGATCGTGATCAGGCCTTCAGATTGAAGTCCTTATCAACGATCGGCAGCTTCTCTTTTCTTGCCTTTGCCAGAATCTTCTTTGCTTCTTCCAGTGTGATACCTTCGGGAGCCGTAACCAGACCTTCACTGGTCATGGATTCTTTAATCTTCTTGGTAAAATCTGTCTCGAATTTCAGGTCGCGGTTGGTAATGATGCCGACCAGCTTTTTGCCCTCTGTGATCGGGACACCGGAAATACGGAATTTTGCCATCAGCTCATTGGCATCTGCAAGGGTATGCTCCGGGGATAACGAAAAAGGATCTGTAATGACGCCGTTCTCAGAACGTTTTACCTTGTCCACCTCATCGGCCTGCGCCTCAATGGACATATTCTTATGGATAATACCGATACCGCCCTGTCTGGCCATTGCGATCGCCATTCTATGTTCTGTAACGGTATCCATTCCCGCACTCATCAGCGGAATGTTCAGCTTGATCTTTTTTGTCAACCAGGTAGTCACGTCGACCTGATTGGGAATTACCTGAGAGTATGCCGGCACCAACAGCACATCGTCAAAGGTAATGCCTTCGCCAATAATCTGACCCATCTTCTCTCCTCCTGCGTATTTTAACTGTCAATTCAATGAAAACTGCCAGTAAATACACTACTGACAGTTCGTTTGAGGCAAGTGTAACAGAATTAAAACTCTGTGTCAATCGAAAAATACTTTTCTGGGCGCAACAGACTGAAGTGCTTTTACCATGGCCTCGCTGGGCTCAAAAATGATCTTGCGGTCTCCGCTGTAGATCATCACATAGCGTCTGTCCGGCTGTCCGGCAACGCCGCTGGAATAGTCCGTCACCTTAAGCTGACGATTCTTCATGTTGTCCAGATGCCAGGAGTTGATCGGTGCAAAAATCTCCATACTCTCTGTTTCAAACTTCTCGACTTTTTTCCGTTTGGTTTTGTTTAAAATCTTGTCGACGGAAATCTCCTTATCCACGTACAGATATTCAAACTCCACGCTGGCATTGAGCGAAGTAAAATACGCTCCGATCCCGGCTGCTGCCACTCCGAGCCACATCAGGGCATTCAGCATGCTAAGCAGGAAAAAAATCACCGCCAGGACAATCAGAAAAACCTGCAGTGCTTTCATCGCACTGGACGGTTTTTTCGCCACCAGACATTCTACATAGCTTTCATTCATATTGCTTTACCACCTTCGTATTTATTCCCCATCCCGGGAAGCTCAGGGTTTTGAAAGGTCTGTCCTTTTGACAGTGCTCCCTTTTTCAAACCGATAAAGCTATCATAGTACAGAATTCGCTTTTTTTCAAGGTATCCCAGGGACTTATCCGGTAGTTTAGAAAATTTTCACTTTTCTATCACAATGCTTTCATTGACTTCCCAAAATCAAACGACTATGATAAATATCAGCGCATGAATCTTTCCATACTATCGAAACGATCGAACACAGGATACCGGCACCAGATTTTGCCGCATGCCGCAAAATACAGGATTCAACACCGAACTACAGGGAGGCACTCAATGGCAACAGGCAATTCCGTCCATGACGAAGTTAAGGAACAGCAGCAAAAATTAAAAGGGAAACCCTTCAAGGAAAAATGGGCTTATTTCTGGGAATATTATAAAATCCAAACGATCGTGGTGATCGCGGTTCTCGCCTTTGCGGGAAACCTGATTTACACCTTTGCGACGCGCAAGGATACCGTCATGGAAGCAGCCTTTGTCAACTGCTACATGAATACCGAGGTCGACTCCGACACGATGATCGCCGATTTTGAGCAGTATGCTGACATCGATACCTCCAGCGACTGTGCCGCAATCAACCGGGATATGAATGTTGATTATGAAAATACTGACCAGTACTCCTATGCAAATATGCAGAAAATCATCGCGATGATATCCGGCAAGACCTTAGACGCCCTCATCACAGATGATACCTATATGGATCACAATCTCGAAGCCGGTCTGTTCTGCGACCTGCACCAGTATTTTACCGACGAGGAGCTGGCACAGTACGGCGATCAGGTTATATACAAGGATCTTCCTGATGACAATACCGACGGGGAAATCCCCATCGGCATCAGCGTCAGCAGATCCAAATATCTGCTGACAGATCGGGCAAATGCATGGTTTACCATCCCTGCCAACTGCCAGCACCCGGAAAATGCGAAGAAATTTTTAGAGTTTATGCTTGAGCCGTAATACTCGCTGCTGCATACGACATGTAAAAATTCCGCGTAAGCTGCCAGAACGCTGCTCACGGCAAAAATCCCCGCCGCCACAGCCTGAATCGCTGTGACAGCGGGGATTTTGTTACTCAAAGCGCACCATGCGCACTTCTCACTCATTTTTCAGAATCAATTCCATCAACGTGTTCCCTTTTCCCTCCGGGTCATAGCTCTGCCACGCGATCACGCGGCCATGAGGCGACAGATACAGCATCTGTCCGTTCATACCGCCCTTGCAGTGCCCTCCGTTTTCCATCTTTGCAAGCTCATATTCCCGCTCAAAAACAAGCTCGACCCACTCTTTCGAAAGCAGCCGCTTTCCTTCAAATGTGCCACCGTTTTGATAGACCTCGCCAAGCTTTGCCATGTCCTCTGTGCGCACATACATGCCGGTCGCTCCAATCGGATACCCCATCGGACACTTTGAAAAAGCCGCCTCCCTTACATGCAGCGGCATCAGTAGGCGCGAGCGCAGAAAGTCGTCCAGCTTTTCTCCGGAAAGCTCCGTCACAACGCGGGACAGCAGATAATATGCACCGTCGCTGTACTGATAGTCCACGCCCGGCCGCGCCGGAACCGGACGTTCAAACGCGAGCTTTAAAAAATCCTCCGAACCAAACTGCGTCATATCATAATTATCGATATCCAGAAAATCCTCCGTCACGCCGATTCGGTGCCGGATCACATGATCCAGCGTCACTTCTTCCCATTGCGGATCATAGCGCTCCGGCAGCTTTTTCCGAAACAGATCGCAGATCTTATCGTCTGGCTTCCAAAGTCCCTGATCGTATAAAAAGCCAAGCGCCGTCACGGTAAACACCTTCGTAACGGAATAGATGTCATTGCACGGATTGTCCGGCACAAAGCTCCATGTCGTGCGCTTTCCATGCTCCGACTCCGTCAGCCAGAACAGCGGAAGATTCAGCACACGGATTTCCTCCAGAATTGTTTCTATCATGTTATTTTTCCTCGTATTCCTTTAATGTAGTGCGACACGCCGAGCTGCCATATCACATTGTAGGCACCTTGTCCTCGCCTGCGGGTGCAAGGCTCCACTCCACCTGCTTTTCCCCGTTTTCCAGAAGCTCCCAGCTCACCGAAAGGATTCCATCCGGCGTCTGGATACTGCCCTTTGCCCAGGTCAGCTGCCGCTGGCTGCTGAGACGGATTTCGTAAGAAAAATGCTGCGCGGACCCGGGCACGGCTGGCGGCTGCAGTTCGCCGTCGAGCGGCTTCAATGCCTGTGCTGGCGGTGCAGTAACGTCCGGCTGCGCAGGGTTGATAACGGGCGGCTGCGCCGATGGCATCATCCGGATCCCAAGGATCTGTGTAAACAGCAGCCGCACACAGGCGCCAAACATCGGATGGTTATGGGATTCTCTGCCATCCCAGCGCTCCCAGAGCGTCGTCGCACCATTTCGTTTCATATGTGCAAAGGACGCTGCTTCGCTGTCATTGGTCAGAAGCCTTACAGCCAGATCCCCTGCACCGATGGAAAACAGTTGTTCCAAAAGCATCGACGTGCCGAAAATTCCGGTATCAAAACGTCCGAGCACTTCATATTTTTCGACCAGATGCTTTTTCGTCCGCTCATCCCCAAGCCCAAGTGCCAGTCCATAGGCGTTGCCTGCTGCCCTTCCTTCGCAGAAATCTCCGGTTTCCGGATCGAAGTAAGCGTCAAGAAAAGCATTTTTGACATTCTTTTCCCGCTCCGCAAATCGAATTAGCAGTTTATTATTCATTTTTTCTGAAATTTGCATCATTTCCTGCAATCCATGCAAGTAGTAGAACGTATTGATAAATGCCTCCGGCAGCTGCTCCTTTTCCTCTGATGCCGGGAAGCACCAGTCGCCCAGACACCAGCCGCCCTCCTCTTCGCGGACCACAAGTCCCTTTTCACTGTGGGCATCCATATAATCGAACCAGCGCAGGATCGCGTCATAGCCCTGCACAAGCAGGCTGTCGTCCCCATAAATTTTTGCCCATGCGAGCGGAACCATTTTTCTGCCATCGTACTCCCCAATCAGGATCGGATAAAGCTTTCGGATCACACGATCCGGCGGACAGGTCTGCTCTTCTAAAAGGGTTTCCGGTGCATGGACCGGTTGTGCTGGCTTCCAACCGGATAAATCAGCGCCCGGATACTGCCAGCCTTCCGGCTCTTTCCGCAAATCCCGCACCTCTCCCAAAAAGAGGTTGTTTTTCAGCAATCCGCCCGGATGCCACAATGTCTGCCGGTCGCTTTCAATCCATTCCTGTCTTCCGTCTGCATCTGTCAACGTCAGCTCAAACCAAAGCTTCGGCAGACCCGAAAACAAATTTTCCTTCGGCAATCCGCTCTGTCTGATGATACCAGCCATTGCCCAGTCGTACTGCAAGTACGTTCTCTCCTGCCTTTAAATATGGAAGTAAGTCAAAGCTTAAATACCGGCAGCGATGTGCGCTGCGCTCCTCCCATACCGGATACGTTGTTTCACAGCCGAGCACCGACGCGTAGTCTGTCATCGCCGGCATCAGCTCCTGATCGCTGATCCTTTTTTCCATTGATATAGAATAGAAAATACCCCAGTCCGCAGATTTCCAGACGGGCGCTTTGAAAGCGCTCTGTCCTATCCAGCCAGAAGCTTCTTCGAAACAGCGGCGCTTCACAGCCTGCGCCGCCGCAAATCCAGTGTTCTTTTTTCAATCTTGATTCCCTCCCGCAGCCCTTGCCGCCCCAATATCAGAAAATATACCGCCCTGACATCTGCTTAGATGATAGAATGGCATACACACTCTTCTAAATATTGGAAGCCTGTTTATTACTGACTTACTGTCATTTTCCCCAGGATTTCTTCTACTTCCTCTACACTCATCAGGAGGTCTTCCGCTATTTTGGATACAGAATCGCCTTTTTGATACTTTTTAGTTACCAACTCGACCGTTTTTTGATTAGATCCTTCCAGGCGTCCCTCTAGATCCCTCTTCCAGGCGTCCCTTCTAAGCGTCCCTCTTCCAGTCCCCTTCCTTCTTCTTGACCTTTCCTACGTCCTTCTTCCAGCCCCTTCTCCATGGCTTCCCGAAAAATCTCCTTCGACCGATAATTCAACACTTTTCCTCCCATAACTTCCGTAACCTCCTTCTCCACATTGTCATATTTCGACGCCAGTTTTTCCACTACATTATTCGCCAGTTCACACAACGCGCCGCCGGTAATTGGCTTCATACGCCCGCTTTGGCACTCCTGATCCAGCCGTGCAGCTACGTTCTCATATTCCATCCTCAGACTGCGAAGCCGTTCTTCATCTCCATTAATTATTCGAAATTCTTTTTCATACCGAAAAATATAAAACGGGATCAGCATCCACAGCTGTTTTTCAAAAATTTCGTTCAAAGTATAATTTTTTACTTTCAAAATCGGAATTTCGTAAAATATTTCCTTTTTCCCAACGTAAATACAAATCTTCAATTCATCCGGCGTATTCGAATTGCTCCTCAGATAGATCACTGCAGAATCCGGAAAGTTCACATACAGCACACCGTCCCGGTATTCCTTATTCCTCAAAGCAATCTGCGCATCATATTCCCACATCCGAATTTCCATCGTCCCATCCGCTGTGCTCTGGCATTCCAGATGATACCGTTTGGAAATTCCCTTTAAAGAAATCAATGTCAGGTTGGAATCCGTAACCCGCTTCTCCTTTTTCCCCTCCGGGTTCCTCAAAAAAATCTCGTTCTCATTCGATACCACTACTTCCCGCCCGGTATAATTCGTGCCGAACAGCTCGTTAATCAGTGGAACTACCAGCTCTGGGCAGTCCTGCAGCAGCGTGCGGAAAGTGTCATCATAAGGTGTATTGATTGTCTCCATCTTTTGCCTTTCTGATACATTCATCATATACCAGGAAGACTCTTTCTGCAAGGTCTTCCCGATCTCCATCTGTTCCTTATTCAATTTTTGTCTGATAGAAATCTCTGGTCGATCCGACCTTGAAAAAAAGATTTTAGATTCTACGGCAGGGGCGGCTCTCCCTCTGCAAAAGCCGCCTGCCATAATAGAATATATTTGATGCCAGGGTCAAAAGGTCTAAGCCCACATGAGCTTGCTCATAGGTGGGTGAAAGACCTCTTGCCCGCCCCGATAGGAGCATAAAAGTGGGATGATAATCCCACGATATGCGACTATCGGGCAGGATTGTGGGAGTGCGCAGCACGGAACAATCCGCAGGCATCAAGGTCGGGGGTTTTTGCCCCCGACATCATAGATTTAATGTAAACGATACTTCGAAAAAAATCAACAGCAACCGCTATCCAATATGCTGCGTTTTGATTGGGAGTCTGCCCACGTTTCACGCATATCCTCGCCTCTGCTTCTCCCACATTTTCCAGTAGCGTCCCTTTTGCGCCAAAAGCTCCTGATGGCTGCCGCACTCTGTAATCCGTCCATGCTCCATGACATAGATTCGATCCGTCAGTGCCGTCACGGAAAGCCGATGCGAAATCACGAGCACGCCCTGATCGGGATGCCCCTGCAGCAGCGTTTTGTTAAACGCATCCTCCGCAAACGGATCAAGTGAAGCCGCCGCTTCATCCGCAATCAGAAACTCCGTGTTATAATAGCAGGCGCGCGCCAGCGCAATCTTCTGTTTCTGTCCCTCTGAAAACAGGAAACCGTCCTCGCAAAATTCCCGCAACACCTGTTTTTCGACCGGAACAGAGGTCCCCTTTCGATACAAACCGCTCTCGCACAACGCGTCCGCAGCCCGGCTCTTATCTGCGTTTTCGGAAAGCGCCACATTCTCCGCCAAAGACGCCGCATACAGCAGATTTCCGGCAAACAGCACCGTGAAATGCTTCGACATTCCTCCCATTCTGCCTTTGTTGAAACGGCTGCTCCATCCGCCAAAACCGCTCCGCTGTCCTTTTTCCAAGTCCAAGCAAAACCTTGATGAACGTCGTTTTTCCAGCGCCGCTGTCTCCGACCAGTGCGATCTTTTCGCCCTTTTTCACCCGAAAACAGATATCCTGCAGAGACTTTTTCTCCCCGTATCCGAAATCGACATGCTCCATCGAAATCTCTGAAATCGTCCTACTGTCCGCTGCCATGGATTCCTGGTTTTTGTCATTCGACACTTCTCCGTTTTGTTCGCAAAAATCAAAAAATCCGTCGATGTATTCGGCATACTCCCCGGCTCTTCCCGCCATCTGCTCAAACAGCACGGACAGCGTATACAGGATGATGTGCGTCCCGTTCAAAAGCGCCGCAAAATCGTCCAGTCCGATCGTCTTTTTCCAGAAAAAACAATACCCCAGATACGCGATCATCAAACAGTCGATAAACAGAAAATCGCTCCCGATCTCCCGCCCGAACGCAATTGGAAAAATACGTCGATTCCACTGTTTCGTCTGCTCCGCCTTTTGCGAAAAGCTGTCCTGATCCCGTTTTACGAAAAATGGCAGGCAGCCCAGAATCCGCCCCTCTGCTGCATATTCCTTTCGCAGAAAAATCCGTAAATAGTTCTGGTGCAATGCATCTTTTTTGTTCTGTTCATCCCGCTTTGCGTTCGTTTTTTCCACCAGGCTTTTGACACAGAAACGGCTTGCCACAAACGCCAGCAAAACGAACACAACGATCATCTGATCCATGCGGATATAAATGACGACCGCTACCGCACCAGCCAGAAAACTGCCGAACAGCTGCCGGTAAAATTCCAGCGTTTCTTCCATCTTCGTCTGCGTAAACTGCAACGCCCTGCGGCATCCATGAAAGTACGCTTCGTCGTTATATTTCCTACAGTCGGCGTCCAGCATAATCCGGTACAGCCTACGGTTTAATTTGTATTCCAGCCGTTCCTTCCACTGCGGATAAACCCGTTCAAAATACCAGTGCCACAAAAAGCTCACTGACAGCTGGTACACCAGAAATCCTCCCAGCACCCACGCTGCCCGTATCAGATCACGCCCCATCAGCGCGCCGATCATCCATTTCAAAACAAGGACATTCGCCAGCACATCCGCCAGGTCATATGCGCCCGTCAGCACAATTTCCAGTAAAAACAGCCCCGGTGCATCCAGAAAGCGGAGCTTCTGCAGCCGCAGATGACTTTTCAACCCGTTAAACCGCATCGTTTTCCCCCTCCTGTGCAAAATACTGCCGTCGCTGCGTCGTAAACATCCTGCAGTAGTCGCCGCCCTTTTCCATCAGCTCTTCGTGCGTTCCATGCTCTGCAATCATTCCGTTTTTCAGATATAAAATCTGATCTGCCTGCCGTGCAAAGGATAACCGATGCGTCACGAAAATCAACAGCTTTCCCTTTGTCGCTTCCAGCACTTCCTGCAAAATATCCGCTTCTGTCAGCGGGTCTAAAAATGCTGTCGGTTCATCCAGAATTACCGCATCGAAATCGCCTGCAAACACCCTGCACAGAGCAAGCCGCTGTCCTTCCCCGGCGGAAAACATAGCTTTTTCCCCTTCTTCAAACAGCTCCACTGCAGTATGAATGCCCTGCGGAAGACTTTCGATTTTTTCTTCCAGACCGACTTTCTGCAGCGCTTCCCACACAGTCATTTCGTCCTCTTTTTTTACATTCCCGCAGCAAAACATTCTCCGCCACAGTCGCCGGATACAGCCGGTAATCCTGCAGCAGCGCAAACACATTTTTCCCGATTCCGGTTCGGCTGACTGCCCCATTTCTGTACAGCTTCCCGGTAAAATCCGGATAAAGCCCCAGCAGCACTTTCAGGAAGGTGGACTTTCCTGCGCCATTCTCCCCGACCATCACAACGCGTTCCCCTTTTTTCGCTAAAAAGCTGATATCATGCAGTCCAGCCGTCCCGTTCGGATAAGTAAACGAAAGCTGTTTCGCCTCAACAGACTGCAATACTTCCTCCTGCGTTTCGTCCTTTTGTGCCGGTTTTTCTTCGGCAAAAAAGTTCAGAAAATCCTCCACATAGAGCAGATTTTCCGCAAAGCGCGCATACTCCGTTCCCAGCCGGACAAGCTTCGCATTCAGGTTTGCAATCGACAATACCAGTACGGAATATTCCGAAACCGGAAGACCTTCCTGTGTCCAGAATTTCCACAGCGCATAAATATTTCCTGCAGTAAATGCGAACGTCGCGCCGAGATTATCCGCCAGAAAACCAAGCACCGCCAGCGTTCCGCCCTTTTCCCGAGCAAGCGTACAATTTCCCGTTTCCGCCTCCCGGTTTAAATGATCCAGAATGCTGTAGGCATCCGAAGTGCGCAGCTCCTCCATATTTTCATGGAAGAAAAATTTGCGCCATACATACGCCTTTTTCCGGTCATGGACACTTTTTTCCACTTCATAATCATGCCGCACTTCCCCCTGTCTGCGCAGCACCATCGTCAGCAGAAATGGCGCAATCGCCACGACAAACAGAACCGGATCAAGCGTCGCCAGATAGGTCAAAACTGCCACAAGCGCCGACGCCAGCCGAACCGTATTTCCGATATTTCCCATGATTTTTTCATAAGTCGCAGATGCATGATTGGCAAGATATTCCAACCGGTTCAAAAACGCCGTTTTCTCATAAGAGGCATACGGCACTGCAGTTGCACGTTCCTCGATCCGGTGCACAATCCGCCCTTCCTGCAAAATATCCGCCTGTTCGCTGTAGCATTCCCGATACCATCTGCTCACGCCCCGAAGTGCCAGATTGATCCCACAAAAAAACAGAAGCCCTGCGAAAAAGCGTTTCCCGTCCCCCTCCTGCAGACAGGAAATATAAAAGCTCACTGCGAAAATATTGACCACAAATTCCCGCACGCCATCCAGTACATGAATCAGGATATGCAGAAAAATCCGTCCTTTCCCCAATCCGATGAGCCGGAGATATTGTATGTATTTCTGAATCATTGTCTCCCCCAGTTATATCAAACAATAGAATGCACGCTCTGCGAGCATTCTATTGTCATGAATCAAAAATAATTTGAAGACTTTTTTGAAGTTCCTATCGTTTTTCCCAGGGGCAGGTAGCAATATTGTTTTTATAATCTGAACCATATATTCCAGCACATGCCGCAATTGGTTGATCAATACACGATAGTTCATCTGCATTAAATAAATCATCAAAAAAACCACTATTAAGATCAAATTGCCCTCTTTCTTTTAAAATTTGTTCCATTCTCTTTTCCTCTACACTTTATAATACTGCGCCTGAGCCTGCCATAGCTGCGCATAGAGCCCGTTTTGGGAAAGCAGCGCTTCATGCGTTCCGCTCTCCGCTATTTTCCCGTTATCCAGAACAAAAATCCGATCGCTGAACTTGCAGCTGGAAAGCCTGTGGGAAATGTAAACCGCAGTTTTACCCTTGACGATCTCATCAAAGCTCTCATAAACCCTGCTTTCTGAAACAGGATCAAGCGCCGCAGTCGGCTCATCCAGAATGCAAATTTGACCGCCCTTATAAATCGCCCTTGCGATCGCAATCTTCTGCTCTTCTCCTCCGGAAAACGAAACGCCATCCTGCTCGTATTCCGGATATACCACGGTTTCCAGACCTTTCTTTAGTTTATTCAGACGTTCCCCAAAGCCTGCCAGCTGCAGCACCTCTTTTTGCACGCTCTGCTTCATACTGCTCAGAAGCGGCTACATTTTGCCCAAGCGTCAGGGACAACAGGGAATAATCCTGAAAAACGATCGCAAAAATCTTCTGCCACTCCCTCAAATCATATTCCCGGATATTTTTGCCGTTCCAGAGGATTTCTCCCTCCTCCGGCTCATACAGCCTGCAAAGAAGCTTTACGAGCGTCGTTTTCCCGCTTCCATTCTTCCCGACCACTGCGATTTTCTCAGACGGCTCGATTTTTAAACTGACATGATCCAGAACCAGCTCTTTTGTCCCCGGATACCGGAAAGAAACATTCCGAAACTCAATCACCCCTTTTGTCATCTCTGTGAAAGAATCTCCCTTTGTTTTCTCTGCTTCCAGGTTCAGATATTCCAGGGTACTTGCGATCCTGCCAACATCCGTCCGAAATTCCCCTGCCAACCGGATGGATGCTGAAACCGACATACATGCCTGAAAAATTGCCTGCGCATACCGCAGCACCATGCCGACCGTGATCGTCCCGGCAATTGCCAGCGCCAGCACGCAATAATAGGAAACACACAGCAAAATTCCTTGAATCATGCCAGTTCCAAGCCCGCCTGCACTATTGATTCTGGCAATGGTAAATACATTTTTCCTGACACCTTCCCGTTCTGTATCGATCGTTTTCTGGATCATTTTCTTCGCACGGTACATAAAAATATCTTTCAAAGACTGTGCCCCGATCGCACCGCTTCCGCCTTCATCCATATACCAGAAGCGGCTGTTCTTTTCTGCCTGAGTCATTTGATTCATCGCAGCAGATTCTTTCTTCTGATACCATTTGGCATAAACCGACGCGCCGACCACAGCCAGACCAATATTGAACAGAAGCGCTGCCGCAACCTTCCCCCGCCGCGCTCCCGAAACCTGCATTGCAAGCGGAATCAGCATAATAACCGAACCAAGCAGTTCGAACCCGGAATTTTGCAGAGGTTGCAAAACTTATCTGCGACTCCAAAAAATCCGCTTCCCCAGCTTCGGTCTGCCAAAATCCTCGCCCGCATTTCCTTTGCATAATCCGATTCCAGATCAGAAAAAGAAATATTCAGGGTATTTACCGGAACAAGCGTCTCAAAACGCATGGCAATCTGATAGCTTCTGGTTTTCATCTCCTTTTCCAGAAGCGCTTTTACACCTTTCAAAAGCCAGATTCCGACCAGTCCAACAACTGCTATAGAAACCGGATCTGCAGAATTTTCCCTGTAAACCAGCAAATCCAGAATTCTGGCAACCAAAAGTACCGGCAGATAAAAAAGCAGGGCATTCAATCCTCCCTGAAGAATCACAATTACAGGGAACTTCCGATCCATCGCCCAAAGCAATTTTATTGTATCCCGAACAGGAACTTTTCGTTTTTCTTTCATTGCTGTTCCTCCTCCCTGTAATACCGGCTCTGAATTTCATAGAGACGCGCATACATTCTGTTTTGCGCCATCAGTTCTTTATGGGTTCCGCTTTCCTGTATTTTCCCGTCTTTTAGCAGAATGATACGATCCATAAATTGTGTGCTCGCAAGCCTGTGGGAAATATAGATACATGTTTTCTCTTTTCCAAGTTCCCGGAATTTTTCATAAACTTCACTCTCCGCAATTGCATCCAGCGCTGCTGTCGGCTCGTCCAGAATCCAGATCTGTGCCGATTTATGATACAGCATCCTCGCCATCAGAAGTTTCTGCGCTTCTCCACCGGACAGGGAAATTCCATCCCCGGATACCGCCTTTGTCATCTGGGTCAGAATTCCGTTTGGCTCCTGCTTTATCCGCTCCGAAAGTCCCGCCTGTTCCAGAGCTGCCCAGACCTGATTCTGATCCGTCTCTTCCAACGGTTTCAACGAAACATTCTCCGCTACGGTATATGGAAGAACCAGCGCATCCTGAAACAATACAGCAACCTGATCCCGGATAAAATCTGCCTGTCCTCTGGAAACCTCCGTCCCCTGTATGGTAATTTTTTCCCGGACGAAACCGGATACAGACCGCATAGAAGCTTGACCAGCGTTGTTTTGCCAGCCCCATTTTCCCCGATCAGCGCAAGCTTTTCCCCTTTCCGGATGTTCAGATTCAGTCCGTCAATTACGAGCCTGCCTGCATTATACCCAAACGACACATCCTGAAAGGAGATCTCCTCCGCTGCCCGCGCGCATTCCACTTTTTGCGTACATTCCGTTTTCTGCTGTCCGGCAGGCGCTTCGCCCTCCTGCATGTATGTCCGGATTTTTTCGATCCCCTTTGCTTCCGGTCTGCAGCTGACTATAGCTATGTACAAATACCGTAACAAAATTGGAAAACTGCATCGCAATCCCATAATACAGGACAAATTCAGCCGCCGAAATTTCCTGCGCAGCGCACTTTTGAATCAGATACAGAAATACCACAATATCCCGTACACAGGCGATCGCGCCCTCCAGCATTCCGGAACGCGCAAGTACAGAAAAGTATTTTTTCTGCAACTGTACCAGGCTTTTCAGACACCCGTCTATTTTCCCGGAAACAACCTCTGACAACTGATACAGGCGCATATCTTTACCGTATTTTTCATTCTGCGCAGCCCCGATAAAATAGAAAAAGCGTCGGTTTTCCCCAGCCTGCTCCTCCAGAAGTCTCTGGTACGCTTTTTCATTTTTATGACAGACAACATATCCTGCTGCGGATAACAAAAGCAACACGAAAAACAGTCCCGGCTGCAGACCAAAGATTGCCCCTCCGAACAACACGAAGGAGCCAATACACACGCACAGATCCAGAATGCCTTCCAGAAATATGCGAAAATCACTTCCCCACAGGGCAGTCTGCCGCGCCATCCCGTATGCTTTCTGTCCCTCTGTGCTCTCTGCATAAGCGCAGGCTTTATCAAAACGTTTTAAAAAGATTTCATACAGAAAATCCCGGCACAAAAACAGCTGCCGCATTCCCCTCCCGGAAGACGCCATCTGCTGCAGTCCATAAACACAGACCGCAACAAGCCCTGCCGCCGCCAGCTGCGCTGCATCTGCCTTTCCGGTGGAAATTCTGGAAACCACAAACGCCGGAAACCAGACAGCGACCGTAGAAATTCCCAAAGACGACAGAACACATAAAATCAGGTAGCAAAGCAACCCCCGATGCTTTTGCCAGATTTTCTGAAATACAAAAGAAATATTTTTTATCATTCTATACGTTCCCCTTATATCGGTTAATTATATCCGCTTTAACGATACCACTCCGCCTGGCTTTCGTACAGCTTCTGATACACCGGGCACGTTTGGGACAGTTCTTCATGACTTCCTGTTCCGGCAATTTTATGATTTTTGTCCATAACGATGACCTGATCCATCAGGCGGCAGATTCCGATTCGGTGCGTAATAATCAGCACAGTTTTATCCTTCAATTGTTCCAGGATTTCAGCCACTGCCTCTGCCTCGTGGGATGGGTCAAGATACGCGGTCGGTTCATCCAGCACATAGAATTCCGCGTCCTTATGCAAACAACGATATAATGCTACGCGCTGCCATTGTCCGCCAGACAGCTCCTGCCCGCCATATTCTTTTCCGAGGAACCAGTTTTCCAGCGAAAATTTCTCCGGGTGCACACTGTCTGCATCGTCAAAGCCGATGTTCTCCGCAACCGTCAGGCAGTATCGACCAAACTCGTGCGGCATCACGGAAATATTGCTGTAGTCGCAGTCTCGCTCCGCGCTCACCAAAACTTTGTCGTAGGTAATGCTGCCGCTCTTTAAAGGATACAGACCCAGCAGGCATTTTATGAGAGTGGTCTTGCCGGCACCGTTTTCACCAACCAGAGCGACTTTTTGCCCACGGCGAATTTCGAAGGATACGCCATCTAAAACGTTGTGTCCCTGCTCCCCATCGTAAGTAAACACCACATCCGTTCCCACAATCCGGTCATTGAGTGTCAGCACCGCACTCTTTTTCTTCCTGCTGCTCCCTGTGATGTTGAAGTAGCACTCCGTATACGGCAGACTTTTCTGCAGATTCCAGCTGCGTTCCCCAAGCTCCGACAGCGCTTCCTGAATCGCCGGGAGCAGCGACAGCGCACCTGCCAGTGCGCCCGCCAGAATTTTCTGCTCCAGACATGCCGCCGAGAGCAGTCCAAAGCATGCAAGCAGCCCCGCGACACGAAAAAGCTGCGCCCACATCAGACGATCGATCGCCGTCTTTTTGATGCGCCATTCCCGAAAAAGCAGGTGCACGCTCTTTTCCCGCCAGAGCTCAATGAGCCAATGGCCGGTCTGGAACACCTTGATTTCCTTTGCCGCCTCTTTTCGAAAAAATGATGCCCACAAATCCTCTTTTTCCCGCTCCAGCGTCACGGTTTTCTCTTTTTCCGTCTGTTCCGCTTTCACCGCTTTTTTCCGAATCAGCATTTCCGGAAGGAAAAACAGCACCAGAATCACCGGAATCATCATGTTCCAGCTGCCAGCAACGAAAAACGAGCTGACCAGCGCGACGATCGTGCCTGCAAGCATCACTGCCTGCATAAAACAGCCAGGAATCCGCTCATCCTCGATACACTCCCGTGCCCGATAAATTGCGTCCAGCTTTTCCTTCTTTTCCAGATCAAAATATTCGATCCGAACCATCGCATCCGCCAGCCTGCGGTTTAGCTCGTCCGAAACCTTTTCAAATACAAAAGTGTTCATCGCAATCGCATACGCGAAGCCTGCCAGCTGCAGCAACACACAAAAACTGACATACACTACAATGTATACAATATAAACCTGTTCTTTTAACAAAACCGCATTGGTCAGCTTTTCCAGCAAAAGTCCCGTAACAGCTCCCGATAACGAGGACAAAAACAGGTACGCCATCACATAAACCGCCGCAACCGGCACAGCGCTTACGACCGCTTTGACAGACAGACCGACCATGCGGTAGTCCCTGAATTTATTTTTCTTTTCCATATCTATAACCCTTTTTCAGGCATGCACTTTTCGACATATCTTAGCTTTCCCGGTGTGCGCCCAACGTAGATTTACCGATACCACTCACTCTGCGCATCGTACAGCTGCCTGTAATATGCATTGTTTTCCATCAGCTCTTCGTGGCTTCCAAGCCCGACGATTCCCCCGTCCCGCATGACCGCAATCAGATCGACGGTCTTTGCCAGCGCCAGCCGGTGCGTTACGATAATGACGCCGCGATCCTTCATGACATTCATCATATCCTCGTACAGCTTCGATTCCCCGATCGGGTCCATCGACGCCGTCGGCTCGTCCAGAAGAAACATTTTTGCATCGGACAGAAGCACTCTCGCCAACGCGATTTTCTGCCATTGTCCATCCGATAAATCCGTGGAATTTTCCCCGTATTTTCCAATTTTATAATCCAGTTTATCTTTCAGAGTTTCCAGACCGACCATTTCCAGCGCAGCGATATAATCTGCCGTCGTCTTTTCGCCGTTCTGGCACATGGAAAGATTCTCTTTTACCGATAACGGATAACGGTAAAAATCCTGAAATGCCGCCGCAAACAGCCGTTTTCTTTCCTTCGGCGTTCTGTCTTTTACGGACCTTCCATCGACAAGAATGCTTCCCTGTTTCGGCTCATAAAGTCCCAAAAGCAGCTTGATAAACGTTGACTTTCCCGCGCCGTTTTCGCCCACCAGCGCCACATGCCGGTCGGACGGAATCCGCACATTCAGATTGCGAAACACCTCTTTTCCATCATATGAAAAAGAGACATTTTCAAACAAAATTTCATTCTCCATGCTGCAATCCCTCCAGCTTTTTCAGATAGCCCAGCTTCTGAACCTCTTCTCCGCATTCGACGTATTCCTCCGAAAAATCGCCGGACAGTCCGCTCACCATATCAATCATCTTCACGCATGCCAAAAATACGCCTGCCGACAGCGCGCCCTGATACACCTGTAAGCCTGTAAAGGCAAAAATCCAGATCGTCCAGAGGCTCAGAAACAGGCAGGAAATCCCATAATACTTCTGCGTGTGCAGACTGATTTCGAGCCTTTTTTTATACACCTTATCCATGTGCTGTTCGATCCGTTTCATAAAGAAATTCTTTGTCTGCATGATTTTGATTTCATACAGATACTTTTTATCATAAAAGAGATTCAGGTAATATTTCATTCGTCTCTCTTCCGGAATCCGCTCATTTTCCAGCGCGTCGCTCGTTACCATGATTTTGTAGTCAAAATAGAAAATCAACACGATCAAAACGACGCTAACGCCTACACCGCCACCGGACAGATACAACAAATATCCGAATACGGCAATCAGCTGCAGCAAAATTCCAATAACTTTCGAAAACGAATAAAACGCCTTCCAGAAATGCTCATAAGGCCTGTCCGAGATTTTCTCCACGAGATCGTACATCGTCTCACTCTCAAAGTGCGGATAATCCAATGAATGAACAGTCTCAGCGATATGCGTTCCCAGCGCAAGCGTCACCTTTTTTTCTCAAGACCAAACTGCAGCCGCTCTTTTCCGTTCTGAATCAACACCTGAAAAAGAAAATAAATTCCCAGGAACAAAACGCCTTGCCAGATTCCACTGCCAAGGCTGTTCTGTAAAAAAGCTGTCCACCACGCTCTGCAGCAAAATCAGCTGCAGAAACGAGATCAGACAGGACATAATTTCCGCCGCAAGATACGCCGCCGACTCCCCCGGCGCGTAGTGAAATATCGTATGGAGCATGTAAGAAAACTGCTTCATGATACCTTCCCCCTCTGTTAAACAACGTAATTCTCCGCCTGTGCTTTCCACATCCGACTGTAAAGTCCGCCTGCCGCAAGCAGTTCCTCATGCGTCCCTGTCTCCGCAATCCGTCCTTTTTCCATCACCAAAATCCGGTCAGCCAGGCGTGCAGAAGCGAGCCGGTGTGTTACGATCACCGCTGTTTTTCCCTTTACCATCTGTAAAAATTTCTCATACACAGCGCTTTCTTCCACCGGGTCGATCGCCGCAGTCGGTTCGTCCAGCACAATCAGGTCATGCTCCCGGTACTGTCCCCTCGCAATCGCCACCTGCTGCCAGAGCCCTCCGGACAAGTCGATTCCCTCAAACTCCCGCGACAGCATCAGTTCGCTGCACTGCGCAACTGCTTCCGGCTTTAAGCCCGTTCGCTCCAGCAGCGGTTTTACCGGCGCATTCTTTTTCGGGTCGCTGATCGTCACATTGTCCTGCAGCGTCATCTGGTATCTCATGTAATTCTGGAACACGGCAGAGCGCCCGATACAGCCGTCCTGCGTGGTTCCCTGTTCCGCGCCGCACGGCTGCGTCACTGCTCCATCCTCCACTGTCACAGCCCCTTGTGTCGGTGGGTACAGCCCCAGAATCAGTTTTGCCAACGTCGATTTTCCCGCTCCGTTCTCCCCGACAATCGCCAGGTGCTCTTTTTCCGGAATCGTCAGGTTCAAATGCTCAATCGAAGGCTCCTTTGCGCTGGGATAGGTAAAGGAAACATCCGAAAACTGCATCGCCTTCCCCATCCGCGGCACGTCCTTCCAACTCCTGTCCGGATCTTTTTCCAGGAATGCCACATAGTTCTCCACCGCCGGCAGACTGCCTACTGCACTTCCAAGAAATCCACAGACCAGTGCAAATACCATGTCAAATAACGAATTTAACGCATAGTATACTGCCGCAAATGCACCGACCGAGATGCTTCCCTTTAAAACGCTCACCACTAAAATCAGCACCGCGCCCAGATACCCGATCATCCCGACCGTCTGGTTGATGGCATCCAGCCCGTTCGCCTTTGTGCGGACTGCCGCCTCTTTTTCACACAGCTGTTGCTGCTCGGCTTTCATCTTTCCAAAGAAAAACGGCACAGCGCGCAGCACCCTCGTCTCCTTGATAAATGCAAGGTCTGTCAGGCACTTCCGGTAGCCCTGATATTTCCGTCTGACCGGCGCTGCCGTATCTTCATAGCTATAAAAAATATTTCTCTGCATGTACAGTGTCACGATGGACGGCACAAACGAAATCACGATACATAACAGCAGCACCGGGTTCAGGGATGCCGCATAAATCGCAAAAAATACCAGATACGGCGGAACCATGTCGATGATGCCGATCATATGGAACATGAAAACATTCGCATCGTCCCGCCCAGCCTGCGCCTTCTGGATTTCATCCAGCGACTCGTTCTGCTCGAATGCCAGCGGGAAAAGCTTCGAAATTTTCTCGTTAAATTCATAACGATACGTCTCGTCACAGATTTCCAGAAATTCCGTCAGCGCATAGTTAAACAGCGTATTCAACAGCTGGTAGCCAATAATCCCGCATACATAAAAAGCTGTCGCAGCGATCAGCGCTGCCTCAAACCGTCCCTTTCCAACAGAAGCGATCAGCTCATTCACAAAATTCGAAAGCAGCAAGGTATTTGCGCCCATCACGACTGACTGCGAAATGCCCAGCACATTGATCAGGATAAACCGCAACGGCGCTGCATGAAACGCCATCGGAAACATGACGCGCACGGTATGGAAAAAGCTTCTTTTTTTCACAGATACCACCTCCTCTGCGTTTCGTACATTTCGCAATAGATGCCGTTTTTCGTCATCAGGTCTTCATGGGATCCCTGCTCCATCGCCTTTCCGTCCTCAATCGCAATAATCCAGTCGCACAAAGATGTTGCGCCCAGCCGGTGCGTAATCATAATCGTTGTCGTATCCTGGTACAGCTTCAAAAACTTCTGGTAAATCTGCTGCTCCCGTACCGGGTCGATCGCCGCAGTCGGCTCATCCAGGATTTTCAGCTCCGCATTCTGATAATACAGGCGCGCCATCGCGATCCGCTGCCACTCACCGCCGGACACGTCCACGCCGTCCTCTGCGATTTTTCCAAGTACCGTGTCCATGCCCTGCGGCAGCTTTTCCAGCACATTGTCCAGTTCGGAGGTTTCCGCCGCTTTGGCAATTTTTGCCCGCTGCCCTGCATCCGCGCCGGGCGCGATATTGTCCGCTACCGAGACCGGATACTTCGCATAATCCTGGAACAGCACGCCGAACAGCTTCCAGATCTGCTCCCTCGAAAACGTCTCGATCTTTTCCCCATTTAACAAAATCTCACCGGAATCCGGCTCATACAAGCGTAAAATCAGCTTTACAATCGTCGATTTGCCGCAGCCGTTGCGCCCGACAAACGCGTAGTGGTGCCCTTTTTCGATCCGAAAGCACATATCCTTTAACACCATCGCTTCGGTGTTCGGATAATGGAACGAAACATGGGAAAATTCCAGCGACTCAAACGAAAGCACTGCGCTACTGTCCGGTTTTTCCTCATATTCCGGCAGCTCCAAAATACGTTTCATGTCGCCCAACAGCTGTCTGCCCTGCTCCATCTCCTTGAGCATCCCCGGTAGCTGCCACGTCAGGCTCTGCGCCATCGCCATAAACGACGTAACCAGCGAAACGAAAACACCGACGGAAGTATTGCCCTGCACAACCGGGAAAATCAGCGCAAAGATCACCAGAATCGACAGCGCGATCGCCAGGAATCCGCCCATGTTCATGCCGATGAACCACCAGCGTCTCGCTTTCCGCTCCCGCAGCCTTGCGATCTGTCTTTCTTTTAAGAAAATCCCATTGACCCAATCGCCAAACCCGAACAGAACCCGTTCATTTGCCGCGTCGCGGTTCCCCAGAATTTCTTCCGCGTAAGCCGCTTTCCGCTTTCCAAGCGTGACCTCTTTTTTCGCCTCATACTGCTTCTGCCCGCCTTTTACCGCAAAGAACCCAAAGCCGACCAGCAGCACCATGATAACCGGAGAAATCCAGACCGGAGCCTGCGTAATCAGCCACACGACCAGACAGCCGTTGGAAATCAGGAAGCAGACCATCGAAAAGCCGCTTTCCAGAACGCCGTTTAACACTTCCTCCGGGTCCTTCGACACCCGCTCCAGCGCGTCCTGAATCTCCGTATTCTCCAGAAATCCATACGGAATCCGCGAAATTTTCCCAATCATCCTCTCATCCAGATATGGAAAAAGCACCTTCCGCTGGTGAATCCGCATCCAGGTATCCAAATTTCCGCCAAGCCGCTGGCACAGGATCAAAGCCCCCAGCAGGCAGGCGTCCCGGATCGCCTCTTCCATCCGCTGGTTTAACACCAGGTCGATAAACCGCGCGCTGACCAACATTGTTAAAAACGGCAGCAACGCAGATACGATTTTTTCAAGGAATCTCCCTATTACCAGAAATTTCCCCGGCGCATGCCGAAACGACATGCCGATTTCCCCTTGTTTCATTTGTACAGTCCCCCTTACTAAAACAGGCAATTTAGCCCCTCCTGTTTTGTTATCTTATTCTACCAGCTTCATAGACATTTTAGAGTTCGTTTATTGCTTTTTCCCGGGGCATTTTTCCAAAGGTCAGATACCAACACCAATCTGAAATGCCTCTTAAAAAAAGTTTTAATAAACTGTCAATTTAACTGCGCCAGGAACAGCTTCGCATATTTTCCTTGCTTTTCCATCAACTCCTGATGCGTGCCTTGTTCTGTGATCGAACCGTTTTCCATATAAAAAATTCTATCACAGGCAGTGATCGACGCCAGTCGGTGCGAAATCATCAGGATTGTCTTGTCTTTCAGATAAGAAAAGACAAGATCATAAAATTCTTTTTCGAAACGAATATCCATTGCAGCAGTCGGCTCGTCCATAATCAGAATATCATGGTTTTCATAAAAAATGCGTGCAAGCGCAATCCGCTGCCGCTCTCCGCCGGAAAAATCGATTCCGTCCGCACAGAATTCTTTCGAAATAATTCCATCCAGCCGATCTGCTGCTTTGGGAATCCTTGCACAAACCAGGGCGTCCCGGACTTTTTCCAGATCGGGATTCTGATTCATCGAAACATTTTCTGCAATCGATGTGGCATACAGGTTGAAATCCTGGAACAGCGTCGAATAAGCGCTTCTGTAAGTGCGGGTATTCATCTTTTTCTACAGGCATTCCATTATATAAAAAATCTCCCCGCTGCTGCAGTCATAGAGCCGGAGCAGCAGCTTTACCAGCGTCGTCTTGCCAGATCCGTTTTCGCCTACAAACGCGACCTTTTCTCCTTTTTTTAATTTCAAACCGGACGTTCTTTAATCCAAACTTGTTATTTTTTTCATACTGAAAGCAAATATCCTGCACCTGAAGCGTTTCAAATGGCGCTGCAGATTGTCCCGGTTCTTTCTTTTTTTCAATTTCAGGTTCCATGTTTTCAACTGTCCGGAACCGTTCGATCAGCGTTCCGTTTTCTGCAAATACAGCGATCTGCGCAGAAAGGCTTTCCAGGCTGAACTGAATCTGATTGCAGGCATTGAGCACCGCGACAAAACCGGAAGCTGTCATGGTATTCCAAACGAGTGTTTTGACTGCCAGATACAACGATGCGAAAAAGTCAATCAAAAGGCAGGAACCTCCAATCGTTTCCAACGCCGTCAGCCGTCCGATTTTTCCGCCCTGTTTTCGGATCAGGACAGCTTTTTCCTCTGTATTTTTACGATATCGTTCCAAAACCGTCTGTTTCATCCCGGATGACCGAATGTCCTTTGCATACTCCGGCAGATAGAGCACACGTTTGAGCATCGAGGCTTCTTTTTCCTTTAATTTTACCGCCGTATCATACGATACCCGTCCGGATACCATTTTTTGATTCATCCAGAAGCTGAACCCGAACGACACAGCAGCCACAACCGGTACAATCCAGTCCGCCCCGATCACGGAAACACAGGTCAGGACAAGCGTCAGGACAGATTCCAACAGGTTCAGAAAATTTCCGACGACCTGAACTGCCCTTTTTTGAGCATTCTTCTCCCGCCAGCGTAATCGCGCTGTAATAGCTTTCCGTATCATAGCTTTGCAAATCAACCGTCCGCATTTTTTCGAACAATTCCCGCTGCAGAGACTGTACCAGCTTTTCCTGACACACCGGCTGATAGCGATTCTCGAAAAAACTCTGAACCGCATAAGTGGCTCCTACGATCAAAAACGAGATTCCGATAAACGTCAGAATAAATGCCAACGTTTTTTTCTGTTCCATACAGGAAATGATATATGCCAGAAAAATAACCCGTAAAAAGGAAGTCCGCACACTGACGACAACTCTCATCAGCGCCGACAGCACGACAAATCCCGGCTCTGCTGACATGGCTTTTCCGAACAAATAAAAATTATTCCGGACGATCGTTTTCCGTTTTTGCCGACTCGATTTCCTCCTGCCCATACAGCTTTTGCTGTAGCTGATACATTTCATAATAATGCCCCTTCTTCTCCATCAGCTCACAATGATTCCCCTCTTCTACAATCGTTCCCTTATCAAATACCAGAATACGATCCGCGAGCTGCGTCGTAAACAGTCTGTGCGAAATAAACAAAATCGTCCGCTCCGGCGATGCCAGCGTCTGCATGACATACCGGTTGATTTTCCGTTCCGTCAAAGGGTCCAGCGCGCGCTCGTCGGTTCATCCAGAATTACGAACGGATACCGGTTCGCAATAATCCGCGCCAGCATCAGCTGTTGGCTTTCCCCACCGGACAGCACCAGTCCGTCATCCGCAAATTCCCGGGAAATCGACTGATCCAGGTTTCTGATTTTTTTTGCGTACTTCCAGCTGGTTTACCGCATTCTGAATTTCTTCCTCCGACAGTTCTTCCCCAGCCCGGATATTATCCCGGACAGACATCGGAAACAAATGAAAATCCTGATGGATTACCCCGAAAAACTTTGTCAGATCTGCTTTTGTATACTGACTGATCTCGGTTCCGTTTAATAAAATCTCCCCCTCTTTTCCAACAAATAACCCGGATAAAAGGTTGGTAAACGTCGTCTTTCCTGCACCATTTTCTCCGACAACCGCGATGACTTCTCCGTTTCGGATCGTTACGTTTACATCGTGCAGGGCACGCTTTGCATCCGTTCCTTTCTGATAAGAATATCCGACATCCACACAAAAGAAAGCTCAAATCCATTGGAGCAGTCCAGATGCCTGTCTCCTGTTTCCGTTTTCTGATAGGTTTCGCAGTATTCCTGATATTCCCGGATATAAAGCGACGCTTCCTTGATCGCAATCAGCTCGTCAAAGAACCATTCCAGATCCCAGCCAAACGTCGTAATCGACTGCGCAATTCCGATAAAATCACCGATCAAAAGCATATGTCCGGTCAGAATCCGCACGACAACATAAGCGATCGGCAGCATAATTACCAGTCCATCGCTGATCAGCAGTTCGACAAAGTTCAAAAATCCGATCTTTTTTCCAAACTTTCTGCAGATCGCTATCGTCTCTGATACGCCCGCTTCATAAATACTCTGGACAATCTGGGAAACCGAGGTCGTCCGCAGTTCTTTTGCATACTGAGGCAGATAAAATACCCGCTTCGCATATTCCTTTTTTCGCGTCGGAAAGGTCAGCGCCTGGTTGAATGCATGCCTGTACTTTGCGCCCTTTGCCCCGACCACATAGGAATAAAACAGCGGCAGAACCGACAGCACGATCGCAAACCAGTCCACCTTCCCGATATAGAACAAAATCAGTACGAACGCTTCTACCAATCCGAACAACGTTCCGATCGAATTCCAGACCTGCAGAATATTTTTTGCCGTATTGTCCAAAAGACGCTGATATAAATTCAGAAATTCCGGCTGGCAATACTGATCATATGGCACATCCGCTGCCCTGTCCGAAATCGTCTCATACAGATACTGTTCGAGCTTTGTCTGAAACACAGGGATATAAACATTTTTGAAATACTGGTCGCCAAAATGAAACGCAACATTGATCGCCAACATGCCAAGCAATACCCACAAAACAGCAGTCAGATTCCGGTCAGTCTCAACGTGTACCAGAATCAGACGCAGGAAATAAACGCCGTAAAAGACGTTTAATAACTGTTTGAGCAGGTTATAGATGATGCAGATAAATATGCTCTTTTTATCTATTTTGAAAATGGTGCGGAAATAGGTTTGAAACATCTGTATTATTATTCACTCCTAAACATTATTCAAAATGTACTAAGACTGCATTGTTTTTTCCTGGAAGTCAGATACTAAAACCTCAAGGAATTTTATTTATACCTTTCTTATTATTAATAAACATATCACATTACTTCAATATTTTTTTAGTACAGGTTCTTATCAAATCATATATTCTTTCATAATTTTCACTTTCTATATTTTTTATTAATTTAGAATAGTTTTCATTAAAAGTATTCCAATTAATATATATTTTGTTATTTTTAAAAACTTGATTATTTAAACTTGTAGAAAAACCATTTTCACATCCTAATGGTTCTTCATAAATCTTATCTCCAGGCCTTAATTGCGTAATTACAATCTTACTTCTTTCATTATATTTCATCTGATAATACTTTGCTAATTCATATATTTTTTATAGGTTTTTTCATATTTAGAGTGTATAGACATCCTGTTTCACCCATATACCATTTAATAGCTCTCTCAATTCCTTCTTCCACTCCAACAGTTGGTCTATAACCAAATGATTTTCTGCCAACTCATACGATGCCACTTTTCTTCCGATCAAATCTCCATTAGTATCAATATATTCAGGAATAATATTGGGGTCAATTTTGTTTCCCATCCCCATTTATGTATGGTATTTTTCCCTCCGATACTAATTTTATTGTTTTCATTACACCCCAGCAAAACTCCTATAATCCTGTCTTGTTTCAAACACATCCATGTAACGTAATACAATATATTTTAATCCGCATTTTTTTTATAATACGATGAATTTTCTATTTTAATAATACATAATCTTTTTAATATTCTTTATATCCCCCTTACTAAATTTTCTCCCTCTCATCCGATCTGTTCTATCTGCGCATTCTTTAAAAGAATCCGCTTATCGTGAGTAATCACGATGTACTTTTTGTCCATGCTTTCGAGCAGGCGCCGGATATCTTCGATATTTGCCCCATCCAGAATTCGATACAGGCTCATCCAGCACAACATATGTCGTATCCCGCATCAGAATCCCACACAAAGCCAGACGTTGCCGCTGTCCGGTCGATATGGTTTTGGCATTCACCTTCGTATCCATTCCCTCCGGCAACGCCATCACCGTCTCAAACAAGTTGGCCTTCTTTAAATAGTCCTCGTAAAAGCGATCTTCTTTTTCCCGGAGCAGCAAGCTGGAAATTCTCCCGGATCGTCAGATCCAGGATCGGAAAATCCTGTGGCAGATAGGCATATCCGTTTATCAGAATTCCTCCGAAATCTCCTTTAGCTCTACCCCATTACAGAGAAAACTCCCATGGTAGTCCCGGTATAAACCAAGCATTATTTTTGTAAACGTCGATTTTCCAGCCCCTTTTTCGCCGATCAAAAGAGATTCTTTTCTCCAAAATACGCGAGGTTTTGCAGATACAGCCCTACTTTCTTGCCGTACGCATAAGACAGCTGTGTGACTTTCCATTCTAGCTTTGTCCACATCGATCTTTTCCTTCGGGCTTTCCTCTGTCTCTTCTCCGAAGTAGGATTCAATTCGCTCAAACCCGGCTCTGCATTTCTTCAGCTCTCCGATTCCTCTGCCCAGCGCTCTGAAAATAGACATGAACGCGGTGATATTGGTAATCAGCGCCAGCATCATGCCAATTGTAAACTCATGGAACAGGACTCCCACCAGAAACAGCGGCAAATACGTCTGCAAAAAGCCGATACCATATTCAAATACTGAGGTAATTACCTGCCACTTACATTGTTCCAGATTCGAATCCAGATAAGCCCGATACAGGTCTTTCCATTTGTTTTTCAAACAGGAAAAACGGAAAAAAGAACTGTATTCCCTGCTTTGATATCTTTGGATCAAAACATCGTTGAGGAGCGCATTATAGTCCTGAATTTCCCGCTGATACTTTCCCAGCCGCGGGCTTACCAGCACCCGATAAAGAATCAATACACAACCCAGAGCCGTCAGGCTGAGTCCGATTACAACGTTCGTTCCATAAATATAAACGATGGCTCCCGCCGATACTGCAATCTGAGCGAAAAGCTGATCGAGCTGCGTATAAAAATCCGATGCCAGCTGCAAATCCGAATAGCAGGCGCTGTAAATTTCAGAATCCCTGGTTCCCCGCTGACTTTCATAGGGCTGCTTCCATATGTGATGGAAGATGTTCTGCATATTCTCATATTGCCTTTTATACATAAAAATACTCTTGCCGTATTGCAGGAGATATTCTGCCAGCCCAAGGCAGCAAAGAAGGCAAAGCATCCCCAAATACTGCGGCAAATAGGAACCGATTTCCCGTTCAATGATATCGTCCACCAAATTTTGCATGATTTGAGCCGACAGCCACACAAGAATCCCTTTTATGCCACTGTCGATCAAAACGATCACAAAATAAGGAAGATTATACCCCCCATAAATAGAGAAAATACTTTTTTTACTCATAATGTCCCCTGTTTTAATGTTCCGCCCTCCAGTATGTAGCACGCATCCATTCTTCTGCACAGATCTTCATCATGGCTTGCCACGATCACGCAGAGGGACTTCGACAATTCTTCTATCTGATTTACAACTTCCTTCTTTGTATTCTCATCCAGCGACGCAGTTGGTTCATCCAAAACCAGCAGGGCGCTCTTTTTTGCCGCCGCACGGGCGAATCCGATCAGTTTCTGTTGTCCTCCGGAGAAATTACTTCCGTTTTCGTCAACTACCGTGTTTATTTCTGATTCTAAGAACTGGTTGATTCTGGGCGCATCGACAAACAACGCCGACCGTTCCGACTCCAGAAAGATATTTTTTTCTTCACCGTATCTTCCACAAAAAAAGAATTGGTGCTCAGATAAGAGACGGCATCCGGCACAAACGCCGGGAAAAATCGTTGATTGTAAACAATCGTCCCCTTCTTCGGTCCATATAAGCCGGAGATCACTTTTAACAGAGTACTCTTTCCCTCGCCGGACATCCCCTTTATGGCAATCGAACCGGTAACGGGTATTGTCATATCGATCTGCGACAGGACAGGCTTATCCCCGTAAGAAAAGGATAGCTGCTGCAATAAAATCAAATGATCTTCAATATCCCTGCGTTCATAAACAACCGGCTCTTCTTCCTCTTCTTCGATCACCTGCAACACATTCCTGACCACCGGCTCAGCCCCACGAAAATCCTTATACATCTGAATCAGCTGAAATACGGAAGGAACTAAAAAGCTGGAAAAAATTGCCGTTGAAACCGCAATCCCGCCGGGCGTAATCTCGCCCCGCCGATACAGCAATACAGCGTATATCGGCACGACCAGTTTGATCCCATTTTCCAGCAAAAATTGCACCCAGGAAAATCCGGCCTTTTTTCCTTTCCAGGCTCTTCTGCGAAGCGCAGATTGTCCCATTTTTTTCTGATAGATCGCATCGATCTTTTCGCCATACCCATTTGCTTTCACCAAATCCAGCTTCGCCAGGGTATCGATAAAAAAATGACGGCTGGAAGCCTGTGCATCGACGATTTCCCGGTTCACCAGGCGCATTCTTTCCGTAATGATCTTGAAAAAATATGCAAACGGAATTAGCAGTAATAAAACCAAATCCAATTTCCAGCTCACAAAAAGCCAATAAACAGCACAAAACCAAAGGGACTCAAAGAGGCAGTATGGAAGGGAATAAGCAATTGTTAAAAACAGTTCACTCAGATCTTCCACGAGTTCATTGGTATTGAGCAGATTCCCCAGTTCCTTTTTCTGTGCAAATCCATAGGACTTCTTTTCATATGCTTCCACCAGTTTTTCCCGGATCTCCTTGACAAACAATATCCGGTATTTTTTCAGCCAGATATCCCTCTCCCAGTCGGTCTGTCACAAAGGTGCTGATCGCCATGATCAGGAACCAGGTAACAGCAATCCACAGCCGTGTTCCCTCTCTTCCAAAGGCGTAATCCACCGCATACTTAAGAGAATAGTTCATAATCAAAGAAGTGCAGGAAGAGACAATTCCCAGCAGTCCCAGAACCAACAGTTCTTTTTTTTGAAATTTTGAAGGATAAAATCAATAAATTTATTCATAGTTTCAGCTTCCGTATACTTTTTATCTATTTTACATTATATCACTTATTTTCTCTTATTTTTTTAACATGTAAAAAATAACCATTTTCCTGTAAAAACTAACACCTTAACATACTCTGTAATTCTTTCAAACAAACCAAAATACCGCCAAGGTATAGAAAATTCTACATCCTGACGGCATTTTATATACCTATACATAAAAATATAAATCCACGCAGAACAAATGTTCATCATGTGTTATTCTCATTATCCCACTATATTTTTTCACAACCCTTTCTACGCTCTGCAGTCCATATCCATGTTTTACATCATCCCGCTTTCTTGTCTTAAACTTACTATTTGAACTTTTATATACAACTCCATCAAAACTATTATATATGCTTAAATATAAAATTCCTCGTTCATATTTTAAACGTATATCCAAATGTTTTTCGTCAGATTTCTGCAATGCCTCCCCTGCATTATCCAAAAGGTTTCCAAGAACAATATTTAAATCAGCCTCTGATATCATAGACTCACATGGAATATCAATTTGAAGTTGCGGCTTACATCCTGTTTGCTTTTCTATTACCTCCAATTTATAATTTAAGATACTGTCAACAGCTACATTACCGGTCTTAACGTACTCGCCCTTTACGCTCTGGAGTTCTTCTATGCTCTCGATATAATCAGCTGCTTTTTCGTACTCACCTTTTTCAAGATAGGAAGAAATCAATTGCAAATGATTTTTTTTAAATCATGTCTTAAAATTCTAATATTCTGTCGTGACTGCTGTAGTATTTCTAACTGCTTCAAATACATCCTGTTTTCCTGTAAAATTTCCGCTTTTTCAATTCGTTCTTCATAATTTTCCACTACTTTGTGATAAATATGATAAGTTCCAAGATTTATCATACAAATAAGTTCCAAGGATATCATCGTCCACTCATACGATTCCATTCTTTCTGTTACAATCTCTGCCAAAAAAACACTTCCCAAAAACAACAAAATCAGATTCCAGCATCCACTAGCAGGAATACTCGCTCTCTTTGTAAAAACTTTTAATCTTTCAAGTAATAAAAGTAGAAGTAACGCAAATATTCCAGAGCACAAACACCCCATAGCTTCTTCTTCAATTGGCTTTCCGATCAGATTGGAAAATATCCATACAACATCTTCTGAAAGAAGACCAAGCGCAAATGCTCCAACTGTTGCAAGAATTTTCATTTTCCAACTTCCTTCATATAATATAAAGGCAAAGCAAAGATATCCTATTATAATCGAGATTCTAACAACAACGATTCCTGTAGAGAAGACATACAACAATGAATTTATCAACCATACGATAAAATAGAGACAAAACTTTTTCTCCCATTGTACTTTTTTACTTACAAGAAAATAACTCTATCGTACGATATCCAACATACACACTCAATATATTGTATAAAAATCTGAATATTGTTTCGTAAATTTCCATTATTATCTTTTCCCAGGCCTTTCATTTAACAATCTTTTTTTGTACTTCCTCCTTGTAACTCCTGCTGATCGGCAATTCGACTCCATTCGTTAAATACATTTGAGATGCTTGGAAAAAAAGCAATATAATTTTTGTTGACTAAATAGGATTTATGTATATGCCAAAATTTATCTTCACTTATCTGCCTTTTCACCTCATTTATTTGTCCATAAAATTCTACTTCCTCCTCATTTTTTTGTAAACATCTGAATTTTCCGTCCCATACATTGAAATAAATAATTTCATCTTCTAAAAGTCTATAATGAGTTTTTCCTACATTATAATCAAAATACTGTTTGTTTCTATTGCCAAAAAGCCGAAGATATTCTTCCATGATATGATCAACCCGTTCCTGCTTCACTGGCTTTACTAAAAAATCCATTGGTCTATTCTGAAACAACTGCATTGCATAGCTTTCTATTCCTGAAATATAAATAATTTGTGTCATTTCATTTTTTTTAATATCAGCGCGTAACTCTTTTCCGATTTGTACCCCATCTAGCCCCTTTTTCAAATTGAATATCTAAAAATATCAGATCAACTGGAAGTTCTTCGATCAGGAACTCCAGATATTCTTCCCCCTCGTGCAAACACTAAAACATCTATTGGAATCCTACGGGTCTTTGCAAAATTCTGTAAATACTGCTCTAGCAGACTTCCAAATACCAGGTCGTCGTCACAAATCGCTATTCTGTACATATTTTTTACTCCCCCCAAATGCACTTTTGCAAAATTTGCGAGCATTCTATTGTCATGAATTAAAATTTATTTCCTACGGCAATAAATTCATATTGCCGTAGGAAATCCTTTATATATTTTTACAACCGAACCTTCACTGCAAACAATGCATTGCCATCTACTTCCACGGTTACGGTGCTGCCGTCTGTTTCAACGGCATTGTCTTTTTGTTTTCTCGAACAGGTCAACTGCCTGTGCTTCTTTGACTTCTGTACCGAAGCTTAACTTCACTGCAGAACGCTCACCGGAGGTCTCGCAACCGCGAACCAGAACGCAGCCGTCTGTGGTAGGCTGTACTGCTGTGATCACCGCGCTGTCGGAAGCAACGGATACCAGGCTGTCCTCCAGAGGCAGCTCGCCGTGGTGGCAGTTGGTGGGCTGGTAGAAGATCTTATGGTTGCAGCCGGTTGCGATATCTTCCGCTTCCTTCGCATCTCCGCTCGCTGCGCCAACCCAGAGGGTAATGGTGTGGATGCCGCGTTCCGGATAAGGATCGGGGCTTACAGAGCTGTTGATCAGTGTCAGGTTCAGGCTCTCCTTCTGTCCGCGATAGCCGTATTTGCTGTCGGAAACGAGGATTGCGGAGCTGCCGTCCATGCGAAGCGCCATGCCATAGCGCAGTCCGGGAACATCGTTGTTGATACCTCTGCGGACAGTGCTACCTGCGGGCACGTCATAACGGCGGAAGGCATCGGTCTGATAGGACAGAGGCGTCTGCCAGGTCAGAACCGGAATGATGTCTTTGCCGATTTCTTTCCAGTCTACCTTCAGCTCTACGCGAACCAGCGGCTGGTCTTTTTCCAGAACATAGGTCACTTCCGCGGTAGAATTTTCTACGGTAAAGTGTGCGGTTACACTGCTTCTGAGTTCTCCGATCACAGCTCTGCTCAGCTCTACGCAACGATCCACCGGCACGTTTTTGATCGCTCTGCCGATGTTCCATGCGCTGGAGGTCTTGCATTCCGTTTCCTGATACACAAGTCCGGCTTCTTTTCTTCGCCGATCAGCTCCTGTCCGGTCGTCTTGTCCACCAGGGATTTGATGCGTCCGGTCTCTGCGCTGATGGTAACGATGGTCTGCTCATTTTCCAGAACAACATCGTCATAGCAGCGGGTTACCTGCTCATTTGTCTGTAAGTAAACCGGATAGGAATCCAATCCCTTTTCATACAGCACAACAGTGGTATAGCCGAGGGCAGGAACCTCCTGATCCACTAAAACGCGGATATATTTGTGATCCCAGTACTGCTGCAGCTCGTGGTCAACCAGCTGGAACGGAATGTCGTTTCCGTCTGCATCGCGCATTGCCAGTCGGCGCAGATCTCCGGTCCAGTCCCAAACGGTCAGCTCTGCAACCTCACGGCGTGCATGGGACAGGCTGTTGAACAGATGGAAAATACGGGTTCTGCCGCTGCCTCTTTCGGTGCTGGGCACTCCCACAAAGTTTTCAATGCCGTAGCCTACGCCTGCGCCTTCAGACTGGCTGTTGTATGCATCGATATCCACCGGAATCGAGGAAGTATCGATCTTTTCTGCGATCACGCGCATTGCGTTTGTGATCTGGGTGTTGGCAGTTGCCATAGAGGTCTGGAACAATCCCATTGCATGCTCTCTGGAATCCTGTACACAGGAGCCGGTCAGGATGTCGTGGAAATGGGTAAATAATACATCCTGCCATGCCTTGGTCAGCTTTTCCTTCGCATACGGGAAGCCAACCTTCTGTCCAGCCAGTGCGCTCATCGCTTCTGCATCGTAGAACGCAGCCTCCAGACGGCGGTTGCCTCTCTTGATGCGGCTCTGGGTGGTGTAGCAGCCGTTTGCAAAGTAGTTTAATTCTTCTTTCACAACGGGCAGTTTTTCCCGGATTTTTTCTGCTTCATGGAAGTAGTCGCGGAAGGTGCCGAAACGGATCTTCGGATAAATTTTCCAGGTCTTCATTTCCAGTGCGCGCTCAACGTCACGTCTGGTAGGGCCGCCGCCGTGGTCACCTACACCGTACACGACCAGACCGGTCTTTAAGCCGCTGCTCTTTTTCACGATTTCCATAAAGCCTGCGCCAATCTGCGGTGTGATCGCTCCGTTGTACCAGTTGGGCTCGCGGTAGGTAAGGACTTCTTTTCCGGATGGAGCCTGATAACGGTACAGCACGTCACGGCGGGCATTGCCTCTGCAATGGTAGAAATATTTTACGCCGCCGAACTGATCGATTTCCGGCACGTTTGCGCTGTGTCCGAAGGTATCGGGGGAGAAATCCAGATCAAAATCCTTTACGCCCCAAACCTTGGACAGATATTCTCTCGTGTACTGGATATGACGCAGCAGAGACTCGCCGGAAGGCATGTTCTTGTCTGTCTCTACCCATGCAGAGGCGGTTACTTCCCAGCGTCCCTCTGCAATGCGGGCTTTGATGCGCTCCATCAGCTCCGGATCATATTCTTCCACGATTTTGTATACAGAAGCCTGGGACTGGGAGAAGCAGAACTCCGGATACTGATCCATGATATTTAAAATCGAACGGAAGGTTGCAAGAACGATGGAAACGGTTTCGTTGAAGCTCCACATCCAGTTCATGTCAATATGCGCATGGGCTGCCAGGATCAGCTCATAGGATTTTGCTTCCTCTGCGATCGGCTCCAGGATTTCCTCTGCCTCTTCACAGGCCTGATCGGTCAGTACGCCCTCGGTCTGCTGTTTTTCCAGCAGATAATCCAGCGCTTCCTCCAAAGCAGCGTCGTATTTGCCGTTTTCTGCCTCGGATAAATGAAGGGCAAATTCCAGCTCTGCAAGGATTCTTGCGTTCGCGCGGCCGGGGCGGGTGATGTGCGCCTGCTCCTCCTTCGGCATGCCGAAGGTGTCCTCAAAGTGCATTTTTTCCCGGTTGCCGCCAACGGAGGTCTTGAGCCGGGTAAATTTTTCTGCGAGTGTCATAACTTGTATCCTCCTCTTTTTTTATGACAACAGATAGTATTCTGTTGTTCTATGGATATCCGGACGGCGGATGCGAAATTTCCGCCGCCCGGCAGTTCCTGATTTTATTCGTCCAGGAAACGGTCTACGATCTGCTGCCTGTATTCTTTGGACAGCGATGCGAAAAATGCCGAATATCCTGTGACACGCACAACCAGATCCGGATAAGCTTTCGGGTCTTCGTGTGCTTTTAACAGTTTTTCTTTGGATACGCAGTTCATATTGATCAGCGTACCGCCTGCCTGCTCATGCGCATGGATCAGTGCAACGAGGGCGTCCACACCGCCGGAATGCTGAATCAGTCCGGTGTCGATATCCAGATGCAACGGAGCAGAGTTGCCGTAGCCCGCCTGTGTCAGTGCTACCGCATTTGCCTTTAAAACCGGCGAAAAGGTATCCACACCTCTCGCAAAGCCGGGATCCGGTTCAGAAGAATGGGAAATCGCATCTCCGGCAAAGCGGCCGTTTGGCGTTGCCTCCAGCGTCTTTCCATAGGCATACACATCTCCGTGGGAGAACAGTCCGGGAACGATCATCAGATGATGCTTCCTGGTCGGAGAGCCCTTGCACAGTGCTACATAATAGTCCCGGATGCGTACTGCCCAGTCCTGGGCGCGGGAGCCGGGAGAACCGAAACGGCGGATGTTTTTGAGCATCAGGCGTTCTCTCTCTGCGCCCTCATAGTTGGTATCCAACAGTTCGAAGAGTCCGATCCCAGGTTAGCTTCTTCTCTTCTACAACTCGCTGTTCGATCGCCGCAAACGAGTCCGCTACGGTGGCCAACGCAATGCCGTCGATATTCAGATCCAGAATGTCCACGCCGCCATTGGAGCAGTTTAAGCCCCGTTCGATCGGACCGTGCATGAACAGATTCAGCACGATTTCCGGACGGTTTCTCTGCATGACCTCGTAATGCCTGTCATAGCCAGCCTTGACGCATTCCACCATCGCCTGCAAATGATAAGTGAAGCGCTCCCAGAGCAGATCCAGGTCGCGTGTTTCCTGCGCCTGCAGATCCTTTAACCCATAGTGCAGGGCAACCGCCATGTTCACGCGGGTTACATCCTGCAGCGGATATTCCCGTCCGGGGATCGCCACCCAGTTGCAGCCGCATTTGACACGCATCCGTCCCAGCTCTACTGGAAAGCCGTTTTTGGAAAAACCCTCGCTGATGCCTTTTTCCAGCGAGTAGCATACACCGTAGCCATCCTCTATCGTATATTCTACCGACCTTTTTAACAGAATCTCCGGCTCCGGTCCCTGTCCTGCGATGGGTGCATGGACGCGAATACCGAGGTTGGTCGGGATCTTTAACAGGTGCATTGCATCCAGAATCAGGAACGACAGGCGGCTCGTCACTTCCCGGTCTCCTGCCGGCGTCAGTCCGCCGATCTGGGTGTAATGCGTATCGTTGAAGAACAGGCTGGCAATCATCCAGACTGCCTCTTCTTCCGTCAGGATACCGCTTTCGATATCCCGTTCAAAATATTCTTCCAGAAGCGTATCCAGCGCCCCCAGCGCACCGCCTGCATAAAACGTGCGATCCACCGCCTGGAAATGTGCTAAAAACTGCACTGCTTCCCGGAAGGTGCGGGGCTCGTGCTCGCACAGCTCACCGTTTACCTTTGCAATCGCCAGATAATTGTCTCTCAAAAACGGATCACTTTCCTTTGCAGCCAGCTCCTGCGCATAAACCTGATGCGCCTTTTTTACCCACTCCAGGATCCCCAGCACAAGCTGCTCCTCTCCCTCATAAAAAATCAGGATCCGGCGGATTGTTTTTCTTTCTGTAATAACGAATCTTTTCCAGAAGTCCCTTCCAGCCCTCTCTTAAACCGATCTCCATGTCCGGGCACAGATGGTTCATACCGCCGAAGCCCGCCTGTGTGATGCGGTACTTTTTGATGGTCTCATCCAGCTCGTGGGGTTTGTCCTCATCCGCAATTCCAAACGGTGCGAACCGGTCGAATGTGCCCACCCAGCAGCATGCCAGCGCGCTGTTGGGATTGATATATTTCGGCATTTCATTTAAGAAACGTCTGAAATTTCGCCCGATACATGCACAACCGTGTACCAGACCGTCCTCGCAGGTTTCCGGCTCAAAAGTAAATTCCGGAAAATCAATAAATCCGTGGTCATCGATATCGATGGACCCATGCCGTGCAAGCTTTGCATCGTTGATCTTTAGCTTATCCCGATGCATCCCCTCAATCAGCTGCAGGTATAACGGCGATACCTTCGTCTTCTCCGTATTCATACACTTCCCTTTCTAATCGAATCACTGGAATCCATACTTCTTTTTCAGCATTTCCACCTCGTCCTTTAGCGGAACGGTCCCCTCAAACACGTTCTGTGCCTCCAGCGCCCTGTACTTGAATTTCCCAGCTTGTGGTACGGCAGAAGCTCTGCTTCGATCTGCTGCCACCGGTGTAAAAACTCTGCGATCTTTTCCACCTGATCATCGTTCATACCCGGAATGTAGGGATAACGGACGAAGATGTTTTCGCCCCGGTCGGCAAGCCTTGTAAAGTTTTCCAGAATCCGTCCGTTCTCCACTCCGGTGCAGGCTTTGTGGACATCTGTATCCATTGCCTTGATATCGTATAAAAACAGATCCGTATAGGGCAGCACCTGTTCAAAGGATTCCCATGGGACATTTCCGGCAGTATCCACCGCGGTGTGTACGCCTGCCGCCTGACAGCCCCTTTAACAGCTCCGTCAGGGCATCCGGCTGCAGCATACATTCTCCCCCGGAAAATGTCACGCCGCCCTTTGACTGGTCGAAATATCCCTTATTTTCGAGAATCTCTTTTAAGATACTGTCCGTATCCCGCCATTCTCCGACGCTGACCAATGCATCCGCATAGCATTCCTCACAGCATTTGAAGCAATGGATACATTTGCTTCTGTCGATCCAGTGTCCCGTCTCGTCAAAAACCTGCGCCCCCACCGGACAGACCTCCCGGCATGCCATACAGCCAATACAGCGGTCCGGATAGAGTAAAATTTCCTTTGCGGCATGGATGGATTCCGGATTGTGGCACCAACGGCAGTGCAGGCTGCAGCCCTTGAAAAAAAAAACTACAGTCCGCACGCCGGGCCCGTCATGGACGCTGAAATGCTGAATATTAAAAATATTCGCTTTTATGCCCATTTTCCTGTTACACACACTTCCTTCGATACGCTCTGATAAGATACAAGCAGAGTCTTTGTCTCCTCATCCCAGGAGCTTTCCACTGCAACAGCTTCGCCGTCTTCGTCAATCGCCTTGATGTCTGTGGGCTGCTTGGGCAGGCGTACTCTGGTGAATGCCTTGATCTTATCTGCGGTTTTGAGTCTCAGCGTTACACCGTTTTCTGTTGTCTCGCCTTCTTCTACGCGGGCAGAGGTTCCGACAATACGGAAATCTTCGCCTTCGATTTTGGAAAAATCAAACAGCAGGGTTACATCATCCGGTGCAACATCTTTTTCATGGATAATTGCATAATCGTTTGTCATCAGATCCGCATAAACGCCTGTAAATACCTTCTTCTCGTCGCTTACGCTCTCTGCCATAACGGAAGAAATCACATAAGGTCCGCGATGGAGAGTCAGGTCGTTTCTGTAGGTCCAGGTGATGCCGGTATCTGCCAGCGTCTTCTGAACCAGGCTGCGGTACTGATCTGCCAGCTCTTTACTTAAGCAGATTCTTGCAGGAAGCTCCTTCCAGACAACGATCTTGCCGGCGCCAACTTCATGTACGCCTTCCTTGGGATCTCTCCCCAGTCCGGCCAGCTCGAACAGATGCTCTGCAGGATTTGCATAGCCTCTCTGTCCCCACCATGCGTCGATCTTATGGAACGGGTCACTGCCATCGCCGACATAGATCAGCGTGCCGCCCTCTCTGATCCAGGAAACAACGGCTGCGTTTACGTCCGGTGCATCGGGTTTCATATATTCATAGCTCAGTACGAGACACTTGTAATCCTCCAGATAGCCGGCAAAACGACGCACGTTGTCCAACTGAACCGGATGGATCGGCAGACCGTATTTTACAAAGGGGCATTGCCACGCCGAAGAAGTTCGGGAATGCTGCGCTCTGAATAAAGTCGTACATCAGGGGAATCCTTTTCCCCGATCTCCTTCATCAGCCTGGCAGCTGCTTCTTCATCCACGGGATTACCGGAGTTTTTGTGCATTGCAGCTCTGAAACGGTCGCCCAGTTCTTCGCCGTCCACGATACCGTCCGGGAAGGTTCTCTGGAACAGTCCGCTGTCGGACATAAATACGCCTACCCCGTCTGTACCTCCCTCAAAGAGGATATCGCTCTGCTCCATGTCACCGAAAAGCTGGAACATGCCGGACAGCAGCGTGGAATAGCTCTGAGGGATCGGCTTGGACTGGTCGGTCTCGAAGCTTGTTTCAATCTTTTCTGCAATTCTGGGCTGGAATCTTGGGTAGCGTCCGTCAAATACGCGGTGAGGCCACGGGCAGATCTCATAATGCCAGATATGCGGATGCAGCAGGGATGCCACTGCGGTTCTTCTGTAGTTGTATTCGTAATTCTCCCAGGTATAGGAGGGAAGGTCTTCGATGGGGTCATTTAAAAACCACATCCGGCGGCCGGTGCCCTTTACCAGCTCCTGCATCACACCATGCTCCAGATATGCCGTTTCAAAGGTACGCTCTTTGTATACACCCTCGTAAACGTTCGCTTCACGGCTCGTACCGGTCCAGATCTGCGCGATGTAGCCATCTACCGTCGGAATACTGATCAGCTCAGCCTCCGGGCTCATGATCTTCCACTGAGTGTAGTTTAACAGACTGTGCGTTGGAACATAGAAGCGCAGATCCTTCTGATATTTCACCTTTGCGTATTCCTTCAGCGCCGCACTCACGCGGTCGATGGTTCTCTTATATAAATAAGCCTTCAATCTTGCACACTTATACTGTGCATCCAGACTTTCATGCTGAGGCTTCCAGGGTTCTTTGTAATAAATTTCATATTCTCTCTTGAACGCTTCTGAGTAACCGCTCTTATCCCAGAACTCCGGCTCTTCCACATGGATTGCTTCCACGCCGGCATCTACGGCAACCTTCAGACGATCTGTCAGATATTCCGAAAAGGAAACCGTCGGAACCATATAGGGTACCGTCGGGTTATGGATCACGTCTTTGCCGTTTCTGTCCACCTGACCTTCATCCCAGTGCTTTCTGCCATCCCACTTGCCGTCCAGATATTCCTGATATTCGCCCCATGCGATACCGGTCATCAGATGGATGACATAGCCCTTTTCTCTGTACTGACGGATTCTCTCCGGCATTGTCGGATCGATTCCGTACACCATGATAAAGTCACAGCCAAGGTCTACCGAAGGCCGGATCTCCCCGCTTGCCTGATAGCCTGTCAATTCCTCTTTTTTCGATCTGATATAAGCCATTTTATATTCCCTCCCATTTATCCGGTCCCCACCCGGAATGTGATTCTGTATGATCTGTATGAATAAAAAAATGTGCCTTGGCACATTCTCGCGCCGAGGCGCGGTTGCTTCAGCAACCATCTACCCTTGCGCCGAGTGCGCATCCTCGCGGAGCGTTTTTATCGTATGGAAACGAAGTTTCCTATACGATGAAAAAAAAGAAAAAGGCGGGAAGCTTCCCTTAATCCAATGAAATCCTTCCTTGCATTAAGTTCCGTTTCCCGCCCTGATCCCTTATTCCTCAGAGAACGTTACCTGTTATACTCTGTATTTTATATTGTAATCTGTCTCCATTGATAAGTTAAATTCTGTCTTAGTAAGCGAAGTCATCTCTGGTCTTAGACTGTTCGGTCATGTAGTCCAGGAATTTCTCCATCTCACCGCCATTGTTTGTTTTTAAGTATTCCTGATAGTCAAGAATGATCTGTCTTGCTTCTTCTTCGGTATCAGCGAAGAATGCACGCTCAGTGTATTCTTTTTCTTTTACATCATCGAATGCCCATTCGGAGAAGTCGGAGTAGTTCTCATAATCAGCAGCCGCAGCTTCGATAGAGTAGCCTTTTTCCTTCTCTACAGGATGCACCTTCTTGTAAGCAGTGATGTACTCGTTCTCAGCATCTGCTTCGAAAGGAGCGGACTCGCCAAACCACTTGGCGTTCTTCTTTGCAACATAGCTTCTGCCTGCCATGTAGCCGATACCTCTCTGACGCAGTTCCTTGGTAACAGACTCAGAATCCGGCTGCATAACGCTCGGCCAGTTCAGCAGTCATACGAGGCTGGCCATCTGCATTCATCTCGTAGGTATCGCCTTCGAAGCCGTAGCAGATCAGCTTTGTGCCTTCTTTGCTGTTTACATAGTCCAGCCATGTCATAGCAGCATCGATGTTGGAGCAGGTGGTAGGGAAGATGATGGCAGGAGATCCGCTTCTGCCGTCTGCTTCCAGCTGAACCTGTGCAGAACCGTCAGAGTAGTTCAGAGGTCCAACCCATGTGTAACGCATTTCAGGATTGCTGTCATACAGACCGCTCTGCTTTGGTTGCGTCGATGGTTACACCATACTGTGCGCAGGTAAACAATGCAGTACCGTTGCCGACTTTTTTCTTTTGCAGCATCATCCGTTGTTGTGAAGCACTCTTTGTCCAGCAGTCCGTCATGAACCATCTTCCAAACAATCAGATTCTTCTTTACATAATTTTCGCTTAACTTATCATAAGTTACGTTGCCGTCAGCATCCAGTGAGTAGTTAGTCAGCTTCTTCGCATTGTAGCTCTGTAAGTAGTTATCATAGGACCAGCCGTTATGGAAGGTGGTAGCAACGATACAATCATTGCCGTTTACATCCTTAAATCCATAGTCCTTTGCCTTCTGCATGAAGTCCAGCAGCTCTTCCGTGGTCTTGATGGAGGTAGGATCGATGCCCAGAGCTTCCGGAACGTCGCCACGAACGAATACACCGTAGTTCCACTGTGCGATATCTTCATCATCACCTGCAACCTCGGTAGGCAGAACGTATCTTGCACCGTTGAAGGAAGGATCGTCGATATCTTTTCCAGATATTTCTGGCTGATAACGCCTACATCCCATGCATCAGAGATATTAGGATAGTTGGGAAGCATGTCTTTGATATCGATCAGACGACCTTCTGCGCCAGCCTTTTTTGATGATCCCAGTCGAACCGGAGCTGCCGCCCCAGTAAGGTGCATTGATCATATCGGGCATATCGCCGGAAGCGGAACATCATGTTCAGCTTCTCATCTTCACTCATCATGATTCCTTCAAATTCTACGGTAACGCCGATCTTGTCACGAATTGCAGCTGCAACCTCGTTGTTATACTGATCGTCAGCAGTGTTGAAGCCGCCGTTCCAGCATACCAGCATCTTCAGCTGAACATCGTCAAACTTCTTATACTTGTTTCCGTCCTCGTCTACGTAATAGTCACCGTCTTCTTCGGTGTCAGCCGCAGCTGTGTCATCCTTTGATGCAGCGGATGTTGTGGATGCAGAACCAGTGTCTGCGCTGCTTCCGCAGCCTGCCAATGCTGTAGCCGCCATTGCTGCGGTCAGCACCAGTGCTAATGCCTTTCTCTTCATACCTATGTCCTCCTTTTTTTATTGACAAACGGCTGCAGGAACCCCCGTCCTGCATTGCCGTATGTTTCAAGTTGTAACAATAGAATGCACGCTCTGCAAGCATTCCATTGTCATGAATAACAGCTGTCGCCGTTTTTGTCTCAGGCGTCAGCCCTTGACGGATCCTACCATAACGCCCTTTACATAATATTTCTGTAAGAACGGATAGATCACAACGATAGGCATCGTCAGGATCATTACGAATGCCATCTGCAGAGACTGGGAGGTAAAGCTTGTTACATTACCAAGCTGTGTTTCCTGTCCTGCCTTGATCTGGCTGGAAGCAGTCGCTTCGCTTAAAATCTTCTGTAATACGGTAGCTGCCGGATACAGAGCTGCTTTTTACTTTGATAGTAAGCACCTGTGAACCAGTCATTCCACTTGCCGACACCGATGAACAATGTCAGAGTTGCCAGGATCGGCTTGGAAAGAGGAAGATAAATCCTGCTCAAGATGGTCCAGTCATTCGCACCATCGAGCTGTGCGGATTCTCTCAGTTCTGCCGGGATCGTTGCGAAGTTACTTCTCAGCAGGACGAAGTTGTAAAAAGCTGTATAAGCCAGGGATGACATACAGCCAGAAGCTGCTGGTCAGTTTCAGGTCACGCAGCACCATGTAGTAAGGAACCATGCCGCCGCCAAAGATCGTTGTAAAGTACCAGAAGAAGTTCATGAGGCTTCTTCCCGGCAGCGTCTTGATGCTCAGTGCATATGCGGCAAGTGCGGTAACAATCAGACCTAATACAATTGATAACAATGTTGCCGAAACAGAGATCAGCAGGGAGGTTCCGATGGTCGGATCCTCAAATGCCATCTGGTAGTTCTCCAGTGTGAAGGCTCTCGGCCAGATCCACACGCCGCCTCGCATGAAGTCACGTCCTGTATTAAAGGAAGCAATCAACACGTACCAGAACGGATAGAATGTTGCAAGTCCTAACAAAGTCAGGAAAGTATAGTTAAAAACCTTAAATATTTTGCGGCTTCTTGACTCTTTGATTTTCATGTGTTTCCCCTCCTCCTTTTACCATAAGCCTACTTCGGTGTATTTCTGGGTCAGGTAGTTCGTAACTGCCACCATAATCAGGGAGAACACGGATTTAAACAAACCTATCGCCGTTGCATATTCAAACTTACCATATCGGATACCGGTTTGAATGATGTATGTATCAAGTATCTGAGAAATCTGGTTGTTAGCCGGCTGCTGTAACAGAAGAATCTGGTCGTAACCTGCGTTTAACATACCGCCGACTGCCATGATGAACATGATACCAATCGTAACGGAAATTTCAGGGATTGTGATGTGCCAGGTACATTTCCAACGTCCCGCGCCATCGATTGCCGCCGCTTCGTATAATCCCTGGTCAACACCGGTAATCGCTGCCAGATATACAATGGAGCCCCCAGCCTACGTTCTTCCAGAGGTCTGAGAAAATAACCAGCGGAAGGAATGCATTTTTTTCTCACCCATTACGAAGATCGCTTCTTTTCCCATCATCTGACGGATGTCATTGAAGATACCGCCGTAGGGTGTGAAGATCGTCGTCATCAGCTGTACTACTACGACCCAGGATACGAAGTTGGGCAGGTAACTCAGGGTCTGGGGAACGGTTTTTTGAATCGTTCTGCTTTTACTTCATTTAACAGAAGCGCCAGGATGATCGGTGCCGGGAAGCAGACGACCAGCTTCAGGCTGGTGATTACCAGAGTGTTCTTAATGGTCATCCAGAACTCCGGTGATGTAACGAACTTCCTGAAATGCTTGAGTCCAGCCCATTCGCTTCCGAAGATTCCGAGGTCAAACCGATAGTTCTTAAAAGCAAGACCAATGCCTGCCATCGGCGCATAGCAGAATACAAGCAGCCAGACGATGCAGGGGAAGGAGGAACAAATAGAGCATCCAGTGCCGTTTTATTTGTATCCTTAGTTGTTTTTTGTTTTTCTGTTTCTGCTCTGCGCCGATGGCAGGCTTTGCAATTGCTTTTGCCATGTTTTCCTCTCCTTTTTTTATACCGTAAGGTGGATCACTCCCCGATCGCAGCTCTGTCCTTTCCCCCATCACACAGAGCGCGCTCCCTTGCAAGACCATCCGTTCAACACAAACATGACAAATAGTACTCAGTCGTCTCATTCGCATCTCAGGTTTGCTTATTTTGTCTTGCCCCTTGTGAATACTATGTTACCACTTTTTGTTCACTTTGCAAGCCTTTTTTAATAAATTATGTCCATTTTGTGAATTATGAATAACTTTGCTACGTGAATTATGTCGATATCGACATAGCAAATATAGCAAAACATAATTTGACTTTCTAATCAAATCATGGTATAGTTTTTATAGGTAGTGCGGTAAAGAGTATTGTTTTTTAGAATTATCATTTTTCTATAGTATTTTACAGACTATTAAGAAAATATTTCAGGATATTTTTTATTATTATCAGATTTTTTCGCATACCGCAGTATAGCATACATAGCAAAGTAAAATAGAAGTTATATAGAAGTTATATAGAAGGATTACTTCGGAAATGAGGATTTTATATGGAAAAGACAAATCAACCCCTTTATCAGCAGCTCATGGAGGATGTTCGTTCCCAGATCGAAAAACAGCCTGCTGCTTCCGGGCGATAAGCTGCCGACAGAGCGGGAATTCATGCAAAAATACAATGTCAGCCGGATTACGGTTTCCAAGGCCCTGAACGAATTAAAGGCAGAGGGTCTGATTACCCGCTTTCCAAATAAAGGCTCCTTTGTCGCCAGAAGTGCTTCTCCCCTTGCTGCTGCGGCTCAGGTCCCGCTGGAAGCTCCCAGTGTCCTGCTGCCGGCTTCTGCCTCCGCGCAGCTTCCTGCTGTCCCGGAAGGCAGTACCTCCGATACTGCTTTTACCGAGATTGCCTGCATCCTGCCGTCCTTCTCCGATCAGTTTTCGTTATCCATGGTAAATGGCATACTTTCTGCATTTCCCATAGATTCCTATATCTGTCACCTTTTCCAGAGCTTCAATCCTTCTCTGGAAAACCGGCTGCTGCAAAAATGTATCGACACCGGCATCAGCGGAATCGTTCTGTTTCCTCAGGATCAGCCATTTTTCAGCGAGCAGCTGCTTTATCTGCTGCTGCAGAAATATCCCCTGATCCTCATCGACCGGAATCTTCCACGTCTGGATACCAGCTATGTCATTGGGGACAATAAAACCGGCGGTGCACTCTGTCTGCGTCATCTCCACGCCCTCGGACATCAGCGCATCTGCTTCGTCTCTTCTGCCCGGCGGAATACCTTCACGGTTCGCTCCCGTATCGACGGCATTTTGCAAGAAGCGAAGGCACGCAATATTCCGGAATCCTCCATTACGATCTTGGATTTCTTCAACAAGCATCAGCCCTACGTTCACTATCAGAAGCAAATGATGAAGCTGATCCGGGAGGAGCGCATCACTGCCTTTATTGCAGCAGAATCCACTACCTGCGCCTATCTCTACAGCCTGTTTGCCACAATGAACCTCCGGGTTCCTGAGGATATCTCCCTGATGTCCTTTGATAAACCGCTGGTAGAATCCCAGCGTCCCGATTTCTTTACCCACATTAGTCAGTCCGAATATCTGATGGGAAAAGAAGCCGGCACGATTCTGAAACATCAGATCGAAACCCGTGATCCGCAGGTGACACACCGTGTGATGTCGCCGCTTCTGGAGGTTCGCAAATCCACAAGGGCGATTGTGCTGTAGCTTTTCTATCTTTGTTGACACATCAACAAATATATGTTATGCTTTCCAGGCCGACTTGGGAAATCGATCGGCCACGCAGCCCAATGGGCCTGCGGAATGGAGGTAACGAATCACATGAATCAGATACAGATTATTACAGACGCGGGATCGGATATCGTCGATTGCTCCCGCACAGACCTTGACCGTCCTTCCGATGACCATCCGTTTTGGCGATGAAGAATATTTGGACGGCGTCAACTTAACCCACAGACAGTTTTATGAAAAGATGATCGAAACACAGGTGCTGCCGACCACCAGCCAGCCTTCCCCCTATGCCTTCGAGGCTGCAATCAGAAAAATCCATGAACAGGGCGACATTGCACTGATCATCACGATCTCCTCCAAGCTCTCCGGAACCTGGCAGAGTGCCAACATCGCCGCAGCCGAAACCGGCGGAGAGGTTTATATCGTAGACAGCTTAAACGTTGCCGTCGGGGAAAAGGCCATCGTGGAATATGCATTGCGCATGAAGGATGCCGGCACAGATATCCACACCATCGTAGAGACCCTGAACCATGAAAAAGAAAATCTGCGAGTGATCGCTCTTTTGGATACCCTGGAATATCTGCAAAAAGGCGGCAGAATTTCCAAAACCGTTGCCATCGCCGGAAGCCTGCTTTCCATCAAGCCGGTGGTCTCCGTTGTGGATGGTGAGGTTGCACTGCTGGGTAAGGCACGGGGCTCCCGCCAGGGCAACAACTTCCTGATCCAGCAGATTCAGAAGGACGGCATTGATTTTTCCCGGCCGTTTTTCCTGGGCTACACCGGGTTAAGCGACGCGCTGCTGCAGAAATACATTTCCGACAGCGCAGAGATCTGGAAAGAGCATGTCGATCATCTGCCCATCGGAACCATTGGAGGCGCCATCGGAACCCATGTCGGTCCCGGAGCTATCGCAGTGGCGTTTTTTACAGAAAAATAATCTTTGAACTTAAGGGGGATCCTCCTCCAAAAAAGCAAAAAGCACCTCAACCTTTCTCAGATCGGTTGAGGTGCTTTCTTTCTGACAACAGGATCGGTTCAATCCTCCTCGATATGCTCCAGTCCCTGATTGATGATCGTGCGGACATGTCCGTCCGCCAGGGAATAAAAGATGGATTTGCCTTCTCTTCTGCTTTTAACCAGTTTATTCTGTTTTAAAATGCGCAGCTGATGGGAAATCGCCGACTGCGTCACCTGCAGGGCTGCTGCAAGGTCGCAGACACAGACCTCCGCTTCAAACAAAACAAACAGAATCCGGATACGGGTAGAATCTCCAAATACCTTATAAAGCTCCGCCAGATCATAAAGCTCTTCTTCTTTTGGAAGCTTTTCCTGTACGATCCTGAGCAGTTCTTCATGAACCTCCGTTTCTTCACAGTGATCCATTTCCAGTTCTTCTTTTTTTCCTGCATGGTTCTCTCCATTTTCTTTACAGCTTTTTCACATTCAGGGCGCGGATCGCATTGAGCACGGCGATAATCATAACGCCCACATCTGCGAAGATCGCCGCCCACATATTCGCAATGCCGAGTGCACCGAGGATCAGGCAGACCACTTTAACACCGATTGCAAAATAAATATTTTCATAAACGATTCTCAGGCACTTTCTGGAAATTCTGATGGCCTTGGAAATCTTTAACGGATCATCATCCATCAGAACAATATCCGCCGCCTCGATCGCTGCATCCGAGCCCAGTGCTCCCATTGCGATGCCGATATCCGCACGGGAAAGCACCGGTGCATCGTTGATGCCGTCTCCCACAAAGGCAAGCTTTTCCTTTTCCCCTTTTTCACCCAGAAGCTTTTCTACCTGCGCTACCTTGTCGCCGGGCAGAAGCTCGCTGTGTACCTCATCAATACCGAGCTCCTCCGCAACCTGACGTGCTGCCTCCCGGCGGTCTCCGGTCAACATGATCGTCTTTTTCACGCCGCATTTTTTCAATGCCGCGATGGCTTCCTTTGCATGAGGCTTGATCTGATCCGAAATCAGGATATGTCCGGCATATTTGCCATTCACCGCCATGTGAACAACGGTTCCGACGCTGTGACATTCCATACAATCCACACCGAGCTTTTTCATCAGCTTGCTGTTGCCTGCAGCAACTCTCACGCCATCCACCTTTGCAGTCACACCGTTGCCGCTGATCTCTTCGACGTCCGTTACACGGCTCGGATCCAGGGGCTTGCCGTATGCCTTCTTAAGGCTCTTGCTGATCGGATGGGAGGAATGGCATTCCGCCAGCGCTGCGTATTCCAACAGCTTCTCTGTATCCATGGAAGAATGATGCACACCGCTTACTTCGAACACGCCCTGCGTCATGGTTCCTGTCTTATCAAATACAACATATTTGGTTTCGGAAAGTGTTTCCAGATAGTTGGAGCCTTTTACCAGAACACCTGCGTTGCTCGCACCGCCGATTCCGGCAAAGAAGCTCAGAGGAATACTGATGACCAGCGCGCAAGGGCAGCTGATTACCAGGAAGGTCAGCGCCCTCATAACCCAGTCGCCCCATTCCGGTGTCATTCCAAGAAACAGCAGCCGCATAAGGGGAGGTAAAATTGCCAGCGCCAGGCTCCGTAGCAGACCGCAGGCGTATAGTATTTTGCAAATTTGGAAATAAAATTCTCGGATCTGGATTTTTTGGAGCTTGCATTTTCTACCATATCCAGGATCTTCGATACCGTCGATTCGCCAAACTCCTTTGTCGTCCGGATTTTCAGCACGCCAGACATGTTGATACAGCCGCTGATAACTTCGTCCCCAACGCCGGCTTCCCTCGGAAGGCTCTCACCAGTCAGGGCGCTTGTGTTTAAGCTTGTGCGTCCCTCTTCGATCACGCCGTCAATCGGCACCTTTTCTCCGGGCTGTACAACGATCACGCTGCCGATTCCCACCTCGTCCGGATCAACCTGCTCCAGTGTTCCGTCTTCTTTTTCGATATTCGCATAATCCGGACGGATATCCATCAGCTCACTGATGTTTCTGCGGCTCTTACCCACCGCATAGCTCTGGAACAGCTCACCGATCTGGTAAAAGAGCATAACCGCAACGCCCTCTTTATAATCCCCCAGAAGGATCGCGCCGATGGTCGCAACCGCCATCAGAAAGTTCTCATCAAAAACCTGTCTGTTTAAAATACCTTTCCAGGCCTTTAACAAAATATCATGGCCGATCACCAGATACGGAATCATAAACAGCACAAATTTCAGCCAGCCATCTATCGGAAGCAGGCTCAGTACAACCATCAGCACTGCTGCCACGATAATTCTGGTAAATACTTTTTTCTGTTTCTTATTCATGCCTTCACCCCTTTCAGTAAAAACATCAAATCTGCAGACACTGTCCATGATGGGTACAGCCTGCAGATTTGTCTTCTTTTACAGGAAGATCTCGCAGTCATCCTCTACCTTTTTGCAGTTCTTATATACCTCCTGCATAACGGTCTTTACATCTGCACCCTCTTCAAATTCCACGGACATTTTCAGGGTCATGAAGTTTACCGTTGCGTCCTTAACGCCTGCCGTCTTCTTTGCAGCGTCTTCCATCTTGTTTGCACAGTTTGCGCAGTCAACGTCGATTTTGTAGGTTTTTTTCATGATAAAATCCTCTCTCTTCCTGTCTTGCAGCATCTATGGGTGCTTCTGTTCCCCATTGCTTTTTCTTTCATATGAACAATTATTCATATGTTTGATTTCATTATAGCACTCTTTTCAATTCTGTCAACAAAAATGTCAGGATCCTATGTTTAATTTCTCCAGGGTTCTTTCCCTTCCTTCTCTACTTCAATCTGGCACAGCTTCATTGCCGCCAGCGCAGTATCATGAGAAGCAGGCGTCACGCAGGCACACGCTGCCGCATCAACGATCACATCTGCCTCAGGAAATGCAGCCTTACACAAAATCGCGTTGGAGAGCACACAGATTCCGGTGCAGAGTCCGACCAGCTCGATCTGCAGGTTCGAATCCGCAACGATTTTCTCGTCCGAGCGCAGTTTCTCAATCAACTCCATGGAGCCAAAGGTGGGCTTCTGAATTTTTCTCGCTGCATCCACCTGTTTTTCTTTCAGCGCCTGCTCTACTGCCGGGCACAGGCAATGTCCATTCGTTCCCTCGATGCAATGTGCAACCGGAAGATGCAGTCCTTCTTTTGTCTGCAGGTACTGTTCCGGATGCGTGTCCTGCGTCACATAGATCTGTTCTGCCGGGGTTTCTTTGATTTTGCAGACGACGTTTTCCACAATCGCCTGAGCCTCCTTTGTTCCAAGGCTCCCTGTAACAAAATCGTTCTGCATGTCTACTACAATCAAAAGCTTCATAAAATCCTCCATTTTTTCACCATATAATAAATTTCTTCTTCTATTTTTTGAACCGCTTCGCCAAAAGTTCTTTATTCAACACAATATCATTTTCCCAATTATCCAGAAGAAGCCTTCAAGTCATTACACTCAAAGGCTTCTTATTCCCAATAACATTTTTTCCTATGCTGGCATAGGCTCCTTGTCGGCAATAATTTTTTTCACTGCTTCTAGATCTTTATCTGTAGCTGCCGCTATCTGTTCTGCAGTAAAACCGTTTTTATACATTTTGACAATAAGTCCAGCCTCTCCAATTGCAATTCCTTTTTCTTCAATTCCCTGACTCAAGTTACACATAACGCTCACATCCTTTCTGAAATTTTCCTCAATAGGGATATCATATTCATTTCCTATGATATTTAATTTTTTCATCCACTGTAAGATCCTGTGACAACAATGCTCCCAATAGTCTGTGCAACTCATATGTTTCATCATGCTCAGGCAGTTTCTTTTTGCTAATCCAATCATAATAATATTCAGCAGAGATCAAGATTTCCTTTCCATTCATAGGAACCTATTAAATCTTCTTTTTTTGTGAGATGTACATAGCTCATGGTGTTTTCCTTCATATTCATGCATATCCAAATGGAATACACCCGTTTAATATCATCATAGCTAGAATTTTCAAAATCGCGTTCTTTTTTTGCGAAGAAATCAGTCTGCTCACATAAAAGATTGCTCTGTTTAAAATTTCATATCCATTCGGTTCATCTTTTTTGTGCCTCCACATTTATAATAATCTGTGATAAACCATCTTTCATACGTACATAAAAAGACAATATCAAATCTTATCAGTCCTTCATTAACTTCTCCATTTTCCGTGTTAAACCCAACCAGCCGTTCTCCATTTTTCTCACTGACTGCATTTGTAAGACCAGGTTCCACCGGCACAGTACCAATATGAGGTGTTCCCTCAATACTGTCCACCACTTTCTTAGGGTCCATACCCTTAAATTCATCAACAGTCTTCACCAGTATATGTGCCAATATACTCTTTTTGTCCTAACAAGCGCTTCGCACTCGTATCATATTCTGCTTTAGAATCTGTTGCTTTTATTGCATTTTTTAATTCTGCATTCACCGGTATCCCTCCCTTGGATGGATGTTTCATAAATTTCTTCAGTCATCCCCCAAAAGGCATCAGACCATATCTATATTATAACTTACTCATTTCCTTTATACAATTCATTTCCATATTAAAAAACACCCTTCTGCATGTTTCCATACAAAAGGGTGTCTCTTTCATTTCCTTTATCCGATGTGTTTTCCACATGAGGACTGATCAAATGCCTGAAAAAACACATCCTGTCAAAGCTGTCTGGGTATAATTACTCAGCAACAGTCTCGGTAGCTGTCTCAGTTGCAGCTTCTTCTGTGGTAGCTGCTTCGGTTGTAGCTTCTACTGTGGTAGCTGCTTCTGTGGTAGCTTCTTCAGTTGTAGCTTCTACAGTGGTCTCTTCTACAGTAGACTCAACTGCTACTGTGCTCTCTTCTGCAACGGTTGTGGTCTCAACAGTTGTCTCTGTAGCTGCTGCGCTGCCGCAAGCTACCATGGATGCTGTCATAACTACTGCTGCTAAAACTGCTACTAAATTCTTTTTTTCATAATAATTTCTCCTCCTAAATCAAAACCAGGCATTTTAAAAATGCCGTTTCCTTAATACGAAAGTGAGGGTACCACCTTTTTTTTGGTTTGTAAATAGTTTTTTTCTAATTTTAAAACATTTTATGAATTTTATAAGGTTTTGTTCACATTTCGTACATATTTCAATTTTTTCTTCCTTTTTACGCCGATTTTGCATTTGTAAATACGAAAAAATCCTGTATCATATAGGATGCCAGGGGCAAAAAGTCAAAAAAGCCAACGCAAGCTTGCTTGCAGAAGGCGTTTTGACTTCTTGCCCCGCCAAGATAGGAGCATAAAAGTGGAATGCCAATCCCACGATATGCGACTATCGAGCTGGATTGTGGGAGTGCGCAAGCACGGAACAATCCTGCTGGCATCCTGCCAAGGGTCATCGAAAAAACATTAACAACCGCACAAAGAAATACAGCATTTCCTTCCCGGGAAATCCTGCAAAATGGAGAAGCAATTCATGAAATCATCCAATTACCTGTTAGAATGCTGCGTCGATTCCGCATATTCTGCCCGTATGGCAAAAAAAGGAGGTGCAGACCGCCTCGAGCTTTGCTCTAATCTTGTCATCGGCGGTACGACGCCCACCCTCGCCCTTTATGAACAGATCAGAAACCAGACCGACATCCGCATCCATGTTCTGATCCGCCCCCGCTTCGGCGATTTCCTGTACTCGGAGGATGAGACAGCCCTCATCTGTAAAGAAATCGATGCGTTTCGGGCAGCCGGAGCCGACGGCGTTGTAATCGGAAGTCTTTCTCCGGACGGTTCCCTGTGTACCGAACAGATGAAACGTTTCCGCGAACATGCCCGGGATATGTCCGTCACGCTGCATCGTGCCTTTGACAATATGTGCCGCGATCCCTTTGCGGCCCTTGAGGAAGCGATTTCCTTGGATATTCAGACCATTCTGACCTCCGGTCAGGCTCCCGACTGTCTGCACGGCGTCGATCTGCTCAATAAACTCCATCAGGCAGCTGACGGCAGAATCCATCTCCTTGCAGGTGCAGGCGTCTCTGCCAAAACGGTTCCTGCTCTCCTTGAAAAAACGTCCCTGACCCAATTCCATATGTCCGGCAAGACCATTAAAAACAGTGAGATGGTCTACCGCAACCCGGAGGTTTTTATGGGAATTCCCGGTATGAGCGAATATGAGATCTGGCAGACTGATCCGGAAGCTGTCGCAGCTGTGCGCACGATGCTCGACCGCGCGGCAGATGAAGAAGCGTAAATGCGCAAGAATGCGAGCTGCTGTGTAAGGGAGATGCCGACATGCGGCACAGCGCAATGCCGATCACTGATTTGAAAAAGAATGTGCCTTGGCACATTCTCGCGCCGAGCGCGGCTGCCTTCGGCAATCATCTACCCTTGCGCCGTGTGCGCATCCTCGTAAAGCATTTATTATCGTATGAAAAAACGAAGTTTCCTATCCGATAACAATAGAATGCACGCTCTGCGAGCATTCTATTTCAAAGACGTTCCCGAACAGATTTGTTTCGGGAACGTCTTTTTTTCGACTATTATCTCTCACATTTCCAGAAGTAAGCACTATATCCCGGCAGCTCACTTCCGCCGCCAAAATCATGCTCCTGTCCGGTGATCAGATCCACCGCACGACCACAGCCTGCATCGAAGTGGGCTGTATAGGGCTGCTCCTCTGCATTGATCGCAACCAAAACCCGTTCTCCATCTACGGCGCGTTCAAAAATGCACTGGCGGTTCGTCAGCACAACACTGCGGAATGCGCCATAATTGAGGGCATTGGAGTGTTTTTTAGCTTCTGCAAGCTTTGCGATCCACTCTGTCAGCCCGTTTGTCTGAGGCCCATCGAAGCATGCACGCAGTGCAGGATCTCCCTGGCTTTTCTCTCCCTTTGCGCCCCATTCACTTCCATAATAAACGCAGGGGATTCCGGGCATACCAAACATCAGCGCATAAATAAGCGGCAGATGCTTTTCATTGGTAAGGATGCTTGCCACTCGCGTCACATCATGGTTGTCCACAAAGCTAAGCAGATGCTTTCCTTTATAAAGGGTCCAGTTTTCCGGGCCGAACTGGCGCAGCAGAGAATGGACAATTTCAAACATATTCATACTGTTGAAGCTGGAATACAGTCCCTTATAGCATTCATAGTTGGTGGCAGAATGCAGCATGGAATCATTCATCAACCGGTTGTAATCCCCATGCAGCATTTCTCCGACAAGAAAGAAATCCGGCTTTAAGCTGTCGCAGAAGCTTCTCAAACGGCGGACGAAATTTTCGTCCAGACAATAAGCGACATCCAGCCGCAGACCGTCAATGTCAAACTCGTCAACCCATCCTCTTACGCTTTCCAGAAGATACTGGACAACCTCCTCGTTCTGTAAATTCAGCTTGACAAGATCGTAATTGCCTTCCCAGCCCTCGTACCACAGACCGTCATTGTAATTGGAGTTGCCGCCAAGATTGATATGAAACCAGTTTAAATAGGGGGAATTTTCCCTGTTTTTCAAAACATCCTGAAATGCCCAGAAGCCGCGTCCTGCATGATTGAACACGCCATCCAGCACAACCCGGATGCCTTCGCTGTGAAGCTTATCGCAAACCTGCTTAAAGTCTTCATTCGAACCGAGGCGGCAATCGATTTTACGATAGTCCCTTGTATTGTACCCATGGGTATCCGATTCAAAGACCGGTGAAAAATAAATCGCATTTGCCCCCAGCTTTTTGATATGATCTGTCCAGTCCAGCACCTTCAAAATCCGATGTGTCTCCACCCCGTCATTTTCAAACGGTGCTCCGACAAAACCAAGGGGATAAATCTGATAAAATACACTTTCATATGCCCACATAGTAAATTCCTCTTTCCTGCCAGTATATTTGCTGACCTGTCTATTTTACCATTTTCCTCCGGACTGCTCAATATCAGAATCTGCACTTTTCCAATAGAATCAATCAATCCCTGATGTTTTTAAAAAATGATTCGTTAATATGACATCGATCCCCATATCAAAGAAGGCTTTTGCTTCTTCTGCATCATCCGACCAAAATAAATTACAGATCATCCCCTTTGCATGAGCCTTGTCGATCATGCTCCGGGTCAGAAATAATTTGCAGAATTGTACCCGGCTGCACTGATACCGAATGGCATTTTCCACAATGCTGTAATTCATATGTCCCTCCAGACAGCATCTTTTTTGATATCCGGCGCCATTTTTAATGCCGTTTCCAAAACATCCTTCTCCCCGGTAATATAAACCATGTCTCTGCATTGGTATTTATCCAGCAGCTGCAGGATTTTTTGAAAGGTATTCTCATCATAAGCCGGAATTTCTCTGTCTTCCAGATCCTTCAGCACCATCGGCTCCGGCTCCCTAAGAGGCATCGGCAGCGGCTTATTTTCTGTATATATTTCCATCAGCTCCTGTCCTCTTCCCTCCATGATCCGATTTTTAAGAACCGAAGCGCCAATGGATTTGATATGAATATTCATAACTACCTTACCGGCAAACTGCCGCAGCACCTCTTCAAATAAAGGAATACGTACTCCTTCATATTCCGAATGAAATTTCTTTCCTGCATCCAGGTTTTTCATCTTTTCCCATGTCATATCACAGATTGTGCCTTTGCCGTCTGTCGTCCTGTCTACCGACGGATCATGACACACTGCCAGCTGTCCATCCGCCGTCGGCCATAAATCAAATTCTATCTCATCCGCTCCTAATGCCACCGCAGCCGCAAATGCCGGCAGTGTATTTTCCGGCGCAACGGCATTAAATCCTCTGTGTGCGCAAAATTTTCTTTTTGACATTTTATCCATTTCCTTTCTTTTTTTTCAGGAAGCATTTTTTAATTTTAGGATCCAATCTATCTCTCAGCCAGTCTCCGATCAGGGAAATATCTAAGATCAGTACCACTATGATAATACTGGGCAGTACCGCCAGCCACCAATGTGTCAGCATATAATCTCTGCCCAGACTGACCATCACGCCAAGAGATGTGCCGGGAGGCTCTATTCCAAGTCCCAAAAAAGACAAGGTGCTTTCGAGCAAAATAAATCCCCCCCAGCTCCATGGTAGTCTGCACGATCAGGGGCGATGCAATATTTACCAGAATATGCTCAAACACAATTTTTACTCCGCTTGCCCCCATAGAACGGCTCGCTTCGATAAACTTCGCATTTTTCAGCTGAAAAATCTGGCTTCTTACCAGACGGCAATAGGAAGACCATCCCGTGATTGCCATAACGAGAATTGTCGTAACCGGCTTTGCCCCCAGAATACAAGCAAAAATAATACCGATAAATGTGGTTGGTATAGATAAACGTACATCTGTAAAGAAAGACAATACCGCGTCTATCCATTTTCCGCCCAGTCCGGAAAGAATCCCCAATGCAGTTCCAGTTACCGTCGCAATGATCATGCCGGTAAAGGAAATCATGATGGTGGATCTTGTGGCATAAAGCAATCTGATCGCAACATCTCTGCCCAGATTATCCGTTCCAAATAAATAGGGGGATGTGGGATCCTTAAATTTTGGCATTTTTAATCTTTGTGTAAGATCACTTGCCCCCAGATCGATCGGTGCAATCACCGGTGCAAGCAGCGCCGTTATAACGATTACTGCCAGTGTCACCATTAAAAAAATTATCATCGGTGGAATGATCCATCTTTTTCTACCGAGCTTTCTGTTCCGCATACTTATCCTCATTTCTGTATTTTATCCGAAATCCTTTAATGATCGCGTATTCGCGGATCCAGCAAACCATAAGAAAGGTCTACCAAAAGATTCACAAATGTTACGGAAGCCGATATCACCAGAACGCCAAATACTACCACAGGAAAATCTCGCTGCTGTGCACTGGAAACAATTAAGGTTCCGATCCCGGGCCACGCGAATACCGTTTCCACAACAACAGATCCTCCGATCATAGCACTTAACTGTGCTCCCAAAATCGTAATGACCGGGATCAGCGCATTCCTGAGGCCATGCTTTAAGACCACCTTCCATTCCCGCATGCCCTTTGCTCTGGCACAATCCAAATGCTCCTGTCCGATCACATCCAGAAGCGAGCTGCGGGTAAGTCTTGCAACATTGGCAATGGGACCTACTGACAACGCGATTACCGGCATGAGAAAGTGCTGTGGAGTTCCGATACCGCCGCTTGGCAAAATCCTGAGTTTCAGAGAAAAAATAAAGATCAACAGGATTCCCAATATAAAATTAGGCAGAGTACTGCCTACCACCGCACTGCTCATGGTGATCCGGTCTAACAGAGTATTGTGCTTCACCGCTGCCAGAACTCCCAAGGGGATTCCGATCACAATGGTAAGTCCCAATACAATGCTTCCCAATGAAATTGTCGGAATCATACGCTCTGCGAAGAGATCGGAAACAGAACGTGCATAGTAATAGCTCATTCCGGTATCCCCCGTAAAGAGCCCGACAAATGATTTTATGTACTGCTGCCACAGCGGCATATCCAGTCCCAGATTTGTCCGCAGGATTTCTTTTGCAGAATCACTGGCTCCGGCCAATGTCAGCCATTCAATCGGATCTCCCGTTACTCTGGTAAGGAAAAAAACCAGAGTGTAAACTGCCCATATCGTCAGTACCGCCTTTCCTACACGCAATATAATATAACGTTTCATTGCTTTCCTCCATCCGTGTATAAATGACAGGCAACCTGATGTCCATCTGCCGTTTCTGCCATCTGCGGTCTGATCTCTTTACAAATAGCAAGTGCCTTTTTACAACGCGCGCAGAACGGACATCCAGAGGGCAAATCCATGGGACTGGGGATCTCTCCCTCCAGTACTTTGCATTGATCCTGTTCTCTGGGATCCGGTATCGGTACTGCCTGCATAAGGGCCTGGGTGTAGGGATGAAGCGGATGCTCAAACAGATCTTCTTTCTCCGCCAGTTCTACTGCCTGCCCGAGATACATTACAAGCACTCTGTCACTGATATGGCTTATAACGCTCATGTCATGTGAAACAAAAACATAGGTCAGCTTCTTTTTCTCCTGCAGATCCTTCAAAAGGTTTAATATCTGTGCCTGAATAGAAACATCCAACGCAGAAACTGGTTCGTCACACAATAAAAGCTGCGGATCCGTCACCAAAGCTCTGGCAATGGCAATCCTCTGTCTCTGTCCTCCTGAAAATTCATGGGGATATTTTTTCAGAGAGTCTCTGGATAATCCCACCTGCTCCAACAAAGGGAGGATTCTCGATTTCTTTTCCTCTGCACTCATCCGCTCATGGATCCGTAACGGCTCTTCCAGAATTCGCTGAATGCTCATGCGGGGATCCAGAGATGCATAGGGATCCTGAAATACCATCTGCATATTTTTTCTAACCAAAGGAGGCATATGTCTGTGTATTTTTTTGTCCCCGAACTGCACATAACCGCCAGTCGCTTCCTCCAACCCCATCAGCATGCGGATCAGGGTTGTTTTTCCACACCCTGATTCCCCGATGATCCCCAGTGTTTCGCCCTGATACAGGGTAAAGGAAACATGATTCACGGCATGTACCATTCCAATTTCTTTTGGAAGCAGTGCTCCTCTTTTTACCGGATATTCTTTACATAGATCAACGACTTCTAATATTTTCTCTTTCACAAGGCAACCCCTCCAGGCCCGCATTTTTCTTTTTCCTGCTGCTGCGGAGTATAGAAGCATTTGTATAAATGTCCGTTTTCCCCCTGCATACCCGGCTCTTTCTCATGGCATACCTCCTGTGCATAGCTGCAGCGGCTGCAAAACCGACAGTACTGTACCGGTACTTTCATCTTTGGAACCTGACCAGGGATTGTATACAGCTTTTCTTTTCTCTCTTTTATGCTGGGAATTGCTGCCAGAAGCCCTCTGGTGTAAGGGTGGCATGGATTTTCGAACAGTTCTGTACATTTTCCTTCTTCTACTACTGCACCGCCATACATTACCAGCATACGGTCACAGACAGCGGCCACTACTCCCATATTATGGGTTATCAGTATGACTGCTATTCCCAGCTGATCCCGCAGCTCCTTCAGCAGGGAAAGGATCTGGGCCTGGATCGTCACATCCAACGCCGTTGTCGGTTCGTCTGCGATCAGTACCTTCGGGTTACATGCCAATGCAATGGCGATCATAACTCTTTGCTGCATACCTCCGGACAATTCGTGAGGATATTGTTGGATCCTCACCTCCGGTGAAGGGATTTTTACCTGCTTTAACAAAAAAACAGCCTTTTCATAGGCTTCTTTTTTAGAGATTTTTTCATGTATGCGTATGATCTCTACGATCTGATCTCCTATCGTGTACACCGGATCCAATGCGGAGAGGGGATTCTGAAAGATCATGGAAATTTCTTTTCCTCTTATCCGGCAAAGCTCTTTTTCCTTCATCTGAAACAGATCCTTCCCCAGATAAATGGCCTGTCCGCCCTCCCTTTTGGAGGAAACAGGATCCAGCAATCCCATCAAGCTGCGCACAACCGTGCTTTTTCCACATCCGGATTCTCCTACGATTCCGACAATTTCACCAGGATAAATATCAAGATCCACTCCATCCACTGCCGGAATTACGTTTTGTCCCGAGTAGTAATAGCTTTTTAACCCTTTTATTTTCAGAATAGCTTCCAAATAACTATACTTCCTTTCAAAATCTGCTTCCCGGCAGATATCTGCCGGGAAGCAGCCCTGTCATTATTCTGTAACTTTCAGATCCCCTGCACGGAACGGCATGATCTGGTTTTCACAATATGTCATATCCCATTCCAGACCATCTCTGATACCATACAAATCTTCTGCCTGATACAAATAAGTGCCTGGGCAGTAGGTATCGAATACTTCCATCAGGGTTCTTGCTGCCTGCCGCTGTTCTTCCAGATCCTTGCTGTCGATCAGTGTATTTCCTGCTGCCACAAATTCCTCTGTAGGTGTCCAGCTTCCTGTTTCCGGGTTTGCCGGTCCGGAGCCTGTTCCAAACAGGAGCCATAATGCACCAAGGGGATTATCAAACCGGGAAGCAGAGGACCATGCCCGGATGTCTGCACTGAAGGAGAATTTGTCTGTAAATACGACTTCTGCTTTTACGCCGATATCCGCAAGCATGCTGACAATGGCCTCACCTGCCTGATTGCCGTTTGTATAATAACCGTCCGCCATTTCGATGGAAATAACCTCTTCCCCGTCATATCCGGATTCTTTTACTAATTCACGAGCTTTTTCCGGATCATACTGTACACCGGGATAGTCCTCAATATATAAATCTCCATAGCTTTCAAACTGATGCCCATTCGGAACCTTTGCATATCCGGACCAAAGGGTATCTACCAGTGTCTGGCGGTCTATTGCCATCGTCAATGCCTGTCTGAATTTCTGATTTGACATAATGCTGTCTTCATTTCTGGTATTAAATGTGTATATATGGATATTTTTAATGGAGGTTCCCACCACGCTCACACCGGAGGTTCCATTGATCGTATCTACCGCATCAGAAGGCACATCATTGATAATATCTACTTCCCCTGTGATCAAAGCGGTCATACGGGCAGATGCTTCCGGATAAGAAATAAATTCTATACTCTTTGCAGCAGGCTTATCTCCCCAGAAGCCGTCGTAACGCTCCAACACATATTTTTCAGGAGAGTACTGTGTCAGCTTATACGGGCCGGTACCGATGGGAGCAGTCTGAAAGGCTTCATCTCCGATTTCTTCAATATAATCCTTCGGTACAATGCTTGCTCCCCAGATAGAGCCCAGTCTCTGTTCAAACGCAGCATCCGGTTTTTTCAGCTTGAACTGTACCGTAAGATCATCTATCTTTTCGACGGAATCCAGTGTTTCATATAATACTGCAATGGTTCCATCTCCATAGCCGCTTAAAATTCGATCAAATGTAAATTTCACATCCTCTGCATCACATACCTCGCCGTTCTGGAAGGTAACATTTTCCCGGATTTTTACATTTAATGTTGTATCATCCTGCCATTCCCAGCTATCTGCCAGCTGTCCGGTGATATTTCCTTCTTTATCCGTGAAAAGCAGGGTATCAAAAATATTATAAAAAAGCTTAATGCTGGCAATACCGATGGATCTGTCCGGATCTAACTGTGTCGGCAAAGCAGCAAGACCAATTTTCAAAACATCCAATTCTGTTTCTTTTGCTGCAGCTTCTGCTGTATCCTCCTGTGAAGACGCAGTCTGCTCAGCAGTCGTCTGAGTCGCCTCTTTCTTATTTGCGGTATTTGCAGCAGAGCCGCAGCCACCAAGCGTAAGCATCATTGCCATTACTCCGGCAATCAACCGAGTCCTTTTTTTCATACATTCTCCTTCTTGTTGTGTTTTCTATTCCCTTTCCTGCAGTTCTAAGTTTTGTGTGCACATCATCAAAAGAACTGTTAACATCTTATGTCTCTTTTCTATTTGTCACCATCAGGAATGCGTAAATCGTTTGTAAAAGTTCTGCATATAAAAAATGCAGGATTTCCTTTCCGGAAAATCCTGCAAATCAGAAAAGCATTTTATGAAATTATCCAATTTGGAAAACTGCCGCTCTGTACTTCTATTACTGTGCGTTACCCGGTTCCAATGCCAACCCAATCAATCGATCCTCCTGATCTGCCATGAATAGCGGAATGTTCAGCACATCATCATCCAGCTTCGGATTTGACCTCCACTGGGAAGATGTCGTTCTCCCGCTGAATGAGGAAATCAACTTCGTAAGGCGGGTTGTTCTGACTCCAATAACGGGGCATGACTTCAAAAATTTCTTATATTCTTCATTTCATCAAAGTTAAAGTAAGCTGTATTTTCATAACAGCGTCCGCCGAACTCTTTCAGAATCCAAGTCTTACCCACCTGACGTACACCCTTCAAGATTAAAGGCTTGCGGTAGGGAGAATTCTTCCAAGCCAGCAATTTTTTAAGACAAATCGTTCCATAGAATCGTTCCTCACATAACTGCAGTATGGATTCCCCCGATAAACAGATAGGGAATCGAGCACATCGCTCCGAATCCAAGACCGAACGCTTTCTTCCTTTCTATTCATCAAACATCATATATTCCATATAAAATTCCTGAAATTTCGCACTCGATCCAAGATTGATGGTCTTTGCCCGCTCTGCCAGCGCTGTTGCTTCTTTTTCCAGCCTGCGGTCATGCAGAATCCTTACCGCACCCGCCAGTGCCGCGTTTCCGCAGATTTTAATACGGGACAGGTCAATTTTGGGAAAAAGTCCGATTCTTTCTGCGCTTTTGGCCGACATATAGGAGCCAAAGCCACCTGCCACATACAGGCCTTCCAGCCCGGCAGCATCTATTTTTTCCTCCGCCAAAAGTGTCTCCATTCCTGCCCGGATCGCTCCCTTGGCAAGCTGAACCTCACGAATATCCTCTGCAGTCAGACCGACGTTTCCAGCAAAGCATACATCCTCTTCCAGATAACCGGTATCCTCCAGCAATCCGCTTTCCAGCAATCCTGCCACACCGTCGATCACGCCGCTGCCGCAGATGCCCTCTGCTGTAGAAGCCTCCCTGTCGCCAATCACATGTACCTTCCAGCTGCCGTTTTCCCAGTTTACATGGTCAATGGCACCTGCCACACCTCGCATGCCGCAGGAAATCCCAGCGCCCTCAAAGGCCGGCCCCGCCGCTGTCGCGCAGCAAATCAGGCGTTCCTTATGAAACAGGACAATCTCTCCGTTCGTCCCCACATCCACCATCAGCCGGGATCTGCCGCTGCGCGCGGCTGAGACGCCATCCATTTCTCCGCAGCTGACATTCGTGTCAATTGCTGCCGCAGCTTCTTTGCGGCTGCCGTCCGCTCCGGGTATGCGGTCGTTTCTGTAAGACCCGATCCAAGAATCGCTGTCGTAATATCCGCACCGACAAACGCAGACATGCAGCGCGGAAGATATACGTCTGCTTTCCGGCAGCTCAAATCCAGTGCTTCTCCTATCGTCCACCAGCCAAACAGCTCGTCCGCTTCAAACGGCGCCCTTGACAGGCATCTGGGATCCTTCTGCGTCAGGAAATACAGCATCGACGTATTTCCGGTAATGATAACTGTCTCAATGGTCTCTGCACTTTCTCCTGCGTGTTCTGCCAGCTCTGTAAGCAGGCGCGACACTGCCTCCCGGACGATTGCCGCAAGTTTACCTGCTTTTCCCTCCAGAGAAGCTTCCATCCGGCTGATGACATCCGCTCCGAACACGGACTGGGGATTCCATGCGCCCATCGTTCCGACAGCCCTGCCTTCCCGATAGAGGACGGCTGCAATTGTCGTTGTACCGATATCCACCGCCGCTCCGAGATGACGGTAGAGCCGCGCGCCGGGCGCAGCTTCTGCAGAGGGCGCAGCGCTGGTGTGCTCTGACGGCTGCGCTGCACTGGCGCGCTCTGACGGCGGAGCAGGCGACATGCTGGCAGCGCAGGCAACTGACGGTGCAGACGGCGTGCTTACACAAATGGTCTCCTCCCCGTCTGCTTCCTGCTGCAGCGCATCGATTTTCCCGTCCGGCACTGCTTCAGAAAGCAGGCAAGCCGGATTCCCTGCGCAAGACGCTCGGCTCCAAGAAGTTTTTGTTCCGTCTCGGACGGCGCCGCAAAACCTCCCTCCGCATACACCATACACTTCCCGCAGGCATGTCGTCCGCCACAGGCATTTCCACTCCGTGTGATTTTTTCAGCAGACTGCTGACTGTTGTTCCGGGCTCTGTAAAAAAAGCCTCTTCATTGATCCAAAAACGGATTTTTTCGCAGTTATCTGTCATTTTTTATTCTGTCCTGTCAAACAGGCTCCGAACCGTCTGTTTTCTGCCTGCCAGCCAACAATCCGGTCTCCTATTTGTCCTTTGCTTCATAATATTCCGATACAGCCGTAAAGAACGCGTCGATATTCTCCCATTTGGACATCGGAGGAATATCACATCCGGAGGAAATGATAAAATTATCATGCGTGCAGCATTTTTCCATCACTTCCAGCGTCGCCTTCCGGATAGATTCTGTCGTACCGTTTCTAAACTGCCCAGCAGGATCTACATTTCCCATGACCAGTCTGTCTGCCGGCATCTTCTCCAGCGCGTCTTCCATATTGACTGCATTTCCAAAATGATATCCCATCGCACCGATGGATGCAAGCGAATCTTCCATCGCAGGAGAAAGCACTCCTGCCAGCGGCTCTGCGATAACAACGCCGTTTGCGCCGCATTTTTTATACGCCTTACAGTAATGCTCATGTACGGTAAAGAAGCAAGCAACCGAAAACAAGAGATAGACCGCCAGCACCACACTATTCCGAACCAAAGAAAACAAAGACCAAAAGACAAGCATTGTGGAAATATTTGTTGGCAGAAAAATACTTGCGTGCGCACGCATATTGATGTACAATACGTTCTGTTTGGAGGTATATATCTATGCAACTATTAAAATGGCTTTCCGTAACAGACCGATTTTACAAAATCTATTTGGACAAGCAACTTGCCCCCTATGGAATCAACAACAGTCAATATATGTTCTTAATCAAAATCTGTCGTTCGCCCGGTATTCTACAAGATTCTTTGTTGAATATGTTCTATGTTCATCCAAGCAATATTGTACGGACGGTTGCGACATTGGAAAAGCAGGGAATGATTACACGTTCTCCCAATGATAATGATAAGCGGACATGTAAATTGTATCCTACAGAAAGAGCATTGTCTATTATTGACGAGATACAGATGATATGCGAAAAGACAGAAGCTCTTTTATTGCAGGGTATGAGCGAATCCGAGCAGAACCTTTTTATGGATTTCTTAATACAGGCGGGCAGAAATATCACATCGGAACTTCCATATAGAGAGAAAGGGGAGGAGTTCAATGACTGAAAATCCTCTGGGCTATGAAAAAAAAAAATTCAAAGCTGTTGAAAAATTTTGCTGTTCCCAGTATTGTGGCGTCTCTTGTCGGCTCAATCTACAATATTGTGGATCAGATTTTTTATTGGTCAAGGGGTCGGTTATTTGGGAAATGCAGCAACCAATGTTGCCTACCCGTTTTCTACCATCTGCCTTGCCATTGCACTACTGGTCGGAATTGGCAGTGCTTCCCGTGTTTCCCTCTGTCTTGGACGTAAAGAGCCGAAAGCTGCCGCCAAAGCAGCGGGAAATGGTATTGTTCTGATGGGAATTTTCGGAATTATTTATTTGCTGGTTGGAGAAACTTTTCTGTCTTTGCTCCTAAAGGCATTTGGGGCAACGACAGATGTATTTCCATATGCAAAGCGGTATGCCAGCATAACATTGATTGGAATGCCGTTTCTCATTGTAACGAATGGTATGAGCAATTTGATTCGAGCAGATGGAAAACCAAAGTATTCAATGGTCTGCATGGTTGTGGGAGCTATTATCAATACCATTCTTGACCCCATTTTTATTTTTGTTTGCGATTGGGGAATTGCCGGCGCAGCTTGGGCAACGGTTATTGGGCAAATTTTTTCTTTCATACTCGCACTCCGTTATCTATGGCGTTTCCAAACAATCCATTTTGAAAAAGAGTCGTTTTTATTGGACATCAAAGAAAGCATGAAAATTTGCAGCATGGGAATCAGCAGCAGCTCAAACCAGATTGCAGTTACCGTGATTCAAATTATTCAGTACAATTCGTTGACTTATTACGGCGCATTAACAAAATATGGAACGGATATTCCCTTGGCAGCTTGCGGAATTGTTATGAAAACAAATGCCATAATCCTTGCGATTGTTGTAGGAATCTCGCAGGGGACACAGCCGATTATCGGTTTCAACTATGGAGCAGGGCAATATCATCGGGTACGGGAGGCTTACATGCTTGCAGTAAAGTGGAATCTTGTTGTTTCCACTATTGCTTTTATCGCATTTCAATTTTTCCCGCAATCTATCATTTCACTATTCGGAGACGGGAACGAGCTGTATTTTGAATTTGCTGTTTTGTTCATGCGTACCTATCTTTTCATGGTGTTGGTAAATGGTGTGCAGTTACTTTCTTCCAGCTTTTTTACCGCAATAGGAAAATCGTTAAAAGGTGCTCTGTTGGCATTAACAAGGCAGACCTTTTTCTTGATTCCGCTTACCCTGCTGCTCCCGCTTCGTTTCGGAATTATGGGAGTATTGCTTGCGGGGCCTGTTGCTGATTTTTCAGCGTTTGTGCTATCTATTGTGTTAGTGGGAACAGAATTAAGAAAGCAAAAAAATGCAACACATATTAGTCCACAGTAAAATGAACGGGCTACGTCCGCTATTGACAGCCCCGCCTGTCTTTGCTTTTAGGCAGCTAAGGGGCGACAGCAAAAAGTGCTGCCGCCTCTTACATTATCAGGGCGTGCAAAAAATGAGTTCTCATCCTTCACACGCCCTGATTATTTCCGATAATCCTTTATTTTTCCGCGAAACACGCAGACATTTTTCATTCGCCCTTTAACAGGCTGCTGTCCTCGAAGTAATTGATCTTCATCGCTGCCTTGACATCCTTTAAGGTTTCCGCAGCCTTTGCTTCTGCAACCTCACTGCCCTTTTTCAGAATGTCGTAAACATCCGTCAGATGCTCTTCCCAGTATTTTCTTCTCTCACGGATCGGCGCAAGCTCAGACTGCATAACGTTGTTTAAGAACTTCTTCACTTTGACGTCGCCCAGACCGCCCCGCTGATAATGTGCTTTCAATTCGTCCAGATTCTGGTAATCCGGTAAAAACTCTGCAAAATGCTCCGGTCTGCAGAACGCTTCCAGATAGATAAATACAGGGTTTCCGTCTACGTTGCCGGGATCCTCCACACGCAAATGATTCGGATCTGTGAACATGCTCATAACCTTTTTCTTCACATCTGCTTCTGTGTCGGACAGATAGATACAGTTGCCAAGAGATTTGCTCATCTTCGCCTTGCCGTCGATGCCGGGCAGTCTTAGGCATGCCTTATTGGAGGGCAGGATGATCTCAGGCTCTGTCAGGGTGTCCCCGTAAACGCTGTTGAACTTATGTACGATTTCCTTACACTGTTCCAGCATTGGCAGCTGGTCTTCACCAACCGGAACAGCAGTTGCACGGAATGCAGTGATGTCCGCAGCCTGGCTGATAGGATAGCAGAAAAATCCAACCGGAATGCTTGCTTCGAAATTACGCATCTGGATCTCTGCTTTAACGGTAGGGTTTCTCTGTACTCTGGAAACCGTTACCAGATTCATATAATAAAAGGTCAGCTCTGTCAGCTCCGGAACCATCGACTGAATGAAAATCGTTGCCTTTTCCGGATCAAGGCCGCATGCCAGATAATCCAGCGCCACCTGTAAAATGTTCTGACGTACCTTTTCCGGATGCTCTGCATTGTCTGTCAACGCCTGTGCATCCGCAATCATAATATAAATCTCGTCAAACTGACCGGAATTCTGCAGTCTTACACGCTCCTTCAAAGAGCCTACATAATGGCCCACATGAAGACGTCCTGTGGGGCGATCCCCCGTTAAAATAATCTTTTTGCTCATATGCCTGTCCCTCTCGCTTCTCTTGGGATACTACAGTGCTGTCTGCAGCCTGCTGCATCCTGATAAACCTGCAGTCTGTTGGTTTCAATAGCTGCAGCTCTTTCCAATTATATCCCGTAAAAAGCACAGAGTCAACAGTTGCGTATATTCGCATCTGTTGACTCTAAACAGGTTACAGTTCTGTGGTTCAACCTGCGCCGATCAGTCCTCGTGTTTCGCACTGCGCCGCTGGATCCACTTTACAAGCTCCACGATGGGAACTACCAGCACACTCAAAAGTAGTGCAACGAGATACTCTGCAGGCTCCACACTCGTAAAGCCAAATGCCCCGGCAAGCAGCGGGATCTCACACACTGCAGTAGTTGCAAGCAGGGAAACCACTGCCGCTCCAAGCAGAAGCCAATTTTTCGAGCCAAGCTTGAAAATACTTCCTCTCTGGGAACGCATATTCATGCTGTGGAAAATTTCCGCCATCGACATCGTGACAAACGCCATCGTAGTACCATGGGCGCTGTTTGTGATGGTCCACTCTCCGGTTTCCATGAAATGTCCGATAAAATAGGAAACCATGACCAGTGCTGTTACCAAAAGTCCCTGATAGGCAATATCAAAGCCCATTCCATCCGCAAAAATCCCGGCCTTCGCATCTCTGGGTCTGCGCTTCATATGTTCGGCTCTGCCTTTTCCGTACCCAGCGCCAGCGCCGGGAAGCAGTCTGTTACAAGATTGATCCACAGAAGATGCACCGGCTGCAGAATCGTAAAGCCCAGAAGTGTCGCAAAGAAAATACTCAGCACTTCACTCATATTGGAGCCTAACAGAAACTGGATCGCCTTCCGGATGTTATCATAGATTCTGCGGCCCTCTTCCACCGCACCGACGATGGTTGCGAAATTATCGTCCGCCAGCACCATATCTGCCACATTTTTGGTAACGTCCGTTCCTGTGATGCCCATTCCGATGCCGATGTCCGCAGCCTTGATGGAGGGCGCGTCGTTAACGCCGTCACCGGTCATTGCCGTCACATAGCCGGCATTTCTCCAGGCGTTTACAATACGGGTCTTGTGCTCTGGCTGTACGCGGGCATAAACGCTGATGTTCCGGAACTTCTCTGCAAATTCTGCATCGTCCATTTTTTCCAGCTCTGCTCCGGTCACTGCCAGGCTGCCATCCTGTAAAATACCAAGCTCTTTTGCAATCGCTGCTGCCGTATCCACATGGTCGCCCGTGATCATAACCGGTCGGATACCCGCTTCCCGACATTCGTCAATTGCTGCCTTTACCTCCGGACGCACCGGATCAATCATGCCGCACAGTCCCAAAAAGCAAAGCTCCTGCTCCAGCAGATCCGCATCCTCGCTTTCCGGCTTTTTCGTCCAGACTCTCTGTCCGCATGCCAGCACACGCAGTGCCCGATCTGCCATGGACTTATTTGCCTGCAGAACCTTTTTCCGATATTCTTCTGTCATGGGCAGAAGCTGTCCATCCTCCAGATAAAATGCACAACGGGTGAGAACCACATCCGGCGCCCCTTTTGTAAACTGAATGTAATCGTCCTTGCGTTTATGGACTGTGGACATCATTTTCCGTCCGGAATCAAAGGGAGCCTCCATCACACGGGGCATACTCTGTTTTAAAAGATTCTTATCCTGCCCGATCCGGTTCGCCCAGACAACCAGGGCAGCCTCCGTCGGTTCTCCTGTCACGCTGCCGTCTGCATCCAGCTCTGCATCACTGCACAGTGCCATTGCTGCCGAAAGCTCCTTCTCTTCTGCTCCGAAGGAATCTACAACTGTCATCTGGTTCTGCGTCAGCGTTCCGGTCTTATCCGAGCAGATCACCTGGGCACAGCCAAGGGTTTCCACTGCAGTCAGCCGGCGGATAATCGCATTTCGTTTTGACATGTTCGTTACACCGATGGAAAGTACGACTGTCACAACTGCCGCAAGTCCTTCCGGGATCGCCGCCACTGCAAGGGAAACCGCAATCATAAAGGAGTTCAGCGCAACCTCAAAATTCAGGCTGCCTGCCCGGATCATCTGAATTGCAAAAACCAGTACGCAGATTCCGATCACCAGCTTTGTCAACACCTTCGAAAGCTGTGTCAGTTTTCTCTGCAGCGGTGTCTGTCCTTCCTGTGCCTGAGACAGCGCATCCGCAATTTTTCCCATTTCCGTATCCATACCGGTGGCCGTTACGACTGCCACAGCACGTCCATATACGATCGTGCTTCCCATATAGACCATATTTTTACGGTCGCCCAGGGGTACATCCCGTTCCCCGTCTGCCAAAAAGATCTGATCGATCAGCTTCGTGACCGGCACGGATTCTCCTGTCAGTGCAGCTTCCTCTGCTTTCAGGCTTGCGCTTTCCAGAATCCTTGCATCCGCCGGAACCGCATCCCCTGCTTCCAGACAGATGATATCCCCCACCACAAGGTCTTTGCTCAAAATCGAGGACATTTTCCCGTCCCGCACAACCTTTGAGGTGGCCGCTGCCATGTCCTGCAGCGCTTCGATCGCCTTTTCCGCCTTGCTTTCCTGATACACACCCAGCACGGCATTGATCAGGACCACTGCCAGGATAATGATGACATCCGCAAAGCTGTCATTTTCCAGGACTGCAAGCACACCGCTGATGGCCGCTGCCGCCAGCAGGATCACGATCATCGGATCTGCCACCTGTTCCGCAAACCGGCGCAGCAGGGATTTTCCCTTCGCCGCTTTTAACTCATTTGCTCCGTTCTGCAAAAGCCGCTCTGCCGCTTCTTTTTCCGTCAGGCCGCTTTTTTTGGCCGTTCAGCTCCTGCAGTACCTGTTGTGTAGTCTTCACAATAATACTTCATTCTTTTTCCTCCCGATGGTGTTTTTCGTACAATAGATCTCACACTTCGTGATCGCTCTATTGTCTTATACACTAGACCTCTCACTTCGTGATCCTCTATTGTCTTAAATCACAAAAGACCCAAATACTGCTTTTCAAAAAGAAAACAGTATCTGAGTCTCGCAATTTAAAACAAGCCAGATCGGCATAGGATCGGGGTTGTTGACTTGTTACGCTGATGCAAAGGCGATCCGCCGGCTCTGTTCCATCCCAGCAGCTGCACTTGCTGCGCTCGCTACTCCCTCACAGGGAATTTTGTTTAGCAGTAAGGTTATCATATGCAAAGTCTTCTGTCAATATACATGCCGGTAAAGTTTTGGTGAAATTTTTTGTCCTCTTTCGCTGCGGTTTGACCAGAAATCCTTGTTTTACAGCCGTTCCACCAATGCGCCGCCTGCGCGCAGCATCCCATTCTCATAACCTCTTGCAAACAGCACGCTGCCCTCTGTCTCCACATCGGTCTCTTTTCCGGATGCGTTCAACACAACCCGGAGCCTGCTGCCCTCTGCCCCGGTTTTGACATATTCCACCACCCGGTCAGAGCTGTTATTATTTTCAAATGTGATTTCCATGCTGCGGGCCGCAGGCTCTTTTCGAAGGGCTATCAGCTGCTTTACCTGCTCCGTAATCTCTGCATAGTTTCCCTGTTCGATCTGATCCCAGGGCATACAGCGTCTGCAATCCGGGTCAGCGCCGCCCTCTATCGCGATTTCCGTCCCATAATAGATACAGGGACTTCCAGGCATTGTAAAGAGCATTGCAAGCTGCTGGAAAAAGAGATCCTGATTTCCGCCAGTCTGATGGATCAGCCGATCTGTATCGTGGGAATCCAGAAGGTTGAACAAAACCTCTGTCGTCTGACGCATATAACGCACCAGATTCTCATGGATCGCCTCTTCCAGATCCGATTTCGTCTTTTCCGGCTGATACCAAAACTCCCGGATGGCTGCAGCAAAGGGATAGTTCATAACGGCGTCGAATTCGTCCCCGCCAAGCCAGGGCATTGCGTCATGCCAGATTTCCCCCAGCAGATAAAAATCCGGTTTTAGCTGCTTTGTCATCTGCCGCAGCTCACGGCAGAACAGATGGGAAATTTCGTTTGCAACATCTAACCGAAGTCCATCAATGTCAAATGTCTCAATCCAATAACGAACGGTATCCAAAAAATAGTCCCGCACCTTTTTTTCACTCGTATTGAGCTTTGGCATCCGCTCCGCAAAGGCAAAGGAATAATAGCGTCCATCCCGGGTGCTGCCCTCCTGCTCCCGACAGGGCCAGCGATTGATCATAAACCAGTCGTAATAGGGGGACTTAGGTCCCTTTTCCATCACATCCCGCCACGGTAAAAAGTTACTGCCGCAATGGTTGAATACACCGTCTAACATCACGCGGATGCCTCTGTCATGGGCCTCCTTAACGAGCAGCTTCATAGTCTCCTTCATCTCCGAAGCCCGGATCGATCTTCCGGTAATCTGTCGTATCATATTTATGACTTGAGGGAGATTCAAACACCGGCGTCAGATACAGTCCGGTAATACCAAGCTCCTGTAAATAAGGAAGCTTCTGACGAATTCCATCCAGATCGCCGCCGTAAAAATCGAGATTACTTACGGTATGATATCCCCAGGGCTTTACCCAGTCCGGATCATTTTCTTTGTTGCCGTTGCAAAAGCGCTCCGGAAAAATCTGATACCAGACCGTCTCCCGCACCCACTTTGGCGTCACGTTGATATCCACCGAATTCATCCACGGGAACGTAAAGCACTGTCCCAGCTGTCCGTTTTTCACATCCTCTGGCGAATGAAAGCCATCTTCAAAATAAAAGACCCGTTCTGCTCCTGCCTGCAGCTCGAAGAAATACCGGCACCGTTTATAGGGAGGCTGCACGGGAATTTCCCACCAAAGATGCTGGGGCAGGCGCACTTTTTTCACGATCTCTTCCCGGCTGCCTTCCCAAGCCTCGTTTCCGCCCAGAATACCGGTAGAAAACGGGTCTCCATAATGAATCCAAACCTGTTCCACTTCTTCTCCGGTCTGCAGCCCTACCATCAAAATTTCCTCATTCAATGCATAGCAAAACTGCTGTGACGCTCTATGATAAACCGCTTCTAAATGAATCATGTTCAGACCTCCTTTTTCCAGGCTGCATCCTTTCGAACTGCAGCCGATCTCATTTCAATACATTTCCAGTCCATACTTTTCCTGCAGCTGCAGTAAGGTGATGTCGTGTTGAATATGCTCCGACAAAATTTTCACCATCAGCCCATTGTTGCTGACCGTACCGCTCCAGTTGGCAAATGCACCGCAGTCCGCTGTCAGTGTCATCTGCCTGTCTGTCACAAGCATCAGACGGGAGGGCTGATGTGCTGTCAGCATTCCTCCGTGGGTATAAAACTCCACATCCTCCCGGTTCAGTCCAGATCATAAAAGGAAAACGCAACGATCCGCACGCCTTTTTTCTTTAGCCGATGGAAGGTCTCTGCAAAACGGGAAAGATCAAAATCCGCATTCAGATAAACCTCCTCCCGGGCATCCTCCAGAAGCTTCCCTGCCCTTGCTATCGCCGTTTCAAAGCCCCGGAATACGAAATGCACCTCCGGCTGCTTCGCCGTCTCATATTCTTCCAGCTGTTGCCTGGCAAGAGAAAGGTTTGCTGTCATTTCCGCCTGCATCCGCCCCAAAAGCACCTCCGGCTCCTGGGCGGCATACAGTGCTGTCTGATCCGGAACCAGCTCCACCATTCCCTTATCCAGCATGTGCTCCAGCGCATTGTAAATAGAAGGGCGTGCAATTGCGATTTTTTTTGCCAGCTGATAGGCAGACATGGGCTCAGAACCGATCAATGCCATATAAATCTGTGCTTCCAGCCTTGAAAAATTCAGATGTTCCAGGGTTTCCTGCAGCTTCATCGTTCGCTTTCCTTTCGTTGTATATTTTATGCAACTATATATAGCATAAACTTTTGCCCTATGCAAGTATTTTTTTGATTTTCCTGGAAAAGGAAGAACATCCGGTGCAGATTTTTCAATGAACGGACAAAAAAGAGAGCGGTCGGCAGTTCCGATCGCTCCCTCTTTCTGTATTTTATTAGTTACAGTTCACTCGTACCTTTTATTGCATGCGCTGTATTTTTTACAGGTATCTCATCTTTCTCACCGTCTGCACAAACTCTATATTGGTTTTCGTCTTTGCAAACAGATCCAGCACCTTATCCACAGCTTCATCGGATTTCATACCATTCAACGCGCGGCGCACCACGTTGATTGCTTCCATCTCCTCTGCACTCAGCAGCAGATCTTCTCTTCTCGTGCTGGTTTTGGGGATGTCGATGGCAGGGAAAATTCTGCGTTCAGACAGCTTTCGATCCAGCACAAGCTCCATATTACCGGTTCCTTTAAATTCCTCGTAAATGACATCGTCCATCCTGGATCCGGTGTCCACCAGTGCAGTAGCCAGAATCGTCAGGCTTCCGCCCTCGCGCATATTGCGGGCTGCACCAAAAAAGCGCTTCGGCATATGCAATGCCGCCGGGTCAATACCACCGGACAGGGTACGTCCGCTGGGCGGAACCACCAGGTTGTAGGCACGGGTCAGACGGGTAATACTGTCTAACAGGATCATAACGTCTTGTTTATGCTCGACCAGACGCTTTGCACGCTCAATAACCATTTCGGAAACTCGTTTATGATGTTCCGGTAATTCATCAAACGTGGAATAGATCACTTCAACATTCGGCCCTGCCACCGTCTCCTTCATGTCCGTTACCTCCTCCGGACGTTCATCGATCAGGAGAATGATCAGATGCAGGTTCGGATAATTTTTCTTTACCGACATGGCCACTTCTTTTAATAGGGTTGTCTTACCAGCCTTCGGCGGGGACACAATCATACCTCTCTGTCCTTTACCGATGGGGCTTAACAAATCCATGACCCGCATCGCCACCGGGCAGCCGAAGCGTTCCATTTTCAGTCTGCTGTTCGGAAAGATCGGCGTCATATCTTCAAAGTTGCTTCGTCTGGATGCTTCCTCTGTGGTATAACCATTGATCGTCTTGACATAAAGCAGGGCGGAGAATTTTTCATTCTGTGTCCGCACTCTGGTATTTCCCTCTAAAATATCGCCTGTCCGCAAATTGAACCGACGAATCTGGCTGGGTGCCACGTAAATATCATTATCTCCCGGCATATAATTATCCGAGCGGATAAAGCCATAGCCCTCAGCCATGACCTCCAGGATACCCTTTACCGTAATGCCGCTGTCCAGCTCTGTCGGGAACTTGTCGTCCTCTGGACTCTGGATCGGTGCAGTTCCGCGATTATACGGACTGTTGTAGCGCTCATTATAACGAGGTGCAGGCGCGCTCACACGGTTCTGTGCCTCTTCTGCCACAGGCGCAGCAGCACGGGGCGCTGCAGCTGCAGTATTTTCCCGCGCACCATTGTTGTCGCGGCTTCCTGTCCGTCCATTATGATAAGAACCATTGCTGATAAAGCGCTTTCCTGTTCTCTGCTGCCGTCTTTCCTCCCGATCCCCTGCTTTGCTCTCCGGTTCTGTCCCACCGTCATGAGGATCCTGCTTTTCCACTGCGCCCTTCTCCGGGGTATCCTTGCGCTCTGCCGCATCCCTCTTCGGAGCATCCTTGCGCTCTGCCGCGTCCTTCTCCGGGGCATCCTCCCGCTCTGCCGCGCTTCCCTCTTCGGAGCATCCTTGCGCTCTGCTGCGCTCTTTTCCGGAGTATCCTTACTCTCTGCCGGGCGGTTCTCCGGGACGCTGCGTTCTGTTTTTATTTCTGCGGTCTCCTGGGCATCCAACCTCAGCATCGCATCAATGACTTCCGCCTTTTTCATTGTAGAAAGTCCTTTTATCCCCCTTGTTTTTGCAATCTCCTTCAGATCATGCACTGCCAGAGATTCATATTTTTCTCTTATCATTTTTTCCTCTCATTTCTGCGCACGCTTTTTGCGCATGTCGAGTTTGTGTCAAGTGCGCGCAGACACAAATCTCGCGATTGAAAAATTTTATTTTTCAATCTTTACTCCTTTTACTGCCATCGTGATTCGTCCCTGATTTTCATACGGAATTCTACATGAAACGATCTTTTTGAAATGCGCCAGAACATCCCGATCCGGGAAACAGCGGTCTTTTGTCAGAAATCAAAAGTGCCTGTCATTTTAGTGAATTTTATTACACATCGGAGACACAAGTCAAACGTCTCCTTCTGTTTCGCTCATTGTACCACACTCAAAACAGAATAGGAAGATTTTTTCCTTGATTCACTCAAATAAATCAGATATGATGATATACAGAGAGCTACGAATGGCGCGTATGCCCCGACATCATCATTCCTTATTAAATAAAAAAGAAAGCAGGCAAATCAAATGACAAATCAGGAAAAAGCGCTGGAAAACTGCATGCGAAGCTGCAGGGAAAGCTTGAAACCGTTTCCAAAACACCCGTCCGCACCCGTGAAGACCTTGCACTTGTCTATACTCCCGGCGTTGCGGAGCCTTGTAAGGTCATTGCAAAAGACCCGGCTGCCGCTTACACCTATACGATGAAAGCAAACACTGTAGCTGTTGTTTCCGACGGTTCCGCCGTACTGGGACTCGGCAATATCGGTCCGAAGGCCGCTATGCCCGTTATGGAAGGCAAGGCTGTCTTATTTAAAGAATTCGGCGGTGTCAACGCAGTTCCCATCTGCCTGGATACTCAGGACACGGAAGAGATCATCAAAGCTGTTACCTGGCTTGCTCCCGCTTTTGGCGGCATCAATCTGGAAGATATCAGTGCACCCCGCTGCTTCGAAATCGAAGAGCGCTTAAAAGAGACTCTGGATATCCCTGTTTTCCACGATGACCAGCACGGAACTGCTATTGTTGTACTCGCCGGCATCATCAATGCCCTAAAGGTAGTCGGTAAGAAAAAGGAAGACTGCCGCGTTGTTGTAAACGGCGCAGGAAGTGCAGGAGTTGCCATCACCCGCCTGCTGATAACCTACGGCTTTTCCAATATCATTATGTGCGATAAATCCGGCATTCTCTGCGATGGCGCAGAGGGCTTAAACTGGATGCAGGAAAAGATGGTAAAACGCACCAATCTGGCTCACGAAACCGGTTCCCTTGCAGATGCTTTAAAGGGTGCTGATATTTTCGTCGGCGTTTCCGCTCCAGGTATTGTGACGGAAGAGATGGTGGCTTCCATGAATTCCGATGCTATCCTGTTTGCAATGGCTAACCCCGTTCCTGAGATCATGCCTGATCTCGCAAAAAAAGCAGGGGCACGCGTTGTCGGCACCGGACGCAGCGATCTCCCGAACCAGGTAAACAACGTTGTCGCATTCCCCGGCATCTTCCGCGGTGCTCTGGAAGGACATGCAAAACAGATCACCGATAAAATGAAGCTGGCTGCCGCTAATGCCATCGCAGCCCTCGTTTCTGACGAAGAATTAAACGAAAACAATATCATGCCAGAAGCATTCGATCCCAGAGTTGCGGACGTTGTTGCAGATGCAGTCAAGAAAAAACATCCGCTGATCTCTGGCACCAGAAGCCCTACTATTCGCTGGACGCCTGGTGTAAAAATACATACGGACGGAAACTTTTCAAGGCTGCACTGGATATCGGCTGTACCTGTCCCAACCGGGATGGCACCCTCGATACAAGAGGCTGCATTTTCTGCTCTGCAGGCGGAAGCGGCGATTTTGCTGCTTCCCGGCAGCTTTCTGTAACAGATCAGTTAAATCAGGCCAAGGCACTTCTGTCCTCCAAATGGACACCGGAACCCGGCAAGCCGTCTCTGATCGCCTATTTTCAGGCATATACCAACACGTATGGCGATCCGGACAGACTGCTTTCCTGTTATGAAGAAGCACTTTCCTCCCCGGAGGTCGCAGGAATTTCCATTGCGACGCGCCCGGATTGTCTTTCCGATATCATTCTGGAGGGACTTGACCGCCTCCGGTTGCTGTATCCTGACCGGTTTATCTGGATCGAGCTTGGTCTGCAGTCCATTCATGACCACACTGCAGCAAGGATCCGCCGGGGATATCCGACCTCCGTATTTTATGATGCTGCAGCAAAGCTCCATGCCAGAAGGCTTCCCTTTATCGTCCATCTGATCCTCGGACTCCCCGGGGAAACCCGGCTCGACCTGCTGGAAAGCATCCGTGCCGTCAATCAGGTGCATCCCTTTGGTGTCAAGCTGCAGCTTCTCCATATTTTAAAGGGAACAGATCTTGCCCTGCTTTATGAAGCCGGAAAGCTTCCTGTACTGACACAGGAAGAATATCTCGATCTGCTGACAAGCTGTATCGCTGCACTTTCTCCGGATATCTGCCTCCACCGGGTCACCGGAGACGGTCCTCGCAAGCTCCTGATCGCGCCCCAGTGGAGTCTTTCGAAACGAAACGTCTTAAACGGGCTGCATGCCCTTATGAAACAACGAAATCTCAGACAAGGGGATAATTATGAACCAGGAACCTCTTACACTCTATAAACTGATCGTTCTTTATCTGCTCAACAAGGTATCCTTCCCACTCACAATGGCGCAGGTCAGCGATCTCATTCTGGAAAAAGAATATACCAGCTATCTGACACTGCAGCAGGTTATCAATGAGCTGGCGCAGGCCGGGCTGATCACTGCCAAAACACTGGTCAACCGCACCCATCTGCAGATCACGGAGGAGGGCCGCAATACCCTTTCCTATTTTGAGAACCGCATCAGTGACGCAATCAAGACAGACATCGGCGAATATCTTAAAAAAAATGAACTGGAAATGCGCAACGAATCTTCGATCCAGAGCAACTACTATAAGGCTGTCAACGGGGAATTCGAAACAGAGCTGACTGCAGTGGATAAGGACGTCAACCTGGTGACCATCCGCCTTACGGTTCCTACAGAAGAGCTCGCAATTTCCATTTGCGAAAACTGGCAAAAAAATAACAGGGAGATTTATCAGTATCTGACAACCGCCCTGTTTTAAAGTATGTTATTGCAGCATCTCCCGGATCACACTGCCATCTGTTTTTCCGAGGTCTATCTCCAAAAGTGCTGCCAATGTCGCGCCCTCATCCCAGAGCGCGATATTTTTTTCTACCCGGGCACCAGCTCTTACACTGCATCCCGACATTGCAAAAAAAGGTCTGATAGTCTGCCTCACCCGGCAGATACCCGTGGGTCCCCTTCATGCCATGTGCGCAGTCTTTTTCTGCTGCCGTCAGCTGTTCCCATTCATCCAGAAAAAACCATCCTTCCTTTGCTTCCAGCATCAGAAAGCAGTTTTCGTCTGCGCCCATGTTTGCTGCCTCTTCCCGGGTCAGAATCCTTTCGATCCCAAAATCCTCCCGTCTTTCAGCGTCTCCAGCACTTTTCTTGTACGCTTTTGCACTTCTGCATTGTTTTCTACAGACGGATGCAGATAGATATAGCAGCTTCCGTCACAGTTTTTTGCATAGGCCTTCCAGCTTTTGATCCTGCCGTTGCGGACCGTCAGCAAGCCGGCTTTCCACAGTGCATGATTGACGAAGGCAACCTTGTCCACATCCTTCTGATAATGATCCCCCAGAAGCACGACCGTCGTGCTCTCCATCTCTCCGGTTTCCTCCAGTGCCCTTACAATCTCGCCCAGACGCTTATCGTGGCGCTTAAGAGCTTCTTTTGCCTCCTTACTCTTCACGCCATAGAGATGTCTGTTCGCATCCACATCCGTCAGATGCAGCAAAAACAGCTGCGGATTGTATTTGTAGATCGTATCCAGCGCGCATGCCTGAATAAAATTGTCCAGTTGGGGCTGTGCGATCCCGTTTCGCAACTGTCCGAAGCGTTTGTTCAGATCCAGCTGATAAAACAACGGACCGTTCGTCGCATTCATCAGGATCTGATTTTGCCATTTGCGTGTCACCATAATCTCCGGCACATAGTAGTCCATCCTGCTGCCTGCCGCAACAGGCCACAAAAAAGCCCGGCCGTCGTCATTCCCTTTTTTCTTCGCTTCGTCATAAAGCGTCGTGCTGCGGATCCATTTGCGATGATAAAGCCAGTCCGGATCCTTCCGGTTGGGCTGGATTTTTGTGTTGTTCACAATCCCGTGATTTTTCGGCATCCGCCCTGTCACAATGGATGTATGGGCCGGATAGGTCAGGGACGGACACACACTGTTTACATGGCTGCACAGCGCTGCCTGTTCAAAAAAACGCCGAAAATTCGGCAGGGTCTGTAAATATTCCAGGTCCTTTGCTCCGACCGCATCAAAGGACACGATCATGACCCGCTTTGGTATCTGTTTCATTGCTCTGCTCCATCCTGCGGCTTTTTGCTCTGTCTTAGCCGCTTCCCTGCGTATCCGCTGCATGTGCTCTTTGATTTTTACTTCATATCCCATCCCACCGGGGCTGATAAAACTCTCTTCCGGACAGCTCATAAGGTAAATACTGCTGTCTGACATAGTGGTTTGGATAATCGTGTGCATATTTATAATCTTTTCCGTGTCCCAATTTTGCTGCTCCTTTATAATGGGCATCCTGCAAATGCACCGGAATCGCCAGATTTCCGGTTTCTTCCACCGTCTTCATTGCAGACGCAATGGCGTTGACCGCTGCGTTGCTTTTCGGCGCGCATGCAATGTAGGCCGCCGCCTGTGCCAGAATAATCTGCGCCTCCGGCATGCCCACCCGCTCTGCTGCCAGGGATGCAGAAACCGCTACCTGCAGCGCTGTCGGATCTGCATTGCCAACATCCTCCGACGCACAGATCATCATCCTGCGGGCGATAAATGTCACGCTTTCCCCAGCATACAGCATCCGCGCCAGATAATAAACCGCCGCATCCGGATCGGAACCCCGCATACTCTTGATAAACGCAGATATCGTATCGTAATGATTATCGCCTGTTTTGTCGTATTTTACTGCACGTTTTTGAATACATTCCTGGGCAACCTCCAGGGTCAGATGGATTTTTCCATCCTCTGAGCGCTGTGTCGTCATTACGCCAAGCTCTACTGCATTCAATGCCGCACGTGCATCTCCGCCTGCAATATCCGCCAGAAACTCCAGCGCATCCGGCTCTATCTGTGCCTGATAGGCACCCATTCCTCTCTGATCATAGACTGCCCGTCGGATCAGTTCTTCGATATCTTCCTTTGAAAGCGGCTTGAGCTCAAAAATAACCGAACGGGACAGCAGCGCTCCGTTTACCTCAAAATACGGATTTTCCGTCGTCGCACCGATCAGGATCAGGGTTCCATCCTCCACAAAGGGAAGCAGATAGTCCTGCTGACTCTTGTTGAACCGATGGATCTCATCAATGAACAGGATCGTCTTTTTTCCAAACATTCCACGGTTGTCCTTTGCCTTTGCGACAACCTCTTCCATATCCTTTTTGCCTGCCACAGTCGCATTGATCTGCATAAACTCCGCGCTGGTCGTATTCGCGATCACCCTCGCAAGAGTCGTTTTGCCCGTTCCGGGCGGTCCGTAAAAAATGATGGAGGAAAGCTTGTCCGCCTGAATCGCACGGTACAAAAGCTTGTCCTTTCCGATAATGTGCTGCTGCCCGACTACCTCATCCAGCGTCCGGGGCCGCAGCCTTGCCGCCAGCGGCGCTTCCTTTTCCTGATTGGTCTGTCTCATATAATCGAAAAGATCCATGTCCCCTTACTGCACCTCCACTTTCATATTCGGCCACACCTTCTCAATCCGCTCGTCAGGGTAATTGATGTCAAAGAATGTGTCGATCACGCTCTTCTTTTCCGCCCGCACGGTTCCTGTGGTGTTTTCCGTGCCCGCGGCAGTCCCCGCGTCCGCGACGCTTTCCTCCTTCGCGGCGTGTTCTACGCCCGCGGCAGTCCCTGCGTCCGCACTGCTCTCCTGCACTGCCGCGCTATCCTGCCGTTCCACATAGCGTACCATGGCGCCTGCTGAAATCATCGCATCGCAGCTCATCAGCACGACAACTGCCCAGGTCGCAATTTTTGCTCCAAGGGGCGGCAGCTTTTCGATCCATCCGCTGATCGTCGGATAACAAATTTTTACCCAGACAACGGATAACAGCCCCCAGAAAATGCAATACAGTAGGTTGGTTCTCCCGCCGATATTAAAGGGCATGTCACTGTAATCCCAGAATGTAGTCCCGAGAAAAATCTCTGTAAATACGCTGCACAGATATTCATATACGCCGCCCAGCACACTGCCCGCCAGGAAAATATAACGATCCTCTTTTCCGGCAAGCCGCTGCAATACAACTGTCAGAATGACCGCACCGAAGCCCCAGACAATACTGAAGGTGCCGTAAATTACGCTGGACCGGCTCATCCATACGCCTCCCGTCACCCTGCAGAACAGCGTTTCGATCAGATCTCCGAGAAATGCACAGATCATAAATACCCAGATCAGCTTATCCACACAGACGCCTCTTGCAAAGACATATCGTTCTGCCCGATCTGCCTCCTCCAGAGCTTCCATCTCCGGGTATGCACGGTTTAACCGCTTCCAGACTGCATGATAGATCTTGCCTCCAAGCTTTTGCTTGACTTCCTTTTGTTCCTGCAGAAGTCTCCCCTGGGTTTCCTTCAGCTCTGTCAGGCTCCTGCTTTTCCTGACTGCAATCAGAATCGACACCAGGTCGGCAGCCATCAGCCCAAAGCCGGCTATGTCTATGATCCGCAGCACAATTGTCGGAATCATCGAAAACAGGATAAAGACCGGAGGATGCAAAAGCAGCACCGCCGTCATCACAACTGCTGCCTTGATCAGCGAAAGGAGCACACTCTTTTTCTTCCCGCCAAACAGTGTCACATCCTCGTAATTCCACAAATGCTTTTTCCAGATTTTGGCTGCGATCCCTCCGGAAAAATATTCCACAACGGACACGACCATCCAAGTGGTCAGAAACTGCAGCAGCCATTTTGTCCCCTGCTCCGGCAGCAAAAGGATCAGAATATCCATCATTATGCCGTATTCCGGACAAAGAGGGCAGACTGAAAAATCCGCGGTTGCAAAATCTTCTTTCTTTTACTGCAAAAAAGGCAACTTCCAGTGCCCATCCGATAAAGCTGTACAGCAGCAGATACACTGCCAGCTCTGTGTAGGTATATTGCATTCTTTCCACTCATTTCTGCGCACGCTTTTTGCGCATGTCGAGTTTGTGTCAGGTGCGCGCAGACACAAATCTCGTGATTGAAACATTTTATTTTTCAATCGCTTCCACATTTGATTATAACAACTATTTTCCCTGCTGTACATGTTGGATTTCATCCAACTGTTCGATTTTATCCAACTATTGGATTTCAGGATACCAGCATTATTTCTTCGACTGTCACAAAGACATAGCCTTGGCTTTGCAGCTCATCCACAATAAAAAGTGCCGCCTCAATACTGGAAGCATATTCATCATGCAGCAGGATAATCGCATTTTCCCGCGCTTTGGACAAGATTCGCTTTTCAACATTGGTGCTGCTTTGACTGCACCAGTCCAGGGGATCGATCGTCCACAGCACCGGGAACATATTCAGCTCCTGTTCGAAGCCTTTGTCCCAGCTTCCATAGGGCGGACGGACAAAAATGGGTTCCGCTCCCGTTATCTCCTTCAATACCTCATTCGTGGAAATCAGCTCCTGTCGAAAGGCTTCCCGGTTATTGCTTGTCAGCTGAATATGACTATAGGTGTGGTTGCCGATCAGATGTCCCTCCTTCTGCATACGCAAAATCAGCTCCGGATATTTTTCTGCATTCTCCCCTGTAACAAAAAACTGGCTTTTTGCACCCCGCTCTGCCAGGCCGTCCAAAAGTATTTTCGTATAGACCGGATGCGGGCCGTCATCAAAGGTAAGGGCGATCTTTTTGGGCTCTACTGCATCGGATACGCCGCCAGAAGTCTGTATTGCCGCCTTTTCCTTCCCGTTTTTTTCCTCCCCTGTCAGCTGCCCTCCCGCAGCAGTTCCAAAAAGCAGCAATCCAACCAGAAAAAGTCCCAGTTGAATTGCTGCCCTTTCATTTCGTTTCTCTTTTTTATGTTCCATGGAAAACCGCCTTTTCCGGTTCCTTCTTTTTAATCTATGCAACAGAAGCCCTCTATCATTCAGAAAGGACGGCGCAGCAGCGCCAAAACCTTATCTGTCTGCAGAAGAACTGCCGGATTTTGACGGTTCTCGTCCCCGGACTCAGCTCTGAAATTCCAGCTGCCGAAAGCTGTGCCTGAAATAGAGCACCTCCGCCACAGATGTAATCGCCCAGGAGAAAAAGTAGAGAGAGTACAGCGCCGGAATCGTATGAATCCATACAAAAATAGTATACACCCAGATCACCCGGAACACGCAGGAGCCTAAAATAACGATGAGCATCGGCACAATGCTCTTTCCGATTCCTCGGGAGGCTGCGATGCTGCAGTCCATAAACGCACTGATCATATAAGAAAATCCCATGATCTTCACACGCTGCATTCCGGCATCGATTACAGCAGGCTCCGTCGCAAACAGCGACAGAAACTGTCGTCCGAAAATCAGCAGGAGTCCGCCAAAGATCGCACCTGCCGCAAAGGAATAGGTCAGCCCGACGAGATAGCTCTTTTTCATCCGTTCCCGGTTGCCAGCGCCCCAGTTCTGTCCGATAAAGCTGGAACAGCCGGTATAAAACGCTGCCATAATATTAAAAATCAGCGTATCCGCATTTGCTGCAGCTGCATTTCCGGACACCATCACCGCATCAAAGGAATTGACGCCGGACTGCACAAAAAGGTTCGCGATAGCAAAGATGGCATTCTGGATCCCGGTAGGTATGCCAAGCACCAGGATCGCTTTTCCGCAGGCCGGATCCAGTCTGAGCTTCGAAGGGTGCAGCCCACAGTCGTCCGTCCGTCGCAGCAGATGAATCACGATCAGAAGTGCAGATAAATACTGTCCGATCACACTGGCGATGGCCACGCCTTCTGCTGCCATATGGCACACGATAACAAAAAACAGATTTAGAATAACGTTTACAATTCCTGCAATGGACAGATATACCAGCGGACGCTTCGTATCCCCGGTGGCGCTCAGAATACCGTTGCCGCAGTTATACAGTGCCATACCCGGCATGCCCAGTGCATAAATTTTCAGATACAAAACAGCACTGTCCATCAGCTCTTCTTTGGTATGCAGAATTCCAAGCAGTCCCTCTGCAAAGAAAAAACAGGCTGCACCCACAAGCAGACCGACGATCAGACAGATCACAAAGGCGGAATGCACGGTTTTGATCACGGATTCCCTGCGCCTTGCACCCAGCTCATGCGCCATCCGCACATTAACACCGCAGCCCATCCCGATCAGAAAGCCGGTAAACAGCGTGACCAGAAGCGTTGTCGAACCAACTGCCCCCAGTGCCCGGTAATCCGAAAATCGCCCTACCACCGCTACGTCACTCACTCATATTAAACAGCACTTCCAGCACCTGGGAAAATACCAGCGGGCAGCTCAGGAAAAACAGGTTCTTCCAGATCGAACCTGTCGTCATTTCTATTGCTTTTGTTTTCTTTTCTCTCTCCATTCCCCTGTAAAAGCCTTTCTATCCACAGAATCTGCATCAATATGCGCTTTTTCAGGCCGTTTTTCGACCCGTATCTACCACAATACTCGCAGGAGTTGATTTTGTAAAGAGAAAAAGCACCCGGCAGGAGAAACCTCCTCCTGCCGAGTGCTTCTACAGTCTGCAGCTTTAAACGCTACGCTGCTTTTTCTTTGCGACCAGCTCGCCGTTTTCCACTGCGATCAGGATCGTGTCACCCATCTGTACCTGATCTGCCAGGATCAGCTTTGCAGACAGCGTTTCCACATATTTCTGGATATAACGCTTCAACGGACGCGCGCCATAAATCGGATCATATGCGTTGTCTACAATGAACTGCTCCGCATCCGGGCTGAGTTCGATCGAAAGCTGCTTATCTTCCAGACGATGATTCAAGTCTGCGACAATCAGATTGATAATACCGCTGATGTTATCCTTCGTCAGAGGCTTGAACAGGATGATCTCATCCAGACGGTTCAGAAACTCCGGACGGAAGTGACCGCGCAGATCCTTCGTTACCAGCTCTTCTGCTTCCGGCTTAATCGTGCCGTCCGCATCGATGCCATCCAGCAGATAGTTCGCGCCGATATTCGAGGTCATGATCAGAATCGTGTTCTTAAAGTCCACGGTCCTGCCCTGGGAATCCGTAATCCGGCCGTCATCCAGCACCTGCAGCAAAACATTGAATACATCCGGATGTGCCTTTTCAATTTCATCGAACAGGACAACTGAGTAGGGCTTTCTGCGGACTGCTTCGGTCAGCTGACCACCTTCCTCATATCCCACATATCCGGGAGGCGCTCCGATCAGACGGGACACAGAGTATTTCTCCATGTACTCACTCATATCGATGCGGACCATGTTGTTCTCGTCATCAAACAGGGACGCCGCAAGCGCTTTTGCAAGCTCCGTCTTACCGACACCGGTAGGTCCAAGGAACAGGAACGAACCGATGGGCTTGGTCGGATCCTTAATACCCGCTTTGGAACGGATAATGGCATCCGTCACCTTCGTTACCGCTTCATCCTGACCGATGACTCTCTTATGCAGCTCGTCATCCAGATGCAGCGTCTTATTCCGCTCACTTTCTGTCAGCTTTGCAACCGGAATACCTGTCCACCGGGAAATAATCCGGGCGATTTCTTCATCGGTTACCGCTTCGTGAACCAGGGAAAGGTCTTCCTTCTTTACTTTTTCTTCTTCCTGCTCCAGCTGTTTCTTCAACTCCGGCAGTTTGCCATAGGAAAGCTCTGCAGCTTTCTCCAGGTCGCCTTCGCGCTGTGCAATCTGAATTTCATTGTTGACCGCTTTCGATCTCTTCTCTTAACTTGGAAAGGTTCTCTACGCTCTTCTTCTCGTTATCCCACTGCGCCTTGCGGTTGTTGTACTCGGACTTTAACTCCGCAAGCTCCTTCTGAAGTGCTTCCAGACGCTCCTTGCTCAGGGTGTCGTCTTCTTTTTTCAGCGCAGCCTCCTCAATTTCCATCTGCATGACCTTACGGCGCAGCTCGTCCAGCTCCGCAGGCATGGAGTCCATCTCGGTCTTGATCAGTGCGCACGCTTCATCCACCAGGTCGATCGCTTTATCCGGCAAAAACCGGTCAGAAATATAACGGTTGGACAAAACGGCGGCACTTACCAATGCATTATCCAGAATCTTTCCGCCGTGATACACCTCATAACGATCCTTTAAGCCACGCAGAATGGAAATGGTATCCTCAACGGTAGGCTCATCCACCTGCACCGGCTGGAATCGACGTTCCAGAGCAGCATCCTTTTCAATATATTTGCGGTATTCATCCAGTGTCGTTGCACCGATACAATGCAGCTCGCCTCTCGCCAACATAGGCTTTAACATGTTGCCGGCATCCAGTGCACCGTCTGTTTTGCCCGCACCGACAATCGTATGCAGCTCATCAATAAACAGAATAATCTGTCCTTCGCTCTTCTTCACATCCTCCAGCACTGCCTTCAGACGCTCTTCGAATTCGCCCCGATACTTGGCACCTGCTACCAGTGCACCCATATCCAGTGCGAAGATCTTTTTATCCTTCAGCCCCTGGGGTACGTCGCCCCGCACGATTCTCTGTGCCAGTCCTTCGACAACGGCGGTCTTGCCGACGCCGGGTTCACCGATCAGAACCGGGTTGTTTTTCGTTTTTCTGGAGAGAATCCGAACCACGTTACGGATCTCACTGTCACGGCCGATGACCGGATCGAGCTTCTGGGCTCTCGCCTTTTCTACCAGATCCTGTCCATACTTCTCCAATGTATCATAAGTAGCCTCCGGATTGTCCGAAACGACTCTCTGATTGCCGCGCACCGTGGACAATGCCTGTAAAAAACGCTCCCGCGTGATGCCGTACTCGGTAAAGATCTGCTTGATCTCCTTATTCGGATACTGCAGCATGGACAAAAACAGATGCTCTACAGAAACATATTCATCTCCCATCTGTTTTGCTTCATCCTCGGCGTGGATCAGCACCTGATTTAAGTCCTTGCCGATATAAACCTGACCGCCCTGCACCTTTACGCGCTTTGCCAGCGCCTGTTTGCTGCGGTCCACAAAATGCTCCTTCTGGATTTCCATCTTCTCGATCAGCTTTAAGATCAGGCTGTCTTCGATGGTCAGAAGGCTGTATAAAAGATGTTCTTCTTCGATCTCCTGATTGCCGTATTCATAAGCAAGCTTTTCACAGTTCTGCACTGCTTCTACGGATTTCTGGGTAAATTTGGAAATGTTCATACACAGCTCCCTCCTTACTCAATCTATCATGCCTTAGCCATTCGGCTCCTCTATTGGAACCTTCCGGCCGCTGTTGTTTGTTCTAGTGAAGCTATAACACTTCATCTGAATCCTACTATAACACCAGCTATTAGCCACGTCAAGAGGTGAGTGCTAATTATTTTGTGAAGATTGTGTGAATGTGTGAACTCTACAAGTCATGCTCCTGTCTGCATGCGGATTGCCAGCAGCTTCTGAATTTCCTCTCTGGTTGGCATTACACGCAGTGCTCCTATTTTTTCACGCACCATCTGTACTGCAAAGGGGATTCCCGTTTTAGGAATCCCCCTATCATTATCCATGCATTTTCAATCTCAATGTAAGTTCAATCATGTATTTTCTAAACCAGATCATATTTCACTACATCGATTTTAGCTGCGCCTTCCGCAAAGAATGAAATTCCTTTTGCCTCCTGTTCTGTAAATATGACAGCCGACATAACCTGCTCGCCATCATTAATAAATATTTCTGCGCTAAATCTATCCAAAATCACACGAAGCTTTAATTCATTTGCATCTCCATTTACCAGACATCTTCTCTGATGAACCAATGCTCGTTCGGTTCCTGAAAATTTTCTGTCAATTTTCAGGACAGACTCATCCGGGCGGAAGCATAATTCTGTATAAAACCTCTCATTCTGTGCAAAACGTAATGCGAATTTCTTATAGACATTTTCCTTATCTTCCGGACGTATCACAAGTTCCATATCTATAGTTCGTCCTTCGATTTTATCCAATGAGATCGTATCATTATCTATTACTACATCGTTGTACTCAACTCTGTCTTTTCGCATCGCATCGAGTTCTTTGATCGGCGTTTGATAAAGTCTTCCGTTTTTCACAGACACTTCTCTCGGCAGACTCATTTGTGCAAACCATTTTGAGTCATTACAACGATGAGCAATCGTATCCCAGTTCTGCATCCAGGCAATCATAATTCTACGGCCATCCGGTGCTTCCAATGTCTGCATTGCATAAAAATCAATTCCATAATCCACAGACTGCGCAAACTGCTCCTTTTTTTAAGGTATATTTATCCTGGTCCATTTCTCCTATGATACATAAAGTACCATTTCCGTTATGATATTCCAGGCCTTCCGGCAGCATATCCTGTGGACTGGTCAAAAGAACGTGTTTCCCATCCAGTTCAAAGAAATCCGGACATTCCCACATCTTTCCAAAACGTTTCTTATTTTTTGCAAGGATGCTGACAAATTTCCAGTCAAATCCGTTTTCGCTTCTATAAAGAAGAATCTGTCCACTTCCATCTGCCGGTCTGCTTCCGATCACACAATAGAAGTTCCCGTCTTTTCCTTTCCAGATCTTTGGATCACGGAAATCCACTTTACTTGCACCTTCCGGAAGATCTTTGGCTGTCAGAACAGGATTTTTCTCATATTTCTTATAATCTTTTCCATCTCCAACAGCCACTGCCTGTGTCTGAATATCCCTTACAGTTCCATCTTCCATTGTTTCCTGATCTACCGCAGTATAGAGGCAGCAGTTGTCTTCCGTCCCTCTAACTCTATTGCGCTTCCTGAAAAGCATCCAATTTTATCATAATCTTCATCCGGTGCCAAAGCTGCCGGAAGATATTTCCAGTGAAGCAGATCTTTACTAACCACATGACCCCAATGCATACTGTTCCAGTGTGTATCGTATGGATAATACTGATAAAAAAGATGGTACTCTCCCTGATAGTATGAAAAACCATTCGGATCATTCATCCATCCGACATATGGACTCACATGAAAAGCCGGTCTGTCTTCTGCTTTTATCTGCTTTCCCTGTTCATCTTCATATTTTCTAGCCTTTTCTAACATCTCGCTCATGTAAATTCTCCTATTGTTCGTAGCGTTATTTTTCTTCACTCAATGACTTCTGATACTGATCAAAGTATTTCTGTTTAATTGAAAGATAATCAGAAAGTCCATACTGTTCCATTTTCTTCAGATAGGAATCCCACTCTTTTTCAATTCCACCATTCAGGATCCAGTCTGCTTTCTTCTGCTCTGCATATTTTCTAATATCTGTATCGTACTGAGACACTTTATTGGTATCCTCAATGCTCATAAAGACGTTTGGATAAACATACTTGCTGTTCATATCCTGCAGATAAGTTTCATGCATATTGTCCAAACGCCATTTTGCATCTTCTGGCTATGTTACATATACATCATAATATTCATTCAGTACTGCAAGCGGACCATTTACAGATTGTGCCTCACGTACTTCTACCGGAGACTGAGTTCCAAGATCCATATGCTTCAGCATTTCTCCGCCATCTTTATTCCTGGACAGTTCAAAAATGTTAAAAGAATCCTTTTCTCCATAAGTTCCCCAGTTATTCTGCGGTGACTGAAGGGGGGCATACATCTGATCAATCCATGCGGCGGCAAGTGCTGTGTCACGACAGCTGGATGTAAGGACACATCTTCCACGATCGAATCCGCTTGTTTCGCTGTTGTTCTGTCTTGTGATATTTCTCATTCCATCCGGTCCTGTCAACGCTGGCAGCATCACATAATCTTCATTGTTATCAATATTTGCAATGTCCCATGTAAAACAGAGACCGTATCGATGATTCTTACCTTTTGCTACATAGGTAGACCACTCTTGTGTAAATGCTTCCGGGTCGACCAGATCCTCTGTTACAAGTTTATGTAACCATTGGATACCTTCTTTATAACCTTCCTGAACCGTTGTGTAAATAACTTTTCCTTCATCCGTTACAGCGAAATGATCTCCTGTATCTCCATAGCCTTCTCCAAATCCATTGATCAAAATTGCAGGATCCTGATCTCCATTATTGATAATAAATGACATCGGGATTACATCACCTTCAATGGAAAATTCTTTTTCAAGTTCATCTGCATGATCACGGAATTGAATTAATACCTGTTCCAGTTCATCTGTTGTTGTCGGAATCTCAAGTCCAAGATAATCCAGCCATTTTTTGTTAATATACGGGATATCTCCGATTGCCTGAATGGCTTCTTTCCCTGCTCCAAGCTGCTCAATCCATGGAAAGGAATAAATATGTCCATCCGGTGCTGTACACATCGTCCTGTATTCCGGATATTTTTCAAATACTGCCTGTAAATTCGGCATATATTTATCTATCAGGTTTTCCAATGGAATGATGATTCCCTGCTTTGCATAACGCAGCAGGTCATACTCACTCATTCCGGCATTGAATAATCCGTCCGGTAGATTTCCAAATTGAGCAAGTGCCAGATTTTTCTTATCAGAAAACTGATCCGATACAAAACAAGTCCAATCAATATGAACATTCGTCTGCTCTTCCATTCTCTGAAAAATTACTCGTTCATTTGGCTCCTGCGTTGATGTAGCCGGTGCACTTGTAATAAAGGAAAGTTCTGCGGTTTCTTTCAATGGAAACTGCACTTCCGATACAGGTGTATCCGGATCAATTTCAGCTGCAAGCTGCCGCTCTTTTCCACATCCTGCAATTCCCACCATCATCGTCAGAAATAGTACAATTGCAAGTAATGCATTTACTTTTCTTTTCTTCATATCTGTATCGTTCCTTTCTTATTAGCCTTTTACCGATCCAACCATAATTCCTTTATCAAAATATTTCTGGAAGAATGGGTACATTACTAACAGTGGTAAACTTGATACTACAATGGTTGCATATTTTAACTGTTCTGCTACTTTTGCCATCTCAGCCGTACTCTGGATATCAGCGATCATTCCAGGCTGTGGTGTATTCTGTACAAGAATGGAACGAAGCACAAGCTGTAATGGCTGCAGATCTGCATCATTCAAATAAATCAGTGCATCAAAATAGCTGTTCCACATTCCAACAAAAGACCAGAGTGCCAGAACTGCAATGATCGGCTTACATACCTGAATCATGATTTTAAAGAAATGCTGGATCTCATTTGCCCCGTCGATCGCAGATGCTTCTCTTAATTCTGTCGGAATTGATTGATAATAAGTTCTTGCGAGAATCATATTCCATACATTAAATGCCCCCGGAATCAGGATTGCCCACACCGTATTAACCAAGTGCAGCTGATTGATCAAAATGAAGGTAGGAATCATTCCACCCCCAAAGAACATTGTGATCAGGAAAATGATATTGAATAATTCTCTTCCTACAAATTCTTTTTTAGACAACGGATATGCTGCCAGCAATGTCACAAAAACAGAAATTACTGCAAATGCAAGTGAATACAGGAAAGAATTGAAAAATCCACGCCAGATCATTTCATTCTCTAATACTCTGCGATATGCATCTATGGTCCAGTCCTTGATTTTAAAAACTCAATCCCTGGTTATTCAAAACATTCGGATCCATAAAGGATGCGAGTACCACATAAACAATCGGTATTGCTATAGAAAGGACGAATAAACCAAGAATGGTAAATCCGATTCCAAGGATTACGCTGTCTGTCCTTGAATATTTTTTATTCTTTATTTTCTCCATCTTTTCTCCCTCTTTCCTATAATCCTTCTCCATCATTCAGTTTCTGAACAACCCAGTTTACAAAAACCAGCAAGATAACATTTACAACAGAATTGAAAAAGACCTACTGCTGTAGAATATCCATAATCACCATTTAAAAGTCCGATACGATATACATATGTAGACAGGATTTCCGATGCCGGCAAGTTCATATCTGTCTGTAAAGCATAAGCTTTTTCGAAACCAATACTCATGATATTTCCAGCCTGCAAAATAAACTGAATTACAATGATATTCTTAATTGCCGGCAATTCTACATACCAGATCTGCTGCAGAAGATTCGCTCCATCCATGATGGCTGCTTCTTCCAGCTCTTTGCTGGCATTCGACAATGCTGCTGTGTACATAATAGATGCCCATCCTGCCGCCTGCCAGATTCCGCTTGCAATATAGATTGTCCGGAATGCAGAAGGCATTGTCATCCAGTTTGTGCTGATTCCGAGTACTTTATTCAGCGGTCCTACAGGCGATAAAAACATACGGACCATACCACAAAGTACGATGACGGAAATAAAGTTCGGCATATAGATCAAAAGCTGAACCTTCTTCTTGATTCCTGTCTTTTGAATACGATTCAGAAGCAATGCAAGAATAATTGGAACCGGGAACCCCCACAGCAATCCGTAGATACTCAATTTTAATGTATTCATCAGATAGTTCATGAAATCTGGTGAAGATAAGAATCGTCTGAAATACTCAAGCCCTACCCAGGGACTACCAAGAACTCCTTTTATTACATTGTAATCTTCAAAAGCAATCAGAAGACCACCCATCGGAAGATACTTAAAAATAATTGTCAGCAAAAGTCCCGGCATCAGGAAGAATAAATATAGCTGCCAGTTTTTCTTCACATAAGTCCCCTTTTCTCTCCAGGTTCGCTTTGCTTGCGGACTTTGCTTGGTTTCGCATTCTTTTCATGCATTACTCCCTCCATTCCTTTAACACTTCGCACAAAACCGGTTAAGTAACCGGTTACTTTCTAGTTTGATATTACTATATTCCTCTCATTCTGTCAACACTTTTGCGTGTGAAAATAACCGGTTACGTAATCGGTTATTTTCCCATTGTGTTTTTCCATGAGAATTGCTATACTAAAGACTATTATAAACTGTTAGTCGTCATATTGAAGGAGATTCCGCTTTTATGAGTAAAAAACAGGTAACTTTTGCAGATATTGCAGAATACACAAACTTTTCAAAGACTACAATATCAAGATACTTCAATCATCCTGATTCTCTTACCTTAGAAAACCAGGAAAAGATTTCACAGGCTCTTGACATACTTGGATATAAAAAGAATAAGCTGGCAAAGGTCCTGGCAAATGGAAAAAGCGAATTTATCGGAATTATCGTTCCAAACCTCTATCTGCACTATTATTCTGAGATGCTGGCACAATTTCTTTCCAGCTACAGAGATTATCATTATAAATTTCTTGTTTTCGCCAGCGAACATGGGGCTGAAGAGGAGCAACAATACATTGAAGAGCTTCTATCTTATCAGATTGAGGGACTGATTGTTTTAAGTCACACGCTTCCATCCGAAAAGCTCGCTTCCTATCAGATTCCTGTCATCGCAATTGAACGTGAAGCAGAACATATCAGCAGCGTCAATACGGATAACTATATGGGAGCACTTCAGGCTACTTCCTTGTTGATCCGGGATAAATGTGACATACTGATTCATATAAATGTCAATGTGACGAAGTCTGCCCCGGCTTATGACCGTATCCGGGCTTTTAAGGAAACTTGTGAAGAACATCATGTTCCATATCATATCGATCTGAGTGTAGAAGGTAATACTTATCATGAGATTTTAAACGTGATCCGGATAATTTTCGATAAAATAGAAGCCAAATACCCTGATCAAAAAAAAGGTATCTTTCTTGCGAATGATACCTATGCCAATATGTTTCTGAATTTAATTTTCCAAAAAATACGGAACATTTCCTTCAACTTATGAGATTGTTGGATTTGACGATTCCCCAATTGCCAGCGAGGCAATCCTTCCAATCACAACCGTTGGTCAGCAGATTGATGTCATTGCCAAAACTGCCATGGATCTTCTGGTCCGGCAGATGGATGAGCAGAAAAAAAGCGTGCTCCCAAACCATTGGGCGAACCCATCCACAAACAAATTACACCTATATTGATTCGCCGTAATACAACACAATAGTTTATCCTCTTGGCTGCGCTGTAAGGAACATGCCACGATACCATTTCGGGCAAGCTTTGGAGCAGTTGCTTAACCTGGTATTTATTGTGATCAGATTTGTCTTATGTATCAGAAAAGATAGAGATAAACCGGTATTGTCTCTGCATTAAAAAAATCACAATCAGGGATTATCTGATCATGATTCTGCCGATTCTGATCAGTGATTTTTTATGGAGTCTCGGGCAAACTCTTTCCTGCCTTACGCGCCATCCTCCAGAGCACGGTTGCAAGCCCGACCGCCATCGGCACATAAAACGACGCCGCCCGACTGACGATCATCGACACAGGTAACGTCCCTCCGATGAAAATTTGTGCAAACGCGCTCCGATACACGAGCTCCGTAATTCCCTGCGCGCCGGGCACCGGAAGCATGTCCACTGCCAGCGTCACCGCCGCCTGTAAAAAGACGACGCTCCACAAATTTGTCCCGAAAATCCCCATTCCGCAGTACACCAGCCAGGTAATCACAAATGCGCTGTTTCTCTGCACAAAGGTCAGTAAAAATGCTGCCGCAAGCCGCCCAGGATGCTCTTTTAAAAATAGGACTGCCCGATGATATTCCTGCACGAAACACCGCACCTTTTCCTGTCTGCCCGCGCTTCCCGAAGCTTTCCACAAATGCACTTTCACGAACAATCGGTCAAAAACATTCGCCCCTGCGATTATCCATTGCGGCAGGACAATCATTCCAGTCACGACAAGCGTGATCGCCAGATTCAAAAACAGACCCAGAAGATACAGACCGAAATATCCGCCAAGATATTGCCGCAGCATTTTCCCCTGAAAAATCAGCAGAAATGTGCCGATACAGACTAACACCAGCTTATAACACACCGCTGTGACCATCAGCACGACCGTACTGCTGCTGACGCTGTTTCCATCCCTCTTCATTTCATAGAGCTGCATCGGCTGTCCGCCGGTCGCGGACGGTGTGATTCCGGAATAAAAAAATCCGAGAAACGAATAGCTGATACATGTCAGAAGTCCGCTTTTTCCGCCTGCTGCCCCAAGCAGAATCCTCATGATCGTCCCTTCCATACAGACAAAGAAAAGGCCGAGTGCCACCGCCCCGGCCAGACTCATTCCCCGCATGCTCTTTACCGCTGCCCAGATCTCCTGCGGCTTCTGCCCGCTAAAACAAAACCGCAGCGTAAATACCATCACCGCCAAAAACAGCAGTGTCTCCCAAAAATGTTTTTTTCGTCCGCCTGCAGGCGTATCCTTTTTTTCGAACCTTCATATTCCTCTCCATTCTACAGGCACGCAGCGCCCAAAAACATGTGCGCGCCATGACTGCGCTGCTGCGCATGCAGCACGAACATCCATCAATTCATCGCCGGACGCGGCCGCCAGTCACGACCCGTGCCAGCAGATTCCGATGCCGCTGCAGTTCCTACTGCGCTGCCCTCCACCAGCTCTGCCAGTGTCCCCTCGAATACAAGCGTTCCGGCACAGCTGTCTTTTCCCAACTGTTCATACACATCCCGTGGCGTGACAAGCGGAAACGGCTTTTGCCATTCCTGCAGGCCGACCTTCTGGGTTACACGCGCCAGCCACGACGAACAGGTATCGTGATTTTTCTGGTCAAAGGCGATTCCAGCCAACAAAAACACAAGCCCGATCACCATATAATGATGGGTAAAGCGTCGTTCCCATTCCGTCTTTGCCTCCTGCTGCAGCGCTTCCCTCTGCACATTCGTACATGCCACGCGGCAGACCTGATAGCGTGCGGTCGGATATTTTTTCAGAATTTTTTCCCGATTTTCCCGTTCAAAGCCCGCAAACAGCGGAATCGCCGGATTGCGTCTGCCGATGCTGTAGGCTTCTTTCAACTCCGGATCGAAGCCCAGCACGACATGCACATAATTCTGCCGGATCACTCGGCGGATGATCGAAGCAAACAGACCAGGCGTGTCTACAAAGCCAACGTAGATTGCGGACTGCGCCGCGGCATGATCCTGCTTTTTCCTATTCTTCATCGCCGCACCCTCACTGAAACTGCCAGATCCGGCGCGCCATGCGGTATCCTCCGATCACCACCGCCGCCCCGGGCGCACCTGGCAGACAGGTCAGACCGCTGATGCTGCCAAGCCGCAGCCTTCGATAGAGCTTCGGATTCTCTTTTTTTAGTGACTGCCAGAGCTTTTTTCTGCGCTGCCGCCCTTCTTTTCCGAGCATCAGCAGATGGATCGTGGAAATCGCCATCATAATCGAGCTGTTGCGGTAGAGATAGCGGCGCAGCTTCGGTTCAGTGTTCTGCACCGCGTCCGACCCGACGAACCGGTTGCCGAGCTGCGTCACGAGAATCTGCTGATCGATGCGCGACACGAGCACTTTTTCGTTAACCGACTGATCCTCGCGCCCCAAATAATAATGGTACAAATCCTCATTCAGATAATAAATCCGCTGCACGAACGGAAGCGGGCAGTTTGCAAACAGGTTGTCCACATAAAACGTATGCTCCGGAAGCTTTAACCCACAGTTATACAGCACTCCCGTCCGAAAAAATCAGCGCATGCATGACAAGATACTGTTCCGGCGAAAAACAGCCGATTTCGTCCCACCTGCAGATTTTTTGCTCGGGAAAAAGATTTCCGTAGCGGACTGCTTTCGTTTTTCCCTCTTCCAGATGATCGTATACATAGTTGCAGACAACCAAGTCAGGGGCGTTTTCCTCCTTTGTCCGGCACCAGAAACGCAGGACGCTCATCAGCTTATGAAATGCAGCCTCATCCAGCCAATCGTCCGAATCCACAACCTTGAAATAAAAATTCCGTTTGCGAGCATCAGCCCTGCGTTGACACCGGAACCGTGCCCGCCGTTTTTCTTGTGCACAACCCGAACCACATCCGGGTATGCACGCGCAGACTGATCTGCAAGCTGTCCTGTTCTATCCGTCGACCCATCATCCACCAGAATAATTTCCAGCCGTCGCGCTCTTTTTTTAAAGGGATTCCACACACCGTTCCAGATAGCTTTCCGAATTATAGCAGGGCACTGTCACCGTCAGGCACTTTCCTTCCTTTTCTCTATCGATATCCATAAAAAAAACCTCCGCAGTCGTTTGTTTCATTTGCCCTTATCATAAAGACAAATTTCAAACAGCCGCAGAGGCTTTTCCGAAATTTTTTCTAAACAAAAGCTTATTTTTCTGAAGGAATTTCTTAATCCTCCGTAAGAATTAACCCGCCATATGGAAGAACTCGATCAAAAACAGCCAGCTCAAGCCGTAGTAGGACACTACCGCAACAAGGTCGTTGATGGTCGTAAATCAAAGGACCGGAAGCAACTGCCGGATCGACCTTGATCTTTTTTTTTTGAACAGCGGAATACACGTACCAACCGCACTGGAGATCAGCATTGCCAGAAGCAGGGCAACACCGATGCACGCGGATACCGCATAGGAAAAGGCGAGGGTCTTTCCTTTGATTGCAAAAATATAGAGTCCGATCAGTACAAAGGACATCAGTCCCAACAAACCACCGTTGCATAAGCCTATCCTCATTTCCTTAAAGACAAGCTCTGCCTTCTGCTTGCCGGTCAGGGATTCGTCCATCAATACCCGGATCGTCACAGCCAGGGACTGTGTACCGACGTTACCTGCCATATCCAGAATCAGGGACTGGAAGCACATGATGATCGGCAGCTGCGTCACAACTGTCTCAAACATGCCTACAACCGACGAAACAACCATGCCGAGAGCAAGCAGGATCAACAGCCACGGCATTCTTTTTTTTTTTTCATGCTTTCCTTTAACGGCTCCTTGAGATCCCTCTTCTGCCGTCAAACCAGCCAGCTTTGCGTAATCCTCGCCCATTTCGTCATCAACCAGCTCGATGATGCTGCTGGATGTGATGACGCCCAACAGGCGGTTATCGTTATCCAGGACAGGAACCGAATCCTCAGAATAATCCTTCAGGCGTTCGATACACTCGTCGATCTCTTCCTCCGCATATACATACGGATAAGAGGTTACAACCAGCTCCTCAAGCGGATGATCCTGCCTTGCAATAATCAGGTCTTTTAAGTCAATGGCACCGTAAAATTTCTGCTGGCTGCTTACGACAAAAATTGTAGAAATATTATCGTTTTTGGCTGCCTGACAGATCAGGCTGCTCATTGCTTCCTTCACGGTAACATTTTTCTGGATGATAATACAGTTAGTGGTCATCCTGCTGCCGATCTCATCCTCATCGAAGGATGCGATCACTTCGATATCGTGGCGGACATCGTCATCCAGCAGATCGATCAACAGACGCTTTTTGCCTTTATCGAGCATGCGCAGCACTTCTGCCAGCGAGTCTGTCTCCATTCCGGAAAGAATCGCCGCAGCCTTGCGCGGTTCCATTTCTTTTAAGTACTCTGCTGCTTCATCTGCTTCCGTATATTCTAAAATATCCGAAAGCATATCCTTATCCAGGATCCGGTACAGCTTGCAGCGTTCCTGTACCGTCAGCTTTTGAGAACTTCCGCAAGGTCATTGGCATGGTAATCCTCCAGCCGGCTGCTCATCACCGCCGGGGAGGTATTGCTCCGGATAATGTCAATGATCTCTTGAGTATAGTCCTTTGTCTCCATCTCTCCCGTCTCCTTTCTTCTCCAAACTTGCACACAGAGACACCATCTTCTGCATAAATCACGCAACAAAAAGAAGCCCCTTTGCGTTGATCCACGCCTGCGGCATCTTCTGCAACCTGCTTTTCACCTGACTTGTCGTGCTATTGGGATTCCATAGGACAGGAACAATAGAAACTCTATCGCCATGAAGAAGAAAGAACTGAACAGAAAAAAGGCTCAGAACGAAACGGATCTGCTGCGTCTCTGTGCTTTTTCTGCTTCCCATCCTATGCAGCGACTTCGCCCGTGAGCATCGCAGCTATCCATTTCATTCACCTGCCTTTGTCTTTGAATTTCTAAACACTATAAATTATTATAAACATCAAATTTTGAAAAAGCAATGGCATTTTGCCACTTTTATTCCTGACAATAGAATGCTCGCAGAGCGTGCATTCTATTGTTGCATCCCTTTTTTCAGGCCTCTGTCCCTCATAGTCCATGCACACGCGGCATTTCACGTTCAGGCGCACCTTGCCGTCCGCAACCGCCACATGGGCCGGATGTACGGAATAACCTTTCAGGAAGCTGCATCTGCAAAGCAGGAATCCAGCATCAGATCCGCATTGGAAGAAGGAAGCCCTTCTGTATGTACCTGAATGGAAAGCAGACCGGGAATCTGCCCTGCAAGCCCTTCCAGACCAGCTTTAATACCCGCCTTGATTTCCGTTTTTTCTTCTTCTGTAAAAGAATCCTTTAACTGCCATAAAATCACATGCTTTACCATTTTTCTCCTCATTTCTGCGCACGCTTTTTGCGCATGCCGAGTTTGTGTCAAGTGCGCGCAGACACAAATCTCGCGATTGAAAAATTTTATTTTTCAATCTTTCTCCTTTGTGTTTCTTTTCAAACAATTCCATTTTCATAGAATTATACCCGTTTTTTCTTTTTCTGTACACAATCTGATAAAGGATTTCGTATATTTTTCTTCTCCCGTTTCATACTAATCCGGAAACAAAACGCTGTGTGTCGAACGCTCTGCAATTTGAGGCCATTTGGCGTACAGCGTTTCAGAAAAAAGAAAAGGAAGATGCTTATGTCAGATATGTTCTGTTTTCAGTGTCAGCAGACTGCCGGAAATACCGGCTGCATCAAAACGGGCGTCTGCGGCAAGCAGCCGTCCACAGCGCTTTTGCAGGATCTGCTCGTCGAAGAACTGATCCGCCTTTCGCATGCCGCCATGGAGGCAGGGGTGCAGACAGATTCCTGCACCGCCCTTTTGGCCGATGGTCTTTTTACCACCCTTACCAATGTCAACTTCGATGACGCTTCCATCAAGCGCTTTACCGACCGCGTCCGGGCAATGCGCAGGCGCCTTGACAGCCCCGGATCGGAGAGAAAGGAACGCTTCATCGCCCCTCTCTGGGAGGGCGACACCGACACCGTTTCCCTGCGCTCCACGCTTCTGTTCGGCTTAAAGGGCATGGCTGCCTACGCGCATCACGCAGCTCGTCTCGGCTTTCATGACCCGGAGGTGGACGGCTGGTTTTACCGCGGGCTCACCGAGCTGACCAAAACGCATTCCGCCGAAGAATGGCTTTCCCTGATTATGGAGTTCGGCAGGGTCAACTATCGCTGCATGGAGCTTTTGGATACCGCCAACACGACCGCGTTCGGCAATCCCGTTCCGACACGAGTGCACACGGACATCAAAAAGGTCCCTTCATCGTTGTTTCCGGGCACGGATCTGGAAGACCTGCACCAGCTTCTCGAACAGACGAAAGGAACCGGCATCAATGTTTATACCCATAGCGAAATGCTTCCTGCCCACGGCTATCCCGGTCTGAACCAATATCCGCACCTTGCAGGAAACTTCGGCACCGCCTGGCAGAGCCAACAGCAGGAATTCCAGGACATCCCCGCCCCGGTGCTGTTTACGACCAACTGCCTGATGCCGCAGCGTTCCAGCTATCAGGATCGGATTTATACGACCTCCGTCGTTGGTTATGAGGGACTGACTCATATTGAAGCTGACGAACACGGGCATAAGGATTTTTCCCCGGTCATCCGTCATGCCCTGCGCCTTGGCGGCTATGAACGCGACCAGAGCATGAGCGGCATCAACGGCGGGCACATGCTGACGACCGGCTTTGCTCACGCTGCCGTCCTCTCCTGCGCCCCGCAGCTTGTCGAAGCAATCAAAACCGGCGCGATCCGACACATTTTCCTCGTCGGCGGCTGCGACGGCGCACATCCCGGCAGAAATTACTACACGGAATTTGTCAAACAAGCACCGATGGATTCCATCGTCCTGACCCTTGCCTGCGGCAAATACCGCTTCAACGACCTCGACCTCGGAGAAATCAACGGCATCCCGCGCATTCTCGACATGGGGCAGTGCAACGATGCCTACAGTGCGATCTACGTTGCGCAGGCCCTCGCCGAAATCTTTGGCTGCGGCATCAACGAACTGCCTCTGACACTCGTGCTTTCCTGGTATGAACAGAAGGCGGTCTGCATCCTGCTCACCCTGCTTGCCCTTGGTGTCAAAAATATATACCTCGGTCCGACCCTGCCCGCCTTTTTGTCCGAATCTGTCGTGCAGCTTCTCGTCCACCGCTACTCACTGACGCCAATCACCGCTGCGCCACAGGATCTCGACGCGATCCTCGGGCGGGGATAATGTACGCTACAGTGGTCTCCCCGTCCGGAGGGCTTTTGTATCACAGGACACACGTTTCTGTGATAAACAATAGAATGCACGCTCTGCGAGCATTCTATTGTCATGAAAAAAAAAAACGTGCAGCCTTTCTCCTATCCGGAGACAAGCTGCACGCTGTTTTTCAGGCTTTCTTTCCCTTTTCTTTTTGCAAACTGCATGCCCAGCACCAGCGCCAGTCCGATGATGCCGGCAATCCAATGAAAGCTGGAGAAAGTCAGCGGAGCCTGCGCTTCTTCCAGCGTTGTCGGTCCCATCACGATTGCATAGAAGGAGCCCACCATCATGCCGACGATGCAGTACAGCGTCTGGGGGCGGAAGCGCTCCAGGCAAACCTTGATAATCTTTACAACACTACATGCGCCTGCTACGATACCAAGTCCAAAGAAGATCAGGTTCGGTACATAGGAAAGCTGCAGCCCCAGCGCTGCGCGGATCGCAGAAATCACCGGAATGTATACACCGAAGATCAAAAGCAGGGTGGAACCGGAAATACCGGGTAAAAACATCGCAGAAATCGCAATCATTCCGATAAAGAACAGTTTAATCGCATTTCCGAGCTGGAAGTGGCTCAGATCCATCGAAGAGGTTCCGGCTCTGCCGTTTAACCAGGTGATCCCGGCCACCAACACAATACCCAGGATCAGGAATAAAATGCCCTTGCCAAACTGCTTGAAGCCATCCCTTTCTTCCCGGATGATCAGCGGAATCGCGCCCGCAATAAATCCGATAAACAGAGAGCTTACCACATAAATATGACTTTCGAACAGCGCTGACAGGATGACAACCGCCAGCCCCATGCCGATGATCCATCCGATACCCAGCTTGATCAGATAGGCGATTGCTTTTTTCTTATCTTCCATCTTGCCAAAGGCAAGGTCATGGACCGAACCGATAAACTGGTCATAAAACCCCATAATAAAGGCCACCGTACCGCCGGATACACCGGGAACGCTGTCCGCCAGCGCCATACAAAAGCCTCCAATTGCTTCTTTAATCATGAATATCCTCCTAAAATTTTTTCGTTTTCCAATTACATCTTTCCCAGAATACCTTAACTACTGGCTCCTGTCAACCGCTGGCAGCTCTGCGCAGATATTCTTTACGCAATCTTTACGCAGCTTCCCAAAGCACAATAAAATACTGTATCATCAGCATACAGGAACGGACTGCAACTTGCTGCGTCACTGTTTTCTAGGGAAACAGCTTTTTCATCAGCTCTGTCTGGGATGCCATTGCATTTTTCTGAAAAATATCGATTCGATGGATTTCTGTACTGCGGTCAGAAAAGGCAGGGAACAAAAAGCCCCACTCCGGTTCACCAGGCTCGTATTCGCCCTCCAGCGGACTGATCGTGCACACTAAAAAATCGTACACCTCTTCAGACTCCCACAGACTTTCCTTGTCGGACGCTTTGAGCGGGACGTCATAGGTTCCGTGAAACAAAAAAGACCGCGTAATCTTTTCCAACGCTCTGATAATGCTCACCGACCAGTTCATAAAACGTTTCGTTCAGAGGCGTCATTTTTGAGCCTCGCCTCCCGCATCGCCATCAGCAGCTGCCACAGGCTTCCGGGCCTTTCCTGTGTCGGTGAAAATTCGTATTCTTTTAGCTGTTCATTTGTCTTCGAAAAAGGAACCGCCTTTGCAAGCGCGAGGTTCTTCGCCTTTTCTTCCCCGGAAAGCTTCAGAAAATGTATGTTAAAGCTTCCGTCCAGAAAGCCGTCCTCATCCATATATCCGCCCGCGATCCGATCCATGCAGGTGCGGCTCGGTGTCATCCGTCTGGTCAGTTCCAGCATATCTTCCCTGTTGATCATTCTGAGTTCCCCATTCCTCAAAAAATTTCCGGTTGCTTCCAAAGTCTGTTTTGCCCAGCAATCCGTTCATCTGCTTCCTGTAAAAAGCCACGAGTGTACTTGTAACCCATAGTGTACCAGAATCTCTTTTTTCTGACAACTTTTCTTGCTTTTTAAATGGGCTTATTATATGATGAAACTATCTTGATACAACAGGTCTGTTTTCCTGTACTGACACGGATTCTATTGAACGGAGGCTTCCTTATGAAAATGCACAAACATTTCGGGCTTGTTTTAACAGCCTGTCTGGTTCTGTCCCTGCTCTTTACACCGGCTTTTCTGCTTCCTGCTCAGGCAGCTAATACGGTTACCGTACAGGGCAAGGTCATGTCCGGCACCACCGGCAGCCTTTTGCTGCTGGATACCCCTCAGGGCAAAATGGAGATTAAGATCGATAATGCCACTGACACCACTGCCGGTAAAATCCTGCTGCCCGATCAGGCAATTTCCGTCACCGTTACCGGCGGCAACGACGGCTATCTGCATGCAACTAAAATTTCCACCGGCAATCAGATCGGCAATGTCATTGTAGATACCAACAACACAGTTGACGTCACCGGAACCCTCAACAAAAATACAAAGGACAACGATCTGCATCTGGATACTCCTCAGGGTGAGATGATCATCCGGCTGGATCCTTCTACCGATATGGGGGCGGCTGTGCCTTTCCTTGTTTTAAACGGCAAATACCGCATTACCTGCGGCCGCGGCTCTGACGCCTATCTCCACGCTGTAAAAATCGCGGACGCTTCTTCTGATGCCAATACCTCTGCATCGGTAAACGGCGATAACTCTGCTTATCCGTTCGTAAACGGCACAGTAGATTCCAAAACGACCAACAGCCTGCTCTATCTCTCCACCACCGGAGGCACGATGCAGTTTGTAATTGACAACAATGCAAACACCTTAAAGGGTCTGATGATGACAAGCGGACGTTCCCTGACCGTTTATTATTACCACGGCAATGACGGTTATCTGCACGCCGTTACCACAGTCGGCGCAAGAAGCAGCTCCTCGGCTTCTGTCAACACCGCTTCCACGCTGACCGCCACCGGCACTGTAAACGGGAACTCAACTGAAAATATGCTTTTCCTCGATACACCTCAGGGACAGATGGAAATCAAGCTCGATTCCGTCAACGCAATCAACGGCTGCAGGGTTCTGGTCACCAACCAGCGCATTTCCGTTACCTGTGCGTCTGGCTCCGACGCCTATCTGCACGCGGTTACGATCACTGCAAAACAATAGAATGCACGCTCTGCGAGCATTCTATTGTCATGAATAATAGATGTATTCTCTGGACGAACCTTCTTATTGTCAAACATAAACCGGCTATGTGCGTCCAATTCCTGGACCTGCTTTTTTCAGCCTGTCCGCATTGGGCATTTTTTTTTCCTTTAGTGTGAAAAATCCGTTTATGTGCGTCCAGAATGCTGTTTCTCTGCATCCTGCTTTCGTTTCCATGACCGCATTGCGACATTATTTTTATACATCCCTAAGGAGGTTTTTCATGGACATAGAATTTTACAACAAACTGAATCAGGCTCTACATGGAGATGCGGGAAAAATTGACCGGGTTATGCGTTTCCGCTATCTCAACGAGTTCGTCAAACCCGGACAGATCCTGTTTGCAGGCTCCAGCCTGATGGAACAGTTTCCCATCCAGGAATTTGTCGCGGATTTCGACCTTCCGCTGACCATCTATAACCGCGGTGTCGGCGGCTTTACCACATCGGAAATGCTCGCCTGCATGCAGGACTGCGTTTATGCGCTCCGTCCCGCCTACATTTTTATCAATATCGGAACCAACGACTTAAACGATCCCGCCTGCACGCCAGACGTTCTGCACAACCGCTACCGCACCATTCTTTCCGGCATCCGCGAACATCTTCCACAGGCAAAGCTGTTTCTGCTCGCCTATTATCCGGTCAATCCGGACGTTGCCGATGCAGGCATGAAAGAAGTGTTAAAAGTCCGCAACAATGACTGTATCTGTCGCGCCAACGAGATGGTAAAAGAGCTCGCCGCCGAGGTCGGTGCAGCCTACATAGACGCCAACGATGACATCAAGGATGAAAAGGGACAGTTGAAAGCAGAATATACTGTAGAGGGGATGCACATGTACGCAAACGGCTACAAAGCGGTGCTCGACCGACTGCTCCCGCACCTTTTAACGTTAAAGTAACAAAAATATACCGCAGAATGGAGACTTCAACCAATGTACACAAATACAACACAATATTTACGTTCTCTCGCCTCCGATCTTGTCCATGGCTGCCGCCGCACAGCTGCAGACGGCACTGTGATTTATACCCCGGACGGAACCGCCAGCTATGACGGGCTGTGGCTCCGCGATTTTTCCTATATGGTGGAATACGCAGGCTTCGCCATTCCGGATCAGGATATTGTAAACTGCATCCGCTATGCAGTCCGTCACCGCCGCGCCGACGGATGGATGCCAGACCGCGTAACGACAGACGGTCTGGCTGTTTACGCCGCCGGAATCGCTGCAGCTCCCGTCGGAGAGGCGAATCTCGACAATACGCCGTTTTTGATTTTCACCGTGGACAGCCTTTCCAGAAGAATGGATACGGACGCTTTTCTGCCTCTGTTTACCGAATGGGAGGCCGTTCTCGAGCAGGGACTGTTCCTGCTGCCCATCGACGAAAACGGTCTGGTCTACAACGACGTTCAGAAACCCCATTCTCCTTACGGCTTCACCGATACCATCGGCAAAACCGGCACGCTTTACATGGAATCCCTGCTCTATTGGCGCGCCTGCCGCATGATGGAACACATGTGCAAAACCTACGGTGTCGGAAATCCGGACCACTTCGCAGAAGCTGCCGAGGCAGTCGAGCGCTCCCTTTCCCTGCTGTTTGATCCTGCTGCCGGCGCTTTTTATGCTGCAACAAAAGACTGCCATCAGTACGACATCTGGGGCATGGCGTACATGCTTTTTACATTGGCTTTCCCTGCTCTGCGGACGAAAAACAGGCGGTTCTCTCTTTTCTGGAAAAAAATTATGATGCCTGCGTCTACCGCGGTCAGGTTCGCCACCTCTTAAAACAATACTGGGAGCGCCTGCTGATCGATGTCGAACCTGAGACCTACCAGAACGGTGCTTGCTTACTGGGCAACTGCCTCCGGCTGGATGATCTGGTGTCTTGCACAGCAAAATCCCGCTCTCGCCGTCCGCGCCTTAGAAGACATGGTTTCCTGTTTCAAAACCGACGGCTCCTTCGAGTGCATAAACGAGGGCTATGAAAAGCTGCCTCTTTTCGTCGTCAGCGCAACCAACGTCTGCGGAGGATTCGAACGCACGATTTCGGATTTCCCTGAATTTGGTGCCGGAAAGATTGACTAAGCCTGCAGCACCAGCCTTTCAAAAACCAGACCATCCTGCAAAACGTTTTTTATCCTATAGAAGCCGGATTTTCTTTGCGATAAAAAAAGCTGTCCTGTGATCCGTTTTTCATCACAGGACAGCTTTTCTTTTTTTATTCATGACAATAGAATGCTCGCAGAGCATGCATTCTATTGTTGTGCCTCACAAGATTGCCAGGGACAAACGCGGCGTTTCAAATAAATATTCGAAAACATAACAGCATGCTCCCAATGCATAGTCATCCTCTAAAAGCTGTGCCTCTCTCAGCTCCAGCTTCGTTTCCATCTCGTTGATGTGATATTTTTTTATGGTTTCTTCCATGATATTCCAATATGTTGTCCCCTTTAACGGCTCACAGCTTGCAATCAGCACCATTTTGGGTTCCAGTATCTTGATCAGGTTCGAAATCGTGATCCCGAGATAAAAAAGCAGCATCCTTTAAAATTTTCTGGCTGACTGCATCCCCATTTCGGGACAGCTTCATAAAATCCCGCATTGTATAATACGACTCGTTTTCACTATTTGTCAGTTCCTGATACCTGCGATTCAATGCCAGTTCTCCTGCATAGGCATCCAGACACCCGCGATTGCCGCAGACACACATCGGACCTTCTGCATTCAATACAGTATGCCCGATATAACCGGCATTGCCCTGTACCCCATCCATCAGTTTATTCTGATACATGTATGCACTGCCTATGCCGGAACGGATTCCAATATAAACAAAATCCGAATTGTCCTCCCGCATATACTTCTTCTTTTCTACAAGCGCCAGTAAATGCACGTCATTATTTACATAAACCGGAAGATGAAATTTTTCCTGCAGAATCCGCTGCAATTCAACATGCTCCCAGCCCCGGATTCTCGTGATGTGCAGGGATCTGCCTTCTGTCTTTCGAATCGTTCCGCAAATCCCGACACCGATCCCGACGATCCTGGACCGTACAGAGGAAAATTCTTCCAGCAGATGCTCAAGCTCCCTGAGCATCCGCGCCAAAACCTCTTCCGCCTGCGTATCTATCTTAAACAGGATTTTCCGTCTGCCCACAATTTCCGTTTAGCATTTGCAAGCGCGATCCGGATTGTCGGAAATTCAAAATCAATTCCAATCGCATACGCAGAATCCCCATTTATACACAGCAACTGCGGAGGCCGTCCTCCTGTCGATTCCCGAAAACCGCCGTTTACTACAATTCCTTCTTCTTTAAAAAGAATTGATGATCTCCAGGATCGTAGGACGACTCCCAGCAGTGTCTTTTTTTCGCAATTTTTTTTCCAGCGTAACAGGCTCAAAGGCCTGTATGCACTGCATTACCAGATATTTGTTCGCTTCTTTGATCACTTTCGTTGTATTTTTTTTTTCATTCGCTGGTTGGTCCCCCCCCCTGTTTTTGTCACTCTTAAACCAGTATTATTGTAACATTATTTTTTCCGCACTTCCACAACTATATCAGCAAACCAAACGAAAAATATTCTAAATTCGTTCATATTTTCTGGACAATGCAGTATCTCAAATTTGGGGAACCACATGACATTTTTTTTTTCTGTTTCAATATTCAGTGCTTTGCAGGATAGCGCATCGGCACGAGTCTGGCTTTCATCAGCGCAAATACGATACTCGGAACCAAAACAAGCTGAATCACCAGACCGGGCAGGCAGGTTACAAAATATCCGGTTGCCCATGCTGCCAGGGAATAGCTTCCCGGCGAAAAGATCAGCGCTCTAAACAGACCGGCGATCACACGACCGATCACCAAACCGCCTACAAGGCTGATGTACAGATCCACATAAATTTTTCCGGTGCGCACAAATTTCATAAACAGACCGCAGAGCAGACCATACGCGCCAAGCTCCACCATCATACAAGGCAGATAACCCATCGCAGGCATACCGGTCAGCAGGCTGGATAACAGCGGACCAGCCAGACCGCACAGCAGACCATAGGGCCAGCCCACCAGCAGACCGCACAGCAGTACCGGAATATGCATCGGGCAAAAAATCGCCCCTGCATTCTGAATGGAATGGAACGCCATCGGCAGCACCACACACAGCGCAATACATACAGCCGTAATCATTGCGCGTTTTACCTGAGACATTTGAGACATAACATTTCTCCTCCTTGAAAAAAATATCTATTACACGCTGCGCAGTCCCTCACTTTTTTTCAGACCGCGCTGCGGTAATTTTTCATTTCGATTTCATCCCTCTGATTTACATTTCATCATAGGATTTTTCATGCATTATTCTCTATTTTTGCAAGAATACCTGCATAATCAAAAAAATCGCACTCGCGGCAATCGCCACATTCCCGTTGCGGTTTGGCAGTGATTTTTTCTTCTTTGTTCGCCGCCCCGGCCCGCGATAACCTCTCGCCTCCATCGCACACGCCAGTTCATCCGCCCGACGAAACGCTGCCAGAAACACAGGAATGACCAACGGCAGAAAGCTCGCCGCACGCTCTGTCAGCTTTTTGCTTTCAAACCGAGCCCCTCGTGCAGTCTGCGCCATCCGGATTGTCTCCGCTTCCTCTCCCAGCACCGGAATAAACTGCATTGCAACCCCCAGAATCATCGCAATTTCTTCCGTCGGAACACCGACCTTCGAAAGCGGTGAAAGCAGCTCCTCCAGCCCATGCGTGATTTCCATCGGCTCTGTCGTGATCGTCAGCACCATGCAGAAAACTAAAATCAATACCAGGTGAACGACCACCATCGCCCCCTGCCGGATTCCCTCCCGGCTCAGCCGGAAAATCCACCAGCTCCAGATGCAATGCTCCCCGCTGTAAAAAAACGCATTCATCAAAAAGATCACTGCTAAAAACCGACACATCCCTTTTTGTCGTTTTATCTGCTCCCGCAGGGATATCCCTGCCAAATACGATACCGTCAGCGCCGCTGCCGCCGCGGCGATACAGCCAATCAGCCCTTTGGACACGATCACCGCTGCAATCACCAGGCACAACCCCAGCAGCTTTCCCTTCGCGCATCCGCCCGATGAAAAAATGTATTTCCGGGGCGATACTGCCCCATCGGCATCTGCATCATCTGTTTTCTCCTTTTTCCCCAGTCAACGCACCGATAATCTCGTCCCGCAGCGCCTCATAAGTAACGGGAAGCCCGCTGCCCGGCAGAATCCTCTTTTCTTCCACGGGAACGTTTTCCATCTCTTCCTGAAGCGCAGGCGTAAGCCCTCTCCGCTTTGCCGCCCCCTCCGGCAGCACACCGTTTGCCCTCAAAAGCTCCGCGGATCTGCGCTGCTTCGCTGCCGAGCAGTCCGATCGTCCGAAGCGCCCTGCTGTCTCCCAATACCTCCTGACAGCTTCCATCCATTACAATTTTGCCCTGCTTCATTCCAATGATCCGTGCAGCATGCTGTGCCAGTGCGTCTACATTGTGGGACACCATTACAACTGATACGCCCTGCCCTGTCAGTCCTTCCAGAAATTCCAGAAACATCTCCCGCGCCATCGGATCCAGTCCGGCAAGCGGCTCATCCAGCATCAGAAGCTCCGGCTTTGTCGCCAGAACACCGGCGATCGCCACTCTGCGCTTTTCTCCGCCGGATAAAGAAAGCGGCGACTGATCTTTGATTTCTTCATAGGAAAATCCCATCTGCTCCAGCGCCCATCTGACGCGTTCCTGTTTTTCCTCCCGGCTAGGTCTGCTGTATTTCAGTCCGAAGCCCACATCCTTCTCCACGGTTTGTGCAAAAAGCTGATATTCCGGATACTGAAATACCATTCCTACTTTTCTGCGCAGAACTGCCCGATCGAATCGTCTGGAAAAAATATTTTCCCCGTCCAGCAGAATTTCTCCGTCCTGCACCTCCAACAGTCCAGCCATCGCCTTTAACAGCGTGGTTTTTCCGCAGCCGGTGCACCCGACGATCCCGACAAACTCCCCTGCCCCGATTTGCAGGCTGACCTGATCCAGCACCCAGGCTGCCCCATATCCAACTGTTAATTTTCTGACTTCCATCTGCATAGCGCTTCTGCCAGCTCCTCTTTCGTCAGCGGGCATCGGTTTAGTTCAATTCCCGCCAGTTTTAAATCTTCATACATCCGAACTGCCATGGGCGGTACAATTCCCACCTGTATCAACAGTCTGCTGTCCGTCAGAATTTCCCGCACACTCCCCCTGTGCAAGGACGGTATTCGATCCTTCTGTCCATTGGGACGTCCCATCAAAATCACCTGATCTGCCAACACAGCCTCTTCCACATCATGGGTGATCATAACAACTGTTTTTCCCACAATCGCGCAGCTTTTTCATCTCTGCCAGTACTTCCCGGCGTCCTTTCGGGTCCAGCATGGAAGTTGCCTCGTCAAAGATCAGGATCTCCGGGTTCAACGCCAGCACCCCCGCCAGCGCAGCCCGTTTCTTCTGCCCGCCGGACAAGCTCGACGGAGAACGTTTTTCATACCCTTCCAGCCCGACCAGGTCCAGCGCTTCCTTCACTTTCGATGTAACCTCCCGTTCCGAACCTGAGCGTTTTCCAGACCAAAAAGCAATATCCTCTTCCAACACAGAAGAAACAAACTGATTATCCGGATTCTGGAATACCATGCCGCATATCCTGCACAGCTCCCACTTATTTGCAGGATTTCCTGCATTTATACCATTTACAGAAAGATTACCGTCCTGAAGCTGCAGCAATCCGTTCATCAGACGCACAAGCGTGGATTTTCCACAGCCGTTACAGCCAAGGAGCGCCGTCCATTCGCCCTCTTTCAGCTCTATATTCGCTTGTTTAAATACCGGAATGCTCTCCCCGTCCCAGAAATAGGAAAATCCCAGTCTACTTCCCTTTATCATCACTTTATTCCTGTCTGCAATCTATTCTGATGTCAAAAACTGCCGTACTGCCGCTGCGCCGGTCCCGTTCAACTGCACCTGCTCCATCGTCGAAATTTTGCACAACAAAAGGGAACCTGTCTTTTTGAAAGACAAATTCCCTTCCTGGCAATTCTTTTCTTCATGATCCGGATCGTCCTGTGACCACCATGGTTTTCCTTATTATGACCTTATTCTGATAAGGATCATCATGATAATTGTTACGATCGTTTCCGTCTTTCTGCCGCCCGGCTCCCTTCGGGGAGACTTACCTGTCTTCTTCAAAAGACACCGGCAGATTTTCCGGCTGTATTACTTTCTTACAGCAAATTTTGTTTACCTGATATCGTTAGTATTGTAACAAATTTCATTCCAAAAGGCAAAGACTTTTTGCCTGCAAATCTTTCTGCGAATGTTTCTCTTTGTTTAATTTTTAACTTTCGCTTTTTATCTTGAACCATTTCAATTTTATGTTATAATTCAATTCAACAGTATCCGGTTTTTATGGATCATTCCGTATTCTGTTTTTTGAACTTTTATTCAATTTAAATTGCTTTTTATTTTTAAACTTATATTCATAATTTGAACTCTATGTTCAAGCATCATTCATGACAATAGAATGCTCGCAGAGCGTGCATTCTATTGTTTGTAGGAAAGGAGCCTTCTATGTCAAACATAGCCTATGAACTTTTTGCATCCCGTTTAAAAGAATCCATGAATCAGCAGCAAATGAAACCGATTGATCTTTTACATCTCGCGGAAGAACAGAATTTAAAGCTCGGCAAAAGCCACATCAGCCAGTATGTCAACGGCAAAACCATGCCCCGCGCTGAGATCCTGCAGTTTCTTGCAGATGCCCTCCAGGTCGATGCAGACTGGCTGGCAGGGCGCACCGGTTCTGCACAGGATTTCAGTTCAGAAAAATTGAACTCTGGCAGTACGAAGCTTTCGAGCGAGTTCAATTTTTGTCCTCATCCAGACACGGTCAACGGTTTCCTCCGTCGCAGGTTCAGTTCAATCTTCTGCATTCTCCAAACGTTCCGATTCGGTTCAGAAGAAATCTTCTTTCCGTCAGGATGGTTCAGACTTTTCCGCTCCGTCTGCTTCCCAGCCGACGCTGTTTAAAAAAGTCTTCCAAATTGAACAATGTTCTTTACGATGTCCGCGGTCCGGTTGTCGATGAAGCGGAACGGATGGAATCCTCCGGCGTTCAGATTTTAAAATTGAACATCGGCAATCCCGCCCCCTTCGGCTTCCGCACTCCCGATGAAGTCATTTACGACATGCGCCAGCAGCTGACGGAATGCGAAGGCTATTCTCCCGCTAAGGGACTGTTTGCAGCCCGCAAAGCAATCATGCAGTATGCACAGCTAAAAAATATCCCCAACGTCACCATCGAGGATATCTACACGGGGAAACGGTGTCAGCGAGCTGATCAATTTAAGCATGTCCGCCCTGCTGGACGACGGGGATGAAATCCTGATCCCTTCCCCCGACTACCCGCTCTGGACTGCCTGCGCAACGCTTGCAGGCGGCAAAGCCGTCCATTATCTCTGCGACGAGCAGGCAGACTGGTATCCTGACCTTGCCGACATTCGAAAAAAGATCACGCGCCACACGAAAGCGATCGTCATCATCAATCCCAACAATCCGACCGGCGCGCTTTATCCGAAGGAAGTTCTGGAAGGAATCGTAGAAATCGCGCGTCAGCACCATCTGATCATCTTTTCCGATGAGATTTATGACCGACTGGTCATGGACGGCGGCGAGCATATTTCCATCGCATCCCTGGCTCCCGACCTGTTCTGTGTCACCTTCAGCGGTCTGTCCAAGTCCCACATGATCGCAGGCTTTCGAATTGGATGGATGATTTTAAGCGGCAACAAAGCCATCGCGCAGGACTATATCGAAGGCATCCGCATGCTCTCTAATATGCGCCTGTGCTCCAATGTTCCCGCGCAGTCCATCGTCCAGACTGCCCTCGGCGGCTACCAGAGCGTCAGCAATTATTTAACGCCCGGCGGACGGATTTATGAGCAGCGCGAGTGCATTTATCAGGCATTAAAGGACATTCCCGGACTAAGCGTTGTAAAACCGAAAGCAGCTTTTTACATGTTCCCGAAGCTCGACGTCAAAAAGTTCCATATCACCAACGACGAACAGTTTGCCCTCGATCTTCTGCGCGACAAAAAAAAATCCTGCTCATCCATGGCGGAGGCTTCCACTGGGAGCAGCCTGACCACTTCCGGGTCGTATATCTGCCCCGGATCGAGGTACTTAAGGAATCTGCGGACAAAATTGCGGACTTCTTAAGCTACTACCAGCAGAACCGGCGCTGAGAAAAAACCAGCCCTGCGGCACAGGAGCTTCCATCCGGAACCTCCCGCCGTAGGGCTGGTTTTTCACTTTCTCAGAACTTCAAACTGCGCTTTGAACATCACCCTGGTTCGATCTGCCCGAAAGCAGCTTTTTTCGCATATAAAAATATCCCGAATCAGCACCAGATCGGCGCCCATCCATGCCAGTACCTCTGCGAATAAAATTCCATTTTCTCCAAAAAGCACCGGTAAAATCAACGTTGCACCGGTTCTCATGATAAATTCAAAAATTCCGGATACAAGCGGAATCACGGTATTTCCCATTCCCTGGATCACGCTGCGGACGATATGTAAAATATACAGTACCCATAAGAAGCTGCTCATAATCCGCAAAAGCGCCATGCAACCACCGCAGCCTGACTGCCCTGGGCTGCATCTGAAGAGATGAAAAGTCCCAGAATATTTCGTCCGAACAGAAACATCAGTCCGGTAATGACAAAGGAAGTCAGCACACCGATCAAAACACCGATTCTGGTTCCCTCCTTGATCCTGTCTGTTTTTCCCGCACCGAGGTTCTGACCCGTGTAGGTAACCATTGCAAAGCCATAGGAGGTCGCTGCCACCTCAAGGATACCATAAAGCTTGCACGTCGCCGTGTAGCCTGCGATAAATGCAACGCCGAAGCTGTTTACCACAGTCTGCACGATCATGCCTCCAATGGCGATCACAAGGTTTTGAAATGCCATCGGTAGTCCAAGATAGATCAGTTTCCCGCAAAGTCCGGCATGAAGTCTCCATTTGGCGGCCTTCCTTTTTTCTGCAAGCACCTCGATCCGGCACAGCTTCCACAGACAATATGCAGAAGCAAGGGTCTGGGCGATCACGGTTGCAAGCGCTGCACCCTTTACGCCCCAGCCAAGCTCCAGGATAAAATATAAATCCAGCGCAATATTAAACAGCGCTGCGATAACACATGCTGTCAGAGGTGTTTTACTGTCTCCAAACGCCCGCAGCATAGCCGCAGTAAAATTATAGAGCATCATCAGCGGAATACCGCCAAAGAGCACATACAAATAGTCCAGACAGATCGGGCGAATATCGCAACAGGAACCTGTAAAATCCCGACCAAACCAGGTAATCCGATCAGAATACCAACGGTAAAAAATCAAATCGCCGCCACTACTGCCAGAAAGGACGCATGAAAAATGGTTTCCTGAAGCGCCTCCTCTTTTTTTTAGCACCAAACTGCTGGGAAACAAGGATGCCAAAGCCCTGGGTGATTCCCTGAATGGTCCCCAGAACCAGCCAGTTTATCGACTCTACAGTGCCGAGTGCTGCCAACGCATCCACTCCAAGTATTTTTTCCCACAATGGCCGTATCAGCCACCGTATAAAACTGTTGAAATACATTTCCCAACATCAACGGCAATGCAAAGCTTAAGATCAGCATCGCCATATTTCCCTGCGTCATATCCATAACACCGGATTTGCCTTTTTGTTTTCATCCTGTTTTCTACCCTTCTTTTCTATTTCACAATTTTCTGTGATATCCCACAGTACTTTCCACACTTCCCATATTGACTTTTTTCCGCCATTCATTTTTTATGATGAAGAAAAAATTGGAGGATTTCCATATGCAGCTTACAATTAAGCATCCTTTTCTCTGTCTTCCGGTTGTATCCCACCCGAAAGATACCAGGGTCCTGAAACTTTTTGACGGCGAAAAGCTTCTTTTATGTGTTTATTTTCCTTTCGGAGAAGCCGCTGCAGACAACGGAACCTATTCCTACGAATATCTTTCCCCTCTGCCGGTTTCTGAATGGATGGGACGCACGCTGACCCTGTCTGCAGAGTTTCCTGCAGGTTTTGAAGACGCAGTTACTCAGACTGACGATCTTCCTGTCTCCAGCGAAGTGCATCCGGCTGTCCACTTTACAGCCAACGCAGGCTGGATCAACGATCCAAATGGTCTTGTTTACGACAATGGAACCTATCACTTATATTATCAGCACAATCCCTTCGGTGTCAATTGGAACAATATGAGCTGGGGACATGCCACCAGTACCGACCTGCTCCACTGGACACGGCTTCCTGTTGCCATGCTTCCGGATGAAGAGGGAACCATCTTCTCCGGCTGCGGTCTGACAAACGAGCACAGGGATGAAATTCAGGCAGCTGCTGACAGCAACCTCTATCGAAGTCTTCCCAAGGATGCACTCCTGTTCTTCTATACCGCAGCCGGCGGCAGCCATGACAGCGCCTGTAGCGAGGGAAAAGACTACACCCAGCACACAGCATACAGCACCGATCATGGTCTCACTCTGCAGAAGCTTCCGGGAGCAGTTGTTCCGTTTCTCAAAACAGACAACCGTGACCCCAAGGTTTACTGGCACGAAAAATCCAAAGCATTTATCATGTCCCTTTACTTAAAAGGCACGGAATATGCCATCCTTCGTTCCACAGATATGCTCCACTGGGAGATCACTCAGCAACTGACTTTTGAAACTGCCAACGAATGTCCCGATCTGCGCCCGATTTCTACGCCGGACGGCACTGAAAAATGGATTTTCTATACTGCTTCCAGTGAATACTTTAATCGGCGATTTTGACGGCTTCCGCTTTACCAACTACAGCGCCGGCAAACGTGCTTCCTATACAGAACTCGCTTATGCCGGACAAACCTATAATAACGCACCTGACCGCATCGTACTGATTCAGTGGCTGCGCACCCAGAATCCGGAACGTCTCTATACCGGCATGCTGACGTTGCCCCGTGAACTTGAGCTGATCAAGCAGGATGGTGAATGGATTCTTGCACAGCATCCTGTTCATGAATGGTTTGATGCAAAAAAAGCAGCGAACACACTCTTCCACGCAGCTGACACCACATCCTGCCAGGCAGAGCTGACTTCTCCTGCAGCAGTTGGCATTGACGTATCCCTTGGCAGCACCGGCAAAGTTTCCTTCTCCATTTTAGGAAATGTCTGCGCCTATGATGCAGCAACCGGTATCTTTACATGTGCAGATAAAGCCACCCAGCTTCCTGCCGGCTTAACAGAGCTTCATCTGATTGCTGACCGCGGCATTCTGGAGCTTTCTGCTAAACAGGATACCGTCATTGCCTACTGGGAGTTGCCTGATGACCGTACCTGCGGAACCATTACTGTCAATGCTGACACACCGATCTGTGCAGAAGCATGGACGGTTCGGTAAAAGCAGCTTGTATGAATTACAGGCATTTTCATTACAGATATCATTAATATAAAAAGCCGTCCGAATAGAAGCTATTTTCTTTCGGACGGCTTTTTGATCATTCCTGTCAGACAGACAATAGAATGCTCGCACTGCGAGCGTACATTCTATTGTCATGAATAAAAAAAGTGGAACAAACGCTCCTTTGCTCCACTCAAAAAATGCTATATTTTATAAAACAACAAAAAAATCCAATCTCAGCATACGCCAAAATCAGACCTTACAAAAAAGTGCTGGTAGCCGGACTTGAACCGGCACGGAGTTGCCCCCGAGGGATTTTAAGTCCCTTGCGTCTGCCTATTCCGCCATACCAGCATATAAAATTATAATTTCTTTTATAAAGAAACGAAGCCCAGACGGGACTCGAACCCGTGACCTCCGCCGTGACAGGGCGGCGCTCTAACCAACTGAGCCACTAGGCCAAATAACTAACTAATTTCAAAAATGGACCTTCGGGGACTCGAACCCAGGACCGACCGGTTATGAGCCGGTTGCTCTAACCAACTGAGCTAAAGGTCCAAAACCCTTACGGGTACCTAATCAAACAACTTACATTGTCAGAAATGACTCCGACGGGAATCGAACCCGTGTTACCGCCGTGAAAGGGCGATGTCTTAACCGCTTGACCACGGAGCCAGGTGATTACTGTAAAAGCAGACATACCTCTCACTGGATTTACATTCCCAGAAGAAAACACAGGTCTTTTCGATCTGTGCTGCTTTTTAACTCCCCCTGTTGGACTCGAACCAACGACCCTGCGGTTAACAGCCGCATGCTCTACCGGCTGAGCTAAGGAGGAATAGACCCTTCTCTTGGGTCCTACCTGAAAGTATTTGTCCAGTTCCCTGTTT